>BNJS01000492.1_pt1 | contig 592014 bp, 657 predicted proteins | sample 8540461 | NCBI WGS metagenome assembly BNJS01 (sample SAMD00202454, study PRJDB9452) | human saliva metagenome | isolation source: human saliva | place: Japan
CCCGACCAGAATGTGTCCCATACTCTGTCTACCTGGTTTTCAATGAACCGGTAATCACATCCGCACCTTCCTCGTAACTCAACACAGCTAATATTTGCGCCATGAAAGACGCTAGGAATCATTGTTCCATATTTTAAGGAAATGCGGAGACAAAAGATAAATAGAATAAGCTCCCAAGTTCCCAATCTGTTCTTATCGACGTTTCTTCTTTGAAGATGAGGACATGCATTCTAGTCCCTAAAGCACTTAGATCAAGATCATTAATAGTAAGTACTGGTAATGAGCTCGACTGCATCATAGGTGTAACAAGTTGTTCGCTTGTAACAACAAAACCTCTAACTTTCCAACCTGAGGAGTCATCAATGCCAAATTCTGCCACTACTTTGTCCAAGTGTTCTCGCAACCACTCTAAACGACGTTCGTGTTTCTCAACTGTAGATTTCTTTTTACCCCTACCACTGAATAATTTTTCAATCTCGTTAGTAAGTTCGGCCGGTGTACGAGAAACTTCAAAGTCTTTAGCCTCAATTGCAACTATTGTCTTACTAGGCTCATGCACTCCCAGAATATCGATATCTCCAAGCTTTTTCTCCAGAGACACCGACAATCCGACGTCCACCAAATTTTTCTATTGCTATTTTGGTTTCAATTCCCAGGTTATTTAAATGTAATGATATTTTATGAGCAAATACATCATTGATCTGTGACCTAGTTTTAGAAATGAATTGTTGCATCTCTTTTGTCTTTGCTCGTGACAAGAATCGACCTGACAGAAGAGTAGTAACCCAAAAACGCACCAAATTATGGATACTACGGAAACCAAAACTAAATCATTACCCTGTCGCACTACTGGCCTGCGAGTATAGGACATATCACGGTTGAAACCCCAAGGCCAATCATCTCGTATTTGGAAAAAATTGGGTCGCTGAGAAAGGGAGATAGAATCTAAAATTACTGATACTAATTCGAGTGACATGTTTCGAGTATCAGCAATTCTAGTCACAGCCTCATCTCGATCAATCTTGTTGACTTATCAGCTGTATTTAAATCCAGCAAAAGCACCGCATACATTTCGAAGTTCATTTAAAGAGAAACCGAACTCTTTACGCATTACCGGTTCACTTTTATTGACAAAGTCTTGAAGATTAAAATTTGTAAGATCAGAATATCCTTCTTGACCTTGAATACTCCGAATTAGCTGTTCAATTGAATGTATACCATAATCTCTCATAGCAACCTCTATAGAGGCATCAGGACTTATCCCTAACCTACCTGATTCAAGAATGGAAACCTGGTAATTTGCAAGACCATGATGAAGAAGGTCTGAAGTTGTTCCTTTACTAATTATCTCATCGGAAATTGCTAACAACCGTAAATAGTCGAGGTTGTTTATTTTGCAATCTCCAGCAGGAGGGCAAGCAGCCACAAATTCAATCAAGAAACGATTTGCCCGTTGGGCACACACAAACTCTTTATACTCACGATTCAATTCTGTTGCCATGCTAGAATTTTCACCAAAACAGGCTATCTTAGATTCCAAGGAGAACAAAGTAGTTTTATATTGATGAATTAATGCTTCATTTTGATCAATAAGAAAATCTAGTATTTGATGCCTATCATAAATCGATATTTCTTTTTTTAGTCGTTCAAAGTAATACTCGACAGCTTGATGAAGCACCTCTTTACGTTCGTTTCCATGTAATATCCCCACTATTATTTTTTTATTGAACCGAAGCCACTGTCCAAGATCATCCAATAATTGTTCAGTAATTTGCGGATGGATGACAAGTGGTACAGGAATATCAATGGCAAACACATCAGGACGCTCATTCCAATTAGGAACCAAAGCTATTCGTTTTGGCCCCCGAGGAGCAATCATATCAAGCTTTTTATCTAAATCATTTGCATTCACAAAAAATATTTGCTTCAACAGGGCTTTTACTAACTCTCGCTCTGCATAGTTTACTTTCTCTTGTAGAAGTCTTGCGAACACCTTTGTAAAATAAATTCCCCCTCCCACTGATGTGTGTTCAATTCGTACAACATCCTCATCAATTAAATTATCTTGATTTTGATATTGTAGCCATGACTCAAAATCCTCTAAGTAAAGTTCAATCTCTATAGAGATTTTAGGCTTAATACTTAGTTTTGATATACACTCCCAAACCCAGTATGCAACACATTCAACTAATAGCAGACCTATACCGGCAGAGTGATTCTCCTGATTGAGCTTAATAAAAATATGTTTTTCATCCAACTCGATTACGAAACCAATGTATGAAGAATTATTTTTCAATTAAATAAATCTCCGGTGCGTCTTTTTCGTAGACTCTATGCACATTGATAGTAGGCTTACTAGGAACTGGTAGCAGAACTCCATGGCGATCGACTCCTACCGTGAAATCCTGCCGCAACTTTGCACCCAGAGTAGGCTGAATTCCCATAAATGTGGACGGTTGATCATCCGAGAAATAAAAAGACTTATCGTTACTAAGGTATACACTATATGCATCAAGAGTACCCATCGAGAGCATACCACCAGGATGTTTCTTCACTGCTTGTGCAAACAGAAACAATCCCAATAACCCGGTAGGCTCATTATGAAGCATGATTTCAATGTCATTGGACCGAGCAATTAGCATCAGATCACTATCATCTATCGGCGGAATGCCCCAGAACGCCCCTCTCCCTGGGCTATCTATAATTACCAGATGCAATATTTCTTGTGCTTTTGAATAGGTTTTTCGATTTGCTGGCGAAACAAGTTTTTCTATCTCAGCTATTATGACTCTTGTATCATAAATACCATTTAGTTTATTGTTCCAGTCAACGAGAGGATCCGTAGCAAAGAATAACGTGGATATCACGCTTGTCATCTAACGGCAATAAATACCTATCCATCAATTCGTTGGATCCCAACTTGACCCATTCTGGAGTATCTAAACACAAGATCTTTAATCGATTAAGGACTTCTTGTCGACAAGAGTTCCCCAACTCACTAAGCTTGTTATTTTCCAAAGCAATGCGAAGCAAGTGAAACCGAATTGTGATAGATAGATCAAGCGGAGTATTACCCTGATAGCCGTCAGAGCATCGAAGAAAAGGAGAAAGATAGAGATCATCGAATTCAAATCCGTCTTTTTACTCGAATCATCAAGCTGCCCTGGATCTAATGCAAGGGAATCAACCACTGCGAGTAACCATTCCCCACGTTCCTTCAGATCCTCATGAGACAAAAAAGTGGCCTTTGTTAATTTCCCCAACTTTGATTTATCCGATATATGGATAGGTCCGCTCATTTTATTTGTAACAGGTAAAGTGCCACGTCCTAACCCTGCACGCTTCAGCACCATATCACTAACGATGAGTAGCCCTTTAACTAGAGAACCTACACTATTCTGCAGCTCTTTAGACACCCATTCACTACGAAAATAGGCGCAACACAAATTCTCCAAATCAGCAATAGTATACTCACCAACACCTGGTGACAAGAGATACGAACCACCAAAGAAATTCATACTCTGAACAAGAACCTCGGAATAGGGATCTTCATGTAAAGTAATTCCGCCTCCCCCTATAGCATCTTTTTTTAGGAGTTTTTCTACAGTTTTGGGAGGAACTTTTCTTTTACCCTCATCACCTATCATCACTCCTAGTGCAGAAAGACGCCGCAGCCTGATAAGTTTTAGACGCGTTCTCAGGCAACAACATCAACTCAGCAGCAGTAGCAACGATTGAGTTTCCATTTATATTATGTGGAAGACTTATTGCCCCAAGATCACAATCCATTTGTTAATCATCTCATTTATATTCTAAAATTACAAGCATATGAAAAACTAATTATTACTATTTTACCTCCATTGCATCCCCTCAATAGAAATCTTCTAAAAAGCTTGAAGCTTATTCAACGCCCCCAAACATGACTAGTCTCTATAAGCAAGGAAGACCAAGTTAGATGGCATATTCTTTCTGATTTTCCATCTGCTGATGTAGATAAGTTTTTCCAGCAGCTGAATAAGCTTCCTTATGCTGCATAGGCTAGAACGACCATACTCTCGTGTCTTCTAGAAATAGGTCACTTCTAAAAGCTTCCCAGCATTTGAGTCGGTTTTGTTACTTTAAGCGTCGTAAAGCTTAAGCGTGGTTGACACGCAGCAGCAGGGGCCACACCACCCGGCTCCGCCATCACCCCACAGCGGGGCAAGGTGGATGCGTAGATCAACAACGGCGTCACCGCCACCCGTCGTATTGCCCGCGGTTTTCACCGCTGAACAGGTGGAAAAGCACCCCCATAGCTGCTTCAGCAACCGGTCTTCCGCAATATGCAGCTTATGCATCACAATGCTGACAGCCACTTAGACCACCGGCTGGGCGGACACCAATGGTTGGTGTTTTGTTGGTTTGAGGTTGGCCTAGTTTCGCGATTCTCTCGGATCTCTGGTGGCGGGGCCGGTGCTGCGGTTTCTCTGGTGCTGGAGTATTGGTGGCGGGCCGTCATGATCACTAGCGGATAAGTAGGCGTCTTCCGGACTCATCCCGGGTTTCTGCAAGACCTCGCTCATCACAATACGTACATGTATCAATCTTGTTTCTGCTGTGCTTGTTTTACTGCCAGGGCTTGTTGGGTAAACCATAACCTTACCCTGACCACACGCCCAACAAGGCGGCACCGCCCCTAAAGCAGCCCGCATGTTTACGACACCGTGGGTCATCCATAGTCGACCAATCCGCCGGAGACTGGCCACAAACATCAGGTAGGGGACCAAGTTTCGGTGGGGTCGTGGTTGCTGGAGTAGGCGCGGTTGCTGAATCAGGTCCGGGAAGTGCGGAATACGCAGGAAGTGGCGTAGCTGAAGTTGTGGGGAAAGCATAGGTTCTGCTGCCAATACAGGTAACGTGTCGACCTCTGGAAAACATGGGATGTTGGGCTGTAATCTACCAGCTTGTCACCATGCACATCTGGATGACCCGTGTCCGCGGTTTCGGGTGGTGGTTCTAGCCGGCCTGTGGTTTTCTCTCGGTGTTTGATGACTCGATCATGGCCACGTTTCCGCCGTTTCTCTACTTCCCCTTGGTGGCGGCGTTATTCCAATCGGTGAAATCATGAAACCAATACCCTAATTGGCCATCACACTCGCCTCTTTCCCATAAACCAGCTGCCACCAGCCTATCCGCATCACGCTTTCGACCCCGCAGCAACCGAAGGCATTGGTGGGGTACAAAACCATCCGTTAACTGAAACCCCACCGCGACAGGGCTCTCACCCATAAAGCAATAGCGCCATCACTACAATTCAAGACTTTCGGGTGAGCCCAAAAATGATCATCAAGACGAGTAAACACACAAACTCCAAAAGATCGAGGGTTGTTAATTACCATTTGTACCAGCATCACGCAACTTGTCAATCATATACCCCTAAAAGTTGTTTTTAATGCGTTTATATTCAACATTATCGCAATTTTAAAATGATGCCCTTTCATTGCATAGCCCAGTTAGTTACTGACTACCTCTTCCCCTCTCTAGGGTTCTAGGACCAATCATGTAACACCGTTACATCTCCAAGATTCACCTGCTTTTGAACTGCTCTTTTTATGTTATTTTTCAGGTCTGCCAGTTACACAATGGATCAGACAAGAGAGACAGCAGTGGAACAACGAGCAACCAGAAAAAGGCATAATGAATCCATGGATATGAAGGAGTGGATTGCAAGTCTTCCTGGTTCGCCACGCCCTACTCCCGCTGCGAAAGCCGCTGGAATCGACCCCAGCACTATCAGCCGTCAACTCAAACGCGGCAGACTCTCAGCAGAAAACGTGATTATCCTCTGCCGGTGTTTCGGGAAACTCCTCGATGGTTTAGCCGAAACTGGATACATCCTTCACACCGATATCGAGGGTGTGAGCATTGACGAAGCTTTAGAAATAGCGACCAATAAACAAATCAGGGATGAGGTTATTCGGCGTATCAAAGTCAACTAGAGCATAATTTTCTTCATGGATGCACGAAAATGGTTCACACAACTTCCTGGTTCTCCATCAATTACGTGGGCTTCAGATGCTTCTGGGATTTCCCAGACAACGATTAGTCTGCAGCTGAAGCATAACCAGCTCTCAGCAGGGAATGTCATAAAATTATGCCAGGCTTTCGGTAAATCTCCGGTCGATGGCCTCGTCGAAACCGGATATATAGTTCCCTCAGACTTCGACGGAGCTGGAGTAATCGCAGCGCTGCAACAGGCTACTAATCAGCAAATCATTACTGAAGCAGGACGTCGTATGGAGCCTGACTAAAACTATCTAAGTCAAAAATTTCAGCATTGTCTATTTTTCGCAGAGTTCTTGACTAATTACGTCCATCGACTTCCTCATCTCGTCGCCTACCATTGTCCATGAATCATAAATAATCTCTCCCGGATCGTGGACCTTTGTCGACCAGATTTTGGTTCCCCGATTTGATATTGCGAGCACCCTCCGTGGTTTAGCCTGCCCTCATGGTTATCATCTCGTTTATAGCCTTGGTCATCATTCATCACTCTCTCCCTGAAGAACATTAAATGATCAACAATCACTAATAATACTCAGGCAACCTATGTATGCTGTCGCATATGGACCCCTACATTGGCATCGTAGTCTTTGAATTGGAAGCAAGCCCAATGGTGGCACAGCCAAGTTTTTTCCGCGAAGATTTTTATATTGTTTATGCAGATACTCAGGAAGAAGCATATGCACGTGTTGAGCGCATAGCGAAAGAACAGGAGATCCCTACAGATCCTGATTCAGATGAATCACAAGCAGTGACCGTCCGCTACATTGTCGATGTCGCACCGACTTTATACGACAACATTCATGAAGACTGTGACCTATATTCCCGACATTTTGCGTCGCTTTCCGACTACAAGCGGTTTGAAATGAAACTCGGTGGTCTCGATCCGCTAACCGGAACTATGCATCCCGAACCATAAGGCTTATTCAGCTGCTAACATACATATTGTTACGCTTCCCCACAACAAGCATAACGATAAGAGTCCCATCAAGACCTGGTCTTGATGGGACTATATCAAGGGATGGCTAGAAGGCTTAGGATTACAGGTCTACGTCGACGAATCGGTCAATGTAGTTCCAGTCTTCGGTGAATACGGGAATGTTATGGTCGACATGCCAGTGGCCTTCGTCGTCCCGGAGGGCACAAGCACCCCGCTTCTGGGGCGTGGGCGCATCCTCCCAGCTAATACCCTTGGTTTCTAGCATTTCCTGGATTTGCTGGCCGTGTTTGCCGTGAAGCTCACGCGGGGAGAAATGGGCTTGGCCCAGGCTAGCGATACTGTTTTTGATTGCGTCCTTTTGGCGCCACCAGAAACAGTTGGCTACTTCCTCACGGGGGATATTGAAGGCTCGGCTGTCGAAGAGGGCAAGGTTGTCGATACAGCGTCGCAAAGCATTACAGTATTTCTGATCCGTCTCGGTTTCTAGCTGGGCTAATGCGTGCTTTTTGAAAGACTCGTTGAACACTGCTGTCGCCATTGAGGCGGTAATGCTCACGATTTTGGAAATGTTGTTGTCGAACCATGCTGCGGTTTCGAAGGTGGCGTAGTCGACGAGAAGCAGGGAAATCTCGTCAGACTGTCGGTAAGCCAGCATGCAGTTCTGACTGTTTTGGGCAAGATACAGCATGGTGTCATCCATGGCACTGTTAAAAACCGGGTCAAAGGGCTTTTTCAGGCCGCGGGTAAAGGTGTGGAAAGCCTTGCCATCAAGGCGAACAATAACCGGCATTCGGCATGTGAGTACGTGTGGGTTACATATTCATATTTCTTCATCCTAGTATCTAAATTCATAGGAGATATATACTATATAATTTTTTCAAAATGTCAAGTGGCTCACAGAAGTAAGACGTCTGAGTTTTGGAAAAAGGCTGGACGGGTTTTACGGAAGCACAACCGGATATAAATAGTATAAACCCATCAATATCGAGACTGGTAACAGACTTCAGAATGCCTAAGCTGGGGTTTGGGAGGCGGAGGAGTGCAGAGGTTCTGATGGAGCGCTTGAAAGTGGAGCTAGATAGTGTGAAGCCCCGGGCACCAACCCGCCACTGCCAAGAGCTTCTGACGGTTGAGCTGGGGTTCGCGGTTTCGCCAGCCCCAGGAGTGCGATTTTCGCACGAACTCCAGCTCAGCAACCGTGAAGCAGAAGCTCATCGCACCAGCTGCGCTTGTTCTAAGCTATACTTTCTCGATTCAGTACCAAGCTGGGAGTGGCTACAAAACCGGAACTCCAGCTCAGCACATCCGATACCGCCCGCCGCCGGCTAGCAGCGAGCTCTCAAAGTCAAGCTCAGCAGAGATGGAGCACGCATCGGGGACTGGTCGCACTTGTTCTAAGCTCCAGAACCCACTCCAAGAGGCCTGCGCATCAATTATCTGCGGGGTTGTGGAGCTTAGATAATATGAAGCCCCGGGCGCCAGCCCGCCGCTGCCAAGAGCTTCTGGTTTGCTGAGCTTGAGTTCTGAATGTACTACACCCAAATGCCCAGGAACCGCCAGCTCCTCAAATCGGAACCCAAGCTTAGGAAATCCGATACCCATTAAACCCCGCAGGTCTGCTAAGTTTGGTGGGCTGGGGTTTGCTGAAATACTGTCTCTGGAGCCTGGCAGCACCGACAAACCCCAGCCCACCACATGTGCAGCCCCATCATCAGCCGAGGCAAAACCTGCCGCAACCATGCCATAAAAGCACTGAGCCGGAGTTCGTAATTTGCTACCAGACTCAGGAATAGCTTTTTATACGAACTCCAGCTCAGTATTTATGAAGCAGAGGCGTTTGCATCTGCCGCATTTGTCTGAGTTTGGTTTCCAATCCCTGAGCTTCTTACAAGATGTGAACCAGGACCAAAATCCAAACTCATCTAACATGCTACCCATCAACCAAAGCTGTCCACAAAATAGCAGCGCAAGTTCTAAGCTATACTTTCTGATTCAGCACCAAGCCAGGCGTGGGCCCCATTGCAGCCAGAACTCCAGCTCAGCACACCCGCTACCGCCCCGCCACCCACACCACAGCACACATCGCTGCCACCACACCGCCGTACGCGCGCCACGCCCGTGCAACCACGCACACGCCGCCGCACCGCCCACATCCACAGCTCAACCACGCCACCGCACCGCCCCCATCCCATCGCCGAGCTCCCACTCCCAAACCCCCACCTAGAAACCAGCAAAACCGGTATACCAAGGCTTACCTAATACACCTATATTCTCGATGTGAGGGGATGACCCATGTTAGAGCCGGGGTGAAAAAACTCATTGCCCCAGCACGGAAGTCGATGATTACCACGGCGATCATCACCAGCATTGGTGGGACCTGCGCCATCGTGCCATACATTGCAATCACGGAGATAGCGGCCAATTGGTTCCGCGGGTCACCAAGCGGCACCCTATGGTTGTGGGTCTGGGTGGCCATTGTTGCGGTGTTTGCCAACGGTTTGTTGTACGGGATCGGGTTGGAGGTCACGCACATTTCCGAAGCGAACCTGCGCTACCAGCTGCGGCGCCGACTCGTTCAGGCATTTGGCCGGATTCCCTTAGGCCGAGTGGATCAAACCTCATCAGGGTCTATTCGCAAAATGGTGTGTGACGACACCGCCGCGATTCACACGCTGGTGGCGCACCTGGCCGGGGACGCCATGAACTCCATCACCGCCCTGGTGGTGGGAATCGGGTATTTGATGTGGGTGGATTGGCAGCTTACCCTGCTGATTCTTGGAGTGTGGGTGCTGATCTTTGTGGTGGTGACCGGCACCATGATGCGTCGTCTTTCCGAGTCCACAAGCCAGTTTTCCAGCGCCAAAACGGAGTTATCGGCGGCCACCGTCGAAATGGTGGAGGGCATCAAGATCAAGAACTTTCAGGCCGCAGCAACCGCTCACACCCGGTTCGACAAGGCCAGGCGGTATTTCGCGGAAATTTCCTACCAGTGGTTGGCAGCATCAGGAAGCCCATGGCGATCATTTCTTCGTTCTTCCAACCGGCCGTCATTTTGGTGACGATCGCACCGCTGACCGTGTGGTGGTTTGTATCGAAGGCTGCTGGAGCCCGCCTGCGCCCCGCCGTTCTTCATGGTCGGGGTGGGCCTGCCGGTTGGCTTTTTGCAGTTCGTCCAAATCATGCAGCACCTGTTTACCGCCAACCAGGCGGCCCAGGACACGGCGGATCTGCTGGACATCCCCCACCAGCCGGACGGCCCGCACACCGATGGCTCCGGGGCCGAAACCGGGGTGAAGTGGAGCTGACCAATGTGAGCTTTGGTTATAACCCCGAGAACCCGATTTTACGCAACGTGAATCTGCGGATTCCGGCGGGCTCGGTCACCGCCCTGGTGGGACCGTCGGGTGGTGGGAAAACCACGATCGCCCGGCTGATCGCCAGGTTCTATGACGTGGATGCCGGCGCGGTCAAGGTGGATGGCCTGGATGTTCGGGAGGTGAGCAATCAGTGGTTGCTCAACCAGATAGCCATTGTGTTCCAAGACATTGCTCTGGCCCACGACACCGTGGCCAATAACATTGCGTTGGGAAATCCGCAGGCCAGCCGGGATGAGATCATCGAGGCCGCAAAGTCCGCCTGCATTCATGATCGCATCATGCGGCTGCCGCATGGTTATGACACCATCATTGGTGGTGACGGCGGTTTTCTATCTGGCGGGGAGAAGCAACGCATTACCATTGCGCGCGCCTATCTACACAACGCGCCTATCCTGATTTTGGATGAGGCGACCGCCCAGACGGATCCCCAGTCGGAGCGGGACATTCACGCCGCACTGGCGGCCCTGGCGAAGGGTAAAACAGTCATTATTAATGCCCACCGGTTGGCGACCATCGCCGCGGCGGACCTGATTGCGGTGATCGGCGAGCCAACGGCGTCGACAAGCAAGTCAAGCGTGCTGGCAACAGGAACACATGCTGAGCTGCTGGAACGCAGCGAAACGTACCGCACGATGTGGGAGAAACAACAGGAGGTGGCAAAGTAAATGTGGCGGCTGTTAGGAACCATTGTTGACGATAAAAACCTGCGCCAGCTTATTGCCATTTTTAGCGTGTCGGCGGTGTTGCAGGGTGTCGCGCTGGCCATGATGATCCCGTTTTTGCAGGAATTTTTGGGCGGCGGACCCCGGGTGGGCACCTGGTTGGTGGTGCTCGTTGTGCTGGCCGTGGTAGCGTTTGTGGTGGAGTTTTGCGGCATTATGCGATCGTACCGGATTAGCGTATGACGTGCGATGCGCTCATCGAAAAGATTGCGGACCATACTTTGCAACTGCCGCTGGGCTGGTTCGACGCCAAGCGGGAGGCGCAAATCGCGTCCGCGATGTCCCGGGAGATCGACACCTTATCGCACGTTGCTTCCATCATTATTCCCGCCCTGGTCAAGCAGTTTGTGACCCCTGCGGTCATTGTGATTGCGGTGTTGATCGTGGATTGGCGGTTGGCGCTCATTATGATTGCGTGCGTCCCATTGCTGCGGTGGGGCTGGTTGTACATGCAAAAATCCATCGTAAAGGTAGATGAGGTCCAAGCTCAGGCGGGCTGCCGATTCTGCCGGACGGCTCATTGAATACGCTCGCCTACAACCAATTTTACGCGCCAATGGGGTGACCCAACGGGGGTGGGGACTGTTGGAGGATGCCCTGGCTCGGGAAAACGACACGGTCCACGAATCATTGCGCGCAAAGGGCCGCCCGAACATCGCCTATTCCAGCATTATCCAGACGGCATTCGCCCTGGTCATTATCGCCGGTTTAGTGTTTATGCTTCGGATGGATCTGGACCCCATCAGCTATATTGTGATCGCGGTCATCTCCGTGCGGGTGGTGCAGCCGCTCACCCTGTCGGTCATGTATGGCACGGAAATCCATGCGTCCGAGGCAGCGTTACACACGGTCAACGAGATTCTCACCGCGAAGCCGCTCCCCGAGCCGACCCCGGAGCAGGCGGTCACCAACCTGGAGTCCACCACGATCACCGTGACGGATGTGAATTTCGGCTATGTGCCGGAACGGAAAGTCGTTCACAATGTGAATTTCATGGCGCGGCAGGGCACGATGACGGCGCTGGTGACTCGGCTGCGGCAAGTCAACGATACTGCGGCTCATCGCCCGGTTTTGGGACGTGGATTCCGGCTCCGTGCAGATCGGCGACGCGGACGTTCGCACTATTCCCACCCCAACGCTCATGCGCAATATTTCCATGGTATTCCAGGACGTGTATTTATTTGACACAACCATTCGTGAGAATAAAAGTGCATGGCCCGCCCCGACGCCACCGACGCGGAGCTGGAGGTTGCCGCCCACGCCGCCCGCCTCGACCAGGTGATCGCGTCCCCGCCGGACGGGTGGGACACCCAGGTGGGGCAGGGCGGTTTGAAAACCGTCCGGCGGGGAGCGCCAGCGGGTTTCTATTGCGCGACCTTTATTAAAAGACGCCCCCATTCTGCTGCTCGACGAGATCACCTCGCGCCTCGACGGCGAGAACGAGGCGGCGATCACCACCGTCATGAAGGAACTCACCCGCGGCCGCACCGTGATTGTGGTTGCCCACCGCCTCATCGACGATTCGGGATGCCGACCAGATCATTGTTTTCGGCAAGCTTTGACGACGACCCAACCAACGGTTATGGCATCGTCAGAATCCGGCACCTTCCCGGAGCTGGCCGACGCCGGCGGCCCCTTCAGCAATTTCATTGCCGCATCCACCAGCGCCAAACGGTGGCTGGTCTGAGGTGGGGAAAGTGGGGCGGCGATGGTCTGACCTGGCTCATCTGCACACCCCCACTTGGGTTGGAAACAATAGAATCACTACAAGACGCCACTACTAATGGTGGTATCCCCGCGCATGGTGGCTAATGATGTGCTGCTCTTTCTGAACAGTCGGGCTCACACGTTTCGTTCTTCCGATGAGGACTTATTGAAACGGCGCGGCCTTTTTCACTGGTCCGCCAATATTTCGGCCATGTGGGATGGCCCCATGGGCTGGAGCAAAGGATGCACTCCAACGAAGCGTCACGCCCAGCCCAGGCGCAGCGACGACGTAACCTGCCGGAATAACAACCACGGCCACCCAATTATTCATACATCAACCGGATCTCAATCGCCTGGACGCTCATAGCCTGGTGTTGGATAGCAACCCAAAACTTGGCTCTGGTTTGACCATGGTTCTTGGGGTACCATGAATCGCTCATAGACGATCAATACCCGGCATTGGTCCCGTCTTGGGTATATTATCTACCCTTGGCACCGCTGTCGGTTACGGACTCTATGTTGGCTGGACCGAACGAAGCTCCAACTCATGATCGCATCGAGTGCGACCATCTCGCGGCTGATTATTTTCTCGTGACCCTGCTCTGACAATGGCTGGAGTATAACCGGCACCCCTCACCCCGTCAATGCGGGCCGCCTAGTGGAGTGTTGTTATCAAACCAGGCCCGCACCTCGGGAGGCGGCGGGTTATGCACAACCGGCTCGGGTGCGGGGATGATCGGCAGCGGACCACTGTGGGGGCATCGAATGAGCACATCATTTCCGGCGGTGTCTTGAGTGGTCGCCAATCCTGATCATCACAATATTCGCACGGCAATGGCGTCGTGACGCGCCTGCTTCTCCGCCATGGCCTGCTGAGCGAACCACTGCCTGGCCTGGCCGCATGCTCGACAGGCCGGCACATGCTCCCGCGGTAGTTTCGCATGATCCCGGCAGCGCGGATCCTCCGGCGTCGACCAATCCGCGGGTGTCGTACCCATGACCGTAGGCTGCGGCGTTCTCTGCTTGTACACGACGCTGCGTCGGGCGCGGTGTTTCAGCACCCGGGACCGGTTTTGGCCAGCACGTTTCCGCACTTCAGCATGGGTTGCAGCTTTGTTCCAGTCCTCAAAGTCATGAAACCAATACCCGGGCTCGCCGTCGCATTCACCCCGCTCCCATAGGCCCGCCTCCACTAGTCGGTCGGCGTCCCGCTTTCTGGCACCCAACCGCCCCAGGCAACTGTGCACGAAACCGTCGGTGAAGCTTGTCCCCACCCAGGACAGTGCGGATCCACAGTCCCCGGGCGCTCAGACCGCATTTGAGAATTTCGTGGTCGTGCAGGCGATCATCAACGCGGGTAAACATGAAAACTCCTTTTCGCTATTGACATGAACTTTACAAGTTATTTAGCAATCATCAAGGATAATAGCCCCGAAAATGGTTGAAGCTTCACGATCTCCGCAGGCCAAGGGCGTATAGCATAATGAAATCCATGAATATGAGGGATTGATTTTAAGCCCGCGTGCGCCCACCCAAGCGCACCGCTGCTGGCATCGATATCAGCACCATCAGCCGCCAGTTGAAGCGTAATCATATTTCGGCGGAAAAACGTGATTAAGCTTTTGCAAAACCTTCGGCAAATCCCCCATCGACGGCCTCATCGAAACCGGCTACCTCTCCCCACCGACGCCCAGGACATCAGCATCTCCAGCGCATTGCGCGATGCAACCAATCGGCAGCTCGCCGCCGAGGTGACCCGCCGCATGGATATAGGGGCTCAGAGGCGAGCGTAAAACTGAGCGAAGAATAACCCCTACTACCTAAAGGTTTCCAACAACCTTTACCACTATTTCCTAGGTTCTAGGGTCTAGGTTCTAGGTTTACGGCGTTTGTAATGCATTACATCCCAACCAAAAATAGCCTCCTTGAACAGCTATTTGCAGCGTTTCACTTGGCAAAATTGTCGGCCGGTCTTCGTCACCATCCTGGCCACCTCCTGCCACCAAGCTGGTTTGTCATCGCACAGCAATCCCTGAACACCCCGTCGACAAGCGATTTTTGCGTTAGCTGGGAAACCCTCCCCAGACAACCACAGCAGGCCGAAATTTCCCAAACCCCAGCTAAAGCAAAACCGCAGCGTAAACACCCGCGCCACTCGGCGTTACGACGAACCCCGGCTAACACACAGCGAACCCGGCGAGCATTAGCTTGGGTTCGGCGCAAAGCAACCGATTTCCGGAGGGATGAATAGCGTTTCCCAGCTAACGCGCGACCCAACCATCAGGGCTTCGGAAGTTCTAAGCTATACTTTCTCGATTCAGATGGCAGGAAAGCGGAAACAAAATTCACAACTCTAGCTCAGCAAATTTCCTACCATTCTTGGAACCTGCTCCACAAGACCGACCTTCCGCACTTCAGCCCAAGTTCGCAGTCTATCAATAGCTCTACCAGTAAATATCAATGTATAGTGCCCACATTTTTATGGGCACAGTCACCGAAATTATTAATAAACTCCCCCCAAAGTTAGGTAATAGATAATGAACTTATGCAAAAGGCAGTGCGGAAGCAAAGCGTGATGCTAATTTTTCTCGTTGTGCGTAAAACACTTATCACCTTCACACCGTTGCATGAGCTTGGGCTTCTCCTCCACCATCGCTTCAACGCCCAAGACGTTGTTCACCGATCCTTCCCCGGTTGTAGAAGCCGAAGTAACCCAAACGGAACAAACCACCCAAACCACCACTCCGACGCCACCGTAACTGGTAGCGACGAGGCTAAATCCAGCAGCAGCTCTAAGGACGAAAAGCCCGAGGCTCCGGCAGCCCCCAAGGCCGAAGCCGAGACCACCGCCGACGAGGGCATAGTCGTAGAGAAGCCAGAGGTGGATCCAAGCGCCCAAATCAAGGAGCAGCTGTCCTCCTCCAAGCTCAGCAGCAAGGATGAGAAGTCCGCAGACAAGGACAAGGCAAACAAGACCGAGGATAAGTCCGAAATTTCGGATAACAGCTCTTCGTTGTCTTCCAAGAAGGATGAGAAGAAGCCGGAAGAGATCACGCAAACCGCTGATGAGGCAAACAAGAGTCAGCAAGCTAGTTCGAATCCTGCCCTGCGGGTTGCTGGCGTCATCGCCGGTATCGTCGGCGTGCTGGGACTCATTGGCGGCGGCATTTTCTGGGCCCTCCAGCAGAACCTCATTAATATCCCGGGCCTGCCTAACCCGTTCGCACCAAAGCCAGCTCCCGCACCAGCCCCGGCACCGCAGCCGGCCCCCGCACCTGCACCAGCTCCGCAACCAAAACCTGCTCAAAATCAGCCAGCCCGCCAGGCCCAGGCTCAGCCGGTTCGCCACCAGGCCCCCGCACCTGCTGCCGCCTCCGGCAAGCACCACAAGAACTGCCGTGCCGTGGAACGAGCTTGGCCGCCCGATCCGCAGCAATGAGCCCGGCTTTGGCCCCCACCTCGACCGGGATGGTGACGGCGTGGGCTGCGAACGGAAGCCTCGCTAATATCTAACGCTTATCGACGCTGTGCGGGCGTCGACAAGCAAGAAGAGAATCATCAGGCTTTACATCACCCCCAGTCTTAGGTAATTCACACAAAAACCTATCGAAAATCATTGGTGCAGTGCTAGTTTTTTACTATGCGTAAAATAGTTGTCACCTTCACCATTGCCCCAAGCCCGGGCGCAGCCTCCACTATTGCTAACGCCTCAGCCGGCAGCCCCAGCAGCAAATGCCTCCGCTGCCGCATCCACCACCCCAGCCGCGAATAACCAAAACAACCGCAGCTAAAACCAGCACTCCTGCTGCGGCACAAACCTCAGCTCCGGCATCGTCCTCCGCACAGGTTGTGGTCCCCCCGAAGGGAGACAATAAGTCCGACAAGGATCCATCCGACAAAGACAAGCAGTCCAATAAGGATAAGTCCGGCCAAAACCAAAAAGTCGGGCAATAAGGGCGTGAACGCCGGCTCGACACTCGGTGTTATTGCCGCCATCGTCGCTGTTCTGGGTCTTGTTGGCGGTGGGATTTTCTGGGCAATTCAGCAAAACTTGATTCCCAACATTCAGTTGCCGAACATCCCAGGTCTGCCCGCCAATATTCCTAACCCGTTCGCACCGCCGGCACCGGCTCCGGCACCAGCCCCGACTTCGAGCGCAGCACCGGCACCCGCCGAGTAATCGAACCAGACCACAGACCTCCACCGCAAACCCCAACCACAGTAAGGATGGTTGGGGTTTTCACTATTTTAGATGCTACATTCAGGACCTTTATTTGGTCGGAAACAAGTCAGCAAAAAGAGGATGAACATAAAACCAGTACCCAATACGCCGAACACTTGAGAACTAATGTTCGCAAGCTTGCTCTCCACGCTGCTCTGATGGGATGGCTGCTGTGGTTGAGTAGTTTGAGCAGCAACTGGGGTGACGGTGGTAGCAGCCATCACCGCACACACGGCAACCGCCGTCACCTTCACACGACGCTTCAAAGCATTCACTGCAAGCTCCTTACTATTGACAAATTCCTTCTCCAACTAAGCATCAGCCTAATGCCGAAATACCAGCCCTGACCATTACATTTATCACTTTTACCTACAGTTATTTCATAAGAAAAACCCCAACCCGTAATCAGATGGGTTGGGGCGTACAACATGGCGCGCATATCGGTCACGCCGATAACCGCCAGGAAACGTTGCTACTGCTGGCGTGCGAAGCCTACATCACATGGAGACTCATTCCGCAGGGCACAGCCTAACCGGTCAAACGCACCCAGGATCTTCTGCACGAATGGGACGATCAACCCACCCACGGCAGTGGTGCTGAGCTGCAAAACCCTTGGTCAGCTGATCCAAGCTTCCGTTTGCCGAATTCTCCGTGGTTTGGGTGGTAGTGACAGTGGTCGGGGTTGTGGCCTCCGTGGTTTGGGCGGTGGCCGGAGTAACGCTGGCGGCCAATACGGCACACATGGCAACCGCTGTGACCTTGGCGCGACGCTTCAACATATTCATAATGAACTCCTTAATGGTGGTAAGTGAAGGTTTGGTGCCGATCGCTTACCAAGTACAGGTCCGGGGATCCTTGAGCGTACAGGTGATGTACCACACAAAGAAAAACCACTCCCGTGCTCAACAAACCACCCATTTGCTCACTCATAGCCACAATCCGCTCCATGCTGCTCTGGTTCTGGGGTTGGGCGACAGCCGGGTGACGGTAGTGGCGGCCAATGCGGTGCACACGGCAACCGCTGCAACCTTAGTACGACGCTTCAGCGCATTCATGATAGGAACTCCTTACAAAATTCTCTCTCCAACTGGGCTTGATCTTACCATTCAGATTGGAAATCCTCATTATATTTATTAAATTTCCCTAAAAAATCTGAGTCTGAGAATATCTGAGAATATCGCAAATCACCATTCCAGCGACCCTCAGTAGCAAAATTTCCACCTGAAAATGCCCGGCACCCCACTCTCGCCAACCTGATATTACAGGTTCCTCCTTAGGTAAATAGCATTACCCCTATAATTAGGTAGAACACTACGAGTTTCTATGGAAAACTATAAGACTAGCGCCCACGCTCAGGTTTGAGCTGTTATGGAGCCACTATTCAAACGTCGAAAAGCGGGACCCCGGATTGGAGCCCCGCTTTTCTTGTTGTGCTAACCTTCGTCGGATTCCGAGTCAGAGTCAGCAGGTGGGTCAGCAATAATCACCATAGCAGTCCGCAGCAACCGGCCATTGAGCTTATAGCCCTTGCGCAGCACCGTGCCTACGGCCTTGATGTCACCGGTGGACATGTCCTGGACCGCCTCATAGATTTCGGCGTCGAACTCGTCACCGGGATCGCCGAAGGCCTGCAGCTTTAGGCCATCGAGCACATTCATGAACTTGTCGTGGAAGGCCTTCATCGGGCCTTCGGCTAGGTCACCGTGTTGTTCCGCGAGACCGAAATCATCCACGATGGGCAGGAATCGCATGACCACCTGCGCCTTGGCGTTTTCGATCACCTGTTCGCGTTCCGCCTGGGTGCGGCGCCGATAGTTGGCGTATTCCGCGCCCAACCGTTGCAGGTCATTGGTACGTTCCGCGAGTTGGTCTTCAGCGAAGGCTCGGCAGATTCCGCTTCGACGTCGGCTTCTACCTGGTCAAGCGCGGCAGCCACGTCGGCCAGATCGGCCCTCGTCAATGCCTGCGTCCTGGGCGGCAGCGTCACCATCAGTAGTGCCACCATCGTCGGTGGTACCGGCGGCTTCTGCGTCCTCGGATGCATCATCGGACGCATCCTTCTTGGCGTCGGAGCTCAGATCGATCAGCTTGGGGTTGTCGGCAACGTCGCGTTGTCCTCGTTGCGCTCTACCTCGGGCTTGTCATCGGTCACTTCTTGCCCCCATCCTCGTCAACAACTTCAGCGTCAACCACATTATCGTCGCCGGACTTGCGGCCAGCGTCGGCGGCGGTGGCGCCACCGGCCGGGGATGCGGCCTCCTGCTCGTAGAGCACCTTGCCCATTTCCTGGGATGCCTGTTCAGCTTGTCCAATGCCACCTTGATGGCCTCAATGTCGTCGCCCTTGAGGGCTTCGTCAACGTCATCGGCAGCCTTGGTGATCTTCTCCTTCAGGTCATCGCTAAACTTGTCGCTGTTATCGTCCAAGAACTTGCGGGTCTGGTAGGCCTGGATTCCGCACCGTTGCGGACTTCCTGCCCTCGCGGCGCTGCTTGTCTTCCTCGGCGTGAGCCCTCGGCGTCCTTGATCATCCGGTCGATTTCTTCTGGGACAGGCCGGAACCGTCCTGGATCTTGATGGTGTTTTCCTTGCCGGTACCCTTGTCCTTGGCGGTCACGTGCACAATGCCGTTGGCGTCGATGTCGAAGGTCACCTCGATCTGCGGCACGCCACGCGGTGCCGGAGCAATGCCCACCAGTTCGAAGGAACCGAGCAGCTTGTTGTGCTGGGCGATTTCACGTTCACCCTGGAAGACCTGGATTTGCACGGAAGGCTGGTTGTCTTCGGCGGTGGTGAAGGTTTCCGAACGCTTGGTCGGAATGGTGGTGTTGCGTTCGATGAGCTTGGTCATCACGCCACCCTTGGTTTCGATGCCGAGGGACAGCGGGGTGACGTCGAGCAGCAGCACGTCCTTGACCTCGCCGCGCAGCACACCGGCCTGCAGGGCAGCACCCACTGCCACAACCTCGTCGGGGTTCACGCCCTTGTTGGGCTCGCGGCCACCGGTGAGTTCCTTCACCATGTCCGTAACGGCCGGCATACGAGTGGAGCCGCCCACCAGCACCACGTGGTCGATGTCGGAGATGGCAATACCAGCGTCCTTGATCACCTGGTTGAACGGTGCCTTGGTGCGGTCCAGCAGATCCTGGGTGATGCGCTGGAACTCGGTCCGGGTGAGGTTTTCGTCCAGGAACAGCGGGTTCTTGTCGGCGTCGACGGTGATGTAGGGCAGGTTGATGTTGGCGGTTTGGGAGGAAGACAGTTCGATCTTGGCCTTCTCTGCAGCCTCACGCAGCCGCTGCATGGCCATCTTGTCCTTGGACAGGTCCACGCCGGAGGATGCTTTGAACTTTTCTACCAACCAGTCGACGACGCGCTGATCCCAGTCGTCGCCGCCGAGTTTATTGTCGCCGGCGGTGGCGCGAACTTCCACCACACCGTCGCCGATTTCCAGCAGGGACACGTCGAAGGTGCCACCGCCAAGGTCGAAGACGAGAATGGTTTGTTCCTTCTCGCCCTTCTCCAGGCCATAGGCCAGGGCTGCCGCGGTGGGCTCGTTCACGATGCGCAGCACGTTCAGGCCGGCAATCGTGCCGGCTTCCTTGGTGGCTTGCCGCTGGGAGTCCGAGAAGTAGGCGGGAACGGTAATAACGGCGTCGGTGACTTCTTCACCAAGGTATGCTTCGGCATCGCGCTTGAGCTTCATGAGCGTCCGAGCGGAAATTTCCTGCGGCGTGTACTTCTTGCCGTCAATGTCAACGCTCCAGTCGGTACCGATGTGCCGCTTCACGGAGCGAATGGTGCGGTCGACGTTGGTGACCGCCTGGTTCTTGGCCGACTGGCCGACAATAACTTCACCGTTCTTGGTGAAAGCCACGACGGACGGGGTGGTCCGGGACCCCTCCGAGTTAGCGATAACGGTAGCGTCGCCACCTTCCAAAGCGGAAACGACCGAGTTTGTGGTGCCGAGGTCAATGCCTACTGCGCGTCCCATATGAAAAATTCCTCCTGATGAGATAGTAATTTTAGTTCTAACCTGTAAGTTGATCCTGTCACGCTCAACTTGCTGACGTCAGCCTACCAGAGCGCACACATGCTGTCAATAAAGTTGAGTAACATTCACTCAGCTTTTTACCATTTTTTTGCCGCTAAGCTTATCGACGCCCATGGGTAGCAAAACCGCCACGCGGGAAAATCTCTTCTTTCCGTAGCCGAATTTTTGTGGCAGAGTTAAAACCACAATGAGCACTAAGAAACGTCGCGCTAAAAATGCGCCCCATAAACCAGCGAATTCGCCGAATTCTCTAAATACGACAAATTCTGCGCGTCGACTAAGCCGCAACGGCTTCGCTCGACGGACGATCCTGCAGAATTTCTCACGAACGTGGTGGAAGACGACACCATCGAGGAAAAACCCAAGTTCACAGCAGAACCTGGCAAGACCGACCGAGCCGCCATTTTAGGCCAAGACGGCCGGTGGGCCGCCGGCTGGGCACTCCGGTTCATCATCATGGTTGCCGCCGGCTACCTGTTGTGGCGGGGCCTCGCACTCGTGTGGGAAGGGCTGCTACCAGTACTGTTGGCGATCATCGTGTCCACCGTGTTGTGGCCACCGGTGCGCTGGCTACGAAAGCACAAGGTCCCCTCCGCCTCTCGGTCGTGATCGTTCTGGTCACCTTCTTCGCCATTTTGGGCGGCATTTTCACCGCCATGGCCCCCAGCATCACCACCCAATCCAGGGATTTGGCTGAGCAGGCAACCAAGGGCATTGAGCAGCTGCAACAGTGGATACAGGGGCCGCCGCTCAATGTTGATCTTGGCCACTACAACGACATCATTAACCAGATCTCCACGTTCCTGCAAGACCGGTCACCGACATTGCATCCCGGTGGTCAGCGGCATTTCTACGGCCGGCTCCATTGTGGTCACGTTCGTGCTCATGATGGTGCTCACCTTCTTCTTCCTGAAAGACGGCGAGGGCTTCCTGCCCATGATTCGCCGGACCACCGGCCACAATGTTGGCTGGCACCTGACCGAGATGCTAACTCGGATCTGGAACACGCTTTCCGGGTTCATCCGGGTGCAGGCCATTATTTCCTTTGTCGACGCCGTCTGCATTGGCATTGGCCTGCTCGTGCTGCACGTGCCGTTGGCACCGGCATTGGCCGTGATCACGTTCTTCGCCAGTTTCATCCCCATCGTTGGTGCCCTGGTGGCCGGCGCATTGGCGGTCATTATCGCCCTGGTTTCCAATGGGGTGACCAATGCGCTTCTGGTGTTGCTGATCATTATTGCGGTGCAACAGTTGGAAGGCCATATTCTGCAACCGGTGTTGCAGTCCAAGGCCACGAACCTTCACGCCGCCATTGTGCTGTTGTCTCGTGACCATTGGCTCCACCATGTTCGGCGTGGTCGGCGCATTCTTGGCCGTCCCGGTGGCCGCTACTCTATCCGTACTGGTCCGGTACCATTTCGAGTTGGTGGCGCTGCGTGCCGGTGAGATCACCATTGACGATATTGAAATGGCCACGAAAGAAAGCCAGGCCATGCCAGGTAAGGATGATGACGCCGATCAGCAAGCTGATAATTCCAATCTGACAAGCACCCAGCGTGCATTCCAGTCGTTCCAACAACGGCTGGCCCGGTGGGGGAAGGCTAGCCAACAGAAGAGTTAAGGTCAGTTCACCATAGTGCCCCGGACCAGGATGTGGTCCGGGGCACCGCCATGAAGGGGCGGGAATGAATTCGTGGGAGCGGTGGTTACACTAGGTGCCTAGAGATAACAACCATGGGGATTTCTACCCCAAATTGTTGATATATCAACAAAATGATTGGAGGATCATCGTGAAACGGTTCGGGTTCTTGAGTTTCGGGCACTACAGCCTAAAACCCGATAAGACCGGCAAATATGGCGCCCAGGAAACCCTCAAACAGGCGGTGGAATTAGGGCAGATTGCCGACGAGCTTGGCGTAAACGGGGCGTATTTTAGGGTGCATCACTTTGCCCCACAGTATTCTTCCCCCATCCCGCTGCTCAGCGCCATTGCCGCCACCACCAACACCATCGAGGTTGGTACCGGGGTGATCGACATGCGGTACGAAAACCCCCTTAGCCTGGCCGAAGAGGTGGCCGCCCTCGACCTGCTATCCGACCAGCGCATCGCGATCGGCGTGTCCCGCGGGGCACCGGAAACCGCGCTGCGCGGCTGGGAATCCTTCGGCTATGGTGGCCCGGAGCTGGCCCGGGAGGATCCCATGGGCGCCGCGTTGGCGGCGGAAAAATTCGACACGTTCCTGGCCGCCTTGCGCGGTGACGGCATGGCCACTGCCGCCCCCTTTGAGCAGCAGTATCCCCGAATGTTTCACGAAGGCGCCCAGCTGCCGGTGCTGCCGCACTCCCCCGGCGCCGACCGGCGCATCTGGTGGGGCGCCGGCACCCATGCGTCCGCGGAGTTGGCTGCTCGCAAGGGCGTCAACCTTATGAGTTCCACGCTGGTGTTCGAAACCGATGGGTCTTCGTTGAGTGATGTTCAGGCGGAACAAATCGCCCGCTACCGGCGGGAATGGGAGAAGGATGGGCACGATTGGGAGCCGCGCGTGTCGGTGTCGCGTCCGATCTTCCCCATCGTCGACGGTAGTGACGCCCAGATTTTTGGGCCGGCCGGCAGTGGTGAATCTCACGACTCCATTGGGGTGCTTGACGACCAGCGGGGAATCTTTGGCCGCACCCTGGTGGACACACCGGACAAGATTGTCGAAGCGCTCAAGAACGATAAGGCGGTCATGGCTGCCGACACCCTCATGCTCACCATTCCCAACCAGGCCGGGGTTGCCGCGGGCGCCCGGATTTTGGAAAACTTTGCCCAGCATGTGGCGCCGGAGCTGGGGTGGGAGCCGGCGACGAGGGGTTAATCCCACGCCCACGGGTGGGCGTCGACAAGCGAGAAGCGGTTAGCCCCAAATAAAGTTCAGGTCAGGGCCGCGCAGGAGGCGATGAGCGCGGCGGCGGGCAGGGTAATCACCCACGCCAGTGCGATCGGCTTCATGAGCCGCCAGTTTGCGGAACGATTCACAATGCCGATGCCCAGGATCGCGCCGATCAGGATGTGGGTCGAGCTCACCGGCAGGCTCCAGCATCGACGCCGCCATGACCACCAGTGCGGCTGCGAGTTCTGCGGCAAACCCCGAGGCTGGGTGCATTTTTGTCAGCCCGGAGCCGACTGTGTGGATCACGTAACGGCCGATAAACCATAGGCCGGCGATCAGGGCTACGCCGCACATAATCATGGCCGCCGACGGCACCGTGCCGCCGCCCTCGATGCTATTGGTCCGCAGCACATCCAGCACCGCGGTAAACGGGCCGATGGCGTTCGCAATATCGTTCGAACCGTGGGAAAAAGCGAACGCTGATGCGGTAAACACCTGCATCCAGGAAAACACGGTAAACGTTGCCCGGGACAGCTCTTGCCGGCGCAGGGTGCGGGCGAACACAAACACCGCCATCCACACCATGACCGCGATCATGCCCAGCATCAACCCATTGCCCAAATGGGACATTTCGAAGTGGAGGTTTTTGAGCCCCTTGAAGATCATCATCGCCCCAATGATGACCGCGCCACCGGCCGCCAAGAGGGGCACACCGGTTTCTAGCGCCCGGTGCGTATTGAGCGAATCCCGCCGCTGATTGAGCCGGTGCAGGTCCCGATAGTAGTCGGATTCCAGCTCTTCCGGGTCGAAATCACGTTCGGCAATCAGCGCGGCATCCCGCGTCATGGCATTGGTGTAGGAAAGCTGCTGAACCTCGGAGAGGCGTTCGAATGAAGATTTGAAATCCTTGTGGAGTTTAATGCGTTCCTCTTTGATCTGGCGCAGCTCCGCATCGGCTTTGTCGTTAAACACTAAAATGCAGGCGCTTAATCGCGCCGAAGAGAACAAACGACGTAATCCCCAATACGGGGGAGAGCACCCAGGATACTGCGATGCGACCAATCTCACCCCACTGCACCATTTCCAGGCCACCAATGTGTAAAAAGAACCCCAGGGTGAGGGATGCGCCCACAATGCCACCAATGATGGAATGTGTTGTAGACACCGGCAGCCCTAGTTTGGTCGCAATGAGCAGCCACACGGCCGCCCCCAATAATGCCGCCATCATGATGAACGCAAAATGCATGGCATCAAGGTGGATGGATTCCAGATCCACATGCCGCTCTTGACGGTTTCGGTCACCCTCACCGCCGGCCAACACCGCACCTGACACCTCAAAAATAGCGGCGACGACGAGCGCCTGCCGCATAGTCAGCGTGCCCGCACCAACCGAGGTGCCAAAGGAGTTAGCAACGTCATTACCACCAATGTTGAACGCCATAAAAACGCCAAACGCAATGGTAGTAATGAGAATAACCTTATTCGCCTCCGGGCCCACATAGTCGAAAGACCAAAAGAGGAAGGTGATGAGGGTGATAACCAGAGGCCACCAAAGCTAGTGCCACCACTTATCCGACGGTACCTTGAGCGGCGGCGAATCTGCCTTCGTGCTGCTAGACATCCAATGAACTTTCTGTATACAACATTGCGAAAATAGCATGCCCCGATAACGTTACCGAATAGTAAACCCCTACCCCGGATAGGGGATAAGTACGTATCGTTTGTGCAGCTTATAATACTACTTCACGCCGGAGCTTATGCCATTCACTGCACCTAGCATCGCACGTGTTTGCGTGCTTGTCGACGCCCCCGCCGCGGGAACATCGTCAGATTCATCACATGGCACCTTAGTGCTCACCACCACATGTGCCTTCCGGGATCGGCGCACCCCACGCCACGTCAAAATCACGCCAGCTACCACCGCGTAGGGCCAGCTCTGTGGGATATTCAGGCTGATGAGTGCCGTCCCCACAAACCCGCCCAAGATAATGGGATTAATATGGTGAATCAGCCACGCCGACAGCGGCGCCGTGAGCACCCCGCCCAACAGTAGGCATAACACCGCCACCGCATTGGCCTGTAATTCCTGCCACAATCCCAAGGTGAATCCCATTGTTGCGGCCGATCGCCACCAAAAAAATTCCGCCATGTTCACCGTGCCCACCACCCGGCGCGGTTCTTCCTTTCCTAACGACATGAGGGTGGAGGTGGTGATGGGCCCCAGCCGCCACCCCCGGTGGCGTCGATCAGGCCGCCGAAAATGCCGAGGAATATGAGGAATGGGGTTCGGTAGGGTTTGGGGGTGTTGTGTCGGGCGATAATGCCGCGGGAGAACCGCCATAGGAGGTTCACGCCGACGAGGGCGAGGATGATGGCGGTGAGGGGTTTCGCGGAATCGGTGGCGATGCGGGAGAGGAGGGTGGCGCCGGTGGCGGCGCCGACAGCTCCCGGGCACCCCTGAGGGTGAGGACGACCTGCCAGTTGACGCTGCCGAACCGCCAGTGGCTCAGCCCGGAGGCGAGGGTGGTACCGACTTCGGCGGCGTGGACGACCGCGGATGCTTGGGCTGGCCCCATGGAGAGCAGCAGGATGGTGGTGGATGTGACGCCGAAGCCCATGCCGATGCCACCATCGACTAGTTGTGCGAATGCGCCTGCGAGGATGATGAGCATTGTAACCGCCGTTTCACGATGGTTGCGAGCTTCCCCCATGAGCGGCGGGAACAGCTCAGGTGTTCGGGTTGGTGGGTGGTGGGTTCTGTAGTTGGTCGAGGAGGAGCCCGTGGGAGACAAAGAGAGGGAGTATGTGGACTCGGTGGTGGTGTGATGATCGTCGAGGGTACGGCCGGTGGTGGTGCCCCGGGTAGCGAAGAGGGGTTCGCCACCGATGGTGTGGGCGAGCTTTTCGACGCTCCGGTTGGCTTCGGGCCGTGAGGATCCGACCGCGTAGAGGACGGGATGGGCGCCGGCCGGGATTTGCTGGCGGAGCAGTTTGGCGACGGCGGGCCCGGTGCCGAGCCCCGGGGTAATGGTGATGTCGAGTTGGTCTTCTTTCGCCACCGTGTTCGGAACATCAATGGTGTGGTGGTAGGCATTGGTGAACAGGAGGGGAACCACGGTTGCCCGGGTGTGGCCGCGGCTGCGCAGCTGGTGGCAGGCGTGGTCGAAGGTGTGGTCGTGGAAACTCAAGTGGGCGGCCACGATGTGCCGGCCGGTGTGGCGGTGGACGGCCGCGGCAAGCTGGTTGATGCCGGCCGCGGCGTAGCGATGCCGGGAGCCGTGGGCCAGGAGAATCACACCGGGAGCGCCGACGCCGGCACGCGCGGGGGTCATGCGACCAGGCCGGCGGCGAGCGTGCTGCCGGTGTGGTTGTCGACGAGCAGGAACGATCCGACCGCCCCACGGGCCGCGTAGGAGTCGATGGGAAGATCGTGCTGCAACTCCACAGTGGTGTGCACAATATCATTGACCGCAACCGGGTCGGCGACCCTGGCCTTGACCAGGCTGGTCCCGTAACGGAGATGCACCACAGTATTGGTGGTGACGGGGGTGTCATCCAGGCCGATGATGGTGGCGGCGAAGCTGCGAATATTGGGGGGACGGTTGGTGGCCAACAGATCGCCCCGGCTGAGATCAATGTCGTCGGCCAGTCGGAGCGTCACACTGTCGCCGGCGTGCGCGCTAGTGGCAGGCCCATCCGTGGTGTCGATAGCGGTCACGGTCGTGGAACCATGGGGAGTGGTGATGGTATCCCCCACCGCAATGGTGCCGGTGGCGACCTGCCCGGCATAGCCACGGTAGTCGGTGGCCCGGATCACGTATTGGATGGGGAACCGGAAATCGAGACTGCTATCGCCAGGGTCGACAGGAATAGTTTCCAACAACTCCAAAATGGTGGGCCCAAAATACCAGGGCAGACGAGGCGACGCATCCACCACATTATCCCCGTGCAGTGCGGAAATCGGGATGGCGTGGGGTCGGCAATCCCCAGGTCGGCGGCCACAGCCCGAAACTCCCCCTCGATCGCGCGAAACACATCCTCGGAATAGTCGACCAGGTCGATCTTATTCACACCAAGAATGACGGTGCGGATACCGAGGAGGGCAGCAACGGTGAGATGCTTCCGGGTTTGGTCGACCACGCCATGACGGGCGTCGACAAGCAACACCACGACCTGGGAAGTGGAAATACCGGTAACCGTGTTGCGGGTGTATTGGACGTGGCCGGGCGTGTCCGCAAGAATAAACGTGCGGTTGGGGGTGGAGAAATACCGGTAGGCCACATCAATGGTGATGCCCTGCTCCCGCTCGGCGCGCAGACCGTCGACAAGCAGGAAAGATCAAGGCCGGCGAAACCACGGCGGGCGGAGGTCTGCTCCACCTGGGCGAGCTGGTCGGCGAGGACGGACTTCGTGTCGTGCAGGAGCCGACCCACAAAGGTGGATTTCCCATCATCGACGGAGCCGGCGGTACAGAAGCGGAGAGTATCCATGTGTCAGAAATATCCTTCCTTTTTACGGTCTTCCATGGCGGATTCGCTCAGCCGATCATCGGCACGGGTGGCGCCGCGCTCGGTGAGGGTAGTGGTGGTTATTTCCGCAATCACCTGGTCGATGGTGGTGGCGGTGGATTCGATCGCGCCGGTGCAACTCATGTCGCCGACGGTGCGGTAGCGAACCCACTTGGTTTCCACCGGCCCACTCCCCCACGGGCCGGGAGTAAGCCACATGCCATCGCGGTAAAACACCTCCCGCTGGTGGGCGTAATAAATAGGGGGAAGCTCGATACGCCGGGCCTTGATGTATTGCCAAATATTGGCCTCGGTCCAATTCGAAATGGGGAACACCCGAATGTTTTCGCCAGGCAGGTGGGCGGCGTTATACAGCCGCCACAGCTCGGGGCGCTGCCGGCGCGGATCCCAACCACCAAAACTGTCGCGACCGAGAAAATCCGTTCCTGGCGCGGGCCCGCCTCATCACGGCGGGCGCCACCCAAAAACCGCGTCATATTTTTGCGCCGCAATGGTCTCCACCAAAGGCACGGTTTGCAACGGATTACGGGTATGGTCGGGCCGTTCCCGCAGGTCACCCCGATCAATCCAATCCTGGACGTGGGCAACCCGGAGGCGGGCGCCGGTGCGGGCCACCAGCTGGTCACGAAAGTCGATGACCTCGGGAAAATTATGGCCGGTGTCGATGTGGAGCAGTTCGAAAGGAACTGCGGCGGGGGCGAACGCGCGGCGGGCCAGCTCATACACCACCACGGAATCCTTACCCCCAGAAAACAGCAGGGCCACATTATCGCATTGGCCAGCAACCTCCCGGAGAATATGGATAGACTCATCCTCCAAGGCTTTCAAATGGGGTGATAGGTGTGTCTGGGTTTTCACAGAGGCACTCATTGAAGGTTCCTTCTCTAGTTATTTAGGTGTGGAGGCCACATTCGGTCTTAGCGTTCCCCGCCCACCCTGCCGGCCCGGGATCCTCCCCCGGCGCAACGGGAAGCGTGCAGGTCGCGCACCCAATCGACGGGTAGCCCTGGGACGTGAGCGGATGCCGAATCAGGTCATGCGCCTCGATATACTGTTCGGTTTCTTCCAGGGTCCAGGTGATGATCGGGGAAATCTTCAGCCGACCAGTCCGATCCAAGCTGAGCGCCGGGGCGGTAGCGCGGGTCGGACCATCGGCACGCCGCAACCCCGTCACCCAACCCGCATAGGGGCTGAGCGCCACGGCGAGCGGCTCCACCTTCCGCATGCGGCAACAGGCGGTTGGGTTAGTCAGATACAGGCTGGGGCCGTACACCTTATCCTGCTGGGCGCGGCTGAGCTGGGCTTTCGCCGTAATCAGCCGCTGGTTGGGGTAGCGGCCTGCAACCTGGCGGGCAACATCGAGGGTTTCGGCGAAATGATATTCGGTGTCGAGGAATAGGAAATCCGCCTCGGGCAGATGGTGGGCGGCAAGCTCGGCGAGAGCCGTGTTTTCCATGCTGAGGGTGACGACGATTGCGCCGGGGGCGTGGGTGCGGGCCCAGTCGAGGATGGCGTCGGCGGGGCATCGTACAGTTGTTCGGCGTATTGGTCGACGAGTTGTTGGTTGCGGCGGGCCGTGTCGGGGTCGAGCGGTGTGGTGGTGCGGGGTCCCGCGGGGCTGATGTCGGGGTCCTGGTAGGCGGTATCGCCCGTGGCTGGTTTAGTGAGGTTGATAAAGGTCATGGTTAAGTGAGGCTTTTCAGTGCGTCGGCGGTGGAGAGGCTGGCTTTGGGCCGCTGCCCCGGATCGTTTTTGGCCGTAGAACATGACGGCGAAAAACGCGGAGACATTCGCGGCAGTTCCAGGCGAATTCGGTCTCAACGTCAGGGAATAGGTTTTCGCTGGCACAGTAGGGGCAGTACAGGGGTGGTTACGGTTGAGGGTTGGGGGCACGGCGGAGGCTCGCTGACAGGTCCTCGTCGGTGGCGCGCAACACCCATTCGCGGAATTGTTCCCCGTCGTGGCGTTGTTGTTTGTAATTTTCGACGACCCGCACAATGGAAGTCGCCGAGTCTCGCTGGAGGTGACCTTATGGCCCTCGAAGTTTCTGACCCCAGTTCAGCCTGAGAGCACCGCCGAGATGCACCTGGAAGCCCTCCTCACCCCGGACGATTTGGCCCTCGGAGCCCAATGTCGGAGACTTGGGAGCGGGCGCAGAGCGTGTAGCAACCATTGAGGGAGATTTTCAGGGGACATCCAGGTCGTGCAGCCACTGCTCCAGCTCGTCCACCAGTTCGATGGCCCGGGCCTTGGTGGTGACGTGGGCGAGTTTGCAGAATTCCAGGCCGGTGCAGGAAATGATGCCGCGGCGAAATTCGGAGGGGTGGGTATACAGCCCGGTTTCGGCCAGGGCGTCGGATAGGGGTTGCAGGTCAGCCCGGTCGACGTCGAGGAAGAGGAGTTCCTTGTCCGTGGTGGTGCGGATGCGGGTGATGCCAAACCGGTCGGCGACGTCGGCAATGGCAATGAGTTGTTCCCCGCTGGCATGGCCGACGGTGGGTTTGACTCAAACAAAATTTGCCGTCCTTTTGGGGATGAATCCCAACATGGTCCCGGTAGCCGTCGTGCTGCGGCACTGGGGGCCGTCGATAAGCGGCGCATCCAGGTATTCCGTTTCTAATATGTGGCGGAATTTTTCCACACCCCAATCGGCGACCAGGAATTTCAGGCGGGCGCGGTTGCGGAGGCGTCGATAGCCGTAGTCGCGGAAGATGCGGCCGACGGCGGCCCACACGTCGGCAACCTGGTCGAGGGGAATCCACACGCCCAAATCCTGCGACAGCATGGGGTTGGTGGACAGCCCGCCGCCGACATAGCAGGCGAAACCAGCGCCGTGTTCGGGGTGGATGGAACCGATAAACGCAATGTCTTGATTTTCGTGGGTGACGTCCTGCCGCGCGTTGCCGGAGATGGCGGATTTGTATTTCCGCGGCAGGTTCACGAACTCGCCGCTGAATAGATGCTTGTCGACGATTTCCTGAATGGCGGGAGTGGCGTCAATGATTTCATCGGCCGCGATGCCCGCCACCGGGGAGCCGAGAATCACGCGGGGCACATCGCCGCAGCCCATGAGGGTGGACAGGTTGTGCGCCTCAAGCTTGTCCCAAATGGCAGGGACGTCTTCGATGCGGATCCAGTGGAGTTGAATGTTCTGCCGGTCGGTGAAGTCGGCGGTGGATCGGGCGTAGTCCCGGGAGATTTCGCCCACGACACGCAGCTGGTCAGGGGTGACGCGGCCACCGTCGAACCGGACCCGCATCATAAAATACTCGTCCTGCAATTCGCTGGTGGTGAGCTTGCTGGTGTACTCGCCACCCAGGTCTTGCCGGCGTTGGGAATACAGCCCCAACCATTTGAACCGGGGCGCTAAATCCTCGGCCGGTATGGATGCGAACCCTTGTTTGGAATAGATGTCAATGACCCGCTGCTTGGCGGACAGGCCATCGGCCTCTTGCTTGATGCGTTCGTCATCATTTAAGGGGTCGTATCCGTCGATTTTCCATTGGCCTTCCGGCTTTTTCTGGCGGGCCGGCCGGGTCTTCGTACTGGTGCTTGGTGTCATGATTACGCTAATTTTCGTCGGTAACGGTTGTTAGGTAACCACCTAACCGTACCGATTGGTCTATTTCAACCATACCGAGCGGTAAGTGACAGATTTTGTTTACAAAATCCGCTTTGAACTTGGGTAATGTCGAACAAAAAAGTGTGAATAAAATTATTGTTGACGTGTAATTGAATTTAATTCTTGCACTTGCCGCAGTAACTGCCTACATTTTATAGACCAAGCAGTCTATTAATTGGTCTATTGTTTTGAAAGGTATTTTATGACCAGCCCTACCGATCTTCGAGTCGCAGTTATCGGCGCCGGACCCGCCGGCATCTACGCCTCCGACCTGCTAGCCAAACAAGGCGTCAATATCGACCTATTCGAACAAATGCCCGCACCATTTGGCCTCATCCGCTACGGCGTCGCCCCCGACCATCCCCGCATTAAAGGCATCATTGCTTCTTTGCACAGGGTGCTCGACACCCCTACCATTCGCCTGCTGGGAAACATTCACATTGGGGAAGACATCACGATCGCACAACTCCACGAATATTATGATGCTGTGCTGCTTGCCACCGGTGCTGTTGCCGACCGCGACCTAAAAATCCCCGGCGAAAACCTCAACGGATCCTACGGCGCAGCAGACTTCGTAGGCTTCTACGACGGCAACCCCCGATTCCACCGCACCTGGAACCTCACCGCCACCCACATCGCCATCATCGGAATAGAGCAACGTCGCCCTCGACATCTCCCGCATCCTCGCCAAAACCGCCAACGAACTCCACACCACCGAAATCCCCGACAACGTCTACCAAACCCTCAAAACCAACCAAGCCACCCACATCCACATCTTCGGACGACGCGGACCAGCACAAGCCAAATTCATTCCCACTCGAACTCAAAGAACTCGACCATTCCCCAGCATCAACGTGGTGGTGGATCCCGAGGATATTGATTATGACGAGGCGTCCATTGCGGCGCGGCGCGCCTCAAAATCCCAGGATCTGGTGTGCCAAACGTTGGAGCAATACGCCATGCGGGAGCCAAAGAATGCCCCACACACCCTTCATATTCACCTCTTCGAAAACCCGGTCGAAATCCTCGGTGAGGACGGCAACGTTGTCGGGCTCCGCACCGAACGCATGGAACTAGACGGCACCGGGCACGTGCAGGGAACCGGCAAGTTCACCGAGTGGCCAGTCCAGGCGGTGTACCGGGCCGTGGGTTACCGGTCCGAAGCAATCACCGCCGTCCCCTTCGACCATGGCACGGCGGTCATCCCCAACGATGGCGGGCATGTTGTGGACCCGGCCGGGGAGATAGTGCCCGGCGTGTATGTCACCGGGTGGATCAAGCGCGGCCCGGTTGGACTCATCGGCAACACCAAGTCCGACGCCAAGGAGACCACGGACATGCTGATAGCGGACGCCCTGGCCGGCCGGTTGACCCCACGCACCGCAACCAAGGACATCACGGAATATCTAGAGGCCCAGGGAATCCCCTACACCACCTGGGATGGGTGGCATAAACTCGACGCCCACGAACGCAACTCGGGTCGGCCAAGGTCGGGAGCGGAAAAGGTGGTGGAGTGAGGAAATGGTCGTGCCCACTCACGGTCATAGGCGGTTGAGCGTTTGATTGCGTTCGAATCGCCCCCTGCGAGGTCCTGGGCGCCGCGATCGACCGCATCCACCCCAAGTATCGCGGCAGCGTCATCGGCGTTGTCGCTCACCTGCTTTGATGAGGGTGCAGGGAATCCGAAATGCTGGGCAACGAACGCAATGGCGTAGCCTCCATGTCACATAGCTGGGCTGCTGCGCCAGCCGGACGCGGGTGTTGGGGTCGTTGACAAAAGCTATCGCCGGTGGCAAGACGGGCGGCCGGAAGCGTACTCACGGTGGGCAGATCAATGCCGCTGGGGAAGGGCTTTCCGATTATTTGTTCGATCACCTTGTGGTCGAAGTCGTGTGAAACACGCGGTCGATCTCGAAAATCCCGGTATTACTCGTCCAGGAACCTGCGGTGCCGAAGTTAATAATGCGCTCGGGCAGCTCGTCGGCGCGGGCCAGGTATCTCGTGAGCCTAAGGTGGCGGGCATGATACCAAAATGCCGGTGACAATGAGTGGGTAGTCGCTGAACCTGGGCTGCCTCACCCTGGGTGGCGGATACGTAAAAGGATCATCGCTTTCATTGTAGACCAAAGGTGTCTATAATTTTATTCACGTGGTGAGCTGGCACGAGGCCATACACAGACAAGAAATAGACCGATCCGTGCTAAATTCTGAGACGAAAATCAGTCTAGAGCTTTTGGAAAGGGTTCTGATGCCACCTCACGTATCGCAGTCATCGGCGCGGCGCTGCCGGTCTCTCACACCCTGATTTGCTCATGCGCTGTTCCGTCCCCCGCACGTCGACCTGACGACGCCGCGCCCACGCCCCTGGGCCTGGACCTCCACTACCGCAGCCCCGCCGCACCAAGTCAGCGGTGCGGGTGCTCGGCAACGTTGCAGTAGCGTCGACAAGCTTCGGCGCTACGACGCCGTTATCGTGACCGATTTCACCCACGACCGCCGCCGCACACCCGCCGTATCCACCGCAGTCTTCGGTCCGTCACACCGCACCGACTACCGCGATGTGACCGACTACCTCGACGAACAGGGCGTCCCCTACACCGAATGGCTCGAGCCCTCGACCTGCCAACTGGACGTAGCCTGGCAGACTGGCGGCACACCCTGAAATTGCCCGGGGGCGTACCTGTCTGCGGTCTAAAGCGAGTCGCATAATCCTTCCAGTGATTCATATGGGGATACCTACAGGATGGTGATGCAGAGTTATCCCCATGAGTGGGACAAAATTTTGAAAAAGTCCTTCCCGCTCGCCTCCCTCATCGTGGCCCAGCGGGCTCACCATCGCCAGCCAGCTGACCACCGGCACCACGAACACCGCGACCGCGCCGGGCGGACCTCTATCGTCCGGCAGGTGGCCGACACTACGTCGACAAGCAAGGGCGCCACGAGCCAAACCATCTCGGACACCACCAAGGCGGCGTGAGGAATTCCTGAGCACCCTCAGCGACGAGCAGAAAGAACAAGTCCGTTACGACTACAACGACGAAACCAAATCCACCTCCTGGTCCAACTTTCCCGTCACCTTCGTCGAGCGCTCCGGATAAAACTTCGGCGACCTGGGCGACACCCACGAGCGGCGGCGCTGAAAGTACTCAAAGGCGTTGCTGAACGATGAGGTGACAGCGCCAAGCGTCACCGGCATCATGGCCGGCGACCAATATCCGAAGGACAACGCCAACGCCAGCGACCTGGGCGACACCCAATACAACATCGCATTCTTCGGCAACCCCAGCACCACCAATGACTGGTCCATCCAATTCGGCGGCCACCACGTGGGTATCAACGCCGCATTCAGCAACGGCACCATCACATTCGCACCCACGCATTCCTTGGCACCCAGCCCACCACCCACCGACAGCAATGGGCAAACCGAATCCGCCCTCGGCGACATGTACCAAAACCGCCTTCGACTTCTATAACTCCCTCACCGACGAGCAAAACAAAAGCTCTACCAGAGGGTGAAGAGGTGGAAAAACTCACCTGCGCACCCGGCGACACCTGTGACTATCCCACCGGCACCGGGATCGGCTGTCTGAACTGACCGACGAGCAAAACACCATTGCCTCAAGGTGATTGCGAACTGGAGCCAAAACCTGGCGGACTCGGAAACGACGCAGGCAACCATGGATCAGATCCGGCGACCCTGGACGACACCTATGTGAATTGGTCGGGCGCAACCGTGTATGACACGTCTCTCAAGGAAGGGGAATTACTTCCAGATTTCTGGACCCAAGGTATATATCGAGCTGGCCAGCCAGGATAACGACGCCGGGGCTACCGTGTCCGGGGTACAGACCTCCGGGTGAGCCACATCCACACGATCTACCGATCCCACCAATGATTACGCAGGCAGCGTGACACAGCGGAAGAGCAGCGGCCCGACTGGTGGCGGACCTGGTGGATCGGGTTCAGGCGGACCTGGGGGTCCTGGCGCTGGTTCGGGTGGGCCTGATGGGTCCGGCGCTGGTTCAAGTGGGCCGGCCAACGCTCCCGGCGGATCCGGTGCCCCAACTGGCGCACCTGGTGCACCTGGTGGAAAGCCGGGTGACGGCGAATCGGGTCAAACTGGCTCAAACACCAGTAAATCCACCAGTAAATCCGCAACTGCTGGCTCCTAAGCTGAACTCGCCTGGCTAACACCTGGGCCTAGAACACCCTCGGCAAGATCATGGGTGTTCTTTCGCTAACAGCATGTTTGCTGAGCTGGGGTTCTGGTTCATTAGGGGCCATATAGGGCTGGGCTGGTGGCAAACTCAAGCTCAGCAGATCTAATACCTGCTGGAGGGCCAGGGGCAGCACAAGTTCTAAACATGGTTACTAGTTGTTGGCCAATATTCTTCCTGGGCCAACAGGGGCTGGTGAATGAAAACCATGCTTAGAACAGATGCTAGGGGCTGGCCCACCCGCGCACCTAACTGCTGCATATGTTCTAAGCATGGTCTTTCCCTGGCGGGCATACCAGCTCTTGGGAGTTTGGGGCGGCAGATTTTGAAAACCATGCTTAGAACATATGCAGCAGGATATCGACGACCTCTGGGCATGACCTCGAAAACCGCCTAGCTTGGGTTCCGCTCCAGAGGCAGGGATTTGGGAATACATAGCTGGAACCTGATTAACGGAAAGGCCACTCCCCAAGCGTCAAGTTTGCTGAGCTGGAGTTTCGGCCGATTCAGTTCACAAGGGTTTGAAGAAAACCTCAAACTCAAGCTCAGCACTTCTGGTGCCTGCTGGAGGGCCAGGGGACAGCATAAGTTCTAAGCATGGTTTCTAGCTGTCGGCCCATGTGCTTCCTGGGCCAACAGGGGCTAGTGGATGAAAACCATGCTTAGAAGATATGCAGCACCCAACTATCTGCCAAAGTGTAACCCTATAGAGTTTCCTTTTAGCTTGGATTCCATCCTAGAAATCCAAGCTAAAGGAAGCGACTCCCCCAACTTCATGGTTACTAAGCTGGGGTTTGCCACCATCTCATCCCTGTAGACCCCTATTAAACCAAAACCTAAGCTCAGCACATACACTACCGTCCTTCTTGGGCCACGGTTGTCCTAAGCTTGAGTTCCATTTGATTGTTATTGCTTGTGGGAAAGGCACCGGACTGAAACTGGAACTCAAGCTTAGAAGATGTGCAGTAGAATCGCGGAAATCTTTGGACAAGGCTCCAGATCCGCTAAGCTTGGTTTCTATATCTAGGTAGTTTACCTGCAGAAAATCATCACGTTTCCGCTGAGAGCCTGCTAGCTTGAGTTAACGGCTAGCAGTACGCAACGGGAGTAGAGTGTGGCGAACTAGAAAGACTTGCGATCCACTCCTTGCATATCCATGGATTCGTTACACTACTTTTGGGTTACTTGTGGCTCGCTTAGGCGCTCTCTTGTTCAATTCATTGCGCAACCAGTAGACCTGAAAATAACATAAAAGCGCAGTTCAAAGCAGGCATAAATCAGAATGTAACGGTGTTACATGATTGGTCCTAGAACCAATACCTAGAACCTAGTAAGAGGGGGATCCCATCGTTACGGGTTCGTTAATCGGTACCTAGCCGGCGGGTAAATTCATTAGCGATCTGTTGATTAGTAGCATTTTGCAGCGCATATGCAATGATGTCGCTCTTTTGGAAATTCTGCGGGGATATATACCCAGTCTCAATAAGACCAGTAATAGGGGATTTGCCATATGCTTGGCAGAGTTTGATCACGTTTTCTGCTGGAATCGTGCCACGGTTGAGTTGCCTAGCCAATGTTGTAACCTGAATTCCAGTCTTTTTTGAGGCGGCGCGGATTGAGGGACTGCTAGGGAGCTCACTAAACCAATCGGCATGCTTCATGGATGCATTATGCAGCACTAAAAGTAGTGCGTCAAAAGATTTTCCCGAAGCTTGTTGCAAAATGTGTACACATTGGGCTATATTGTAATCAATATGCAATGAAACCGATTTATTATTGCCTCTTTTGGAGTTTGTGTGTTTACTCGTCTTGATGATCATTTTTGGGCTCACCCGAAAGTCTTGAATTGTAGTGATGGCGCTATTGCTTTATGGGTGAGAGCCCTGTCATGGGTGGGGTTTCAGTTAACGGATGGTTTTGTACCCCACCAATGCCTTCGGTTGCTGCGGGGTCGAAAGCGTGATGCGGATAGGCTGGTGGCAGCTGGTTTGTGGGTAAGAGGCGAGTGTGATGGCCAATTAGGGTATTGGTTTCATGATTTCACCGATTGGAATAACGCCGCCACCCGGGAGGAAGTAGAGAAACGGCGGAAACGTGGCCATGATCGAGTCATCAAACACCGAGAGAAAACCACAGGCCGGCTAGAACCACCACCCGAAACCGCGGACACGGGTCATCCAGATGTGCATGGTGACAAGCTGGTAGATTACAGCCCAACATCCCATGTTTCAGAGGTCGACACGTTACCTGTATGGGCAGCAGAACCTATGCTTTCCCCCACAACTTCAGCTACGCCACTTCCTGCGTATTCCGCACTTCCCGGACCTGATTCAGCAACCGCGCCTACTCCAGCAACCACGACCCCACCGGAAACTTGGTCCCTACCTGATGTTTGTGGCCAGTCTCCGGCGGATTGGTCGACTATGGATGACCCACGGTGTCGTAAACATGCGGGCTTGCCTAGGGGGCAGGTGCCGCCTTGTTGGGCGTGTGGTCAGGTAAGGTTATGGTTTACCCAACAAGCCCTGGCAGTAAAACAAGCACAGCGAAACAAGATTGATACATGTACGTATTGTGATGAGCGAGGTCTTGCAGAAACCCGGGATGAGTCCGGAAAACGCCTACTTATCCGCTGTGATCATGACGGCCCGCCACCAATACTCCCAGCACCAGAGAAACCGCAGCACCGGCCCCCGCCACCAGAGATCCGGGAGAGAATCGCGAAACTAGGCCAACCCAAACCAACAAAACACCAACCACTAGTGAATATTTAGCTGTATTGTACTTAATGGCTTTTAAGTAAAATGCATAAATACTTAGCTCAAGAACGACTGATTTGGCCTTTTCACCAGAATGAAGGGGGTCGATGCAAACATGTCATTTTCAAAATATAGAATAAATACCATGTGTTCCTCAGATCAAGCCCTCATAGCCACAATCGCAGGAGTACAAACTCAGGTTGATGGCATCACATCACCAATGAAATCTTTAACTTTAAAGACCGATGGACCAGAAGCACTTTTGGACCAAATTTTTACCAATGATGGTCTGTTTACTGATCCGCATAAGAAATACAGCTTTGCAAGTAGCAGAAAAACAGCTAGCACAGTGGAAATTAGAAAATTACGATATTATCCCTATTTTTGACGAACGGTATCCACAACAACTTCGTCAAATTCATGAAGCTCCTGGCATTATTTTCAGTACAGGCACCATTTGCCCTGATGATTTAGCGGTCAGCGTCGTAGGTTCACGTAATGCCGGCCCCAAAGAGCTCAAAGCAGCAAGTGATATTGCAGAACAACTTGCCGCTGAAGGAATAACTGTAGTATCTGGGTTAGCTCGGGGAATTGATGCAGCAGCTCATGAGTCAGCTTTACGTGTTGGTGGGCGCACTGTTGCAGTCATGGGAACAGGAATTGATCAAACTTATCCAGCAGAACATAACAATCTGCGTCAACATATTGAGAGTCAACAAGGACAGATCATCACTCAATTTTTCCCTGGCTCTACAACTGCAAAGCATAATTTCCCGATGCGTAACGCAACGATGTCGGGATATGGTGTGGCAACGATTGTTATTGCAGCAAGTGAAAAGTCTGGTACAAGGCACCAAGCCCGAGCAGCAATAGGACATGGCCGTGCACTTATTCTAACTCCCGGCGTGGTTCGTAACACAAGTTGGGGGCGGGAATATGTTGAAAAAGGCGATGCTTATGTAGCTGAATCGCCAGAACAAGCTGTATGTTATGCCCTTTGAAGTTTTTGAAAAGAATCAAAATATTAGCGATGAGCTTCTTTCCCTATGAACTTACAGCAAAAAGTAGATACTTATTTAGATTCTCAACGGTTTTTATTAAGCACAGGAAATTTATCACTGCTTGATTTACAAGAGCTTTGTCCAATATGTCGTAGTAAGAAGAGCAGCGACTTCGATTTTTGCTATCAATGTAATGGGCATATTCGGAATGCTGGGGTGAATAATTGGCGACTTGCAGATCGGACTGCCTTTTATTTGCTATGGGAAGCCAAAGGAAAAGATCAGCTTGGTTCTGACATGCATAATTATAAGAAGAACGAAATACAACAACCTTTACAGTCAGAGGCAAAGAGGCGCATTGTGTCGTTGTTGTACCATACTTTTTCTCACTATTGGGATGAAGCCAACACTCCTGAGATTACAGTTTTAACAGCAATGCCATCACTTCGAGATGTTAATCGAAATCAGCTAATGCAATTAGTTAAGAATGTAGCATCTAGATTGCCAAAATAATCTTGTTGTGCAGCAACCTTGCACCCACGAGAGCTACGTGGCAACAAAGAAAGGGAAAGAGTCCTTGACCCTCAATTATTCTATGTAGACTCTGACCAAGTTAGTGGTCACGTGGTTATCGTTGAGGACTCATGGGTGACGGGAGCAAATGCGCAGTCAGCTGCGATAGCTTTGCACCAGGCGGGTGCTGATTACGTGACTATTTTGAGTGTTGCCCGATTGCTATACGAGAATGTTATGGATAGCTTTAAGCTGCAGGAAAATCATCGGTTTATTGCTGGCGGGCGTCCTGGCCAATCCCCATTTTGGTCTTTCCCTCCCAACACCGCGCAGCTCCCACCAACCCCATTTCATCATCATTAAGGCTTATTCAGTTGATAGAAAACAAGATTCAACTGCTCAAATCAACCACGACATATGACTGATTCTTGAAAGACAAGAAGAGCAAGTTAGATGACATGTTTTGGTGATTACCACATTACTAGTGCAACCACTTCTCATGAATGCTCCCGAATCACTTTCCCAACAGTTGAATAAGCTTCTACCACTCCAACGAAGGTTTCCCACAACATCCTACCGCCAGGACTTGTCATCGTATTTCCCACCAACCAGTGTCCACAACCCGACATTTGCCAGTTTCTCCCGCAATTAAATACTCGACAGGACTGCAAAGATACAAACTCCAGCCAGCACACCTAATACACACCGCCCACCAAACACAGCACAAGTTCTAAGCATGGTTTCCAATTCTTAGCCAAAATCCTTCCTGGACCAACAGGAGCTGCCAAATGAAAACCATGCTTAGAACATATGCAGCAGGACACCGACGACCTCCGGCGAACAGAGCCCCAGAATTGCCTTAGCTTGGGTTCCGCTCCAAGGACGAGAATTTAGAGCACTTTCAACCAGAACCCAAGCTAACGGAAAAGGCCAGGACCCTCCCCGAATTCAAGTTTGCTGAGCTAGAGTTCGAAGCGCTTGATCCTGCTCCCTGGTCGCTGATATCAGCCCAGGACCTGCCAGGCAGACACATCCAAAATGTGGCAAAAACCATGGCTACGACACCGCTTCGCTCTGCTATATATAGGGATATGTTTGCACTCGGCACACTCGCATTCATTGGTATATCACTGTTTATGGTGCATGAATTTGAGGAGATTATTTGTGTCCGGCCGTATATCAAGCGGCATCGTGAAGACGAAAAATTCGCCGCCGAAATGTTTGTCGCAGGTGGAGACCAGGTTTATCCATCAACAGAGAGTATTGCCCTGATGATTGGTGAAGAGTTCGTGCTCGCTGGCATCATCATGGCGATCGGTATTTTCATCGGATCCATTGAGATTGTGTTGGCCCCATTTATTGCCTTCACCCTGCATCTTATTCCGCATGCGCTTGAGGCACTGCGCTTTCCCGGTTGGGCACCAGGCAGCCGAACGGCGGTGCTACTACTCGTGCCATCGGTGGCGATCATCGTTGCCGTAATCATGACGCAACCGATTCAACCATTGTGGTTGACCGTGTGGACCGTGGTCATTGGTGTGCTTCTTCTTGCCAACCTGAGGCTCCTGCACCTGGCCGCCGGGGGCTTTGCCCAAAAACTTCGCTAACCCTGAACCACCACCATAATAGGTGACACAAGTGAAATACTCTTGACATAGTGTTGGGTTTATACAACAATTAGTCATATGAGCCCAAAAAAGCGTCCCACAATCCCTATTTTTAATCGTGTACGATTATTACGTGCAGAGCGAGACATGACCCGTGCACAATTGGCTGCTCGGGTTGATGTGAATCCACAAACCATTGGCGCCCTGGAACGAGGCGACCACTCCCCCAGCTTGGATTTGGCCATGCGCATCTGCGAGGTATTCGAGCTTCCAGTTGAGGCGGTGTTCAGCCGAAAACAATTTGAGCCCATGTCCACCCACATCTATAACCAGGGATGATTATGTATGGGCGAATTCACACAGCGCATGGTCGTTTGGGCGCATCGCTACCAATTACGACGGGCGGAACGGTGGCAGAAATACTACGACCTGTCGGCAAACAAGTTTCTCAAGTGGCGCACGTTACGACGTCGTAAAGCATTAACAGCCACATACTACCTGACAATAGCAGTCATGCTAGCCTGTTGCGTGGCGCAACTATGGTGGCGGAACTGGCTGTTTGTGTGGACGCTCTGCACTCCGGTCGCAATGATGGCGCTGCGGGTATTGCGCTTCAGCATCAGGCTCAAGGACTCGGCACCCGACGATTTTTTGGACGAGTATGAGTACGCCGTCATCACCACGTGGCGGTCAATATCACTCGAAATTGCTTGGCTATCTCATGCTTCCCATAGTGTATGCACTAGCGTTCATCCCCTTATTCATACCGGAAATAACCGTCCAGGTGGCGTTCACCATCGCGCTCCTGCTCACACTCATTATCGTCATTACCATGACATTGCCAACGGTCGCATACGCCATCACCTTCACCGATGGCGCAGACAGTGAATCAGATAGTGGAAACGGAGGATATCAGTGACCACTCTAGAAGTACGCAATTTACGCAAAAAATTTTTGGTGACGTTGCCGCGCTCACCGACGTATCACTTACCGTAAAAACCCGGCGAAATCTACGGATTCGTTGGATCCAATGGCGCGGGCAAGTCCACAACGATGCGCATCATCCTGGGGGTACTTGCCGCCGACGCCGGCGAGGTGCTGTGGGATGGTAAGCCCATCACCGCCGATAATCGGCGCGACATCGGCTACATGCCAGAGGAGCGGGGCCTGTATGCGAAGGAGAAAATCCTGGACCAGCTGGTGTTTCTGGCCAGGCTGCATGGGCTTGGCACCCAAGAAGCCGCTGCGAACGCCCAGGGGCTCTTGGAGCAGCTGGGCCTGGCGGAACGAACCACCAGCCAGCTCATGGACCTGAGTCTCGGGAACCAGCAGCGGGTGCAGCTGGCGGCGTCGCTGGTGCACAATCCCGATGTCTTGGTACTTGACGAGCCGTTTTCCGGCCTGGATCCCATCGCCGTCCAGGTGATGAGCGACATGCTCATTTCCCGAGCTCAACAGGGCACACCGGTGATATTTTCGTCCCATCAATTAGATTTGGTGCAACGGTTATGTGACCGGGTGGGGATCATCAGCGGCGGGAAAATGCGGGCGCAGGGCACCGTCATGGAGCTCCGCAACCAGGGGCCGGCCCGATACGAGGTGGACTCCCCGGTGCCGGCGCAGGAATGGTGCCCGGCGGGGTGCCGAATCATCACCGAGGAGCCGGGTCAGACAATCATCGAAAAACCCGAACATGTGAGCGATCAAGATATTCTCGCCGCAGCATTAGCGGTGGGGCCGGTGCACTCGTTTACCCGGCGGGTGCCCGATTCGGTGGACCTATTTAAGGAGTTTGTGTCATGAAAACCATTCAGATTGTGGCGGGTCAAGAGATCCGGGCGCTGCTGCGCAGCAAGGGCATCATGATTACGGTAGTGACCATGCTTGTGGTGGTGATAGCAGCCATATTTGGCACATCGTGGTACCAGAAAAATCAGGATCAGCTACCAGAGCTTGTGGTGGTAGGCGTTGACTCCGCACCGTTTGCGGCTGGAAATAATCTCACCGTGACCACCGCCCCAGACCGGGCGGCCGCCGAGCAACAAGTACGGGACGGCAAGGATGCAGCACTGGTTGCTACCGATCAGGGGTTCGATTTATTGGCGGATGGTGCGCCTTCCGAAAGCCTCGTCACCACCGTCACCGCAGCAGTGCAGCGCATGACCCAGGAACGAGCATTGGCACAGCTGCATATCACCGAACAGCAGTACAGTCAGGCCACGCCGCCATCCGCCATCACTACGGTGAATGTGGGCAAGGACATCGATGCGGCAAACGTGTTCACAACCTACCTTGGGGTGTTCATCATGATGACATTCATTATGACGTTCGCAGCCATAGTGGGCAGCCGAGTGACGGAGGAAAAATCGTCCCGGGTGATCGAAATCATCCTGTCTAGTGTGCGGCCGCTGAATTTTCTGGCGGGGAAGCTCCTAGGCAGTTTGATTATGGGAGCGCTCAGCACGGCAGATCATTATCACGGTCGGCGCGGTTGCGGTGCAGTCCACCGACCCTGCTCAAGGGCACGACCATCAGCTATGGCATGATTCCGCTGCTCATAGTGGGTTACATCCTGGGGATGTTGTTTTTCGGCAGCCTGTACGCGGCGGCCGGGTCGATGGTGTCGCGCACCGAGGATTTGCAGTCCACCCAGTCGCCCATCCTCATTCTCATGATGGCGACAATGTATGCGGCCGTGTTCGGCTCCCTCAACGTATCGAGCCCGATTGTGCAGTTCTTGGCGTGGATCTCCCCGTTCTCTACGACCCTGACACCCATCTCCTATGCGGCCAATAACATGTCCCTCGTGCAGCTGGTGGCGTCGTACGTGTTGTTAGTGGCGAGCAACCGGCATAACCTGTGGCTGAGCGCCCGGATTTATCGCGGTTCGATTCTGCATAACGGCCGCAAGGGGTGGGTGTCCGCGCTGAGCTAGCCGCACGCTTGTCGACGCCCAACCAACGGCCGATCGCGGCACCGCGCCTATTCGGAGCGGTGCACTCAGAATGGCGGAAAAATCATGGTCACCCCGGCCAGGATCCTGCTGGATAGTAAAGGATTCACCGCCGCCTGGATGCCGGGCAACACCTGGCCTGCGGTGTCCAGCATCAGCTTGCTGTCCTTGCACAAGGGCGTCGATGGTGAAATCACCCGGGTCGGTGCTTCGGTCACCAAGCACAAAATCACGCTTCAGGTTGGCCATAAACGACAGGCCGGTGGCGTCGAGCACGTCCAGGGTTTCGGCCGCGGTGAGGCCGGTGGCATCCCCAAACAGAGGGGCCTCTTTCATGCCCTCGGCACTGATCGCCAGGGCCAGGTTAGCGAGAAGTTTCCCGATGGCAGCCTTGGGTTGGGGAGTCCACCAACTTCAACCGGCTCGGGTCCGCCCAGGGGGATACGATGCCGGCAGCCAGCCCCGCAGCTGCGGATCAGGGGCTGCCCACGTACACACCAAGTTTTCCGGCACGGGCCGGCCCCAGGGTGCCAACCACCGGGCAGGCAATGTAGGTGGGAACGTTGGCGGCAAATTCTCAGCGTCTTGAGGGGACACGGTGGTGGTGTCGATCCAAGGGATACCTGCGGGAATAAGGTCGGGTTCGATGACCACGCTGAGCACGGTTTTCGGCCCGAACAGGGCCGTAATCACCACGTCAACGCCGGTAACGGCCTCGGCAGCAGTTGGGGTATGCGGTGGCGCCAGCGTCGACAAGCGGAGTGGTTTTGTCCAGCGTACGGTTCCAGACCCGCACCTCATAATCATTGTTGGTGATCGATGCTTGGCGAGTTCGATGCCCATGCGACCGGTTCCTCAGGAAAGCAATTTTCATGTCCCCCAGTGTGCCAGATATATTCAAGCGAAGGATTGCCGGCGATGTGCAGCTCACAATGCCGCAGCGGAAAAGGTTGGCGGGATCTCTTGGTCAGTTGTGTGGGCAGACGCATATACTTTACGCGTCTACTCCGCTACGACTCATAGAGGTTTTGCCCCATGCCGGCTGTCACACCAACGCTCATCGCGGGGGTGCTCGGCATTGTACCGTCAGCACCCGCGTGGGTTTTATTCATTCGCGCCGCCCGCCGCCTGTATCTGTTTATTGCCGCTGGTCAACCCGCACCCGGCCGCACGAACAGGCCGCTGCGCCGCGGGGTGCAGGTGCTCAAGGAGGTGTTTTTCCACACCGAGTTGATGCGGCGTCCCGCCATTGCCGTGGCCCACTGGCTTGTGATGGTGGGCTTCCTCATTGGGTCACTGGTGTGGTTCGAAGCCTATATCCAAACGTTTAACCCGGCCGGCGGGTGGCCGCTGCTGTCCCAGTGGTCGCTGTATCATTTCGCCGAGGAGGTCCTGGCGATCGGCACGGTCCTGGGCATTGGGTTCCTCTTCGCCATTCGCTTGTCGACGGGCATGCGGGAACGGTTATCCCGCTTCTACGGTTCGAACGCGCTTTCGGCTTTCTTTGTGGAGGGCGTGATCTTCCCTAGAGGGCGCAGGCATGCTCCTGGTGAAGGCAGGGAAGATCTCCACCCTATGGCCACGCCTCACCGTGGGCGGACTTCTTCACCCAATACCTGGCCCGGTTCCTCCCCGCCAACCCCATAATGGTGAGCGCCTTTGCCCTGTTCAAACTGCTTGTGGGCATGGTGTGGTTAGTAGTGGTGGCCCGCAATCTCACGTGGGGTATCGCCTGGCATCGCTTCCTGGCATTCTTCAATATTTTCTTCCAACGCAACCCCGACGGCGCCCCCGCACTGGGTAAGGTTCCGCCACTTTACGACGGCACAACCGAACTCACGATCGACACCATTGAGGAAGATTCTCCTCGGCACCGGGCGGCTTCAAGACGCCAGCTGGAAGATGCTCCTTGATGCGGCAACCTGCACGGAATGCGGCCGCTGCCAGACACAATGCCCCTCCTGGAATACCGGGAAACCCCTATCGCCAAAGCTATTTGTCACCGACATCCGGGACGCGGCCGTCGCCAATGCTTCCTACCTTCAGGACCCGGACACGTTTGCCACCGACACCACATATTCCGATGTTGACCTGCTCAAACTCGTGGGCGAGTCCAATGTTATCCACCCGGATGTGCTGTGGTCATGCACCAACTGTGGCGCCTGCGTGGAGCAATGCCCGGTCGACATTGAGCACATCGACCATGTGGTGAACCTGCGCCGCTTCCAGGTACTGGCCGAGTCGGATTTCCCCTCCGAACTGGTGGGGATGTTTAAAAACCTGGAGGTCAAGGGCAACCCGTGGGGGCGCAATAATGCGGAGCGCGCCTCGTGGATTACCGAGGCCCGCCGCGACGGCATTGAGGTGCCGGTGTTCGGCGAGGATGCGAAAAGCTTCGATGATATCGAATACTTGTTCTGGGTGGGTGTGCGGGAGCGTTTGACGATGACGGCAAAGCGCACCACCCGCGCCGTCGTCGAACTGCTCCACACAGCAGGTGTGAAGTTCGCGGTTTTAAGCAAGGCGGAACGCTGCACGGGTGACCCGGCGCGGCGGGCAGGTAACGAGTTTTTGTTCCAGCAATTGGCCCTGGAAAATATTGGCACTCTTAACGGAGTGTTTTCCGGGGTTCCCAAAGGTCAGCGTAAGATTATTACGACTTGCCCACACTGTTTTTAATACGTTCCGAAACGAGTACCCGGATTTTGACGTTATTTCGACGTTTTCCACCATACTCAGCTACTCAACCGGTTAGTTCGGGATAAGTTGCTCACACCTATTCCTCGGGGTCCGAAGGACCGGAAGCCGATCACGTACCATGATCCGTGTTTCTTGGGTCGGCACAATAAGGTGTTCGATCCACCCCGAGAATTGTTGGGGACCACGGGGGCTGATTTGGTGGAGATGCCACGGAATCGTAACGAGGGTTTTTGTTGCGGTGCGGGTGGTGCGCGCATGTTCATGGAGGAGAATTTGGGCACGCGCATTAATCGAGAATCGGGCCACCGAGGCGGTTGCTACGGGCGCGGCGGAGATCGCTGTGGGCTGCCCGTTTTGCAATACGATGATGGTGTCCGGGGTGAAGGCGGTCGCGGATGCTACCCCGGCCCCGGCAGTGCGGGATGTTGCGCAGATGCTGCGGGATTCCGTGCTTATCGACGGTCACCTCCGACCCGCGACCCAAGCAGTTCCTGCAGCCACCTATTCGGGAGAAACGGGAGGAAAAACCGGAGCCGAAGCCGGCAGGAAAGAGCACAAAACCGCAGTCATCTCCGGCGAAACCGGCGTCACCTACGACCGCTGTGGGGAAGACCCCGCAGCCTGGTGTTTCGCCTGTTGTTGCCCCACCTGGGGCGGCGAAACCAGTAGCCCCTGGGGCTGCTGCACCGGGGTGGCGATTCCCGGGATGCGGTTGTGCCATCAGCACCTGGCGCGGCAGTGCCACCAACAGCCCGGCCTGCCGCCCCCGGCGCAGCGATTCCGGGTGCGGCTGTGCCTGGAGCTGCAAAACCAGCTGCACCTGGTACGGCAGTTCCACCAGCGGCAACGCCTCCGGGAGCCACACCACCAGGGCCCCGGCCAGCAACACCACTCCTCCCAGGCGCAGCCGCACCCGGATCTGCAATGCCACCTGCAACAACGCCGAAAGCGACGCCTCCGAAGGCAGCAGCCGCCCGCGGCTCGCCCCTCCAGCGGCCGCAGCACCCGTCATGCCCACCGCACCTCGCCGCGCCTGGGGGTTCGGTGCCGAAAACCATGGCCCCAGGGGCCGCGATCCCTGAGCAGCACGTCCCCGGCAGCCAAACCACCCTGCCGCCACCCCGGTGGCGCAACCACCAACAGCCGCCCCACCAGCGGCAATGCCCCTCTGGGTCGAGGCCAGCGGCATCGCCCGTCGCAAAAGCCTCCGCGGCAAAAACCCCCGGTGGCACAACCGCCCGTCGCAAAGCCACCGGTAGCGAAACCACCGATGGCGAAACCATCAATGATACCGCCTCGCAAAGACATCAGTCAAGATACTGATAAAGATCAGGAACAACCCTGACCTGTTCCAGGGGTATCCGGGTGCCCATGCTTGTTGAGCTGCGGAAACGCCGATGTGTTTATTAGGGGAAATTTCAGGGCAAACCCCAACAGACAATCGGCATCCGCATCGTTACGCTTAAAAGCATGAGCCAAACATTCAATTCCGATTACCGAATCAGCGATACCGAACGTCAGCACGCCATGGACGAGCTGGGCAAGCACTTCACCTCCGGGCGTCTCGACATGAACGAGTACGATACCCGCCTCGCTTCCATTGCGGAAGCAACCATGAAGTCTGAACTCACTCAGCTTTTCAACGATCTACCATTGGCACCCGCCACCCCGGCCAATGTTCCGGCCACCGTGTCACAGCCCACCGATCTCATGGAAACACCGTTCATGCCATCTGCAGAAGCAATGCAGCTGTATCGCAAGGGTCGGAATATGAAGCTTGGTGTGGTGCTCGCATCCTTCGTGGGCAGCCTCATGCTCTTTGGCGTGTCCGAATTTGTTGGCAACTTCATGCTGGGTGCGACCCTCATTGTCGCCATCGCCTTGTTCCTCATGAACGTCGGGCCAGCATCGTGGAATCATCCGAATCCGCGGAAAATCATGCGGGCGCAACGGCGAGATATGACTATGGCACGAGCAAAGCAGGTAATGCAGGGACAGGGCCTGTAGAACGGATGTGGCTGCCGCAATCTGCGGCTTCGCTATCATGAACACCACTAATCAGTAATATCATGAGCCAACCTTTTAATCCGCTTACCCCGCAAAATAACCCCCGTAACCAGGACTATCGTATCGGTGATACCGAACGTCAAAAAGCAATGGATGATTTAGGTAAGCATTTTGCTGCCGGCCGGTTAGACATCACCGAATACGATAACCGCCTCACCAATGTTGCCGAAGCGACCATGCGGTCTGATTTGATGCTAATCTTTCGGACCTGCCAGCGATCACCAATGCCAATACCCCGGCTGCCATACCGTATGCTGCCGGGATCCCTGACGAAGTCACATTCACCAGCAGCGAAATAGAGGAAAACTACCGATCAGGGAAACGCATCAGGCTGGGCATTACCCTGCTTGCGTTCCTCCCCTTCTTTGCCACTTTCCACTTGGAGACAATTGTAAGCAGTATAACATTCATAGCTTTTCTTGTCACCGTTATCATGTTGTATGTGCTGAAGCTAGGGCCAAAATCATGGCATCAACCCAGCCCTCGCGCCCTGGCGCGGCAACGGCAACGCCAGATCGCACAGGCCCAAGCCATGCAAGTGCAAGCTATGGAACTAGCTAACGCCCAACAAATGGCGCAACAACAAGCCCTCCGGAAACAACGACAGGCAGAAATCACTAATGCTGCCCTGGAAGTGACCAACCAATACATTCAACGACTTCGGAACCGTCCCAGCCGCTAGGGTAATCCATCAGGAATGGGGTACATGGTCAGGTGACTAAAAAGCCGCCACTACCATTGGCAGGTATGAACCCGCAGGTAAACCAACCATATACCCAAAACTCCTTTTCCAAGTTGGCTAACTGGGATTATGGCATTGATAATACCGAACGATGGTATGCGAAAACTGCGTTAGATTGGCACTATGCGACTGGTGGGCTGCACCCCATGGACTATAACAATCGGTTGTCCGCCATCATGGTGGCCACAATGTGGTCCCACCTGGTGGCGATCTTCGCCGACCTACCCGCGCCAGGCCCAGCCTACAACGGCGGCCAACTATTCAAAGCATGCCAAAAAGCACAGAAAACGCGCTATGCATTGTTCATGGTGGGGATGATTTTTTTGTTAATAGTGTGCCTTCCGTTCATGCTGTTTGCGGCTACCGCCGGCAACCTCACGCCACTCATGATGTTGCCCGCACTATCATTGGCTTTTACAATAGTTACTAAGGTGAAATGCATAATCGCACGCCGTGATTTCATCAAACAGCTAAACCCCAACAACGCGAATTCTTGCATGCTGCAGAACAGGTACGGGAAATCCGTTTCCACTCTCGACGGCAACAACAATTGAACAATATAAACAGCTGATGCATGTGACTCTTCTGCTAACCGCTTCACTATTATTAGTGCTATGACATCGCCTGTGCCCCCAATGAACCCCCGTAACCAGGACTATCGTATCGGTGACACCGAACGCCAAAAAGCAATGGATGACCTAGGTAAACACTTTGCTGCCGGCCGGTTGGACATCACCGAATATGACAACCGACTCACCAACGTTGCCGAAGCAACCATGATGTCTGATTTGATACCAATATTCTCGGATCTTCCAGCCATCACCAATACCAACACCCTAGCCTCTATACCGCACGCCGCTGGACTCCCCGACGAAGTCGCATTCACCAGCAGCGAAATAGAGGAAAACTACCGATCAGGGAAACGCATCAAGCTGGGCATTACCTCCAGCTTGCGTTCCTCCCTTTGCGACTGCATCCGCAAAGCACGCTTATAAGCGGAATAACATTCTCGGTCTTTCTTGCCACCGTGATCATGTTGTACGTGCTGAAACTAGGGCCAAAATCATGGCATCAACCCAGCCCCCGCGCCCTGGCGCGGCAGCGGCAACGGCAAATCGCCCAGGCCGAGGCTATGCAAGTGCAGGCCTACAGCTCGCTAACGCCCAACAAATGGCGCAACAACAAGCCCTCCGGAAACAACGACAAGCGGAAATCACCGACGCCGCCCTAGACGTCGCCAACCAATACATTCAACGACTCCGCAACCGTCGCCGCCCATAATCTGCCGGTGATGTGGTGTGGTCAGGCAGCCAGGAGCCCACCACTAAAATTGATAGGTATGAACCCGCAGGCACTCCCACCCTATCCCCAAGATCTCGTTTCTAAGTTCGCTAGCTGGGATTATGTCATTGGGAACATTGAACGGTGGCATGCGAAAACTGCGTTGGATCAGCATTATGCGGCTGGCAAGCTGCAGCCCACGGAATATGACACCCGGATGGTCGCCATCATGGGGGCAACCATGTGGTCTCACCTGGTGGCAATCTTCGCCGACCTTCCGGCACCCGGCCCCGCCTACGATGGCAGGCAATTGCTCAAGGCATGCCAGACGGCACAAAGAGCACAAGCACTGAGCCCGTGGCGAGCAGTAATCCTGTACCCATGCTTGTTGGGCGTTATTTTTCCTCATCCGTCTGGGCGTTGCTGGTCCTCTAGGATTCGTATTTTTCCATGCCGATCTTTAATCAGCAGCCATATTGATGATTTCATGAAGACTCGGATAAATGCCAAACGTGATATACCAGAATTTCAGTAGCCAGCTTGAACCTCCAACAGCGTGCTCTCTTTAGATGAGGCAAGCAGGAATACGCAAAGATATACGAGCCAACAGGGCTATATCAACAACAGCTATTCCAGCAGCAGATCAGCTACAGCAACAGCAGCAGATTCAAAAACATGTTTGAACAACATAAAACAGACAATACTAGTGCCGCCCACGCTAATAACTCACTATTATTAGTGCTATGACATCGCCTGTGCCCCCAATCAACCCAGGTAACGGGATTACCGCATTGGTGACGCCGAGCGCCAGAGGCAATGGACGCTCTAGGGAAGCACTTCACCGCTGGCCGGCTTGACATCACCGAATACGACAACCGGCTCGCCAGCATCACCAACGCAGTCATGCAATCCGACCTGGCACCAGTCTTCGCGGACCTCCCCACTGAGTTTCGCCCTCCCCCACTCCCCCACCATCGGTAGGACCAGTCGCAACGACAAACGCCCCCTCTATCCCCCTAACGCTGACTACAAACCGGAAAACCGCACCAAAGTCTTATACCGGTTCCTCATATTTACTGCCACTGTTTATGCTGGCCAGTATGGCAATCATCCCCATTCCTGTACCTGTTGGGCTGCCTTGCTCCACTGATTCTCGTCAGCGTTGGTCGTTGCGGGGTGAAATATGGGAGCCCACGGACCACCACAGCCGCCGCAAAGTGATCGATCCCCAACAACTAACCTCCAGCAATATCAGCAGATCCAGATCACCCAACAGGTGACCACGGACCAATACAACCCACACAACTGCGGTGCAGCGTTATCCGATGGCGGTATAACAACGATTGACGCTAACCGAGATCAGCCACCAAAAACATGGGCATGTCACGTAGGGGCGTTCATAAGTTTCATTGCCTCACCCGCACATGTCTGTGTGCGCACTGGGGCAAAAAGTGGCAAAATTTAACGAATGAATAACAAGAAACCCCCACAAGCACCCCAACTGAAGCGCCTGTCGAAAACCCACCGAAACCCGCACCACTCCCGCCGGCCTCAGCGCCGGCACGTCTTCGACCAGTCGGAGAAAAATGAAAAATGTGCTCTGCGAAAATCCAGGGGCCGGTGGCTGAGGCTGAAAGATTGGAAGCTTGACGGGCATCGCATTCTCAAGCTCAACACCGGCAACCCGCCATTTTCGGGTTTGGGGCCCCCGACGTGATCGTGCAAGACATGATCGCCGCCCTCCCATTTTCGCAGGTATTCGACCTCTAAAGGCATTATTACCGCCGCCGCGCCGTGGTCACCCGCTACGAGGTGATACCGGGTTCCCGAAATTCAGCATTGACTGACGTCTACCTGGGTAACGGGGTGTCCGAACTCATCGCCATGGTCACCCAAGCGTGCTTAACGACGGCGATGAGGTACTCATTCCTGCACCTGACTACCCGTTATGGACCGCAGCCGTATCCCTGGCCGGTGGGAAACCCGTCCACTACATCTGCGACGAGGCCGCCGATTGGAACCCCGACATAGCAGACATGCGGGCCAAAATCACCGAACGCACCAAAGCCATTGTGGTCATTAACCCCAATAACCCTACCGGCGCAGTATACTCACCAGAGACACTCAAACAGATTGTCGAAATAGCCCGGGAATATGGGTTACTTATCCTGGCCGATGAAATCTACGACCGGATTCTCTACGATGATGCTACCCACACATCCATTGCCTCCCTCGCCCCCGACCTGCTGTGTATCACTTTCAATGGGCTTTCGAAAACTTATCGGGTGGCCGGTTGCCGTGCCAGGTGGATGGTATTGACTGGCCCGAGACCACGCCGGGGTTTTGATTGAGGATTGGATTTATTATCAGCACCCGTTTGTGCGCCAATGTGCCGCACGCAGCATTCAGGTAGCCTTGGGGGGTCGGCAGTCAATTTATGATTTGACTTCCGCCCATGGCCGGCTGACAAGGCAACGTGATGTGACGTGGGAAAAACTCAATGAAATTCCGGGTGTGAGCTGCGTAAAGCCTAAGGGGGCGTTGTATGCTTTTCCCAAGTTGGATCTCGAATATTACGATATCCACGATGATTCCCCAATTGATGCTGGACTTGTTGCGTGCCGAGAAAATTTTGTTGGTTCATGGGACTGGTTTCAATTGGCCTGGCCACGACCATTTTCCGGGTGGTGACCTACCGTGGGCCAATGAATTAGCGGAAGCTATTGATCGCCTGGGAAATTTCCTGTCCAGCTACAAGCAGTAGGAGTGATCCGATGGGTAGGCATAACCACCAATTAGAATCAGAGTCAGAGAACGAACCAGAGTCGCCAGCGGAGATTCGACGGAATCGACGGTCGAAGCGCATCACACCCGCTGCGCAACAACCGGCAGGGTCGAAGTCCGCAAAGGCAAAGCCGGCTGTGCGCCCCGACGCAGCGCAGTCGTCCTCTCGCCACAGTCGGCAGGTGCTGGTCGCCCGACCAAAGCGGACGGTTCGGAAAGTGTCAACAGCCTGCTGATGCTGCCCCGCCACCCCGAAGGTCGCGGGTTCAAGCCCCGCCGGCGAAGGGAGCCAAGCCTACCCAACCCACCCCGCTACCCCCGTGGCTTCGGGCAGCCGGCAAAGCCGGCGAAACGCAAGTGCCCCAGTCACCAGCGGAAACCAGGCTGAAAAGCCCAGCTGTGAACGTCGATAAGCAAAGCAAACCGAGACCCGAACTGGACGTTTGCGCGCATCCTGCTGGTTGCGTTTATTGCAGCCTGGGTTGGCGGCACCATTTTCGGCGTGTACACCATGTGGCCGGGCGATAAAAACCCAATATTTCGCCGATTTTTATACCTCATTCAGCATGAGTCATGCGCAGGTTGAGGCACCGTATTATTCACCCAACCAGGTCGTGCACTCGTCGGAAGTCGGCCGGGTGTTCGACACCTCGCCGCGGGGAATCGCCAGGTCGGACATAGCTGCCAGTGGTATATCACCCCAAATCGACTCAGGCACCAACAAGGGCAACGCACCCTGTGATTAATTCGCACAACCCCGCGAGCCCGAGCTGCACAAAGAATGACCGGAGTTCTCCTCATCGAGGACAAAAGCGGCCGACAGGTCCATGTCGTATGGGTTTAGCGACTTCCAACGCACCTACCCGCTGCTGCTAGGGTCTCATTATCGCGGCGGCGATCGCCGGGTTTGCGCTGATCCGCGGCGTGCGGGCCCTCCTGGGTTGGGCATCACTCTGATTGTGGTGGTGCGTTTACCGTCCGAATATTGCTGTTGGGCGCCTCGATTTCAGCGGCGGTCGTCAGTGGGGCCGCAATCCTCCTGCTGGTGGTGTTTATGGTGCACGGGTTCAATTGAAAATCCGCGTCGGCGCTCGTGGCACCTCTGCATCGTCATTGCCGCCTGGCTGGCCACCATCGCCATCGACAATAACGAGCTTCGCGGCGCGAATAGCGATAACCTGTCCACCATTGTAAACCTTCCCGACATTGACACGTGAAGGGGCCTCATGCTCTGCGGGTTCATCGTGGCGCCCTGGGCGTGCTCAACGACGTCGCTATCTCCCAGGCTTCCACCATCAACGAGCTGGCCGACCTGGACCGCAGGCATCACCAGCCCGAGCTATTCCTGGGGGCCGCGCAGGTGGGCCGCGACCATATTGCCTCCATGGTGTGACACCCTGGTGCTCCTACACGGGTGCATCCTGCCGCTCCTGCTGCTGCTGTCGGTGTCGGAACGCGCTGGTGCGAAAATCTCTCACCAGCGACGGCCACCGAAATGCTGCGTTCGGGATTGGTGCACTCGCCCTCCATGACCAGTACCCATCACCACGGTGATTGCCGCGTACACGGTGCCGAACACCAGCAACAAGCCCGACACCACCACCGATGAGGGTGCTGATTCAGAGGCCATGGCGGGACCGCCCGCCCCGAGCGACCGCATAATCCCACGGTGGGGGCGTCCGATCAAGCTCTGTAGAGGGCCAAAGGCCTGCCACTCTCCTCGGCAGCAGGCCTTGCTTGCTTGTTTTCTTTTTGTCCGGGACGCGTCGCGCCCGGCTGCGTAATGCAGATGTGCCTCAGTCGTTCTGGGCTCATTTCCCACATCCGCCGGTCAGCGTTGCGCTGTGCCAGGTGCACCCTCCTCACGTTTCTCACCGGTGCGCAATACTGCCACCACGCCCTGGTGGAACAGGGACACTTCCTTGCCCCAGCGCGCAGGATCCCCACCGCCCACGGCGCCGATGCTTGCCACTATTGCGGCAACCATGCGTCCATAATTGGCCGGGGTGGAATTACTACGCACCATAAACCTTGGTGACGTTTTTCGACCGGGACTCCTCGGCACTGCTTGCCGCCGCTTCGTCTGCCCCGAGCCGCCTGACCGGTGAGTTATCACACAAACTTCGGTACCGACAAAGGTGTGCCCGACACCGCCAGCGAAATAGTGAACTTCAGCGGTTGCGTGTTTGCCGTGGCCTGCGGACGGTAATACCGAAGCGCCACCCACTGCTCCCCAGACAGGAACTCGCCCACACCACTGCCCTGCTCCTTCTCCAGGTTCGGCCACTGGATCGGATTGGTGACGGTCTCGATCCCCACGGCCTGCTTGGACGACACCGACACATTATCGTGGCACGATATCGGTCGTGCCCGTGGTCATGACCGGGTTAAACGTAGGGCCCACCACCCGCCACTCCAGCGAAATAGGCTGACTGGTGTCCGCATTCCGCTCCAGCTCAATGGGCGACGCATTCACATCCAGTGCAACCGCTGCCCCTCCGACACTAAAACCTTGAACCATTGCAGTTTATTGGGCTCCAGCGTGCCGGAATAGTTTCCCGACCCGATTAATTTCGCATTCTTGCGCTCGTCCGCCATGGTCAACGGCACCGCGGGACTATCATCCGTGGTTAATGTCGCGTTTGTCGACGCCGCAGCCGTTGGTTCTTCCGACGTCCGGGGAACCTCCACAACATGAATTCGAATGGAATCTCCATGGATGGCTCAATGGCGCCCCGGCGCTCTAAAGACACTTTAAATTTGCCTGGCTTGCATTCCTGGTCCTGGCCGCCCACCCTGGGGGAACTAATATATCCCGTAAATGGGGCGGCAAAATTCGTGTTATCTTCCTGATCGGTGCTCTTTTGGGCCACACAATTATGGCCCTCCTGGTCGATAATGAATGGGATGATTTGCAGGGTTGAATCCATCCGCTGAATCCCCTGCTTAGGGAACAATATAGCTGAAGGCAAGCCGCTCGTCCTCCTTCAACTCCACATCCCAGTGGAGCAGACCGCGGGCCGTGGCGGTATCGGTGAATTTATCCTGAAACAGCTTGGGGTACAGTTTGCCGTCAATCGCACCACCCGGAACTAGCAATGGTGCTTTCTGCGGGTCGGTGGCGCCATTTGCTGCCTCTTTAGTCTCCTGGACATCGTCGGTTTTTGTGGACACCTTTGAAGGATCGGCCGTCGCCGGGGCGGCCGTTTCCTGGGATGGTTGGCTGCTCGCGCTCGCACCCGCGGTGCTAGCAGTGGTGCTCGTGCTGGTGGTGCCAGTGTTGCCGGTGGCGCCCGTGCCGGCGCCAGTACCATCCGCCGGGGTACCGCCCGAAGTACCCCCACCAGGCGTAGCAACGGTGGAGCCGGTAGTGTTTGCTTGCTGCGCGTGACCAGGCTGGGGTGCCAATCCCAACGCCATAATGGCGCATAATGCGGCGGTGGTCACGACCGCAGCTTGTCGACGTGTACCGGTTCTCAATCCACTGTTGCGCATGTATGTAAGCCTAAACAGGAAACCGTGAGACGTTAAGCCGGTTCACTATTCCATATCAGCAAATCTAGCCCTAATATAAAATTTTCCCCAGATTTTACTAAATATAACTAGATGCCAAATGACCAGCCCTTATGAAGTTTTTATGCGCTAAAAATCGTATTTTTACGGTTTTGCCGGCTGTTTCTGAAGCTTTACCAAGCGATAAACTCCATGATCATGCTCCTTTTCTACACCCCTATCACCCCCACGGAGGCGTCGATAAGCGAGTCAGGAAAAATTCAGATAGGCGCGCGACGGCGTGGGGGCCTCCTGGCCCTGATACTTCGAGCCCAGCACGCTGGAACCATACGGGATTTCGGCGGGGCTTGTCATTTTTGAACAGTGCCAACTGGCCGACCTTCATGCCCGGCCACAACGTGATGGGCAGGTTTGGCTACATTCGACAACTCCAGGGTGATGCGGCCGGAAAAGCCCGGGTCCACAAACCCGGCGGTCGAATGCGTGAGTAGTCCCAGCCGACCCAGCGAGCTCTTGCCCTCCAGGCGGCCGGCCATGTGCGCGGGTAACGCAAACCGCTCCAGTGTGGAACCCCAGCACAAACTCGCCGGGTGCAGCACAAAACGGCTCATCCTCGGCGACCTCAACCATGCTGGTCAGATCATCCTGCTGCTGTTTCGGATCAATGTGGGTGTACTTTGGATTATTGAAAACTCGAAAATGCCGATCCATGCGCACATCCACACTGGAGGGCTGGACCAGTTCCGGGTCGAAGGGGTCGATAATTAAATCGCCGGCATCGATTGCTGCACGTAATGTCACGATCGGAATAGCACCTTTGGTGTATGGCGGCATGAGGTCCAACACGCAATGGGAAGGAGACGCCGATGGGCGTCAGTATCGGAGCACTCGTGGCGGCTGGGGTGCCAGCGCGGGTTATAGCCTGGTTTGCAACCTGGCGTTGACCTGGAAATACCCATTTTTCTTGCGAAATTGCAGAAGTTAGTGCTGGGCTGCTTCCGTTGTGAACCGGTCAGCCTATTGGCCTGGCCCTTAAGTAGCAACCACTATTGCCGATGTAGTTCAATGGCAGAACTCCTGCTTCCCAAAGCAGGCGGCGCGGTTCGATTCCCGTCATCGGCTCTTTAATAGAAACCCCATGCGATTTGCGCCCAGTCACTCGTACGTTGGCGCATCAAACACAGTTAGTGTTCTGGTGGACTGTTTTCACAACCGCACGATGGCTCATGAGGGTATGCGCCTGGGCTGCTTCCTTCGGGGAGCACTTTGTACGGCGTCACATCAATAGCATGGTCCTCAATAATCGTGATGGCTTCTTGCAGCGGGTCGGCGGTTGCATCACCGGAATGGTATCCAGTCAAATACCACCACAAGTGTCAATAATCGGGTCAGTTTTCGAGCGTCCACTGCCCGCCGGGCAAACCGGTATTACACAATTCCACCCGTTTCAGCACCGCAAATGAATGCCGAGATCGCGGACGGACCAATCAGGTCAGAACGCAGTCAATTTTTCATCGGAATAGACATTACTGTGCTCTTCCTCCAGGATAACCTCGTCGCATCCTAACGCTTTTTAAAGTGTCAAACTTTGGATTCGTTACGGGTTGTTCCGGCAGTCACGGTATTCGGGTAAAGCGCCCGGACCAGCTGGATTGTTGCTACCCCACCCTGGGTTGCTGCCCGCACCAGCAATCGGCTGTCCATGCTGCATTTCTGTTTCATCAGACGGGGCAAGGCCGTAAAGTTTCCGGCACTGCCCGAGTTCTTCCCAGGTGAAAGAGGTGTGGATAGGCCAAATTTGATCATTTGGCAGGAGAATGTATTCGGCATATCCCCCATCAAATTCTCGGCCCATGCCGCCCATGAGGGCCGCTACTTTCTGCCCTGGCACCAAGGTGGGGGTGGTACTATCACCACGACTCTCCCTACATTCAATTCCCAATATGGCGGGAAGGTAACGGTGGGGAAAGCCCTGACGTGTGAATATTTCCGACCGGTTGACGCCTACCGCCGCACTTTCACTAACGACCATCCTGGCCGTACAGCAGGTGTGGGAATTTCTTCATAACACAATACCTCGGGCGGTCCGGGTTAGTGCACAACAATTGCTTTCATGAGTGGTCCTTCCAAGGACGGTTATGGGTCAAGGCTTGAAGCCTGCCAAAAATGAGGTCGAAGAAGAATGTGATGAGGATAACGAGCAGTGAGCCACACAGCATGAGGGGGATAGTCGCGGGTTTCAGGCCGGCGAAATATATCGTCTAATCAAAATCTGATGTGTAGGCGACAAAGGTCGCGGTTGAGCTTGCCAGGAGGCGCTGCGAGCACAATCAGCGGCAGTGCCAAGGGATTTCTATCTTCCGTACCTGCTGCCACCAACTATGGCCGAGTGGCACGAGCACTCTCTATGATCCCGGCGTCGATAGCCGTATTCGAGTAGCTCCTATGAACAGTGAGGGAACACCAATACGATGAGCGCGGTGGGTGCCAGCACCCCCACACCTAACCAGAGCCCAAAAAGGATCAAAAGCCCCCAGGGATGAGCAGCGCACGGGCACTGTTCACGAGGATGCTTGCGATCACTTCCCCCGGTCGCACATGGGCACACAGATTCCGAGGAATGGCCAAGACCGAACCGATGATGAGTACCACGTGTTAATACGATGTGCTGTTCACTGCGCATAATGAACCCGGAGTCGCCGCCCCAACGTTGTGCGGTCCGTCAGAATCGACAGGGCATCCGCAATCATTGAGGCAGCCTTTCGCCCAGGGGGTCAGTAGCTGTGGCAAACCGGAGGATAGCGTCACAGGTAAAGCCATAGCCACAATTGCTATGATCCCGGTGACAACTTCGACGGTCAGTGAACGTTGGAAACCATCTGTAAGTCGTGTCCCCCAGACGACACCCCTACCATGCCCCAATCGACGCCAGTGAAACTGTTGACATTGTTGCGACCCGCAGCCAGCCATGAGGACTGGTGGGCCCAGCACGCATCGAACCCCAAACGTGATACGCCACGGCCCATAACCTAAGGTTTCTGCCGACTGAAGATGAGTGTTATCCACCGAGGCAAATGCGTCGACACTGGTTCGAACAAGTAACGCCACAGCATAGAGACCCAGTGCCACCATGACAGTTACCGGTGAAGTAATGAAACCCCAAAAAGATCGGGGTTATCACTAGCAACGGTAGTGAGGGAATGGTGTAGAGCAGCCTGACAAAGCTCTCCCCGATTATTTCCTGCACTCGCGGATATTGGGCACCCAGCGCCCCAACGAGCACCGCACAGATGAATGCAACAATCAGAGGGGGGACAATCAGCACAGTATGGTTCATAATTGGCCAATAAAGCTGGAATTTTGCATGACCAATTCATTTAATCCACCTTCAAGGGCCTGGTAGCTTAAATGAACTTTTCGACGAACGAGGTTGCCGGGTGAGTCAGAATCTCACGAGGTGTTGCGTGTTGCTCGATATGGGCGCGAACGCTAAGAACAGCAACAGTATCAAGGAAACAGGCCTCGCTAAAGGTCATGGGTGACCAGAATAATTGTTTTATAGAGAGAGTCCCGTTGCAACGCTGTGCCACCATTTCTTGCAGCTCGCATGACCGCGATAGGATCTACCACCCAGCAAACGGCTCGTCCATCAATAAAATATTGGGGTCAGAAATTAACGCCCGTGCCACCCCCTACCCGTTGTGCTTGGCCACCGGAAGTTGGTAAGAGGTATTTCCGCCCTAGAAGCAGGGTCCAGTTCCAGGCTTTCCATCAAATGGTGCACGCGATCGATTGATGCTGCATCAGGTGCCGTGATCGCCGGAATGGTATTAATGTTGGCTCGACAGTGGGTGGAGCGGCAATCGCCGCTTTGCATGACATAACCGATTGACCTGCGCGCAGCGATACTGAGGATCCCTGCTGACGCCACATCAACCTCATCAATATGAGTACGCGGCACTGACGACAGGGTGACCATGCGGTTTACCATCTTCAGAAGCGTAGTTTTACCTGCAACCGGAGGGATCCAACAAGCGCAACACACGCATGGGAAAGGCACCTCAAGGAAAAACACTGTCTACTGCGGGTGCCGGAACCATATTGTTCGAGACCGATTCAGAGTAATCACTGAGGCTTCTTCCGCCCCTGACGTGGTTGGCTGGTGCCGACTGGCTTTGTTTGATGAGTGGAAAGGCCACTGGCGAGGGCTATATCTGAGGCTTTTGCACCCCCAACACTATCGACTTGTTCCTTGGCAAGGAAAGATCCTCCGCTGTAAAGGCTCTGCTGGATAGAGTTGATAACATCTTGGGCTTTCTGCGGAGTCGAGTCCGAAACCAGTGGCACAACATGCGATGCACCAGCGCATCAAATGGCTTGGGATCCGAAAGAACCACGAGGTTATTGGTATGAGATATCCGGTGATGCGGTATTGATCTTGGCCAGGTTAATGGTGCCATCCTTCAGGGCTTTCATTGCGCAGCGGCCGCTCAGAATCTTCAATCGGCACGAATCAGGTGGTAATGCCGTACGTTTCTCAGCCCGGGTGGGGCCATAGGGGCGTGTTTCCAGCTCTGAGGATTTACCCCAAGGGTTAACTCGTCAATCGGAGAAGATTATCGAGGGCTTTGAATATGTATGTTCATGGGCCGAGTCTTCATCCGGACCGCATAGAAGCATCCTGGTCTGTGGCTAGCGTCGTTAAGAACGGTAAAGGCCGGCAGGAACAGCAGTTTTTCAATTCGTCATAGACGGCTGTTTCATCACGGGCTGTTGTGTCTTCCAATACTGGAGCGGGTTCCCGGTGTGTTCCGGAGTACGTCTCATTCCACCTCCGATTTCTGGAAGAGTAGGCTTCCACGCTGCCCAATGCAGTTACGCTGCACCGTATGCCCATTTTCTCCAGGCTCTGTGCTAAATTTCGGCAATGATTTCGTTGGAGTAGTAGTCTTGGCTCCCGACAATCGCGTCCCTGGGTTATCCTTCGAGTTGGAATTGTTTGCTAAAGGATCGGATTTCAGTCCACACCCCACTAGGCAGGTGAAACCCAATGCCATCGTTATGATTACAATGAGGCTCTTCCTGAGCTGTTTACTGAGTCGTTGCTATCGGTATTTATCTCCTTTACGGATCTATCTTTTCTTCGCCACCCGAGATAACCGACGAAGCATATCGATGAGCTGAAGATGTTCTTCGGTAGTAAGCGAAGAAAAGAATTGAGTGATTGCCTCGTCAACATGTGTGCGAGCTTCTTCGAACGCAACACGTCCTTCAGGGGTCATCATAATGACTTGTCGACGCTTGTCCCCAAGGCGTTTCCGATGTAAACCAATTGATTCCAGACGTTCACAGTTTCGACGCTGCCCCATCGGTAATTCGCTGTATCCGCATGCAGCTCAGTCCTCCCCAAACCTTCCGGATGAGTCAGAAGAATGTTTTTGGAGGATAGGGTATCGCGCAGCATTCATCCTGGGACAATTTTCGGCGGCTTTATCAATCTTGGACAGGCACTAATTGTGCATTTTACGAGGGAGAAAAACAACATTTCAGAACAGAAACTAGACGAAACATCCGTAACGAACTTGCTTTCCATGGGACAAATCATAACAATACTTTCCATGAGTAAAATGAGCGCTATGACTTTATTGCATTCCTCCCATTGCCTTATACCCCATCCAGAACTGGTACAGGGGCATGCCAACTACCTAAATGTGAGTAGAAATTATATGTTCTTTCAGACCGTGCATCACACTTTCACATTTTTGGCATTTTGCCACCCAACATGATGCTATATCAACAAAAGCAGCGCATCCACCTGCGGTAATAACCACTACACCACCATGGCACTTTGAGGCACCAACTCCATTTTCACTACGACTGCCATACCTGCTACCTGTGGTTATTCTTGCCGGGCCACCTACAGCCAGCGAGTCGATTTCATGCGAAAACGAGCCAAACAGATTATGCTGAACAGCTCAATACAAAAATTCCAGCGGGCCAGACCCCTGACCTCGCAATCCTTTTGCAGCTAGTAATACAGCTAGTAATTTTATGGTTTTCTATTGGTTTGGGAATATTTTTAGAAAATTTTCAACATTTTTTCTTTTTTATATTACCAGCTCATAGCCAGTGAGAGGACATGTCAACCTCAATAAACCCACGGAAACGAACAATCATTGGTTCCTGCCCAACGATTTTTAGGTGTAAGGTTGATTGAAAGTTATTTACTACTGATATTGAGGTGACTGGAGTGAAAAATCTAGCACTCATAAAGCGCACTACAGAAAGGAGCCTAACGGCCACTGACCATTCTTGATTTTCAGCCTAAAAAGCTCTCTCTTCGGTGGGGGCAGCTTTTCACTACATTCCTGCAAACACCGCAGGAACGCACCGGTGAATCCAAGCGAGCAGAGACTGGCGAAACTGAACCATCCCAGTCCTTGCACGCATTTATGCAGCAGACCCTGAATGAGCACCGCGGCAGCAAGCTTGACGACGCCCTGCCGACCTCCAGGATCCTCTTCGTCTCCGACGATAATGCTGCACGAACCCGAAATCGCCCTCGGCATACACCCGATGGCTCGGAGGCGAACAGGTGTTCGTTCGGTCCGTTGGTTTGACCCCGGCATATCATGTTGATCCATTAGTGATTGAAGTTCTCAACGAGCGTGGCGTCCCTACCGACGACCTCAAGCCCAAGAACTTCAACCCCTCACCTTGGGCAATATCGACGAAATCATTATCTTTGATGACGATGCCCTACGTCAGTGACGACGTGAAAAACCTGGAACATCACCAAAACATCAGCACCAAGGCAGACATCCATGCCATGTGCGACGAGGTGAGAAGCACGGGTGGAAACTCCTCAACACCCTGGGGATCACCACCCCCATAAGACATCATCCCGGAATTCCTAGCAGCCTAACTAGAAGGATGTTGAAGGATCCGAGATCCAGCCCAGCCCAGCTATCACCCCACAACCGGCCGATAGCTGGGCTTCGGGTTTTAGCGGCATAGTTCTGGACGCTGACCAGGATAGTTGAGGTTTTACCTTAAATATCCGTGGTCTTTTTGAATGATTTCCCAAATATTTCCAGGTAGTCACACCACCTACCACATGGGTGTACACAAATCATTTCCGCTACGCATTGTGGTGATGCACTGGCATATATTCGACGTGAAGATAGTTTCTTTTTCACTATTTCAGAAAGAAGGGAGCTTCACATGTCGCTAGTAGTCGTCTGCGTAGGCGTAGGCATAGGCGTGAACGGAAAAGCTGGAAATCAAGGATAGGGAGGTTCTTCCTTGCTTTGCTGGAAATAATTGGAGCCTAGACAGAATTGGCTCTTGTCCAATGGCACCTTGGTTCTCGGTTATACGTATTTCCCCTAACATGATTACGCCCATGGCTGCGGCTGCACATGCCCTAAGCTAGAGTTTCATTCCTAGCCACAGTCGGGCAACGCTTCTGAATCGAGAAAGTCAAGCTCAGCAAACATGCAGCGGCGGCAGACCTGGCGCCGCGTGCGCTTTAGCCTGGGTGCCGGTTGATAGCACTCCTACGACAGCCTCCACCCCCTCTCACAGCCAATCTAGCTGCGGTTTTGCTTTAGCTGGAGTTTGTGATTATTTCCAATTTTCAGGGCCCGCTGGACCCAGAACCCAAGCTAAAAGCAAAACGCGCAGCTCAAACCGGTAAAATGAATTTGATTTCCCCGCCCGAAGCCAGGCACGCGACCATACACAAGACCCGAGCTGGGGTCTGATCCCGGCAACTGCTAAACCCGGCACCGCCCGGCCGTCGTCAAGCGTGAGGCGTTAGGTGCACTTCACGATGGGCGAGGGGTTATACACCGTCGTGGTGGTTTTACGGGACAGCTCGTTGCCGTTGAGGTCCTTCACAATGCGCGTATCGGAGGTGGTGAACCCGGGTGCGCCGCTGGAAGGCGAACAATCTTGCCTGACAGACTGATCGTATTCGGCTGTGTGGTAGCCCAACGGCCGCCGTTCACGGACTCCACATTGACCACCTTCACGCCCATGAGCTTCACGGTCACCTGGCCGCCGCCAGCGGAGGTCACGATGCGCACCGGGTATTGGCTGGTGTTCTTAAACGCCAAGTCGATTGCGCCTTCAAACACGGTTGCCTCGCGGCCGGCCGGGTACCGGGAAATATAGTAGCTGTGAGGTGTGTGAGTCACGTCCTCCATGCCGCCAAAATAGGCCGCATTATAGAGCGTGGTGGCGAACTGGGAGATGCCACCACCCACCGCCTTATCCGCGTGACCGTTCATGATAATGCCAGATTCCACGAAGCCCTGGGCGGTGCCACGTCGGCCGGTGTAACCGTTGAGGCTGAACGTGTCGCCAGGGGCGACCATGGCACCATCCACCATTTCCGCCACCCGGGCAATGTTCACGCCGGACGCCTGGGAGTAGCCGCCAGTGGTGAATTCGCCCACCACCTGGTCGAAGGTGGCGGCGTTGGCCATTTCGGTGGTGAAGCTGGCTGGTTCGTCAATGTAGGTGGCGTCCCAGGTGCGGGGGTCGTCGGCGATGATGCGCTCGTTGATGTGGTCGAACGTTTTCACCCAGTCGATGTGCACGCCATCGCTATGAGGGTGTGACCGTGCGGTCGGAACCATGGAATGTAATGTTGGCGTTGACCCGGGGTTTTTCGGTGGTGATGAGTTTTTCGGCGAAGATTTCACGGGCCCGATCGTAGTTGAAGTCGATCTTGAACTCGTCATTTTCGGGCCGGAAGGTCACCACCTCACCCATGCGATCGACTGGGATTTCACCATTAATATTGTCCCGGCCGTGCAGCACCAGGGGCGCGGACACGGCCTTCTTCCCGGGACCCTCCACAATGGGCTGCACCTGTTTCTCCCCGTACTTTGGGTGGGAGATGGTGGCGTGTTCCTTCACACCACCGGGTTTCAGCCAGCCGGTGAGGATGGATTTTTCCACCTGCTCGGCGTCGACGGTTTTGGCCAGTCGGCGGGGGCAGAATCCACTTTCACTTGGCCGCCGGTGAGACGATGCCGGCGTCGACGGGTGCGGGGCTGAGCTCCTTGGTGACCCGATCGACAGCGGGCCGGAAATTGGCCGGATCGGCGTCGGAAACGATAGGAACCTCGGTGTCTTTAAAGAAACCAAGGATCCGTTTAATAGGGTTGAGTGATTGGGATTCCACAGAATCTAGGGTTTTATCCCAGTTGACGCTCAGGCCGGCCGCCCGAGGGATCAGATGATTGAGGTGCGTTGACCTGCGGTGATAGTGACTGGTTTGATAATTTCGTCGGCAAGCTCTTTTTGCAAGAGTTCTTTCGCTTCGGCGCGTTTCATGCCGCTGACCTGCACGCCACCGATCGTGGTGCCGCGGGGCATGGTACCTTGGCTGAGAAAAATAATCGACACCGTAACCAGTGCCCAAAAGCACAAAAAGCCCAAGCAGTATGCCGCCGAAGAATCGGGCCCGGCATATTGCCTGAAAGTCAGCTCAGTATCCTGTTCGATCACTCTTACCAATGTAGTAGACAATTCCTAGTGTTTTGAATCTATTCTGCCCCCCACTAGCGCTGATAGTGGCTCACGCGCTCAGCTTTTTGTGAACACATCTTGTTCACTTAAGGCTCCCTCAGCAATCCGTTTCATGGTGGTGTCGATCGCCGGCAGGAGCTCAGTCGGTCAACCAGAGGGCTTGGTCAGCTCCAGCAATGATAGCGGTAGCCGCCGCATCCTGCGGAGTTAGTTGGTTACTAATAGCTTTCATACCTGAAAGATCATCGGTGAAAACCGGCCCGTCAAAGGGACGGCCGCCTTCGTAACTACCCGACCGTAGCAGCTGATATGCAGCAGGGTTGATGGAGGATGGGTTTTGCCGTCGCCCAATCCTGGCGTCGCCATATGTCCCACCATGACCCCAACACCGGGGGTAGCCAGAATGCTGCGATAGGGGACGAGTTCGAAATTTTGTAGTTCATTCAGCGGCGGAGTGACGACTGTGCCCAGGTGGAGTCGCCGCTGGCCCTGCCGTGGCCCGGGAAATGCTTGAAGACGGGCATGACGCCACCATCAAGCATGCCCTGGGCGAAGGCCGAGGCGTATTCGGCGGCGACGGCAGGGTCGTCGCTAAACGCCCGATCGCCCACAACTTCCAGGCCGGCGCCGTCAATGTCGACCACGGGGGCGAAATCGACGGTGATGCCATGGCGGGCCAGCGAGGTGGCCATGTCGTAGGCCATGCCACGGACCTCTTCGGGTTTCTTCTCCTTGGCCATGGCGCGGGGCGAAGGGAAGGTGCCCAGCACTTCGGGGTGACGGAGCACCCGCCCGCCTTCAAAGTCAATACTGACGGCGAATGGCCCGGGCCGATACGGTTGCGGAGCTCGGCAATGTCACGCCCGGGTGTGGTGAGAATGGCGGCCCTCGGTGTCGGAACCAATGAAAAATGCCGCCGGCACCCTGCTCCAGCGCAGCCAGGGCGTCATCGAAATTGCGGACGCCCACCATCATGAGTTGCGCTACCTTGGTGCGCAACTCGGGGGTTGGTGGGTGTGGTTGAGGTAGTTGTTGGCGCCACACTGCTTGTCGACGTCGGGGCCGTGGTGGTGGTCATTCACCCGTTGGTGCGGCTTGTTCGGTTGCATTATCGGCGCAGCCCACCAGGGTGGTTGTTACCGTGACCGCAACCAGGAGGGCCAGAACGGGAAATTTCTTCATGCCTTCTACAGTATTGGAAACGTTTTCACCAGCGGAATCTTCAACACGCATTCCCCGTGTGTTGGTACCCCCGACCCTGGGGCATCACCCACGGTTCAACAAGTTTGGGGGTAGTTTTTCCTCCTGCGGAAATCGAACATATCCCAAGCATATATAGTAAAAACTTTTACCTACTGGTGTGGCGCTACGTCGAACCCTGACCTCTAACAACTGCTAATGTATAAAAATCGCATTACCTCATAACCAAAGGTGATTGCAATTTTGTCATTTCAATGAACTTTATTTGGCCGGACACTATATGCACATTTTCCCCAGAAAGTTGGTTTCCATGCGCACCCTGTTGAAGATCACGAGTTCAGTAGCGATCATTGGGCTTGTTATTTATGGGGTTTTCACTACTGCGATAGGCCAAACAGCTGCGGCACCACCGGTGCCATTGTGGTATCACGTCATGGCGTTCCTGGGGTTTGAACTCATGACGGCCGGGATCACCGGAAGCATCGCCATCAGGGTCACCCAGAATAGTGGTCTCCTCACCGGTGGGTCGGTGGGGGTATTACAACGGTTTGGGCCGTTCTACCTATTTATGTTGAGTCTGTTCGCCATCGTGAACATGTGGGGGTTGGGGTTTTTCGCCACCTCCGTGCCGAATAATACTCATGCCCTGTATTACGCCGAACCGTTGGGCATTAACGCATTGTTGGAGGCGGCAATCTGGTTATTTTTAGGTGGGGCCGTATTGGGCATGTTTCAACTGGTGCGGGGGCTAATATGGGAGAGAAGGAACCTTCGGTCGTCGTAAAGCGAGAAAGTTAGTCAAATGCGCGTTTCTTATACGGCATGCAATGTGGCATTGAGCATTGGTTTTGTCGTGTTTATCGCCTACCTCAGCATTGCGATCAGCCCCAATTCGCATGAGCTCATGGCGCCGGTGCTGCAATACAGCATGTCGATCATTGGGTGTGAGCTCATGTGGGGCGGCATGCTGGGGCTCATGGCCACCACCATTACCTCCAGTGACCCCCGGCCGGGTATTGCCACCCGATTTGCCGCCCCCTACCTCATTTTATTTAGTGTCTTCCTGTTCTTTAATTTCTGGTACCTGGGCTACATTTACACCCGAATGCAGCTGCTCATGGGGTTGCAGACCCGAATCGGCCCCTGTTTGAACTCATTTTGCTGGGGCTGTCGATCGGGTTTATGTTGAGCGGGATCATTACCGCGGTCGGCCAAAGCGTTGGGGAGCGTCGGCGGCGCAGGGGCGGAAAACCCCAAGACCGCGCATAAAGCCCCGAAAAGTCAGCCCGCAACCACCAGAGCCAACATATCGCCGCACCTCGGTGTTCGGCTAACCGCCGCCGATGGCACGGGTAGGTTTTCCTTGTGCCCCCACACCCCACCCGTTCTAAGGTGAGAATCGTCAAAGGTATTTTCCCTAAGCTTAAATGCTGCTATCTTTGCAACTATGGCCTATGACTCTGACTCGTTAAACCGTAGAACGCTTGGTCCAGCCATTGCGAGCGCTGTGGTTGGTGTCACGCTGGGCATTGTTGCCGTGGTGGGGGTGTCCATTTTCACAACAGCGCATTCCCTGCCCGAATCTGGTGCGGTAGGTATAGACCGACCAGTTTTGAGGCGACCCGAGTATGGTTCCCGCAATAACTAAACCAACACTATTACGTTTGCTACACCGCGTGCCGTTTCGGTCCGCAACTATTATTAGCCCGCGAGGCAGCCACCTGACCGGCTGGATCCTCCTGGGGCTGATAAGTTTTTTTCAACCCCTGGGCTATATCGCCGCCGACACGAAGCACGACCTGCTGGCCAACCCCGGCAGGTTCCTCGCCGGCGCCCAATCCGCCTGGACTGACACGTTTACCCTCGGGCAACTCCAAAACCAGGCATACGGTTATTTATTTCCCCACGGCGCGTTTTTGGCTTTTCGACGCCCTTCCCGGACGCATTCACCCAACGCCTGTGGTGGTGGCTAGTACTTGGTGTCGGCTATTCAGGGGTTCCTCCTGCTTCTCCGCCGAATAGCCGACACCACAGGGGTTTTTACCGGGAGTTTTCACCACAAGCTTTTGCCATGGGAGCCGCGTTTCTTTACGCCCTTTCTCCCCGGGTGCTGAGCACGCTCACCACCATTTCGTCGGAAACCTGGCCGGTCATGCTGGCCCCCTGGGTGTTGTGGCCGCTCATCACCCGCCGGCTCACCTTGCGCAGCATTGCCATGTCGGTGATGGCCATCGGCATGATGGGGGCGGTGAATGCCACCGCCACCCTGGCCGCCTGCACCCCGGCCGGCATCTTCCTCCTGTGGCGGCTCGTGGTGGCATTCTGCTGGCGACTCATAGGATTCACCATCATGTGGGGCCTGGGGGCAGTGCTGATTAGCCTGTGGTGGATCCTGCCCCTCCTGGTTTTGGGCCGCTACGCCAGCCCATTCACCGACTATATTGAAAACGCCACCGTGGTCACCAGCTGGTTGAACCTGGCCGAAATCCTCCGCGGCACCACCAGCTGGTCACCGTTTGTGGACGCCGAACGGCAGGCCGGCCACGCCCTGGCCACGGACCCCTACCTGATCATTTTCACCCTGGCGGTGGCCGGCCTGGGACTGTATGGCCTGACCCGGGTCCGCAACCTTCAAGGCTTCTGGGTCACCCTGCTGGGGATAGGGCTCATTGTGTTGGGCGGCGCCCACCACGTCACCGGGTTTCTAGATGGGGCCGGGGTGGCACTGCGGAACATCCACAAATTCGACCCTCTGGTGCGGCTACCGCTATTGGTGGGATTCGCCCAGCTCTGCAACTGTTTTCCCCTCAAACCCACCCAGCCCGGCGCGCCTGGCGGGTCCGCAAAACCGGTGGTTGCATCGGTGGGGCGCAGCAATTCCTCATGGCTTGGCTGCCCCGCCACCCGCAGCGGGCCGCCGCCATGGCCCTAATCATATTGGTCAGCGTATCCGCGGTCTCCCCGGCCTGGGCGGGTCGGCTCCTCCCATTGGGTGCCTACCGGTCCGTGCCCGACTATTGGACTAAAGCCGCCGAATTCCTCAACCACGAAGCCCACGGGACTCGAACACTTATTCTCCCAGCGAGTTCCTTTGCCCGGCAAACCTGGGGCTGGACCAGGGATGAACCTGCCCAGCCCCTGTTAGACGTACCGTGGGCGGTGCGTGACGCCATCCCCCTGGTCACGCCGGAAGCCATCCGGGGCCTGGACGGGGTATCCGCCTACCCCACCCCCGAAAACTTGGCACGACTAGGTATCGGGGCGGTCATCGTCCGGCACGATCTGGCCCGCAGCACCCGACACATGTCGGCGGAGCGTCTCTTTCCCCAGGCTAAAATCCACCGATTCGGCGAGGTAGAGGTGGTGATTCTCGACCGCGACCGGGACATGACCGTGGTCGATTCCGACCGCATCCCCACGGTTGCCGGCGGTGGGGAATCATTGGCGCTGCTGAGGTTCGGGGGCGTATCGGCTGGTGGGCGAGGGGCAAGCATTGTCACCGACACCCCCTGCTGGTGGGCCGCAACTATGGGTCGTTGAACTCGGTGTCCGCCCCCCTGGCAGACGCTACCGAGGCCAAGGACGTGCACAATCGGGTCATTGACTACCCGTCCGTTGGCCCATTCACCAAGGTGGTGGAATCCGGTGGGCAGGTGCGGGCTTCGTCGTCAGCGGGGGATGCGATAGCTTCGCCGGGTCCCGACCTGGCGGGCGGTGACCGCGGCAGTCGACGGGCTCACCACCACCGCCTGGTGGCCCCGACCAGGGACCCAACGCGGCGAATGGATCGAACTACAGCCCGACACCCCCTTGGCAGATCCGGTGCTGGAGGTGTTACTCACCTCCAGCAAACCCGTGCGCGCTGGATCATTGTGACCGCCGACGGCCGGAAAGTAACCAAACGGATTAAAAACTGGTGAGCGAGTGAAAAATTCCCATACCGGGCGGCATGGCTTCCAAGGTGCGACTCACCCTGGGGGCGGCCGCAGCACCCATTGGGGTTGCCGAGCTCGGCATCGCCCGCGCCCCCATCACCCGCAACGTCACGGTCCCCGACACCTCACCAAAGGTGCGGCAATTCGTGTTCAACCAGGTGTTTTCCTACACGGAGCAGTTGCAACGCCAGTTCACCTCCCCGAACCATGCGGGTGCGAGTAGACCTGTCCGCCTGTGTGCAGCGCGTCTATATTGACGGTACCCGCCACGAGTGCGGCGACACCCTCACCCTCACGCCCGGCGTCCACCGGATTCGAACAGGTGCGCAAGTATTGAAGCTGACCGAGGTGGGTTTCGACCCCACCGGCGCCCCTGCCACACCGCTCACTCGCCTCAAGCCTGCCACCCGTGAGCGCCTCATCATCACCAACCGGGCCGCCAACGATGGGCTCATCGGCACCCTGGACGGCACCCCCCTCACACCGACCACCATCAACGCCGGCATTCAGGCGTTCATTGTCCCACCAGGCCATGGTGGGGAATTCCACCTAAGCTTCGCCGGCGACCGCCCCTACCGGCAGGGGCTACTCATTGGCGGCATCACCGCCGGGATTATCGCCCTGCTTTGCGCTATCACCACGGTTCGGCGTCGACAAGCTCGCCATGAAGTGCTGCACATTACCGGTGGGACCTACGGCGCCGTCATTAGTTGCGGGGGGCTCGCGCTCACCACCGGCTGGCCCATGCTCGTCCTCATACCGCTCACATGGCTGGTGCTGCGCTACACCCTCATCGGCCGCGGGCTGCTCATCGCCGCCACCATGACCATGACCGCGATGTGGCTGGCCCGCGCCCCCTGGCCTGCCTCGAATTATGCCGGCGACTCGCCGCTGCTTGCCTGCGCCTGCGCCATTGCCGTCATCACCATGTGCATCAGTCTTCGGCGTGGCTCACCCGAATATCCTCAGCCGACGACACCGAAATCGGCACCACCTCCTGGTCCTCGTTCTGCTCATCCTGAACCTGAACCTGCACCAAGCCCGCCACCGGCGGACGGACCACCGCAAGCACCGCCCCCGGTGTGATACTGTTCTCCGCCAAATAGCGCAGCAGCTCCGAATCCCCATCATGGATCTGCTCCACCACCACCTGCTCCCCCGGCTCGATCGAGCTCAATGACTGTTTCGGGAGCTCGGCAACATTCCCCGACTCGTCCGGGATCGGATCCCCGTGCGGGTCCCGGGTCGGATGCCCCAACTTTTCGTCCACCCGGCGTAAGAACTGGTCGGATACCGCATGCTCTAATAGATCTGCCTCGTCATGCACCTCGTCCCAGGAGTAGTCCAACACCCGAACCAGAAACATTTCAATCAGCCGATGCCGGCGCACCATCGCCAACGCCACCTGCCGGCCCGCCGACGTCAACACCACCCCCGCATACCGTTGATGCTCCACCAGGCCCCGCGCCGCCAGCCGTTTCACCGCTTCGCTCGCGGTCGGGGTTTTTGCGCTAACGCCCCCGCAATCGCGCTTAACGACGCCGGCTCACCGGTTCGTTCGACGATATCCCAAATGCATTTGAGGTAATCTTGGGTTTTTTCGGGGTAGTCCATGACATGCACAGTATCCATCCTAATGACCGGCAACCTAAATAAAACAGGCCTGCTACCACCGCGACCATGCCGCCGGCTGACAAACTCTGCCACACCGCCAGCAGCAGCCCGGTGATTCCAATGCCCACACCGGCGACCCCCGACCACAGTATGAGCCCGGCAAAATTCCGCACAAACACCTGCACCCCCGCGGCCGGCGCCACCAGAATGGCGATCGACAGGATTGAGCCCACTGCCGGAATCGCCACCACCATGCTTGCGCACAATAAGCCCAGTGTGATTCCCTCCATGACCGCCAACCACCAGCGGGAATTCCGCACCGCCACCCGGAACGCTACGGGGTCAAAATAATAAAATGCCAGGCGGCGGCCGCAGGTCACCAATGCTAGTACCGCGAGCACTAAAATGACTGCAGCCGACAGCACATCCGTGCGTGATACCGCCAAGAGCGACCCGGTGAGAAACCCCTCCACTTTGAGCGGCAGCGGTTGGAACCAGCGCAGCAGAAACACGCCCAGCGCATAGCCCACCGTCAGCACAATCCCGGCGGCGGCGGTGGGGGAAATCCCTTCCAGGCTGGCCAGGTATCGCATCAGCCACGCCAGTGGGATGCAGAATAGTGCGGCACCAACAAAAAGCCACAGGCTGAGGCTACTGCTGGATGCCCCCATAAATTGCCCAATCACCACGCCCAGCACCGCACCCGGAAACGTGCCGTGAGAGAGCGATTCGGAGAAAAACACCCGTTTGCCCACGATCGCCAGCGCGCCCACGATTCCCAACAGCACGCCAACCGTAACCACTTCCGCAATGGGGAGGGTGAGAATGCCTACCATTTCGCTACTCCTTGGTCCTTGCCTGCTGTGAGCCTTGCAGCCTTTGCGGGCTTTGCGACGCGGGTTTGGCCGCCCCCGACCCCACCTTGCGGAGAAAACAGTACGAACAGTAGTGCGAAGAGCATTGAACGTTATTGCTATCAAAACACCGTCACCAGCGACAAACTCACCGCCGCCTGGGGGCTAATCTGATGCCCCACATCAACATTCATCGCCACCACCCCAATGATCGCCGCGGTCAGGCCGGCAGCAACCGCGATCCCCACCATCATCGGAATGGTTCGGGCTAAAGAGCCGGCCGCCGCCCCCGGAATAATCAAACATCCGATCACTAGCAGCACCCCACCGCGGAACTGGCCACCACCACGACGGCGGCAATTGCGGCATTAAGAGCAGCATCAACCAAAGTGACATTGGTGCGCTGCGCCACCATGAAATTCCGATCAAGGTCACACCCACCTGTTTCCGCCACGTCACCAGTAATAATACGAGTGCAACGGTGCTCAGCACCGCGGTCTGAATAAGCCGGGTATCCGTCACATCCAAGAGCCGGCCAAACATGAGCGCATCCAACTGGCCGGAATAGTCACCAATGGCCAAACTCAACACCACGCCAACCCCATAAAAACTGGTGAGCACCACGGCGGTACCGATTCCCTCGGCGGCAGCCCGCCTGCTGACAAACGTGAGTGCGGCCGCGGCAACCGCCGCCACTACAGCGGCGCCGGGAACGATGCCATCAATCCCGCCCAGGGCCAGGCCCACCACCATGCCGGGAAACACGGAGTGCACGAGGGCCTCCACACTGAATTCCATGGCACGCAAATTAACAAGCACCCCACGGTGCCGCCGACGATTCCGAGAATCAACAGCAGAACGAGGGGGCGCTGCAAATAAGGGAGAGTGAGAATATCAACGAACATGATGCAACAGGGCTTCGGCGGTGTCATAGATGGTGACGTGGCCATCGGCGAAAACCGCGGTTTGCTCGCATAGTTGTTCGGCAAGACTGTAGTCGTGGGTGGACACCACCACCCCGGTTCCCTGCTGCTTGAGCTCCGTGAGCACACGCACCAACACATCTCTACTGGTGGCGTCAAGGCCATTGAAAGGCTCATCAAGCAGCATCAGGGCCGGATTAGTGACAATGGACCGGGCGATAAGCACCCGCTGCCGTTGCCCACCAGACAGGCTACCGAATCGTTCCGTGGCTTTCTGCCCCAAATTCACCCGAGCAAGCGCCGACGAAATTTTGTTCGAATCAACCCGACGCCACCAGGGGGTGGTGGCGGATAACCCCATGGCCACCACGCCTTGGGCGGTCACGGGGAAACTGGGATCAATATCCTGGTGTTGCGGCACATAGCCAATATTGTTGACGCAACGCAAGACGCCGGTGACGCGACACATACCGAGGATGCCTTTGAGCAGTGTGGATTTGCCGGAACCATTCGCACCGATGAGCGCAAGGGCCGCGCCAGGCGCTACGGTGAGGTTGACATTTTCCAAAATGGTGGTGGCATCGTAGCCCAGGTCGAGGTTTTCGGTAACCAAGACCGGGGGTTTCGTAGCCGGCGTTACAGCCGGCGCCGATGTGGATGCCGTCGAGGCTGAGGTAGGTGGGGTCGTGGGTGTCATGGGTGAAACCCTTCGTTGCGGTTATTTGGCGTAGTCGGATATTTCTTGTGGTAGTGAGGCGGGCTTGCCGCCCCAGGCGGTTACGAGAGTAGTGACGTTGTGGATGATGGAGCCGATGTAGGTTTCACCAGCGCTGCCGGCCGGGCCTAGCGAATCGCCGTACAGGGCATCATCATTAGTGATGGCTTTCCACGCCTGCGGCACGGGCGATGGCTTCGATCGACTTGGAGTTATTGGAGTTCTCGGCGAACAGGGCTTTCGCACCAGATGCTTTGACTTCTTCCGCAGCCTTATTGATGTGCTCCGCGGTGGCGTCTTGCTGGTGGTTGAAGTCGCTGAGGGCGGCACCGATGAACTTCACGTCGTAGGCGTTGGCGAAATAGCCGAAGGCGTCGTGGGAGGTGAAGAGCACCCGGTCTTCTTCCGGCACGCTGGAAATGGAATCCCGTACCCACTGGTCCAAGAGGGTGAGTTGGGCCTCGTACTTTTCGACAGCGGCTTTAATGCTCTCGGCAGCGGCGGGGTTGTCCGACTGGGTTTTCTCCAGGGCGGTGCCAATATTGAACACCTGGACGTCGGCCTGTTTCACGTCGGTCCATACGTGGGGGTCGTGGGTGAATTCGGGTTTTTCGCCAGGTGTGACAAACGGCCAGGGCCGCACGTCTACCTTCTGGTCGCCGAGTTCAACGGTGTAGCCGTCACCCTTGGCTTCAGACACTCCTGAGGTAACCGACATGGTGCCTTTGAAGCCGGAGGATTTCACCGCCGAGTCGAGGAAGTGTTCGAGGTCGACACCGTTGACAAAGAGCAGATCGGCTTGTGCCAGTGCCTTCATCTGTTGCGGGGTCATCTCGTGCTCGTGCGCAGATGCGTTGGGGGCAAGTAGACAGGTGAGGTTGAGGGTGACGTTGCCGTCCCCGCTGGTGGTTTCTTGGCCAGCGGAGTCGGTTTTGACTAGCTTCATGCCGTGATTGGCAATCTGAGTGAGGTAGTCACAAATTTGGGTGGTGGTGGCTACGGCATTGATGCCTTTAGCGTCAGTAGCGCCGGTTGAGGTAGTACTGCAACCAGCCAAGGCCAGGGCAGCAGCTAGGGATCCCGGCAAAATATTTCTTCTGCACAGCACTCATTCTAGACACCCCCAAAGCAAAAGTTCAAATGCTTGAACTAGTGAGTTCATTGACCTTGTTTTTCTTTGCTTTTACGACGCCCTCCTGGCCCCAAAAATCAAGACCAATATCCGCACAATCTCTACGTGGAACTGGCCTCAATCCACCTGCGCAAAAACGGAACCCAAGCTAAAAGCAAATTTACGGCTCCAACCAGCAACTTCCGGGAGGCTCCAAACCTTCTAAGCATGGTTTTCCATTCGGCCAGCTCTGTCGGCCCAGGGAGAGTATCGGCCCAAATCTGAAACCCAAGCTTAGAACATATGCAGCCGGAGACATAAAGGCGAATATCAGATGTGCTGAGCTAGGGTTTCGACCGATCCATTTCACCAGGAATCTGGGGACAATCCGATTTACAGCTCAATCGAGTGCATGGGTTCCGAGTTACGAGGCACGCGGTTTGGCCACCATCATCGAGAACCCCAGCTAAAAGCAAACTCAACACCAAACCAGGAGCCCCAGGATATGCAGCACATGTTCTAGCTTGGTTTTTCACATTCAGGCAAGACCCTATACCCAGGACGCGTCTCGCCCCAAATCCAGAACCCAAGCTTAGAATCTCTGCAGCCCCAGCCGGAAAGGGAATAGTAAATGTGCTGAGCTTGGATTCTGCCCCCAAGGGCAACCGCACAAGGTTTCTGAATCGAGAAAGTCAAGCTCAGCAACAATGAAGCCCTATCCATAAAGCCCACACCGGCCTGCCGCAAACCTTCTAAGCATGGTTTTCCATTCTGGCTACCCTTGTTTGCCCAGGACGCACCTCGGGCCAAAACCGAAACCCAAGCTTAGAACATATGCAGCCGGGAGCAGCAGGCCGGATATCGGGTGTGCTGAGCTGGGGTTCGCCATTATTCCGACCTCGCACCCCCTGGCAAACCGGAACCCAAGCTCAGCAAGAGTGACACCACGGTTTTCCACAATCAACGAAATATCCGCAGCAGGGCAAGTTTCGCGGCCGGCACCCGAAATGGCCATTCCACCAAGACATATCCGCAGGAGCCCACTATGACAGATCCGACAAACGTCACCGGCAGCACAACCAAGAAACCGCCGGTAAACGGGCGAATCCCTAACAGCGGCAGTACTGCCCCCAACACCGCCAAATGCCACAGGAAAAACGAATAGCTAATCCTGCCGAGGTATGAGATGATTCGCCAATCCAAAAAACTTGGGGCCGAGTGAAACACATACGGCAAGAACACGCATGCACACATTACTGTGCCGGCAAGCACCCGCAGTGCAAACTCACCTGCCGAGGGGTGCTCCAACCCAACTGGTCCGAAAAACTCCTGGCCAGCAAGCCACATTATGAGAAACGCCACTAACCACCAGGCCCACCGGTATTGGAACACCTTCATGGGCTTGTCCATCACCCCGCGCCGCCGGCGCAGCTCCTCTACCTCGGCCGCAATCAACCCCACCGCATACCAGCAGAAAAACCCGGGAAAAAAGATCTGCATATTGGGCACATGCTCACGGGGGGAATCCGCCACAACCGGCAGAAACGCCCACCCCAGGCTGAGCAACGCTAACCCGCAAAACACCATGATCCGTTTTGCGGGCCCCACATTCCGAAGCGCCCAACCAAGCAGGGGCATGATCAGGTAAAACACCACCTCCACGCACAGGGACCACAGGTGGGTCATCCCACCGAGAAAACCTTCCGGCAAATATATTTGGGTGAAAGATAAGGTGGAGAGAACAGACACCCAGCTGGCACCAAATGCTTCCGGCACGAGCGCCAGCGCCACCACCACATACACCCAGTATGCTGGGACAACACGCCAAAATCGGCGTTGAAAATAGGTCACCAACATGCCCCGATGGAAGTCCATTCCCCGCCACAGTAGGTATGCCGAGAAGGCAAAGAACACCGCCAGGAAATAGTCGAATCGGCCCAGAATCGCCCCGATATGGCTGTGGGGATCAATGCCGGTTTGGAAGGCAACGTGAGTTGTCATGATCGCTACGGCGGACACCCCACGAAGTCCCTCCAGCTGGGTTTTGAAACCCCGGCGATGCTGGGTTCCTGCTGCCACCTGGGGTGGTGAAGACGATGTGGTTGGGGCTGATGGTGGGTACGATGGAAACACTGTTGTTGAGCTTACTTAATTAGGTTGTCGAGATAATGGTTTGTGCTTCATGGTTGTCTCTTGCAAAGATAATAAATGAATAGGAATAACCAACATGGGATCAGATACCAGCGATAAGGCCACCGCTGACGCCGCGGCCAGGGCCGAAGCAACCAGCACTACCGCAGCCTTGGGCGTCGATAAGAAACGAAAGGCGAAGCGGCGGGTGCCCTAGGGCCACCGTGGTAACCATTATGAGCGCCATTCTTGCGTTTATCATTGCGCAAAATGTCCCGGAGCTGGTCATTAGCACGATTAAACCGTTGCCAATTAACACTACCCGAACCATTCAAACCGAGCCGGCATCGACAGTCTTTTACGACCCTTCGCTGACGTGTTCCGAATCGGATGGGAATGATTGCTACATTACGGAGGCAACCACACAGTGGACCACGGTGCTCAATAGCACCAAAGGACAGGTGATCGATACCAAAGGGAAACCGATGAAAAACGTCGCCCAACTCGACGTTACCCAAAAACTTATTCGAACAGATTCGCAGTCCCCGTTGGTCAATATCACCGATAAACTACACCTATTGCGTGGCTCCGCTCACCCCATATTATTGCCCACCTCACAAATGGAGGTCACTACCGGGGGGTTTGGGGTGAACTTCAATACCGGCACCTTCGCCCGCGATGGGTTGCAGTATTTCCTGCCGTTCAACACGGAACGCCGCTCCTACTCCTATTTTGACGTGTTCGCCCAGACGGCGTTTCCCTGGATTATGTGCGCACCGAGCGCCGCGGCCACAATGATTTAGTGCCGGACAGTGATGTGTTTGTGTTCCACCAACAGTTGCCGGTCATGAACCTGGCGTCGGCGGCCGCCCGTTCATTCAACCACCCCGACGACATCAGCGATGCCCCCGGCGAAACGATTATCGAATCAGACCTGCCGCAGCAGCAGCGGGAGCAGATTGGAAATATGCTGCTCACCGGCCCGGAGTCGAAATTCTATCCCGGCGGGAGTGACAACAGTGTCACACTGGCACCGTTTTACACGGCGACCCGAACCCTGTGGGTGGAGGCGTCCAGTGGAGTGATTGTGGACGAGCAGGAGGAGATGCACCTGTTCTTCGCCATGGATTCCGCCGACGCGGAGAAAACCGCCCAAGAGGGCGTAAATAAACATCGCACCATGCTGCACACGTCGACAACGTGGAATCAGGAGACGAAGGATTCCGCGAAGGCGTGGGCGGAACCGGTGGTGAGCATTATGTATTGGCTGCGGTTTGGGGCGTTTGTGCTGAAATACTTGGCCGGCACGCTGTTGATTTATGGGTTCTGGCGGTACACCCAGATTGTGCGCCGCGCAGAAAATACTAGCTTGACGACGCCCACCGCACCGCCGGAGCCACCAGCTTCACTGAAAGCATGAGTCCCGCACCCCCACCCAGGGCCGCTGCGGTGGCGAAATACCTGGTCGTTGGCTACACCGGTTTCCTCATTGTCCTGTTGTTGGGTGTGCTCTTCCAGCCGGGTGTGCTGTTGCTGCGCGACATGGCGGTGTTGCGGCACCCGGCCCTGCACGCCGGCGCGGTGGGGTTTGGGGATTTGCCAGCCCGGAATGCGCCACAGGATGGCCTCTTGGCGCTGGTGGGGATGATTATTCCGGCCCCGTGGTTTGTTCGGCTGCTGCTGGTGGGGTCGGCCGCAGCAGGGCGCGTGAGGTGCGGCAACTCTGGCAACACCGGCTGAGTCGCAGGATGGGCGGAACGACGCGGCATTCCGTCAGGTGGCGGCGATCACGGTTACCGTGTGGAATCCGTTCGTGGTGGAGCGGCTGCTTCAAGGCCAGTGGTCCGTGGCGATGGTGGCGTGGTTGCTGCCCGCGGTGGTGGCGTGCCGCACCCGCCCCAACTGGCAGGTGGCCACCGTATGCGGTGTGCAGCCTCACCCCCACCGGCGGTTTCGTGGCGCTCATCGTGGCCCTCGTTTCCGCCTCTATCGACGCCGGTTCGTGGCCGTTTTCGGCACCTGTGCCTTCTCCGCTGGCTAGTGCCCAGCGTGATTGCGCCACCAATCTCCGCCGGAACCTCGGCGTTTCTGGGCCGACCGGAGGGGCATGTAGGCACGTTGGGGCGTTTCTGGGATTGGGGGCGTATGGAACGCCGCGGCCGTGCCAACCTCCCGGAACGTGGGGTTCGCCGTGGCCGGGTGATTGGTAGCCCTCCTGGTGCGAGTGGGTTTCCCTCGGCGGTGGCTGGTGGTGTCTGCCGTGGCGGTGCTGGTGTTTTGCGTGCTGTGGCGGTGGCCAGGGGTTGGTGGCTCACATACCGGGGTTGGCGCTGTTTCGTGACTCCCAAAAATTGGCGTTATTCCTGATACCGGTCTGAGTGATGGCGGCGGGCCGGATCGGGCGGCGTGCCGACCCGGCTCAGGTCCGAGGGTGATGTCAGGGTGGTGACACTCTGGCGGTGCTTCAGGTGCCGGATGCCCCGTGGCGCTCATGGCGTTACGACCGCTCCCGGAGCCAGCCCTTGTCCCGAGAGGTGCAGGCGGCACAGCCGGCCGGGATGTGTAAACATGGACTCGGCCGGCCTGGTGGGTTTACGCGGGCCGAACCGTGATTGATCCACTGTATAAGGGCGTGGGCTCGGTAGAAGCCGGCCAATTGGTGGTCGATGGCCAGGTGGTTGATCCCGCCTCGTCGCGGTATGTGGCAGCCAGGGCGGCGTGGGAAGCACGCGACACAACCCAACTGGCAAAGTTGGGGGTGTCGCACGTGGTTGCCGACGGAAAACTCATTGATCTGCACAACGAGCCGGTGGCCCCACCGTGGTGGGTTCTATGCCGGGCTGGGGCTGCTAGCAGCATGGCTGTGCATCCCCATTGCCGCCGGCGTGGTGGCCCCGGCGGCGGTAGCATCTGCATCATGCCCTCATGGAGCCTGTCGAAACCCCAATCCGAATCCACAATCAGCCCACAAACCGTGTAGGGCAATTCCAGCGGTGCCTCCGCCACCGACAGTCCGGCGAGAATGCACTGGGTCGCAATCAAACAGGCCTGCAGATTTTCCGAATCCTGCCGACTTGACCCAACTTTGGGATAGCGGTCTTCTCCGTACTCGGCAAGCAATGCATCAATGTGTTTTCGGTAACTAGGGGACTCGTGGGATGACTCGGAAGATTCACCGCGCCTCCACCACACCATCGTGATCCCGTGATCCTCCAGGTAGAAGAGCAAAATGTTTTTCACAAACTCAGCGGACCAGCGATCGATGATGGTCTCGACCTCATCCATGACGTCTTGCGCAAACGCATAATCGGCGGAAAAACACATTTTCCATCACACCATCTGATTTCCCAGAGATGGCACTTCCCCCATCGCCTCCAGGGTGTCGGCAAACCTGCGGCCGGTTTCCTCCCAGGAATAGTCTTGGGCTTTCAATTGGGCTGCGCTGCCCAGGGCGGCGCGGAAAGCGTCGTCGATAAGCAGGCGCTGCAGGGCGGACTGCAGTTCGATGGGGTCGGGAGACCAGCAACCCGGTCACCCGTCGTCGATAGGTCTCGGAGGCCGCCGGCGCTGGCGTAACCGACGGTGGGCACGCGATGCTGGGCGGCTTCCACCACCGCCAACCCCCACCCCTCTTTGCGGGAGGGCATGGGGTGGACGGCGGCGCGGGCGAGGAGCGCATGCTTATAGTCCTCGGTCACCTGGCCGTGCAGGGTGATGCGCGGATCGGCGCCAATATAGTCGCGGAGTTTGTCTTCCCACCAGCCGGAACCGATGATGTCGAGCACCACATTGTCAGGGCAAGCCCCGCACCGCATCGATTGCGTGTTCGATCTGTTTATGGGGGACCAGGCGCGATAGCGTCACTATATGGATCCGACCGTCGTCCTCTAGCTGGGGCAAGGTCGCGGGGATGGGGTCAACACCATTATGGATAATGGTTATATTGTCCGGCGGAAACCCCAGCGATATAAGATCCTGTTTGCTTGGTGCCGAAACAGTCACCACCTGAGTGTTGCGATGCACCCGCGGCGAAATCTGGGACTCAAGAAACCAACCCAGGTTGGCCAGGAGTTTTCCCGCAACCGGCCACTGCTCGTGGTGACAATGGTGCGTGAGCAACACGGTTGGTTTCCCACTAAAAAACTGTCCAAAAAACGGGATACCGTTCTGCGTATCGACCACAACATCAACGTCTTTCAATCGAACCGATACCGCACCGACCCAACAGCATCATGAGTGCCGCGCGCGGGTACACCCCCAGCTTGCCACCCCCCCGATAGAAGGTAATTCCATCTCGAACACTCTTACGACGGCAGTCGGTGTGAGCGGCGGTACGATAGATCACCTCATGTCCGCGGTCGCTCAAATACCGGGCAACATGTTCAAGGTATCGCTCGCTGCCACCACCTTGGGGGTGGGTGGTATCACGCCAGCACAACAAGAGGATCTTCATAACTTCATCTACCCTAATGCATCATGAACATTCGGTTATTTCATACTCGCCGACGGGCCACATTACGACGATCAATCCAATTGCTTCTCGACGTTCGGAAAGAGCAATCTGACCCGGATTTTTCTATTCCCGCCTGGCAAAAGACACATGCGAGCTGGTCACGGCGCTCCATCGAGACACGCATGGTTGTGGCTTATCGGGGACGCGGGTATTAGACGTCGGGGGTGGACCGGGGTATTTTGCGGCAGAATTTGCCGCCCAAGGCGCAGACTATATTGGCCTGGAACCCGATGTGGGGGAGATGTCAGCAGCCGGGATTACGGTGGCGAACTCGGTACGAGGTGATGGCATGGCGCTCCCGTTTCGGAATAATTCCTTCGACGTTGTATATTCATCAAACGTTGCCGAGCATATTCCCCACCCCTGGGTTATGGGGGAGGAAATGCTTCGAGTATGTAAACCGGGCGGGCTCGTAATTCTAAGTTATACCGTGTGGCTAGGCCCTTTTGGCGGCCACGAAACCGGCTTTTGGGCGCATTATCTTGGCGGAAATTTTGCCAGAGACAATTACATTAAAAAGCATGGGCAAAAGCCTAAGAATGTATTTGGTATTTCGCTTTTCGACGTGTCCTGTTCGAGCGGTATTCGATGGGCTTCACAGGCCAATGCCAAGGTAGTAACCCTATTCCCCCGCTACCACCCGAAGTGGGCATGGTGGTTCGTTTCAATGCCCGTTTTCCGAGAATTTTTTGTGAGTAATCTTGTGATTGTGTTACAAAAAGCCACAACTAATGAGGGCACATAAAATAAAAATCCCACTATATATGCGAAAAACTTTATTTCTGTGTTTACCAGCACAATTTAAATCAAAAATAAAGCCGCGTAATTGCTTGACGTTAGGGATGGTTCCGTCCTAGAATAAAAAACGAGTCCAATCAAGGATTCGTTTTCATTTCCGGTATTCACCTGGTGGGAAACCATATTTATAATGGTTACCTCGCATAAATACCCACCTCCTTTCGTTGGCCGCTCATGCGTAAAACCGCGGGGGTTTTCGATCTCAGGAAACTAGGCTGCAAAAGTACACACCATGCAATGTCAACTACAGGCTAAACTTGTCTGAACACTACACCGTTGACCCCACCTAAGCTACCCCAGCCCCCTATAAATGGCTTTCAAGTCTGCAGCCCCTATGGCTGCATAAATGCTAAAAAATCCTGGTTTGCCTGCAGATTTCTTGCATTTTCTCCGGGGACAAACGTATCACACCTGCGGTACTTACCTGTTATCTGCCACCCAGTTGCCGAGCTTGGGTTCTGATCAGGGAGCATGACCGCCCAGAGCACCTGAATCGAGAAAGTACAGCTCAGCGTTCTTGCAGCCCACTGAGCAGGCATTTGCTTTTAGCTAGGTTCTGTTTCTGGCTGTCCCGGGCTTACCCAGGCAGCAAACTCCCGAAAACCAGAACCCCAGCTAAAGCAAACACGCAGCTCAACCAAGGAAACCGGACAGTCGCCCTGATCTCCCCACAACCCCTGTCGCACATCCTCTAAGCTTGGGTTTCAATTTCAGACCAACATTCACCCTGGGACAACAAGACACACCCAAAGCAGAAAAGCCAAGCTAGAACACCTGCAGCCAGAACCCGGTCAGCCTCCCGACCTAACATCAGTTTCGCGTTAGCTGGGGTTCCGTCTGTTGACGGTTACCTGATTCCACCTGTTGGGTGGAGAATCCAAGCTAAGCGAATGGGCCCAGCCTAACCAGGAAAACCCACCCACCTATTGCTGCACATCCCCTAAGCTCGACTTCCACATCCAGCCAAAACATACGCCCAGGAAACACCCCCACCACAAACCAGAACCCAAGCCTAGAACATATGCAGCCCACCAAGCAGGGCATTTGCTTTAGCTGGGATTCCGTTTAGCAGCTTCGGTTTACCCAGGCAGAAAACTCCCAAAACCAGAACCCAAGCTAAAGCAAACACGCAGATCAACCGAGGAAACCAGCTATACCACCTAAGCCCTCACAACCCTTACACATCCTCTAAGCTTAGATTCCACTCCAAAGCCACGAATTTAGAGCACCAAAACCCGGAACCCAAGCTTAGAACTTATGCTGCCACAGGCCGGATGAAGATATCAGGCGTTCTAAGCTTGGACTCTCATTTCAGGCCAACATTCCCCTGGGACAACAAGACACACCAAACAGAAACCAAGCTTAGAACACCTGCAGTCAGATCCCGGCCTGACACCAGCCCCTGCTTTTAGCTGGGATCCCCTCCATCAACGGTCCGAATCCACCCACCAGAATCAGAACCCAAGCCCAGCACTCTTGCAGCCCACCAAACAGGGCTTTTGCTTTAGCTGGGGTTCCAACCGGCCACTCCAATATCCCCAGGAAGAAAACTCCCCAAAACCAGAACCTGCCAGCAAACACGCAGCTCAACCCCAGAAAACCGACCCACCGACCCGCATGCAGCCCAGTGCTCGCAAACCGCCGCGGGCTACCGGGCCCACCAGAGCTCAGACACAAAACCGGCGCCAAAGGAAGCAGACGGGACCGGGTTAGTGTTGATTAGGGTTAGAGGCGTCCTCAATGCGCTTTGCGCAGGGCAGCGAACTCCTCGTGAACCTCGGACGGCACTTTGTCGCCAAGGAACTTCAGATAGGCCTCATTGTCGTCAAGGTCTTTCGCCCAATCCTTCGCGGGGGCACTCAAGGCCTCTTCCACGTCGGCCAGCGGGGCATCAATGCCGCTCAGGTCCAGGTCCTCGGCTACGACAGGTAGCCGACCACGGGTCTTGTTACTTCACCCGACCTTCGATGCGATCCACAATCCACTTCAGCACGCGGCTGTTATCACCGAAGCCCGGCGACAGAACCGACCGTCGTCACCGCGACGGAACCAGTTGACCAGGAAGACTCTTGGGCATCTTGTCGCGCCCTTCTGCCCATGTCCAAACAGTGCTGGAGGTATTCACCGGCGTTGTAGCCGATAAATGGGCAGCATGGCCATGGTCATGGCGCAGGGGCGCCAACCTTGCTCTTCGGCGGCGGCCGTCTGGCCGTGGGAGGGACAGCAGAGCTGATCATAGTGCCGTGGTTCAGCTGAAAGATTCCGTCACCAGCGGCACGGTGTCTGCGGCGGCCACCGAACAGAATGGCGTCGATCTTAATGCCGTGAGCGTCTCGAACTCGGGTGCGACGATCGGCATTGTTCAATCGGGACCGCATAGCGGGAGTTCGGGTGAGCGGCATCAGTATCGGATTCAGGGTCCAGTCACGCCATGCCAGTCGATGAGGTGAGCTGGCTTTTCCTTGGTCATGCCTTCCCACCAAATGTCGCATCGTCGGTCATGGCAACGTTGGTGAAATGGTGGTGTTGCCCGGTTCCATGGTGCGCCATGGCAATGGGGTTCCGAATCAGTTCGTGGGGGCCCCACCGAAGAATCCGTTTTCGGGTTGATGGCGACAGACCATCCGCCCGCAGGTGCATCCAGGCGATGTCGTCGCTCACCACTCGGCCTTCCCAGCCGGGAATGGTGGGGGTAACATGCAGCGAGGTTCGTCTTGCCGCATGCAGATGGGAAGGCTGCTGCCACACCATAGGCTCTTACCCTCAGGGAGTGAGCTCAGGATGAGCACTAGTGCTCCGCCATCCAGCCTTCTTCCCTAGCCATAATGGAGGCGATACGCGGGCAAAGCACTTCTTGGCCAGGATGGCATTGCCGCCATAGCCGGAAACCATAGGACCAAATCTCTTTGGTCTCTGGGAAGTGAGTAATGTACTTCGGGTGCCATTGCAGGGCCGTGTCCACATCCTTTTGGCCCGGCTCTAGGGGGTACCCCACGGAGTGAGGCAACGCACGAATCTCGCCATCACCCAAACGGTCGAGCGCGGCCTGACCCATGCGGGGCTGCATAATGCGCATGGACATGACCACATATTCGAGTCCGTCAGCTGCACGCCGATCTTAGGGTCGTCGCTATCGCGGTCCTACGCCAAACGGCACCACATACATGGTGCGTCCTCAGACACTGCCCCGGAAATGTTCGGTCATTTCCGCTTTCATTTTGTCCGGGTCAACCTAGTGGTTGGTGGGGCCGGCGCCTTCTTCGGTAGCGGAGCAAATGAATGTCCGTGATCTGGACCCGGAGCCACGTCAGAGGGGGTTGGAGCAGGCAGGAACGAATTGGGCGCTTTGTCGTCGTTCGACGAATGAGGGTCCCGATCCACTAACTGGGAAACACGGTCCCATTCTTCCTGTGAACTGTCGGCAAAGACCACCTCAGTCAGGCGTGAGTACTTGCAAAAAGCATCAGCAATCCAATGCAACAATGCTTCATTCTTGGTGAGCCTCGCCCATAGTAGTTTTCCCGGATTTACTTTGACATTAAAATCCTCCTGTCATATTTGGTTCCGTTTTCAACAGTAGCGACCAAATCACACCCAGGTAGGCGGGTCTGTGAGACCAATGTCATAATTCCCGTGGGTTTATCACAACCATTTATGCCATAATGGGCCCTGTCCAGCGGAAATAACTTTTTCGCTTGTCGACGTTCGCCCCTTTTCGGAGGTTAATCACCTACGAACAGCACATTTTCATCCTAAACAGGGGAATTGGCATGATTTTCGGTCATTTTCACACCGCGAGGGTCCGTCGATGACAAGCTTTAGTGACGATCCGGCGTGCCAGTTAGCGCTCATTTCTTCACCCCACTACTCTTAAAGAATCCTACCGATTACCGACAGGAAACCAGCATGAATAGACCGCAACAAACCGACTTCAATGAGCTTTTTCATAACGATCTGGACTACCCCCGACTCAGCGGCGTCAGCTTTCGGCGCGGGTCGCTTACCGACAATCAGGCCGCCCGCTGGGACGAGTATTGGCCCACGCTCGGCACCACGCTCGCCGATCGGATTATCGACATCGACGACTGGTTTTGGGCGTAGTGGGGCGAAAACCATTGTGGAAATCGGCTCTGGCACCGGCACCTCGACCGCTGCCATGGCGCCGCACGAGGCCGACACAAATATCATTGCCGTGGAGCTGTATAAGTCTGGACTGGCGAAACTCCTGGGCGCCATCGTGCGGGAGAACATCACTAACATTCTGCACTGATTAGCGGCGACGGCGAAGTACTCACCGCATGTCTGAACCAGGTACTGTGGATGGTGTCCGTATTTTCTTCCCAGACCCGTGGCCCCAAGCGCTCGACACCACAAACGTCGCATCGATTCAATCCGGCGTCTTAAACCTCATCGTAGCCGGCTCAAACCTGGTGGGTATTGCGTCGCCACCGATCATGCCGATTATGCTGCGTGGATTGCCGAACTCGCCGAGGTGGAACCACAGCTGACACATGGTGTGGCCCTGGCCGGACTGCCCGCAATTAACCGACCGGCAGGTCATCACTAAGTTTGAGGGCAAGGGTTTAGACCAAGACCACACCATCACCGAATTCCTATGGAGGCGTACATGAGTTCGAATGAATTTTATCCGGGGAACCCCGCCCACGCGGCACGATCCACAGCCGAAACCCCCGAGCCAATGGGCGACGACACGCTCCTGTTGGTGTGGGATGCCCCCAATATCGACATGGGGTTGGGCGCCATTTTGCGTGGCCGACCCACCGCAGCCCACCGACCCCGGTTTGACGCCATCGGCAGGTGGGTGCTGGGCCGCGCGGGCGAATTAGCACACCACACCGGGGTCCGCATCACCGCCGAAGCCACCGTGTTCACCAATGTGGCCCCAAAAGCGGCACCGACGCCATCCGGCCGTGGGTGGAGGCGCTGCGCAAGTCGGGTTCGCGTGGTACTCGCCAAGCCCGAAGCTCACCGAGGACACCGACGTCGACCCGACATGGTGGCGCACATTCGTCACCGCCATGCCGAAGGTGTGCTGCGGCATTATCGTGGCCAGCGCGGATGGGCAAAACTTCCGGGAACTCCTCACCGAGCTTGCCGACGAAGGGGCATCCCAGTCACCATCTTAGGATTCCACGAACACACCAGTTGGGCGGTGAACTCCGACACCTTCACATTCGTGGACCTGGAGGAAATCCCCGGCGTGTTCCGCGGACGCTGCCGCGCATCAGCCTGGATAATCTGCCGGCAACCGGGGCCTGGCTGCAGCCATTCCGACTGCTCGTCCATGTTGCTGTCCGACAAGCAGACAGGCACGACCGGTAGAAGGGATGTTGTCACCATGCTTTTCTCGCTGGGGTTGAATTCGCCTACCAGCACCGACGTGTGGTGTACCAATCGTGAAGCTGGTTGCCGTCATCATCTTGCTCTATCTCGCTTTTGGGATGCGGCTTCGGACCGCATGAGCCAAGAGGGGTGGGATGATCCCAACTCCGACCTCCACAACCGCCGCCACCATCGAAACGCGAAACATTCGGCCGTGACAATAATGGTGACGTCATCCTGCTGTTCACCGCCGAAACCGGCACCATTGACGAGTCGCCACAGTTTGGGCACATCCAGGAATACCTGACCAACCTACTGGCTAACCACCCCGACCAGATCGACCACATCACTAGCTATTTCGACAAGCGGGTCGACCGGCTCATCAGCCAGGACAAACGCACCGCCTTCGCCGCAATCGCACTGAGAGGGACGGCGACCAAACCCCTGAAGGACTTCCGTGCCATCGAAAACCCAACTCGCGGGGGCGAGCAGGATGTTTCCGGGGGTATCCACGCAGATGGCGGGGGCCACGGCAGTGGCAGACGCCCTGGATGAGGGCATGAGCCGGGATATTAGGCGGGCCGAATTCTACGCACTACCAGCGGTGGCATTGCTGCTTCTTGTGGTGTTTGGGTCCCTGGTGGCGGCCTGTATGCCGCTGATCGTGGGTGGCCTGTCCATCGTTGGTTCCCTGGGGGTGCTGTCAATACTGGCCGGGTTCACGCAGGTCAATGTGTTTGCCCACTCGGTGGTGACCCTCCTGGGGCTGGGGTTAGCCATCGACTATGGGCTGTTTATGGTGTCCCGGTTTCGGGAAGAACTCAACCGGGGTGGCGGACAGGATGTACGCACCGCGGTCAGGCGTGCCACCGGCACTGCGGGCAAGACCGTGGTGTTTTCCGCCGCCATGGTGGCGGTGGCCCTGTCCGGGTTGTTGGTGTTTCCGCAGGCGTTTTTGAAATCGGTGGCGTACGGGGCGATCAGCGCCGTGGGGTTGGCGGCAGTCCTGTCGGTGACCATGCTGCCGGCATTATTTAGCCTGCTTGGGCACAATATTGATAAGTTCATGGTGCGCCAACCCAGGTGGGCGGGGTAACGGGGGTGGCTGCCCGTGCTTTGGGTCGGGCAGGCAAAGTCGGCCCGGCCGAGGAGGCGTGGGCATTCCCGCTCACGCTGCCGCAGCCGCGCCAGCCGTCAGAAAGCGTCGAAGGGATCGAAAAAGCTCAGCGAAACCTGGTGGTATCGGCTGCCGAACTGGTCGATGCAGCACGCGGTATGGGTGACCTGCGCTATTGTCGGCGGTCTCCTGTTGTTGGCCCCTTCCGATCGGCGGCGTGGAATTCAGTGGCATCAACGAAACCTACCTGCCGCCCACCAACCAGGTGCGCACGGCGCAAAGCACGTTCGATCGAGAATTTCCCGAATTCCGCACGGAACCCATCAAACTGGTGGTCACCAACGCCGACAACGATCAACTCGTACAGGTGTACCAACAGGCCGCACAGTGAGGGCCTAACCGGGCGATTCACCCCCACCTCAGCCACGAAAGATGGCATCACGGTGCTATCGGCGGGGATCGTGGATCGGGCCCATAACCAGTCGGTTGTCGACCAGCTCCGGGCGATAGAGCCACCACCCGGAGTAAAGGTATACATTGGCGACACCCCGGCCCTGGAAATCGAATCTATCGAAGCTTTATTCGACAAGCTGCCGTTGATGAGTTTCTATATTGTGCTCGCAACCTTCGTGCTCATGGCCCTGGTGTTTGGCTCACTCGTGCTGCCGGCAAAAGCGGTCATCATGACGCTGCTGAGCATGGGCGCCACCATTGGGCTACTCACCTGGATGTTCGTCGATGGTGTGGGCGCAAACCTGTTCGGCTTCACCCCGGGCCCCCTCATGAGCCCGGTGCTGGTGCTCATCATGGCAATCATTTATGGGCTGTCCACCGACTATGAGGTGTTCCTGGTGTCGCGCATGGTGGAAGCGCGCGAGCATCGCGCCGCCACCGACGTTGCCATCAAATTCGGCACCGCCCACACCGGCGGCATTATCAGTGCGGCAGCCATTATCATGATTGTGGTGTGGGGCGTTCGGGTTTTCCGACATTGTCATGATGAAATACATTGCCTTCGGCATGATCTTCGCCCTGCTTTTCGACGCCACCATCATCCGAATGATGCTGGTCCCGGCAGTGATGCACCTACTGAAAGACGACAATTGGTGGGCACTCTACGGGTGAAATCCGCCGCCGGGGCGCTGGGGCATCGGGTTTCCCAGGGCGAGCACCCCAAACACCACGGGTTGCCCGACCTCAACGGCCGGTCAGGCCAACCAGGCCGGTGCGCCGACCTCGAACAAATATTCCCAAACAGGACTCCCAGTGCTAGTGTTCAAACAGAGCGGGACCGGGCGTCGTCAAGCAATCAGAAAAGCAACCAACATCCGCGGCGGGAAGAAACGATAGAGTTGGCAACAGGGAACTTGCCGCCGCAGCGTTTCGATAAGCCTCGCACAACTAACCCAACGAGCGCCCGCCGGCACTTTCTCCCCACCACCCGCCGCAGCAAAAACCAGGTGCCCTTCTGCGGAACTGCTCAAACGTTTAGAATCCGAAGATTAGCACCACCAACACCACAGAAAGGACCTTCTTGACCGTCAGCCACGAAAAATCCGCGAGCCCCAAGACCGGCACCAGCTGGAAAAACTGGGTGCGATTCCTCGGACCGCTGGTCATCATGGGGATCGCGGCCCTGCTGCTGCGCGACAAGATGCCGTTCCTCGCCACCGGCTACCAGGAAGTTTTAAGTGCTAAACCCACCGGTCTGGTGCTCGCGTTCCTCGCGGTGATTGCCTCCATAGTGGTCATGGCCGAGGTCATGCACACGCTGCTCAACGCTGGTGGCGCCAACGTGCGCTCGCGGGACACGCTTCGGCTCACGTTTATCGCGAACTCCTGGTCAGCGACGTTCCCGGGGGGTGCGGCCTTGTCGGCGGTGTATCAGTTTCACACCATGCGCAATTGGGGGGTCAACGTGCTGGTTTCCTCCTGGTTTATTGTGGTGTCGGCTGCGCTGTCCACGGTGTGGTTGATTGCGCTGGGGCTGATTTCGGTGTTTTTCTTCGGAGCGGATTTCAGCCTATGGCCCATGTTGGGGTCGGTGGCGATCATGCTGGGCCTAGCGTCACTGGTGTGGTGGGTCACGAATCACCCGGAGCCGGCAAAACGGTTTTGTGGTGGCGGTCATTGTCCGGGCCGGCAGGATTGTGCGCCGGCGGCCAACAAAAATCCTGGACAGCATTGACGAGCATTTCGGGCAGCTTGACGCGGTATCGCTCACTCCCGGCAAATTCAGCTGGGTTACCCTCCTGTCGCTCGCGAATTGGGTGTTCGACATTGTGGCGGTCTGGCTCTGCGTCTGGGCGGTAACCGATGTGCTACCAGGTTTTCGGGCGGTGGAAAACAACACAACGGTGCTGGGTGTGGTGTTGGCGTTTGTCACTGCGAAAATCGTGGGCACGGCACAGATCACGCCAGCAGGTCTAGGCCCGGTGGAGGCGGCCATGACCGGCAGCCTGGTCGCGGTGGGCATGACGGCTTCGTCGGCGTTTGGTGTGGTGTTCGTTTACCGGATTATTTCCTTTGCATTGATTACGATCATTGGGTGGGTGACATATTTTATTTCCGTTGCCCACGGTGGCATGCATGTAGGAAGTATGAGTTCATGAAAACGTTAATGAAAGACATTATTGCGGTGCTGGTGTTCGCGGTACTGGCCCGGGCCGCCCACGGTGGTTTGGGGCTTGCCCAGATTGCGGACACGTTCTGGCCGTTTGCCATAGGCTCCCTGGTGGGGACGGGAATTGCCACGGTTGCGCTCCGGGGCGCGGGCGGCGGTGCCATCCGTTATGGTGTGATCGTGTGGCTGGTCACCGTGTTGACTGGCTTGGCGATTTGGGCAGCGCGACATGCGGCAGTTCCCCACATTTCGTGTCATTATTGTGGCGACTACTATGTCCGGCCTGCTGCTTCTCGGGTGGCGCGCGGCTGGAATGCTGGTTGCCCGCCGTCGGGCTTAACCCCTTCCCGCTTTGCGACGCCCTCCCGGTGGCCCCTGCCTAGCCAGCCTGGCTGGCTTGCCCGGACCCAGCTGGGTTGAGCCCGGTCTGATCCAGTCACCCGGAGAGTTTTTGCCCCACCCTGCTTGGCTCAATCCACCAAGCAGGGCTTTTGCTTTAGCTGGGGTTCGAGCTAACTACCCCGGTTTCCCCAGGAAAAATCCTCCCAAAAACCGGAACCCAAGCTAAAGCAAACACGCAGCTCAACCCAGAAAACCAGCCGCCTCCCCACCCCTGCAGCAGCACATGTTCTAAGCATGGTTTTCATTTCTGACGCCACCAAGCCCTGGGAATTCCTCCCACCCACAACCAAAGACCATGCTTATCCAATCTGCTACTCCACAGGGTGACACGGCAACAACACACCACCAAACAGAAACCAAGCTTAAAACCTATACAGTCAAATCCCAACCAATCCCCCACCCCAGCACCAGTTTTGCTTTAGCTGGGGTTCGAGGCAACCAACCCCGGTTCCCCAGGAACAATCCTCCCAAAAACTGGAACCCTAAGCTAAAAGCAAACACGCAGCTCAAACCATGAAAACCGGCCATCTACCCCAACGTCTCCATGACCCTTACTGCATATCTTCTAAGCTTGGGTTCCACTTCAAAGGACACGCATTTGAGGCGCTACAAACCGGAACCCAAGCTCAGTACACCCAATACCCGTGCCTGCGGAAGCATTTGTTCTAAGCTTGGGTTTCAATTTCAGGCCAACATTCCTCCTGGGCCAACAAGAGACACCAAACAGAAACCAAGCTCAGCACTCTTGCAGCTGACCAAGTAGGGGCTTTTTGCTTTAGCTGGGTTCCAACCGGCCACTTCAGTTCGCCCAGGAAGAAATTTCCCGAAAACCGGAACCCCAGCTAAAGCAAACACGCAGCTCAACCTGCAGAACCCGCCGGTGTCAACCAGGTGAGGCTCGGTCGATCTTCCGAATTGCTCGAATCACTTGAATCGCTTGGATTCCCCAAGTCAGCGGGCTGCTCGTTTTCCACCGATCCGGCCGGGTCTGCCGCGCCGGCCACACCTTCGATCTGGGAGGTAAACTAATCCCGTGAACTCGCCCCTTTGGCATAGAGCTCGTCAAAGGTGCCGGATTCGGTGATGCGGCCGTTCGACAGGAAATAGATTTTGTCCATCATCCGCAGGGTGGATGCCCGGTGGGATACCACGATCACAATTTTGTTGCCGCTGATGCGTCGCAGTTCCGCAAAAATCTCCATCTCACCATGAGCGTCGATAGAGCTGGTGGGCTCGTCAAGAATCCAAATCCCGGGGTTGCGCAGCCGCAGCCGGGCCAGTGATAGTCGCTGCCATTGCCCACCGGACAGCCCAACACCTCCCCATTGTTCACCCAGTTGCTGGTCCAGGTCGTGGACGAACGCATCCGCCCCCGAGATCCGTAGGGCTTCGGTGGGGTCGCCCGGGCCGCCGAGTCGGAGGTTTTGGGCGACGGTGAGCCCGAATCGGGAATAGTCCTGCGGCAGCATCCCAAAGTAGCGGTGTTTTTCCGCGAGGATGCGTGGGTGATGTCGTGGCCGTCGATGGTCACGGTGCCTTCGGCTATGGGCCGGGTGCCGACCAGGGCGGATACGAGGGTGGTTTTGCCGGCGCCGTTGGGTCCGACTATGGCTATGAGTTGGCCTTGGCGGGCCGTGAGGTTGACGTCGTAAAGAATATCGGTAACGAACAGCTTTTCGACGCGCAACTGTTCGGATGTCTCTATTACGGGCAGGGGCGGCTCCACCTCGGGCGAGTTGAAAAACCGTTGCAGCATGAGCAGTGGGGTGGTTTCTTGCATGAGCATGCCCACGGACCAGCCGACGTTATGGATGGCGAAGAGGCCGCTGGAGATACCCACCAGGGTGGCGGTCGCATCCACCGCGGTGAGTGTGTCGGTGCGCACGAAGGCGAGCAGCGCCAACCCGAAGCACGCGATTGTGGCCAGGGAGTTGTAGAGCTCTGTTCGGATGTACATGGTGTGCACGCTGCGGTCGAGGCTGGCCACCTTGTCGCGGTAGGTTTCGGCCTCGGCGCGGAACCATTCGCGAGCGTCGAGGAGGGCGAGTTCCGTGGCCGGCTCCTTGTAGATCATTTGCTCACACAGATAGTTTGCGTGGCGGTGGTAGTCGTTGTTTTGTTCCCATTGTTCGGCCAGCCTGCGGGAGCAATAAAAGTTCACCACCAGGGAGGGGATGAGCGCCAGTATGGTAAACATGGCGGTCCACACGTTGAATTGGACGATGGACACGAACAGGGAAACGGCAACCGTGACCGCGAAAATGACGGATGTGACCGCCGTGGCCTGCACCGACAGGTTCCCGTTGGACACCACCTCCAGGGCTTGGCGGACCTGCTTGTTGGTTTCGGTGTGGGCCAGCCGTTCCGGGGGCAGGCGGGACACCTTGTGGTCGACGGTTTTGCGCCCCATCCAGGCGATGTTCAGCCGGAGAATGTCGCCAAGCCGGGAGGAAATGTCCTGCAATGAGAGGAATCCGGCGATGAGTAGGGCCACGCAGAACGCCAGCATGTAGGTGTGCGCGGACCGGGTTTCGATGGCCCGGCCCAGGGCCGACACCAGCCACACCTGGGCCGCCGGGAAACCCGCCAACACCAGCTGTAGCAGCAAGACCGTACCCAGGGTTCGGGTGCGGTGTGGGCCGCGAATGTGAGCGCGAACCAGCTTGATGTGAAGATGTTTTTCATTTGTCACCTGCTTGGAAAAAATTGCTCTACCCTTACGTTATGGACTTTGCAAAACTCACGCGATACGACGCCACCTTCCGTTCCGATTCCCTTCGGATTGATTCCTACGAGCTTGAGCTTGATCTTGGTGAGGCCACCACCAGCCCCACATTCCCGGTTGAGGTTGGGGTGAAATTAACGTCGAAAAGCGAACAAATTTTCCTCGACTACCTGGGGGAGTCTGTGGAGTCCGTCACCATTAATGGGAACCCGGTGCCCTGGGAGCAAAAGGGGGGACGCATTGTTCTTGACGTGCCGGCGGGGCTCGTGGGGCGGCCGATCGCGCTCCATGTGCGCGCACACAGTCGGTATTCGCGCAGTGGGCAGGGGCTGCACCGGTTCACCGACCCGCAGGACGGCAACACCTACCTATACTCCCATTCCGAACCCTCCGATGCGCGCCGGATTTTTCCGTGCTTTGATCAGCCGGATCTCAAGGCACAATGTACCGTACGGATGACGGTGCCACAAGGATGGGTGGCGCTCAGCAATCAGCCCGAGACCACACGGGAGGCGGGCACCCACGGGGACACCGTGACGTTTAGGGCCACGCCGCCATTGTCCACCTATCTCATGGCGTTCGCCGCCGGCCCATATGTGGCGCAGCGCGACACGTGGCGCTCCCCCGACGGCAAGCGCGAAATTGAGCTGGGCGTATGGTCCCGGGCGTCCATGGCGGAACATGTGGATTCGGAGATTCTGGAGGTCACGAAGCAGGGGCTGGATTTCTTCGATAAGAATTTCGATTTCCCGTACCCGTGGACCAAATACGATTCCATCTTCGTCCCCGAATATAACCTGGGTGCAATGGAAAACCCGGGGCTGGTCACCTTTACCGAGGCCTATATTTTCCGCTCGCCCGCAACCGATGCCCAGCATGCACACCGCGCCAACACCATTTTGCACGAGATGAGTCACATGTGGTTCGGCGACCTCGTTACCCCCTTATGGTGGGATGACCTCTGGCTCAAGGAATCCTTTGCCGAATTCATGGGCGCCGACGCCTCATTGCACGCAACCCGATTCACGGATGCCTGGGCAGATTTCGCCGGCACCCGCAAAAACTGGGCCTATGTCCAGGATCAATTGCCCACCACCCATCCCATTAAGGCGGAGATCCCTGACGTGGATGCGGCCCGCCAAAACTTTGACGGCATCACCTACACCAAGGGTGCCGCCACGTTAAAACAGCTCGTGCATTTTGTTGGGCGCGATAATTTCTATGCGGCCGCCCGCGAATACTTCCGCCAGCACGCATTTGGCACCGCCACCTTCGACGACCTCATTGCCGCATTGGCCAACCACACCGACCAGGATCTTCACGACTGGTCCGAGCGGTGGCTGCGCACATCCGGGCCCGACCAGCTTATTCCTGAAGTCACCACCTCCGGGAACACCATCAAACAGCTTTCAATCGTGCAAAATGGTTCACCGCAGACGCGCCCGCACCGGCTCACCGTTTCCCTGTTCCGCGGCGCCCCACTCGAACGCTACCACAGCATGGACGTTCGCCTCCCCGGCATCCCCGGCAAAAACACCGAACTCACCGAAGCCCACGGCATCCCCGCCCCTGACCTCATCCTCCTCAACGACAACGACCACACCTACGCAAAAATCGGCTTCGACCCAACCTCATTGCACACAATCAAAGCCCGGCTTGGTAATATCACCGACAATGTGTCCCGCGCCGTCATTTGGACCGCCCTCTGGAATCTCACCCGCGACGCCGAACTCCCAGCCCAAGACTACATCGACATTGTGATGCTCCACGGGGCCAACGAACCCAACCCCAGCATCATCGAACAAGTATTCGCCAATGCTTATGTGGCCGCCACGAAATTTACCACCGACCCCACCGTCATCGCCGACCTGGTGTACAGCCTTTGGGACCTCATGTACCAGGCAAAACCCGGATCCGACACCCAACTCGTACTCGTCCGGGCCGCCATCACCGCCCTGGCGGCCGACCGCAAACCAGGCAGCGCCCGAAAACTCCGGGAACTCTTAGGCGGCCACCTCGCCGGCCTGGTCCCTCTCCCGACATTCGGTGGCGCATCATCGCGGCACTAGCCAGCCACGACGATGTGACCGCCCAGGAACTCCTCGCCGAACGCGAAGCCGACAACACCCTCGACGGCCAAGCCGCCTACCTCCAGGCAATGTACTCCTACCCGCACGCCAAACAACAGGCCTTCGACGATCTCCTTCACGCCATGGACTACTCCAACGAGGAGGTCAACGCCCTGATCGCCGGCTTCCGGGCCCCCACCGACCCCAAGCCGACCGCACCAGACTTCGCCGCGGAATTCTTCGCCAACCTCAACCACATGTGGACCGAATACCCAATCGAAATCGCCAACCGGATCGTGCGCGGCCTCTATCCGAAACCGCCGCGGCCGTGGCCAAAACCGAAGAAATCCTGGAGACAGAACTGCCCGGCGCGCTGCATCGGGTGCTGTTAGAGTGCAGGACCAGGTGCAGCGGCAGTTGGCTGCCCAGGAATTCAACAACTCCGCCTCCTAGCGGCCTCCTCTGGGATCTCAGTCGCCCCGACGCGCTGCCACACATTCGCGGCGGCCTGCGGGTCGTCGTCAAGCATGATGGTGAGTCTGCTCAGGGCGGCGTTTTCCAGGTGTCGGTGCATGAGCTCGCCGGCTGCCTCACTGTTGTAGCTGGTGAGGGCAGCGCGGATGGCCTGGTGGTCCGTGCTGCCGTGGCCGGGGATTTGGGGTGCGGCGAGCAGCTGGTCGCGGAGTTGGGCGAGGATGCGGCGCCCCTGGTGTGAGCCGATGGTGGCGAGGATGAAATCGTGCACGTCCCCCACGGGGCTGCCGGGCCCCTGCTGGCTGGCGAGTATGCGGGCGGCGCGGCGGGCTGCCGGGACTTCGATGGCGATGCGGAGGGCGTAGATTTCGGCGATGTCGGTTTCGGTGGGTTGGATGATGCGAAAGCCCCGGTTGGGGGTGAATTCGATGAGCCCGGTGGCGGCGAGGCGCAGCAGCCCATCGCGAACCGGGCTGCGGGATATGCCGAGTTCGGCGGCGAGCTGGTAGCCGCTGTAGGTGGCGCCGGGCACCATGGCTCGGGTGCGGAGGGCGGCACGGATGTGTTCGACCACCCAGTCGGTGAGTACGGTCATGGTTTAGGCCTCTCTTAGTGGCAGATGGTGGTGAGTTGGAAGCCGGTGGGTGTGGGGGTGGCGGTCATGGTGCCGCCAACGTGTTCCGCGCGTTCCCGCAGTGATCGCAGCCCGTACCCTTCCGGTTTTTCGCTTGTCGACGTCGTGACCGTGGGATCGCCGTGGTCTTCCACCATCAGGGTCACGGTGTCACCTGTGGTGCTGAGGCGAAAGTGGATTGCGGTGGGGTGGCCGTGGCGGAGGGCATTGGCGACGCCTTCATGGGCGGCGATGTGGAGGATTTCACCTATGGGTGTGGGGAAGGGGTCGGTCATCAGGTGGCGGGGTGATGCGGAACTCAGGCCGGTGCTCGAAAAAGGTTTGCGATAGCGATTTCATTATTTCTACCAGTTGGTTGGTGGTGTGTGGGGTGGGTGTGGTTGGTGGATCGAGGGCTCTCACCCAACGACGTAGGTCGGTGAGTGCCTGGTTGGCCACGGTGTGGGCGTGTTCCATTTCTTCCCAGGCTGCTTCCTCATTGGTGGGTTTGAGTGCTTTTGCCACGTTGAAGGACATGGTGATGGCGACCAATTGCTGGCCTAGGCCGTCGTGAAGCATGCGGGCGGCGGCGGTTTGTTCTTTGCTCACCGCGGCCTCGATTGCTAGGGCACGTTCGCGTTCAGCGCCGGCTTCGAGGGACGCCAGGAACCAGGCGAGAAACAGGTATAGGGTGAAGAGGATGCTGGCGCCGATGAATTCCCGGATGACTCGTTCGGCCGGCAGGTGCCTCAGCATATGGGGGATGGGCGAAAAGATTATGAAGGCGATGGTGAGCCCCAAGCAGGCACGCATGCTGAATGAGCGGTACACCACCCACAGCGCTACGGCTAACACGCTGGAGGCGATGGTGACGTCCCCGATGATAAAGAGCAGAATGTTGACGATGGCGGTGGCGACTGCCAAAAGGGTGTTGTCGGGGTTTTTCGACCAGCGTGAGGTGAGGATGGCGGCAATAATGATGAGGATAATGCCGACAATTGCTTGGGTAATAACATATGGGAATGTGTGATAGCCGGTAACCAAGCGTTCCACAAGGACGAGGAACACAGACACCAGTGAAAAGGCCACCAGATAGAAGCCCGGGGTGCGGCCAGCGACAGTCATGGCCTCACATTATCAAGGCAAATGGGATGAAACCCATGACTGACGTCACGATTTTCCAGCGGATGTCCCCATGGTTTTTGTGGTTTCCATGGTTTCCGTTAGCTGGGTTTCGGTGAGAATGGACCCAAAATCCGGGCCCCATGGAGCGAAACCAAGCTAATGCTCGCCGGCGTGGCTGTCCACCCTGCTGCCCTGGCAGGGTTTGGCCCCTAGACCATTAGCTGGGAAACCGGCGCGATGGGGGATGAAATAGGCTGTTTTTGGGCGAACCCAAGCTAACGGGTTGCGGACGGGTTTGGCTGCCGGGAGGGTGGCTCAGGGAGGAAGGGGTTGCATACAATCGGGGAGCATGACTATCACCGCACTCTTATGCTGTCACGAAAGCGAACCATCCAGTGGATACGATTCGGTCATTCGGCAGATAACGCAGGATTGGCCGCAACTGCTGCAGCAAGGCAAATTCCGCAACATTGATGTCTTCACCGAGGGAGAAGCGGACAGCCTGTCGGTTGAGTATCAGGAGCCGGCCACCGGTTTTAGGGCGCTCATCACCTGCAGCATCGCACGGAAGCCGTTTGAGCAGACCGAAGAGTTATTGCCGCAATCACCGCTGTGGCCCGCGGCTGAGCCGTTCAATCATCAGCACGCAATGCATGTGATAGTGACAATTGATGATGTCACTGATCTGAACACCGCTAATGCTGCCGACGGCCCTACGGATGGGAACACTCCACGGTTGGCGGTGTTGTTGTCGCAGATACTGGTGTCGATAGGTGCGCTGCTTCGTTCTGCGTTTGCGCTGATATGGTTCGGGGCGGATCACCTGGTCCCCATGGATTTGTTCACCACCATGGCTAAACAGGTGCTGCCCCGCCCCATGACCGAGGTGTGGGTGCTTCTCAGTGGGGATTCGGATGGGAAAACCGCCATTGGTTACACGCAGGGCATGACGGAGTTTAATATCCCCGAGGTTGAGGTTGTGCACGGGGCACCGGATATCAATGCCGCACTGTCTGCGCTTCAGGAAGCCACCACCGTGCTGCTGTTTGCGGGTGGTGTAAATATTCCCACCTCCCAAACCGCTGATGGGGTTGCCGTGGAAACCCCCTGAGTTTCGGTATGGGTTTGAGTATTGCCCCACCATTTTTGGCGACTCCCAAATGGTGCTGCGGCTCACGGAAATCAGCCCCGTGTAGCATCGTATACCCCCCGAGCGTTAGCTGGGGTTCCGCGGAAATCGGGGCCGAGGGAACCGGAAAAACCCCGAAACCCAGCTAACGGAAACGGGCTGGTCGGGGCGATCAGGGCAGGGCGGGCACCCGCGCGCCCACCCGGACCTACATGGGGGAAATGGTGTGCTTCTTCGGCAGGTCGTGCGCTTCCTTGGTCTCCAACTGGCGCAAGGCCTGCCGGAGAGCCAGGCGGGTTTGGTTGGGCTCAATCATGGCATCAATATAGCCGCGCTCAGCCGCAACATAGGGGCTGGTCATGTTCTGGTCGTAAAAGTCCATGAAGACTTTCTTCATGTAGGCGCGCTGCTCCGGTGGGGCGGCATCCAATTGTTTGCCCTGGATCATCACCACCGCGGCCGCGGATCCCATCACCGCGATTTGGGCGGTGGGCCAGGCCAGGTTGATGTCGCCAGACAGGTTTTTTGACCCCATGACCGCGTAGGCCCCACCATAGGCCTTGCGCACAATCAGGGAAATCTTCGGCACCGTGGCCTCCACCAGGGCGAACGCCAGCTTGGCGCCACGGTGGATCAGGCCCACCTTTTCCTGCTGCACCCCGGGCAGGTAGCCGGGGGTGTCCACGACGAAGATCAGGGGGATGTTGTAGGCGTCGCAAATGCGAATGAAGCGGGCGGCCTTGTCGGCGGCGTCAGCATCAATACAGCCGGCGGATTCGATGGGCTGGTTGGCCACCACCCCCACCGATCGGCCATCAACCTGGGCGAAGGCGGTAATGATGTTGGGGGCGAATCCCGGTTGGACTTCTTGCACGTCAGCGTCGTCGAAAAGCTGGGCGAGAAGCTCGTGCATGTCGTAGCCGGCATTCGTGTCATCGGGCATGAACGAATCCAACTCGGGGGTGTAAGCAACCTCGGAATCGGGCTGGCACTCATACACCGGGCGCGGGTCGTGGCAGGTCAGGGGCAGGCGGGCGAGAAGATCATGCACATAGTTGAACGCATCCTCCTCATCGTGGGCCACATAGGAAATATTGCCGTTGAGCTCCTGCTGGCGGGCCCCACCCAAATCGGCGGACGTAATAACCTCACCGGTGACCTCTTTAATCACCGCGGGGCCCGTGATATACATTTCGGCCTCACCATCAACCGCAACAACGAAATCCGTGGTCACCGGCGCATACACTGCCCCGCCGGCGGATTTGCCCATCATGATGGAAATCTGGGGGCTGCGGCCGCTGAGCGGCAACTGGCGGCGGGCAATCTCGGAATACATGGCCAGCGACGTCACCGCGTCCTGGATGCGGGCCCCACCGGAGTCTTGGATACCAATGACCGGGCAGCCGATCTTAATGGCCATGTCCATGACCTCGCACACTTTCCGGCCGAACGTCACACCCACGCTACCGCCGTACACGGTTTTGTCGTGCGCGTACACCACCACCGGGCGACCATCAATCCGGCCGTAACCAGTAACAACCCCATCCGAGTAAGGGGCATCCGGCTCGTCGGGAGTGCGACCCAGGGCCCCGATCTCCACAAACGAACCAGAATCCAGCAGCCTGTTGATGCGCTGGCGGGGAGTGGTGCGCCCCGCCTCATCGCGGCGTTTCCGGGAGTTTTCGCTCCCCGGGTCTTGTGCCTTCTCCAGGCGGGCGCGCAGGTCCGCCAGCTTGCCGGCTGTGGTATCCAGACTCATCATCACCTCTAAGGTTTGCACTTACATGTGGGAGATACGGGAAATACGCTCGGTCAAGGCACGCCCCACCTTGCTGATTTCCGGCTCGTCCACCACGGCCAAGTGATCGCCGACCAGTTGAACAATCTCCAGATCATTTACGATAGCTGACCAACCGCCGTCGTAATGAATCTCCGCGTAGGCCGGCTCTAATTCGATAGCCCCGTCATGCATGCGCTCCGCCCGGAACAGCATGACCGGCACGTCCACATCCTGCCAGCGGTGCATGTCCACCGTGTCCAAAATCCGGTTGTCCACAAACGACGCCCGCTGGTGCTCCAGCACACCGGCGCTCAACCCATGCTCCGACGGGTCGGTGTTGGCCAGGAATTCCGCCATCATGGTGAGCAGGGCGTCCTCGCCGGCGGTTTCGAGAATCTCGTACGGCACCGGGAAATCCAGGTTGTAGGTTTTCTTAGCGAACTTGGAGTAGCGTTCCCAACGTTTCTTGGTTTCCTCCATGGTGTCCGGCGCCGGGTGGGCGGGCTGCACCGTGTCCAGCAACGCAATGGTGGCGACCTCAACGTTGGTGTTCCGCAGCTGGTGTGCCACCTCGTAGGCCAGCACGCCGCCGAAACTCCACCCGCCCAAAATGACCGGCCGGCCATCGCTATAGCGTTCGATTTCGTCCAGGTAGGCGGCGGCGCGTTCGTCCAGGGATCCTTCCAACCGCTCCACACCGTAGACGGGAACTTCCTTGGGCAGGCGGCGCATCAACGGCTGGTACACCACCGAGGAGCCACCGGCCGGGTGGAATAAAAACACGCTCGGAGCTGTGGATCCGGCCGGGCGTTCCCGCAGAACCCGAATATTTCCCGACACGTCAGATTCCAGCCCCTCCCGCACCAGGTTCGCGAGCGGCTCCAAAGTTTCCGCGGCCAAGACCTGGTCGGCAGTGATCTCCGTGCTGGCACGTTCGTTCAAACGTTCGGCAATTTTTTCGGCAACGTCGCGGGTGATGTCCGGCAATTCCGAGGTGATGCCGCCAGCCGCGGCCCCGGTGAGCCCGGCCCAGGTTGCGAACACAAGACGTTCCGACGCATCCCGCGGCGCCACACCAACCCCCTGGGTTGCTTTCTTTTCTTGCTTGACGACGCCCTCCGGTTGCGCTTCTTGCTCAGCAACCGTGGGCTTTTCCTCGGTTGCCGCTTCCTGCGGCTCAGCCACCGCAGGCTCCTCAGGGGCCTTAGGCTTCTCGGCCACCTTGGAGGCGTCGACAGGCTCGGGGGCAGGCGTATCATGCTGCACCGCCACCAACTCCTCCACCATTCGGACCGCGTCCGCAACCGACGCATCCCGCAACGCCTGCACCTGCAAACTCGGCAGGGAGAAATCATGCTCAATACGGTTCTTAATCCGCATCCCCATCAGGGAATCCAACCCCAGGTCAATCAGCGGCAACTCGCCGGGCAAATCCTGAATGTCATAGCCCATGGCCTCCGACACGATCAGCCGCATGCGCTGCTCCACCGTCTCCCCACTGTTCGGATCCCACTTCAACGACTCCGACGACACATTATCGCTCAGCGGCTCCGACGCCTCCTGGCTCTCAACCACGGCGGGAGTGCCCAACACCGGCTCCACATTCCCACCCAGGGAAGAAGCAAACCCCTCGGCAACAAGCATCACCGTGTTCCCCAACACCTGGTGAATCGCAATGGTCAACCCGCCCAAATTCCGGGAAGCCAACACCGACAACTCACCCGACGGCGGCAACGTGGCCTTCTCCTCCACCGCGACCAATGTTGCGCCCGGCGCGAGCTCCATGACGACCGCCTCCATGAGGGCAATCGGGGACGGAACCGTGTCCGCAAGCGCATGGAACGCAAACGTGCCATCCGGGAGGGACACCTTCTGCCCCAGCAGGGAACCGGGACTGCCGCCGGCGGCCGGCCGGGCCGAAGTCCAATAGCGCTGCTTCTTCCACGGCATGGCGGGGGCGTCAATAATGGGCCCGGCCCCATAAAGGGCGGCGAAATCAATGGGGGCGCCGGCAACATACAGTTTAGCCAACAGGTCCGGAATGGTGTGGGTGTCCGGCACTTTCCGCTTGAGGACGTAAAGAAGTTGGGCGTCCGGCTTGCCCACGCTGAAGGCGGTGTTCATCATGCCCATGATCGCCACCGGGTTCGGGGCGATCTCCACCAACGTGGTGTGGCCGGCGGCGAATGCTTGTTCGATAGCGTCTTGGAACCACACGGACTGGCGGGTACACCGCACCCAATAGTCGGCGTCATGGACGGTCTCACCGGGCTGGTACACCCGGCCCCGATCCACGGAGCTAAACAGGGGCAGCCTCACCGGGTGGGCCTGAATCCCGGCAATGGCGGCGGCAAGCTCCCCAAGAGGGCTCAACCGCGCTGGTGTGGCCGGCGCCCTTCACATTGAGAAGCCGGGCGAATTTCTCCTCCGCCTCCAGCTTGGCCACCAAATCAAGCACCGCCTGCCGGGGGCCACCAACGGTGGTCATGCCCGGACCTGCGTAAACGGCGGGTTCAATGCCGGCAAAAGTCGGGGTTTTCGGCAATGAAATTGTCGAGCTGCTCCACCGAAAACTCCACCACCGCCATGGCGCCCAGCTGATCCTCGGACAGGGACTTCTCCCCCTCCCCCATGAGCCGGGACCGGTGGCAGGCAATGAGCATGGCGTCCTCGGCGCTGAGGCCGCCGGCGGCGTAGGCGGCGGCAATCTCGCCCATGGACATGCCCACCACGGCCGCCGGGGTAGCGCCCAAGGTGGCGAGGTAGTCGGTGAGGGCGATCTGGATGGCAGTGATGGCTACCTGGGCGGTTTCCGTGTCGTACGTTTGTTCGTCATCAAGGATGATGTCCCGGATCGACCAGCCGGATTCGAAATCGACAATGCGGTCAAGTTCGGTGAGCCGATCCCGGAAAAAGGGAGCGTGGGCGAACAAGTCCTTGACCATTTTGCGGTGCTGCGACCCGAAACCGGAATACACAAACACCGGGCCGGTGGGGGCCGGCGAGTCGGCAAGGGCCACGCCCTGAACGACTTTCCCGTCGGCCACATAGCGGAGCCGTTTGGTGGCTTCTTCCACCGTGTCAGCCAGGACGACCGCCCGGGAGCGGGCGTGATTGCGGCGGGTGACGGAGCGGGCCAATGCCGGCAGGGTCGGCGTCGTCGAGCGTGGTGACAAAATCGGCGAGGGTGGCGGCCAGGTGGGCGCGCCGGGACGGCAGCAGGCCGGATACTGGCAGGGCAACCTCGGCGCCGGCCAGGGCGGGCTCAGCGGGGGCGGACTGTGCCTCGGGGCCGTAGTCGGCGGGGTTGAAGTCGCTGAGCACCACGTGGGCGTTGGTGCCGCCGAAGCCGAAGCCGCTCACGCCGGCGAGTTTCGTGCCGGAGTATTCGGGCCATTCGCGGGGGTCGGCTACTACCTCCAGGTGTTCGGCGTCGAAGTTGATATAGCGGTTGGGTTCCGTGAAATTCAGGGAGGGCGGCAGCACGTTGTGTTGCATGGCCAGCACCACCTTGATGAGGCCGGCCGCGCCCGCGGCGGATTCGGTGTGGCCGAAATTGGTTTTCGCGGAGCCAAGCAGGGTGAGGGGTGGCCGGGGTGCGGTTGGCACCCAAGACCGCGCCCAGGGCGGTGGCCTCGATAGGGGTCGCCCAGAATGGTGCCGGTTCCGTGAGCTTCTACGTAGTCGACCTGGGATGGGTCCACGCCGGCGTCGGCGTAGGCGCGTTGCAAGACGTCCACTTGGGCTTCCGGGTTAGGGGCGGTGAGCCCGTTCGAATGCCCGTCCGAATTGATGGCGGATCCCTTGATGACGGCCAGGATCGTATCGCCGTCGGCAAGCGCGTCGGAAACCCGTTTCAGCACAAGCATGCCGGCACCGTCGGAGCGGACAAAACCGTCAGCATCGTCGGAAAACGCGCGAATCTTTCCGGTGGGGCTAAACACGCCGAGCTCGCCAAAGGCGGTAGAAACCCATGGGGCGGCCAAAATATTCACGCCGCCGGCGAGCGCCACATCGGCATTATGTTCGCGTAAATCGCGCACGGCCTGGTGCACAGAGACCAGGGAGGAGGAGCAGGCGGTGTCCACACTGATGGAGGGGCCGCGAAAATCGTACACGTAGGACACGCGGTTCGCGATGATAGAGCTGGCGGTGCCGGTCAGGGCGTAGGGGTGCGCCTCGGCGGGATCGGCGGTAATGAGCATGCCGTAATCATTATTAGAGGAACCCACATACACGCCGACCGGCTTGCCGCGCAGGGTATTAGCGGGAATCCGCGCGTGCTCCAGGGCCTCCCAGGTGAGTTCCAACACCAGGCGCTGCTGGGGGTCCACGTTCACGGTTTCCAGTGGTGATAGGCCAAAAAATTCGGCGTCAAACGCGGAAATGTCCTCCAGGTAGCCGCCGGTGAGGTTGACTTCCTCCATGCGGCGGCTCATGACGGGATCGTTGGCGTATTCCGACCAGCGGCCAATAGGCAGCGGGCCAATACCGTCCCTGCCTTCAACGAGGAGTCGCCACATTTCGGTAATGTTGGGGGCACCCGGGTAGCGGGCGGCCATGCCCACCACGGCAATATCGTGAACGCTGGGGTCGGTGGCGCTACGAGCGGCATGGGCGGCACCGGTGCGTTCGCCCTGCGCACCTAGGCTTGGGCCGCCGGCAAGGAGCTGCTGGGCGAGCGCCTGAATGGTGGGATATTGGTAGGCAATAGTCGCGTCGAGCTGCTTGTCCAGCAGGTTTTCTAATTCCCCGGAGAGGATCACCACGTCACGTGAGGATAGCCCAAAGGATTGCATTGGCTTGTCATCGGTAATCTCTTCGGCGGGCAAACCGGTGGTTTTTATAACCCATTGCCGAAGCCATTCACGTAATTGTTCTACGGTCATGGCGCCGACTGGCTGCTCCTGTGTCGTATTTCGATCAGTCAACGTAATCCTTCACTCGCGCTTGAAAGCTAATCCCAAAAGTCACAATTCGTATAATTTTATATCGAGTGAAACATACTAGATGTTTCAAACTCGCCTATCGACTCTCGTTCACTCCATGTAAACGTAACACTGAGCAACATTAGCGCTTACCTGGGGCTACAATCAAAAATGTTGAGAGGCTGCATGTTTACTGATCCTAGCTTTTCGACGCCCCAGGGGGTGACCTCAAGGGGTAAATTCTCCAAACCCCAGGCCCCCTCCCTCCACGGCCTTTCACCGCCGGCGGCGCCGGAGACCTGCCAGGGGTAGCTCCACCGGGACCTCCGCCCCAGACGCCGGAAGCCCCTGCTCTCACCTTCCCCTCACCCGCCGCCCCTGCTCGTTGCGTTAGCTGGGTTTCTCCCTAAAACCGGCCCAAAAACCACCCCAAATCCAGGGAAACCAAGCTAAACCTCCGGCAGCACACCATTCCGCCACAGCCACAGCCACAACCACGACCCACGACCACCGCTCGCATCGCTCGCTCCCTGGCGCGGCTCCCACATATTCACCCCACCAGTCCCACCGAGCCCGGACCCAACAGTTGCAGCAACCACAGCGGCAGCCGCCCTGCGTTAGCTGGGAAACCGCCTGAATCAGCCCTGTCTTGGACCATTTTGGCGGGAACCCCAGCTAACGCGGCGTGCACTAGACAGCCACACCGCACACCATGCGCTGCACCCAACTCACCCCTGGCCTGCCTCCCCCATTACCCACCCCGGAACCACAAGCACCCCCACTAGGACAAGCACCCCCACTACAAGTAGCACCCGGTGGAAATATGGCAGCTAACAAAGGCCATAAAAATGGTCAGACAACCCATCGGAAAACGATCAGGGGGTAAATGGCGAACATCACATTGCAGCGCATGCAATACAGGAGTATAGCTGAAAAGAGAAAGCGCCTCTCACCAGGAGAAATAGTAGAAATGATGCCATCAACAAGCAGGCCAGGAACGCTAGAGCTGGTGCGCCGGCCCGCAAAACTCACCCCCGAATTCACCAACACTCACATGCGTCTGGCCGGATTCTGGTGGGTTGATCGACAGGCTTACCAGCGGGCGCCAGCCTATCGGAGGTTCAAAACAAAATGTCGAAGCGGTGGGCAAATCCCTGCGGAAAGGGGTCATCAGTGGGATGGCGGCTGCGGTGATCCACAAGATCCCTATCCTCAATGAGTCACACCGCTCCCTGGTGGACGTCACCCCGCAAGAGCAGCGGAAACCTCCTTCTAGATCCCAATGGCCGACCATTGTTCACTATCGGTACGCGGATTTGCCGGAAGAAGATATCACCGAAATTAATGGCACCCGAGTCACCACGATCGAACGTACGTTTGCAGACATTTGTGCCATGAATGGCGAGGTGGAGGGTTTGGCTTTCCTGGAGGCCGCGATCCGCCGATTCGGGCGTCGCAAAGAAAAGTTTGGGCGCACCTGAACCGTCACCGCGGGCGTTGGGGCACGCGCAAAGCCTGCAAGGTACTCACCCAGGCACTCTACGGGATTGATTCGGTACAGGAAACTTATGCACGGTACGCCATCACGCACGCACTGCCCAAGCTGACCGTGGACGCGCAGGCTATTTTTAGTGTACCCAGCAAAAACCAAAGCTTTACGACGCACTATCGAGCGGATCTACTCGTCAACAATTGGCTCATAATTGAAATTGATGGCGCCATCAAATACCACGGCACACCCGAACAACGCGCGGAAACATATGCAAAACAAATTGCGCGCGAACAAAGTATTGCCAAGCACGGATATTATTTCCTTCGGGTCGCGCCGTCCCAAATTGGGCCGGCGCTTATCAATCACATCAACAATCTCACCACCCACATCCACTATGACCAGCTCCCTCACCAACACCGGCTGGTCAACCTGAGCGTGGCGCCTCCCTGGTGGCAATTGCGTGAGGAGCGGATGAGCCGAAAGGTAACCCTAGGAAGTTTCGGGGGAGGGCTCAAGGGGTGGAGGGGTTGCGTGAGCCGGGCCGGGGGCTTTTGGCATGCCTTTCTGAGGGGAAATCGAGGAATCAGAGAGAGTTAGGGAGAGCTGAGGCCCCTAACACCCATCATGAAGCATCCTCTGGCGTGCACCTGCACCTGCCAAACACCTGCTAAGTGGCCGGCTGCGCCCAGCTACAGCCAGCAGTGACCGCCTCTGCGACCGGCCGGCACCGGCGTTAGCTGGGTTTTTCCCCGAAAACAGACCAGATCAGAGCCGAAACAGGGCGAAAACCCAGCTAACGGGCTAACGTGCGGACCAACGGGCTAGCGGACCCCGCCCCCACCCCACAACAAACTACCCCTGGAGCCCCTGGCACCAGGCACCCGAGGCATGGAAAAAGGGCCCTGGCTCGCCGTTAGCAACCATTGGTCAAAAACAAGCCAGGCCCATCAAGCCCTCACCTCAGGGAGGGAGGAGGCCCAAAGCCGTCTTGCGCTTCTTTCGCTAGTTGGCGGCAGCCTCCTGATAGTGCTTCTTGTTCACCCGGCGGGCAATCTTGCCGGCGGAAGAACGGATGATGGTGTCCGGGGCGGTGATACGGATGTCGGCAGGGACCACGCCATGGGCTTCCGTGACAGCGGCACGAATGGCGGCAATGGCGTCGGCATCATCGTCCTCAACCTTGTCCAGGTCACGCTCCGCAAGGATGATAAGCCGTTCCACATCCTCGCCCTCAACAGCGAAGGCCGCAACGGCAGCCGGCCGGATTTGGGCCGAGGCGTGAGCAACCGTGTACTCGATGTCCTGCGGATAGTGGTTACGACCGGCGATAATGATGAGGTCCTTGAGCCGACCGGTGATGTAGACCTCGTTGTCGACGATGACGGCCAGGTCGCCGGTGGCCAACCATTGGGCGTCGGCAGGCGCACCGGTGGCCCGGGAATTCTCCGCCAACGGGGTCACCAGGGTGTTATGGAACGTCTCTTCGGTTTCCTCGGGGCGGTTCAGGTAACCGGCGGCAATGTTAGCGCCATAACACCACAGCTCACCCACGGTACCGTCGGGAACCTCGGCGCGGGTTTCGGGGTCAACAATCGCAAGAAGTTGCGGACGCACCACCTGGCCGTTAGAGGCAAACGAGACCGAATCCTCATTGCGCGCAACCACCACGCCGCGCCCCTCAGACAGCGCCTCCCGATCAAAATAGTTAATCAGGGGACGATTCGGGGTTTGTGGCGTCGTGACCAGCAGCGACGCCTCAGCCAGGCCGTAGGAGGGGCGCACCGCAGCCCGATGCAACCCATGCTCCGCAAACGCCGAAATGAAGGCCTCCATGGACTTTTCGGTCACCGGCTCGGAACCCAAAATCAGGCCATCCACCTGGGACAGGTCCAAATCCGGGCGGGCGACCGGCAGCCCGTAGCGCATGGCCAAATCCATGGCAAAGTTCGGAATAACCGAATACACGTTTTCGCCCTCATGCTCCGCGTGCAGCTGGTTCACCCACCGGGCGGGCTGCTGGATGAAGTCGCGGGGCGACATCAGGTCCATGTTCAGGCCGAGAATGGTCACAAAAGTGGCCAGCACAATACCCATGTCGTGGTGCAGCGGCAGCCAGGTGACCAACCGGAGGGGTCTTCAACTGGGCGGCGGTGAAAATCTGCAGCACGTTGGTGAGAATAGACCGGTTGGTCAACACCACGCCAGCCGGCACCCGGGTGGAGCCGGAAGTGTATTGCAGGAAGGCGGTCAAATCCACCGGCAGCTTGCCGCTGGCAGCCAGGAATTGCTGGGCGGCCGGGTTTTCCAGGGGGTTGGTAAAGCTTTCGGCCAGGGAGTCCGGCAGGGAATCCACCGACAGTACGCGGGGCCGCTCCCGGCCGGGAATATCGGCGAAGAACGTGCGCACCGCGCCGGCGGACCGGGCATTGGTGAGCACAGCCTTGGGGGCGGAGTCCGAAATCACCGCCTTGAGGTGGTCGGCATGGCCGGGCTCATTGGGGTCGTACAGCGGCACCGGCACCATGCCGGCATACATGGCCCCCAACATTGCGAACACATATTCGGGGGAGTTATTGGCAAGGATGGCCACCCGGTCGCCAATGGTGCCCACCTGCTGCAACCTAGCCGCAACAGCCTTAATGCGGGTATTGATCTGGTCACGGGAGTATTCCACGATTTCCCCATCGCGGGACTGCGAGAAATCCCAGAATCGCAAGGTCTTTCGACCAGTGGTGCCGGCCGCCTTCTCCGTCTGGTAAAGGACTTCGCACATGCCGGCGAGCGTCACCTCAGGCTGGAGGGTGATCTCACCTTTCTCGTTGAAGAACTGGCCGATAATCGCATGTAAATCCATGTGTCTCCTCGATAAAATCGATTGAAATTGCGCTTCTGGTTACTCCATCGTAACCAGCCACCAGTGTATTACTTGCAGAGCAAAATGAACTCTCATTCTCCCAAATTGACAGCAAATTCCAACCTAGACTTGGGGCATGAGCAGACTCATCGTTTTCGCAGGTCTACCAGGCGTGGGCAAAACCACCCAGGCACGATTGCTTGCCGACGCGCTCCGCGCCGTCTACCTCCGCCTCGACACCCTGGAGGCACCCTTCATCCGCATGGCCGACAACAACGACCTCAAGGACTACGGCTACCAGGCCATCGCCCACCTGGCCGGCGACAACCTAGAGCTGGGCCGCACCGTAATCATTGATGCGGTCAACCCCATGCACCACACCCGGGCCATATTCCGGGACCTGGCCGAAAAGCATCGGGCGAGACTCATCCAATTCGAATGCGTACTCCCGGATGAGATCGAGCACCGACGGCGCGTCGAAAAGCGAGGAACCCTCAACTGGGACGAGGTGCTCGCCATCACCGCCTACTACGAGCGGTGGGACGAACACCTCGACGGGTCGCCGAAACATCATCGTTACCGGTTAATGAGCCCTTTCGCCCATTCCACAACCCACTGATTCGCGGTGGTGTCGGGAATCACATAGGGGTTGGTGGCGTACACCGAGTGCACCCCATTGGCCTGCACCATTTCGGTGGCCCGGCCCAGGGCATTGCCGATCTCCCGGGGGGCGTCACAAATGGCATCGTTCGGGGCGCAAATTTCGAACGTACGATCGTTCAGGGCGCCGAAGCCGCCCTGTCGGGGACCCCGCATGGTGGCGCCGGGCACGACGGGCTGTACCAGCAGGTTGAGGGGCTGCAGGGCGATTTCCGCACCCACACCACCGACCGGGTTGCCCACATGCTGGCCCACGTTGGGTTCCCGCCGACCGTCGGCGATCAATGCCACGCCCCGGATCCGCTCCGCCGGAACCACCCCGGTGCCGGTGCCGATCTTATTAGCAATGTCTCCGGCAATGACCGCACCCTGGGAGAACCCGGTGAGAATGTAGTCGGTGAGGGGGCATTCCCGGAACACGTCCCGCATTTCGGTCTCCATGGTGGCGATGCCTTCCTCCCGGGATTCGTCATACGGCATCTCGTTTTGGGAGTTAATGTTCTTAAACTGCGCCGTGTATGGCAGGGTCCACACCTTCACCTCGTGGGCCGGATAGGTTTCCTGCAACGGCCGGGAAATGTTCAGCATGAACGATTTGGGGTTCGCTGTAGGGGTTGAACGGGTCATCGGTCTTGGAGGATTCCCACGTGCCGGGCGCAACCAGCACCTCAACCTGGGGACAGTGCTCGGGTTGGGTCACCATGGTTGCCTCGGAGGCTTCGGGCGGACCGACATGGCCGCCGTTATTGGTTTGACTCAACCATTGCTGCGCACCTGCAGCAACCACAACAATCACCACAAGCGCGGCAAGAACGGTGAGAACTTTCTTCATGAACTTCCTTGGATCGGCGTTAAGAGCAATATGCCTTGCGTGCCGACGTTTCAATCAGGGAAACGGTCTCTTCGGGCGACAGCGAGGTACGCTTCTGCTCTACCAATTGCCCACCGACTGCCTGCACAGCCTGCGGGAATTGGTTTTGGCACACAACCTGGGCGGCGCCGATCATTTGGTTTTCGGCGCCTTCCACCTTAATACCACCAGCCGTGAGGGCGTCGAAGTAGGTCTTATCCGCATCGCTCAACTGTTGGGCTGGCGTGGGAATGGACGATACTTCTTGGGCTGGCCCATCAGCCGGCGGGGCAGCGTTACCGCTCTCGCCGGCACCGCCGGCACCACCAGCCCCGCTAGCGCCGGCACCAGCGCCATCGGAGGCCCCGGCTGCACCTGAAGTTGCACCCGAACCACCGGAGCCCTTCAGGGGCGCGATGGGGGCGTTGGATGCGGATGCCGTAGCATCATCGCTCACGGTGGAACTACCGCAGGCGCTGAGGCCAGCACCAGCGGTTATGACGGACAGGATAAGGATTCCTGTCGCTAACAGGCGTTTCACTAATTTCGCTCCTCGCGGACTTTGCCATTGGATTGACTCATTTTACCACCCTGGAAGGTGATGGAACCGCTAGCAGACTCCTGATCGGAGGTGGGGTAGCCGTATTCGCCCTGCTCGTAGCCCTTTTCGCCCCAAGCCTTATAAATGTCACCGTAGTAGATAACGTGAGCGCCGGTGGCGGGGGACCAGTAAATGTTGCCGTTTTCGAACTCTTGGAAGGCACCACCGTTGATGGACTTTCTCATCGGAGGTGGGGTAGCCCAGCTTGGACTTTGCGGTTTGCAGCTCACCGTACTTGGCGGCAATGGCGCCCCGCACCCAGTTGTTGGTGCCCTTGGGGCTGCGGGTGACGTAGCCGTTTTGGAACTTCTGCACCAGGCCACCGTTGTGTTCGGTGGCTTCAGCCACTGGGTAGCCAGGTCACCGTTCTCCCACTTGAGGTCGCCCCACTTGTTCACGATGTCGGTGGGCACAGCAATGGCGTCGGTTTGCAAGGGTCCAGTAGATGTTGCCGTGTTCGAAGGTAACGAACCGGCCACCGTTTGCGAGCCCGCGTTCCGTGGCGGTGGGGAATCCCAGCCAGGAGCCGGGGCCACCGAGCTCGGTGTACACGGTGCCAATGCGGCCGTAGAGGGCCTGGGCGCCGGTGTTCGGGGACCAGAAGGCGCGACCGTTGGTGAAGTCCTGGCCCTTGCCGCCGGCCACGTCGTATTCGTTGTTCACGCAGTTGCCGATGACGCCGCCCTTGGTGGCTTCGGCGATGGCCCCAACGGGGGTGCAGTCGGCGCCGCGGTCGGATTGCGACAGGTTGAGGGCCCCGGCGATGTGCGGCCAGGCCTGCCCCATCTCAAACTGCCAGTAGGGCCAGTCGTGCACGCCAGAAGGCCGGAACACCGAGGTGACTTCCACCCCGTCCCGGCGGGCGAAGTCGACAAAGGTTTGGGTGGTCATGCGCGAAATGACTTCCAGCCCAATACCTGCGGCATTCGCCGGGTGCTTTGCGACGGAGCCCGGCTGGCCGAAATCATCTCGGCCGGAGCCGGCCGACACATACACCTTCATCCCCTTCAACGCCTTAATGCCCAGCTTGGGATCGTGGTCGATCCACTGTTGGGAGCCGTCCGGCCCCACATGGCCTCACTGTGGTAGCCGCCGGCGTCTTGTTGGGCGGTGCGGATAGCGTCGGGCATGCCGGGGCTGGTGGTGTCCAAATACCCGGAGAAGGAACCCACAAACTTGAACAGGTCGGGGTTGCGCTCCGCCAGGTTCATGGCGGCGGTACCACCCATGGACAGGCCGAAGATGGCCCGGTCACCGTTGGCCCGATAGCCGTTCTTCAGCACAGGGATGAGCTCATTGAGCAGGAAGGACTCCCACATGTAGTGCTTGCCGTTGTCTTCGGAAAGCCAGTCGGAGTAGAAGGAGGATTCACCGCCAACGGGCAAGATCACATTGACGTTCTTGTCGGCGAACAGTTGTTCGATGTTGGTTTCGCTGGTCCAGCCGCTTTCAATGTCGGTGGCCCGCAGCCCGTCGAGGGCCCACACCTCGGGGAATTTCCGATTCGGCTGGGAATGCCAATCGCGGGCCAGCAGCATTTGCACCTTGACCACGTCTTTCGGCATGACCTTGGACTTAATTTGCAGTTCGATGCGCCTATCGGTGATCCACTTGACGCGCTCCACCGACACCCCATCGGGCAGGCCATTAATTTGGGGCCGCTCGTCCACGCGAATAGGGTGCGTTCCACCGCATTGGTGTCAAGGTAGTCGGTCAAACCATTCAGGGAGCTCCCCAGGCTTCCTGAGCTTGATGAATTACTGCTGCGAGATTTGCTGGTGCTCGTGCTAGTTGGTTTCGCGCTGGTGGTTGATTGCGCCACCGCGGCGGGAGGAAATAGCAGGGAGACTCCCAAGCCAATGGCCACCGGAAGGGCGGCTATTTGGTAGGAACGACGTTGAGTTACGCGCATTATGTTCAATCCTTCAAGTTTTTAGTACTGAGCTGATTCACCGGGGATTCCCCTGCCCTGGCGATTGTAACGGTCTGTCGGCCTCACAGGAATATTCGTCGAAAAGCTCACAAATGTTACCTGCCAAGTTTAGGTGCGACATGGTGCCCCGCGGCGCGGCGCACCGGTAAACCGACAAAATGCTACCGGGGCATCGCAGTCCCAACAATTGCGATACCCCGGTGACTTCTTTCCGTTATGTGTGGATTACCAAGCTTGCATGACGTCAAGCACGCGGTTCTTGGTGAGGTTCAACTGGTAGTTCCACTGCAACCAGTTGTGAATGCCTGCTGCCGGATAGTTGACGGTCACATTCACGCCCTGAGCGCGTGCTTTGGCCTCCCACAGCGTGGTGGTGTACAGGCTGAACGCCTCCAGGATGGAGCCGGTGATCCGGTCCTTCACTTCGTAGCGCATGATGTCGTCAGCACTCCAGAAACCGCTGGCTGCGGAAACATACACGTCCTTACCCTTGAGGGCACCCATGTTCCAGAAGGGGTCGTTCTCGTAGCGGTTCGGGTTGAACATCGAGCCGTACATGTTATTGACGTTGAAGCCGCCCAGGTCCAGCATGGCCAGACGCACCAGGGTGCTCATGCCCGGGCCGGACATGGTGAGGTAGCCGGACCAGCTCATGGTCTGCTTGAACATGTCCGGGTTGCGGGCCGCCAGGTTCAGGGCGGCGGTGCCACCCATGGACAGGCCAGCGATGGAGTTGTTGTTCCTGGCAACACCGAAGTTGCCTTCCAGGTAGGCCGGGAGTTCCTTGGTAAGGAAGGTTTCCCACTTGAACAGCGGGCCGTCACCGGTGTAGTTGGCGGGCCGCAGCCAGTCCTGGTAGAAAGTGCCCTGGCCACCAACGGGCATCACCAGGGTGATGTTGTGGTTAGCGTAGAGCTCCGGGGCATTGGAGTCGGTGGTCCAGGCATTTGCTCGTTCGGTGGCGCGAGCACCGTCAAGCAGATAGAACCCAGCGTTACCGCCTCGTTGTGCAGGTTGAATTTGCACGGTGATGTTCCGGTTCATGGCTGGGGAAAACACGTCACAACGCTGAACCCAGAAGCCAACCCCATCCCATTCACAAGCCCCAGTGGCGTCAGGGACGCAACCAGTCCCGCGGGCCAGCAGTAGCTACGCCCTGGCCCGCCACCGCCAGAACGGAAGCAGCGGCAACTGCGGTGACAGCCGCCGCCACCTTCTTTATCGCGCGTGTCATGAACTTCATGCTTCTCCTATGATTCAGGTCAGATAAGTCACTTCTCGTGAAACTTCTTGCTCTTAGGTTTTGTAGTGGTTCACAGCAAAGAGCCAACTAAATGCCTAAACTTTATAACAGGGATATAAATTAGTCCACCTATTTTGTTACCTAACCATCCACAAAATTTTGGTAGCAGACCTATCAAATTCATTCATTACCAGCAACAATAGTAAAATCACCCACTACACCTATATTGGGTTACAGGGGTAATTTCTTGGGGTATATAGAGCGAGAAACTCAGGTGATTTTTCGTCGATTTTCACCGATATTTTTCGACAATCACGCAGCCGAATCAAAGGCAGTTCTCAGCTACCCCGGGGGCAACTCTTTCCCTAATCTTGGGTAACATTCACACTTTTGAATCACTTTTAACTATCGTGCTACCGTCCCCCAATCGAGGTTAATGGCACTAGCGAACCGGATCGAGTTTGATGTCCCGAGGCCAATTTATCGGAAGCGGATCCACTACAGGCAGGGGGCCTTGGTAAGCGGCCGGGTCCTCCTGAAACTGAAGGGTCCGCCCTGCTCCCAGGCTGAATTTGATGTTGGCAAGGAAGCGTTTGAAGGTGAGCGGGCTTCGGTACGAGGCAAAGAGTTTTTGGTACTCCGGGGTGTACAAAATCTCCCGGGCGCGCTTCACATATGCTTTATCCACCCAGCTCGGCATGGCGTCCAACGGCATGGCCGAATCCGCCACCTGCCATTCCAAGGGCAGATTCTTGTCGTGCCCCACCCGCCCATTGATGACCCGGGGTTGGCGCCCAGCCAGGGGTTGGCCAGACCCATATTGTCGAGCACCCGCACATCCAATGGGGGCGTTCATACTGGTCATGCCCAGGTTAATCATGGTGAGTGACAGCGGCATGTCGGCAAGGTCGGTGCGTTCGGTGGTGCGCGGTCGCGGCTCCACGACAACACCAGGGGTGTTGACTCAGGCGAATCTGGAGCAATTGGGCATCATGCGCGGCACGTCCCTGCTCCAGCATAGGGCACGAAATTATTCATATTGCGGGCGGTGAGGAAGTCCTCGGCGTAGCGGGTGGGTTGGTCCCGGTAGGTGGCCAGCTGCCAAAAAATCCGCTCGTCCACGATGCGCAGCGGGGCTTCATCCCCCTCGGGAAGCTGGTAGGGGTGCCCACCTAGGACCGTCGCAAAGCTCCAGCCCATGCCGGCGATAAACAGCCCCGCAGCCGCCGCAGTCGTTGGAATCCGCTGCCGATCAATCACCACAACGCTCACCGGCAGCAGCAGCGTAAACAGCGGCAGCAGCAGCATGCGCCCATGCATGAAATCGCCGCCCACGCGCAGCACATAAAGGAAATGAATCAGCGCAGCCCCGCACGTCAACCCAATGATCACGGTGCGTCGATTCACGCTTATCGACGCCTCCCGCGTAGCGTTCCACACCCGCAACCCGGCAGCCACCGCAGCAATGAGCACCCCCAACCACAAATGGTATGGAGTCACAAAGTCCATGAGATAAAACCAGCCATCACCCCACTGCGACCCCGACGCCGACTTCGCCACCGCGGTGTGCGGCACCAACAGGCCGTAATAGCCCATGCGAAACACCTGATAGGCCAACGGCACCGGAATCGCCGCCAATAGGATCTTCCACCAATTTTTCCGATCCATAATCAGCAACATCAGGCCCGACATGCCCCCATACAACGCCAATTCCGGGCGCACCAACCAGCTCAAAGCCCGAACAAAACGCCAGCAGATAACTGTATTTGATCCCCCACCGCAGCTTGGCGTCCTCCGCCCACTGAACCATGAGGAACCACCACGTGGCAATCCACAACAGGGACAGGCCCCACTCCAAGCCCGAGGTGGCGAAATCCCGGGCCGGTGGCAACGAAATATACAGTATCCCCCCAAAAGGCAGGAGCAGCAGCCGATTATTGCCCTGATAGAGTTTCGCGGTGGCCAGGGCCGCAATGAATAAGGCCATGGTGGTAAAGACCAACGCCGCCCATAAGGCAATAGTCTCCAACCGGGAACCACTTATCAATGCACCAATATAAATAATGTATTGCCATAGGGTGGAGGTGTTTGTTTCCACCCGTTCCCCCGCATTAAAAACCGGCCCGTTCCCAGCAAGAAGGTTACGGACCGTGCGCAACACAATCAGCCCATCATCGCTCATCCAACGACGCTGCCAGCCGCCGTAAAACCCGAGGGCGGCAACTACGACTGCTGATATAACACCGGAGAGCGTGGTGAGAGAGCGGGCTGTGGTCATAGGAAGATATCTTAGCAAGCGGTGAGCTTGAAGCCGTCATCCCCCAGTGGAGTGAGCTTGAGGGTTTGGGGTTGGGGCTTAGGGTGGGCTCCGGGAACACCACAGGCACCGCGGTGGGCTGCCACAGGTCCCCGCGGGCAGGCGCGAGCGCGAGCAGCCCGGGCGTTAGCTGGGAAACCTCCCGGAGGCAGGCCAAAACCGGGCCAAACTAACGGAAACCAAGCTAACGCAGGAGGGGGTGTGGTGAGGAAGCCTATGGGAGGGACAGGCCTGGCAGTCTGGTAGATCGCCCAAAACCATTAGCTGGGAATCGTGTAAATCAGGTCTGTTTTCGAGGTACCCCAGCACGAACCCAAGCTAATACTCAGGCAGGGAAAAGGGCGGAAAACCACAGACAATGAATATGGCCCGTCAATCCTGACACTTCACATCGGTCAAAAATCTGGCAAAGCTCCCAGCTTGAGCGTTAGCTGGAAACCTCCCTGGGGCGGGTCAAAAACCGGGCCAAATCAACGGAAACCAAGCTAACGCAGGAGGCACAACCGGAGGACGCTATGGCGAAATCCGAGACACCAGGATTGAGTTTCCAAGCGTGAAAAATCGCAAAGTTGAGCCGTCAAACCATTAGCTGGGAATCGTGTAAATCAGACCGGTTTCCGGCACCCCTCAAACGCGAAACCAAGCTAACGCTCAGGCCAGGGAAATGGCGGCAAACCACAATGCCGGGAATCCGGCCTCCTCAACCTCACGCAGGAAAACCAAGCGAAGCCGGTTCGCCCCAACCCAAACGTCCCAGCTTGAGGCGTTAGCTGGGAAACCTCCCCTGGGGCGGGTCAAAACCGGGCCAAATCAACGGAAACCAAGCTAACGCAGGAGGCGGGAGGTGAGGGATCCCGTGGGAGGGGCGCAAAGCGTCAGGTGAGGGAGGCTGCCTAGGTGAAGGGAAAAGTGCCGGGAGGTGGGCGTCGAAAAAGCGGGCGGCAGGGCTAGCCTAAGACCGGCACCAAATACACGGCAACACCTATACAAGCCAGCCACGCCACGGCCAAAATTTGCAGGGTCCGGTCGCTCAACGCCAATTCGTCGGGGGCACCGCCGGCACCGCGGTCAACATCCGCCGCATACCGAAGAATCGCAACCGTAAACGGCACCATAGACACCTGATACCACACGGCAGCGGTACCAGCAGCCTGGCGGGCCATCTCGAAACCCCACAGGGCGTAGGCGATCACCACAGAAGTGGCGGCCAAAGTCCACACAAACCGCAGGTACGTGACGGTATAACCCTCCAGGGCCTTGCGGATCTTCGCACCAGACTCCTGCGCCAACAGGATTTCGGCGTACCGCTTGCCGGCGGCCATGAACAGGGAACCGAACGCGGCCACCAACAGGAACCATTGCGACAGATAGATGCCCGCGGCCACACCGCCGGCCATGGCCCGCAGCATAAACCCAGAGCTCACCAGGGCAATATCAATCACCGGCTGGTGCTTCCACCCAAAGCAATAGCCCAGCTGCAACACGATATACACCACCATCACGATCACCAACCCATGACCGGATGACGCAAGATAGCTCACCACCACCGCAGCAAGAATCAGGGTTACTGCCAGCACATACGCCAGCTTCTGAGGCAGCATCCCGGAAGCAATAGGCCTAAACCGCTTCGTGGGGTGCGCCCGGTCGACCTCAATGTCGCGGGCATCGTTGATGAGGTAAATGGAGGATGCCGCGAAGCAGAAAGCCACAAAGGCAATGGCAACGTCCACAAGCGTGCTGGTGTCGAAGAGTTTAGCCGCACCGGCGGAAAGCGGCGCCGCCAGGGACCACACGTTCTTCACCCATTGTTTGGGGCGAAGGCCTTTGATAATGGCGTCTACTAGATTTTTGGGCGGTTTTTCCCGTGGGTGTCATCGGCTGACACCGCCTTGGCAACCTCGGCCGCAGCCTCGGGCAGCGACCCGGCCTGTGTGTCAGCCTCTGATTCTGACTTCTCTGGCTTCTCGCTCATGAGCTATCCTTCTTTCCGTTGCGCCCCGCGAACCCCACGCTGGCCGTGACCGGCAACTTTCCGGTCAATAACCTGCGCTGTTACGGCTCCCACAATTGCACCGACCAGCACATCGGTGGGGTAATGAACACCAAGTACCATACGGGATAGCATCATCACTGGCACCCCGAGCAGCGGCAACGGATTCTTGGTAATCTTCGCCAACGTCACAAGCGCCGCCGTGGTCGATGTCGCATGTGAGCTGGGGAAACTCAACTCACTCGGGGTTCCTACGCCCACCTGAATGCGGGGATCGTGCGGCCGTTTCCGTCGCACAATTCGCTTGACGACGACACTTAGTGCGTGGCTCACAAACGCCGCCGCCATCAGTTTGAGCCACCGGCCGCGATGGTTTTTATCCACCAACGCCCCGATAAATCCCAATCCCAACCACCCCAAGGAGTGCTCCCCGAAGTGGCTTAAACCGCGAGCAACGCGGAGGATGCCGGGTGTCGCCAAGCGGTCTTGGAGGGACACCAGGATGTCAGACTCGTTTTTCACTAATCGCTATTCTTTCTCACTCAGCTTTTTTGGTTTAGCTTTTCCGGTTTCGCTGTTGCGGCTTTTCCCGATCCAGCTTTTTCTGGTTCAAAAATTTTCGCCCAACTTTCCCGGCTCACCAAATCAGGGTGGGCTGCCCGGTATTGTACCCGCAGCACTTCGAAGCGTTCTTGGAGTTGCTTGTGGAGGGCCCGAGTCTGCTTGAAAAGGTCTTTGGCCTGGGCCAGGTCGCGTTTCCGGAAGACCACTCCCCGACCATCGGCGGTGGCCACGGTAGCGCCATCGACCCGCGAGAGGGAGAACCATCGGGCCCTCGATCGGAGCGAGGTTGGCTTGGGGAACCTCGTGGTGTGCCTTGTTTTCCCGGCTGAGGGAGTGTTTGATGCCTTTGGCCAGCCACACGGCCTTTTTCAGGGGGGCGAGCCGGCCGCCAACGTCCTTGATGGGCACGCCAGGGATGCCGGTGGGGCGGGGCAGTTCGGCTGCGGAGGGTAGGATGACGGCGTCGGAGTAGTTTTTCCGAATCGCGGCGATCCGGGGCAGGGAGGATTCCAGGATGTCAAACAGGTTGTCGGGCCCCTGGAGGAAGTCTTTGATTGATTCCAATTGAATAGCCACCGTCGAATATTCCAAGCACATGAGGTGTTTGATGGTGGCTTTCAGCATGCTGCGGATGATGCCGTCGATGGGACCGTCGTGGTGCATGGCGGCCACCACCAGGCGATTGCGCAGGTGGAAGTAGGCTTGCCAGTCGATGGCGTCGTCTTTATCGCTCCAGGCCATGTGCCAAATGGCAATGCCGGGCCAGGTGGCGGTGGGGTAGCCGTGGCGGGCTGCGCGCAGCCCGTATTCGGCGTCATCCCATTTAATAAAGAGTGGGAGGGGTTGGCCGATTTCTTCGGCGACCAACCGGGGGATCATGCACATCCACCAACCGTTGAATTCAGCGTCGATGCGCCGGTGCAGGTCGCGGGAGTTGGGGTGGTCGGGCTTGTCGCCGGGTTTACCAAGGTCGGAGAGCGGGTGGGCGGCAAAGTTGTGGTCGTAGTGGACGTGGGGTGCGGAGGTCCACATGAAGTCGCCACGGTTGATGATTTCACCCATGGTGTGCAGGTGGCTGCGTTCTTGCAGGTTGAGCATTTGGCCACCGATGAGCATGGGGGATTTAGCGTAGCGGGCGGCAGCCAGGGCGCGCAGCACGGAGTCGGGCTCGATGGCGATGTCGTCATCCATATAAAGAATGTGGGGGATTTAGCGGCACCAGCCGGCCCGTCCCCCAGGGCTTCGTACATGATACGGGAGTAGCCGCCGGAGCCGCCGAGGTTACCTTGGCGGAATTCGAGGAATCGGTCGCCGAAGTGGGCGACGGCATTTTTGTAGCCGGGGTGGTCGGCGGGGTGTTTATTGCCCTGGTCGGGCATGATAATCGTATCAATGACGGCATCGACTTCGGGGTCTTGGGCGAGGGCTTCGAGAGCAGCAACGGCGTCGTCAGGCCGGTTGAAGGTGGGAATGCCCACGGTCACCCGCGGTTCGAAGGGGCCAACTTGGGTGCCGTCGGGGAGCGTCTGGGTTTAGGTGCGTGGGGGGCGTACCAGCCGGCCTCTTCCACGGTCACGTCGGTTTCGGCGGTAATGTCCCACCAGAGCCAGCCACCAATTTCGAAGGGGGCAAGAGAAAGGTTGAATTCGACCTCACCGTTTTTCACCTGTTTGCCCTCGACACCGATGCGGGCACCGTCGAATTTAGAGCGGTACACGTCGATGCGGGCGGCCCCGGTGACCCTGACTTTAAGAATAACGGAATCGAGTTGGGACCAACGTCGCCAATAGCTGGCGGGGAAGGCATTGAAGTAGGAAAGAAAACTGACTTCGCTACCGGCGGTAATAGTGATACTACTGCGGTCGGTCCACATGGCACGCTGCTTGTTGTATTCAGATTCGATGAGGTACAACATGCGCACGTCGTGCGGCTCACCAACGCGAGGCAGTAAGAAGCGCTGCAACCGATAGTCGTTCATAAAAGTTACCTTCCTGGTAGATCCTTAGGATAAGAGTTTCTCCCTAAGGGTAGTGCGTAGTTGCTGGTTGCCGCTAAGCTCCCCACATCAGTGTGGGTAATTGGGGTGGTAATTATGGTTTTACCCAGCAATGATTCGCCTTAAGCCGGTTTATTATTGGAAATTTATTTTGACGGGTTTCTTTCTCGCTTTTCGACGCCCGAATTCTCAGGTAAGCCTTTTGCTGCTAGCCATGGCTCTGTAATTCTTATTCCAAATGAATAGAATCTTTTCTACAGATAAGAGTCTGACGGATTTTTTACTGGATAACCGCGATATATTCATCAATTTTTATCTATGCTGGACCATAACCGTTAATCACTTCACAAAAAGCTACCAATACCCAAAGACACCAAATGGGGGTAAATATCTGCCCCCATAACCCCTAGATTGAGGTAAGAATTAGGGATATTTTTATAAAGAAATTCCAGTGAAAATGGTAACGGTTTGGTCTCGATGAAGAAAATGAGAACATTTTAATCGACCCATAAATCACCCCCTCTGGTTTTTAAAAACCACAACAGTGATCGAACATATGTACAACATTAACGCACCTAATACCTATATAATAAATGCGTTAAAGTGCTGTTTTGGTGAATAACAGATCGAAAAAGGGTTAGTTTTCACCTCTAAAATATGGACATTTCCCAAAGTATCCACCGGGGGGATATTTCGTGGGGGACAGCCCCATAAAATGCCCGATTAGCATAACTGATATGTATGATTACGTTTCAAATCACACCCCTCTGGGGCAGTTTTTTTGGATCGGTTTTCCAATTAACATCTAATTCTTGAAACGGTTCCAAGGAACCATGCGTTATTGCCGAACGCATCACCTTAAGAATCCGTTATCAGGTATCAAGTTCGCCTTATCGGTGACTCGGTTAGCGGAGTCGCCAGAAAACGATGGGTCAATGCTTTCTCAACATAGTCTCAATAAGGGCCGGTCCAAGCGACTGGTCAGCGCAGTGGCAGCGTTGTCACTATTTTTTGGCGCAGCTCACGTAGCACCTACTGCAAGCGCACAGGAAATCGGTTCTAAATTCAGCATCGATGAAGATGAGCACGGCTACCGGATCGACAGTGGCAGCACTAACCACCAAATCCGCACCGAACTTTTCAGCGCCACCGCTCAAGCAGGCGGCGAAAAACGTCTCGCATACTGCACCGAATGGGAAGTAAACTTCCAAAAAGACCAATGATGCTTATGCTGCTAAGTGGTCTGATTTCCCCGGTGGCAACAAGTTCAAGACTGACGAGAATGTTCGTCAGAAGATCAACTGGATCGCCGCCAACAGCTACCCGGCCGTCAGCTACGAAACCGTGCTCCAAAAGGCTGGCGTGAATTCTGCTCAGGTTTCCAAGAAATCTGTGATTGCTCAAACCCAGGCAGCTATCTGGAACCTGGGCTCCGGCTTCGACTATAAGGGCCTTGCCGAAGGTACCGCCGAAGAAAAGGCCAACGCCAAGAAAGTCTATGACTACCTGCTCGGCCCCGCCAACGTGGGCCGTGCGGAGTCTACCTCTGTGGACCTCCAGGTCGGTTTCAAGGGCAAGGACACCGCAACGCGCCAGGCCAATGGTACTTTCGGACCTTTCACCCTGGACACCAACGCTGATTCCTTGGAAGTGACCGCGGAAACCGGTCAGGTTGTTGATAAGAATGGCAAGGCCTTCCCCGCCAACGAGATCAAGAATGGCCAAGAGTTCTACTTTAAGGCCGAGGAACAAGCAGGGCTCTGCCAAAGCTGATTGCTAAGGCTGCTACCTCCGAGGTCAATGGTGCCCTCATCATTTCTCCGAAGAATGGTGGCGGCCACCACCAAACCCCTGATCGTCACCTACGACAAGGAGCAAGACCAAGGAAGCCGAACTCTATATTGAGTGGGAAGGCACCAACGCCCGACTCTCCACCACCGCCCGTAAGAAGGGCGACGAGCATTCACAGCGGGTGAAGTCCAAGGGCGGCACCATCGTTGACATCGTGGCTTACGAAGGCCTGATCGTCGGCAAGGAATACACCCTCAAGGGTCAACTATACGAGCGGGTCAAGAAGAGCGACGGCACCGTCGAAGCGGTGGCAACCGGCATCAAGTCAGAAAAGAAGTTCACTCCGGTTCAAGCAAAGGACGAGGTCCACCTGGAGCTCGAAATCCCCGAGGGCTACGCTGGCAAGACCCTGGTTGTGTTCGAAGAGGCCTATGGCCCTGACGGGAAGCTCATCGCCAAGCACGATGACATCAACGACGAGAACCAAACCATCTACGTCAACCAGCCCTATCAGGACATGAGTAGCGACAGCTCCGCAGCTAAGACCGGTTCTGCCGGTGCCATGTTCGCCGGCTCCTCCAAGTGCTTCTCCGGTGGCGCAGCCGGTGGTTCTTCCAAGAAGGAAGACAAGAACAAGGGCTCCCTGGGCGACCTGTTTGCTGGTTCCTCCAGCCTCTTCGGTGGCGACAAGGACAAGGATAAGGGCGGCTCCGACAGCAACGGCGGTTCCACCAACGGTGGCAACGGCAACGGTAACGGTGGCAGCAACGCCAATGGTGGTTCCACTGGCGACAACAAGGACAACAACGGTTCTACAAGCGGTTCCACCGGTGGCGGTAACGGCAATGGCAATGGTGGTGGAAACGGCGGCGCCAATGGCGGCTCCGACACCCAGAATGGCTCCAACGCTGGTGGTGTTGCTGGTTCCGCTGGCGCAGCTGGTGGCCTCCTCGCCGGCTCTTCTTCCGACAAGGATAAGGACAAGAAGGACAACGGCTCCACCGCTGGTTCTTCCGGTGAAGGCAAGGGCAATGGCAACGGGAACGGCCAGGGCAACGGCGGTTCCGATGGCAAGAGCGGCTCCGATGCCAACTCCACCTCCGACGCCAATGGTGGCTCCACCGCTGGTTCTTCCGGTGAGAGGCAAGGGCAATGGCAATGGCCAGGGGCAACGGTAACGGTGGCTCCACCGCTGGTTCCTCCGGTGAAGGCAAGGGCAACGGTAACGGTCAAGGCAACGGTGGCGCCAATGGCGGCTCCGACACCCAGAATGGCTCCGACCCCGAGAACAAGAACGGTTCCGCCGCTCTGGCTGGCAGCACCGGCGGCGCTGACTGCGGTGGCGCCCTGGCTCTCGGTGCCCTCGCCGTTGGTGGTCTGGTCCTGACCGCGGTTGGCTTCAATGTTCTCGCCAAGAACGCAGCCCCCTGCTCCGCTGGCTGGTGCAGCCGACCCTGAAGAGCGACACCAAGGGGTGCTGCCCCGGCTGCTGGTGATCCGAACAAGAACAACAAGAACGCTGCTAATGCCAACACCAAGGGTGCTGAGCCCAAGGAAAAGGGTGTGGCTCACAAGGATCCCAACACTTCCAAGATGGATGTCAAGAGCGCAAGCCCCTGCTAAGAGCAACTCCGCACTGGCCAACACCGGTGTGAGCGGCATCCTGATTATGCTGGCAATCGCCGCGGTTGCTGCGGTTGCTGGTGGTGCACTGATCTTCTTCGGTCGTCGTAAGAAGAACTAAAATCTAGCATCATCCATATCGACCCCCAGGGATTCCCGGGGGTCGATTTTTTTATTGCGTACATTGTGAGGTGACAGTATCGGACGACAACAGGGCGATCGTTGAATCACCAAACGCCGAAGCAATGTCCGAGGGCATGACAACCAGCACCCCATCCGGTTTGACTGACACGTCAGCAAGGTCAAGCACGATCCGCTCAGTCTGCGCGTCGAAGGGGTCGCCGGCGCCATAGTCCGCGGCCAGCACCTCGGTGTCCCGCATGGTGATGGTGATAAATCGTTCCCGCATCGGCGAACTGAGCAGCCCAAACGTCACGGTCCGATCGACCGGCAGCACCCCGGTGTATTGGATCAGCCCAAGCTGCTGCCCGGCATATTCCGTCACCGCGGCACTACTGATCAGCGGCAGCCCGTCGTCAAGCTCGCTGGCAATCGGTCGCGCCGCCCCCATGACACCGGTTTCCTCATCAAGCTGGCTGTAGCTGCAGCGCGGGTACACGATCGCCCCGCTTGTCGACGCCCCAAAGGCCGACGCCGGGTCCTCACCACTCCCACTCCCGATAGCATTCCTGGTGGTGACGATCTCTTCCCGGCGCGCCCGCCCAGCATTGTAGGACCTGGCTTCACTCCCCGCGCCGACGCCGACGCCGCCTGCGTCACCGATCCCGCAGCTGCTCAGGGTAGCCAGGACCATCAGGACCCCCATCACCAATGTTGTGTTCTTCATGATGGCCTATAGCGTAACCAGTGGAGCCGAACCATCAAAGTGGGATGTTTCCCCTCCTCATTTCCTCATTGCGTTAGCTGGGTTTCGTCTCAACGACGCCTCATTTTGGCCTGGCTTGGTGGGAACCCCAGCTAACCGATTCCCACCATTAGCCCATCACCCCGCACCGCCTACCTTGTTCCGCATCTCCCAGCCCTCGCCCTGTTCCGCCCTGCGCGTTAGCTGGGTTTCCACTCTTGCCGCTTCATTTTTGGCCCCTCTGAAGGGGTTTCCCAGCTAACGCGCTGGGGAGGCTCAGCACGATGCACGCGTTCGGTAGGGTCTTGGCAACACGATGAAAGCGCACTGACTCCGAAGAGTTTCTGCTGGTTTTTTGGTTCCTGCGTTAGCTGGGAAACCTCCTGGAGCAGCCCAAAATCACCCCGCCGGGTGGGAACCCCAGCTAACGCAGACCAGGCGTGCGATTGGATGTCTCTCAGGCTTTGTCTCGGCCATGGTTTTGAGCGTTAGCTGGGATTCCGACAAACTGGCGTTCAAAAAGCCTTGATTTCTGACCGTCCTGGAGCGAACCCCAGCTAACACACACCGGATCAGCAACGCAGCAACTGTGGTGATGGCCTGATTCCCTGAACACCTCTTCGACACTTCCTCCTGGAGTTTCCCGGCTTGAGGCGTTAGCTGGGAAACCCTCCCACAACCGGCCGGAAACATCCCAGAAAAGTCGGAACCCCAGCTAACGCTCGGGGCAGAAAAACCCGCCACCGACCACCCAGCCAACCAGCAACCACGCACCCGAAAACCAGTCACCCGGCAACCCAGCCACCGCCCTCCCCCACCAAACCTGTCTACTGGGTGATGTCCATGTATTTCAGGTGGGCGTCGACCTGTTCCCGGGTGGGGATGCCGTTGCGCCAGAAGTACATGGTGAAGTTGTCTTTGGGATAGTAGACGTAGATGTATCCCCAGTCGGATTTGGGGAAGGCCGCACCGATTTCGGGTTTGGCCCCGTCGGCTTTTTGGATGTGCATCCTGGTGAGGGTGTTGAGGTCGCTCTGCCAGGGTGGACCTGCCGATTCAAGTTCGTCTCGGCGGCTTTGGCGTGTTCGCCGGGCACCCAGTAGTAGTTGCTGACGCTCACGTCGTGGTCGAGTTTGGGGGCGTCAGGGTCTTCCGCCAGGGTGCATTTGTAGACGGGGACGGGCATATATTTGTCGTGTTCGTCGGCTTTTCCGGTGCATTTCTGGGAGGCATTGACGAATTTTTCCGGCAGGAATTGGTTGACGGTGTTGTAGCGTTCGATGAGGGGATTTCGGCGTCGCCGTTTTTCGGTGTTGACTGCGGCTACTTTGCTGACGGTGGGATGTGGATGTGGTTGGTTGGGTTGTGGTGACTCCGGCGGATGTGCGTGTGGATGTGGGGGTCGGCTTGAGGTGGCCGCCGCGGGGGCTGGGTCCGCGGTGTTGTCGGGTTTTTTCTGGGTGAGGATGAAGTATCCGGCGGCAGCGAGGACGCCCACACAGATGAGGGCGAGGATGGTTGTCAGCAGGTAGCGGCGTTTTTTTGGGCTTCGATTTTTGTGGGGGCGGCCGGCTCCGGTGGGTTGGGGAGTTCGGTGGGGCCACCGGCTCCGCCCTGATTCACTAGGGTAGCTGCCGCCGGAGCCACCGCAGGTTCCTTGACTTCGGCCTTGGCCCCCGCCTCGGCTTCGGCCGGCTCTGGTGGGGTGGCGGGTTTGACGGCTGGGAATGCTTCGGTGCCGCTGTGGCGGCGTCGGTGGTGCAGGTCGCGGATGGGGTGGTGAGGCCTAGTTGGGTGGCGGCGATGGCCCCGTGGGCGACTGCGGTGCTGGGGTCGTCGACAAGCGTGACGGATGCGATTTTTCGAGTCGAGGTGCAGGCAGGGGATGTGGGCGGAGCCGCCGGTGAGGTAGAGGGGTGCCGAAGTTGAGGAGGGGGCGGGCGAGGTCGGCGACGCGCCCAATCACGCTGGCGATAATGTGTTCGAATTCGGTGCGGGTGAGGTGGACGTCGTGGCGGTGGCGCCGGATGGCAATGGTGATGGTGGTTTCGGTGTCGGTGGAGAGTTGTTCTTTGGCGTTGTGGATAGATTGCTCAACGGCCCGCATGATTTGGGGCGGTGCCGCGTGGAGCTCGGCGGCGAGGTGTGGGTGGTCGCGTTCGAGGCGGCTGATGAACCATTGGTAGAGCAGGTTGTCGATGGTGAGCCCGCCGAGGCTGCTGTCGCCGGTGGCTGCAGTGACGCGCACGTCGCCGGCGGGTTCGGCCTGGAGGGTGGTGATGTCGAGGGTGCCGCCGCCGAAGTCGCATATTGCTATTTGCGGGCCGGATGCACTGTGGATTGCTGCGGCCCGGGGTTCGGAGATGATGCGGATGGTGTCGCGGTTGATGCCGCTTGTCGACGCCGCTTCGACGAGGGTCATCACCTCGGGGATAGTCCACGGTTCGGGGTGGGTGATGGTGACGGTGGTGGGTGGGTGGCCGGCATGTTGGGCGCGGCCGGCGTCGAGGGCGGTTCGGAAGGTGGCGCCGATGATGGTGGCGAGCGGCATGGTGGCGCCGGCAACGGGGACGAATTCGTGTTCGATATAGCGCTTGGGGTAGGGGATGAAGCGGGCGGGTGGTTTTGCCGGTTGGTATGGGCGTCATCGCCTGTGATGATGGTACCGTCTTCGGAGACGTATGTTGCGGAGGGAGTGACCAGTAATGTTGCGATGGCACCGGTGGGTCCGGTGGTGTGGGCGGCGACGGTGGTGATGGTGCCGTAGTCGAGGGCGAGGTGCCAGGGGTTGCTCATTATGGTTGTGCTCTCTGTGAGTATCCCCATCGGAGGGCGAGGGTGGTTGCGGCGCCGATGAGTCCGCCGGCTAGGACGTCGGTGAGCCAGTGCACGCCGAGGTAGAGGCGGGCGACGCAGACCGTGATGGCGATTGCCCAGGTGACTCCGGCCAGCCTGGTGACCCAGCGGGGTTTGTGGGGGATGAGGCTGATGGCGGTGGCGACGGCGATGATGGTCATGGCGTGCCCGGAGGGCATGGAGTAATTATATTCTGGGGCTAGTTGGAGGTTCAGGGGCGGCCGGGGTCGGTGCACAATGTGTTTGGTTATTGGGGAGATGATGTTAGTTGCGACTGCGGTGAATAATGGCAGTAATGCGTAGCGCATTCCCCAAAGTTTCGCACTGATGATCGACGCCCAGAGCAGCACCAGCACTGGTCGGAATATGACCGATAACCCAATGAGGATATGGGTTATAGTGCCGGTGCGGCGGGTGACAAAGAAGTCGAGAACCGTCTGATCCACTAGTAGTCCAGGTTAGTTGGTTTCAAGTTCGGCCTTGAGTTTGTTGTCGAACATGCTCAGCGCGGAGGCGATAGCCATGTGCATGTCGAGGTATTGGTAGGTGCCGAGGCGGCCGCCAAAGTAGACGCGGTTGGTTTCGGTTTCAGCCGCGGCTAGCTGCCGGTATTTGAGGAGTTTGGCCCGATCTTCGGGGGTGTTGATGGGATAGTAGGGTTCGTCACCTTCTTCCGCGAAGCGCGAGTATTCCTTCATGATGACGGTTTTGTCTTTGGGGTAGCGGTCGTCACGTTCGGGGTGGAAGTGCCGGAATTCGTGGATGCGGGTGTAGGGATATTCGGCATCGTTGTAGTTCATGACTGAGGGTGCCTTGGAAGTCACCGGTGGGGAGCACTTCGGTTTCGAAGTCGAGGGTGCGCCAGCCGAGGTGTCCGGCAGAGTATTCGAAATATCGGTCGAGTGGACCGGTGTACACTACGGGCGCTTCGGGGCTAGCGGCGCGTAGTGTTTCGCGGACGTCGAACCAGTCGGTGTCGAGTCGTACTTCAATGTTGGGGTGGTTGGCCATGTTTTCCAGCCAGGCGGTGTAGCCGTCGACGGGGAGGCCTTCGTAGGTGTCGTTGAAGTAGCGGTTATTGAAGTTGTAGCGCACGGGCAGTCGGGTGATATTGCCGGCGGGCAGTTCGCGGGGGTCGGTTTGCCATTGTTTGGCGGTGTAGTCCCGGATGAAGGCTTCGTAGAGGGGGCCGGCCGATGAGGGAGATGGCTTTTTCTTCCAGGTTGGTGGCGTCGTCACTGTCGATTTCGGCGGCTTGTTCGCGGATGAGTTCGCGGGCCTCGTCGGGCGAATAGTAGCGGCCGAAGAATTGGTTAATGAGGCCGAGCCCCATGGGGAATTGGTAGGCGCTGCCGTTGTGCATGGCAAACACACGGTGTTGGTAGCCGGTGAATGAGGTGAACTGATTGACATAGTCCCACACACGTTTGTTCGAAGTGTGGAAAAGGTGAGCTCCGTATTTGTGGATTTCGATGCCGGTTTCGGGTTCGGCTTCGGAATAGGCGTTGCCGCCAATGTGGCTCCTACGTTCGATGATGAGGACGCGCTTCCCGAGCTGCGAGGCGGCTTGTTCGGCGATGGTGAGGCCGAAGAAACCGGAGCCGACGACAATCAGATCATAGGTATTCATGGTGCTTAAGCGTATCACCTTGCTTTTCGACGCCGCACCGTGCGTCGAAAAGCCACAATTGGGAAACATTTTTATCTTGGTCACATTTTTGTGCGGGAGACACGCCTGGGAAAAAATTTTTTCGGCAGCTTTCCGCAGGTCGCCCCCTATTTCGCATTAGTAACATCCTTAACATTAGCTTCATTATTCACATAAATGCACTATTGTTAACTAGAGTCACTAACCTTAAACTAAACATTTAAAGTTATCCGCGAACTCAGGGAGACCACAGTGAAACAACGACGCCGCCTCATAGCAGCGAAATCGCGGCCAGTCACAGCCACCATTATGGCTGCCGCATTACTCGCCAGCGCCGCCGTGGGAATAACCGCCACCAACATCCTGAAAAACCCAGGAAGACGGCATTAAACCCATCGACCCAACCATGACCACCGCCAGCCTGGCGGATGGCAAAAACGTCGTCGTCAACGACCCTGCCATCAGCAAACAAGGCGATGGCAACACCAACCGCACCGTCAAAGAATTTAAACGCGACGAGGCATTCTCCCAATTCGGCCTCACCTGGGACGGCAAAAAAGACATCGCCGCCTTCGTCCGCGGCCAACGAGCCGACGGAACCTGGACCCCATGGTTCGACACCGACCCCCTCGACTACGGGTCCTCCAAACCCTTCGAACGCAAGGGCACCGACCTCATTTACATCGAGCCCACCAACACCGTCCAGGTGTCTATATCCGGCGTTGACCTGCTCAAAGACAAAACCGCCAAAGACCTCAACGCGGTCTTTATCGACGGCGGCAAATCCACCCCCACCGACTCTGGCATTAAACTCGCCGCCGACTCCGACGGCCTGCCCAAAGTTATTTCCCGCGCCGGGTGGGGCGCCGACGAATCCCTCAGGTGTGAGGAACCCGAATACACGGACCACACGTCTGCCATTGTCATCCACCACACCGCAGGGTCGAATAACTACAGCGAGGACGAGGCCGCCGGCATTGTGCGCGGCATCTACAAGTACCACGCCCAACAGTTGGGTTGGTGTGACATTGGCTACCACAGCCTGGCCGATAAATTCGGCAACCTCTACGAGGGCCATTACGGCGGCATGAATAAGTCCGTCATTGGCGCCCACGCCGGCGGCTTCAATGAGAACACCTGGGCGATCTCCATGCTCGGCAACTACCAGGAAGAAGAACCCACCGACGTGATGATAAAAAGCGTTGGTGAGCTGGCCGGCTGGCGGGCCAAGGTGGCGGGCATCGACCCGCTAGGGAAGGGCACCCACACCTCCGAGGGCACCGAATTCACGTTCTACCCCTACGGCACCGAGGTGGAGTTGCCCAATATTTTCGCCCACCGCGACGTCGGCAATACCGAATGCCCCGGCGACTATGCCTACGCCAAGATGGACCAGATTCGGCAAACCGCCAAGGCCAAGTTCGATTCCCTGGGCGGTAAGTCCATCGACCAGGACATCACCGGCGACAACAATGGCGCCTCCAATAACAGCGGCGGCAGCAATGCCGGCACCGGCACCAATAATCGGGGCGTCAGCAATAACAACCAGAAGAGCGCCGATAATGCCGCATCTCTGGTGCAGGGGCTGCAACGCCAGGGCAAGTCGGATAATAAATCCGGCACCAATAACTCCAACTCGCTAGTGGGGCTGATTCTCAAGGTGCTGTCCGCCAACGGTGGCCTGATCGGCACGCTCAGCAAGCTGGGCACCATCAAAATCATCAATGGCCTGGACCTGGGCAAGATCATTTCGCTGGCCCAAAAGCTCGCACCCCTTGTCGAGCAATAACCAAATCTTCCGCACCGCCAACACCAACTACCCCACCTTGGGTGAGGCCCGCACCAAGGAGGTGACCTACACCAACGGTTACGACCAAGAGGTCACCTACACCCTCTTCGAGAACGGCATCGTGGTCGGCACCCCCAGCACCGGCACCCACGCCTGTGGGGACCCATTGGTGACACCTGGGCCGCGCAAGGCTTCGACATGGGCCCGCTCGGGTTGCCGGTCAGTGAGGAGGAGGTCGACGGCGAACTCGTACGCGTCGATTTTGAGGGCGGGCATGCCACCTACGATTCCGCCACCGGCAAGGTCGACGTGAAGACCAACGAGAAGGGCGACGCCCGCAATAATGCGGTCCAGGCCGGGGCAACCGCCGGTGATAGCGACATTGCCGCCGCAGCCAGCAGCGCCAACAGCGCCACCTCTGCAACCCCCACCGCGGCCGCTACCGCCACGGGCAGCGAGGCCGCGGGCGAAGAAGCCGCAGCCCACGCGACCACCGGTGCTACCGGTGCCGCCGCCGGTAACGCCGAACCCACCGACGCCGATATCCCGGTTACAACCGAAGAATAAAGACTTGTTGTCTCCGATATAACGAGCAACAACCGCCAAAAGCCCAACCCGTCCTCTAGCCTAACGGGTTGGGCTTTTGCGCATCTCCCAGGTCCTATAAGCCCTATGGGCCCCTATGCGAGCCTATGGGAACAGCCGCTCCAACACGCGGGCCACCCCGAAATCATCGTTGCTGGTGGTGATCTCGTCGGCAGCCACCTTCACCCGCTCGTCGGCGTTCCCCATGGCCACCCCCAGGCCCGCCCACTGCAACATTTCAATGTCATTCGGCATATCGCCGAACGCCACCACATCCGAAGCCGGCACCCCATAAAACTGGGCCACGGCCATGAGGCCGGCGGCCTTCGTCACCTGTGGCGCGGATATTTCCAATAGCCCCTCATCCGTGGAGAAGGTTATATGGGCCAACTCGGGCGGCACCACCAGCTTAATCAGGTGATACAGGTCCCACGCGGTCTTACGATCGTTACGCACCAAAAGCTTGACGGCGGATTTAGCCGCCAGCTCGGTCTTGTCCGCCACCGTATGCTCCTCCGAATCCCACAGATGCAAAAAATCCGGGGTGACCAGGAATAATTCGTCACACTTATCGAAAGCCGACGCCCCAACCCGCTCCACGGCGTAGCTGACCGACAACACGTCGTCGATAAGCTGCATGATTCTGGTCAGCGTGGCCGGTGGCAGGGTGCGGGTGGTGATCACCCGATCGGTGTCGGAATCGTAGAGCACCGCGCCGTTCACGCAAATGCAAATGGGGCGAATGGGAAGCTGATCGAGCACCGGATAAATCCAGCGCGGCGGACGACCGGTGGCAAGCACCAGCTCGGCGTCTTTGGTGGCGGCATGGGTCACCGCATCCCGCAGCCGGGGAGTCACCCGCTCTGCGCTGGTAATGAACGTACCATCAATGTCACTGACTATAAGATGCGTGGGCATAATGAGTATTTTCCTATTCTAGGGCGGTATTCCCAAGCCCTATTCCAAAGCGGGGGCACCTCCACCAAGAGCTGCTGGCCGCCAATATTCGCCCCCGGGAAAGGGGCCGTATTCGGTTTCGTATTCGCTACGAAGCCTATCAAGCATGATCTTCATGGTTTCCCGCAACTTCGCAGTATCGTCTTCCACCACCCCGGTGAGCGCCAGCGGCCCCCCACCTGCACCCACACGGGAAAAATGATGTCGGCCCAGACGCTTCTTATGCCCCTTGGTCCACACCCGCTGCGAGCCCCACAACACCACCGGAATCAACGGCACACCCGCCTCCTTGGCAATCCGCGCCGCCCCCGTCTTAATGTCCTTGATCTCAAAGCTGCGGGAAATCGTGGCCTCGGGGAAAATCCCCACCAGGTTTCCGGCCCGCAAGCTTGTGACCGCAGCATCAAGCGCACTGGCGCCGGCACCTGCCGACCGGTCGACGGGAATGTGCTTCATTTTGCGCATCAACGCCCCCACCACAGGCACGTCAAACACCTCTTTTTTAGCCATAAACCGCACCAGCCGGCGACCATGCAGATTCGCGGTCGTACCACCAAAAATGAAATCAAAATAGCCAGTGTGGTTCAAGGCCAAGAGCGCCCCACCCGTGTCGGGAAGATTCTCGCTCCCAATAATCGACATTTGGATGCCCTGAAACCGAAGCATAGCTTTAATCAATCGGATGATGATCTGGTTATAGACAATCTCCCGATTCTCGGCTTTATTCGTCGCAGTGGGCCGGAACCCGGGGCGCACCCAATACAAACTTCCGTGCTTCTGCCAACCCGCACGTACCTTCATAAATCGCACAATCTTTCTACTTCAGTTTTCCTACCCGCATTTTTTCGAGCTTTTCGAGCTTGTCGACGCCCCTCCCGGCCGCCGGCCACCACCCGCCAGTCGCCTAGCGGATCGGCTCAAACACTTCCTTGCCCACAAACGGCCGCAGTGCCTCCGGCACCACCACGGAACCATCGGCCTGCTGATGATTCTCCAAAATGGCGACAAGCCACCGCGTGGTAGCGAGCGTCCCATTCAATGTGGCCGCAATATGCGCTTTACCAGCCTCATCACGATACCGGGTACGCAGCCGACGGGCCTGATACGTGGTGCAGTTCGAGGTAGACGTCAACTCCCGATACGTATTCTGGGTCGGAACCCACGCCTCGGTATCAAACTTGCGTGCGGCGGAAGATCCCAGGTCGCCGCCGGCAACATCAATAATCCGGTAAGGCACCTCAATGGCAGAGAGCATGTCGCGCTCCATCTCCAGCAGCGCATGATGCTGAGCGGCAGCCTCCTCCGGCTTGCAATAGACAAACATTTCCAGTTTGTCAAATTGGTGAACCCGGATAATACCGCGAGTGTCCTTCCCATAGCTGCCAGCCTCCCGACGGAAACACGACGACCACCCCGCATACTTCCGCGGCCCATTGCTCAAATCAATGATCTCATCCTGGTGATATCCAGCAAGAGCCACCTCGGATGTACCCACCAAATATAAGTCATCTCGTTCGAGATAATAGATTTCTTCCGCATGTTCGCCCAAAAATCCCGTACCGGACATAACCTCGGGACGCACCAAAACGGGGGGAATCATAAGTTTGAATCCGGCAGTCCGAGCCTTCTGCGCAGCAAGAGTCAACATGGCGAGTTGCAGGAACGCGCCATCGCCAGTGAGATAATAAAACCTGGCGCCGGACACCTTCGCGCCCCGATCCATATCGATGAGACCGAGCGAGATTCCTAGATCCAAATGATCCTTAGGCGTGAAGTCAAAACTGCGCGGTTCGCCCACATGTTCGAGAATAACGAAGTCATCTTCGCCACCGGCCGGCGCCCCTTCTACAATATTGTCGATCCGCATCTGCAGATCAGCCACAGCCGCCTCGGCTTCTTTCCGCGCGTCTTCCGCAGCCTTGACCTTCGCCTTTAGTTCATTTGCACCAGCGAGCAAAAGCCGGCCGATCCTCGGGAGCAGCCTGGCCAATTTTTCTTACCGAAGGCGTTCTGCTCAGCCTTGAGCTCATCTGCTGCTTTGATGGCGGCACGGCGGGATTCGTCGGCAGCAATGAGCTGGTCCACCAAAATGGGGTTAGCGCCGCGGGTGCGTTGGGAGTCACGTACAAGGTCGGGATTCTCACGGAGGAATTTCAGGTCAATCATGCATTTTAGTCTATCTGTTATGGATGATCCCCTGGAACTTGTTGTAAAGTCGTTGTAAAGGTGTTGTAGCATAGCCCCCAGAAACGACCTTATGGGGGAAAGAAAATGTACAAAAAGTAACCCCATAATTATGGTGGTCCTGTACTGGTTATGACCGCTAGGAGTAGTATTAGGGTATGACTGATCCTCCTGTGGAGCTACCCATCAGGACCCTGACTGATGAGAGTGACGCTCCAAAACATCAACAACTCAGGGAGATCCTCGAAGACGTATGCCTTAACTACTTAAACCCGGGCGACATGTTGCCGGGCGAGCGGGTGTTAGAGGAACAATATGGTGTTTCTCGCATCACTGTGCGCCGGGCGATTGGTGACCTTGTGGCCAGTGGTAAGCTGCGGCGTGCCCGCGGCAAAGGAACGTTCGTTGCGCATTCGCCGCTGGTGGCGCGAGTACATCTCGCCAGCTTTTCCGACGAGATGGCGGCGCAAAACATTACCTCTTCATCAAAGATTTTGCTCTCGGCATGGACGACGGCCCCGGAAGAAATTCGGATTTTCTTCAACTCGCCGATGACCAAACCGCACACGCATTTACGACGCCTCCGGATGGGCAATGGGAAACCATTCTCCATTGATGACGGTTGGTATAACTCGCTTTTCGCCCCCGACCTACTGGAAAATGACGTATACAAGTCCGTGTACGCCATTTTGGATGCCCAATATCACGTACCTATCACCGACGCCGAACAAATTGTGAGCGCTATCGCAGCGGGCAGCGATGATTCGGAATTCCTGCAAGTGGATAAGGGAACTCCCCTCCTCAAGGTGGTGCGGTTCTCCCGGTCGAATCTGAAACCCATCGAATGGTGCTCCTCGCTGTATCGTACCGACCGTTATGCTTTGCACACGCTGATTACTAAAGCATAATAGAAGGACTATGAAGAAAACTTGGCGTACCACGGATGTACTTCGCATTCTCATTGTGGCAGTATTAGCAGCCGCCGCGGCGTTCGGAGGCTACTACCTGATGTCCCCCACAAAAAATAGTGAGGGGAAGACCACACACGCCAGTCAGGCCGATGACGGCAAATCCACGAAAACAGGTGTAGCATCCTTCACTTCTGCGGATGCGGGATCCTGCCTTACCTGGCAGGATAGCGGCACCACCATTACGGCTTTCGAACAAACGGACTGCGGCGGCCCCCACCGGTTTGAGGTTTCCTCCCGAGAGGATTTATCCACCTACCCCAGCTCCGAGTTTGGGGCGAAAGCCGCGATGCCAAATACAACCCGGCAGGCCCAATTGCGGGAAGAATTGTGCATGGACCCAACGATGAAGTATTTGGGGGGCACGTTCGACCCATTGGGGCGGTATTCGGTGGCGTCGATTTTGCCGCCGCAGGCCGCCTGGAATGCGGGCGACCGCACCTTGTTATGTGGCATTCAGGCCACGGATGAGGCGGGCAAGGTGATTACTACCAACGGCAAGGTGGCGCAGCAGGATCAGGCCCGGATTTTCGGGGTGGGCGAGTGCGTGGCCGTGGATGGCGCGAACTCCGAAAAGCAGATTGATTGTACGCAACCTCACCAGTTGGAGGTCACTCAGATCGTGGATTTGTTGCAGGTGTTTCCCCAATCACACCCCGTCGATTGAAGACCAGGATAATCACCTGCGCACGGTGTGCACCCAGGCGGCGAAGGATTACATTGGTGGCGACGACCAGCTCTATAAGTCCACGTTGCAGCCGCTGTGGGCGACGATTCCGGCGAATTCATGGGATCGCGGTTCGCACAGCGTGAACTGTTCCCTCATGTTTAACGACAACGGCCACCTGGGCACGTTGGCCGGCTCGGCGAAGGGCCAGTTCACGATCAATGGGCAGCCGCCCGCGGAGCGCCCGGATCGTGCCCCCATTGTGAACCCCGAGGCGCTTCAGTCCGTGCAGCCGAAACCCCAGTAGAGGTGAATGCCCATGATGGAGATCAGTGACGAGCGGTTCGAGGAGCTTGTCGACCAGGCCCTCGCCCAGATTCCCGACGAGGTGCACGAGCACATCAAAAACGTGGTGTTCCTCATCGAGGACTATAATCCCCGCTCCCCACATCTTGGGCCAGTACACCGGTGTGGCGTTGCCCAAACGCACTTTCGACCACACGGGTTTTCTGCCTGACACGATTGCGATTTACCGCAGGCCCTGAAGGATTATTGTTGGTCCGAGGATGAGCTTGTAGAACAGGTGCGCATTACGGTGATGCACGAAATGGCCACTATTTTGGCTTGGATGAGGACGATCTCCACCCGCCTAGGGCTACGGCTAATCCTCCTCCCCTCCCCCTCGCTTTACGACGCCCTCCCGGTGGCACCCGGACCACCCGGGGGATTATGTTTGCCACATCATCTCGCAACCCTCAGGCCTGAGCCAGCCCCTACTGCACTGCCGCACCGCATGGGCTTTTAGCTTGGGTTCCCACCCAATCACACCCAATCCCCACCCTAGCCCTAAACACGGAACCCAAGCCCAGCATTCTGCAGCCCGCCAAGCAGGACGTTTGCTTTAGCTGGGGTTCCGTTGGCTGCTCCAGTTTGCCCAGGAAGAAAATCTCCCGAAAGACCGGAATCCCAGCTAAAGCAAACACGCAGCTCAACCAAGGAAACCAGGGCAGCCGCCTAATCTCTCCACAACCCTTGCCGCATATCCTCTAAAGCTTGAGTTCCGCCCCAAAATCCACACATTCAGGGTCGTTATCAACCGGAACCCAGGCTTAGAACTTATACTGCGACAGGCGGGAGTGGAGGTAGCAGGTATTCTAAGCTTGGACTCCAGTTTTAAAACCAATATTCTCCCTGGGACAACAGGGTACGCCAAATGGAAACCAAGCTTAGAAGATATGCAGCCAAATCCCGACCTGACACTAGACTCGCTTTAACTAAGATTCCGCATCCGGCCAGACCATAAGCCCAGGAAACACACCCACCACAAAACCAGAACCCAAGCTTGGGACACCTCCAACCCGCCAAACAGGATGTTTGCTTTAGCTGGGGTTCCGTTTAGCTGCTCCAGTTTGCCCAGGAAGAAATCTCCCCAAAAACTGGAACCCCAGCTAAAAGCAAAACACACAGCTCAAACCCAGAAAACCGACCACACTCCCATCCCTCCCACACCCCGAGCTTTCCCAAACCCCTCAGCACAACACAGCACATTTCCTAAGCATGGTTTCCATTCTCAGGGGCACCATGAACGCACCCAAAACCCCAGATGCTCCCCACCCGCAAGGAGATCAAGCTTAGAAACTGTGCAGCACAATTTGCCCGGGTTTGTGTGGCCCACAGAGCCGAACCCCATATTCTGTCCGAAAACCTTTTGTGACGCAGGCCAATATGAAGTGCTATTGGCCCAGAATCCAAGCTTATCGAATATGCTGCCACACTCCCGGGAAGCAACAACCACGCCCATCCTCAGCACCCTAAACGCCAGGACGCCAACCCGATCTTTAGCTTAGAAACTGTGCAGTCATATTATCTGCTAGCCTCCCCGCTCACCTACTGGGTGGGCGAGTGTCATAGAATAAAACTACGGATTATTTTCATAAAGGAATTAGGTAATGAGAGGATTATTGCGGAAAACTCATATTTTCGACCATTTTCCCCATATTGGCTTGAACCAGCATGGTCAGTTTTAATTCACCATGACCCTTCAACAGCGAAAATAATACCAACAAAAGTATCCCCTTCAAATGTCGGAGATACAATAAGCATAATCAATAAATTTGGAGCTTTGGCACCGCATCGGAAGAACCATTGATACCACCGAATGCCACCCACATTAATCGCACAGGTTTGGGAAGTTCGTGAGGCTTGTGGGCCGTGTTGGACAGCATTCAAGGGTTCCTTGAGTGTCATAATAATGAATAAGGCTTTCAACCAGGAGAAACGTCGAAAAGCAAGAGAGGAGTGGCCATGAAACGATTGCTTGCAATATTCGTTGCGGCGCTACTGATCACCGGATGCAGCACAACCGGGGGCCGAGAAAAACAGGAGCAGCAAACGCGGCAGGTTCAGCCGCAGAGCAGCCCCCAAAGCAATAGGGAGATCATCGACACGCCTAGCGAGTCCCGCAACCCAGCAAGCGTTCCTGGTTTATACCGAACCTGCACCTACCAGGCAAAACGTGACGATAGTAGGAATTCGCAACCCGCCTCTGCCGCCACCAATGCCGATTTGCCGCTTGTCGACGGCGCAGCGTTGTCAACCACCGAGAATGGGGTGCGCGCCGTCATCCATTACCGGGGTGACCTGACGGATAACCAGTCTGCTTCGGTGGATATTTATAGTTCCGCTAAGCAGGAGCATTTCATTACCATCACCCTTATTGGCACAAAGGTGGTGGCGGTCAGCCACGGGGAGGGAAACACCCGGCGCGATGACCAGCGGGAATGGCTAGAGCCGCAGAGTGCTTCGGTGGAGAAGGAGTGGGTAGAGATCGCTTTGAATGCGAAGCTTGCCCGGTATTTTTGGTGACCAATCCTATGTGGTGATGCGGTCGCCGAATTCGGTGTCGCAATGCCACGATGGGAAGAATAATGACATGAACCTGCCGGAGAAGCCGGCATCCACCAGCGAGGCAGTGTCCGCTGGTGAACCCGCTGCCGCCGTGCCGAATTCCGCGGGTGCGCAGGGCCAGCAGGGGCAACAGGGACAGGGCCAGCCGGCGGCACCGGCCTCGGCCCGGCAGTAGTCGCACCTCTACGCGACCTTCATGTGTTGGTCGGCGGAACCTGCCACCAGGTCGGAGTGGGTGGCCACGACCACGCTTGCACCGCCGTCGGCAAGGTCGCGCAGGTGAGCAATGACCCGCAGGGAATTGTCGTGGTCGAGCGCGCCGGTGGGTTCGTCGGCGAGTACTACCTTGGGTGGCCGTACGAGGAGCCGGGCGATGGCGACCCGCTGCTGTTCGCCGCCGCTGAGTTCGCACACTTGCCGGCGCTCGTACCCGGCCAACCCTACCTGTTCCAAGACTTCGGCAACCTGGGTGAGCATTGCTTTGGAAGGGAATATTTGGTTGGGTCGGGCAGCCAGGTTGATGTTGTCGTAGACGGTTTGGTCTGGGATGAGGGCGTAGTCTTGGAAGAGGTAGCCCACATAGTCGCGCCGGTATTTTCGGGCTTTGCGATACCCCAGCTTGGTCACTTCGGTGCCGAACACTTGGATACTGCCGGAGTCGGGGGTTTCCAGCGCCCCAATGCAGTTGAGTAGGGTGGATTTCCCGGAGCCGCTGGGCCCGGTCAGGGCGGTAATGGAGTGCGGTGGGACGTCGAAGCTCAGGTTTTCCCAGAGGGGCGGCTGCTTGTGAAAGCTTTTTGTCAGGTTTGATACGGTAATCATGCAGAAGGTCCTCCTTTCCTTAAGATTAAGATTATTGGGTGTGCCACGCCCGGGTGTAGCGTCGTTCGGCCAGCCAGATTGCGGTAATGAGCCAGAATGCGGCGAGTCCTATCGTCAATGCCACAATGGTGGGGGTGACTGCCTCGGACCGGCTGAATTCGGCGACCATGGATGGGTTTGAGGCGAGTAGTGCGTGGTAGGAGGCATTCCGGTACCATAGGTATCCCAGTGGTACCACCAGGAATATTGCCTCGGCGATGAGGAACCCTAGGTAGGCTCGGGTGAATGGCACTCCTATGAGCAGGCAGGCACGCAGCCGGTCACGGTGCCTGAGGGAGAAGGTAATGATGCACGCCAGCACTGTGGCCGCCAGCACGATGAGGAGTATGCCCAGGTTGGATGCGGTGGCTCGGGTTTCTACTGCGAGTTTCGACGTTTGCTCCTGCCACTGGTCTTGTGCCGGCCGCCACCCGGCGATGACTCCCTGGAATGCTGGGTCTTCGCTGAGTTCTTTCGCCGCAGCCTTGTCTTTGAGTAGCACGTATCGTTGGGTGGACCATGCCGATAGGTTTCGGTTGGATTCCATATCCAGGCCTGGCGGCAGCACTGTTACGACGGGTCGTTTCAGCATGAGGTCATAGGAGAATGCCCCGTATTCGGATTGGTAGCTGAAGACGCTGAAGTCTGCCGGCTGGGGTAGTTTTTCCACGCGCAGCCCAGAATATTGTTGCTGGACTTGCCCTACCGCCTTGTCGACATCCGCTGGGGGCGCATCGTCAGGATAGAGGATGCGCACAACATTGGGTTCTTCTGGTGGAAGGTGCAGTTCCCGCTGGGCATAGTAGGAGTTCACGAGTAGTTGCATGAGGTCTTCTGGGGAGTTGTTGATTCCCATATTCCAGCGCGGATAGGCCAGGATGAGTTTGTTTTCTCGTTCCATTGCCCGCAGTCGTGCGCCCAGCTCGTCAGCATAGCCGTCACGTGCGCTGCCTGCGATAAAGAGTGTGGTTACTTCACTGCGGTCGCCCCACAACGGTATTTCCTTGGTGCGCAATGAATTCTGCGCCGTAAGTGATATCAGAGAGAAGGATAGTCCGCAGGTAACGAGCACGATGCAAAGTCGCACCACATAGGCACTCCACGCTAGTTGTTTTCCGGGGACCGCTCCTTTGATTGCCGCGATCAACGGCGTGATGGATAGCAGTTTTGCCGTTAACCAGCAGGTCACACCCATGGCTATGGTGTAGACGCTGAGCAGAATGAGGAAGCTGCTCAGCGAAGCCCAAAGCGGTGGAAGGCGTTGTACCAGCCTAGGAAGCCTAATGCCACGGCCACTAGACCAACAATGATCGGCCACGCCCCGGCAAGAGCATTGATAATTTCCCGGCACACAAACGTTGTTGTCCGCTACCCTATCATTGTTGCTATTGCTAGGTGGCGGGATCGAATAATGATGTGAATGGCGGACATTGCCACGAGCAGAACCAGAATCACCACGATGGTGAGGGCGGAGCTTTCAGTCCGCAGATAGTCAAAAGCCGTTAAGCTGGGGCTGCGTACCATCCATGCCGTATCCCTTGGCCATGGTGAAGAAGTTTTGGCCTGCTCCCCGCGGACCATCGATATAGTAGAACCCGCGTGGATCGTTAACATGATAGTCCGAAAGGTGATGAACAATCATTTCCACGTCATTACTGAAGGTGGGGTAGCCATCTTGTAACCATTGTGCACCAGTTGATGTGGGTGATCCCGGCGCAATATACAGTATTCGTTTGGTTTGGGGACTATTCGGATCCGATATTATTAGGAAGATATCAATATTGTTGTGTTGGGCATACTCCACAACATGCGACCGAAACGCCTCAGCCGTGGTTTTTCCGGTGGATTCTTGGATCAGAACTACTTGATTACCAATGAGTCCCCCAGCCTCATCTGACGCCTTGAACAGCAGAAAGCTGCAAATAAATGCAAAAATGGTAGCGCAGATGACGCCGAGAGCAAGGAGTGATTTTAATCGCGCCCAAGTCGTGGCATCAGGCTTATCGACGACGGGACGTGGCCATTCTTTGTGATTACCATCATTAGCGGCGATAACGATTGCGGTTCCCGGAGCCGTTGGACGTATTGGTTGGTCACCTCCAGGGCAGCATTAGTGATTTCTGCTTGCCGTTGTTGCCGGAGGGCTCGTTGTTGCACCATTTGTTGTGCATGAGCTAGCTGCATAGCCTTCACTTGCATGGCCTGAGCTTGGACGATTTGCCGTTGTCGTTGCCGCGCCAAGGCGCGAGGGCTGGAGTTGATGCCATGACTTTGGCCCCTAACTTCATCACATACAACAGGACAAACATGGCAAGAAATGTCATCATCATTGTGAAAGCTACCAACTTATCTTGCAGGACAAAGGTTGCGCTCACAGCAGCCATGAACGTGAGTATCATAATGCCCAACTTGATGCGTCTCCCAGACCGGTAGTTTTCTTCTATCTCGCTCCTGCTGAATTTGGCTTCTTCAGGGATCCCTGCGGCATGTGGCATGGCAGCCGAAGTGTTGGTATCGGTGATAGCTGGAAGATCCGAGAAGATCGGTATTAAATCAGACCACATGGTTGCTTCGGTAACGTTGGTGAGGCGATTATCGTATTCGGTGATATCCAACCGACCAGCGGTAAAGTGCTTGCCTAGGTCATCCATTGCCTTCTGGCGTTCGGCATCACCAATACGGTAGTCCTGATTACGACGGTTATTTCTGGGGTTAAGCGGATTAAAAGGCTGGCTCATGACATTAATGATAGCGAAGCCACATTTAGCCGTCTGTAGGGATGTTCAATGTCCAGGGGTTGCCTGGACCAGCCTGACCGGGAATGTAGGTGGCTGGTGTAATAACAATAACTAAGTTTTATCTTGTGCAATAAAGTTCGACACTTCAGCAGCACATACATCCAAAGCATCTCGCTTCAAGGGATTCTAAGGGACTCTGTTTATCGATGCGAGGTTGCAAACCTCGTCGACATCGAGGAAACACGCATTCTTACTGAGGGGAATTGTCACTATTACCTTGTTTGGCTCAAACCACGATCGAATAGAGACAGCGTCTTTGCTTTGAATCCCAAATGATGGTTCACCGAACCGAGAATTAACAGGGATAAAATTATTATTTGTAACGTGTTTCTCCTTTGAGAAGCCCTCTAACTGCCCAGTGAATGTTGGCTTATTGTTCAAACGCTCGTGAACATAGACTCTTCCATCCTCGGTCACATAACCACTATCACCATGCCGAAGAGCATAGGTGGCCACAAAGTCTTCAGGCAATGACTTAATGAAATGTGATACAGATAGCACACGTTTGGTACTGGCATGGTTCTTCTTGAGCTCAATCTCAAACGAGGTGAAATCTACTGTATGACCACGCTCGCCTTCCGCTACTCGATCCGCTTGTAGAATCTCAAACCGATCATTCCCGAGATAATTAACATATGAATAAGGGAAATATGGGGAATCAAGCCGGTATTCATCGGGGAAACTAGTTTCTGTCACATGACCTTGGTCGTCAACCAATAAGAGCCGCTTTTCTGACGATAAATATCCTGCAACCAGCGCGTAATCTTTCCCTACCGCTAAAGAAATAGGCACAATATCGGTGGAAAATTTGGTTGATTTCCCATCACTCTTCAGGGTCAGAATGTCGTATGCGAACTCTGTTGAAGAAGCGTTAACGGCGGCAACGCCAAAGGTCCCAGTCTCAGAATTACTAGAATATTCGATAGGGTCATGGGCATTAATGCTGATCTCATGGGTGTGTTCACCCGCCTGTTTGATAGCATCGGCAAAATAGAGATATGACCCTTGCCGTGTCGGGATAGCGATGGGATAATAGCCGCCTTTCTGTGTCGTCTCATCCAACCACTGCCCATCGGGGGAAAACACCTGGTAAGTGTTTTTAATACTGCTGGAGTACGGTTCCCGAACCGGACCATAGCCCATAATATAGTTGCCGGACTGTCCCCAACTGGCGGTGTTCTCGGGGAGGGTACGCCTGGTCGACGCATATTTTTCCGCGGACACGACCATCACGATCAAACACACCACCAGGGCAAGAACACTGAGACAGCCACGTTTCACCAAGCGTGCAACAAGATGCATCCAGACCTACTGCCTTTCCTTACTGAACACCCATGCCTGCTCGGTGCTTTAGGCGTCGCAAAGCGGGCTAGTCATTGCTGGCCCATGTGGGGCAACGCCACTGGCCGAACTCGCCGACCGGCTCGATCACCGTCAACGAACCGTTATCAATGTGCGATCTGGTGATGTTCGGGTCGGCAAGGGCGTGGATGCAGAGCACCCGGATCGCGGCACCGTGCGTCACCACGAGCAGGTCCTTGCCGTTGGCGCGCTCGTAGGCGGCCATCAATGCCGGCACATACCGGTCCAACATTTCACCAGCAGTTTCCCCACCCGGGAGCCCCGCCGACAAGTCCCCGGACTGCCAGCCTTCGAACGCAATATTGTACTGGCGGTGGGCTTCGGGGGAATCCATGTCATCGTAGTCGGCGCCCACGAAAATCTCGTGGATGCCCAAATAACCTCCACCGGGATACTGGGCTTGCCCACGCCCGGCACATCCAGCGGCATCGCCCCATAGCCCAACAGCGCCAGGTTGAGGCTTTGCTGCGCCCGCATGGCAATCGAGCACACTGCCAGCCCAATGTCCGAGGTCACGTTCCGCAGGCGGCGTCCGCATCAAACGCCTGCTGGCGACCGATTTCCGTTAGCTCCGCACCCGGGGGTCGGGTGTCCAAGTGTTTTCGGGCATTCGAATACGTCCGTCCCGTGTCGCATGAGGATCATGCGTGCAACCATGTCACATCATCCTTCCGGTTTGTGCCGCAGAAACCCAGGACTCGGCCTCCGCAAGCAAGCGATTATTGTGGTGAAGCTGCCGTTTGCGCTCGGATGCGGTGGGGGCCGCCGGCCACGAACCTAAAAACTTTATTGACTCACACCGCACATAGAGTGCGCGCAATGCTTCCGCCACCATGGGTTGGGTCACATGCCCATTCAAATCCACATGGAACCGGTACGTCCCCAACCCGTTTTCAATTGGGCGCGATTCAATTCGGGAGAGGTCGACACCCCGCACCGCGAACTCCGTCAACGCGGCCACCAGGGAACCAGGCTCGTTCCGCAGGGTAAACACCACCGCGGTCCGGTCCACCCCGGTGGGTGCCGGCGACATCCCGGTCGGCCCCACCACCACAAACCGGGTGCGGGCCCCAGCCACGTCCGCAATGTTCTCCGCAACCACGGCCAGGTGAAACAGCTCCGCCGACCGGGCCGGGGCCGCCGCCAGGTCGGCGCCACCATCGGCCACAATCTTAGCCGCGGCCGCATTGGAAGAGGCGGGCACAAAGGTGTGCTCCCCAATGGTGTCGGCAAGCCAGGTTTTCACCTGCTGGTAGGCAACCGGATGGGTAGTAACCGTTCTCACCTCGGATAATGACATGCCGGGGCGCATCATCATGGCGAACGCAATGGGTAAATCCAGTTCGGCATAAATCTGTATCCCATCAGCATCAAGGGCATCAAAGGTGGGGGGTCACAAACCCATCCACCGAGTTTTCAATAGCCACAACCGCATAATCGGCGTCCCCGGCGCGCAGCGCGGAAATGGCCTCCCGGGGGCTGGTGCAGGGAAGTGGGATAACATTGTCCGCGGGAGATACGGCGGCAGCACCCACCTCCAAGCCCGTTTCCCCGCCGCGGGTGGCGTCGACAAGCATTGTTTTTGTGTCGGTAACTGGGGTGGTGAGGTAGCCGCGGTGGGCGAATTCCCATAGCGCCGCCTCGGTGAACGTACCGGCGGGTCCTAAATATGCCACAGTTACACTCATAACTATTATCTTACGGTAGTGAATGGGTACGCTACCTACATGCCTGAGTCCCTTCATCGTTTGAGCTCACTCGTGGCTGCTTTGAGCCCGCGGGAGCATGGTTTCGCGTATTTCGACCCGGATGCCGCCCAAGCGCAGCAAGCACAACAGCATCGAGCGCAACGGTCCCAAAAGCTCCGGCGGTCGCGGGGGTATGGTCGGCTCTCTGGGTGGATTATTCCGGCGAAAGACTTATCCGATGTTGCGGGCATGCCCACCACGTTGGGAAACCGGAATCGCACATATATGGCGACGGAAACGGACCCGTTTCTGCTCCACTGTCTGCGACAGGGTGCCATCATTCCGGGGAAAACCTTGGCCCCTGAGCTGGGGCTGACCGCCTACACCGAGCCGGTGGGGTTACCGCACCCGGACAATCCCACGCTGCCGGGGCACCGCCGGGCGGGTCGTCGGGTGGTGCCGCGGTCGCGGTGGCGCGGGGGTTGGTGCGGGCGGCCCACGCGTCGGATGGTGGGGGTCGATTCGGGTCCCGGCGGCGTGCACGGGCATTGTGGGCTACAAGCCGCCGCACAACACAGGCAATGCGAACCCGGTGGCGCAGGGGTTTCTTGCCAGCACCCTCACCGACTCGGCATATGTGAATAATATCACCATCCCGGCGCGGGTGCCGCGGCTGCGGGTGGGGGTGCTGATAGAGCCGGTGCATGCAGAGGTTGAGGTTTCGGAACACATGCTTTCGGCGGTGGATCGGGCGGCGTCGGCGTTGAGTAAGGCCGGGCATGATGTGATGATGGTGCGGCGGCCGTATGGTGATGCCCCGTTTGCGGCGTTTCACGATATTTTATCGTTGCGATCGGTGAAGGTGACGGGTGAGGCGTCGCCGTTGGTGTCGTGGCTGCGGGATCGGGGGTCCCGGATTGGGGAGCATCGGAAGGATGCGGTGATCACCGAGTTCATGTCGGTGAAGTCTCAGGTGTTGCGGGCGTGGGATGTGGATGTGCTGCTCAGCCCCATGTTGGCGTTTGATCCGCCGCCGATCGGGTATTTTCGGGCCATGTCGCCCGAATCTGATTTCTATACGCAAACCCAGTGGACGCCGTGGGCAACCATGTTTAATATGGCGGGCTTAGGCGCATTGGTTTTCCCGTTTGAGAATATTCGTACGCCTATTCATGTGGGCGCGTTGCGGGTGTCGCCGGCCCAATTATTTGGGGTTGCGGCTACGTTATATGGTGACTCTGATAGGCGAATAACACTATGATTACTATTTCTAATAACCCCGCAACTGACCAGCCGGCCGACACCAGGCGGATTCGGCAAGAGATTGCGATTGTGCTGGTGGTGACGTTCGGGCTGAGTGGCATGCGAGCCGCCCTGCGGCTGCTCAGCGATCTCATGCAGCCGGTGCCACTCAACCAGCAGCAGACCACGTTGGCGGAGCACCAGTCGGACACGTCCTGGATTGATTTGGCCATGCAGCTGTGCAGCTCGGCCATGTTGTTTAGCTGGGGGTTTCTGGCCCTGTACCTGCTGCACGAGTCGATATTTTCCCGGTGGCGCCCCAAAGCCATCCTGGAGGGCGCGGGCTTGGCAGCGCTCATTGGCATCCCCGGCCTGGTGTTTTACCTTTCTGCGGTGCATTTTGGGTTCAGCAAGCAGGTGGTTCCCAGCACGCTTGACGACGCCTGGTGGGAGATCATCGTATTGCTCACCTGGTCGGCTGCGAACGCCTTCAGCGAAGAAATCGTTGTGGTGATGTGGCTCATCACCCGGCTGCAACAATTACGAATCCCCCCATGGGTGGCCTTACTGCTCTCCGCGGTGCTGCGGGGCAGCTACCACCTGTATCAGGGCTGGTCGGCCGGCCTGGGGAATATCATTATGGGGCTTATATTTGGCGCATACTATTTGAAGACTCGCCGAGTCTGGCCACTCATTCTTGGGCATTTTCTTATCGACGCGGTGGCGTTCGTGGGCTACTCACTCTTACGAGGGCATTTGAGCTTCCTGGGGCTCTAACCCACCCCTGTTACGGTATTCTTAAAGAATAATTCAGGTAAGACTAGCGGCAAATGTTCTATTTTTCGCTGGTGTCCCGTTATTGTTGGGCCTATGTATCCGAGAAAGGTGACCACAATGCTATCGCACATCGTACAGGTGGGGTTGTCATGGTAGATCGTTATGGTCGGCCCATCCGAGGCCGCGAGGGGGCCACGCCGCGGGGGCAGCAGCCGCAGCGGCCACAACGGCCGCAGGAACGAGTCATCGTGGCAGCCCCGCCAAAGCGGCAGGCCACAGCAATACATTCCGGACCCGGCCGAATCCCAGCAATACCATGAGACGCAACAATTGGGTCGGGATGGTGCACCCATGGGTCAACAACGGCAAAGCCAAGGGCAGGAGCAGCGCCGACCCCGGACCACTGGGCAAGGCCAGCGGCAAGGTCAAGGGCAGCGAAACCCCCAACAACGCTCCGGCCGGCCAGGCGGCCAACAACGCGCACCCCAGCGACGCCCCCAACAGGGGCAACAACGCCGCAAGCCGACCGGAAACCAATCCCCCTGGGGCAGCTTGGGTAATTTCCGGCTGCCCCGACTCCGGCCCCGCGGTTGCCTCTCCGGCCTGGCCTGGACCCTGGTTGCGGTACTCGTGCTGGCTGTTGCCGGCACATTCTGGCTCGATAGTCGACTCAACCGGGTGGCCGCGGACCCGCCCCAGCACATTGCCGCCACCAGCGGCACCAACTGGCTTCTGGTCGGCTCCGACTCCCGTACTGGGTTGTCCGAAGAAGACGCGCAACGCCTCGGAACCGGTGGGGACATTGGGTCCATGCGCACCGACACCATCATGCTGTTCACATCCCCTCACCGGCAAAGCCACCCTGGTGTCCCTGCCCCGCGACTCCTACGTGAACATTCCCGGCTACGGCATGGACAAAATCAATGCGGCCTTCACCTTCGGCGGCCCGCAACTCCTCACCCAAACCGTGGAAGAAGCCACCGGGCTGCGCATCAAACACTATGCGGAAATCGGCATGGGCGGGCTCGCCAACGTTGTTGACGCAGTGAGCGGCATCGAAGTGTGCCCCAAGGAACCCATCCAGGACCCGCTCGCTCACCCTAGACATTCAGGCGGGCTGCCAAAAAGTCGACGGACCCACCGCCCTGGGCTATGTGCGCACCCGCGCCACCGCCATGGGCGACCTGGACCGGGTGCAACGCCAGCGGGAATTCTTCGCCGCACTCGTCAAAAAGGTGTCCTCCGCCGGAACCCTGGCGAACCCATTCCGGCTCCTGCCCACCATCACCACCGTGACCGGCAGCTTCACCGTGGGCGAAAAAGACCACGTGTGGAACCTGGCCCGGGTGGCGCTCGCAATGCGCGGCGGGATCGCCACGGAAACCGTCCCAGTGGGTGGGTTCGGTAACTATGATGTGGGCTCCGTGGTGCTGTGGGACGAGGAGGGCTCCCAGCAATTATTTAACTCCCTGAAATAGCCGCCAGGACAATCACCACGCCCACCAGGGTCACCATCATCCCCTTGCTGTAGTAGCCGATCACGTTGGGGGATACCATCGCCCCCAACCCGGAATCAACAACCTCCACGCTGGTGGCGGCCCGCGGCCGGGACCGCACAAACCCCATATACACCACCATGGTCACGGCCACCACCAGGGACGCTGGGGTCACCGACCCGCCAGGTGGCCCATAGAATCATGGCCGCAACCAGGGCATGCCCCGCCACCACAGCCCACAGCACCCGCGCGGTTCCCGGCGACCCCACATCCCAAACCGGGCGCACCGGGCCACCCCCGCCCCCAGGATCGACCAGGCCAGGAGGAATACCACCACCGCCACCTGCGGCCAGGTGGGCGCCATGCTAACGACAGGCACACAATAATGACCGCCAGCAGGGGGAGGTAAAACCGGCGCCCATATCTGCAGGGCCACCAGCAGCCACGGGTTTCCGGCCGGCCGCACGGCCAACCACACCTTCGGGTTGTTGGTGATGGCGCACTGGGCGAACGCCTGGCTCACCAGTTCGGAATCCTGCACGGACAGGCCACCCAACCCCACCGACCGGGTAACACCCCGCCGCCAACAGTTGGGCGAGTGTCCAGTTGCGCATCCCCATCATGAATCGGGACAGCACTGCGATCACCGCATACTGCCACCACATGCCCTGCCCCACCCCGACGAGGGCCGCAACCCCGCCGACCAGCTAGCTGCACCCACGACAGCCCGTCGAACCCGGGCATGCGGCGCGCCGGGCGGGCGGTGTACACCCAATGCGCCTCGGAGAGGGCCCGAAGTGGGAGGATTCGTTCCAGGAGCAGGTTGAGGGTGAGCAGGCCGATGATTGCCAGGGGGAATGCCCAGGAGTGCGGCACCCGCGCCGCCGCCGTGCCGAATGTTTGTTCGAGGGTGGGGGTGAGTTTTCAGGGCGCCCTGCACCACGAAGCCACCAATGAGGGCGGTGACCACCAGGTAGTAGAGGGCGTCGATAAGCTTACCCATGGTGCCCCACCACGATGCGATGATCGCAGGCAGCCAGCATGTCGGCGCTGTGTGTTGCCACCACCACGATCCGCCCGGCACTAGCGAGCTTCCGCAGTTCGGTGGTCAAACATTGCTGCCAGTGCGTGTCCAGGTAGCGTTCGGGCTCGTCCATGAGCAGCACCTGGGCGGGCAGGTACAGTTGGATGGCGAGGAACGCCCGCTGCCGCTGACCACTGGAAAGCTGCGCCGGCGGCAGGGGCAGGAGCTCCCCGAGCTGCCAGGTGGCGAGCGCGTCGGACAGGTCGAGTTTAGTTTTGCGTTGTATGAGTTCGATGTGTTCCCCCAGCGATAAATCCGGTAAGAATATCGGGTCGCTCACGCGCACAATGTTGCCGGCGTTGGTCACGTCCCCGGGCGGCGCCCCGCCAAACGTGACCTCGCCGGACACGGGTTCCAGCTCCCCGGCGAGGGTGAGCAGCAGCGTTGATTTGCCCGCCCCGTTGCGGCCGGCAAGCGCATACATAACACCAGACTCGAAAGTGTATTCGATGTATTCGAGGGCGGTTTGTCGCCCAATCTCCCCGGCAATTACTAGCTTGTCGACGTCCGCCACGCGGGTCATCCTCCTTGGTGCACGATACTTACGGCAACAATTCTAAGCCTCCGCCGTGAGGGCAGGTGACTGGGACGCCTTTCGCTCCTGCACCCAAAAGTCCGCATTCTTAATTCCTAGCTTTTCTGGGTCGAACACCGGGTCGAGGCCCGCCTTCTTCTGCCGGTGGTAATCCCACAGGGCCTTGTGGGCCGGGATTTGCAGCACCACGATCGCAATGATATTCAGCCAGGCCGTGGCGCCCACCCCCAATGTCGCCCAGGGCCCACGCATTGCCCGGGGTGGTCATGGCACCCACCACGACCGACACCACCACCAGCACCCGAAGCCCCCACACGAAGGCCAACCGCAGCCGCCGGCTGTGAATCCACCGGTTGAAATAGGCCAGGTTGGTTTCCGCCATGTAGTAGTAGGCCAGCACCGTGGTGAAGGCGAATAGCCCGATCGCCACCGCGACGAAGCTCGTGCCGATGCCGCTGGTGAAGCTATTGAGGCCCTCCTGAACGAAGCCTGGCCCCACGGGCACGCCGTCGGCAAGCTTCCCGGCGTAACGCACCGCACCGTCCTCGCTCTGGTTTTCGAATACCTTGTACATGTCGGTGGAAATGATGATGAACGCGGTCGCCGAACACACAAACAACGTATCCACATACACGGCGAACGCTTGCACGAACCCTTGTTTTGCTGGGTGCGACACCTCGGCGGCAGCAGCGGACTGCGGCCCGGTACCCTGACCAGCCTCATTGGAGTAAATGCCGCGCTTGACGCCCCACATGATGGCGGCGCCCAGCATCCCGGAGAACATGGCCTCCTGATCGAACGCCGACCGGAAGATCAGGGAAAACACGTCGTCGATCCGGTCGAAATTCACAAACATGATCACGATCGACGCCAGGATGTACACCACCGCCATGAGCGGCACCACCAGAGATGCGAAGTTCGCAATCCGCCGCACCCCGCCCATGATGATGACCGCCAGCAAGATCCCCAACACCACCGCACTAATACGAACATCCGTTCCCCAGGCGTTGTGCATGGCGGCAGCCACCCCATTGGCCTGAATTCCAGGGAGGAAATACGATGTGGCCAGCATCATCGCCACGGCGAATACCACCGCATACACCAGCATGAACTTCCCAGCCCGGGTGTGCTTATACGCCTTCTCAATGTAGTAGGCGGGCCCGCCCCGATATTCGCCGGTGTCCCGGTCCTTCTCCTTATAAATCTGGGCGAGCGTGCATTCGATAAACGACGTGGCCGACCCCAACAGCGCCACCGCCCACATCCAAAACACGGCCCCCGGGCCACCAAACGCAATGGCGGTAGCCACCCCCGCAATATTCCCCACGCCAACCCGGCCAGCCAGGGAGATCATCAGGGATTCAAAGGAGGACACCCCGGAACCGGATTTTTTATTGCTCACAATCTGTCGCATCATGTCGGGCAGACACCGAACCTGAAGAAACAGCGTGGTCAGGGTGAAATAAACCCCCACCGCCAAACACAGGAACACCAGTGCTGGCGACCAAATAACACTATTGAGGGTTTCGAGGAGTGCGGCAAAGTTCATGGCACCTCTCCATTCTTTGTGACGCGGAATACATCTGCCCATTATGCACGAGCCACACCAGTTATGAGCCCCAAGTCACAAAAATACCCCAGATTACCCCAATATGGGGCTAATTTCCAACAAAAACGCTTATCTATCGGTGCATAGAAACCGATTATTGGGGGTTGGGCTTACCGTCGATTTCGTCTTTGCTATCGCTGTCGCCGGCCGCACGCTTCGCCGCAATGCGTTCCTCCATCGCCCGGACCGTCCAAAAGTCTGCGTTCTTGATTCCCAGCTTCTCTGGTTCAAACACCGGGTCGAGCCCGGCCTTCTTCTGCCGCTGGTAATCCCACAGGGCCTTGTGGGCCGGGATCTGCACAATGGTGATTGCAATGATATTCAGCCAGGTGGTCACGCCCACCCCGATATCGCCCAAAGCCCACGCATTGCCCGGGGTGGTGGTGGCACCAATCACCACCGAGGCGACCGCCAGCACCCGCAGGCCGATGAGCAGCGACACCCGCACCGTGTGGTTGGGAATCCACCGGTTGAAATAGGCCAGGTTGGTTTCCGCCATGTAGTAGTAGGCCAGCACCGTGGTGAACGCGAACAACACAATGGCCAACGCCACGAACCCGGCGCCGATGCCGGGCACGAAGCTGTTGAGGCCCTCCTGGACGAAGCCGGGTCCCACATCTACGCCGTCGGCAAGCTTACCGGCGTAACGCACCGGACCATCCTGGCTTTCGCCTTCGAACACCTTATACATGTCGGTCGAGAGAATGATGAACGCGGTTGCCGAGCACACAAACAACGTGCCCGCATACACCGCGAATGCCTGCACAAAACCCTGCTTCGCCGGGTGCGACACCTCAGCGGCTGCCGCCGACTGCGGGCCCGTGCCCTGACCAGCCTCATTGGAGTAAATGCCGCGCTTCACACCCCACATAATGGCGGCACCCAGCATGCCAGAGAACATGGCCTCCCGATCGAACGCCGACCGGAAGATCAGGGAAAACACGTCGTCAATCCGGTCAAAATTCACGAACATGATAATGACCGCGGCCAAGATATAGATGATGGCCATGAACGGCACCACCAGGGATGCGAAGTTTGCGATCCGCTTCACCCCACCCATGATGATGATCCCGACCAGCACCGCCGACACGGCCGCGCTAAGCCACACGTTAATCCCCCACGCATTGCGCATGGCGTCGGCCACCCCGTTCGCCTGAATGCCCAGGAGGAAATACCCACCGGACAGCACCATACACACCGCGAAAATAATGGCATACACCAGCATAAACTTTCGGGCCCGCGTGTGCTGGAAGGTTTTTTCAATATAGTAGGCCGGGCCACCCCGGTACTCGCCGGTGTCCTGGTCTTTCTCCTTATATATCTGGGCGAGGGTGCATTCCATGAAGGATGTGGCGGCGCCGAAAATGGCGACGATCCACATCCAGAACACGGCACCCGGGCCGCCGTAGGCGATAGCGGTAGCCACCCCGGCAATATTGCCGACGCCGACCCGGCCGGCCAGGGAGATCATCAGGGCCTTAAACGACGACACCCCAGACTCGGAATCATCATTGCCCACCATCTGCTGAAACATGTCGGGAATACATCGAATCTGCATAAATAGCGTGCTAACGGTGAAGAAAATCCCCACGGCCAGGCACACAAACACCAGTGCCGGCGACCAAATAATAGTGGTGAGCGTATCGAGAATAGTGGCGAAGCTCATAACTTTTCCTATTCGTGACGAAGCGGACGATGTGGAAGATAGTGTTTATTATTCCGCAAGCACGTTAGTTATGCGCTAGAATTCCCGAAAAATCAGATAATTTTACCTGTTTTATTAAATGGTCACCTGGCGGACTTTAATATTCTCCAATTGCCGGCGCTCATCCGAAGACAGCTGCGCATCGTTATCTAGCTCGGCGAGAATGTCCTTGTCCACCCGTTTCAGCTCGGTGGCATAGTTGGTGTAGTCCCGATCCGGGTCCAGGTCCCACACCGGCACCGCAATGCCGTGGGTGCGGAACACGCCGGCGAATTTGGTTTCTTCACCCAGCTTCAGTTCACCGCGGGCAGCGATCCGGGCCAGGGCGCGAACCACCTTGTCTTCGTTTTCGGTGCGCACCCACCGGATGTGGGCCTTGTCACCGGTGTCGATCCACCAGGCGGCGCCGGCGATGTCGGTGGTGATGCGGCGCGACGGCATCACGGAATCGTTGGCGGCCTTAATGGCCTGCGCATACTGTGGGTTGACCTCCGTGCCGGCGGGAATCCACCAGTTAAAGTCGTCGAAAACCTTAATGTCCTCGGGGGGCATGGCGGGGATGAGCTTGTCGAGTTTCGGCTCCACGTTCTCGGCCACGGCCGACTCCAACTCCTCGCCCGGCTGGGCGGTGATCGCCCACTCCAGCGCCCGGGTGAGATCCCGATGCGGATTATACGACTGGTTACGGGTTTGCAACGCCACATAGGCACCGTCGTCCCGCACCAATACCGCACCGCCGCCGGGCAGCACGGTGCACAGGTACACATCCCGTTCCGCACCCGGCACCGCTACCTTCACCGTTGCGGACGGCACAAACTCCTGCAACGCAATCAAATCCGCCTCAAACGGCAGGTTCCCGTAGGGTCGCGGGTCCCGCGCCAATGCGGCACGTTCCGCGGCCCGAGCAGCCAACTTTGCTTGACGACGACTCATGCCCTCGGGCAGCTGCTCCTGATTCTTTTTCCGTTTAGCCATGGGTTACAACTTACCCGATCCCACCACATCCAAGGCAACGTCGGGGAAATCCGTGGCCATCACCGAAATACCATGATCCCTGGCCCACACCATGTCCGCCGGCTCATTCACTGTCCACATATAAGTATTGTCGGTGATCAACCATGGGCTGCTATGCCCGCGCACCACCGACAGCCCCAAGCCTTTCGACGCAGACAGCCGCACATCCTTAGGGTTCACCCTGGCCTCCCAGTCGCGGCGCAGGTAAAACGTCGCAATCTTGGGAGCCAACGCCCGCATGCGCCGCATCGCCACGTGCGAAAACGAGATCACATGAATACGGCGACTCTGCAACAGATTATGGTAGCGCAGCCGCAACACCAATTGTTCCTCCAGCATCCGGCCGGCCCGGCTGGGGTGTTTGGTCTCTATGTACAGGTGCTTATCGTCCGTGGCGAACACCATGTCGAGCAGCTCATCCAGGGTGAGCAGGTGCTGGACCAGGGACTGTCCGGCTGGTGGCAAACCGGCCGGGTACCGGGAGGAGGTGGGTGCCTCCGGGTTAGGGGGCAAAGGTTTGGGCAATATTGAGCTTCTTTAACTGGCCCACAGTTGCCTGCGACACCACCATGGGATCACCGGCAACCCGCTCCATCGTGCGGTCGTGGGTGCACACCACCTGTCCGTCGCGGGTAAGCCGCACGTCACATTCCACGCCATGAATGGGGAGTGTGAGGGCTTTTTCATAGGCGAGTGGGCTCATTTCCGGGTAGCGGCCATTGAAGCCACGGTGTGCGATGATGTGCATGTTGTCACTGTTCCAAAGCGTTATGAGAGTGCATCAGGTAACGGGAGTGCCGACCGAGCTGGATGTGTTACTGCGTTACGCACCAGAGCTCGGGTTCGGCACTGTCCTGTCTTAAGGGTACCGCGGGTACGTCAGGGAACGGGTTTTTGGACGCCTAATGCACCCTAATGAAATTGATTTGGCCGGTTCTGTCTCAACTATGTTTATTGACAGCATCCTTCAAAGCCACGTGGAATGCCTCATGATTCGCGGGCATATCTTTCCCTAACAGTTCTTCCGCATTTCTGGCGAGATTTGTGAGTAATGTATGCGAGTAATCAGTCACAAGGCCATTCTGTAAAACAAAATCAACCGCTTGAGCATAGGTATCCCGCCACCACGAAATGTTTTCCTTTGTGAAATAGTCTTCGCGGATATGTGTGATCGCGTCAGCTGCCTGATCTGGTGAATCCACAAGAATATTTTGGTCACCGAATCGGGAGGCAATGGTGACTTCTGGCGTTGTGCCCAATGAAAGCAACTCTTGTACGGTGGTTTTTATCCCCGCATAGGCGTTGGTGTGAGACACCTCGGATGTCCACCGGGGAATATTGCTACCTTGCACTGCTGCCCGATAACGGTTCACAATCCCTAACCGTGATACCGATTCCGGCACAGCAAGAGCGATAAACGAACACTGGTATCCTGCCCGCTCAAAATTTTCAGCCTCTGCAGCCATGATCTCTGAACGCGCAAAAGTATTTTCGATAATAACGTTGAATCTTTGCTCCCGGATGTAGGTAATGAGAGCTTTCGTCCATTCCCCCACCGGGCCATTCGATAACACGTCCATTCGAAGTGGATCTAATTGTGAAATACGCGCGATGTCAGGGTGCAGCAATCGTAGCTCGTCAGAATCTATCGCTAGCCCATCACCCATGCTCTTGAGAACATTATTGATGGTTCGACTCTTCCCCGATCCAGGCTGCCCACCAATGAACGCTATCTGCGGCACATCATGAGGTTTAAGTTTCCTTCCTCTAATAGCTATTTGTAAATACCGTTGGAGTATGTGTTTTTGTTGTTCAATGGATACTGGAAAATCTTGAGTAGTCAGAGTAGTCATGATGCCCCATCCGCTGGTGGGAGCCCGATGCCGCCCATCATGGCGATTTCCGCATTGGCTAACCGCGCAATCGCAAGCATCTCCTCGGGATTACTATCATCTACTGTTTCGAGAAGCTGCTCAGCAGCTGCAAATTTGGCGGTCCACCACTTGTCCGCAGCACTGCTATCATCAGCAATGTTCCTATGAACATAGGCAGCCTTCAATGCACCCAGAGCATCCTTCATGGCATCAAATTCCGCAAACCCAATATTCCTATTAGGGGTTTCAGTGCCGGTCTCATTATTGCTGGTATCACCCATGTTTCATGTATACCACGGCATTAGGGAGACGAGCGGGAGGGCGTCGACAAGCAAAATGGGGCTACGCGCTATCCCACTTTCGCAGGGAGGAAGCGTCCGGGTAGCGGGAGGTATCGAACTGGAACAGGGGCTTGCTCTCCGCCGATGCCACACCATCGCCCAAGGTCACCGTGTACTTATTATTGGAGACCTTGAGCGTGCCCCCGCGGGTATCTAGCAGGATGCGCCCAACCGTGGCCACCGTATCATTCGGAATGGTGGCCTGGGCCTTAATATTTCCGGAAGGCATATAGGTGGTGTAGAAATCGTACGGCATACCGAAGTCAATGGAGGCGTGATTCGTGGTGCCATTCGGGCCGGCCTTGGAGTCGCCAGGCAGGGCGGTTGGTGCCTGCACCGGCCACGTCGATTCGCGCCGATTTTCGCAGGTTACTTGGGATTCGCGGATAAATGTGCACAGAACCGTCCCGTCCCCCATGGCGACCTCGGCCAGCTGCGTCCCCGAATAGTCTTCGATATTCACCTGGTGATTCGCATTGCCGTATGGCATGAGACTGATCGAATCTGTGGGCGGATAGTTCTTGGTGAAGTCAAAATTAGCGGACGTATCGCCCTGACGCTGCGGGGAGCTGAGCACCATCCGCTTGCCCTCTAGCTTATATTCGGCCTTCCGCTCCTCATCAGCCTTCTGAGGGAGTGTATTTAATAGTGATTTTTCTCGCCTTGAACAGTAACATCATTGACTTCCTTGGCGTATAAAAATGGCGCCTCGGTGAGGAACTTGTCCTTGCTGAAGAACATGACCGTCTGGCTGGAAATATCCTCTGACAACGATCCCCCATCCATGACCCCAGATGTACCGTCCAAGGTAACCCAACTCAACTTCGCACACGGATCGAACTGGTTATCGACAACATCAAATTTGTAGAAGCTTGACCGCAGGCTGGTGGGAATCATTTTCGGTGTCAGCCAATAGCCGAAGGCGGTTTCCGCTAAATCCAATTGCGGATTGGCGCACGACTCCGCACCCTTGGTGTCACTTTCGGTTTCCTGCGCGCCCCCACCGTCGCTGCTGGGGTTGGCGACAGTAGATTTGGCAACCACGGCGGCTTCGGAAGGCACCGACTGTGGCATAATGAGCGCCCCGAAGTTAGCGCAGGCGGATAAGCATAACGCAACTACCGCAACAGGAATAACAGTGAAATAATGTTTGGTTTTCATCTAATATATCCTCAATATTTTTCTATCCGAAGCCCTGCTACCATACGCTTTACGACGTCACGCCACGCGCATCACCAGCAAAACCACGGCTATTATTTTGTGTAGTTATTATTTTTTCCACATTTTTAATGCATATAGCCCTACCTCCAGCCCATAAAGCTGAGGGAAGTAGCGCAAGAACTAATAAGATTAGATTTACACCCATCAGATAAATAACGCCATAGCTGAAAATGGGAACGATTTGTAAATTTTTACTAAAATACCACTTCAAACATGGTAACCCTTGGCATGCCCCACCAATCCCGCACGATAACAGCTACCCCATAAAGGTGAAAGCATAAGTGATAAATTAATCCATCTTACAAAATTTAATTCGTATTCACATCATTTTAAGCAATTATTCAATAGGCATATAGCCACGGTATTGCCCGATATAACCGCTAGCATTACCCCCATATAAACCATCCATTGACTCCCTATAGGTCATCTGCCACACTTCATATTTGGCGGGGCAGACCAGATTCACCCATTAAAAGATATATCTAATAATTTAGCCGACGTTTACCCATTACAATATTAAGAAAACATATTATGAATTACCGAGAATTAGCCGCCAACCAACGAGGGTTCCTCCTCCGGTCCCAACTCACCAAGGAGGAAATCAAGGAAGCACGAGAAACCGGGTTTATTATTGAGAACCCACCGTCACGTCTTGATTGTCTCTTCTATACCAAGTTAAATACTTCTGGTTGGAGTGAAATGTTCTATAAATGGTGGCTAGTAGCTTTTCCTACCATCCCCCCGGAACAACGAAACCCCATGCCATACATGGCAGGTAGCGCAGCACTTGATATCCGAGGAATTGGCCGGATCGGCAGCGGCGACCCAACATGCATCATCACCCCACCAGAACTCATGCCCTACGCCAACATCAAAGAAAAAGTCACCGACGAATTCATCGTCGACGACAACATCCAACCCACCGACTGGTCCCTCGTTGATAACACCCCCGTAGAAAACATTCTTCCCGCGTTACGGAGGTATCTTCTTACTACTGATGATTTCGAATACTCCGCCGACGCAACCCTCGGCGCCTACCATCATGGTTGCTCCTGGGACGAACTCGCTGAAGTACTAGAAGTCTGCACCGGACGATGGACAATCTATGAAACCGGAGAAAAAGCCAAAACCGGCAAAGAAGTCCTCAACCACTTCCTCAACGAATACGCCAGCCCTGCCACAAGCAAAGACGAAGAAGACGATTATGACTACGACGAGGACGATGATTAGTAACCACAATAGCTACTAACCTTTATGGTAAGGCAGCAATCACAAGGAATGACTCCCATGAATTCACGCATGAACAGAACCATCTTTATCATCGCACTCACCGCCGCCCTCACTGGGGCAGTAACACCATATGCTGGTGCGCAAGAAACCTCCTCCGGCGCTCCCGGTTCCCCCGACCCGTTGGGACGCTGCGGCACCCTCACCATGATCGCTAAACTATCGGCCGATGTGGGCATGGGGGTTCTCACCGGAGTAATCGACTCCTACCGGGTGGCGTTCGGTTCCATTGATTTCCAAAACCCGGACGGGCTGACCGTCAAGGATCGGCTCATCAATAAAACCCATGCCTTCCCCCACCAGCTCATTGACATTCCCCGGCTGAACCAATCCGAGCGGGAACAACGCTACGGGCAATACTGTTAGTTGCGGATCCTCCCACGCTTCGAGCGTCGATAAGCTTCAGGCTATTCCCACGGCGCTAAATTATTGGGAAACCTGGAAGTATCCAGCTTGACCAGGGGTTTCTGCTCGGCAACCGCGACACCGCTGGCAAGAGTGACGGTGAACGCATTATTGGAAATCTTCACGTTGTCACCCCGGGTGTCGATCAGGTACTGGCCGACCTTGGTCACCGCCTCGTCGGCAATGAGCTCACCGGCGGTGGTATTGCTGGGGAAAGAAAAGGACGTGTAGAACTGGTTTGGGGTTCCGAAAATAATGTGGGCATGGTTGGTGTCACCATTGCCGCGATCAGCACCCGCATCATCATTGGGCGGGGCGATGAGCGGCCATGTAGATTCCTGCTGGTTCTGGCAGTGAATCTCGTTGGGCTTGTGGGCGATGTCGCACAAAATCTGGGTGTCATCCATGGGCACCCGCGCCAACACCCCGGATTTCACCTCATAATCCCACGGTTTCTGGTGCACATTCCCATAGGGGCTAATCACACTGTGGGAACTCGGCGGTGGATTCTTGCCGAAATCCAGGTCCAGGGCCCGAATGTCTAAAATCGGATCGGTTTTTTGTTCGAGCTTATCGCCCTTGAGTTTATAGGTGATGGCCTCCCAATCCCCATGCCATTCGCGGGATAATTAGGGGAAAACTCGGCAAACTCCACCGTGATTGTGTCCGGCTCCACCTTGATCTTGCCGATCTGCGGCGCCACCAACTGGTGCACGTCGGTAATCAACTTGTCGTAGTGGAAAAACACGACGGTTTGGGTGGCATCATCCCAGGCAGACTGTTGTTCCTCCCCCACCGTCTGGCTCACACCTCGCAAGGTTACCCAGCTCAGCTTGGCGCACGGGTCGAAATGGTTATCGAGCACCTCGAAATCCCACGCTAAACCCGCCTCCCGCTGCGGGATTTTTCTACCCTGTAGCCACAAGCCAAAGGCGGTTTCCGCCAGGTCAAGCTTCTGCTTCGGACACTGCGGCGGTGCGGATGCGCTGGTGGTTGGGTCTGTGTCGCCATTCGTCCCAGCACTGCTGCAAGATACCACAAGAAACGCCGTGAGCATCAACAATGCTATGGTGCGAAGTTTGGCTATGTCCATGATGTGTTTCTTGTGTGGTATCCGGTAGTGCGATGAGAAAAAGGAATGCTGGCGAGAAAGTATAGGAATGTTTGTATAGTTAGGGTCTGGGTTAGTTGGTGGGTTGGTAAAAAGTATCAGAGCGGTTCGGGGCAATTTATTCATGGCATTAATCACCAGTATGCAATCATATGGGGCTGCTACACAACTAATCAACTAGATATAGGACAGATACAACAAGGTACTAACCCCATTAGAGGTAAGTAGTCTGAAGTCTTGCCGACCAATGGCGATAGAGCATAAGTGACACATATAGCGGATGTGCCGGTAAATATGTGGGCAGCTCCATCCTGCCCCCATACCGGAACCCCCAATAATCCCCACGAAACCAAAAACCAAAAATGCGGAGGTTTTGATGGGGAAGCCGCCGACCATTCAGCATCGGAGGCAAGCAAAGGGGGATGCAGTATTGATACCGCAAAGCTTGAAGCCAATTCAGCCGCCGGGAAATGGCAAGTCATTCTCTGCCAGTATGGCCACTTCCTACCAGTCCGCCCGAATCGGCTTCACTGGCTGCAATTTATTTTGTCCCATATTTATCTAGCTTTACTAGTCATCATTAGTGCCCTGACATTTTGGGGCAGAGAAATATAGCTGTTGACCAGAATGAAATATTAATCCATGTAATCCAGAAGCTAATAATAGGTAAAATATAAATTAAGATATTCCGCCCACAAAAATAAGGGCTTTTACATGCATAAAGAAGGGTCTATACTTAACTCAAAGCTACAACATTGCACAATAAATTAAGAATATCATATGTAGATTCCTTAATTTAATAAGGTTTTGATGTGGCTTGTGATTACTACCTAGATAGGTGGTATTGGCTCTTCAATAGGATCTTCTTAAGAAAAGGGTAACTAAACCATGCCTATTAATTTTTGATTGGCGAAATTTACAACAATACGCCATACCCGCACTAGGGATCGTATCACTACTGGTATCCGCCATCATTGTGATAGTCAGCGGGGTCGGAGACGAATACGTAAAATCATCATCCCAAGGCCCCTCGTCAGATGACGACGCCAACGTTATGTTCCAAGTCGTTGACCAACACGGGATACCACGCTTCTGCCATGTCCTATCAACCGGTTCCCCACACGACCTCAAAGCCAGGTACACCTCACCCATCGGATATTACGGTGTAAAAAGCAGAACCAGGCACAACCGTCACCGTCGCTTTCGACTGCAAAAATAACAGAAAAAGGCACCCAAACCGCACAGGCATCCGCCGTCGCCCCGGAAACCGGCATCGTACGGCAGAAAGTAGTAATCCCCAACCCCGACTCGCTGTCATCAAAGTTGAGCTCTAGCAGCTCTGACGAGAGCAACGATGCAGATGAATAGTGCTTGCTGCTAGTTTCTTCAGCTCATTGAAGCCCATCATGCCCTTCACAACGCATGATGGGCTTATTTTCGAAATTCATGCAGGAATGTTTTGCAGTAAGTGATTGCATTGGCAGGTGCAGGATACGTGGTTTAGACGCACGCAAACGCCCCGCTGCTCATCGTGAGAACAGCGGGGTGTTTGATCTGTGGTCAGGCAGCACCGGCGCGTGGCTAAACCAGAACGGGATTGGCCAGATTTTTCCCTGTTCATGACCATTACCGAGAATGACTCAACCACTACCCGACTACCCAAGAATTTACTTGGAATTGGGGAAATTACCTGAGACTACTTGGCTGGGAAGAATTCCTCCTGGATTTCGCGCAGCACCTTGGCGGAGTGCTTAAACCGCTCCATCTCGTGGTCGCTGATCTCCAGCTCCACCACCCGGCGAATGCCCTTACGGTACAGAATGGCCGGGGTACCAATGTAGATGTTTTCCTCACCGTATTCGCCGTTGAGCAGGGCGGACACCGGTAGCGCCACATCCTGGTTTTGCAGGACTGCACGGGTGATACGGGCCAGGCCCATGCCGATACCGTACGAGGTTGAACCCTTGGCCTCAATGATATTGTAGGCGGCATCACGGGTTTCTTCGAAGACCTTTTCGAGTTCGCTTTCGAGGTTGGGGTCCTTCTCCAGCTGCTTCCGCATCGACACGCCGGCAATGGTGGCGGAAGACAGCACCGGTAGCTCGGTATCGCCGTGCTCGCCAATGATGTAGGCGTGAATCGAGGTGGGGGCAACAGCATAGCGTTCACCCAGCATGTAGCGGAACCGAGCAGAGTCTAGCACGGTGCCGGAGCCGATAACCCGGTGCCAATCCAGGCCCGAGTACTGCCATACGGCATAGGTGAGAATGTCCACCGGGTTGGATGCGACCAGGAAGATACCATCAAAGCCATTGGACATCACTTCGTCCACAATGGACTTCATGATCTTCATGTTCTTGCCAACGAGCTGCAACCGCGTTTCACCAGGCTTTTGGGCAGCACCGGCGCAAATGACGACCATGGCGGCGTCGGCGCAATCCGCGTAGGTGCCCTTCGACACCCGGGTCCGCGAAGATGCCCACACCACACCATGGTTGAGGTCCTTGACGTTACCTTCCAGCTTCTTTTCATCAATGTCGATGATTGCCAGGTGATCACACGTACCCTGATTCACCAGGGCATACGCGTAAGCGACGCCCACATCGCCTGCGCCAATGAGCACAACTTTATTACCAACGATATCTTTCATATTCTGAAAGCACCCTTCCTGACGACATATCTATACCGCCAAGTATGCCCGATTTTCTGTGACTATGCCCGATTTGCGGTAGTATTGTGAACAATATCGCAGAATTACTCAGCCAAAAGTAATGGAATACAGATAAACGCCCGGAGATGGCGTGATAGTGATAAGTTCTGGATCCCCATTATCTTTACGAATAATATCCACCGTGCCGTCACTGGTGATATCGAAAGTTTGTTCAGTGCCATCGGCGCGTTTGACTGTGACCGTTCCCCGGCCAGAGGCCACCAATTGCACCCAACGGGCCTGGTAGTGAAGCTCCACCGCCGCCCCATCACTCCGGGGCATGATGTCCATGGGGTGAACGTCCCACTCGCCCTGAAGCGCATAATATCCCAGCGGCGGGGTTCCCGAAACCCGGTACTGTGACCGGGAGGAACCCAAGTAGGTTTCCGGGGATCGCGGCTCGGTGGTGGCATGTTCGTCCTGTTCAATGGGGTTTGGTAACGCAATGCCCGGGTTGCGCTCCTGCAAGAGCTTCCGCACCACCCGCTCAGTCTCCGCGTATTTGCCCTCGCCCTCGTGCACCTGCCGCAGCCGACCGGTGTGGTCCGCAAGATAGTGCGCCGGCCAATAGCGGTTATGGAAGTTCTTCCAGGTGGCAAAGCTATTATCCTGCGCCACCGGGTACTTGATGTGCTGTGCTACGACGGCCTTCCGAACGTTGTCCACATCCCGCTCGAATGCATATTCGGGTGCGTGCACGCCGATAACGTCGAGGCCATAGTCTTTATAGTGGTCGTAAAGCTTGACGACGTGCTCGTTGGCGCGCTGGCAGTTGATGCAGGCATAGGCCCAAAAATCCACCAGGGTCACCTTCCCCGAGGTAGCTGGATCAATGGCCTGGTCGGTGTTGATCCAGTTCTCTAGCCTGGACAGTTGCGGCACCGAGCCGCAATCATGTGGCGTCCCGGGGTCGCCTTTGCGGCAGGACTCCAGGTCTTGGTTTCCGATGATGTGGTTTCCGAGGGCTTGTTGGGCACTACCGGTCCAATCGGGCACGAGCCGTTGGAGGGCCGTTGGGGCGTCGACAGCAAGCAGGACCGCCATGGCGAGGACGACGGCACCGGCCGAGCGTCGAAAAGCGGTGTGGTGGGATCGAAACCAGTCACTCATGCGATTGCCGCCGAGGGCAAACATGGACAGCGGAATGGCCGCACCAATGGCAAACGCAATGGTCAGCGCGATAATCGAGGCGTCAATCTCGCCGGTGGCCGCCGCAACGGTAATGGCGGCCAGGACCGGCCCGGCGCACGGAACATACACCGCACCCAGGGCCAACCCCACCACGAAACCGCCCCGGCCCTGCGCCTTGGTCAGGAGCGCGTGGAGGCGGGGCAACCGGTCGAACGGCGCCTGCACCCACTCACCCAGCACCGGAATGAGCATGCCCAAGCCCACGAGGACAAGCAACCCAATGCCCACCCAGCGCACCGTGTCCTGGGGCAGCCCCAACAAATTGAGCACGATCGAACCGCTGAGGGTGATCGCAGCAAAACTGACAACCATGCCGGCCACCACATAGTAGGGACGCCGCTTATCCCCGGCGCTCACTGCCAAAACCAGTGGCAGCACCGGGATAATGCAGGGAGAAAGACTCGTTAACACCCCACCGATAAGACCTATCAGAATAAGAGAAACCATGAGTAAAGTCCTTTCAAAGTTCTTATGGGGATATTCGGTGCCAACCACCACTTTGGATTGGACCAATCCAAATATTCGAGGACTCCCGAACTCTTTTATGACCGCCAAATCACGGCGGCTACCACATACGATAAGGAGACAGTCATGACCAACCGTAAATTTATTGCCATCACCTGCGCATTGGGGCTGGCCGCCACGGGTCTGGTTGCGTGCGATAAAACTGGGGCGATGTCGCCGGCGTCCGCACCAGCCATGTCGCCCGCAATGTCCATGTCGAACACGCCATCGGATGCCATGACGCCGTCATCGTCGGAGGCCATGAGCCCGTCCGATTCCATGGCACCGTCGGGGATGGATTCTCAGGAAACCACGATGATGACCGAGGAAAAATCGGGGCAGTAATGATGAGTGGTAAAAAGCACAAACCTGTGTGGGGCGCTACTCTGGATAACCATGGATCTATCCAGCGAAGAGCTACTTGTGCAGGTCGCCACTGGTGACAAGCGCGCATTCGGCGAACTTTATGATCGGCTAGCATCCCGAGTCATGGGTATCTGCATGCAGGTACTCCGCAACCGGGCCATCGCCGAAGAAATCACCCAAGAGGTATTTGTGGAAATCTGGCGCACCGCCCCAATGTTTTCCCCCGAAAGAGGGAGCGCGCAGGGGTGGGTGCTGCGCCTGGCCCGCTCCCGCGCCATTGATAAGCTTCGTTCCCGCATGGCGGCACTCGCGCGCGACGAGCGCACCACCATGCTTGAACAGCTCACCCGCTACATTGATGTGGAAGAAGACGCCATAACTAGTGTTGAGGGTGAGCATTTGCGTGCCGCGGTAAACGACATTGGGGAGCCGCACCGCACCGCCATTATGCTCACCTATTTTGGTGGGCTCACCCAGCAACAACTCGCCGACCACCTGGGCATTCCCCTGGGGACGGCTAAGACCCGGGTCCGTGATGGATTGAAAAAACTAAAATCTGCCCTGCATGTTACTAATAAGAAAGAGGCATGATGACTACTAAGGACCAATCCTGGCTACCCGACGAGAAATTAGCCGACGCTGAGCTTGCCGACGCCCTGGCGTTGTCCACGGTGCCGGTCACCCCGTCGGATTCCCTGAAGGATACTGTGCTGGCAGCCATCGACGGGATCGAACCAGAGGGGGATTCCGGCACCCTGGCCACCGCAGGAGCAGACGCGGTAACCAGCACGGATGCCACTGCCGCGGACCCGGATACTGTGGAACCTGCGGATGTGACCGCGGCCAAGGCGGATTCGGGTGGCGCAGGTAGCACCGGTGGGGCCGGTGGCGGGCGCGTTATCAACCTGGGCAATTGGCGGTTTCGCCTATCGAAGCAACGCATCATGTTCATTGCCGCGGCGGCCGCAGTGGTCGCGCTCTTGGCCGGCAGCGGATTCCTCCTGCCCAAGCTGCTCTTCACCCCCAGCACCGGGCCCACCAACCAGGCAATGTCCGAGATCATGCAGTCCGCGGATGCCCAAAGCATCACCATGAGTTCCAGTGGGGTACGACTCCACCTGGTGTCATCCACCACCATGAATAAGGCCGGGGCAATGGTGCAGGGCACCCCCGAGGTGAAAAAAAGGCATGGGAATCCAGGTGTGGAGCGTGACCCAGGCGGCCGCATCCATTCGGCTGGGGTGATCGCCCCTGAGGAGCATAAAGACGTGTGGATGCCATTCGAATCTGCCACCGCCAAAGTGATTCTGACCGAGGAACCGGTGGCCGGCAGCGCCAAGCCCACCGGAACGATCCTGGGGAAATGCAACTATAGCTGCGGAGAACGCGCCTTGGGGCGTCGACAAGCTAGCTTGTTTTGCAATAAAACTGATACGACCACTGGCATGCGGTGGTCGTTACGTTTTCTCCGTCAGCGGAAGCCCAATACCTTCCGCATTAGCCAACCGCGCAATCGCAAGCACTCCTCCACAATGCTTGACGACGGGCCCTCGTGGGAAGACATGCAAAAAAATGAGCAGAATCATAAGATTCACCCTGACGCGCCCCTGATGGGATCGTTCGTAAATTTTTGCAAAACACAACGCCCAACACGATGCTCCATTGTCTTTATGCACTTGCGCACCACATGACAACCATCCCATAACGGGAAAGCACAAGCGACAAAATAATCGCTCTTACAAAAATTTAATTCATGTTAACACCACATTCAGTAGCAATTAAATTAGCATATAGCCACATCAATGAGCTGCTCAAATGTGCTACCACCCCCATATAAGTCAATCATTGACACCTTTATTGGTCATCTGTCACACTTCAATAATTATTGGGAGAAAAATATTTCATTAAAACCTCATTTAATAAATAATCTACCGTTTTATAAACACTATTAGAATTAGCACTGAAGGAAGCATCATGTCGTATCGGGAATTGGCCGCTCAGCAACACGGATTCCTCCTCCGATCTCAGCTCACTGAGGAAGAAATCCAAGACGCTCACCAAACTGGGTTTATCATTGACGACTACCCGCTCCAGTCCGAATATGTTTTCCCCACCCAATTAAGCAGTACCGCGACCAACTATGGTTATTACTGGTTATGGTTGCTGGCTTTTCCCACTGTTCCCCCGGAGCAACGGAACCCCATGCCTTATTTTGCGGGCGGCGCAGCTCTCGATGTCCAGCAGATCGGCTGGGGGTAGTCGTGAAAGTCCGGTTTTCATTGTGATGCCGCTACAACTCACACCTTATATCAATGCTGATGATGGCATCGTGGATGATTTTATTGTTGATGCCAAGATTCAACCCACCGACTGGTCCCTCGTCGACGGCATTCCTGTAGAAAATATCCTACCTGCTTTGCAAAAATATCTCCTCAGCAATGATGATTTTGAAAACGCCGCCGACGCGGTTTTTGATGCGCATGATAAAGGCTGTTCCTGGGAAGATCTCACCAGTGTTTTTGGAAGTATGCACTGGACTATGGCCGAACCGAGAGACGGGAAAAACACCTCAAACCGGCAAAGAGGTCCTCGAACATTTCTTCCAAGAATATGCGCTTCCCTGACCCTGACCCGGAAGACGATGATCATGAGGATTTCACCGAAGACGAAGATGATGCTTGGTGGTCATAGTCAGGCCACATAGCAACCATACAACCACAGAAGGAAATAACCATGGCATATAGCGCAGATGTTCACAGGCTCCAGGAAGACGCTAAGCAGCAGGTTCTCTCCCAACATCTTGCTGCACAACTATCCTATTATGCGGCTCAACCCACAAGCACAAGAAAACGACTTGGTAGGGTTGTTATCAGTGGAGAAACCTCCCTTTCGTTCCGTGTTCCTCATGCCCGCGTCTACCGGAGTTTAGAAATCATCACCTCCATTAACCCTCATGATATGAGGCGACTTCTCGAAGAAACCATGTCACAAGATGACAGCGATCCTTCACTACAAAATCTTCAGAACAAAAAGACATGGCAAGCCGACCAGGTAAAATTTACTCGATTCGGGTTTTAGATGATGAGAATGAATATGGTTGGATCAAGATGCAGGCCACCAGGGGCGTTGATGTAGAGTATGAGGATACCGAGGAGATGCAGATCAAAAACCCGTTGGTAGAATCGCGTGCTACCACCACAATAAAATTAATCGACGTAGGAAAATACCTTGCTGAAAAAATAGTATCGGTATTCGGATAAATCAGCTGGGGAAGCAATCGTAATAGTGGATTGCTTCCCGCTCATCCCTCTGGACAAACCGCAAGGAGACTTTCATGGGCTATCAGGAAATAGCTGCTCGGCAGCGTGGGTTCTTACTCCGGTCCCAACTCACCGAAGAGGAAATCAAGGAAGCACGAGACACCGGGTTTATTATCGACACTCCGCCGCTATGCCCTGATTGTCTCTTCTATACCAAGCTAAACATTTCTGACCGGAATGAAATGTTCTATGAATAGTGGCTAGCAGCATTCCCCACCATCCCCCGGAACAACGAGAAACCCCATGCCATACCTTGCTGGCAGTGAAGCACTCCAAATCCGGGGAATTGGCCGGATCGGCAGCGGCGACCCAACATGCATCATCACCCCCACCAGAGCTCATGCCCTATATCAACACCGAAGAAAAAGTCACCGACGAATTCATCGTCGACGACAACATCCAACCCACCGACTGGTCCCTAGTTGATAACACCCCCGTGGAAAACATTCTACCCGCGTTGCGGAAATACCTATGACTAATGATGATTTCTGAATACTCCGCTGATGCAACTCTCGGTGCCTACCATCATGGTTGTTCTTGGGATGAGCTTGCTGAAGTGCTAGAAGTCTGCACCAAACGATGGACCGATGAAAACGGCAGAAAACCCCCAAACAGGCAAAGAAGTCCTCGACCACTTCCTCAACGAATACGCCAGCCCTGCCACAAGCAAAGACGAAGAAGAAGATTATGACTACGACGATGATGCACCTTAGAGCGTCGACAAGCAAGCTTTTCTACAATTAAACTGGCATGCGGTGATCGTTACGATTTCGCATTGACTCACCGCGCAATCGCAAGCATCTCCTCGGGGTTACTGTCATCTACGGTTTCGAAAAGCTGACCAGCAGCTATAAACTTGGCAGTCCACCACTTGTCCGCGGCACTGCTCCCATCAGCAATGTTCCTACTAGTGAACACTCCCAAGCTTGGTGGGTGGTGGTGATCTATCCCTGATGTGGTGACGATATTCGCCAAGGTAAGAAGATTATCCGTGGTGAGTGTGCAAGTAATCAGCGGTACGGGGTCAATAGAGTATTTTATTTTTGTACACACTTTATAGATACACTACAGGCCTCGTTTTCTCGTGCTTTCGGGGGTGATTGTTTACCAGGTGGCTGGGTCGTAATTCAAACAACTGAATAAGCTTCATTTTATGGATTATCGAGAAATAGCAGAAAAACAACACGGATTCATTCTTCCTTGCCAAATCACCAAAGAAGAATTTAATGAGGCTGCAGAAACTGGTTTCATTGGCGTCCCACCACAGGATGAAGAGTTTATGGAGTATGTGTATTACACCGAACTTATTACATATAATCTTGCTGATGATGCCTATCGAGATTGGTTGATAGCATTCCCCACTATCCCACCAGAAAAGCGACACCCTATGCCCTACTTCGCTTGTGATTTAGCATTACGCATCCAGCATTTTTCTGCCAGTTGGTCAACAGCACCATTAATGATGGTAGCTCCACCAGAATTAATGCCCTATGCGAATAAGGATTTTGGTATTACCTACATTCCAAATGAGAACATTACTTCTGATGATTGGGTGCTTATTGATGATATCCCAGTAGAAAAAAATCATCTCTGCCATGCGAAAATACTATGAGCATGTTAGAAGTGATGACTTTGATGATGCCGTCGTTATGGCATTCAGTGCTCACCGACGTGGCTATTCCTGGGAAGAAATCGCCTGGGCCCTCGAACCTGCGTCTGGAGTATGGCACAGCTATAAAACTGGTAAAACCCCTATCAACGGCAAAGAGGTCCTCGACCTGTTCTTCGAAGAACATACGCCGCCTCGACCCACAATTACAAAATCTAGAAAATCAACAAAAATCATCCCAATTTACCATGCAAGATCTTCGGAATTTTGACATGAAAATCTGGGAGGTTAAGGGCACTACAACAGATAAAAACATAAGAAGTTTACATGGCGCTTTTGATTGTGAGTGTAACAAACATGTCGAGCTTACGGATGCTAAATCTACATATTACATGACTGATCCCAGAGAGTTAATAGAAGCTGGCATACCTGCCCAACTAATGTTGAATGAAGGCTTAGAAAGAGAGGAAGAAGTCATGTCAATTCAGGAAGAGCAATGGGACGCCGAAGAGGATGAGGAATGGCTCGCGATGAGAGAAGATAATGATAAAGATGATGAAAATGAACTTGGCTTGTAATCGAATAACATTATGAAATACATTCCCACTGGATCCCCATCGCCTCGTCGCAGAGTATTGCCGAGGCATTAATCACCCTGGGATGATGTGCCGAAACTACCTGCTCGACTTGAGGTCCTGCGGCCACCGGGATTTGTCCAGAGTGAATAGTGGCTCGTCCGGAGCTCCGCCACGCCGTCGCCAAGCACCACGGTGCTGGAATTATTCGAAATCTTGACGGTATCACCGCGGGTGTCCACAAAATAGGGGCCCACCTGCACCACGGACTCGTCCGGGAATGTGTCCTCGGGGTTGATATTCCCCGACGGGAAATAGGATGTGCGCAATGATGGTGGTGGGCCGAACGAGAAGGCTGCGAAATTGGTTTTACCTTCACTGTTGCTCTTGCTGTCGCTATTGGTTGGCGCCTGCGCGGGGCCCTCATTGACGATTGGCCAGGTGGCTTTCTGCCGGTTCGTGCAGCTCGGACCACTGGTTTTCTGGGTTAGGTAGAAATCGCAGAGGATTTTTCCGTCGCCCATGGGGACGTCGGCAAGCACATTGCCCTCATATGTTTTAATTGCGGGCGAATAATTCGCGTTACCCAGGGGATGGTGATGGCGTCGCTCGCGGGCGGGTTGGTGTGGAAGTCCAGTTTCAGAGGTTTCACGTCGATGGTGGGGCTAGTTTCCTGCCGCAGCGCCCCATCCGCATATTTATAGGTGATTTTCTGGGTGGGTCCCTCGGTCACGCGCGGGTAGGCCAGGGCCTCATAGGTGACTTCCAGCTGGTTATCGGCGACCGTAATGTCGCGCGCATCATAGGCGAGGAGGAAACTCGCATCGATAATCAATTGGTCACGATGAAAAAATATGAGGGTGCGTTGCGCGGATTCCATCGCCATGGGATCGTAGTGCGCCGGGTCTTGTTCCACGCCCTGGAGGCTCACCCAGCTGAGGTCGGCGCAAGGGTCGAAGTGGTTGTCCTGTATCGTGAAATAAAACTGGTGGCTGCTGCCCTGGATGGGGATTTTTCTTCGCGGTTGCCCACAGTCCGAAGGCGGTTTCAGCCAGGTCGAGTTGGGGGTGGCATTCGGTGTCCGCCACCTGTGTGCCGGTCAGCCCGGTGCCGGCGCCGCTGCCGAGACCCGCCATGCCGGTCGGTAGGGCGCACCCGGATAGTCCGCCCACGCCCACGGCACCGGCCAGTATGGTCGCTGTTACCGCCAGTGCCACACGCAGTTTCATCACAAACTCCACATCTGATAGCTGCCGATAAAATGTTTGTAATACAAATCCTATCGGAGATTGGGGTCGAAACCAGACGTTTCGTGCCGTGTTTCACATAATCGGGTGATTATTTACTACGGCTGCCGGCCTTCACGACCCGCTTGGTGGTTTTCGCCGGTTTCTTCACCGCCTTCTTCGTCGTGGTTTTCTTCTTTGCCGCGGTCTTCTTCGTGGCCTTCTTTTTCGGCCCACCGTCCGCTGCCTCTTTGGCGCGCCGCTCGGACAAGAGTTCGTTGGCACGCGCATCCGTCAGGGTAAGCGGATCATCCCCCTTGCGTAGCGACGCATTGGTTTCCCCATCCGTCACATAGGGGCCGAACCTGCCGTCCTTCACACTCATGGGTTTGCCGGACACGTCATTATCACCCAGTTCCTTAATGGCCTGCTGGGTGGTGGCGCCCTCGACCCCGGCGTTTCGGCTCCGCATAAATGCGGCGGGCCTCATCCAGGGTGATGGTGAAGATTTGTTCCTCACTGCTTAAGGATCGGGAATCCGTGCCCTTCTTCAGATAGGGGCCGTAGCGGCCGTTTTGGGCGGTAATCATCTGACCATCGGTGGGATCCACCCCCACCTCCCGGGGCAGGGAGATCAGTTGCAGGGCTTCCTCCAGGGTCACCGTGGACGGGTCCATGCTAGAGAACAAGGAGGCGGTGGCCGGTTTCAGGGTTTCCTCAATGATCTGGTTGATGCGTTTTTCCTTCGCGGCAATCGCGGTTTTAGTCTCCCAGTTTTTGGCCCGCTTGCCCTCGGCTGCGCGTTGGGCGTCCTCCGCGGCTCGCTCCTCGGCAACGATCTGTTCCGCGGACACCGCCACTTTTTCTTTCTCGTCCGCACCCATGATCTCGGTGACGTAGGGACCGAACCGGCCTTCCTTGGCCACGATGACCCGGCCGTTGGCGGGGTTCACGCCCAGCTCCCGGCCCGATTGGGGGGTGGCGAAGAGTTTCTCGGCGAACTCCAGCGTGAGCTCGTCCGGGGTGGTGGTATCGGAAAGGTTAGCGCGCTGGAAGTCGGGTTCCCCATCCGGTTTCACCCCGATTTGGCGTTCCAGGTAGGGGCCGTACCGGCCCACCCGCACATAGATGGGTCGACCCTGGTCGTCGTCGAAAAGCGGTAGGGAGTTAACCACCCGCGCATCAATCTGCTCCAGGTTGCTGCCTACCAGCGCTTTCAGGCCACCCTGGCGGGCGATGGTTTCGGCGGTGGCGTCGGAGGCGTGCTTGTCGCCGAAATAGAACCCCTTTGAGCCAGTTCGCACCAACCTCGTTACCTGCGGCAATATCATCGAGCTCGTCCTCCATGGAGGACGTGAAATCATAGTCCACCAGGGCGGCGAACGATTTCTCCATCAACCCCACCACGGCGAACGCCACCCAGCTGGGCACCAGCGCATTGCCGCGCGAATACACGTAGCCGCGGTCCTGAATGGTTTTAATGATGCTGGCGTATGTGGAGGGGCGGCCGATGCCCAAATCCTCCATCTTTTTCACCAGCGATGCCTCGGTGTAGCGGGCGGGCGGGTTCGTGGTGTGCTCGTCGGCGGCAACATCGGAAATTGCCACCTCGTCGCCGACTTTCAGGTGCGGCAGCCGGCTTTGGTTCGCGTCGGAACTCGCGGCGGCGTCGGCAATCGCATCCGAATAGGCACGCAGGAACCCGGCGAACGTGACCGTGCGGCCCGTCGTGGTGAACTCCACATCCTCGTTACCGATCGTGACCTTCATGGACACGCCCTTCACATCCGCCATTTGCGATGCGATCGTGCGCTGCCAAATCAGTTCGTACAGCTTATATTCCTCCGCATCCAGCTGCGACCGGAGCTCCGCCGGGGTGGAAAACTGCTCCCCGGCCGGGCGGATAGCCTCGTGGGCCTCCTGCGAATTCTTCACCTTACGGTCGTAGCGGCGCGGCGCATCCGCAGCATGATCCTTGCCGAACAGGGCGATCGCCTGCTGCCGGGCGGCCTGTAAGCCCTGCTCGAGACAGGGTTGTGGAGTCGGTACGCATATAGGTGATATGCCCGTTTTCGTACAGTCGCTGCGCCACCCGCATGGTGCGTTCCGACGTGTAATGCAGCTTCCGGCCCGCCTCCTGCTGCAACGTTGAAGTCATAAACGGCGCCGACGGTTTCCGGGTGTACGGCTTCTCCTCCACGTTTATGACCGGCAGGGTCACGTGATGCAATTGGGTGGCCAATTGTTCGGCCTGCTCCTTGGTCACCACCACAGCGTCGCTTGTGAGCTCGCCACGGTCGTTGAAATCCCGGCCCGCGGCCACCCGTTTGCCATTGACCCTGCTCAGCCGGCCCGTAAACTTCCGGTCATCCCCACCATCCGTGCTTGTCGACGAGCCTTGCGACGCCGGGCCCGCCGACGCGGGGGCCGTGAACTCGGCCGCCAAGTCCCAATACTCGGCCGGCACAAACACCATGCGTTTCCGTTCCCGATCCACAATCACCCGGGTCGCCACCGACTGCACCCGGCCCGCACTCAGCCGGGGCATCACCTTCTTCCACAACACCGGGGAGACCTCGTAGCCATACAACCGGTCCAAAATGCGGCGGGTTTCCTGCGCATCCACCAGGTTATTGTCCAGCTCCCGGGTGTTTTGGGCCGCCGCTAAAATCGCCGGCTTAGTGATCTCATGGAACACCATGCGCCGCACCGGCACCTTCGGCTTCAAGGTTTGCAGCAAATGCCACGCAATCGCCTCACCCTCCCGGTCCGGGTCGGTAGCCAACAAGAGCTCATCCACATCCTTGAGCTTGGCCTTAAGATCCGCCACCTTCTTCTTTTTATCCGGGCTCACCACATATAACGGGGTGAAGTTCTTATCCACATTCACCCCGAGTCGCGCCCATGGCTCCTTCTTATATTTCGGCGGCACATCAGCAGCCCCCCGTGGCAGGTCACGGATATGACCCACCGACGCCTCAACGATGTAATTGCTGCCTAAATAGGGGGCAATCTTTTTGGCCTTCGTCGTGGACTCAACGATGACCAGACGCTTGATGTCATTGCCTTCAGCCATGAACCGAATGAACCTCAATCTCAATCTCAGTGTCTCAATGTGAACATAAAAAAATTACAGACGATTCCTTATAATACGGCTGCACCTGACATAAATGTCCAACGCCCCCATAAAACCCCCAGACCCGGGGGCTATTTTTTCACGCAGCCACCAGGGGCAAGCGTCGAAAAGCTTACTTGCTCTCACCCCCACAAGAGCAAGGATCACCAACCAATTACCGAATCACGCGAACGTTCAATGCCTGGGTGCCCTTAGCCCCGTCACCCACTTCAAACTCCACCACCTGATTCTCCTCCAGGTAGCGGAACCCATCGCCGTTGATTTCGGAATAGTGCACGAACACATCAGCCGAACCATCCTCCGGCTCAATAAACCCAAAACCCTTCTCAGCATTAAACCATTTAACAGCGCCTTTAGCCATAGCATTTTCCTTCATATATAGGCAATAAGAGATTGTTATCAGGGCAGATCAAGCATACTTATCTCAGCGACCTATCATCGCTGAACGCATGCCCGACACCACACAACCATGGGGCAACACAATAAATCAGAGGCACATCACCTTGCTACAATGCCGCGAAGATACAAAACCTCATGTGACAACCATCCTCTAGTGTTCCATGTTTACCCCCCAAAGAGTAGATCAGTGGCCTGATTCACACCCTTATGCTTGATGGTTGTACTTGATTTTTGCCACCAAGGACCATCCATGACCCCAACCTACCGCACCACCATCACCCAGCCGCCCCGACCGGCAGTCTACGGCGACTGGCCCGCCTGGGCGTATCCCCGCTCATCACCCAGCTTGCCGACGAATACGGCATCACCCGCCCCTACCAGCACCAAAGCCTCACCGCCACCACCGCCCACGATGGGCGCTACGTCATTGTCGCCACCGGCACCTCGTCGGGGAAATCATTGGGTACCAACTCCCCACCCCTCACCGACCTGGCCCGCGACCCGACCGCCTGCGCTCTCACCTCACCCCCACCAAGGCGTTGGGGAACGACCAGCTCACCGCAATACTGCGGCTCTGCAGGGCAGACCCGGCGCTGGCCAGCATCAACCCCGCGCCTTACGACGGCGACACCCCCGCCGAGGCCCGCCGCACTATTCGGGCCACCAGCCGTTACCTGGTCACCAACCCGGACATGCTCCACGGTGGGATTCTCGCCTACCCGGATCGGTGGCGGCGGCTGCTTACGAACCTGCGATATGTCATCGTGGATGAGGCCCACCAATATCGGGGTGTTTTTCGGGGCGCATGTTTCCCTGGTGCTCCGGCGGCTGCTCCCGGCTGGCCCGGCGCGCCAACAGGCACGGGGAATGTGGGGAAGTCGGGTGTGGGAGTGGGTTTGGTGGGAGTGGTGGGGTTGAAAGCCGGCGAGCATGGGGTGCCGAAAACTGGCGGGCCGGTCGTGATCCTGGCGTCCGCTACCAGCAATAATCCGGCCCAACACGCGGCACGGCTCATTGGCGACCCCTGATGTGGTGGCGGTCACCGAGGATGGGTCGCCGCGGGGTCGGCGCACCATTATTCTCACGGAGGCCGGGCCGGCGGATTCCCCGGCGGGGCTCTTGGTGAGGATCTCGGCGAGGACTCTGGTAGGGGCGCGGGGGAAGGCTTGGCGGCGGATGCGGGTAATACAGGCCGGCAAGCCGATGTTCGCCCCAATGATCGGCGGCGTTCCGTCACCACGGAGGCGGCGCTACTCATGGCGGATTTCCTCGTCGAGGGTGCCCGAACCCTGGTGTTCACCAAATCCCGGGCCGGCGCGGAGCTCGTAGCGCTGCGCGCCCAAACGGAGTTGGCCAGGGTTGGTAGACCCGACCTGGGTGCCCGGGTTGCCGCCTATCGGGCCGGTTATTTAGCGGCCGACCGGCGGCGAATCGAACTAGCACTCGATGATGGTGAGCTATTGGGGGTTGCCGCCACCAATGCCCTGGAGTTGGGGATTGACATTGGGGGTTTGGATGCGGTGATTACGGCGGGGTTTCCGGGAACTCTTGCGAGTTTTTGGCAGCAGGCGGGGCGTGCTGGGCGGCGGAATCAGGCCGCCACAGTGGTGCTTATTGCCAGTGCGGATCCGCTGGATGCATATTTGGTACATCACCCGGATGCGCTCATCAGCAGGCCGGTGGAGGCGGCGGTGTTCGATCCCACCAACCCCCACATTCTTGCCGGCCATATTCTGTGCGCGGCATTGGAGTCGCCGCTGACGGATCGGGAGGTCGCGTGGTTTCAGGCGGGGCAGGTGGTGGACCGGCTGGTGGCGGACGGGTGGTTGCGGCGACGGCCGCGGGGATTTATGCGGCGGTGCCGCCGGGGCAGCCGGACCCGCATCGGGTGGTGAGCGTGCGGGGTTCGGGCCGAGAGATCACGATTGTGGAGTCGGCGACGGGCCGAGTGGTGGGCACGGTCGATGCCGGCCAGGCGGCGAACCAGGTGCATCCGGGCGCGGTGTATTTACATCAGGGGCATAGCTATGTGGTGGATGAATTATCGCTGGCGGAGGGCGTGGCGTTGGTGCATGAGGAGGTGCCGGATTATTTCACACAGGCGCTGTCGTCGACGACGATTCGGGTGGCATCAGCGCCTGATGCGGCATGCGATGATGTGGCGCCGGGGCTGCGGGTGGCGAATATGCTGGTGGAGGTGACCCGGCAGGTGACGGGCTATGTGGTGCGAGATCGGGCGGGGCGACCCTGGCGGCGGTGCCGTTGGGCATGCCGCCGGAGTCGCTGGTGACTCGGGCAGTGGCGATCACGATAGATCCGGTGGTGTTGGCGGAGTTGGGGATTCAGGATGTGCCGGGCACGTTGCATGCGATGGAGCATGCGCTGATTGGGCTTTTGCCGCTGGTGGCAACCTGTGACCGGTGGGATATTGGTGGGGTGTCGACGGCGTTGCACCAGGACACGGGCTGCCCACGGTGTTTGTGTATGACGGATATCCGGGTGGGGCGGGGTTTGCGGACTGCGGGTTTTCCCGGTTTGGCGAGTGGGTTTCGGCGACCGCGGTGACGGTGGCGGGCTGTGGGTGTGAGTCGGGGTGCCCGTCGTGTGTGCAGTCGCCGAAGTGTGGGAATGGAAACCAGCCGTTGGACAAGCGCGGCGCAATAGCCCTGTTGCAGAAAATATGTTCGATGCTGGGCGATTAGCGTGGGCCGGCGGTGGCGACGGCGTGGGCTGGTGCATCGAGGATGGTCACGGTGACGTCGCCGCCGCTGGTAGCGCAGTGGTCGAGGGTTGCCGCGTTACGACGGGCGACGGTGGCGGCAGTGTCGCAGGGGTCGGCACCCGTGTAGGCGGCGTAGGCACCGGCCACGGCGCTGATGTCTGCCACGACTTTGGCGTGGTGGCTGGCGATGGTGCCTCGGATGCCGTGGGTGAGGGCCAGAACCACGAGGATGAGGGCGACGATGAGGCCGGCGGTGGTGATGGTGGCACTACCGTCGTCGCCGCGCAAGGTGGTGAGCCCGCTCATGACGTTCCGAATTCTTGTTCGATGGGGAAGATAGCGCGGGCGGTTTGGACCCCCAGGGGGCTGGGCACGACGGCGGTAGCGGTGGCCAGCCCACCGGATTCGGTGACGGTGACGGCACCCCAGGGCGGCTCGTAGGGCACACCAATGGTGTAGGCCCGGGCGGCCGCGCCGGCAATGTCGATGGCGGCAAGGTGAGCGCCCACGGCCACCAGGCCGGCGACCAGGGTGGTGAACACCGCGATCAGGGCGCCGGTGGCAATGGCGGTTTCGACGGTGACGGCACCATCATCGTTCCCCAACATGGCGGTTAGGGGGTGTTGGAGAGAGCGTTCGTGATAATACCCTGAAGGGCATCGTGCACGGTGGGCGAGGTGACAATCACGTAGAGGACGCCGGCGAGCGCGGCCGCGGCGAGGGCCGCCATGGCGTACTCGATGGTGGTGGTCCCCTCGTCGTTATCGAACCGACCAAGGCGTTCGAACGCCTTGGTGAACAGATTCATGGTGACAACCATGAGGGTAGTAGTAGCAGTGACGGGGAGATGCATGAAGCGACTCATGGTGGGTTCCTTTACAAGAAACTAGTGGGAGGAAAGAATACTGGTTCCCAGGCTGATGACCATGGGGGCAAGGCCCAGGAGGAAGAAAGCCGGCAAATAACACAGGGTCATGGGCAGGGCGATGAGCACCCCGGCGCGTTCGGCCTCGGCGGTGGCATGGTCGGCACCGTCGTCACGCAACCGCGCCGCGATCCGTGAACACCCGTTCGACAACCCGGCGCCGGAATGGTGGGAGCTGCGCGCCAGGGCGGCCAGCTCGCCCAAACCGGGGGCCTGGGCGAGTTCCCGCCACGCCCGGTCGGCGTCGACTCCCAGGGACAGGAGGCTGGCGGTACTCCGCCACGCGGCACAGGAGCTGGTGGTGGCGACCGCGGCGGCGGCCCGCGCCGGGCTGAGGCCGGCGGACACGCACGCAACAAACAGTTCCAGGTCCGCGGCGGTATCGAGCGGGTTGGGGGTGGGGGCGAGCTTCGCCACCCACCACCGGTAGAGCCGCCCGGCCGGCCCGGCGCGCGCGCACGCGGCGCACCGCGATCCCACGCCCCGCCGACCAGCGTTATTCTACTGGGCCTAGCCGGGATGCGGGCCGGCCGCGGGTGAGGGAGAGGGCACAAAGGATGAGGAAGGAACTGACGATGAGCATAAGTGGGCTTTCTGAATAATATGATCGGACCAAAGAATGCCGGCGCATTCGGCGCTCACGCCGGCGATGAGAATGAGACCACCAACGCCACCACCGGTGAGGAAGGCCGGCACATTCACCCCAATGGCGTGGCCCATCACCATGCCCAGCAGGGGCAGAAGCGCCAACACAATGGCGGTGGCGTTCGCGCCCTGAAGTGCGGCTTTGGTGCGGGATTCGTGCCGGTTTTGGTGGTCGATGCGGTGGCGAATGTTGTCGAGCACCCCGGCGAGCGCCATGCCGTTGGTTTCGGCGATGCGCCACGCATGGCCCATGAGGCTGAGCGCCAGGATGGGGGATTGTTCCAGTTCGGCGCCGGCGGAACCGCCGGTGGCGCAGCGGCGGGCGGCCACGGTGATTTCGCGCCGAAGTTCGGGTTCGGTGAGGGTCGGCAGGCAGGCGGTGAGGGCGGCACCCATGGTGGCGCCGGCCTGCAGCTCCCCAACGATGAGCGTGAGCATGGTGGCGCTCTCGGCACGCTGCCGGGCTGCTTGACGACGCGCCCGCATCCGCCGCAGCATAATCATTGCGGTGCCACCGGCAAAAACAGCGGCAACCAGGGTGGGGAAATGCCGCCCCACCGTGACGGCCCCCACCACCACACCGCCGATGGCAGGCTGGTACGGGTGGTTACGCACCAGCCCACCCAGCCGGGCCACCCACCGGTGGCGGGGCGTCGTCAAGCGACCAACCCCGCTGGTGGGGGCGCACAGCAGCAGGCCCGCCGAGCCGAGGGCGGCCGGAACCAGCATGGATATCATTGCTGCACCGCCGCCCAATCAATATTCGGCTGGGCCATGGTTTCCACATCCCACAGCACCGTCACGGTGGTGGGAATCCCGGAAAGCACCCCGATTTGGTGTAAGACCCGCCGGCCGTCGGCCTGGCGTCGCATAGCAAGCACCACGGGTTTCGCGGCGGCAAGCTGGGACATGAGCTGGTCGCGGCCCATATTGCCCCGGGCGGCCAGCGCCTCCAGGCGGGCCGGCACCTCCAGCAGGGAATTCGCGTGCACGGTACCGGCGCACCCGTCGTGCCCGGTGTTCAGGGCGGCCAAGAGGTCGATGACCTCCGCGCCCCGGATCTCCCCCACCACGATCCGGTCGGGGCGCATCCGCAGGGACTGCTTTAATAAATCTGCCATGGTGATCGCCCCTTGCCCTCGGTGTTGGTGCCGCGGGACACCAGCCCCAAAATGTGGGGATGGTTTGGACGCAGCTCGGCGGTGTCCTCGATACAAATGATGCGCTGCCGGTGGCTTACTTCCCCCAGCAGGGCGGCCAATAATGTGGTTTTGCCGCTGCCGGTTCCCCCGATGACCAGGAAGGAGCGGCGCGCCGCCACCAGCTGCTGCAAACACGTTTTTGTGGGCCCGGACATTGTCCCCCGCTCGCACAAAGTTTCGAGACTGGTGACGGCGTGGCGTAACACCCGCAGCGAAATACACGTCCCACCCTGGGCCGGCGGCGACAAAATCGCATGCACCCGCACACTAGAACCATCATCACGTGACAACTGCCCATCGGCGAAACACTGCGTATCATCCAGCCGGCGACCGGCCGACACCAAAAGCCGGGTGGCCAACTGCCGCACCTCCCGCTCCGACGCAAACCCAATATCGGCCGCCTCCAGGCCACTGCCCCGATCAAACCACACCCCCTGGGTGCCATTCACCAGCACATCCGTGACCCCCGGGAGGGAAAGCACCTGCTCCAACGGCCCCACCCCCACCGAATCGTGGCGCAGCTTCCGCAGCACCGACAACACCTCAACATCGCTCATGATGCCACCCGCCTCCGCCCGAATGGTGTGGGCCACATAGCCGGGGTCGCAGGCCTGCTCCGCGGGCACCGCGGCCAACACCCGCTGCACCTTGTCGGCACAACCGCAGCATCGACCGGCATTTAGGCCACCTCCTGCGGCAACACGCATCGAACAGCCTTGCGAAGCGCGCGGGGCAGCGCCCCCAGGGTGCGAATCCCGGTGGTCTCCGCCACCCGGGGCACCTGCGACACGGTCCCCAACTCCCCCACCACGTCGACCCCAACGATGTCCGCAACATCATGGGCGGTCAGGCCGGACCAGCCACGATGCCGCACCACCCCCACGGTGTCGACGCGCCGGGCGGTCAGGGAGTGGGCGATGCGGCTGGCTGCGGCCGCGGCCCGCACCTCGGCAGGAATGAGGAGCACCACAAAGTCACAAGCATCCGTGAGGGCGGCGAAGAATGGGGCGGTGGCAGGGAGGTCCACAACCACGCAATGGGTGTGGTGCATGGTGCCGATCACCCGAAGGAGTTTGTCTTCGGTGATGCCGCAGGTGTCATCGCCGCCGCGGTCAGCGGTGAGTACCGGCAGGCCACTCTCGGTTTCGGGCAGGGCGGCAATCAGATCGGCGGCGGCGATGGAACCGGAGCGAAAACTCAGGTCCGCCCACCGAATGCCGCCGGTAGTTTCGCACCCAAGCAGGAGATCCATGCCTGGCGATACCGGGTCGGCATCAGACCAGAACCGTGGGGACAATCTCGTGCAGTTGCAGGGGCGAGGGCGACCGCCAGGGTGGAGGTGCCCGCCCCACCCACGGCCCCGGTGACGGCGATCACCGAGGCTGCGGCGGCCGGTGGGGGCGAGTCCGGGGCGGCAGTGGTGGCAAGGGTGGCGAGCAGCTTATTGGATTGGGCCGGCAGGATCACCGCGTCAGCGGCCCCAATGCGCACAGCCAGCGTCCAATCGACCGGGCCGGGCTCGGGATGCAGCAGAAACAGGTGCCCGCGGGGGTGGATACCACCGGCGTGGGTGGCGGTGGTGGCGTCCACAAGGATGGCGGCGGCTTTGGGCGCGTGCCGCACAATGTCGCGCGGGTCACTGGTGTCGATAATATCCATGCCGGTAGCTGCTGCGATATTAATCGCCTCAGGGTGAAGCACGGGGTCGGTGACGCTCACGAGAATGGTTGGCGTGGTGGTCATGCTTTCAGTTTCGCCCCATCGCCCCCAGCACGCTTGCCGACGCCGCTAGGCTGTGGAAAACCCGCCATTTTGTTGATGAGGACCACAAAATTCTGTGGATAACTTTTCCCACCAGTACCACAGGCAACACCAATATCAGAAAACCACGGGGTGACTACCCCCGAGCGGGGGCCGTCGTAGTAGCATAAAGGGCGACCCGCGCTAAAGGGGGGGACTGCGCGGGCCGCCAAACCCGGCCGATTACAAAGGGGGGTTTGAGGCCGGGGCAGGCCACACTGTATATCGGGGCCTTGCACGGACCATTATGTCACAGGTTTTCGAAGAGAGCAATACCACATGGTAATGACATGTCCTACCCGGGAAATCACCAAAAACGACTACACTTATGCAGGATGATGAGGCCAACACAGAACCACCGCACACCCCGTGGTGAACTCATGCGCCTACCCGCCACCACCGCAGCGTTCTTCGACCTTGACAAAACTGTCATCGCCACCTCCTCCGCCTATGTTTACGGCAAGGAATTCCTGAACTCCGGGCTCATCAGCCCCAGCACCGCCTTCTCCATGTCGCTCGCCAAAGCCAGCTACATGGTTGCCGGCCACTCCAGCGAACAAATGGATGCCAGCCGCGACCAGCTCAGCAGCATGGTCACCGGTTGGGACGTCAACCAGGTCAAACAGATTGCCGACGACACCCTCCACACCGTCGTCGCCCCCACCATCTACGCCGAGGCCCGCGACCTCATCGCCCACCACCTCGCCGCCGGCCACGACGTGGTCATTATCTCTGCATCCGCCACCGTCCTCGTCGAACCCATCGCCAAAGAACTCGGCGTCCGAACGGTCATCGCCACCAAACTTGAAGAAGCTGACGGCAAATTCACCGGCAATATATCCTTCTACTGCAAAGGCGCAGCCAAGGCCGAAGCCATCAGCACCCTCGCCGCCCGAAACGGCTACAACCTTGCCTCCAGCTACGCCTACTCCGACTCGGCCACCGACCTGCCCATGCTCGAAACCGTCGGCCATCCCATAGCCGTCAACCCCGACCGGGCGCTCCGCAAAATCGCCGCCGAACGCGACTGGGACATCCGCACCTTCCGCAACCCCGTCCCCCTCATACCCCATGCCCACCAGCAAAGAACTCAGCATCGGCGGGGCGTTATCGCCGGCATAGCCGCGGTCAGCGCCGGAATCTGGTGGTGGTGCCGCAGACCCCACCGCGCCGCTTAACGACGCCCACAGGCAGGGCCGCCCACACCCGACTGCTGTGCCGCATTCGCAATCCCCGCGCCTCCACCACCCCGGCGCGCATCGCCGCCAAATAATAGGCCACAAACGGCACCACCCCCGGCCGACTGCGCGAACCCCGCCTCAACGCCAATAACCCGACCGGTGCCGGTTATAATGCACCTCCGGCACCGCCAACCCCCGGGGATCAAAAACCGCTGGCCACCGCGCTCACCCGGGCGGCCGCCAACCCCACCGCCACGCTCCGCGTCCCAAAGAGCTCATGGGCAATAATCTCCCCCTGCACCACCGCCGGGATCACCGCCTGGTGCGGACCAGCAGCCACAATCTTCCCCAATAGGGCCAACCGGCCGGCCGCCCGCTCGTCACGAGGCCGGCCGGAACCACCCACCAGCACGTCCAGCCGCGCCAACACCTGCAGTGGGGCCTTGATGAACGTGCGGGCCGTTTGCTCCCGAACATTCGGGGCCAAAACACTATAGGCATCAACCAGCTGTGTTTCCGGCGCATTCCCCAATAGGGCGGCAAGCCGGGCGCCACGAAGCACCCCCTCGGAACTCGTCACCCCCGAACCCCGCGCGGTGGCGGGGTGCCGGTGGAGGGCCTGAAGGTCGGCGGTGGCGGCGTCGATAAGCGAAGCAATCGTGGGATGGGTAGCAATATGGGCGAGCGGATCCATAATGCGTCGTAACAATAGAGAAAAAACAAAGAATCAGCAACAATCCACGCAACTAATTCACGTTTCAGGGCAATTCATGGCACCATTGGCAGTGACTAAAAAATACTCTGGAAGGAAAACCCACGTGAGTAACGACGAAGGAATGTTCACCGGCGCCAAAAAACCCCAGGTCAACTCCATTCCGCTTTCCGACGTAGACACCAACACCAAAGGCTCCATTGGGGAACTCTGTTCTGAACGCCACCGAACAAATCTCCTCACTCATGCGTGCCGAAATCGAACTAGCCAAAGCCGAAAATCCAGGTGGAGGCCAAAAAAGGCGCCATCGGCGGCGGCCTGTTCACCGTGGCCGGAGTGATCGCGCTTTACAGCTCATTTTTCTTCTTCTTCGCGCTTGCCGAAGTGCTGAAAATTTGGCTGTCGGCCTGGGCCTCCTACCTTATTATCTTCTTCGCCATGCTGCTCTTCGCGGCCCTCCTGGCGTTTATTGGGTTCCGGAAGGTCAAGCAAATCAAGGCGCCAAAGAAAACCATCGAATCCGTTGCTGAGCTCCGCGCCCTCAGGCCCGGAACCGCCGAAGCTGCCCTCAACGCACGCACTATCGACCGGTAACTCACCATAACCATGCGACGCAATCTTTCCCCCAATGCGGTCGCACTCGACGGCGAATTCCGTCACGACATGGTGCACACCCGTGGCCTGCGGCTCCACGCGGCCACCGCCGGCAACCCAGCCGACCCCGCAATCGTCCTCCTTCACGACGCCTACACCTGCTGGGCCGACTTCAAAGATGTCCTTCCCCTATTGGGGAATTTAGGGCTCCATGCCATCGCCATCGACCTCCGCGGCTATGGCATGTCCGACAAACCACCCATGGGGCATGACCTTCGGCACCTCTGCGGTGACATTGCCGGCGCCATTCGCACCCTAGGGCACGACAAAGCCCACATTGTGGGCATGGGCACTGGTGCCACCCTCGCCTGGACCATGGCAACCGGCTACCCCGACCATGTGGCATCCATCACCAGCTGTGGCGCCATCCACCCCATTGACATGCGGCGCGCCACATTCACCCGACCCTGGCTGTTCACCACCCTCCTGGTCACGTCAGGGCTCTTTCGGCTGCCCAGCGGGCTTGTCCGCAACCTTTGGCGCACCCGCGGCCGGTTCATCCGCCGCGACCTGCGCAGCAACACCACCCTCCAATTCCAACAATCCCCCGCCTACCACGACAATCTCCGCCTACGCGCCACCGCCCTGGCAATTGCCAACACCGCCGCCGCAGTCATCCGCACAGTTCGACTCCCCCTCGCCATACCACCAGTGAAATGGGCTACCTCGAAAGTGCAGGTTCCCACCATGATGCTTGTCGACGCCTCCCGCCAATCACGCTCCCTCATCCGAGCCGCCCACAACCGCTGCCTCACCCAACCCACAATCGCCCAAATCCCCGACACCAGGCTCCGCCCACACTTAGAAAACCCTGAAGGGTTCACCACTTTTGTGGGTAGCTTCATCCAAGGGGCAGACTCCCCCAACTAGTTGGACTTTTTTTCGGGCCGAAATTTCCAATTTTCCCCGAAATTGTTACCAAATTCACAAATTCTCCGTGTATTGGGGAAAATGATTCTGAAAATTCCCAGCAAATCTTGCCCACCACCTGGGAACTCCCTAACGTTAACAGTATGGAAACCGTACTCAGCCGCCTCACACAACTTGCCCCATTGGGGGCTGTGTTGCTGGCTGAGGTGAAATCCTCCTCACTCACTATTGGGGAACTCGCGGCACAGCTGGACGTGGCCAAACGAGAAGTCAGCATGCTTCGGGCAATCGCCAAGGTTTTTGACGCCGAAGAATTAGCACAAGCCACCAAGCTGCGGCTATCGGTGTCGAAACTGCGGCTCATTTCCCGCACCGACAAGCAGCTCGCCAACCCAGACATCAACCGGCGAGACTTCCGCCTGGACCTCATGAAAACCGCCGTCGACTGCACCGTGGATGAGTTAGCGGAGCACATCAAATCCCTCATTGGGGAACTCAATGCTGGCTACAATCGGCGGCGCAAATGGTATCTGCGCTGCTCCGAACTGGCGGACGCCGACAATATGCGGCACATCATTATGAAGCTGCCGTCCCACGTAGCCACCCGCATTATGAACTCCCTAGAGCCCCAAGGCAGACAATGGGTACAGGAAGGCCAGGCCGTCGACAAGTCAGAAGGGTTAGCCAAGGCACTCGCCGATCGGGTCCTCCACGGCATAGACGTGACCACCCTAGAGCAGGTTGAGGCCACCGAAAACCCCAATAACCCCCGCGACCTACGCCAACGCCCGTGCTTTCTTGTGCCCATTGCCAACATTCAGTCACATAACGACGGCACCGTCACCAACACTGATGGCGAAAGCGTCGACATTCGCGAGCTTGTCGACGCCCGCCTCGCGGAATTCGGCTTCGCCGTAGCCTGCTACAACGGCCCCGACGGCAACCCCCGCCCCCAACAACTATTGGAGGTCAAGCGGCTCGCCGACGCCGACGACCGCTTCATCAGCATTGTCTCCCACCTCATCTGCCAAAACCCCCACTGTCGTATCCCCGCAGTGCGCTGCGAAACCCACCACATCATCGCCTACTCACGCGGCGGCGAAACCAAACCCGAAAACCTTTGCCCCCTCTGCCGCGAACACAATCTCACCAACGATGATGACCGACACAAAACCCGGCACGGGCATGTCTTCACCGACCCCGAAACCGGGGCGGTCTACTACCGTATGCCTGACGGCACCATCACCCGCAATAAATCCCGAGCGAACAGCAAAAACGCCCTCAACTATGCGCAAAACATCCTCGGATGCCACCACGACTGGTACCCGCTCAACTAACGGACCACACACTCCTGCGTACCCACCGGGGTGTCCAACGCCGCAATATCGCCGATAGCCTCCTGGACCTCATCGGCCGTCAACGCATACCCAATGTCGCTTTCGTCCGCGCTAGCACCAAACACCACGCCCAACACCTGGCCGTCCAAATTCAACATTGGGCCGCCGGAATTTCCCTGACGAATCGAGCCCCTGGCAGTGTAGGCCTCCCGCTCCACACGACCTGTCGCATAAATATTGGGGCCCGCAATCTTCAACCGTTCGCTAATACGCGCCGGAGCCGCCTCAAACGGCCCGCTATTGGGGAAACCCATAACAATGGCGTCTTCACCCGTGACAGCAGTCGCTGAGGCCCATTGGAGCGGCGCCATGGTTAATTCCTCAGAGCGCAACACCGCAATATCCAATTGAGGATCATAAAACACCACATCCGCCTTAAAAGTCCCCAATACGGTGTCGAGCCATACTTCCTCCGTGCCGGCAACCACATGCGCATTGGTAATCACATGTTCTTTATCCGCAACGAAGCCGGACCCCATGAGCCGGCGACCGCACGCTTGTGACTCCCCCACAACGTGAATGACGGATGGACGAACACGCTCAACCAACGCCACGTCTTCCACCGCAATGGCGGGCGCATCCACCGCCACATTTTTCGACGTGCTAAAGGGGGAAATCAGCGGCGGCAACCCGGTATCAGACAGCATGGCGGATACTCGACTGGGCAGATTCGCCAACATTGAGGGCGCGACAGCATCCACGCGCCCCAATATGAACGAATTGCGGATCCCATTGGCGGCCGAACCCGGCAACCCCGCCACCAGGGGTATCGCCACCAACCATGTGGCTATAAGCATCGCTAGTGCCTGGAAGACGGCGCCGATCACCGAGTCAATGATCAACGACGATCTCAGTTGTATACGTTCGCGTAACGACGCCCCCAGGGAGCCTCCCACCAAACTCCCAATAGCAACCAGAAGGATGATGATTCCTAACGCCAGCAGAAACCGAATGGCAACGGAATCTGTTAGCTGCATGACAAAGGGTGCAAAGGCCGCCCCGCACACCAGTCCGGCTATCACCCCAATGGTGGAAAGGACTGAGGCGAAGGCGCCCTGCCGCCAGCCAGCGTAGATCGCAAAACCGACCACCAAAATGATGAAGCCATCAACGATGAGGCTTGATGTACTAACGCTGCCCATCCTGATTGCTACCTCACTTTTCCTTAAGAATGTCGTTCGTTATTTCGCGATGCCGCGAGTGTCTGCGCTAAATCGTAGTGCTTCTCTCGATCCCATTCGAGTTCCCAGCCGGCATGGGCAATGAGCGCATCGAGTATATTGCTGGTGAAACCCCAAATAACATAGTCGTTGAATCGAAACGCGGGACCGCTCCATGCGCCGCGACTAACAGTAAAACGGTTCATGGGGTCCCGTAGTTCCCCAATAGGGGCGGCGAAAACTTCGTCTGCCTCATTGGGGCTTACCACTCGTACATTGTCGTGCAGCCCGGGTTTTCCCCAATAGGCGAGGATGGGATAGACCGGATAGCCGCTGGCTTGGATGAAGATTTTCCCCAATTGGGCGAGGGGGGTGACTTTGGTGCGGTCGAGGCCGGTTTCTTCCCAGGCTTCGCGGAGGGCGGTGTCGACTGGGTTGTTGTCGGTGGCGTCGACGCGCCCGCCGGGGAATGCGATCTGCCCGGAGTGGGATCGCAGGGTTGGCGACCGGTGGGTGAGCAGGATGGTTGCATCATCGGGAAGCGTGGGGGTGGTTTGGCCGTCGAAAAGCATGAGCACCGCGGCTTTTTTGGGCCCGCTGTCGGCGCTCAACCCCGCTTTACGACGCAACGTTCCGTCAACCTCCCCCGACCGGATTTCCCCAATAAGGGGAGTGAGCCATTGGGGGGAGTCCTCGGGCCGCAACATAATGTTGGTTCCGGGCTGATCTGGTCGCTGTTGTTTGTGCGTCATTGGTTCACCATTTCCCCAATAGCAGTGGCAAGATCATTGTAGTGAGTGAAAGCCCGGGGAATGACTCCTAGTTTTTCTGACCCACGGAACACAACGGTTATTGGCACTACACTGGGCAGACCGAGCGTGCCGGCGAAGGCATTGGTGTCGTCTTGGTAGCTGGGAAGGTCAATGCCCAGGTCGGTGAGCAGTTGGGCGCCCCGGGCGGCATCCTGGTCGGCGTGCACCCCCACAACCGCCCATTGGGGATTTTCAGCAGCCAGCTGCTGCATGAGGGGCAGTTCGGTGCGGCAGGGCACGCACCACCACGCCCACAGGTTGACGACCGTGATGTCTTTGCCCTGGTTGTTGCGTTCCGCCCCGAGGCAGGGCAGGTCAATTTCCCCAATAGGGGGACAGGCGGGTCGGGCGGCTATGGGCTGCTGCGTATCCGGCTCCGCGGTAGCCGACTGGGATTGGGTGTCGTGGGGAGAGCGCATCATGGTGGTGATGAGGACCGCCAATATGAGGAGGAACCCCGCGGTAGAAATGATAATGGTTTTTTTCGCATGGGTTTAGCGACCAATAACCCAACCGGCCCCTGCAAGTTTGGGGGTAGCACGCTGATCTATTAGCAGGATTCCTATTGTTGGCATGGGGTGGCGATTGCCCATTGGGGAGGGGGTGCGTGACATAGTGATGACGGCCTTAGTTGTCATAATATCCTTCTCATCGGGTTATGGTTTAGGGTATGTCAATCCTTTTGGTGTTTGTAATTCCCATCGTGATTGCGATATTCCCGATGGTGATGGACTGGTTAGAGCGGGCCGTGGTGTTTCCCGATTTGATAGAGCCGCTCGATGTAAGCTTGTCGACGGTACCCGCCGGGGCGGTGCCGCAGGTCTCAGAAACGCAAGGTTAATACCCCCTTTAGGGCCCCTCATTTTACACTTTTGTGACACAGCTTTTTTTTGGGGTGCGAAAGTGATGTAAGACATAGTAGAGTTGTGGGCAGTAGATACCAACTTATTACATGTATGAGGAGTGCTAAGACGTGGAAGGCGTGCATGACATCCTATCTCGCGCAGGGATTTTCCAAGGCGTCGACCCGGTAGCCGTCACCAATCTGATTGAGGAACTAGAGTCCGTCAGATATCCGCGCGGTGCCACCATCTTTGAGGAAGGCGAACCTGGTGATCGCCTCTATATCATTACGGCCGGCAAAGTGAAGTTGGCGCGTCATGCCCCAGACGGCCGGGAAAACCTGCTCACCGTCATGGGCCCATCCGACATGTTTGGGGAGTTATCCATTTTTGACCCGGGCCCCCGCACTTCGTCGGCAGTGTGCGTGACCGAGGTGCATGCCGCAACCATGAATTCGGATATGCTCCGCCGGTGGATTGCCGACCATCCCGAAATTTCGGAGCAACTCTTGCGGGTGCTGGCCCGCCGATTACGCCGCACAAATTCGGCGTTGGCGGATTTGATTTTCACCGATGTGCCCGGCCGGGTGGCAAAAACCTTATTGCAGTTGGCCAATCGGTTTGGCACCCAAGAAGGCGGCGCCCTGCGGGTGAATCACGATTTGACCCAGGAGGAGATTGCCCAATTGGTGGGGGCTTCACGGGAAACCGTCAATAAGGCACTAGCAACCTTCGCGTATCGGGGTTGGATTCGGCTGGAGGGCAAATCGGTCCTCATTATTGATACGGAGCATTTCGGCCAAGCGCGCCCGGTAAAAAGAGTTTTTTTAACCCACAAGCATGGATGTGCTGTGGGGCTTTTTGGGCTGCTATTCGCCTAGGTAGCGCAGCGCCACCCGGGTGGATTGTTCGGCGGCTCCCCGAAGTACCGGGTCAACGTTGTCGTAGATTTCGTCGATAAGCTCTTTGAGTGAAGCGTCGGGACCGAGTTTGGCTTGGGCGGCCTTGAGTTGGGTGAGGCGTTGCTGGCGGCGTTCGATATACCAGTGGGCGAAGCTGGCCACGTCGAAACCGTCGGGGCCGTGGCCGGGGAGGAGTTTCACGCCGGAGCCGCGTTCCTCCAAAAGCGCCAGGGTTTTCAAATACAGGCCCAGGTCGCCGTCGGTTTCAGAAATCATGGTGGTGTGGCGGCCGGCAATGGTGTCGCCGGTGACGATGCCTTCGAGGGTGGATTCGTGGGGCACGCCGGACCAAATGAAAAAACACACGGAATCATTCGTGTGGCCGGGGGTGTAAACAACTTCGATCTGGGGGGTGACGTCTTCGAGACTGATGATTTCCCCATCGGTGAGCCGATCCGCCCCAATACAATAGGCGGGATCCCAGGCCCGTACGGAAGCTCCGGTGAGTTGCCGAAACCGGTGGGCCCCATCGGCGTGGTCGTGGTGGCGGTGGGTGAGCAAAATAAGTCCGACCTCTGATGCTTTATTATTGAGCACATTGAGGTGTCCTTCATCGGTGGGGCCGGGGTCGATCACTATGCTGTGTGTGTCTTCTGGCGCCCGTATCACCCACGAATTTGTGCCTTCGAGGGAGCTGTAGCCGGGGTTGGGACATAACACGACGGATGCTGAGGGGGTTACCGGTCGTAGTTGACTATAGGCTGGATGCTCCATGTGTTAAAGCTTAGCCATGAAAAGCTGTTTACACTATCAAAATTGGCTAAACCTCAACGATTATTTCTATTTCCACTGGTGACGATAGCGGCAGTTCAGGGACCCCAACGGCCGACCGCGCGTGAGCTCCGGCTTCGCCAAAAATTTCCCCAATAAGATTGGAGGCGCCATTGACGACGGCAGGTTGCTCCGCAAAACCATCGGCGGATGCCACAAAGCCCACAATTTTCAGCACCCGTTTGACATTATTAATGCCAACGAGCGCGTCGACAGCGGCCAATGCGTTGAGTGCGGCTTGGCGGGCATAGTCGGCCCCTTGTTCGACGGTGATATCCGCCCCAAGCTTGCCGACGGCCGGTAGTTTGCCGTCCACAAATGGGAGCTGGCCCGAGGTCCACACCTGGTCCCCCACCCGAATGGCTGGTACATAGGCGGCCACGGGCGCAGCCACCGCTGGCAGGGTAATACCCAATTCGCCCAAACGTTCGATAACGGTCATTCAGTAACCTCCCGTTTGAGGTAGGCCACTACGTTTTCCGGGTTCATGCCCGGCACGACCGTGACGAGTTCCCAGCCGTCTTCACCCCACGTGTCCAAAATTTGTTTAGTGGCATGAACTAGTAGCGGTACGGTAGCGTATTCCCATTTCTTCATGCACCCACCATACCGGACAACATCACCCGTCGAAAAGCTCTCAGCGTGACCGATCTAACAGCGAGTTTTTATATGCCGACGAGCTCTCCCCCATTAGCTAAATATTCTGCCCACGACGTAATGTGGGGTTTTTCCGAAGGAGGGCCCGGCGCTGGCGCTCGGTAAGCCCACCCCACACTCCAAATTCCACCTTATTATCTAGCGCATCCGCCCGGCATTGCACTATGACCGGGCATTGGCGGCAGATGACTGCGGCCCGACGCTGGGCTGCGCCACGAACAAATAAGGCATCGGGGTCGCCGTTTCGGCAATTAGCCTGCATGACCCATTCACCGCGCTCAGTATTCACACCCTCCGGGCTAGTTAGGAAAGGATTGCGCGCTATCTCGCTTCCCCGAGGTGCGGACATCGTAGTTCCTCCTGGCTAATTAAGGATTGTTACATGTGATATCCGGCAGTTTTACACATCCGAACGTATGTAAGTGTATTCACATGAAATATCCGAAGTCGAATGCATCACACATTGAGGGGTGATTGGTTATTCCCCCCTATGCCCGATAATCGCTAGTGTATTAAGGGTGCCTGTATGGAAACCCTTGTCACAGATTATTGGCGCAGCAGTCGCCGTCGGTTTAACGGCCGCTGTTGCGCTCACGCCCATGGCCGCATTGGGCGGCGTTGCGGCTAAACGCACGAATGAAACGATGCAGTCCAACCTGCAAGATCTTACCGAAGGCGCCACTCCTGGCGTCACGACGATCACCGATAAGAACGGCACACCCTTTGCTTGGGTGTTTGGCCAGCGTCGGTATGAGATTAAGTCGGAGGAGATCCCGCAGGCGATGAAGGATGCCATCGTCTCTATTGAGGACCGTCGCTTCTACGACCATAAAGGTGTCGATATCCAAGGCAATATCCGTGCCGTATTGACGAACTTTGTGGCCGGCGGGGTGGAGCAGGGTGCGTCCACCTTGGACCAGCAGTATGTGAAGAACTATCTACTGTTGGCCACCGCCCGCACCGATGAGGAGCGGCAGGCTGCGACAGAGCAGTCGATTCCTCGGAAGTTGCGGGAGATGCGGATGGCGTCGGCTATCGACAAAATGCTTTCCAAGGATGAGGTGCTGACTCGGTATCTCAACTTGGTGCCGTTCGGCAATCACGCCTATGGCATAGAGTCCGCAGCCCGGATTTATTTTGGTAAGCACGCGAAGGAATTGAATGTGCCGCAGTCCGCCATGTTGGCGGGCATGGTGCAGTCGTCGAGTGTGCTGAACCCCTATACCAATGAGGAGGGGGTGATGGAGCGTCGCAGTACCGTGCTGGACGAAATGGCCCGGTTGGGGAAGATTTCCCAGGAGGATGCCGATAAATATAAGAAGGAGCCGCTAGGGGTCCTTGATGAGCCGCAGCAGATTGATAATGGCTGCATTACCGCCGGCGATAAGGGCTTCTTCTGCGACTATGTGTTGAAATATTTGGACAGCAAGGGCATGAGCCTGGATGAGATTAAGCGTGGTTCGTACACTATTCGCACCAGCTTGGATCCTGCTGTGCAGGATGCTGCCCATAATGCGGTGATCCGTAACGTGGATCCGCAGGCCGAGGGCGTGGCGGAGATCATGAATGTGGTGGAGCCGGGTAAGGAGACCCGCTACATTCGGGCAATGACGTCGTCGCGGAATTATGGCCTGGATGAGGACCAGTACGAGACGATGCTGCCGCAGACTGCCAGCCTGGTGGGTCACGGCGCAGGTTCGGTGTTTAAGATTTTCACCGCAGCGGCCGCCCTGGATCAGGGCTATGGTATTAATACGCCGTTGGCGGTGCCAGCACAGGTGAATGTGGCCGGCATGGGTTCCGGCGGCGCGGCCGGTTGCCCGGAGGGCCTGTATTGTGTGCGGAACGCTGGTTCGTATCCGGGCACGTTGACGCTCAAGGATGCGTTGGCCCAGTCGCCGAATACCACGTTCGTGAAGCTGATTGAGCAGGTGACGGTGCCCACCGTGGTGGACTTGGCCGTGAAGTTGGGTATGCGTTCGTATGCTAAGCCCGGCACCTGGGATGGGGAGAAGGAATCCATCGCGGATCATATTAAGAAGCACAATATGGGTTCGTTTACCTGGGCCCGACCGCGGTGAACGGGTTGGAGTTGTCGAATGTTGCGGCTTCTATTGCCTCGGGCGGGGTGTGGTGTGAACCGTCCCCGATTGAGAAGATGACCGATCAGAAGGGCAAGGAAGTATTCATTGACACCCCAGCGTGTGAGAACGCAATGAACGAGGACGTGGCCTATGCCTTGTCTGCTGCATTGAGCGGCGACGCGGTGGGCAATGGTACCGCCGCCCAGGCTGCTCGGGCTAATGGTTGGGGCGCCCCGGTGTCCGCGAAGACGGGCACCACCGAGGCGCACGAGTCGGCCGCGTTTATGGGCTTTAACGATAAGTTTGCGGCTGCTACCTATATTTTCAACGATGGCACTTCGTCGTCCCCGATTTGTTCCAGCCCGGCCCGCCAGTGCGGTTGGGGTGACATTTATGGTGGCTATGAGCCGGCCCGGACCTGGTTCCAGGCTGCGAATGCGGTGGGTGCCCAGTCGGGGGCGTTGCCGTCGCCAAGTTCGGAGTTTAGTTCGGGCCGTACCCAGGCGATGAGCCAGAAGTATCAGGGTCGTAATGCCGAAGAGGTTGAGGTCACGCTCCGCACCGAGGGTTACGATGTGCAGAAGCAGGCGGTGCCGGGGAATGGCGCGCCGAAGGGCACGGTGGTGAAGGTGATTGCTAATCCGCCGCTGCGTCGGGGCAGCAAGATTACGCTCCAGGTGTCGGATGGCACCGGTGGGGCAGCTAATCAGGACAACCAGAATGAGGAGGACCTGAATAAGCTGCAGAACGACATTAATAGCATTGCCGAGGAGCTCAAGAAGCTCTTCGGTGGTGGATAGCCCACCAAGATAGGGGTTATCTACTGCAGGCCGCACGAACGGCCGCTGACAGGCGCTTACCATCGGCGCGGCCAGCGGCCGTTTTTGTTACCTGTTGCATGACTGGACCCATGAGTTTCATGCTGATGTCGCCGCCGGCGGCCACGTCGGTGATGGCGGCTTGGACCAGTTCGGTGACTTCGTCGTCGGTGAGTTGGGTGGGTTGGTATTCTTCGAGGACTGCTACTTCGGCGAGCTCTTGGTCGGCGAGTTCTTGACGGCCGGCGTCGGCGTAGACTTGGGCGGATTCTTTGCGTTTTTTTGATTTCGCGGGCGAGTACTTTGAGCACTTCGTCGTCGTCAAGCGTGTGTCGGGCGCCGGAGGTTTCCTCGGCGGTGAGTGCGGCGAGGAACATGCGGAGCGTGCCGGTGCGTTGTTTGTCGTGGGCTTTCATGGCGGTTTTCATGTCGTCCCGGATTTGTGTTTGCAGGTTACTCATAGCTTTTTATTGTATGCGTTCCGGTATTGTTGCGTGGGTGGGAATAATTTTGACGCTTGACGACGCCGTTCCATCGGCCACTGACCGTTTTCGCCGAATTGGCCGGATTGCTGGGATCACCGCAATCACTGCTAGCGTGGCCGCTGCCGGGGTAACGGCCTGGGCGGTACGGGAATGCCAACAGTTCCAGTTGCGACGCTTAGAATTGCCGTTATTGCCGCCTGGTACGTTGCGGGGCAAGCGGGAGTTCCGGTTGTTGCATATTTCGGATCTGCATATGGTGCCGGGCCAGCGGGCTAAACAGGAGTGGGTGGCCGGACTGGATCAGCTGCAACCAGATTTGGTGGTCAATACTGGGGATAATTTGTCGGACCTGAAGGCAGTGCCGGCCACGTTGCGGGCATTGGGGCCGCTCATGCGGCGCCCAGGCTTGTTTGTGTTTGGGTCGAATGACTATTACGCGCCGACCGTGGTGAATCCGCTGTCGTATGTGGTGGGGAAAAAGCGGAAGGCTTCGCGGGTGGAATTACCGTGGCGGGGCATGCGGGCGGCGTTTATTGAGCATGGGTGGCAGGACGCCACGCATCGGCGGCTGGAGTTTAAGGTGGGGTCGGTGCGGATTGCGGCCACCGGCGTGGATGACCCGCATCATGATTTGGATGATTATGACCAGGTGTCGGGGTCGCCAAATGCGGATGCGGATCTACGGTTGGCGTTGGTTCATTCCCCGGAGCCACGGGTACTTGCCCGGTTTGCCGCCGATGGTTACCAATTGGCGTTGTGTGGGCACACGCATGGGGGGCAGATTTGTCTGCCGGGGGGGAAGACGTTGGTGACGAATTGTGGCATCGACCGGGTCCGCGCGTGGGGACTGCACGAGTTCGATGGCATGATGTTGCACGTCAGTAATGGTTTGGGAACGTCTAAGTTTGCACCAGTACGGCTGTTTTGCCGCCCGTCAGCAACGCTGATTTCCCTCGTTGAGAAGCCGGATTTGGCACGAGAGTAGTTTGCCGACTAGCATTGCTTTTCGACGGGATATGGCGCAGCTTGGTAGCGCACTTCGTTCGGGACGAAGGGGTCGCAGGTTCAAATCCTGTTATCCCGACCATAGCACTCTCAGTACCTAGTACTGGGGGTGCTCTTCTCTTCCATGAAAACTCCACACAAGAAAAGAGGTTTCGGTCGTTCATGTCCGTTCTTCGGCAGCCGCAGCTGGTGCACTCAGAGTATCAGTTTCGCACTACGATGTTGTTTGCTAGCTTATTGTGCGTGCTAGCGGTGGCTATCATTCTCGGATTGGTGGCATCTGACCTCTGGCATAACGTCGACGATGGTGGCTTTGAGTGCGGTTGGGCTGCTGGTCGCCGGGATCGTGGAGTTTCAGGTGGGGTTCACGATGCGAGAGCGGAACCGGCAGGAAGACCAACCAAGCTTTTCTGAGGGCAGGTAGCTGTCACGGCAGCTCAACGTTACCGCGTTCTGTGACGCTAGGGCTGTCATAACAGCATCATGATTCCCTGTTAGAACATCCGCATGACGGCGAAGAAGTGGCCGGTGGTGGCGTCGTGCGCCACGCCAACACCGATACTGGTCGGCCCGTGGGCCAACAGGTTGGCGTTGTGGCCGGGCGAGTTCCGCCAGTAGTTGAAGGGATGGTACATGGCGTCAGGGTTGTTGTAACCCCAGAGCAGGTTTTCCCAGCAGTTGCAGGTGGGGTCGTGGTGGTAGCCGTTGGGGTTGCCACTGAAGTTGCCGATGTTTTGGCTCATCATGAAGTCGGCATAGCCCTGGGCTGAGGCTTGGGCAGCCGCGGTTTGGTTCACCATGGGTAGACCATTTTGTGCCCGATAGGCGTTGATCTCAGCGATGGTGCGGCCAATGACTTCGGCAGCGTTATATCCACCAATTTGGGGTGTGGCCGGGACTGCAGGCGCGGCTGGAACCGCCGGCACCTGAACCTCGGGAACGGAGTTTATCGCCTTGTTTGCCTCACCGGTCAATTGGTTGAGGATGTCGGCGGAGGAGTCCAGTGGGATGTCCGGGATATTGACGGGAAGCTGAGCCCCACTGTTCCAGATGTCCGTGGTGGTTCCATGCTGGTCAAGGAGGTTATTGAGTTCATCCGGGATGGAGATTTCCTGTGCTGCTGCGGGCTGCATGGCACTGATTCCGACAATGACGGAAGCGCTGGCGGCCATGAATTTTGCAGTAACTTTACCGTTGAGTCTGTTCATTGTTCCTTTAGTGTCCGGGTTGAGGTCTTCGAGATACATACTTTCAATACTATTGAAAATAACAATTGTATCACGATGACGAAGCTTTCGATTGTGATCAATCCAAAATGTGCCGATAGGTCTTGCGGGGGATCCGCATTGGCCTATCAACCAACTGGCTGCAAGCTATCATATCTGGTCGGCTGAGTGTTAAATCAGAATAAATTAGAGAGAATGTTTGAATAGCAGATCTGCGGAAAATCAGGCTCAGCAAACTATGAGTTCAATTGGGTTTTATTCATTGCTAAGCCATTTGAACATTGCATCAATAGTAATTTTGTTTGAAAAATTGTACCGGGGGTAGAACACGACTTGAGCTTCTTAGATTAGCGGATAAGTCAGCCTTTTCCTTATTAATGAATATAATTACCATTAAACGGTAAAGTTCTAGGTTATGCAAAAAACGCCTTGTCAGTTCATCTGACTGTAACTACCTATAAGATAAGAAGACATCAGTAAACATTTAGCTAAAACCCCCACTACCCCCGCTAAGCAAAATATCATGAATAAAAACGTGGTTACTGAGGGGAAATGTCATATTTGATATACGTAAGGTTTACTTTTTGACAAGCATGCTCATGTGCCTAACATCTTTTAGTTAGGTTCAGAAATCATTTGTTATACGCTTGTAATCTTAATGCCATTGCTAATAACAATATGACAGAGTCCACAGCCATTGGGGACCGACACACCGATCCCCGAAAAGCCCCGGTAGCATCATATCTACATGCCCCCAAACGTGCATATGTGCGATATTTCGCATAGATACCGTAGAGCTGGTGACGCTACCATTGAGGTGGTAATCATCACAACAATGGAGCCCAAAATGAGTTTTCTCCAATCTAAATATGGCATGCCCACGCTCACTTGGTTGCTTGCCGAAGCCGCGACGCCCGCGATATACCAGCCGGCAACCGGTGGTGGACAAAGAACCGAGCCCGCTGCGGGGCGGGATGTGAATTTCCAGGTCAAGCTCGACAACGATGATGCTACTGTCCAATTGCTCTATGAGGTGGACGTGCCCACGGCGCCACTTGTCATGCGGCTCATGCTCATGGAAACCTTCGATTTAGCCGGCACCATGTTCACCACCGAAGACGAGGCCCACATTGGCGAACACGTGCGCAGCTCCCAGGCGATTCAGGCACTCAATCAACAAATGCAAACATTCGGCACCATGTTCGAAGTGCCGCACCCAGTCATCGACCCCCAGCAAATTTAACGCCCGCTTATCGACGCTCAACCAAAGGTCACGCAACACTCCGCATGAAGGACATAACAGTGTTTCGTGGCCTTATTATTATTCCACTCAAACTTTTTCTCCTATAAAAAATCTGATTCTTTATCGTTTGCGTCGAACCTGTCTGATAACCCATCCCTGCAGTTGCGGAATTATTACAGTTTGTCAACCCCACCCCCATCCCTGTAACTGGCGTCACACAGACTACACTGTGACCCATGTTGAACTCGTATCGCGCAGTGCTTTTTGACCTCGATGGAACCCTTGTCAACCATAGCGATGCGGCCCGAGCAGGTGTCATAGCCTGGAGTCGGGAGCTGGGGATTTCCCCCGACCCGGCGCGGTGGCTTGCCTTGGAACAGCAGTGGTTTTTGGCTTTTGAACGCGGCGAGGTGACCCATTCGGGGCAGCGGGCGGCCCGGGTCCGGGAATACTTGTGTGAGCCAAAGTTATCCGAGACGGCGGCGCTGCAGCTCTTTGACGGGTTTTTGCACCAATATATAGCTTCTATGCAGCCGTTTTCGGACGCCGCCGAGATACTCGAACAATGTTTCGATTGTGGGCAATTAGTTGGGATTGCAACAAATGGTGCTGCAGACCTGCAAACCGCGAAGCTTCGGACCACCGGCCTGTGGGACGATCGGCTCATTATGTTGGCCGCGGTCGAAATAGGGGCCGCCAAACCCAATCCAGAGTTTTATGCCCGCGCCCTCGATATCGTGGGCACCGCACCATCGGACACCATCATGGTGGGCGACTCCCTCCCCAACGATGTTCTGGCGCCTATCGCCGCTGGCATCGCCGCAATCCACGTCGACCATGCCGGCACCGGCACCGCCGACCCACGGTATCCCACCATCAGGAACCTATCGGAGCTGCTTAACGCTCCGTAATGGGGTCGAGGCTGTCATCGGTACCGTTCTGAATGGGCCGGGTCGGCTTATGCACCGAGGTCGGCTCGGCGCTATCCGACCCGCCACCGCCGGCACTGCCGCCGCTGCTACTGCTACCACCGGTGTCGGCCTTGACCGTCATCTCCATCCCCTGGGCCCGATGCCCGGCAATGGTGCACCAGCCGGCCATGTCGGCGCTAATCACCCCGACTTCCAGGCGTTTCTGCTCGCCCGGATTCATGCGGCCGGTATGCGCCCCATTGTCGAACTTCAGGTCGTGAGCCATGGTGTCGCTATTTCGCACGGTCACCACCAATTGGTTTCCGGCCGGCACGGTAATCACATCCGGGCTGAACCGCAACCCCTTCATATCCAGCGTCACTTCGGTGATCTTCCCGGTGCCGCCGGCGGTAACCACCCCGGAAGATCCGCCGGAACCCCCATCAACCAAAACCACCGAACGAGGCGATCACCAGCGCCAACACCGCCAGGGCCGCCGTGACCTGGTTGGTTTTCGGCTTCTCCGCCAGCGGGAGCGGCTCCCGAGTCTTACGGATAACCCCCAATTGGGCACGTACCGCAAACGGGGTGAGCACCAAGAACACCGCCAGGGATCCCATGGCCAGGATGGACAACACCACCCGCAGCCACGAATTTTCGGTGTATAACCAGCAGGCCAGGCCCACATTCACCAAGGTGGCCCGGAACAGGCCGGCCCGATCGTAGACAAGCATGCCGGTGCGGGTGGCCTTCGGCCCGCCCCCAATATTGCTGGGCAGGATATTGCTCATCACCCCGATGAGGAGTTGGGCGGCAAACCCAATAAGGAATGGCATGGTGGGCAGGGAAACGGCGGTGAGGTCCGGGGCGGTGGCGGCCCGATAGGCCAGCACAATCAGGGTGCCGCACAGCCACAATGGGGCAGCGGCGACCGATACCGCGGCAAATGTGACGCGATCCCGAGGGTCACGCAGCACGGTGACGACGCACGCTCCCCAGCTCATGATCGGGATGATAAGCCCAATGAGGTAGGCGACCAGCCCACCTGCCACAATCAGGCCCTGGCCGAAGAGCGCCCCACCTGCGGCCGTCGTCAAGCCAATGCCCATGAGGGCAAAGGTCAATGGTGCGCGCTCATAATGGGCCTGGGTGCGCCATATGGCGGGAAACAGCAGCATGAGCGAACCTATCGCGGCGAACCCAACGAACCCCAAAATGTTGAGAATCAGGTGGGTGAGCAGCAGCCGCTCCTGCCACGGGTTGGCAAACCCCGCCGCCAGCGCCGCGCCGGCCAGTGCCCCGAGTGGCAGACAGCAGGCGGAACAAATATAGGCGATCACGCTCGGGGCGTACCGTTGACCGCGCTTGGCCTGCAGGTATTGCCGCCCCAGATAGCCGGCGTGGAAAGCAAGCGAACCGCCCACCACGGTGGCGCCCACGGCGGTAACATGCCAGTGCTGGGCAAACATGTCCTTGGTGAGCTGGCCGGTGATGATCAGCAGAATCCCAACGTTCAAAATGGCAAACCGCCGAAGCTGCCACGGTCGGGTTTCCTCGGGGAGCTGGTGGTGCAGGAATTTCTCGGTGAAATGCTGCGACCACAGCATGATGGAGTTGGTGACAATCCCCAGTGTAAACATGTGGATCAGCACCCACCGGTAATTCGGTAGCGCCCAATGCACGAGGCTGATGAGCACTAACGCGGCCATCCACACGGTGACGGGTTTGCTGGCCTTACGGTGCCAGGCGGTTTTGGCCAGGCGGTTCATGGTGTCTCCTCGCTGCCTGCTTATCGACGGGGTTTTAACGCACAACTACTATAACCATCGCGGCCGACGGGGAGATACCGACAGCAAAAATGCCACCACCCGGTGAGGGCAGTGGCGTGAGCGAAAGTTACTTCACCGCGGCGGCGTAGCGGGCAGCAACCTCATCCCAGTTGAACACGTTCCACACGGCGGCAACATAGTCGGCCTTCACGTTCTTGTACTGGAGGTAGAAAGCGTGCTCCCACATGTCGAGCAGCAGCAACGGCACCAGGTCGATGGACAGATTGCCCTGCTGGTCGGTCATTTGCTCAATGACGAGCCGCTCGCCGATCTTGTCGTAGGCCAGCACCGCCCAGCCGGAACCCTGCAGCCCCAGGGCGGCGGCGGCGAAATGCTTCTGGAACTCCTCGAAGGAACCAAAGTCTTCGTCAATGGCCGCGGCCAATGCGCCGGCGGGCTTGCCGCCACCATTGGGGCTCAGGTTCTCCCAGAACAGGGAGTGGTTGGTGTGGCCACCCAGGTTAAACGCCAAGTCCTTCGACAGTGCGGTCACGACGGCAGCGATGGAACCATCCTTGCGGGCGGCCTCCAGCTTCTCCAGGGCGGCGTTGGCGCCATTGACATAGTTTTGGTGGTGCTTGCTGTGGTGCAGCTCCATGATTTCCGCCGAAATGTGAGGTTCCAGCGCATCATAGGCGTAGGGGAGATCGGGAAGCACGTATTTCTTAGCCATAAAAACTATGATCCTTTCCTAATGGGTGTTTCTAGCCATGATAGGGCAAATCTGTTATATTGCAACGTCTCAGCAGCAAATAATCATCCCAACCGGCCGACATCACGAACAATAATCATGCGTTTCGTACGTCATATTGGCCGCTTTTATGCGTATTCTGTCACAATGGGAATCAAATCCGTCCCAGCATCGTTAATAGGGTACATAGAGTCAATAATTATAATAATCAAATTATCCATCAATAGTTCACCCATTCACCATGCTCATCACGAACATGCATGAAACACATCGCCAGAAGAGGGCCATCATTATGGATTTATTATTCGGTAAACCAGCACAACTTGTGAGCGTCGCAGAAGCACTCAAAGGCAGCATTCACCCAGTGCTTCCCCACCCCGCCCCGCACGCGGTACTAGGAACCCCCATCACCGGACCATGGAAGGACACCCAAGAAACCCTCTACGTTGGCCTCGGCTGCTTCTGGGGCGCCGAAAAACTCTTATGGAAAACACCCGGCGTGGAATCCACCGCAGCAGGCTACGCGGGCGGCGTCACCCAAAACCCCACCTACCGTGAGGTATGCACCGGCCGCACCAACCACACCGAAGTAGTTCAGGTTGTTTACGATCCCCAAAAAATCACAGCCGAACAGTTAATCGTGAAAGTGCTCGAAGGCCACGACCCAACCCAAGGCTTCCGCCAAGGCAACGACGTCGGCACCCAATACCGCTCCGCAATCTACACCACCACCCCGGAACAACTCGAAATCGCCCACCGGCTCGTCGAACACTACCAAACTAAACTCGCCGACGCCGGCTATGGTGACATCACTACCGAAGTCATGCCCCTCATCGACACGCCCGCCGGCACATTCTATCTTGCAGAGGCCGAACACCAGCAATACCTAGACAAAAACCCCGGCGGCTACTGTCCCCGCCATTCCACCGGCATCCCCTGCAACTAGGCAGCCGGCAGCCGGCACCACTAGGCAAAATCGGCCATGCTCAGTAACCCGGGCGCACCTGCCGCCAAAAACCGCCGCACCGCGGCCGTGGCGCGACAATCATCACCGTTATAGCTCAATAATGCCGCCCGGGCGGCCGGTGTCCCCGGCCAATACAGGCCAATACTGGCCTCCCCATCCACATCCTGCTCATCCCAGGAAAACCCGGTCGCCCGGGCCACTATCTTCAACCCCAGGCCATGTGTCCTCAAGAGCTCCCGGCGGACCAACGCAAACACGTCCAACCATTCCGGGGAAGCAATAAACCGCTGCACCTCCGCCATCGACGGCAGGCCGGCAATGTCCGAAAACTCCGACTCAAACTTGCGGGCGGACGACAGAAGCCAATAATTCTCCCCATGGTTGGAGTAACAAAACACGCCCACCGTTTTCCCGGCCGCATGGGCAGCACGCCGAGTGTTGGTGAGCCAGGTCCAGAAGCGGGCGAAGTTTTCGGCCTCGGCGCGACCGCCAAGATCGTCCCAGGTGGCGAACGGGTGGTAGGTGGTGCCATCGTAGGCGCCCCACAGATACACGCCCCGGTCGAGGTAGGCCTCGACATCGATATCGATTTCCAGGTCGAAGCTGGGGGCGGTGGTTTCTGACCGGCGTTTCACCAGGTGGCTGCCGCGCCGGAATGCTCGCGCCAAAATAATGTCGGTTGACCGGGTTCCCCGTAGGTTCTTGGGCCAGGTCGGCGACGGTAATGATCCCCGCCCGCTGGTATTGGGCGGACTTGTCCCCGGCGAAGAGGAGACTCAGGTCATCGCGTTCCACCAATTCCGCCTCGCAGAGGGGCCAGAATCGGCAGGTGCCGCATTCTTTCACCCGGTGCGCATGCGCGGGAATGGGCTGTTTCAAGGCCAGTTGCAGGCCCTGTTCCAGCAGTTCCGTGTTGAGAATAACCGCGATCTCGGGGTCTTGGCCAATGAGGATGCCACGCTGGGCGGCATGCCCAACATCGGCCAGGGCGTGGTTGGCGAGCGCCAGGGTGAACGAGTCGGCGGAGTGGTGTTTCAGCCGGTAGTGCCCAATGTTTGGGGTCCCCAGGCCCAGCCTGCGGGTGCCAATGACCTGGATGGTGCGGTTGGGGTCGGGGCGGATGATGCGGTGGTTGGTAATGAGCACCGGCATATAGTTGCCGTCGGGCCGGCGGACCAGGGCGTCGATAGGCACGGCGAAGGCATGCCCGCCGCGGGTGGTGTGCAGCATGGCGTCGGTGATGATGGTTGCCTTGGCGGCCAGGGCTTCGAGCGTGGCAAACCAGCGGTCTTCGGCGTCGTCAAGCGTGCCCAGGTCGGCGCGGTGGAAGAGTTTTTTATCGCCCCGCTGCGGGTGAGTGGGTAGTAACACGGTTGCTTGACGACGAGCAATCGCCAGGCGTCGGCGGCGGGCATAAGTCGTGCCAGTCGGGGGATATCAGGGTGCCGCTGCTTCTGCGGCAACCGGTAGCGGCAGCCAACAAGATCGGATGGTTGCAACAACATGATATCTTCCTCCACAACTATGAAAGCCTAAGCTAGGAAGCAATGTAGTGTGGAATTGACGTCTTACGAGCAAGGAGCTTATCGAAACCCATGGGACTATTAAAAACCATTTTGAAACGGCGTGCCCAAACGAAGATCGAGGTCAAGGCCGCCCAGGCGCGGGCCCGGCAGGAAATCAAGTCGGCCGCCCAATTGGAACTTCGCCGATCAAAGCTGCTGGCTGCTGAGGAGAAAAAACTGCTCAAGAACGAGAGCAAGCTTCTCAAGGCACAGCGCAAGCATCGGGAGAAAATGGCCACTGCAGAATTGCAGCGGCTGCGCAAGGGCCGCTTGAATTCCGGCAAGGTGCTGCGGTATTCGGCTGCGATCCGGGCCATGGCGCCGCTGCTTCTACCACTGGTGTATAAGGCGGTGGTGATGGTTCGTGACGCAAATACGAAATCCCGGGCCCAGCAGCTGGGCGTGTCGGTGGACGAGTTGGCGCAGCATTCCGGCCCGGGGGCGGATTTGAAGGCCCGAATCGCGGGGATGGAAAAGTCACTGGCCACCTATAAACTGCCGCAAGGCTTTCAGACCGATGTTGCCGAACGTCTGCAGGCCTTACGGACTGCCGTGGAGAACACCGATCGGATGAGCCCGGAACAGCGGAAACGCGCACACCGGACTATTTCTGCGGATTTGGACGAATTAAACAAAGAAGTATTAGCCCGACTCCTATAGTTCTCGGATAAACCGTAATTCTTCTCACTTGTCTGTGGCGAAACTCATGGGTTTCAGCGACAGACAAGTGTTTTATTTTTCCCCGATTTATTCGGTTAAAATCGTTATCAATGCGCCGGGAATAGATAAACGCTTTCTATATTTTCAGTTCAAAATAATTATATTCATCATGTTGTGGCCAGAGTAGATTGCTCAAGAGTGAGATAAGAACCACACAAGAATGATCCAAGAAGCACGCAAGAGCCAAAGCTACCCACCCATATCAAATTCGCTGCACACAATTAAGGATTAAACCAAACTCCATAAATAGGCCGATATTTCATGTCGTGTATTGCATTTATTGAAGCTTTATCTATACTAATAGCAAGGAATTGCCGTGTAGCTTTTTACAGTTACTGACAAATTCATATCTCCTACCTACCTATTATTTAGGACAAGTGGGAAATATATTTAGTGAAATATTGACTAATTCATAGGTATTAGAAAGGTGATTCGCATGGCCCGGCGCGAAATAACCCAGATATATGACGACTTGGATGACAAGCCGCTTCAGGAAACAGATGTGCACGTTATACGGTTCAGCATTGACGGATCCAGCTATGTCATGGATGTCTCCAAGGAGAATTGCGAAAAATTCCGCAATGCCATTGTGGAGTTCATTGATAAAGCCCGCCCGGAATCTATAAGTGCTCGGCACCTGCCAAATCAAAAGTATAATGCGAAAGACGTGCGAGAATGGGCCCAGGCCCGAGGATATGAGGTCGCGGTGCGTGGAAACTTTCCCGAAAATTAATCGACGATTATTTGGCCGCAAACACCAATTAATATATCGAAGCGCTAATTAGCTATATTTAAGAAATCTAAATAATTGCTTAAGTAAAGTTAATCAGCGCTTAAGTGTTTTGGTGTGGGTTGACTGATGTCCTGGTGTCGGTGCGCCCTTACGCACAGCGCCTTACAGTACGCCCTGTTTCCGGGCGGCCGCCACCGCCGACGTCCGCGACCGCACCCCTAGCTTGTCGTAAATGTGCACCAGGTGACTTTTCACCGTGGCCTCCGATAATAACAGGGTTCGACCAATCTCCCGGTTCGACGACCCCGACGCCACCAGCTTTAAGACCTCCAACTCCCGGGGAGTAAGCGAGGTCCGGGGAGTACGCACCCGGGTCATGAGCCGGTTGGCCACCGTGGGTGACAGGGTGGAATCCCCCTCGGCGGCAGAACGTACCGCCGCCAAGAGCTCCTCCGGCGGGGCGTCCTTGAGTAGATAGCCGAGCGCCCCGGCCTCGATGGCGCCCAGAATATCGGCATCGGTGTCATAGTTGGTGACGACCAACACATGCGGTGGTTTTTCCATGGTGCGTTTGATTTCCGCGGTGGCGTCGGCACCGGTGGCAAGCCGGGTGCCTTCAACCCCGGGGCCAAATCGCAGGTCCATGAGGATGACATCTATGCCACCGGCCTGGGCGGCGGCGATAGCCGCTTCCGCGGTGGCGACCTCACCGATCACTTCGATATCGTCGGCGCTTTCTAGTACTGCCCGTAGTCCCAGACGCACGATCTCATGGTCGTCGGCAAGCAAAACGCGAATCATAACAGGGTCCTTACTATTGGATACATCAAAGCCAAACTAACATAGCTCATGCTTACTCGGTACTCTCAACCGGCAATGCCACCGTCACCGCAGTACCCTCACCTGGTTGCGACTCTACCTCCAGTGTGCCACCTAATTCTGCCGCTCGCTGCCGCATAGCGTTAATTCCGATATGCCCCAGGCCAGCCGGGCGATCCGCAACATCCTGTGGCACAAAACCGTCGCCGTCATCCACCACATCCAGGCGGATTTCGTCGGCGGAATAGGTGAGCGTGACGGCACACCGGGTAGCATTCGCATGCTTTGCGACGTTTCCCATCGCCCCCTGCCCAATCCGCAACAAGGCAGCCTCAGTCTTCATGGGCAACTGGCGTTCATCGCCATCCACCTGAATGCTCCAGTCCACCCCCACAAAGCTTTCCGCCACCCGGTGCAGCGCCCCCTCCAGGGAGGTTTTACTGAGCGCCGCCGGCTGCAGCGCCGCAATCATGGCGCGGGCCTCGGAGAGATTATCCGCCGCGGTGTTCCGCGCCAACTCCATGTATTTGAGTACCTTGGTTTTCTCCGCCTCGGCAAGGGCGGACTGTTCTATCTCCTGCTCCCCCACCCGCAGCAGCATTTGGATGGAGGACAGGCCCTGGGCCAGGGTGTCATGGATTTCGTGGGCGATCCGCTGCCGTTCAGCAACAATACCGGCGGCCCGTTCGGTTGCCGCCAATTGGGACCGGGTTTCGATCAATTGGTCAATGAGTTCTTCCCGCTCCCTGGCCCCCTTCCATAGGCTTGGAATGCCAGGTGGATACCAATGACCACCAGGGCCGATGCGGTCGGCCCCATCACTGCCCCATAGGTGAGGTGGGCTCTAAAGTTGAGGATTGCCACACAGGTCGCCCCAATGACAGCGATCATGCCCCGATAGTCCGGGAGGACCCGCAGGTAAAGGAAGAAAAGCGGGAAAACGCAGTACACGCTGACGGGAATAATGGGCAGCATAATCACCCAGACGGCGGTCAGCCCGGCCAACCACATGATTTTCAGCATGAGCCGATCCCGGATGCGGGTCACCGCCATGGTGTAGAAGAAGGCGAAGAGAATACAGAGGATGACCGCCACAATGGCGGCCTGCACATCCTGGGTGCGCACCGCTGCCCCCAGCGCCCCAATGAGGAGCGCCACGGTTAATATGTTCATGGCGCGCCGGTAGTTGGCGGCCCCCGGCTGTGAATCGTAGGTTGACACATCTCCCGCAGCAATATTGCTTTTCGATGCTTCTAGCTGGTTCGATTTCATACCCGAACTATACTCACTCTAGGCTATAGACCATGAATCGCACTGCACGTTCCGGCATGGTTCTCCTCGCCGGCCTCACCTGTTTTGTTGGTCTTACCGGACTCACCGGTTGTAGCAGCTCAGGTGATACTGGTAAGGGTACTGTGGCCGCCTCGGCTTCCGCGGCCCCTACTGCCCCGGTGTTGGATAGCAATCTCCCGGTTGATGCCCTCCCAGTGATACCTGCCGGTAAGTCCGAAATGGTTCCCTGCCCCTACCTGGATACCCAATGGGTGGCGAACACCAATGGGCAGCGCATGATTGGCCAAGGTGTTGACGCCCGGTTTAACACCCCGGCCTGCGTGTTTTGGTCCTTCCCTGACGAGCCCCAGGCCACCGTGATTGTGCGCCACATGCCCACCGAGCAGGCCGCCATCAATGTGGTGGATTGGGCCGCTCCCACCGCCACGACCGAACCGGTTGATGAAAACGACTGGTCGGGTGGCCGCAGCGGCAACCTGCAGGGCGCGGTTTATGCAGTGCAGAAGGGCCCGGTGGCCGTGGTGGTGTTTAGCAACCAGGAGCAATCCCTCAAGGCAGAATTAATTGCCAAGGAAACCATAAAAAACCTCAACCTATAAGAGACATAAATCATATTGCATTCTGGCTGCTCCAGGAGTATTGGTGGAATTAAAATAGCTTCCCACCTGCGAAGATAGCAATCATGCCACTCCCACAGACCCACACCACCTACACCACCTATACTTATCGGCCCCGCCGCACCACCTCCGAAACTGCCGAGTTCCAGGCCGCCAATATTCAGCTTGCCGGCGGCTGGTGGATGACCAAACAGATCTACCACAATCTTCCCAGCCATAAGCGGCTCGACACCCACGCCCGGGCGGTGGGCGCCACCAGAAGAACCGGCGTCATCAGTGGTTTTGCCGCCGCCAGCCTGCTGGGCATCGGGGTGCTGAACCTGCACCACATCACCACCGTTGACGTCACGCTTCCGGGGAAGGCTCAGCCGCCCTCCCGCGGCCAGTGGCCCAGCATTGTTCACTACCGGAGCGCCGACCTCCTACCTGAAGACATCATGATCGTCCACGGCTATCGGGTGACCACCCCGGCCCGGACGTTCACCGATATTTGCACCATGTATGGGGAGGCCGAGGGCCTGGCGTTCATAGAATCCGCCCTCCACGCCTATGACCTGCACTATTTCCAGGCCTACATTGCCCGCCACCGCAGTCAGTGGGGCATGGTGCGCGCCCAACGGGTTCTCGACTGGGCGCTTTATGGCATTGATTCGGTGTATGAGTCCTACGCCCGCTACCTGATTATTACCCAGCTTCCACATATATCCGTGGACGCCCAGGTGGTGTTTTTCCTCCAGGAATCCGACAACTATTACCGCGTTGATTTGCTTGTCGACGATTGGCTCATAGTGGAAATCGATGGTCGATTCAAAGAACAAGGCACCGACACTCAGGTAAAAACAACCCTCCTCAACCAAAACCGGCGTGAACACTACCTGGAAAACCTCGGCTACCACGTCCTCCGCCTGCATCCCAACGAGATCACCCACCACCTCATCCCCACAATAACCCACCTCACCAGCCTCATACACCACACCCGACCCTTAACCGAGCACGTGCCCCAAAACCTGAAGAGTCGCCCCTGGTGGTCCACCCTCCAGGTATCGTTATAAATTTGTGGCCCCTCTGAGGGGGCAGTCTACCCTTTTTCCCAATTTTTCCAGGCCTAACGGCCTTATTTTTATGCCTTCATCACCTCCTACTGAGGCCCACTCGACCCCCGCTGATCCCCCGCCGCCCCCTGGCTTCAGGTTTGGTGGGCTGGCATTAGCCCCAACAGCGCACTCATCCTCTGAACTACCACCCAAACCCCTAGCCCACCAAACCTGAAGCCCCCACCTTAGGGCGACGCAAAGCGCTGCGGAGCATTAGCACTGGCAGCCACAAAGCTCACATAGCTACACTGCAGCCCAGAAGTGGGGCTGCAGGGCGGCCTGAGAACGCCCACTTTAGCTCGTCGACAAGCGGAAGCATCCGGCTTCACATTTGGTGGGCTAGGACTTGCTGACACCCACCCCATGCACCACAGACAGCAAAACCAAACCCCAGCCCACCAAACTTGCAGCCCAACTACTGGAACGATTCAGCTCAGGGCGAGGGCGAGGTAAAACCAGGCGGAGCTGCAAGGCAAAGCCAGGCGCCAGGGCATAGCCAGGTCCAATGCTTACACGGACACGTCGTTGTAGGGCATGAGGGTGGAAACCCAGGGGAACACGTATTCCATTAGCACAAGAAATACAGCCACCAATAGAACAAGCACTATCACCAGTTTTACCCACCAGGGCCCAGGCAGGGAACGCCACAATAATCCATACATTTATAAAATCCTCACTGTGAGCCTAGCTGCTTGTCAGCGCCGGCGGTCGATAGTTTTCTTCCTTGGGGTGTGCCTCCACCAACATGGCGTGCACAATCATGCGCTCGGCGTTGGAGAACTGCGGGTGACAGGTAGTCAGCGTCAAGACCGGCTCCATGGTGTCGGCGGGCGTGTGATCATTGATGCCAGGATGCGCACCAATGGTCGCCACATTGGTGGGAGTGGTGATGTATCGGCCCTGCACATCGGCATAATCACCGCCGGACACGCGCGCCACCTGCTCTGGCGTGAGGCATTGCTGCGCCTCGGAAAGCCGTTGATCGCCAGTAACATCAATGGGGAGCACCCGATAGGTGTACCAGGCGCTCTGGGTCTCCACCACGATGGCGTTGCAGGCCTGAAGCTTGTCCAAATCATTGAATGGCGCACCCTTGCCCACCCGGTGTCCGGCAACCGCAAAATTGCCTTTCTCGCCAGGAAGCTGGGAATCCACATAATGCCCCGGACCCGCGAGCAGCGCAGTATCGTCAGTGCCGTGGACGATGGCAAAGTTGAAATCAGACCCGAATGAGGGAATATACATTCGAGCGAATGCGGTGCCAAGTTCGGGCTGGATTTTCCGCCGCGGGTTCACCCGTTTCTGCCATTTCTGGTCGAGGTCATGGCTCACCTGCGTCTGGATTTTGGCCGACTCAAGGTTGGTCCAATATGCTTCATAAAACGCGAAAAGCAGCACGATTACCCCCATGGTCAGCATGAGTTCTCCCAGCACCAGTGATACACTTAGCCTGCTTTTCGACTCCCGACCTTCCGGCCTCGCAGCTGGAACCGTCGATGGTAAATGACGACCCATGAACCTCTTCCTTTTAAGTACCATTGTGTAGTTGTAAGCCGTTACCGAAGAAATTTTAAGTCAGGAGTGAGCGAAGAACCAATGCTAGGCATCTTCATGTACCCCGTTTCGGGAATCATGAAACTGTGGCACATTTTGTTGCACTCGGTTTTAGGCATTAACGATTCCCTGGCATGGGTGCTCTCAATTTTTGGCCTCATTATCGTGGTTCGTGGCCTTATTGCCCCAGCTCAATGGTATATTCTTCACTCGGGTCGCCTCACGGTCATGATGCGGCCGGAGATCACCGCCCTCCATCAAAGAGTACGAGAACGAAACCTCATATGAAAAGATCTCCGAACGGGACCAGCGGGAGCGGGAGATTCGGAAATCGTACGGCTATAGAGTGTCGGCAGGCTGCATCCCACCACTCATTCAAATCCCAGTATTTTTAGGTTTATATCAGGTTTTGCTGCGGATGGCTCGCCCCAAAAATGGGTTAGATTCTCAAGTGCATGACCCCATTGGGATGCTCAGTTCTGCGGATGTGTCATCGTTCCTGCACGCGAGATTCGGCAGCATCCCGGTGTCGGCATATGTGTCAATGACCCCGCAACAGTTTGCGCGACTGGGCACAAATTATGAAGAGGTAATGCGGTTTGTGGCACCATTATTGCTGGCCACAGCGCTGATCACCTTCATTAATATGTCGATCACGGTGATCCGCAATTATCTCACCATCGACCACCAGTCCCGAACGGCAATTGTGGTGATGCGCATGGTGGCCGTGGCCACGGTGTGTACCCCATTCCTGCTGGTTTCCGGCGGGTTGACCGGCCCGGTGCCGACCGCAATCGTCGCATATTGGGTGGCCAATAACCTATGGACACTGGTGCAGAACGTCACGATCTACCTGATTTTGCATTACCGGTTCCCACTCAGCCCCGAAATTTTGGCGTTCCAACGCGACCAGCGCCACCTGCGCATTGGCCGCCTCCGCACTCGCCGGGCATACCGGTTAAGGCGTGCGTTGTCCCTCATGGGGATCATGGTTACTCCCTGGCTTTACGACGACCATAGGCGGCGAATCCATGAGGCCAATGCCTACTTTCACCAGGATCGGGCCGAGCGGAAAGCTGAAAAAGCCCACCGGAAGGCCATCAGCTCTGAGCGTCGTAAAGCGAGAAGCACTCACCTCAGGGAGAGCGCGGAGCAGGCGATTATTGAGAAACGGCAGCGAAAAAACCAGTCTCAAATGGAGTAATCCGCTGGTGGGGCCGCCAAAAGCTGCACGGCAAGGTCCCGCGCCAACTGGAGGGGCTCAATGCTTTGCGACACGCGCCCGCCCGCCAAACCACCATCAAGGAGCACCAGCAGCTGCAGGGCCTGACTGCGCCCCGGATAGCCGTTCTTCTCGGTGAGCAGGTCAGTCAGGTGGCCAGCTTCCACTCCCGATGGTCAATGACCGCCTGGATAATGCCCCGCTCCGCATCGGTCTCGGGGCGTGGAAACTCGGTGGCCGCATTCTGGAAGTGCGACCCCCGGAACTGTTTCGCCGGCTCCTCTTCGATCACCTGGTCGAAAAACGCCAAAATCTTCTCATCCGGCGTTTTCAGATCCGCGATCCGCTCCCTGGTAGGCCTGCCGCCACTGCTCATCCATGCGCTTCAAATAGGCAATCACCAAAGCATCTTTTCGAACCAAAGAGCGAATACAGCGACGCCTTTGCGACATCCGCCTCCCGCAGAATCCGGTCAATGCCAATGACCCGGATCCCCTCAGTGGTGAATAATTTGGTGGCGCCATCAAGCAAGCGCTGCCGCGGGGTGGGACGACTCCGCCGGCGGCTCACCCCCGAGGTCGAAGGTGCGGCACTTCCGGCCTTTGCGAGGGGCATGACACTTCGCTCCTTTGAAAACTAGACTACCACTGAACAGATTAGTCTATTTTAAGCATAATTCCACGTTCACCGAACCACCCCAACCCAAAAATGCAGGTCAGCCCTTGCTGTTTTCCAGACATATTACTAGCCTTAATCTCATGGATGAGCAGGGGATTATTCCAACACTCTCGCTACAGCAACGCATGCGGATAGCCCGAGAACACTTAGGGCTGACCCAAGCTAAAATGGCGAGACAGATAGGTATCAGCCGAGCGACCTACGCTAGCACCGAACAAGGGGTGCGGCAACCACGCCCAGAAGAACTAGCGACGCTCGCCGCCGTGACCGGGATCAGCCAGCATTGGCTAGAGACCGGAGAAATGGAAAAAGGGGAGCAATGATTGCTCCCCTGACCAGGCGTGATACTACCTCTTCTGGAAAAACTGCTTGATAGAGATCACGATCACGGCACCTATCAGGCAGGTGACGAAGCTAAAAATCATGCCTTTATTAGCCACATCAACACCGAAGAAGTTCAACACATACCCGCCAAGAACACCGCCGAGCACACCCATAACGATGTTCATGAGGACGCCTTGTTCAGCATCGTTTCCCTTGATTTTTGAGGCGATCCAACCGGCCAAGCCGCCGATAATGATCCAGCCCACAAATCCTAATGCCAACATTTTCTACTCCTAACTAGCTAATGGCTCTGTGCTTGCCAGTAGCAACTCTAAGTATAGGGGTGGTTCCACCACCATAGAGTTAAAACAAAGCTACAATTAGATAACATTTTTTTACCGGATAAATCCGGTAATAATAAGTAGCACATTTGGTGGGCTAGGACTTGTCGGCAACCACTCCATCCACAACAGGTGGCAAAAACAAACCCAAGCCCACCAAACTTGCAGCCCCGCCACAGGGACGGGTAGCAGAAACCAGAATCAGGCCAGAGCCGACTACTCGTGGACCATTGGCGCACCCGACCATAAAGGTTTCACATTTGGTGGGCTAGGATTTACTGGCAACCGCCCCACCCACAACAGGTAGCAAAAACAAACCCAAGCCCACCAAACTTGCAGCCCTACGACTGGAACGATTCAGAACAACGCGGCCCACAGCCCCCCACAGCCCTGCAACGCCCAGCAGCATCCAGCAACAGCCCCATCACCGGCACCCGCGGAAGAACCGCAACACCGCCAGCAACACCACGGCCCCGAGCACACTGGTGAGGAAGCTAAAAATCAGGCCACCAGAACCCACAATCCGCACACTGACAATGGTGGTAACAACCTTGAGCAGGAAGCCACCGATGAGGCCGCCCACAGGCCCCACAACCACATCCATGAGCATCCCCCGCTTCGGCACCACTACCTAATGCAAAAAGAACCCCGGTGGTAAACCGGGGCTCAGCAGCACGCGCTACAACCGCTACAACCTATTTGTCTGACTTCGGTGTTTTAGACGACTTCAGTGACTTGAATGATTTGGCCTGTTTGATCGGTTTGGTTGGCCGAACCACAACCATGGGGCAGGGTGCTTGCTGCAATAGGGCTCGGGAGGTGGAGCCGAGTAGCATGCCCCGGAAGCCGCCACGCCCGTGGGAGCCGACCACAAGCAGCTGGGCATGCTTTGCTGCGTCGACAAGCGCCCGGATAGGCCGGTCGCGGGCGATAACCATGTCCACGTCAACGTTGGGATATTGTTCCAGGAGGGGTGCGAGGCGTTCTTGCAGCAGCTGGGTCTGCTCCTCTTCCACCACTTTCCATTCTTGTTGCGCGGCAGCCAAGCCAGCCAGGGAGGCTTGGACCTGCATGTCTATCCACGTGGATGGCCTCAATCTTGGCGCCCCGTGCGTCGGCTTCGGCGAAGGCAAATTCGGTGGCCTGCTGGGACACATCCGAGCCGTCGACACCTACCACGATGGGGCCGTATTTGTTTTCTTCGGTGATGTGGTTGTCTTCCCGCACCACCACGACTGGGCAGTGGGCGTGGGATACCACGGCAGCGGAAACAGATCCCATGACCATGCCGGAGAGCCCTCCGAGGCCACGGGAGCCCATGACGATCATTTTGTTGGTTTCGCTGAGCTCCAACAGCATGTCGATGGGGGTGCCTTCGGCAATGGTGTAGGCGATTTTGAGGTCGGGGTTGACTTCTTCAGCGATCTTTTGGCTTCTTCGACAATGCTCATGGTTTCGGCCTGCAGTTCGTCGAAGAGTTCTTGGGGTGGCACCATTCCTTCTGCGTAGAGGAATTGTGGCATGGTGTAGCTGGAGGCTATGCGGAGCGGAACGCCACGCTTTGATGCGGTGTTAGCTGCCCAACGTACCGCATTTTTGGCGGCGTCAGAACCATCAACAGCTACTACGACGGTGTTTTCGGCAGTCATAATTGGGGCCTTTCTTCACGTAGAAGCGGTTATATACCACTTATTTTACCAGTTGTGATACTGGTTAGAACCACTACGCGCTGTGAATTTGGCCCCTGCTTTACGACGCCCAAAGGTGCGCGTTCGCCCCTACTTGCCGGGAGGTGGGGTGACCGCGGAGGTCTCTGTGGTGGCGGCACCAGCATTGGCTGGGTACAGGGCGTTGTAGATGGCCCGGGCAAAGTCGGCAATCATGGCACCGATACCGGTCGAAAAGAATTTGATGGCAGGTTCAATGATGGCGTTAAAATCCATGGGGGTTCTCCATTCGTCTCGGACTTAAGCTTTCTCTTAATCTACTCGCCGTAATAGCATTAGCAAACATGAACGTATCCGACCCCCACCCGAGCAGGCCACATTCACGGCGTCCGCAGCCGCCACTACCCATCCGGGATGGCCTGAATCCGAGTCGGGCGCAGGTGCCACCGGCGGCTGCGGGGATGACTGCGTTTGATTTTGTGTGGGAGTTGAAGCGCACCCAGCGGCGTCGGCATCCGGCGGACACCGAGGCCACCCTGCGGGCGAGTTTTCGCCGGGGTGAGGTGCGGGCGGGAATGTGGCCGAAGGACCGGGAATTGGCAGCAGAGACGCCGCTGCGGGCGAATCAGGAGGTGTGGTTTTATCGGATTCCCGCCCCTGAGGTTCCGGTGCCTTATCGGTGTGAAACCATTTTTGAGGATGAGCGACTGTTAGTCGTCGATAAGCCGCCGTTTCTTGCCACCATGCCGCGGGGAAAACATATTACCCAAAGTGCCACGGTCCAGTTGCGGAAACTCACGGGCAATGGGGAGCTCGCCGGCGCATCGGTTAGACCGGCTGACGTCGGGCGTGTTGGTGTTTACGAAGACCCGGGAGGTTCGGGGAGCGTATCAGCAGTTGTTTGCGCGGCGGGAGGCCGAAAAAACATACGAGGCGATTGCGCGTTATGATCCGACGAATCTGACAGCCCAACCGGGTATGGTGTGGCGGGATCGCATGGCAAAAAACCCTGGCGAGCTGCAGGGCTATTTTGTTCCGGGGGAGCCGAATGCGATCACCACGGTGATTGCGGTTGAACCGGTATCACCTGAGCGTATGCGGGCGCTGCAGGCCATGCATGGGTCGAAGCTACCACAGCAGGCCAGGTACGTGTTACAGCCGGCTACGGGCCGCACACACCAGCTGCGGCTACACATGTGGAAGGCTGGGGTGCCGATCCTGGGTGACCCGGCTTATCCTACGGTGCTCCCGGAGGCTGAGGAGGATTTTGCGGTCCCCATGCATCTTCGGGCTAAGGTGTTACGTTTCACTGATCCCCTCAGTGGGGTGGAGCGGGAATTCCGCTCGTTATCTATTTACTAGGTGCTGTGCTGGTTTCCACGAATGTGACGCAGCGGAATGAGCCTTCAACATCAATCTCTTTGTTTTCGTTGTTTCCGGTGAGTAGGGCTTTGCCTTTGTAGTTGTAGGTTTCGCCGTCTTTGGTGGTTTCTATGGCTGCGGATGCCACAATGGTTTTATTGGAGCTGGCGTAGATATTGACCATGGGTTTGCCGCCTTGGTCGATGAGTGCGAGGTTCACGACCGAGGGGTCTGCCTGGTTCTTAGATGATTGATCCACCACTGCTGATAGTCCGCCTTGTGCGTCTTTTGCACATTGCACTGCGTCCCCCATGAATTGCAGTTTCGTGCCCTCGTACGACAGGTTTAGTTCATTCATGGCTGATGAGGAACCACAACCAGAAAGTACCAGTATTGCTGTAAGACCAGCAGCTATTTGAGCTCGTTTCATGAAGATGAGTTTAGAGGATTTGTTGTTGCTCATGTGATTTGACGGATAACTTTCTCATAAATCCTGCCGCTTTTTCGACGTCTGAAGCATTGGACAAAAAGCACGCAGGCCAATAATAAGTAGGAGACCTCCCCACCGGACAGTCGGCTGGTAGGCCAATAGCATAGCAGCCAACCCCCTTTTTTCAGGGCATGCCAAATGTGGGGTGTGCTGGCCTCCTGTTAGAGGAACCCACACACCCCACACGTATGAAGTTAGAAGTGTTGGCGGTGTCTTACTCTCCCACAACCCCACGATTGCAGTACCATCAGCGCAGTCAAACTTAGCTACCGGGATCGGAACGGGACCGGGCGTACCCTTGACGCTAAAACCACCAACACAAACCCATGAAACAACCACCCCCCACACCCTGTAGGGTACGGCCAGTGTGTTGTGTCAAACACTGTACAACAAACACAAACACAACAACAATACTCTTCACTCTTCTTTTTTGCGGCATATACCTTGTTCCCAGCAACCATTCTTTTTGTTGCCCACACACACTCTAGGTGTTTTTTGTGTCGGTGTATTAGTACCAGTCACCTACAACACGTCACCATGCTCACAGCCCTGGCCTATCAACCCCATCATCTCTAGGGAACCTCAACAGAAACCTCATCTCAAAACAGGCTTCCCGCTTAGATGCTTTCAGCGGTTATCCCTCCCGCACGTAGCTAACCAGCCATGCCACTGGCGTGACAACTGGCATACCAGAGGTACGTCCATCCCGGTCCTCTCGTACTAGGGACAGCCTTCTTCAAGTTTCAACGCGCGCGGCGGATAGAGACCGAACTGTCTCACGACGTTCTAAACCCAGCTCGCGTGCCGCTTTAATGGGCGAACAGCCCAACCCTTGGGACCTACTCCAGCCCCAGGATGCGACGAGCCGACATCGAGGTGCCAAACCATCCCGTCGATATGAACTCTTGGGGAAGATCAGCCTGTTATCCCCGGGGTACCTTTTATCCGTTGAGCGACACCACAACCACACGTAGATGCCGGATCACTAGTCCCTGCTTTCGCACCTGCTCCACCCGTCAGTGTCACAGTCAAGCTCCCTTATACACTTACACTCACCATCTGATTGCCAACCAGACTGAGGAAACCTTTGGGCGCCTCCGTTACCATTTAGGAGGCAACCGCCCCAGTTAAACTACCCACCAGGCACTGTCCCCAACCCGGATCACGGGCCAAGGTTCAGGTACCCAATCACACCAGAGTGGTATTTCACTTACCGACTCCACCACAACTAGCGTCATGGTCTCACAGTCTCCCACCTATCCTACACAAGCATGACCAAACACCAATACCAAGCTATAGTAAAGGTCCCGGGGTCTTTTCGTCCTGCCGCGCGAAACGAGCATCTTTACTCGTACTGCAATTTCACCGGGCCTGTGGTTGAGACAGCAGGGAAGTCGTTACGCCATTCGTGCAGGTCGGAACTTACCCGACAAGGAATTTCGCTACCTTAGGATGGTTATAGTTACCACCGCCGTTTACTGGGGCTTCAATTCTCCGCCTCGCACACACAAAGCGTGCTCACGGGTCCTCTTAACCTTCCAGCACCGGGCAGGCGTCAGTCCGTATACCTCAACTTCCACGTTTTCGCACGGACCTGTGTTTTTAATAAACAGTCGCTTCCCTCTCTCCTCTGCGACCACCACCAGCCAAAAATGCTGTCAGCAACTAGTAATGGTCCCCCTTCTCCCGAAGTTACGGGGGCATTTTGCCGAGTTCCTTAACCACAGTTCACCCGAACGCCTTAGTATTCTCTACCTGACCACCTGTGTCGGTTTCCGGTACGGGCCATGCACGCACTCGCTAGAGGCTTTTCTCGACAGCACAGGCACACTAACTACCACCACAAATGGTGTCCGCATCACGCCTCACCCATAATGCGGGGCGGATTTACCAACCCCACAGGCCACACGCTTGCACTCCAATCCAATAAGGAAGCCTAGCTACCACTCTGCGTCACCCCATCACTTGACTACTACCCACGAAGATCCCACGCACCTGAAACCACCAGCCAAAAAGACCAGTGAAAACAAGCGGGCGGTTAGTACCATAAGATTCATCACTTGTCGCACGCACACGGGTACGGGAATATCAACCCGTTATCCATCGACTACGCCTGTCGGCTCGCCTTAGGCCCCGACTCACCCTGGGAAGATAAACTTCACCCAGGAACCCTTAGTCATCCGGCGGATATGTTTCCCACACATCACTCGTTACTCATGCCTGCATTCTCACTCGCACACACTCCACCAACTATCACCAGCTGGCTTCAACACATGCACGACGCTCCCCTACCCAACACGCTTTACGTGTTGCCGCGGTTTCGGCGGTGTGCTTAAGCCCCGCTACATTATCGGCGCAGAACCACTCGACCAGTGAGCTATTACGCACTCTTTCAAGGATGGCTGCTTCTAAGCCAACCTCCTGGCTGTCTTCGCGATCCCACATCCTTTCCCACTGAGCACACCCTTAGGGGCCTTAACCGACGATCTGGGCTGTTTCCCTCTCGACCAACGGAGCTTATCCCCCGCAGTCTCACTGCCGCACACACATTGCTGGCATTCGGAGTTTAGCTGATGTTGCTAAGATTATCGTCCCGCTCAACCAACCAGTAGCTCTACCTCCAACAAGCACACAATTGCGACGCTGCACCTAAATGCATTTCGGGGAGAACCAGCTATCACGGAGTTTGATTGGCCTTTCACCCCTACCCACAACTCATCCCCTCAGTTTTCAACCTAAGTGGGTTCGCGCCTCCACAAAGTCTTACCTCTGCTTCACACTGGCCATGGGTAGATCACCCCGCTTCGGGTCCAGAACATGCCACACACACCCTCAAGTTAGGATTCGCTTTCGCTACGGCTACCCACACTCATGGTTAACCACGCAACATGCCACTGACTCGCAGGCTCATTCTTCAAAAGGCACGCCACCACCCCACCCATAAGGGGGGGCTATGACGGATTATCAGCACACGGTTTCAGGTACTCTTTCACTCCCCTCCCGGGGTACTTTTCACCATTCCCTCACGGTACTTCATTCACTATCGGTCATGCTAAGTATTTAGGCTTACCGGGTGGTCCCGGCAGATTCACAGCAGATTCCACGAGCCCGCCGCTACTTAGGAAACACAACAACCCTGTAGGTGCATGTTTTCGTGTACCGGACTCTCACCGTCTCTGGCAGGCGATTCCACACCACTTCCACTAACACACACCAACAACAGCACCAGCCAAGGTAGAACTGATCCGTCATATCCCTGCAACCCCGCACACGCAACCCCTACCCGGTATCACACGCATACGGTTTAGCCTCATCCACGTTCGCTCGCCACTACTAGCAGAATCACTCTTGTTTTCTCCTCCTACGGGTACTAAGATGTTTCACTTCCCCGCGTAACCCCCCAACCAACTATTTCATTCACTGGCGGGTGACCACACATAACCATGGCCGGGTTTCCCCATTCGGACACCCTCGGATCAACGCTCATCAGGCAACTCCCCGAGGCTTAACGCAGCCTATCACGTCCTTCATCGGCTTAGCATACCAAGGCATCCACCGTGCGCCCTCAAAACAAAAAACACAAACAAATTTATCACGCACAGACAACAAAAAATACCAAGAACAAAAACCACAAAAAAGAAAAACAAACAACAACAAACATTATTGCCGTTGCCATTATTATTATCGCATTCGCGTCCACTATACAGTTCTCACACAACACACCACCCCACAAACAACACCCACAAAAAGGTCCTGCCTACATAAAGGGGTGATCTTTTAGAACAACAAGTGTTGCTCTAGATACCCAACAGCATGCCATACAAACAAAACAAACCATCAAAACCAAAACACAAACACACTCATCCTTGTTTCACTGATCCCCCCACACGCACAAAACACGTGCAGGACTCTGCTTCACCTGAAAACAAAAACCGCCACCACCAGGCACCTCACCAGCACCAAGCAATGACGAAAAAACTCTGCCACCAACCAAACGCCTAACTAGACGCCCAACCCAGTGACAAAACAAACTAACAATATATTCTCCTTAGAAAGGAGGTGATCCAGCCGCACCTTCCGGTACGGCTACCTTGTTACGACTTCGTCCCAATCGCCAATCCCACCTTCGACCACTCCCCCCACCAAAATGGTGGTTAGGCCATGGGCTTCGGGTGTTACCAACTTTCATGACGTGACGGGCGGTGTGTACAAGGCCCGGGAACGTATTCACCGCAGCATTGCTGATCTGCGATTACTAGCGACTCCGACTTCATGGGGTCGAGTTGCAGACCCCAATCCGAACTGAGATTAGCTTTCAGCGATTCGCTCACCCTCACAGGCTCGCAGCGCGTTGTACTAACCATTGTAGCATGTGTGAAGCCCTGGGCATAAAGGGCATGATGATTTGACGTCATCCCCACCTTCCTCCGAGTTAACCCCGGCAGTCTCTCATGAGTCCCCACCTAAAAGTGCTGGCAACATAAGACAAGGGTTGCGCTCGTTGCGGGACTTAACCCAACATCTCACGACACGAGCTGACGACAACCATGCACCACCTGCACACCAACCACAAAGGGAGGTACGTATCTCTACAACCGTCTGGTGCATGTCAAACCCAGGTAAGGTTCTTCGCGTTGCATCGAATTAATCCACATGCTCCGCCGCTTGTGCGGGCCCCCGTCAATTCCTTTGAGTTTTAGCCTTGCGGCCGTACTCCCCAGGCGGGGCGCTTAATGCGTTAGCTACGGCACAGAAACCAAATAAAGTCCCCACACCTAACGCCCACCGTTTACAGCATGGACTACCAGGGTATCTAATCCTGTTCGCTCCCCATGCTTTCGCTCCTCAGCGTCAGTTACCGCCCAGAGACCTGCCTTCGCCATCGGTGTTCCTCCTGATATCTGCGCATTCCACCGCTACACCAGGAATTCCAGTCTCCCCTACAGCACTCTAGTTATGCCCGTATCGCCTGCCACCCCGAAGTTAAGCCCCGGAATTTCACAGACGACGCAACAAACCACCTACGAGCTCTTTACGCCCAGTAATTCCGGACAACGCTCGCACCCTACGTATTACCGCGGCTGCTGGCACGTAGTTAGCCGGTGCTTCTAACAAAGGTACCGTCACCACACCCAAAAAGCGTGGCTTCGTCCCTAACGAAAGGAGTTTACAACCCGAAGGCCGTCATCCCCCACGCGGCGTCGCTGCATCAGGCTTGCGCCCATTGTGCAATATTCCCCACTGCTGCCTCCCGTAGGAGTCTGGGCCGTATCTCAGTCCCAATGTGGCCGTCCACCCTCTCAGGCCGGCTACCCGTCGACGCCTTGGTAGGCCATTACCCCACCAACAAGCTGATAGGCCGCGGGCTCATCCTACACCAAAACAATATTTTTCCACCATGAGATGCTAAACCATGGTCCTATCCGGTATTAGACCCAGTTTCCCAAGCTTATCCCGAAGTGCAGGGCAGATCACCCACGTGTTACTCACCCGTTCGCCACTCGAGCACCCCCACCAAAAAGGTGGGGGCCTTTCCGTTCGACTTGCATGTGTTAAGCACGCCGCCAGCGTTCGTCCTGAGCCAGGATCAAACTCTCCAAAAAAACAAACACAAAAAATTACAGGCAAAAAACAAAGAAATCAACAAAAAACAAAAACAACAAACTGTTCATGTTCATGTTCAAAAATAATTCATTTTCGTCAAATGACACACTATCGAGTTCTCAAACAACACCACCACCCACAACACCCACACCACAAAAAGCACAGGGCCGTAAACAGCGACCACACAAATATACAAACCCCACCACAAAACCACAAACCCCCACGTCACAACAACAAAAACCGGGAAAAACTATACAAAGTTTGCTAGCTTTCGCTCTTGATGTAACTAACACAGGTACTTGAGCTCATACTTCTATGGATAAAATTATGGGAACCGCAAAGTTGTACGCTGGGGCTTTGAATGTCGTGTCGACTTGCAGCTTGCTTTAAGGCATGCTTGATATTAACGACTTAATTTAGCTATTTAGACACGAAAGAAACATCAGGAGCCATGCTTGAACGCACACAAATTTTTGTGGATACGTCGTACCTTTTGGCGAGCTTTTATAACTCGTGGGAAATCGGTGCCCGAGCACAATTAGAAATAGATCTACCTGCCGTGGTTCGAACATTAGGAACCATGGTGACTGAACAATTTGAACAGCCCGTTCACCGGCAGTTTTGGTATGACGGCATTCCCGACACCGGGCCACATCGTTACCAGCGCGCGCTGCGTACCTGCGATGGGGTGCAATTGCGTGCCGGACAGCTCATTGAGTGGGGTGAGCGTCGTACGCAAAAGGCCGTCGATACCCGGCTTGTTGCCGACATGGTGCTCACCAGTGTTCGCCAGGAAGTTACCGATATTGTATTAGTATCGGGCGACGCCGACATGATTCCAGGCGTGCAAGAAGCAGTAAATCACGGGATTCGCGTGCATCTTTATGGGTTTGGTTGGGACTCCATGTCTTCCGCTCTGCGGCATGCCTGCGATTCGCTGGTTATACTCGACCCGCGCGAGGATTTCGGCGATTGTATGCAACTGCATGTGTTGGAAGGCCCCCTGCCGCCCATTGTGCGCACTGTGGACGATCCGCTTGTCGACGACGAACCCAAGGTGGTTGCCATCGAAGTGGAAACCACCGAACCAGCACCCGAGTCTGCCAAACCTGTTGAACAAGTGGACCCCGAGTTCTCGGAACCAGAACTCGACGACATCAATACCATCACCGTCAGCCACACCACCATGGAGACGCTCACCGACAATAGCCACTCCATTCGGCAGACTGGACAAATTTCGCTCACCATGAGTTCGGAGGGAAAAACCGCCAAAACCTCACCTGTTGGTTCCGACGGCAAGGCAAAACCTTCGCCAGCCGATGCGCCCACCAGGCGCCCCAACCCCTCCATGATGGCACCCCGGCGCAAGCTCCGCTCGCATTATGTTCCTCTGCATAATGAGGTGTGGACTTCCGCCGGGTTTCTCACCCCATTTGATGTGGGCCAACAGTATGCCATCTGGTGGTATGAAAACGCCGCCACCAGCGAACAACGCGATTCCGCCCATCTGCTTTCTGGTGGGGCTTGCCCCCAGAGATCGACCGGCCACTGCTGCAATTTGCCTGCGATGCGCTGCATGAATATACCTTGACTGAAACCCAGCGGGTGCAATTGCGGGATGGATTTCACACGGGCATTCGGGGGATTTTGGTGAATAATCGGTTTGATTAGTCGTAGCGGGGAGTGCGGCGCACTGCCCCGAATACGAAAAAGAACACGATGATGAGCACTATGATGCCAATGGCAGCCAACCTGGGCATGCCTAAAAATGCCATGATGGTGCCCAGGGGTGCGACGGCCACGCTGATGCCGCCAGCCCATCCCTGAAGGATGACGCGGTGGTGGCGCGGCACAGCGTCGATAAGCAAAGCGCCGGTGGCGACCATGACCGCAACCTTACCGACACCCAATATCACAATGGCCACGAGTACCCACATGGTATCGCTGGCCGCAACCACTAAAATCAGGCAGCCTATCACTGCCAAGCCGTAACCTGTTGCCACCACCCGGGTGCGCCCCAGCCGATCCGCTACCACACCGAACAGGGGAGATATGCCGTACCCGATCAGGCTCGACAATATTTGGGCCGCCCCCACCAGCATCAATGACTGTGTGCCGTACAGTTCATTTTCGGAGGACACCACATAGACCGTGGTTGTGGCCCAGAGGAGGTCAATCACTAAAATCATGGCGGTGAGTGTCACTATTGCGGCACTTGCACCTGGTGCTTCCATAAACTGAAACCGAGCATCATCTTCGCTCAAATGTTCGGATTGCTGCATGGTATCCGCTATGGGATAGAGCCCAAACCAGAGAATAATAACCGACGCCACGCAACACAGCATGCACAGCGTAAACCCAATGACCCCAAGGGGAAGCTCTGCCTGCTGCTCCAAATAATATGTGGAGTTCACCACCGGCGACCCCAGAGCCATCCCGATGGCGGTCATGCTGAGAACGTAGGAGAAATCGCTGGCCCGCGACGTTTTTGGGGAGAAATCCGTGGCGGCAAACGGAATGTACCAGTTCGTGGCCAACCCCGCCCCCAGGAGAAAAGCCACAAGGTAAAGCAGTAAATCCGTATCAAGCAGAGCGGAAACCAACCCCAACATGCTGGCCGCCAACATGAGCCCCATGCCTGCTACCAGCGCTAATCGACGCCCCTGCCGCAGGGTGACCCTCGTCAGTCCAACGATCGCCACCACACACCCCACCTGGGACACAATGCTCAACCAGGACACCCCAGACGCCTGATGATGGTGCGCATACTGCAATTGGATGAGCGCGGTCACCATCCCCAGGGGAAAAGCGGCAAAAAACTGGGAGAGCATGAGCACTCCCAATACCCGACCTCGATATGAATGCTCGCGATACGAACGCGGTGCATTACTTGTAACGCGAGCACCCGATGCGTTCGTCACGCGCGCCGAATGCGCCGAATGCGCGGAGCGCGATGAACGCTTCGGGCGGTCTGAGCTGCTGTAAGCAGGGCTTCTCCTAGCCGAGGATCCATGGGCCATGCAAAAACAGTATCATTACCCACACGCCTGAGGAGCTTGTGGTAGGTGCGCTACCCCCAGAGGAAACCAACGAAAAATTGGGGGTTTTCGCTGGTTATTCCTGCGGTTTTAGAGTTCTTTGTGTTGCGGCCCGGAAGTTGGAAACCGTTACCAGTATTACCAGTGGTATTGCCATTTCGGTGCTGCCGGCGCTGCCGGTGGTTGGCTTGGTTTTTGGCGTGGTACCGGTTGGCTCATCGGTGGAGTCTTCCACCACGTCAGCATCATCAACATCGAGGGTGTTGGTGACGCTGGTTGTCCCGGAAGAGCCTGCGGGTTTAAAAGGGATTCTGGTCTGGGCCGACCTCTTGGAACACAGGTTCTGCGTCCATGGGGGCCGGGGCGGCCGGCGAGGGTTCCCAGTTGCCGGGGTCCCTGTTGCTGAGGTTCCTGTTACCGGGGATGTTGGCGCCTGGTTACCTGTCGCTGGGGCGCCCGGAGTCGAAGCGCCTGCTGCTGGAGTATTTGGAACGCTCGGGGCCCCCGGCATCGGTGTTTCTGGCATCGGTGTTCCTGCTGCCGGCCCACCCGAAGCGCTCAGGCTCCCTGTTGCCGGTGTTCCTGCTGCTGGGCCGCCTGTTGCCGGCCCGCCCGAGGCAGGAAGGTTCCCCCAGCTCCCCAGCAACTCCAGTGTTCCCGGCCCCGAAGCCGGATTCCGGCGTCGTTCCGGCGTCGACACCAGCATCAGTACCCACACCGGTATTCATGCCAGTACCTGCGGGTAGTTGGGGGCTGGTGGAATCAAACCCGGCGGTGAGCTGGCCACCGGTGGCGCTGCCGCCATGCATTTGGGCGCGGATTTCGGCGAGCTTTTGCGGAGGCCTTTCATGTCGTTGCTTGCCGCCTCGATTTCGGCGAGCCGGTCGCCAACAGAGTTTTCCAGCAGCTCCTGGGCACCCATGGCGGTGGCGTAGCGGGATTCGATTTTTGGCCCGGACATGGTCGAGGGTGGGAACGCTGTCATCAGGCTTGATCTGGTTCATGGTGTCCATGGCCTTGGTTGCAGATTCCTGCATCTTCGCCTGGCGAGCCTGGTTGAGTAGCTGGTCGGCTTCGGCCAATTGCTGCTTGAGCCGCGCCTCGGACTGTTGCACGTGGCGTTTGGCCTGCTCGGCGTTTTGGGCGGCCTGGGCGTGGAGGGTTTTTGTTTCCTCTAGCTGGGTTTCAACGCTCACAAGTTGGGTGGCGTAGATTTCAGCGGTGGAGCTGAACTCTTGGGATTTTATGGCATCTCCCTGGGCGTTTGCCTGGTCAGCAAGGGTGAGGGCTTGGCGGGTTTTCTCGGCAAGTTTTTGTTGCTCTTCAATCAACCGGTTGAGTTTCATTTCCAGTTGGTTTTTGTTCCCTATCACCGCTGCGGCTTGTTGGGAGATTTGCTGGTGTTGTTTTTTGGCCCCTTCGACGGCCTGCCGAATTTGAATCTGAGGATCAGCGTTTTGCTCAATGCTTTGATCTAGTGACGCCTGTAAATATTTCCACCCTTTAGAAAATGGGTTCGCCATGATATGTGCTTCCTCCGCTAGTTGTTACTAAATTCGATACAGGGTTTCGAAGGGGTGGAACACATATTTTTTATGCCGTAGGCCCCTCGCAACCATGCTGAAAAGCATCTACTAGTGTAGTGCGAAAGCTCATAGCTGTGTGATGAAGGTACTCGGACTCACACTGGGGCCACATGAAAAACCATGATGATGGCGGGAAGCCTCAAGATATCTCACAATTATGGGCCCGCGGTTTCCCACAGGCCCATAATATTAGTTGTTCGTAGCGTTATGTTCCGCGATTTGGCGTCGCACATCATCCATGTCCAATGCGCGCACTTGTTCGATCACGTCTTCCAGTGCTGCGGGCGGCAGGGCTGCGGACTGCCGGAAAACCATGATCCCATCGCGGAAGGCCATGATGGTGGGGATGGCTTGGATTTCCAGGGCAGCGGCCAGGCCTTGGTTTTCTTCGGTGTTGAGCTTGGCGAAGGTGATGTCTTCGTGCTTTTCGGACGCCTTCTTGTAGACGGGCATGAATTGCCGGCAGGGGCCGCACCATTCGGCCCAGGCGTCGACAAGCACAATGCCTTCTTGGGTGACCGTGTCGTTAAATGTGTCTTCGCTTACTTCTACGAGTGCCATGGTTGCATTTTCTCCTTCAAAGTAGTTATCTAAGTTCTAGTCTTCCTAACATTCAGTAGTGTCCACATTATTCCCGTTAGCGAAGATTCCGCCGCATTTTATTTGGGTTATACCTATAACCAGCGTAAAGAGAGGAATCCCTATGACGAAAACTTACCAAGTTGAAGGCATGACATGCGAGCATTGCGCAGCTTCCGTCCGCGAAGAGGTGGGCGAGATCGCCGGCGTTACCAAGGTTGATGTTGATGTGGCTTCCGGCCAGGTTGCCGTGTCGGGCTCGGATTTCACCGACGCCCAGGTGAGCGCCGCCGTTTCTGAGGCTGGTTATTCGGTCAAGGCTTAGCTTTTGCGGTCAGCCCTGCGCCACGGTCTCGTTGCCGTGGCGTTTTTCTTTGCTTGACGACACCCAAAGGCGCCCAACCCAGCTCAGCCCAGCCCATCCCCCTGGCCCCAGCCCCCGGCCGCAAACCCAAGCTCAGCACTTCCGCTAAGCTTGGTTTCCATTTTTCAGCCAATACTCGTCCTGGGCAAACAGGGGGCCACAAACCAGAAACCAAGCTTAGAACTTCTGCGGCACAAGCCATGGGCACATTCACACCGGCTTCATACTTGCTGAGCTGGAGTTCCGGCCAACTCGGGACCACAGAAAACCCGGATAACCCCTGAACCCAAGCTCAGCATTCATGCAGCAAGCTGGGCTGCAAACATGCTGAGCTACACTTTCTCGATTCAGTGGCTCAATCCAATCATGCCCAGGAACGGAACTCCAGCTCAGAACACTTGATACCCACCATCGCCCGTGACAGCACACTCGCTAAGCTTGGTTTCCGGCCAAGAACACCCACCTTCTATAGAACCCAAGCTTGATAACCCCGCCGCCTTCCCAGCTGCATATCTACTGAGCTGGAGTTCCGGCCAACTCAGGACCCCCGAAAACCCCCGATAATCCCGAACCCAAGCTCAGCACTTCCGCTAAGCTTGGTTTCCAATTTTCAGCCAATACTCGTCCTGCGCAAATAGGGGGCCGCCAACCAGAAACCAAGCTTAGAACAAGTGAAGCAGCCCCCAGCGCCCGCGCAGGCCAGCCCGTAGGCCCAATATCCGTGGGAATTTTTGCCCAGCAGGCGTGGTTACACCTGATGATTTATTCACAATGATTTATTCACATGGAGGTTATATAAGTGATAACAGAAAATACTCCAGGACTTATTAGTGTGGACTTGGGTGTCACCGGCATGACCTGCACTTCTTGTTCTGGCCGGGTGGAGCGGAAACTGAATAAGGTTCCGGGCGTCCAGCCACAGTGAACTTCGCCACGGAAACCGCCAACGTGCGTTACGATCCGGCATCCGTGGAGATACCGCAGCTGATTGATGTGGTTCGGGGCGCCGGCTACGATGCGTTTGAGATCACACCGGATCCCCCAACCCCTGGATGATGCCGCCCGTTTCGACCCAGAGCTTTCGGAAACTTCCGGCACGGATGCCACGAGTGCGGCTCGGGATGCGCATGCCGCGGATTTGCGAAAGCGTTTGATCATTTCTGCCGTGTTGTCGGTGCCGGTGTTGGCGTTGTCGATGATTCCGCAGCTGCAGTTTGATAATTGGCAATGGTTGAGTTTTGCCTCTGGTTGGCCCGGTGTTTTTCTATGGTGGCAAGCCCTTCCATGTGGCGGCGCTTCAGAATTTGCGGCATGGGGCGTTCACCATGGACACGCTGATTAGTTTGGGCACGTCAGCCGCATTTTTCTGGAGCGTGTGGGCCCTGTTCTTCGGCAACGCGGGCATGAATGATATGCGCATGTCGATGAGTTTGTCGGCGCATTCGCATGAGGGCATGGACCAAATCTATTTGGAATCCGTGGGCATGGTGATCGTGTTTTCTGCTGTTAGGCCGGTGGTTTGAGACCCGCGCAAAGGGGCGCAGTTCCGAGGCGTTGCGGGCGTTGTTGGACATGGGCGCGAAAGATGTTTCCGTGCTTGTCGACGGCGCCACGCACCGTATTCCGATCAGTAAGCTTGCGGTGGGGGATGTGTTTGTCGTCAAGCCTGGCGAGAAGATCGCCACCGATGGTGTGGTGGTTGAGGGCCATTCGGCGGTGGACGAGTCCATGCTCACAGGCGAATCGGTACCAGTGGAGGTGACGAAGGATAGCGTGGTCACCGGGGCAACCATGAATTCTTCGGGCCGGTTGGTGGTGCGGGCCACCAGGGTGGGGGCGGATACCACGCTGGCGCAGATGGCGAAGTTGGTGAGCGACGCGCAGGCGAAGAAAGCTCCGGTGCAGAAGCTTGCCGACCGGATTTCGCAGGTGTTTGTGCCGGTGGTGATTCTGGTGTCGGTGGCCACGTTACTGGTTCATGCTTTTGTGTTGGGCCATGCGGTTGGCCGAGGCATTCACGGCAGCAGTGGCCGTGCTGATTATCGCCTGCCCCTGCGCTTTGGGGCTGGCCACCCCCACCGCTCTCCTGGTGGGGACCAGCCGGGGCGCCCAAATGGGATTGTTGATTAAGGGCCCTGAGGTGCTGGAACACACCCAGAAAATCACCACCATTGTGATGGATAAGACGGGCACGATCACGACGGGCATCATGTCCGTGAACAGCATACAGCCGGAAGCTGGCTTCGAGAAGGACGAGGTACTGCGGTTGGCGGCGGCCGTGGAGAACGCTTCGGAGCACCCCATCGCCCGGGCCATTGTGGCGAAGGCCACTGACATCCCGGAGGTGACGGAGTTTCAGAGCACGACCGGGGTGGGCGTGAGCGGCATGGTTGATGGCCGTCGGGTTGAGGTGGGCCGGGCCGAGTCGGGCGGCGATACCGGGGCCACGGTGGTGGCGGTGCACGTCGATAAGCAGTTGGCGGGGCATATTTCGGTGATGGATCAGCCCAAGGAAACCAGTGCGGCGGCCGTCGACAAGCTCAAGGCGATGGGGCTGACGCCGATCCTGCTTACGGGCGATAACGAGGGGGCGGCGCGGCAGGCGGCAACCAAGGTGGGGATCGACACGGTGATCGCCGGCGTGCTGCCCGCGGATAAGGTAACGAAGGTCGCTGAGCTGCAACAATCGGGTCAGGTTGTGGCCATGGTTGGCGACGGCATTAACGACGCCGCAGCGCTGGCACAGGCGGACCTGGGGCTGGCCATGGGCGCGGGTACCGACGTTGCTATCGAGGCGAGTGATATCACGCTCATGAACGATGACCCCCGCGGCATTGTCGACGCCATCCGGCTCTCGCGCCGCACCTTGGCGACGATCAAAGGTAACCTGTTTTGGGCGTTTGCCTATAACATTGTGCTTATCCCGGTAGCTGCCATGGGATTGTTGAATCCCATGTTTGCCGGGGCCGCCATGGCGTTTTCTTCGGTGTTTGTGGTGAGTAATTCGCTGCGGCTTCGAGGATTCACCTCGGCGTTTTAGCTGTGCTGAAACAAGTTTGGGAAAACGCATGATAACCGAGGAATCAGATTTCGGTGCAACCCGAAACACCGAACTGGTGTTTTCCGGGGATGAGCACCGAAACCGTTGAGCAGGTGACCCGGTTTAAAAAGCTTGTTTTCCCCGAGGATCCGCCCGCGTCAGCACCGGTGGCGAAACGGCCCGCGGAATTGGTTCTCCACTACCACGCGGTGCCCGCACGGGCGTTCGATAATCTTTGTTATTCGCCCACCTACACCCATGACGCCCACCAACTCATGCATCAAACCCGCTATCCTTCGATGACTATCACCCACCATTATTGGGTGCCGCTCATGCTCCTGGGGTGGGGTGCCGACCCATTGAATAGCATGATCACGGGCTGGCGCTCTTGGGATACCTGGGTGACCGTCAATTATCCCAAGATCGTCATCACCATCATGGCGGATTTGCCGAATATGAACCTTAAACCGCTACAGGGGCCCAGCACCCATTTGGGGGTTCCCTGACGGGTGGGCGATGGACATGGTCGCTAGGCTGCAACGGTTTTATGGGGCCGCGGCCCACCGGAGACGGGGTCGTCATCATTGCCGAATTGCGGGAATAAGGCCGCGAGACTCCCATAAGGCACAAGAAAAATCCCCACCCGAAAGTGGGGATTTTTGGCGTCGCAAAGCTTAATTGGTAGTGATGGTCCATTCACTCACTTTGCCGTCGGCGCGCTTCAAATAGGCCCGATCACCAGCGGCGTTAAAGTAAATATCGGATTGCCGCATGAACGTCTGAATTCTTCGCTCTGCTTCTCCATATCGATTTGGCAGCCGCGCAGGGTTTGCATGACCCCAGGCGGTGGTTCGCATCGTATTGCCGTCAAACCACACCGCGGTCCAAACCGCGTTGCAGGTCGGATCGTACGTCAGCATCCGCAGGCCTTCCGGCACGTTGCCGTTGAATTCCTTCTTGATCTCCTCATTGCCGTCAAAGGGCTGGGACTTGCCCAGGTAGATCACAGCATATTTATTAGCTGTGGAGGCCCAGTTGTGCGACAAGAAGTTACGCATGTCGGACTTGGTGGCGGGATGCGTGCCGGCCGGCATATCCATCGCCACCGGCTGCAACGGTTTTGGCTCTGCGGTCACCGACACGCTCGGGGCCGGCGCACCCGGTGGAATCCGACGAGGCGCTCGAGGTCGGCGTGTCGGGGAGATCGGCAGCGGCTTCGGGGACCGGCTGGTGCAGCCTGAGCAGGCCCAGTAGTCCGGCAACCGCCGCGACTATCAGGGCAAAGAGTTTGAAAATCATGGTGTTTCTCCTCCAAAAGGTGGTGAAAATTACTTACTGGCTTTGGGGGTGGGTGCTCGTTGTACTTCCACTCGCTGACAGTGCCGCCGCCTTGCACGTACACATAGGTGGCATCAGAATTGAAATACAGGCTAGGCCTGGAGCTGAAGTGCTTCATGATGTCCCTCATCCAGTCGGGTCTCATCGCCACAGGCCTTTTCGGTCATTGGGCCCCAGTACACCTGCATCACGTTCTTTTCTGAACGCTGCCCAGGACACGGCCGTGTTGCATACCGGAATACCGGTGAAGCTGCGGGCATCATCGGGGATGAAACCAATGGCGTCGGGAGTCGCGTTATTGCCATTTGCCTGGCGCGAATACAGTTCATTGCCCTTGAGGATGAAGCGTGTCGATTCGTAGAAGTTCAGCGAGGCCTTCTTGTAGGCGGTGGAAATCCATCTCGTTGTGCATGAACTTCTGAAGGTCGGCTTCGGTGGCGGGGTGCGCGTCGGCCGGCAGTGTTGCCCCACCAATTGTCTTCGGCACCGATGCTGTTGGCGTGGGAGTGGCAGGGGTGCTGGTGACCTTCGTGCCCGTGGGCTGCGGTTGTACCGTGGTGGCATTGCTTTGCGACGCCACGGGCCGCATCGTCGGTCCGGGCACGTTCACGCCCAATAGCGCTATTATGGCTGCGACAATCATGTCAAACAGTTTGAAAATCATGTTTTCTACCTCACATGTTGGTTATCGGTTAGTTTCCATTGATTAACGGCACCATCTGAACTTCGTTTCAGATACATGCTGCTGCCGTCAGAGTTGAAGTACACAGTGGAGTGATCCAAGAAATTCCGAAATTCTGTGTCTTCCACCGCCAAGACCTGCGGGTCACAGGCGGTTTTTGTCGAGTCGCCCCAGGAGGCGATGCTGATGGTGTTGCGTGCAACCAGGATAGTGCCCTGCACTGTGCAGCATTTGGTGCCACCGGAGAATTCTCGATGAGGACCATTCGTGTCGTGGTTGGTGGTGAAGTCTATTTCGGCGTAATTATTGACCCGGAAGATCAGCGGGCTGGTGGAAACCCACCGGTGGGTGGTGAGTTTCTGCATTTCGCATCGGTTGCCTGGTGCAAACCACTCGGCAGATCCGACAGCACCATCAGTGGTGGCCGGGGCGGAATCGGGGTCGATGTCACCGGCGTGCTGCTAGTACTGGTGGTGCTGGTAGAGGTGGGCTGCGCCGGTTTCACGGAAACCTCCGGTTGCACTGTCCGCGTGGCCGACACGACCTGCGTGGTTTGCGTTGCTGGTGCTGACGACGCGCCGGCGTGGTTGGCTGCGGTGTTTGCTGGTGCAGCCCCAACAAACCCATGATGAATGCGACGATTGTGGCGAAAGATTTTGAAAATCACGAGTTTGTCCTCACTGTTGTCTTCCTTGGTTTGGCCTAGCTATGGAGTTTCCATTCGCTGATGACGCTGTCGGTGTGACGTTCAACATAGACGCGGTCACCTGCGGCATTGAAATACAGGGTGGCGTTTTTGAGGAAATTTTGGAATTCCGTATCCTCAATTTGCGGAACCATCCCGCAGCCTTTGGCTGGGTATGTTTTCCACCAGCTCATGGTGTGAATGCGGTTGCCTTCAAACCACGCCAATCCCCGCAGCTTAGGGACATGGTGCCGCCCACATAGCTGCGGGTGTTGTCCGGCACGGTTGTGTCTTTCAGCTGTTTAGCAGTCCGGGGCCCGAAGTCGCGCAGGAAATCCATTGGGGGATAATCCTTGTACAGTTTTGATTGGGAAAAGTCGATTTTCGCATTGGTGCTGTCGGGGGATACCCACAGGTTGGTGACGAATTTCTGCATGTCGGCCTCGGTGCCGGGTGGGCGTCGGCCGGCAGTGCGGGGACGAGCCGCATCCCAAATTCTGGCACTGCCACGACCGGCGCGGTGGTGGGCACCGACGTGCTCACTTGCGTCGATGTGCTGGTGGGCTCCGAGGTTGCCGCCGCGCTGGTGGTGCTGGTGGTGCTGGCAGCCGTGGGAGACGCCGACGGTAAAGTCGGGGTTGTTGCAATCCTAAGAATCCCAAGACGGCCGCGAGGAGGGTGGCGAAGATTTTGAAGATCATGATCCACTCACCGTTTCCGCATCGGCAAGCTTCCAGTGACTGACAGCCCCATCCGAGGCCCGCTTCAAGTACATATGGTCACCGGCCTCATTGAAGTAGATGGTGGACTGTTTCAGGTAGGTTTGCAGCTCCCGGTCCTGTTCTTCCACCTCTGTTTGGCAGGCGACCGCAATGGTGGGACCCCCGTCAATGAATCGCATTACGTTGCTCGTTTTTCGAACCACACCAGCACCAGGCCGCACCGGCAGGTGGAGCCGCCACCAAACGTGCGGGCGGTATCCGGCACATTGCCATGGAATTTTTGCTCCGCTTTGCGGAATGTGGTCCGAAATTCTGCTTCGTTCCCCTTGTACAGTTTCGACTGAGTGAAGTCGAGTTTCGCGGTGCTGACGGTGGATACCCAGTTTTTGGTCACAAATTTCTGCATATCAGCCGCGGTGGCGGGGTGGGTTCCGGCCGGCATTGTGCCACTGAGCGGCGGAACCGGTGGGGCTTTGTGCCAGTCGTCAATGATGTCCCGGGGTGCTGCGGTCATGCTTGTCGATACGCTGTCGCTGGGCTTGTCGACGCCCATCGCCGGGATCGGCGCCAGCATCCCCACAGTCACGGCAGCGATGCCGGCTGCGAAAAGCTTCGTCTTCATAGGTTCTTCCTTACGATCCTCTGTTTTGCCTATAGGTCGGATTCCCAACTACCAGACCATAGGTTTTAACAATTAGAATACGTACTAATATACCCGCACCATATGTCATTGCCCCGGATTGAGGGGAATCATCCATAGGAAAAACATATGATGTATGACCTCTCAATCCCCCGGGTTGCGGCATGTTAGCCACGCACCTCCCGCCACTGACTGACCTTGCCGTCTGCCAGTCGCTTCAGATACATGGTGCCGTTCCCATCCAGGTATACGGTGGGGCGGCCCACAATATAGTTCAGGGCTTCTGCATGCTGGACATCGCTAGCATTGTCGCATTCCCGATGCCATTGGGCACCCCGGTCAGTCAGGTAGTAGTGCAATTCGGCGCCCTTGAACCAGGCGATTCCGGCACCGCGACCGTTGCAGCTGCTGCCTGCGAAAGCGTTGATGGCGTCGGCCTCGGGGATTTTCTCCTTCGGCGGCTTGGCCGCATAGTACTGGTGCAGCCAGTCCCAATCGCTATTGGTGGGTGCGCCTTGGAATTTCAGCACGGTGTTAGCCCGAACGGTGGACTGCCAGTTTTTGGTGCGAATCTGGGCGATTTCCGCCGGGGTGGCCACATGGGCAGTGGCCGGCAGAGTGGTGTCGAGTGCGCTTCCTGGGATAGGGCCCTTGCCGTCGCCGGGTTCCCGACCATTGAGGAGATCCCTGACCGTCTTTTTTAGCGGTGTGCACCAGCTTGGCGGCTGATTCTGTCGGTTCCGCGGCTTCGGCCCAACGGTGGGGCGAGTATGCCCTTTGGGGGAACTGTGGCAACCCGGCACTGATGGTCTTGAAGTTGGGGTCTTCGGGAATAGTTGCGTCACCAGGTTTGGGGGCAACAGTGACGCTGGTGGGCAAGTCCGCTGGTTCTGCGACTTCCGACCGGGTCAGGGGTCCTACGGTTGGCCTTGTATGTCCTGTCGTTGTCGTCGTGAGAGGGGTCGTCGGCGTCGACAGGCCAAAAATGCCAGGATCGCCGTAAACAGCGTCATGAGAAACTTAAGAATCACAGCAAAAGCTTCCTATCAGTACTATCAGAAAAATAATGTTCTAATTCCCAACGTACAAGATCAGCTTTTCGACGTTTCACCCACGGCAATGACAAAGCCGGCAATATGTACGAAGTCCTGCATCGTTTCATATCGCCGGCGATAGCAACCATGACCTATTTGCTACCTCATCCGGGGGGATTGGCGTTATTTCACCAACCAGGGACGCTGCCATTCAGAGGCCACCCCGTCGGGGCGCTTGAGGTAGAGGTGGCCTTGCCCGTCCAGGTAGAGTTCGGGGTTGGCGCTCAGGAAGGCCTGAACATCTTTGTCGCGGGTATTTGCCACCTCTGGGCAGGGATTATTGGTGACAAGGATTTGGCGGGTTTTGTGCATGACATTGCCGTCAAACCAGACCCCGCTGGCGGTCCCATTACATGATGCGCCACCCGAAAAATGCTGTAAATCGGCTGGTGCATTGCCACCGAATTCTTCCCCAATATTCGGTAGTTTTTGGGTGCGTCGCGGTAATAATCCCCGAAAAACATTGTGGTGGTTTGGGGGCGAACTACAGACATCCAGTTGCCGGAACGCACTTCCTGCAACTCGGCTGCCGACACCGGATGGGCGTCGGCAGGCAGCACAGTGTCGAGGGTTTTGCCGACAGTAATATCGGCAAACCAGTGTTTTACGTCATCATTAAGCGGCACGATCGCGCCGAAAAACGCCACGATCGAGGCGAGAATAGATGTAAATAATTGAATACCATGTGAACCCCTGCTCGGATGATAACAGATTATTCAAACAAATAATATCCTGATTTAATATTCTTTTTAAATATTTCCGCAAAATGCCACCCCAAATAGGGGTGAATTATAATTGCCGGGCCATATCCTTAAACCGCGAGAAATGCAGCTGATGTGCCACCTGCACAGTATCAATGGGACCACCACGGTGCTTCGCCACAATGATATCTGCTTCGCCCGCCCGCGTGTCGTCTTTGTCCTGACTATCTGGACGATACAGCAACATCACTATGTCCGCATCCTGTTCCAGGGAACCCGACTCACGAAGATCCGCAATTTGGGGGCGTTTGTCCGTGCGCGACTCCGGCCCACGGTTCAATTGGGAAATCGCCACCAATGGTACATCAAGTTCCTTCGCCAAGAGTTTCAGCTGGCGGGAGAATTCCGCCACCTCCTGCTGCCGCGACTCGGTTCGTTTGCCGCTGCTCATCAGTTGAAGATAATCAACCACAATCATTTGCAGGTCTGCTACCTGCTTGAGTTTGCGTGACTTCGACCGGATTTCCATCATGGTGAGGCTGGCGGAATCATCAATATAAATAGGGGAATGCTCGATCGTGTCGAGCCGATTCACGAGCTTCGCCCAATCCTGGTCGGTCATCCGCCCCGACCGCATGTCCGACAGTTTCACGTCGGCCTCGGCGGACAATATGCGCATGACGATTTCGCTTTTCGCCATTTCCAGGGAGAAAATCACCGCAGCCTTGCCGTTCTTAATCGCGCAGGAACGCACAAAGTCCAACGCCAGGGTGGATTTGCCCACACCCGGCCGGGCCGCGACAATGATCATTTGGCCCCCATGGAGCCCGTTGGTGAGATTATCGAGGTCTTCAAACCCGGTGGGGATGCCCCGGGCCAGCCCGCCCTGCACGGAAATCAGGTCGAGTTCGTCCATGGTGGGTTGGATCAGGTCGGCAAGCACGGAATAGTCTTCGACATGGTGCCGCTGGGCGATATCGAACACCTGTTGTTGTGCCATGTCGATCACGGTCTTCCAGCTCGGCACCTTCGGTGCCTTCATAGCCGAGCTGCACCACCCTGGTGCCCGCAGCCACTAGCCGCCGGAGCACCGCTTTTTCCGCCACGATTTCCGCATAGTAGCGGGCGTTGGCTGCGGTGGGCACGGCCGACACCAGCGTGTGCAAATAGGTGGATCCGCCAATACGTTCGAGATTATTGTCACGGTCCAGCCGGCCGGCAACGATCAGCGGGTCGATCTCCTTGTTATTACTGAACAGATCAATGATGGCGTTGTAAATGAGCTGGTGGGCGGGCCGATAAAAATCATCGGGCACGAGGGTTTCTATGATGTCGACCACAAGGGTGGGGCTCAGGAGCATGGCCCCGAGGACGCCTTGCTCCGCATCAATATCGTGTGGTGGCTGGCGAAAATCATCATAGTTTTGGTCGCCGCCTCGACCATTCCAGCTGCCTCGGCTGTCTCGGCTGCGGCGTGAGCCCTCGGACATGGATGGCATGGGCACCAAGGATGCCGGGGGTTCTGCTGGTTCATCGCTAAAATCTGGTTCGCTGGGAAAGTCGCTGCTCATTGCCGATTCACCCCTCATTATTAGCTGTGGTTGGTCTGGTTGGGGAAAAATTTTTCTCATCATTAGTACCATCACTCGGGCCCGAGCAATTGCATCGACCGCACGTATCACCCGATATGTGAGAATGCCTGCGGAAAATTCCCCGCCAACCGTCCCTTCCACCGGATCGTATTCCTCCGCCAACAACCCCAAATCGTTTGCATAACCAACCAGCTGTTCCAAAGATCCCGGTGGCGGCATCCAGGTGGCTGGTCTCGCGCATAATGTTCGGCAAGCCAAAATTACAGATGAGGAAGGGGTATTCCGCCCTGCGGGCCATCGCTGCTGTAGCGGTATATGAGCCCCATGGTCGTCGCTAAGCTCCCGCACAATGGCCGCCACCGTGTCATGCATGCGCTGGTCGGTCGCCGCAATAATGCCCGTGTGCGGCAACTGCAGCAGCGACGCATCGACACCGGGTTGTCGTAAATCTGCCTAAACGTATTCCGCCTCGGCGTCGAAAGCCGCGGCTAAAAATCTCGTCATAGAGTTGGTCGCGGTATTTCCGCCAGGTTTCGGTGTCCCCCGTCAACGTTTCATGCTTTGCGACGGCATCCAGGGCGCAATCGAATGCCGCCCACATCATAGCCCGCCCATGGGTGAAATAGTGAAGCTCCCCCCGCATTTCCCAAATCCCATGGTCCCGGCGCTCATAGTTTTTGATGCAATAATCCAACAGCCTTGTTTGTAGCCGCCATGACTCCTCAGTCTCCGGGATTCCAGCCTCCCGCATGTGCCGGCAGGTCAAGAGAATCTCCCCCACCACATCAGCCTGAAACTGGGATGCGGCGGCATTCCCCACCCGAACCGGTAAGGAGTCGAGATAGCCGGGTAGATGGGCCAGGATGCGTTCCTCCAAATGGGTTTCGCCCCGCACCCCATACACAATCTGGAGGTTCTCGGGGTCGATGGTGCGTATCAACCAGTCCCGCCACGCCACGGCCCGCTCCCGCACCGGGGCTCGGGTGTAGCCGTTCTGTTCCGCCATGAGGAGGGCGTCTATGGCGAACGCGGAATCCCGGAGCCAACAAAACCGGTAATCCCAATTATGGTCGCCCCCGATGATTTCCGGGAGGGAGGCGGTGGGGGCCGCAAGAATCGCCCCATTGGTGAGCGCCAGGGCATTCAGCACCATGGCGGAGCGTTCGGCGAGCCGCACCCACTGGCCGTTATATGGGGGCAGGGGCTCTTCCCGAAATTCCCTCCGTGGCGCCGCGGTTTCCCCCAGGGTCCAGGTCAGCGTGGTTCCGGCCGCCAGGTCAAAGGAGCCAGCAAAATCAGCATTCCTGCCGGTGTGGTGCAATTCGGGCCCGTGGAGGGTGGTAAACGCCTCCCCCTGACGGTCAACGAAGTGGAAGTGATCGTGCCATGCCGGGGAGTGCGAGCCATAGTCGGTGCGAATTTTCAGATCATGGCTCACGGTCACATCCCCGGTGGTGCAGGTCACGGCGCGCACCAGGGTGGTTCCCTCCAGGTAGTCCACCACCTCGGCGGTACCGGTGGCGGAAAGCCATGTGGTGTGGAGGACCAGATGATCTGGGTGGTCCAGATAGGTGCGGGCAGTTATATTCGCGTCATCGACGGTGATGCCCCAGCTGCCGTGTTTTGGTTCGCCCAATAGGGCCGCGAAGGTAGCAGTGTGGTCAACCTGCGGGCAGAACCAGTCAACCCGACCGGAGCGGGAAATCAGCGCCACGGTGTGGTGGTTAGCGATAAGTGCGTACTCTTCTAACGGCACGCTATTGGTTGGTGTGAACATTCTCCCTACCCGATTGTAGCAAACCCGCAGGTCATGACTTTATGAATCCTAGCGGAATATTGACATGATTGCTTCTCCGCCACACGGCTACCCCCATGTCTGAGTTTTTCCTTAATATGTCATGGGTTTCATGTTGCATGTGGGGGGATTTTTCTGCTCGGAATCAGGGGATTTTCTGCGCTTTGCTACCAGCATTATGCACAGCCTGGGGATAAAGTTATCCACAGGGGCTGTGGAAAACGAGTGATGCTTGTGGATAAACTTGCTGCAAAGTTATTATCTACCCAGCTCAGAACATATTTTTGTCTTGTGGATAAATCAGTTACCAGCGGGTTTGACATTGGGGAAAACTATGATTTTGCCGCTACCTGCGGGGAGTTATCCACAGGGTTATCCACAGGCCCCCCAAGTGTGGGAACCTTACTCATCAAGGAAACCTATATCACCAGCTGATTTTTCTTAAACTTTCCGCAACATGTATGCAAAAATAAAACGAGCCGGCGCTGAGGCCGACTGGTTTTGTGCTGTTGTCGTTGGGTCACAAATGTGACCGTTGCGGCTGTTTGTTAGGCAGCTACAACCTGGAAGTTCACCGTTGCTGCAATATCGGAGTGCAGCTTGACGTTCACAGAATAGGAACCGACAGTTTTCACGGCACCCTTCTGCAACTCAATGCTGCGTTTGTCCAACTTGGGACCACCGGCAGCCTTAATGGCAGCGGCAATATTGTCGGCAGACACCGAACCGAAGATCTTGCCCTTTTCCGAAGTCCGCACAGAGATGGACACGTCGGTCAGTGCTTCGAGTTGTTCTTTGACCTCACGAGCATGATCGAGGTCGCGGATAGCGCGTTCCTCCTGGGCACGCTTCATGGTGGCGATCTGCTTCTCGGCGCCACGGGTCGCAACAATTGCGAGGTTGCGCGGAAGCAGGTAGTTACGTCCGTAGCCGTTCTTCACCTCGACGATATCGCCAGGGACACCGAGGTTCTCAACGGCAGCGGTGAGGATCAGTTTCATGACCCCTGCCTTTCATGGAAATTATAAGGTTTTCACTGGGTTTTAGAATGGAGGCTCATCATCAGCGCCCCCGAAACCACCATTGGCTGGTGGTGCGGATGACCAAGGATCATTTGCTGGTGGTTGCTGCTGTTGCTGCGACGACCGTTGTTGTGGTTGTTGCTGCGATTGCTGTTGCTGCGGTGGCTGCGAATACTGCGGCTGCATCTGCTGCTGTTGTTGCGGTGCAGACTGCTGCTGGGCTGGGGCTTGCTGCTGTTGCCGCATGCCGCCACCCTGATTGCCGCCAAAAACCACCACCGTAATTACCGCCGCCTTCACCGCGGGGATTACGGGTCACTTGTGCCGTCGCATAGCGCAGTGACGGACCAACTTCATCAACTTCCAGCTCCATGACCGTGCGCCGATCCCCATTCTGGGTATCGTACGAGCGGGACCGGAGGCGACCGGTGACAATAACCCGCATGCCCTTAGTCAGAGTTTCCGCAATGTTCTCGGCAACCTGCCGCCACACATTACAAGTGAGGAATAGTGCTTCCCCATCAACCCATTGACCGGACTGGGAGTCATACCGACGCGGAGTCGAGGCAACTCGGAAGGTAGCAACCGCCGCCCCAGTTGAGGTGAAGCGGAGCTCCGGGTCAGCAACCACGTTGCCAACAACAGTGATATTCACGTCTCCTGATGCCATGTTCGTTAGCCTTTCTGCGTATTTTCAGTTACTACAAGCAACCTTAGTCATAACCTTGGACACGCAAGGTTTTTACGCAAGGATTTTACTTGTCGTTGCGCAGAACCTTTGGTGCGCAGAACGCTGTCATTCAAGGTCAGAACACGATCAAATTCCTGAACGGTAGCAGACTCGCAATGAAGGTTAACGACGACGTAAATGCCCTCTTCCTTCTTAGCGATGGGGTACGCCAACCGACGCTTCCCCCAAATGTCAACCTTTTCCACGGTGCCGTTTTCCTTGCGGACAATTTCAAGGAACTTGTCCAGGGACGGGGCAACGGTGCGTTCATCCTGGATCGGATCCAGAATGATCATAACTTCGTAGTGACGCACGGACCTCATCACCTCCTATGGTCTTTCAATATCGTAGTTTCGGCCGCAACCCGTATTGGTTGTGGCAGGAGGGTCGTTGCGTCAGCAACCCGTCAAACATACCTTATTTACTGCTCAAAGTCGAAACATGTTCCCTGCTGTCCGGCAAACGCCCACCAGCGCCAACCCAGCCTAGGCAGCATATGTTCTAAGCGGGGTTTCTTCCAACAGGTCAACACCAGCCCAGACGAATCGAACCGTACCGGAGCAAAACCCCGCTTAGAGTTATTGCAGTCCCTGGGTAAGGTTCTGACAGCAGATGTTCTAAAGCTTGGTTTTCGTCTGAAACTAGTACTTGTGGGCGACCCCTGAAAACCAGAAACCATGCTTAGCGGAAGTGCTGAGCTAGACTTCGGAATCCCCCGCACACCCATCCAGGCGTTTCGCACACCTGCTACCCGGAACTGCAGCTCAGCACGAATACAACAACGCCTATAGCATTTTTCTCAAGCTACAAAACCCTCCCAAAGGCGCTTCAAAAAGCACCACGTTTTGCTGGAAACTCAGCTTAGAACACCTGCTGCCATAAACTCGCTACAGAGCAGCAACAGTTCTAAGCTGGTTTCCATCTGAAACTAGTACCTGTGGGGTGGCCCCTAAAACCAGAAACCCATGCTTTAGCGGAAGTGCTGAGCTGGACTTTCAGATTTCTGTCCGCCGACTTTCTTGCTGGTATGCACACCTGCTACCTCAAACTACAAGCTCAGCACTAGTGCAGCCAACTATGTAGCATTTTCCTCTAAGCTGCAAAACCCTCCTGGGGATGCTTCGAAAACCCCGGTTTCGGTGGAAATGCAGCTTAGAACACTCGCTACCGCGCTGCTCACGACTAGCCCAGAGCTGCACTAGTTCTAAGCGGGGTTTCTGCACCTGGGTACCCGATACACTTTGAGCGAGCCCCCAACCAGAAACCCCGCTTAGCAATGGTGAAGCGGGAAAGACTGCAAAAGCCTTAAGCGGGGTTTCCAACAAGCACACCACCCCAACCCCAACCCTCATACCCCAGCTCACCCCAAACAAATCACAGGGCCGTATCTGAAGCGAAAAAGTAGCAATAACGATCGCTTAGCAAATCCGGGCATTATACAATCACTACCATGACGGAATCAGAGATTGCGCAGCTCGCGCAACCCGCCCCCAGAAGGCGGGACTATTCCGATCAAAGCAATCACACAAAAACCACCTGCGCTCACCGAATTAACCCTGCTCCGATATATCACCCTCATTGGGCTCGCCACATATATTGTTAATATCCTCTTCAAGTTCGGCCCATTTCTGGAATTTCTCAGAAACAACCACCGATTTGTCACATGGACCAATAGTGCTTTCGTCAATTTTCTCTTTGAGCCTGGCGGGTTTATTGTTCGCCATCATTGTCAACAAGCATCCGATCTACATCATTGGCATTTCCATCGCCATGGTGGCTTATCTGCAATTGGCCGTCATTCAAATCACCGAGCTCATTATTTTTCACGGCTCCCCATGGGACCAACTCCACCTGGGAGATATTGCCGGCGTCCCCACCTGCCTCACGGTGTCCATTCTGCACCGGAAACTCGGCAAGATAGGCATGGTTGTGGCAATCCTTATCATTCCGGTGGTGGCCACCAGCCAAAATGTCAATTCCATTATGCTGCGCCCTTATGTGTTTGATGTGCTGTATTCCACTTTTGTCGGCACCCCATGGATGTATATGGTGCATCATGTGGTGGCAACCAGCCGCAGAACAGATAAGGCGGCGTTTGACGAGTACCAGGCACTCACCAGTATTCAACGGTCAAACCAGTTAAAGGAATTAGAGGCCACATCCCTGAGTAATATTCATGACCGAATATTGTCCACGCTCAATAACATCAATAAGGGGGTTGCCGATCCCAAAGACATCCATGCCATTGATGTTTTTGACCTGGTGCCAACAGGTTCCATGCCGCTCACCACATTTATCCAACACCTCAAAACCCAGGTGGAGGATGACACCCGGGTTGTCGTGCCGGAAGTCACCAGTGACACCATAGCGATCCCCATGGAAATCGCGGCCACAATGTTAGCTGCCATCGAGCAGGCCCACACCAATTCCATTGTGCACGCCCCACAGGCACAACGGGAACTGGTGGCAACATGGGACGAATCCCAGTTAAGCATTGTGTTTGCGGACACCGGCCCTGGGTTTCACGTCGCAAAGATCCCGCATCACCATGCGGGCGTGACCATTACCATGCTGGAGCGACCCCGAAACCACCCAGGCGTGTCGGCGCAGCTCACGACCGCGCCGGGGCAGGGTACCCGGTACCGGTTGACGTGGCAGTTGGTTCCGCACCAAGAATCGGCAGCTGCCGCTGAGCCGTTGTCGGTGTCAAAACTGATTGGTGTCGCGGATATTTTTCGGCCACGCTGGGCGGTCTATGCGTTTCTGGTGTTCTTTGCCGACTCGTGCCGCTACAACCATGAGGGCAGGTGGCCGGCGTTTATTATTGGGGCGGCGTTTTTTGCGGGTGGGCTGTGGGCGTTGACAAATACGACGGAATTGCGGTTGCCGCGGCGGAACACCATTATTTTGTCGGGTTGCGTTGTGGGGTTGGTGTCTGCCGGGACAGTTGGCGCACTATAGCCCGCTTATGCCGTATCATTCGCACTGGTTTTTGTCGTATGGGCTTATTTTGGTGGCCAATATGGCATTGCGGTTGCGCCCCGGTTGCGGCGTGGGTGGTGTGGCTGAGTCTCACCGCCGCCACATTTGTCCTTGACGACATCATGAATATTCAATTGTCCGCCTGGCCGATCAGCTTATTTGTGGGGATTACGCTTTTTGTGCCGGCAACGTTGGTTCCGTCCCAGGTCGCGTTGGCGGTTCGGTCACTTCCGGCGTTGGAGCGGGTGCAGCGGAATGAGCATTTGAGCTTGCCCGCGCGCTCACGCAGAAGCAATATGTGCAGGCCATGACCGGGTGGTTGCGTTCGCTTTTGTCGCTTGTCGACGACCCGACCACCGCGGGGCTCATGCAGAAGCGACTACGTGACGCCATCCGGTCCCCACTGTTGGATGTTCCCGAGCTGACGGCGGCGGTGTGGCAGGCTCGGGAAGCCGGCACCGAGGTGGTGCTTATCGACGCCCGAAGCGAGCAAAACCCCAATCCCGATCCGGTGGAACATCCCGCCATTATTGCGAACGCTATCGCCGCCTTGGAGTCTCGACCCAGCAAGCTGACGCTGCGGCTTTTGCCGCCTGGCCGGAGCCGCTACGCCACCCTAGTGTATTACTGATCCGCTAGAGAGGGAGGCGTCTGGGTCAGGGATGACAACTGTGGTTTCGACCCGACCGGTTTCTGGGGCAACAAGGGTGGCTTCCACGTCTTGGTCTTCGGAGTCACCGCCGCACATGAAGATGATCGTCAGCGGATATCCGGGTGGTATGGTGAAGGCGAGCACCCCCTTGGGGCTGGTGTATTTTGCCACATCGGTTTGGATCGCGTCTTTTTCTTGGTATAGGCATCGTCAGCCATGACCGTATTGGTCGACTACCGTGAACACGATGTTTGCGTTGGGGTCAATGGGATCGCTGCCGCCGCCGAAGATGCTACTGACGATTGCTATGATTGCTGAGAGCAACAGGGGATACGATCCCTAAACCGGATAAGGCATAGTGGCGGAGGCTCCGCAGGGTAGGGGCGATGGGAGGCATGGCATCTCCTGGAGCATATGTACCGGAAGGGCTATAATTTTCAGTGTACTCACAGTAGCTATATAGCTTCTCCACAGTGCCCTAATTTTCATGGTCACCTAAATGACCCCCGCTATGACAATCATCCTTGGCGAACCATGGCGGCGTTATGAATCGGGTTACATATCCAATAGCTTGGGGATATTACGCACCTGTAGTCGCATTTTAAAGGTATACAATCGTAGATCATGGAAAGTTCGGTTCTCGCTCGTGTGGCCCAGCCCGCGCCCAAGATCCGTCAGTATTCGGATTTGGCGGCCCGTACCCCACCCCGACTTGCCGAACTCACACTCATCCGATGTATTACGCTCGTGTGTTTTGTTGCCTATCTTGGGTATTTGACGCTGAAGTGGGAAATACTGCGGGAGTATCTTGCAAAAGATTTTATTTTTCCGGTATGGACCACGGTCTCCATATGGTTATTCGTTATCACGCTTGCGGGTTTGGTGGTTGCCGCAATTATTAACACTCGGATGGGTTATGTTGTTGCCCTGACCAGCTCGGCCGTGGCCTACAGTCAGTTTCCGCTGATTCAAATGATGGAGCTGTTCGACCGGGGAAATTCCCGGTGGGGAATCTGCACTTGGCGGACTTCGGCGGCATCCCAACCTGCCTATTGGTGACGGTTTTTCCCAATGTGTATTGCTATATTTTCTGCCTGCTCAGCACTTGCATGATGGTGGCCTTATCGGACGGCTATTTACCGTTTTGGCATTACGACGATTTCAATGGCGCCTTCTATTCCACCTTGATCTGCGGCCCAGCCCTATTCATTGCGTACAATGGGATTCGGGTCTGCCGTGCGGCGGACCAAGCGGTGTTTCAGGAATATCAGGCCACCACCACGGTATTACGGTCGCGCTACCTGTCCGAGTTGGAGGCCTATTTCGTCCATCACATTAACGACAAGGTGCTCTCGACCCTGAATGCGGCCGCCGCCGGGCTCATCCCCATCAGCGATGTCACCAAGGCGGATATCACGAATGACACGAATGTCGGCACCATACCGGTGGAGAATTTTATTGCCTCATTGCAGGATTCCGTCGACGAGTCCACCCGGGTCATCATTGATAGAACCGCCGACGCATCCACACCGTTGCCGCTGAAAACCGCCATTTCCCTGGTTGATGCCATTGGCGAGGCACACCATAATTCGGTGCATTATGCCCCAAATGCTCATCGTGAGCTGATGATCAATTGGGATGGCAGCATCATGTCTGTGGTATTTCGGGACACCGGGCCGGGGTTTCACGTCGATAAGGCGTCGCGGAAACACACGGGCGTGAACATCATTATGACGGACCGCCCGCAAATCTATGATGGGGTGACGGTCAATCTCACGTCCAGCCCACGGCAGGGCACTCGCTATGAGGTAACGTGGGTGACGGACCATTCTGCCAGGTCACCGAGTGTTGCCGACAAGCAGGACACGTATGTGCCGTCCAATGCGGAGTTATTGGGGATCAATAAGCTGTTTCGGATGCGGTGGGTGATAGTCATGCTTGCCGCGTTTGCGTTTGACACCATACAGTACGATCACACTGGTCAGTGGCATATTTTGCTTGCCGGCACCGGGTTTTTAGCAGGGGGGTTGTGGGCGCTCACGGATAGTTCGCAGGTGCAGTTGCCATGGCGCAATACCATCATTTTGGTTGCGTGCGTTAGTGCCCTTATATTTGTGGGCCAGTTGTCGCATTATCCCCGCCCCATACGAGACCAGCATTACAGTTGGTTTTTATCGTATGCCCTGTTGGTAACCATGTATTTGGCGTTACGGCTGCGGCCGGGGGTGGCGTGGTCGATGTGGCTGGGGTTTGCAGCGATAACCTATGTGGTGGATTCGTTGTTGGGGTTCTATTTGGTGGCGCCGGCAAGCATGTTTTTGCGGTGTATTCCGTTGCTTATTCCGGCGACGCTGGTGCCGCTACAGGCAAAGTGGGTGGTGCGGTTGCTGCCTGCGCTCCGGCGGGTGAACCGCAATGAGCATTTGCAGTGGGAAACGGCGTTGGCGCAGCAGCAGTATACGGCAGAGATGACCGAGTGGCTGCGCTCCTTGCTTCAGCTTGTCGACGATCCGGCAACGGCGAAGCTCATGGAGGTGCGGATTCGTGACGCCATCCGATCCCCGCTATTGGATGTCCCGAGCTCACGATAGCGGTGTGGCGGGCCCGGGCGTCGGGCACCCAGGTCACGCTTATCGACAGTCGTAGCCCCACCGACCCCGACCCCGAGGAACACCAGCGCATCATTGCCGACGCGGTGGCAAAGCTGTCGGAAGGCCCGAATACGGCCACGATCCGGCTGCTGCCGGCGGGGCGGGACCGGTACGCCACGCTTGTGGCGCGGTGACGGCGCCTAGCTGCTGAACGAGGCCGATGGGGAGTTCGGATCCGGGATCACTACTTCTTGCAGGATTTTTCCATCACCTTGCGGTGCGATGGCGCTGGCCTCCACGACCTGGGTGCCTGGCTCCGACGGTTTGCAATCAAAAATCCGGGTCACTGTGGAACCTGGTTCTGCTTTTACCGGCAAAGTTCCGTCTGCTTTATTAAAGTATATCCTATCCAATTGCAGATCCCCTGTCTGAATAACCTGGCAAACACGTGGCATCCCATGCTGGTCCACGACTTTGAAGACGACGTTGGCATCCTTGCCACTGTCATCGAGTAATGATGATTGCGTGTTTGCCGATGGCGCGTTGGGGTTGGGAATCACGACTTTTTGCTCTAGCACACCGGTCTCTGGGGCAACAGCGGATACTTCCACGGTGTTTTTCTCACCATCCTTGGCCTGATTACAGCTGAATATCGCTGTCACCGTTTGGCCAGGTTTTGCTTTGATGGGATAGGTTCCATCGTGATTGTTATACCTGGCTTTATCATCATGTGGACTTATCGTGGGAATCAGCAAACAAACACGCGGCATTCCATGTTGGTCCACGACTTTGAAGATGACATTGGCATCCGCGTTGTCGTTCTCCGAGGAGGAGCCGCCCAAACCTAGCCCACCGGCAACTGCAATGATCGCCGACACCAGCAGGGAGACAATCCCCAATGCTGGCAGGGCATATTGTTGTAAGCTCCGCCAATCAAAATGAACAGGCATGATTGAAGTTATCCTTCCTAAAAAAATAATGCCGATAACTGCCTGAGTGAAAACAGTGCTATTGGCCACATAAAAACCTTAATAACATTAAGATTTTCTTTGCATTACCCACAGGCTATCACATAGAGCTGTGGCTATAACATACAGCATAGCCCTACTCTTCTCCAGGTAACAGCCCATATTTTTATGGGCTTTCACCCTAAGATATCTTGTTGTATATTCTCAGCTTAGGGTTGCCACAAAAGCCGAAATAGCATGTTCACCCGACTATCATTCCCTGCCCCAGAAGATTAGGGGCCCTGATTAGGGTTCCTAGCTTGGGAAGAGCCAATAGAATCTCAAGAATGAAGGATTCGGATTTGGTTAAGCTCGCACGCCCAGCACCGCGAAGTCACCATTACTCCGATTCCTTGATTCCCCAGCAACCACGAATCACCGAGTTAAAGCTAATCCGCTACATCACTATTATCTGCTTGGTTTCTTATTGCGGATATTTGGCGATGAAGTCGCACGTAATTTATTCATGCCTCTCCGCCAATGACAGTTACGGCGGGTGGATCACGGTTGCCGTGGTCATGTTTGTCGGATCACTGGTGCTCTTGGCGATTGCCATCATGATGAATAAGCGGGGGCTGTATCTTCTTGCCCTACCGGGCTCAGCCCTGGCGTATGCCCAGTTCCCGATGATTCAGATAACGCAATTGGCCCATTATGGGCATTCGGCAATCGGGGACATGCTGCTGGGGGATTTCGTGGGGATTCCAGCGTGTTTGCTCATGATGCTATTTCCAAACTGGTGGTGGTTTGCCACCATGCTGATGACCACCTCGCTGGTTGTGACATTGCACGATAATCAGCTGCCGTTTTGGCACATGAGTGATTTTGACGCGGCCCTGTATTCCACCCTGATTTCCGGACCGGTGTTGTTCATGGTGTATAGCGGGATCCACACGAGTCGGCAGACCGATGCGGCAATTTTTCAGAATTATCAGGCCAACATGACGTTCTTGCGGTCACAATCGTTTTCCGAGCTGGAGAACTATTTTACTAGCCGTATCCACGACAAGGTTTTGCCCACATTGAATTCCACCGCGGCGGGACTGACGCCTGTCACCGATGTGCCGAGCATCAATATCATGGATGTGACGCAGGCGGACACCATGTCGTTAGGGAATTTTATTACTACGCTGCGGGATTCCGTGGCCGAATCTACCAAGATCACCATTCATGCCGTTGCCGATCTCACCATGCCGTTGCCGTTCAAGACCGCCATATCCCTTATTGATGCGGTGGCTGAGGCATCCCATAATTCAGTGCAGCACGCCCCACAGGCCACGCGGGAACTCGCCATTAGTTGGAACGGCACCGTGATCAATGTGGTGTTTCAAGATTCGGGCCCGGGGTTTCGCGTTGATAAAGTCTCGCATAATCATGCGGGTGTGAAGATCACCATGCTCAAGCGGCCCCAAATCTACAATGGGGTGTCCGTAAGCCTCACGTCCGGCCCGAAACAGGGCACTCTGATATGAGATTTCTTGGACTGTGACGGATACCGTGGCAGAGCCCGAGGAGCCGGAAGAACAGCAAGACATGCTTTTATACCAGGTGCGGAAGCTGGGGTTTGATCGGCTATTTCGCCCCTGGGTGGCGGCATATGCGCTTGCTATCTTCATTTTCGATGTGATTCCTTACGACCATACGGGCATTGGCATGTGCTGATTATCAGTATGGTGCTGGTGGGAGCTGCATTATGGTCGCTTACAGACCGGTCACAGTTGCGACTACCATGGCGGAACACCATTATTTTGATTGCGTGCGTTAGTGCTCTCATGACGATTGGGCAGTTGTCGCATCATCCGCAGCCGCCGGAGCTTCAACGCTATGGCTGGTTTGTCTCCTATGCGGTGGTGTTGACCATGTATTTGGCGTTACGGCTGCGACCAGGGATGGCGTGGGCAATGTGGGTGGGGTTCGCGGTGATGACGTATGTCGCCGAGTCGTGGCTGAAGATGGACCTTTTGGCGTCGGCAAGCTCGATTATTGCGCGCATACCGCTGCTTATTCCGGCGACGATTGTGCCGCTCCAGCTCAATTGGGTGGTCAAATCGCTGCCCACGCTTCAGCGGGTGGATAGCAACGAATATTTGGAGCCGGACCTGCAACGCTACACGTCAGAAATGACGAAGTGGTTGCACTCACTGCTCCAGCTTGTCGACGACCCCACGGTGGCAAAGCTCATGGAACTGCGGCTGCGCGACGCCATCCGGTCCCCACTGCTGGATGTCCCGGAGCTCACGGCGGCGGTGTGGCGGGCACGCGCGGCCGGTACTCGGGTCACGCTTATCGACGACCGAAGCCCCACCTGCGCTGACCCCGAAGAGCAAAGCAAAATCATCACCAATGCCACCGAAGCCTTAGCGAAGAACCCCCACACATTAACATTGCGGCTGCTACCCGCAGGGCGGGACCGATACGCCTCGCTGCGTTGGAATTAGGGATCAGTGGGGCACCGCAGAATGCCGCTTTTAATCCCTCCCGAACCAAAAAGGACTCTCCCCTCGGGAGTGCTGCCTGCCTTGGCGAAGCTGTCGCGGATTCGATTAATATAATCCCGAACCGTGTTGGGGGAAATGCCCATTTTTTTGGCGATCATTTTGTCGGTTTCCCCGGCGGCCATGAGTTCCAGTACGGTTTTTTGTTGATCCGATAATTTTACGTTCAGTAGCTTATAGTTGCTATCGATGATGGATGCCCATTCGGCGTCGGAGAAGGTATTCCCAGCGGCCACGAGTCGAATGGCGGATAATAGTTCGTCCATGGATCGGCTTTTTTCAAAGAGTCCGTGCGCCCCGGCGCCGAGAACGCTTCGGAACCGGAAGGGGGATTCCAGGGAAGAGTAGATGAGAACCTTGAAGCCGAGCTTTATAAGAGCAATGGTGTTGTCGTAGGGGTTTGAGGAGTCCGCGAGTCGTAAATCTAGGAGGACCACATCCACCGGGTAGATCACTGCCTTTCGGGAAGGTCCGTACACGTTTTCGTAAAATTCTGGGAGAGTGGCGTACCCGTTATAGAATTCCATGTCGTTAGTCTGGTTGACCGCGGTTTTTACCCCCAATATAGTTGATGGGTGGTCATCAATCATTGCTACTTTTATAGTTCTCATGAACTCACCATATCGAAATCAGTACTGGATAAATAGGGTTCTTGACCAGAAGACCCCAGAAAAAAGGGCACCATTTTTGTGTCCATGAGCAGGTGTTTAGTTCCTCGGATCTGATGGCCCGGGCAAAATACCGCTGTACATGCCTTGTTTGATCAGTTCTCCTCTCCCTTCGGTCTCGCACCCCGCCTGCGCGAATTTAGTGCGAATACGGTTGACATAGTCGTTGACTGTGCTTTGCCGAATGTTGAGCATTTCGGCGATAGCTCTGTCGGTTTCCCCGGAGGCAATGAGTTCTAGGACCTCTTGTTGCCGTGGGGATAGATCCACTCCTAGCGCCTGGTAATTACTATCAATGATGGATGCCCATTCAGTTGTTGCATGTGTGTGTTGCCAGTACTCACAATTCTGATGGCGTCTAAAAGTTCTTCGGTGCTTCTGTTCTTTTCGAATACTCCGTGGACGCCGGCACGTAATACGTCCCGAATAAGATAGGGAGATTCTAATGATGAATAAACCAATACCTTTAATTTTTTGTCGATGAGGGCTTTGGCATTGTTGTAGGGCATGGATAGATCTGCCAGGCGCAAGTCTAAGAGGACCACATCTACCTCGCGGACGGAAATACCGGCTCGAACAAACCGAGCATAGGCAAAAAAGGCCGGCACGGTGGGGAAGCCTTTGACGAATTCTATGTCCTTCGCGTGCTCAAGCATGCTCTCCACTCCCAAAATGGTTGTTGGATGATCTTCAATGAGCGCCACTCGAATAGTCATAGGCTAAGAGTATCGAATCTTAGGAAAGAAAAACATGGCTTTAACCCTAAACCCCTCAGAAATTGGGGCACCAAATCTGCATCAATGCCGCTGGTAAAATGACGGGTTTTCCAGTGTTTTTTATGCGATCTTTTTTTCATAATGTCACAGGTTATCACATTAATTATCGAAAACATGAACGGTATAATTGAAAATAGTAAATCAGCTATTTACCGGTATATTCCTTATTAATCCCCCGGTTTTCCGGTAATAACCAGATAAATCGGCACCGGCTTCTCAGCTATATCGAGAAAGTAAACCATACCATATAGATCATTGTATAATACGTAACCAGGATAAGCTGGGAAAATAATGGAATACTCCCAATTTTGGGCATGTAGCAATAATTGGCGCGCATCTGAATGGCGGTCACCGCCACTCGGGATCATAATAGAAAATATTTTCGATTTGTTCTATTTTTTCATCACACTTCATCACACCACCACCGCGGCGAAAACTCCACCTGTCAACCACGTGGGTACTGCCCTGGTTTTTATTCAGTCAGTTCTCGCCGGCTTCCGGCACCTCCCCGGTCGCTAGCCAATGGCTATCAACGCCGGTGATCGCCGCGATGACCAGTAATTCTCCACGCCGCGGTTCACGAACCCCTTGCTCCGTCTTGGCGTATGTGGCGCGGCCAATGCCGATCTTTTTGGCCATTTCTTCCTGGTTGAGGCCGGCGTTTTCCCGGGATATGCGCATGCGTTGTTGTAGCGACATCACTGGTATAGATCCCCTTGATTCCATATGGCCAGGTTAGCTAATCGACTGGAAAAGCACAATGAAACTTATTCGTTGACCCATAAACTAGGAGGTGTGTCCATTTGACGGATGAGCTGCCTGGAACGTATCAGTTTTTGGCGACTCCCCCGTTTCTAACCAATAGCTGTCGACTCCGGTGGCCAGTGCAATCAGCAACAATGTGGTTCTGCGTGGTTTAGTGCTACCTTGCTCAATCTTGGCAATCCCCCGGCCTTGATAGCCCTGATGCTTCCGCCAGTTCTCCCTGGCTTAGGCTCGCATACTCCCTTGCCAACCGGACCCGATGCCGTAGTTCAAAGACCGGGATAACCCCAGGGCTATATAAGGTATTCATACGGTTATTTTATCGCTTTATGGTTCCGGCAACTCCCAACGTCTCAATGATTTTCATTGCACACCATGCAATAACAGCGAATGGCGGCCACCCAGACAAGGAGCCGCCATAGCGCAAGATTTACCGCACAACTATGAGTGCTTGGTGTGGGCCTTCAACTTGGCCACCAGCTCATCTAGCTGGGACTTGAGCTGGTCATGTCCGGCCTCAACGTCGTGCTTCACATGCTCCTCAAACTTGTCGAGCACATTCTTGAGTTTTGTTTCAATAGCGACATGATCCGCGTGCGACTGGTCGTCATCGCCAGCTGCGTGGTGCTTCACATGCTCATCGAACGCCGCATTGACGTCCTGTAATTGTTGTTCTAAAAACCCTCATGGTCACGAGGGCCAGCCTGCTGCACGTGAGAGTCCAATGTGGCTTTTACCTTGTCGATGAGCTGCTCTAGGTGTTCGTGTTCTTGGTGTTCATTATGCTTAGTCATGACGCCCATTATGGCACGCGCGGGCAGGGAGGCAGCGGGGTGCGTGAATATAATGCTATAGACGTCGTAAAGCTATGGGGTGCTGGCGGAGAACACCGCCAACGTCACCGGAATCACCGTAATAAACACGACGGCTATGACAAAGAGTCCCCAGGTGAGCTTTGCCGGCTTGTGGTACATGTAGCTGGCGAACGATCCGCCGAAGCAGAGAAATCCCATAAAGACGCTTCCCATTGTGGCGATTGTGGTGCTGTCCATGTGTGCTTCCTATAGGCTCGGCGGCGGGTTTTGGGAATGTGGGGGATATTGTCACGCAGCATTATCCACACCAGCATTAATAATAAACCGCCGCGGATAATCAACATGAAATCCAGCATGCCGCCCGGCAGGCCCAGGTGGTCTTTCCCCAACATATGCAGCGCCTGCACATACCACAGCACTGCCTCTACCGCCCCCCACGCAAATACCAGCCGCCATTTCGGCACCGCCAACACGATGATCGGCACCAGCCACAGGGAAAACTGGGAGCTCCACTCTTTCGTACTCAAGAGCCACGCAACAAGCAGCAGGAGCGTAACCTCGGGGACACCGGGTGTGCTGGGGGATTGGGCGATCATCGCGATAATCATGAGTAGCAGGACCGAGAACATGCCAACCATCACCAGGTTGAGCGTGGTGGCGCGGTCGAACCCCAGCCAATTCGTCTCCCGGATCAGTAGCGCAAAACCGGATTGCCAGTCCCACATTTGCAGGTACACATCAACGAAGTACCGAAACCACGTGTGTGGAAACAGCACCGCCACCGGAATGTTGATCGCCGCCCAGCTTAAAATGGTGAACTCAGTGCATCGCAGGGTTTCCCACCATTGGTCGTTGCGGCCGGCAATGATATACAGCGAGAGCAGTAAAAACACCGGCCATATTTGGGCGCTGATGCCCAGGCCGATGCACACGCCCGCGTACCCGAAGTGTTGGCGGGACAGGCACCATAATGCGCCCACCACGGCGGTGATCGACAGGATTTCCCAGTGGGTGAATGCGTGCACAATCACCACCGGCGAGCAGGCAAGCAGCAGCGTGTCCCACACCCGGCTGCCTGTCAGGTCCGCCATGATTCGCACGGTAATCATCCACAGTATCGACAGTGTCACCGCGGTCACCGCGAAGTACACCACCGGCGGCGCTATCTGCAAGCCCACCAGCCGCACCACCGCGCCGGCCATGCCCGAAATCCAGTACATGACCCATCCGAAAAGTGTCGACAGTACTGGGCTTTTGGGGGCGTCTGCCACGGACGCATTATAGGGGAAGTTGTAGGGAAAACTGGGTGTAGCCGGCGATGGTATCGCTGTAGCATGCGGCGGTGTATTGGCGATTCCCGGACCAGTTCAACAGCGCCTCCCCAGCCCCGGCGGTAGCGCCTGCCCCGCCGCTGCCACCGGCGCTTCCGGAACCACCGATTCCGGCGCCTGGCAGTACCGACTCCAGGCAGTAGGCTTTGCTAAGGTACGCCAGCCCTAGGAATATGACCGCGAACATGAGGAGTACCCGCAGCGGAGTCCAGTATCGTTGCGTCCCCTACCTGGGCGTAGCGGCCGAGTTTACCACCAATAAACTCGATAAAACCCGCAGCCATGGGTTCCTCGACTGCGGGTGAGTATCGGTTATGTACGGTGGCGTTCATCGCGCTTTAGCGTAGCGCAGTTTTCCCTCGTTGGGCGGTTACGCTCGCCATAACCGCCTCATTATTCTTCAATCTCATTGATTTTGGGTGGTGTTCTGCCCTCGGGGGCTCTCTAATTGTTGCTGTAAATCTTGGAGATTCCCCGGCATGGTGCCGGGCATGTTGTTGGGCACGTTATTGGTCACATTCCCCGGCAGGGTGATGTCCGGCAGCCCAGGAATTTCGATGGTTTCCTGCCGCCCGGTGTTGGTGTCCGGTGTGTTTGTCACGACGGGTGCCTGCTGGGTCGGTACCGACTGTGGTTGCGCAACCACCGGCCCGATGGCGCCGCCGCTACGGGTGAAGCCCATGGATTCCGCGGCCGGGAAGGTTTCGGCCGGCTGCCCTTCAAGCGCGCCGTCCATGATGTTTTTCCACACGGTTGCGGGCAGGTTGGCGCCATAAATATTGGCGCCGTATTGGCTAATCAACGCTTCGCCGCTGTCGGTGCCTGCCCACACCGCGGTGGCGAGCTGCGGGGTGGCGCCGATCATCCAGGCGTCTTTGTTTTGGCCGGTGTCGCCCAGCTGGGTGGTGCCGGTTTTCGCTGCGGAGGTGCGGCCGGCAAGGTTATTGCCGCCGGACCACCCGGCAATGGGGGCCATGGCTTCGAGCACGTTGGTGGCTACCTTTTTCGCTAGACGACGCTCGCCCGCGCCGGCATCAAACTGGTAGAGGACCTGCCCGTCCGCGGCTTCCACCCGTTCCACGAAGTGCGCATCATGGTAAACCCCCAGGTTGGCGAGGGTTGCCAGGGCGTGGGCCATGTCGAGGGGCCTGGATTGGTATTGGCCAGGGTGATGCCTTCGAAGGGGGCTGCCCCGTTTTCGGTGAGGGTTTTTTCAATACCGGGCAGGGACTTTGCGACGCCGAGGGCGTGGGCCATGTCAGCCGTATCTTGGGTGGTGGGCTAGTTCCCCTGCAGCCGGAGGAATGGGGGGTTGAGTGATCGTTTGAGGGCTTCCTTAATGGTGCAGCCGCCCCGGCACCCGCCGCCGGGTACCACGGTGTTGGGGAGTTGGTAGCTGGCGTCGGAAACCACCTGGCTGGTGGGTATGCCTTGGGAGACCGCTGCTGCCAGGGTGAAGATTTTGAAGGTGGAGCCGGTTTGCAGGGGAGCGTTGGCGTAGTCCCACCCATTGCCGTCGTTACCGCCAAAGTAGGCGCGAACCGCACCGGTTTTTGGTTCCACGGACACCGCGGCCATCCGCACGTTTTCCCGCTGTTTGGCCAGTTCGGCATTGACCATGTCGACGGTGGTGTTTTGGGCTTTCATGTCGATAGTGGTGGTGACCTTCAGACCCCGGGTTTGGACTTCACTTTCGTCAATACCAAGATTGCCCAGCTCGGCGAGCACCTGGTTTTTAATGAGCCCATTGGGCCCAGAAACTTCGGGCGCCTGTTCCGGGATGGTGGCTGGGTCGATGGTTTCGGGGTAGGTTTGGGAGGCCCGGTCGGAGGGGCTGAGCCAGCCTTCTTCGGCCATGCCGTCGAGCACATACCGCCAGCGCTCCTCGGCCTCGGCGAAGTTGTTTCGGGGGTCAAGCTGGCTGGGCCGTTGGATGCAGGCCGCCAGCACGGCTGCCTGGCTGGCGTTGAGTTCCTGCACGGGGACACCGAAGTAGGCGCGGGCGGCGGCGTCGATGCCGTAGGCGTTACGCCCAAAATAAATGGTGTTGAGGTAGGCGCCGAGCACTTCTTCTTTGCTCCACTCATTGGCCATTTTCACGGAATACACTAATTCTTTGGCCTTACGCTTAAAGGAAGACTCATCACCCACTAAGGTTTTCTTCACATATTGCTGGGTGATGGTCGAGCCACCACCGGCGGAGGAATTGCCGGTCAGCTGGCCTAATATAGCGCGACCAAACCCGGTGAAGGAGAAACCACTATTGGTGTAAAACTGCCGGTCCTCGGCGGCCAACACGGCGTGCTGCACCACCTCGGGTATTTGTTCGAAGGGCACTTCTTGACGGTTACCATCGGCTGGAACGATACGGGCCAATTCGGTGGTTGAATCGCTGGCATAAATATGGGAAATCTGCTTGTTCTGTAGCTCACTGGGTTTCGGCACATCCGCCATGAGATAAGCAACCATAAAAAGGAGAAATGGGCTTAAGAACATGACGAGTATAGTGCTGATGACACCAATTTTTAGCCATTTATTGCGGTTTTTCTTCTTGCTGGTGGGCCGCTTTTTATTGCGGGGTCGACTAGGCCGCGCGCCCACGGGTTTGCGAGTGTTGCGTTTGTTTGTCACGACAGTTCTTCCTCAATGTTAAGCAGCCTTGATTAACCTATGACTTTAGTATGTTCTCTAGCGTGGTCACACTCCCGTTCGAGATGGTTTTAACCCCGTGTGTTAGCATAATCACCACTCAGGGGCTTTATGTGTTAAGTATCACTTTTATAAGAAGGAGCTGCAATTGCAGTCATGAGTAAATAATTCCATTTGCAGTTCGTGCACACCTCGACTTGGTGGACGGTAAAGGTTAATCCGGCGGCTGCAAATTGTTCAATTTCTGTAAGTGATCGAGCGCTGCCCGCCGCTCGTTTTAATTCGTCGCCATAAACCCACAGCACCTCCCGAAGGTTGGTTTTGTTACAGATAGGACAGGGAGCAGATGCCGGAACTCCATGAAACTTAGCCGCAGCTAGAAGCAAGAAATCAGCATCGCAAATAGTATCTTGTTTCACCTTGTTAGCCCGCCAAGCGGCGAGGGTTTTAGCCCGGGCAAACCGGTGTGAAATTTGACCTTGAAATTCCACCACCCCATACAGTGTAGCGTCATTGATGCATACTCCTAATCTTTACCACAAAAGGGAAAATTACCCCCATCTGAACCAAAGATTCTTCTGACATTACTGTAATAATGCAGCCTATTAAAGGTTTATAAAATACCTTGGAATCAATCATAAAATCAAAGTTTTTCGGGGTTTCTGGCATCTCGGGCGGTAGGTTTGTTGACAAACCGATAGAATGTGTTTCATGACATCACAAGCACATCGAGAGTTGGCGGCACGGATTCGGCCCGCCCTAACCAAGTTGTACGTATTATATTTCCGACTAGCGGAAACGTCCGATCTTACGGGCCCACAATTAACCATTTTGAGCCGGCTCGATAATGAGGGCCCGGCGCGTATCAGCCAGATCGCTAAGGCTGAGGGGATTCGTATGCCTACGGCATCGAATGCTTTGCACCAGTTAGAAGACCGCGGCATGATTGAGCGGATTCGGGAGGAGACTGACCGTCGTGGTGTCAAGGTGCAGTTGACGCCGTTTGGTAAGTCTGAGTTGGAGCGGGTTGGTAATGAACGCACCGCCTATCTAGCAAATATGCTGGCAGCTTTGCCGGAGGAGAAGCTGGGCGATATCACCAAACTGGCCAATTTGATCAATGAACTATCAGAAGCCTATGACACCGAAGAAGCACTCAAAGCGTTCGAAAAGGCATCTCGCCGCTCCAATGTTCAAGCGATTTTGGACGGTACTCTCGACAATAACTAGTGACGTTTCCACAAGCGCCAGGGTATATAGGTTTACCCAATGGCGCTTTTTTGATACTTTAGTTTGATTCTATTTTCCCTTGTTGATCGTTATAATTCGGGTATGATCCCCCACGCAGTTGTCACCGGTGCTAGCCGTGGCGTGGGCCTGTCGGTCACAAGGTTATTACTTGATCGGGGTTATCGGGTGTTTGCCCAGTACCGTACTGCCCCGGCCGATCTTCAGCATTCGCGATTGACGTGGTGGCAGGCGGATTTTTTGGTTCCGCTTGACGCCGCCGCCCCGGGCGTCGATAAGCTTGATGCACTGGTGCATTGTGCTGGGATTGCGAGCGTTGGGCGGGGCCAGTCGCGGGAAGTTGCGGCGCAGCACATGGCGGTGAATTATTTGGCGCCGGTGGAGTTGACGCAATGGTTCTTGCCGGCGTTGCGGGCTACGCGGGGGACGGTGGTGTATCTCAATTCGGGGGCGGGCAGGCAGGCCGCGGCCGGCTGGAGTGCCTATAGTGCCAGCAAGCATGCGGCGCGGGGGTGGTGTGATGCGTTGCGGGCCGAGGAGCCGGAGATCTGGGTGACCAGTGTGTTTCCTGGTCGGATTGCTACGGACATGCAGCGGGCGATTCGGGCCCAGGAGGGGTTGCTGTATGTCCCGGATGAGTATCTTGATCCGAATACCGTTGCCCGGGTTGTGGGGGATGCGCTAGAGACGCCACGTGATGCAAGCCTTACTGATGTTGTTGTTCGCCCTGCCTTGCCCCCGTTGTTGTAAAGGGATCCCATGTTGAATCAATCGTATCTCGACCACCCAGAGAATGACCTTATTACCGACGCTGATTTCACCAATGTGATGCGGCCGGCGCCGCGTGATTTTGATGAGTTGGCGGATGCCCCGGACCCGTTGGTAGTGGCGCAGGCGAATCGGCGTTCTACTCGTCAGGCTATATTGTGGGCGGTGCTCACGCCGGTGGTGACGTTGATGGTTGCCGGGTTGTTGGCTGTGGTGGCTCGGATGCAGGGTGGGGAGTATTGCGAGGCTGGGACGGCCACGTGGTTTTGTTCGCGCCAGTCGGAGATTTGGTGGCCGTTTGCCACCAGCATGATTCCTATCGCCAGTATGTTCGGCACGGCGATTATGATGTATCGCAAATTAGTGTCGTACACCAGGTGGCGGCCATGGATGGGTACGTTTTGGTTTGTCATCCCCTTTGCCATGATGTGGATGACCACAACATTCCAAATGGCACTGATACATCATTAATAGGTGAAACCCACATTATTGGCTTCGTGGTAGCATGATGTGCTTTCTTATCAATGAAAGGTCCACCAATGAAAGCCACCCTCATGTTTGGTGCCGGTGATGTGCGCATCGCCGACGTTCCCGAACCCACCATCAAACACCCCACCGACGCCATCGTGCGCACAGTCCGCGCCTGCGTGTGCGGCTCCGACCTGCACCCCTACCACAACATGCCCCGCAACGACGCCGGCAACCCCATGGGCCACGAACTCATCGCCGTCGTGGAAGAAGTCGGCAGCGACGTCACCACCGTCCGCCCCGGCGACTTCGTCATCGTCCCCTTCGCCTACCAAGACAACACCTGCGTCTACTGCCAAGAAGGCATGCACACCTCCTGCATCCACGGCGGCTTCTACGGCCAACCCGACCCCGGCGGACTCCAGGCCCAATACGCCCGCATCCCCCTCGCCGACGGCTCCATGGTGAAAGTCCCCGACATCAACCCCGACACCGCCAGCGACGAACTGCTCGCCTCCCTGCTCACGCTTTCCGACGTCTACCTCACCGGCTACCACGCCGCCCACATGGGCGAAGTCACACCCGGCAAAATCGTCACCGTCATCGGCGACGGCGCCGTCGGCCTCTCCGCAGTGCTCGCAGCCAAATCCCTCGGCGCCGAACGCATCATCCTCATGGGCCGGCACAAAGACCGCACCGACCTGGGCCGCGAATTCGGGGCCACCGACGTGGTAGCCGAACGTGGCGAAGCCGGCATCACCCAAGTCATGGACCTCACCGGCGGCTACGGCTCCCACGTGGTACTCGAAGCCGTAGGCCACATGCCCGCCTACGACCAAGCGGTAGGCGTGGTCCGCCCCGGCGGCATCATCTCCCGGGTTGGGGTTCCCCCAATACGAAGAAGCACCCATCGGATTCGGCCCCTCTTCGGCAAAAACGCCCGACTAGCAGGCGGCCCCGCACCAGTCCGCAACTCACCTCGAAGCAGGAATCACCGACGTGCTCTCCGGCAAAATCAACCCCGGCAAAGTCTTCGACCTCACCCCTACCGCTCGAACAAGTAGCCGACGCCTACCAGGCAATGGACTCCCGCACCGCCCCTCAAGGTCATGCTCACCCCCAAAAACGCTTCCGCCTGCACCGTCAACGAAATCGTACGATTCCCCGGCCCAACTACCACCCCCTGATAATCCTCACCCAACAGTGCCGGCTCCACACACACAAAATGCCGCCACTCGTCACCAATATCGGCAATAGTGTTCTCGCCCGGGTTCCACACCACCACACTATCCGCCGCCGACGAACTCACAATAATGCGACGCCGTAACCCCGGGTCGGAAATCACATACTCATAATCCCCGCCCCGGGTAATGCGATCATACTCACCATTCGTAAACGTCAAATCCCCCTGCTGGGTCACATGCGTCTTCGTGACCGCATCATACACATCGGCACCATCCACCCCAGACACCGTCACCTTCTCCACATCGGCAACCCGGAAATACGGGTGGAACGCCAACTGGATCTTCCTAGACTCATCCCCCACATTCTGGGCACTATACGTCATGGTGAACCCAGTCGCATGATCCACCACAACCACCTGAAGTTCCAAACCATCCTTCGTGATCCGTGCGGTAGCGTCGTCGATAAGCTGCCACTGCGATACCCGGGCCCACCCATGCTTCGGCTCCTGGCCGGTGAGCGCCGCAAACCACGGCCCAATAATCGGCACACCGCCACGAATCGCCCCCGGCCCATCAAGTTTCACAACCGGGCTCAACCACAATAATTCGCCAAGCTTATTATCGACGCTAGTCACATGCGCGCCATGCGCTAAAAGTTTTGATGCCATGGTTGACATTTTTCCATCAAAACCCCACCCCATGGGACGAAGGTGGGCAACACCTCACCAAACACTAACCCGCAACAGCAGCCACCTGAGCAGCAACTTCGGCACACTCCTCCCGGCCACAATGCCGCGTCACCGGGTTCGCGTAACAATCCTCACACATCAGCACCAAATCCCGACAATTATCCTCATTCACACAATGCTCAAACTTATTAGTCGGCTTACCACACTTACAATGCCCCAACTGCACAAACCCCGGATCCTTCGTGCCTAACCCAAACTCCATATGCATGCGCTTGTCAAACACATACAACGACCCCTCCCACAAACCATGGTTCCCATACTTCTCCCCATAGCGCACAATCCCCCCATCAATCTGATACACCTCGGTAAACCCACGATTCTTCATCAACGCCGACAAAATCTCGCACCGAATCCCCCCAGTACAATACGACACCACCGGCCGATCCTTCATCCAATCATATTTGCCGGACTCCAACTCCCGAATAAAATCATGCGTCGTCCGCACATCCGGCACCACCGCATTCTTAAACTTACCGATCTGGGCCTCCATCGCATTCCGCCCATCAAAAAACACCACATCATCGCCGCGATCCGCAACCAACTGGTTCACCTCCTCCGGCTTCAAATGCACGCCCCCACCAACAACACCATGCTCATCCACCCGCAACTCCTGCGGCGCCCCAAACGCCACAATCTCATCCCGAACCTTCACCGACAACTTCGGAAAATCATCGGCCCCACCAGCCGACCACTTAAACTCCGTGTCCTTAAACCCCGGATACTCCCGAAACTTCCGCACATACCGCTTACAATCCTCCATGTCACCCCCCACGGTGCCATTAATACCATGCTCCGAAATCAAAATCCGGCCCGGTAAGACCAAGCAGCTCACACAGGTCACGCTGCCACAACCGCATCGCCTGCGGATCCGCAATAGGGGTGAACTTATAAAACAGGAGAATCTTGCCAAGGCTCATGCCTTCCCAGCCTAGTAGCCAACAACACGGCACCCCAAAACCCACAAAAACCTCCCCGAACCCAAAAAGTCCGGGGAGGCAACACGCGACTAAACGGCAAGCATTGAAAAACTCACTACGAAGCCTCCACGCTGCCGGAATGCGGACGCAACCCATCAATGGATGTGGTTTCGCTCAAATTTATCCTGGCAACACCACCGGTAAACTCGCGACGGAACAAATCCCCGTCACGAATCACATCCGAGGTGGGATCGCCAAGATCAACCTCGGGAACCAACGGCACACCATTGAAATCATCGGCGCCCGTCGCTGCAACCGACACCTCACGCTGCGGGAAAAACACCCACGCCGCCGCCAACGCCAACCCCAAATGGCGAATATAGTTACGGTTCGCGCCCGGGGCCCGGAGAATAATCTGCCCCTCGGCCTCATTCAAACGACGGGCCTGCTCCACGCACTCATCAGCGCTCAACCACCCATCGCCGGCGCCGCCCCAACCCAACCAATTGGATTCGAACACACCACCGAAACGGCCCTTGGCCTCGCCAATTACCATCACGAGCCGGGAAATTCGGCACCACCATCTTCCCCATGGCACCCAACCGCTCACCAGCCCGACTGAACAGCTTTTCTATGCCCCCATACATTTGTTCTCTGTCCAATTCGTGGCGGAAAAACTTTTCATCAAGATCGGAATCAACCACCACCCCATCGAATGGGCTATCGGCCAGCTCCGCGGCAACACTACCCAACCAAGCCTGCTGGTACGTGAGATCCCACACCCGCTGGTGGTCACGACCCTTATGGGCAACGCGCCGGGTCAGCCGGGTGCTCGTACCCAGGTTCCGGGCCATGATGGGATGTATGCCGGAGGTATAGATCGGGCCTTTTTCTTCGGCCGTGGCGGTAGGTACCGAGCTGAGATTTTTATAGGCCAGCACCTTCATGTGCGGGTTATGCTTCTTGAGATTGTGGGCGGCACGAAGCTCCCACGGGTTCAGAATCGCAACATGGTACCTGCCTGCGGCCTTTTTCAACTGCCACGACGATATCGGATGTCCATGCCGAACCCAGGAAAGCCGGGGATGCGGTTTCAATGGTTCCCCTGCTTCCGCCGGGGTGGTGTCCGACTCGCCGGTCGCCGATGCGGCACGGCTGAATTCGGGGAACGGCACAGCATCAATAGCTTCAGCAAGTTTGACCTTAGGGGCCGCAGCGGCTTCGGGGGCCTCACTGGCCTCGGGAGTCTCAGAATTAACCGATTCGGCGCCCCCAACCTCGGCGGATGCGGCATCGGCAGGCGCAGTATCAGCAGATGTAGCGTCTACCTCAGTGGGTGCGACTTCGAACGTGTCTTCTGATGTGGAATTAATGGGTGAATCTTCAGGCGTAGAGATGTCAGCCACCTCCTCTAGTAGCTGGTACGAATGTGGTTATATGCTCACTACTGTAAGCCACCAGAACCGCCACGAACAGCACATGATACATCAGAGTTCCGTCATGATTGTGCCCTAGCATTGTTTTGAACAAAGCCATTGCACAATCAATAACGTTTCCGCGGCATCATGCTACAACCGCAGCATCATCACAGCGCCATCGCTGCGCCACCAATTACTTTGTGTTTCCCTGCCCCAAGATTGCGATAGATCGCGTTATAGCGACGCATCACCTGTGGCAAAAAGGTAAAAAGCCTTGATGCGAGCGAGAGCATTTTCATGCCATGCACGATAAAGTTCTGGGCTTTGCGTAAGCTTTGCCATAAGTGTAGCAAGAGCCGCTGAATCACCGGGGGGAACTAATTCCCCACTGGCACCAATCTTCTTGTGCTGCGCATCAGATAATTCCTCGGTTACCAGAGCGTTCATGCCGCCCACGCTGGAGCCAATAATCGGCACACCCATGGTCATGGCCACGAGTGCCGCATGGGGTTGGCTCTCCTGGAAACTGGGCACTACCAGTGCATCGTATTCGTGCATCACGTCACGAGCGTCTTTCACATCACGCAACCGCACATAGTTTTCCACCGACAATTGCTTAATGTGAGCAACACAACGCGAATAATATTCTGGTTCGTCGGTGGTGCTGCCGTCAGCCGGCTTTCAGCAGGTCGACGCGCACATCGGTTTTTCCCGCCATCCACCATTATTTTGACCGCATCAATGAGCTCAATAATGCCCTTGCTCGGCTGGAAATCCCCCACAACCGCGAGTTTCCAACTGATTTTGCGCTCCAGTTTTGGCACTGCCTGCTGCCGCCAAATGCGCGGAATCTCCAGGTCTTCCCACTCGATGCCGTCAGGGAGAACTTCCGTTTTCTCCTGGGCGCCGCCCAGCTCTTGAGCATCGGAAACCGCCTGCGGATACAGGTAGGTAATCACTCTGCTTCCGCATAGTTTAATGCCCCAAGTTCCAGCCACCACTGGGTCCAGAAGCGTTCGAACGTATCTGTGGTTAGCTTTAGTGGTGCTTCACGGGTAACCCGCCGGTTGAGGTCCCGGCTCAATAGTTTGTTAATGGAGTCACGAATATTCAGGTTATGCTCGGTGAGGAAGAATTTGCCCTTGTTCTGCATCGCACCTGCCGCAGCCACGAGACCGGCATTGCCGCTGGAGTGCGCATGATACACCCGCGCGGTGGGCAGCACCCGATCAAGTAGCGTATAGATCCGCAAGAAGAAATTATAGGCGAGGTCGAAGAGCTGGCTGAGGCTAATATCATCGGCTTTACCTGCTGATTTAATTGCGGCGTTCATGAATTCCCGATGCCCGAGCGTGCCCCACGCCGACCATGTGCGGGTTTGTGGATTGATGGCGTTCTCGTACAACGCATGCATTGGTTCATGGTTGCCAGTCACGGATGATTCAACAGCGTCGAGCACTTCTCGGGCTTGCTCATCGGTGACTGGCGACGATACTAGGCCGGAAAATTTTTCCGAGACTTCCGGCGATTCGAGATAAATCACGTCAACCCACTTCACATTCGCGGGAAGCTCAAACATGCTTTTCGCAGGTGCGTTCGAATTATCGGCGATGTGGATAACGCCGAATGTGAGGTCCGGATTGTGCCGAATAATGTTCTGTACCGACACCGCCGTATCACCCGCCGTAAACGGATATGTGGATTCCATCACAACCGCAATGTCGACCTCCTGCAACACCTGACTGTCGCCCGGGAAGCGGTACACCAATGATGGCCCGCCCACCTTGGATTTCTTCTTGTCCTGCGATTTCTTCGCCCCCAGCTGCGGCATGGATGCCCACGCACCCCACTCGCTCAATTCGGCTTTGAGCTTGTCGACGTCCACAGGTGGCTTCTTCGGTTTCAACGGCTTTGCCGCAGGAGCCCTCAGGAACAGCGGGCGCGGGAGTGGTGGCAGCCGTGGGGATCCTGGCTGGTGCAGCCACCCTCTGGCTGCACCGAAGGCTCTGGGGCTGCCGGATCCGCCGGGCTTCCGCCACCTCTGGCACGGTCGGTGTAGTTGGCGTAGTTGACGCAGCCGGCACGGTCGGTGTTACCCTGTGCCACTGATTCCGGGGTCTCCGCTACCCCCAATGGGGTCCTGTGTGGCCTCGGGCTCAGGTTCCGACGGCACTAAAGGTTGCCGCACCACGGCGGAAAAATGGATTAGTGGATGGTTTCAGGTCCGCCTGATGCCCAATGATGATCGGCTTGACGACCCCTGATTCTTCAGAAACCTCCGGCTCTTCAGGTTCAGGCGTTCAGGCTCGGGCTCGGGTTCCGGCTCAGCTTCGACGCCGCCACCTGCGCCCCCAACTCGTTAAAGAGTGGGGTGTAGTCGAAGTCGTCGTCCCTCTCGAAATTAGTGATGGTGGGCGGCAGGGGGCTGATGGGTTTCAGTGAGCTAAAACCATCGGTCCATATGCTGGACGTGGGAGTTCCTCCCAATGCCGGTGGTTTCCATATCTTCCGGTGCTTCCACCGATTCGACCACTTCGGCTGCTCCGACTGTTCCGGCTGGTTCAGCCTCAGATGCTTCGGCCGCCGGGGTTTCCGCCGCCACGGTTGACGCTGGTGGCTCATCAGGTTCCTCCGGCTGGGATTCCGGTTCGGGGGCCTTAATAAAATCAAAGCTGCCAAGCAGGGATGATGCCTGCTCGTGTTGAGCAAACCCGGCTCGACGGTTGCAGAAACCGATGGTTCGGCCACACCGGTGGTATCGGTGGTATCCGATGTGCCAGGCACCTCCGAAACCTCCGGCGTGGTTGGCGCGGTCGGCTTCGATACTGGCCGCGGGGCCGATGGGGCGTGAGGCACCGGTGGAGCAGATTGCTCGGGTGGCGTCGGCTCGGGTTCCGGCGTGACGTCCACCTTGGGTTTTCGGCGCAGCCTCCGCTGCCTTGGGAACCTTAGGGGTCTTCGGCACCGCAGGAGCCTCGGGCTGCACTTCAGGAGCTTCAATCTTCGAGGTGGGCTCCGACTCGGAATTCGGTTCAGACTTCGGCTTGATGAAATTAAAATCATCGAAAAATAGATGCGGGTCGATCCCGCTTTGACGTTTCAGGTTTCGGTCGGGATGCTGGCTTCGGCGGCTCGGGTTTCCGCACCGGTGGTGGTGTGGGATTATCCATCATCGTGAACCCACTGAAAATGGATATCGGGTCATGCGACTGGGCTTCGACTGCCGGAAACCACCGGTAGATGGGAACAGTGGCTTGTCTGGGATATCGGAATCGTCACCAGATGACCGCGGTTTTGAATTCGATGATGGGAATAGTGGCGTCTTGGGCTTCTCCGCATCAGAGTTATCTGCCGAATGCCGATTCTGGTTCTGTCGACGGCGACCGCGATGGGAACAAAGGTTCGGATGGCTTTGGCCGTCTCCATGGGACGTGTGGGGGCCGCTCGTTATGCCACGACGGAAATAGGGGGGTACGTGGCGGCTCGGGATCGGATTTTTCCGACTTCTCCGAATGCCACGACGGGAACAGCGGAGTGCGGGGTTTCTCCGGCTCGTCGGCCACCTTAGGAGGAGTAGGCATGTCGGTGCGGGAGGGGAATAAGGGTTCCTTCCGCAGTCGCCCACCGCCTTTAATGGCCGATTTGGTGTGGTGGGTCGGCTTGCCGGCTTGGGATGATTGAGTTGTGACGCATCCCGCGATACGTCCGTCGGCAAGCTCGATGTGTCTTTCTCGTTTTCATTATTGGGCATCATGCCACCGCCTTTTGCCAGAAGAGTTCATATGGTGCATCAACCACGCTGCGCTCCACGCGGACCGCCGCCAACATAGCCACACTCGACGAAACCAACAGCGCCATAACCAAACCCACCAATGGCGACAGGAACGCAAACGCCACCGTCACCAACACCAAATAGCCGCCGGCGCCAACCGCCGCGTTCACATGCCGCCGCACCTGACTCAACTGCGCCATGCTGACATATGCCGCCACCAATGTGGCCGGCAATAGGAACAACAATAAACTGGTGTACCCATGTTGAATACCAAAAACACCACCCATGAGCAACGAGCCTAAACTTGCAGACGTGCTTACCGCAATAGTGCTAGCCACCAAATAGGCCAAATTCCCCCGAGAATTTGAAATATCGCTCCCCAATTGCGACAACGGCCGGTGGGCCACATCATCCACTAGCTTGTCGAAACTGTGCTGCAGATCCGGGAACTTCGTGGCATTACACACCGCGAGCGTTACCGTAACAGGAATAATGGCGGTGTATGCCAGCCAAAGGTTTTCCGCGTTCGGCGTGAGCACCAGAACCAGGAATTTATCCATCCACAGCACCCCACCAATGAGCACCCCATACACGGCCTTGGCCAGCATGCTTTGCAGATCCATGGCGGGAGCCTGGAATAAACCAAGCAATCCCTTCCCAAGGAAGGGGATTTGCAGCACTGCGCCGGCGAGGGGGGCAAGGTACCAGAATCCAGGGAGGAAGAAGAACACCGCCCCGTAGGCAACCCAGCCGGCCACGACCGCTTCCTTACGGACCTCCATGGTGGGTATGAGGCAATGCAGGAAAAACACATTGCTCATGACACCAACAATATAGAGACCAATGTTGCCGGCAGACCAGCCACAGATAAGAAGAAGGAGCGAAAAAATCCCCACCGGGATGAGCGTGAAGACCAGCATGAGCAGCCAGCCGCGGCAGAATTCCCGAACAAAATCCTGCTTGGCTTGTTTATCCGTGCCGGACAGCCTAGCCACCGGCCGGAATGCCGGCAGCATTGCAGTACCAACCAACCATGGCGTGGTGATAGCCACAAGCACCACAATGGTGGTTTGCGCACCAAGTTGCTTGGTCACAAAGGGCAGTATTGCGAGCAGTAAGGCCGTGGGGGCGAGATTCATGATGATCTGCCAGGCACGCCGATTCGCCAAAAGCGCCGCTGCTACCACTACGACGGCAACGATACCGACAATGAGTGCCACCATTCGCTCAGGTGGGTAGGTGACATACCAAGCCCACCCACCGCCGGTACCGATCAATGCGGCCACCGCGATGACCAAATACACGCTTAGCGGCAAGCTGCGGGTTGTGGGGCGCTTACTGGACACGAATTTCTCCTTGTTCGACAAAGCAACTGCTTGTGGTCAAGCACGCAACGCGAACCGGATGTTTCTATATCAACTCCGATTCTGTGAGTTCTTAAGCTATGCAGTTACTGCCTAAGTTTAATAGTGGCTGTTCGAAACACCCACTGCGACCCACCTAGGGGTAGGCATAATACTGGCATTTATTACTTTTTCTTGCCCCCACGATGACATGCCATCCATAAGTCATGGTTTATACGAGCACGGTGCGAGGGCATTCCCCAATCCGCGCCACACCCCCGCAACACCCCCATAACCCATTCTGAACAGGAAGTTTATTGGGGTACCTGCCCTCCCCTCCTTCCTCCTTGCTTGACGACGCCCTCCCGGCCGCAAAACCCCTTCCCCGGCGCCCGCCACGACCGCACATTTGCCACATACCAAACGCTCCAGATGTACCAAATGTGCCAGATATGTCTTGCATATGTGGAGGCTGACACGGCCATATCACAATGCTACATGCTTCCTGAGCAGGGGATCCGATACAGGAGCCGCCCAACAGCACCGCCCGCGACAGAAACCCCGCTTAGCACCCGTGAAGCGATAGGGCTGCATACTATCTAAACGGGGTTTCTGGTTTGGTCGCCTTGTTTCGGCTGGCGTGCGCCAGCCCATTGGGAGAAAACCCCGCTTAGGACTATTGCAGCTCCAAGCTGTCATGAGGTGGCGCGGATAGCAAGTGTTCTAAGCTGCGTTTCCGGCAAAACGTGGTGCTTTTGAAGCGACTCTGGGAGGGTTTTGCAGCTTAGATGTCGTGCTATGGGGTTTGCTGCATTAGTGCTGAGCTTGAGTTCCAGGTAGCAAGTGTGCATACCAGCAGGAGTAGCACCAGGCAAAACCCAAAGTCCAGCTCAGCACATCTGCTAAGCGGGGTTTCTGGTTTCGGGGCCACCTACGAGTACCAGTTTCAGACGGAAACCCCGCTTAGAACTCTTGCAGCTACGGAAAAATACAAGTAGTGAGGGTTCTAAGTTGCGTTTCCGGCAAACCGTGGTGGTTTTGAAGTATCCCGGGAGGGTTTTACAGCTTAGATATTGCGCTACAAGGCCAGCTACACCAGTGCCGAGCTTGAGTTCGGGGTAGCAGATATACGTAACAACAAGAGAAGTATGGGAGGGAATCCGAAGTCCAGCTCAGCACATCTTCTAAGCGGGGTTTCCGGTTCAAGGAGCACCCAAAGGCATCAGTTTCAGACGGAAACCCCGCTTAGCATTCATACAGCCTCGTGGATACGCGAAAGCAGTACTGGTAGTAGCTGTTCTAAGCGGCGTTTCCGCCGAAACTCGGGGTTTCTGAAGCGCCTCAGGAGGGTTTTGCAGCTTAGATGTCGTGCTATAGGGTTTGCTGCATTAGTGCTGAGCTTGAGTTCCAGGTAGCAGGTGTGCATACCAGCAAGAAAGTCGGCGGACAGAAATCTAAAGTCCAGCTCAGCACATCTTCTAAGCGGGGTTTCTGCCTGAAACCGGTCCCTTTGAGTGGCCCTGAAACCGGAAACCCCGCTTAGCACCCATGAAGCTCCGGCCGGGGCGCAGGTAGTAACTGTTCTAAGCTCCACTTCCACCGAAACACAAGGCTCCCAAACATGCCCAGGGAAGGTTTCGCAGCTTAGAAGAACAGCTACAGGCAAGCTTGGTGCCGCACAAGTGCTGAGCTGGAGTTTGCGGCCGCTGAGATGCTAGGGCCGGCCCTGGGAATCTCCCTGAGTCGTGAGAAGGCAATGCGGCTCCACTAGTAGACATGCTTTGGAAGGGGAATGGGACTAGACTACACACCTATGCCTGAAGGCCACGTCATTCATCGTCTTGCCCAACATCTCAATCGTGAATTCACGGACACCAGCCCAATAGTCACCTCGCCGCAGGGGAGATTTGATACCCAGGCTCAGACTCTGGATGGTCAGCCGTACCTGGAGTCGGAGGCCTATGGGAAACATCTGTTTATCGAGTTTGATGTTTCCCAACCGGAGCGCATTATCTATATACATTTGGGTCTCATCGGTTCGTTGCATTTCGAGGACCCGGCGGAAACCAAGGGGCAGATTCGGTTGCACATGGCCACCGATACTATTGCTGCAAACTTGCGGGGGCCGCAGTGGTGTCGGCTGATTACGGCGGAGGAGAAGGCGGTGGCCGTCGATAAGCTGGGGGCGGATCCGCTGCGGGCCGATGCGGACCCGGAGCCCATTAAAGAGAAGGTCAATAAGTCGAGCCGGAGCATTGCGTCGCTGCTTATGGATCAGACGTTGTTTCCGGGCGTGGGCAATATTTACCGTGCTGAGACGCTATTTCGGCTGGGGATTGACCCGTTTAGCAGCGGTAAGGATGCGGATTTCGATGCGATTTGGGCTGATTTGGTACAACTCATGGCCGAGGGGGTCAAGGCGGGGCGCATCGACACCGTGCGACCCGAGCACACGCCCGAGGCAATGAACCGCCCGCCGCGTGTCGACGACCATGGCGGGGAGGTATATGTGTATAGGCGTGCCGGTCAGAAATGCTATATATGCGGCACACCTATCAGCGAGCAGGTGATGGAGGGACGGAATCTTTTCTGGTGTCCCACCTGCCAAAAAGGTGACTAGCCTGTGCTTTCTCTTTTACGCTTGGTTACGACGTGCTTTTGGATGGCATCGAGCGTACCGAATTCGGCAAGCAGCTGGTAGGCGGTGGATAGGTCGTCGTCTTCCTCGGTCACCCCGAGTCCTTCCACTGCTTCTATGCGACGTCGTAACGTTTGGCGCTCCTCCAACCAATGCTCAATTATTTCGGAGAGCCGGGTTCCGGTATCGGCGAACAAGGCATTTGTGCGATTGAGCTGGATGATTGCCCAGGTCTTGTCGCTCATGCCGACGGAGTTCATTTCCTCAACAGTTGTTCCGAATAATTGTGCGATTGCGAGGGCTTCGGCGATTCTAGCGATTCGGTCGCCTTTTTCAATCCGCGCCAACACTGTGGCGTGCATGCAGTAGCCGATTTTGTCTAATTCACGCAGCAGATCGGCCCGGGTCCACCCGCGAGCTTCACGCATTTGCCGGACTGTATCGCCGAATGACTCGGAGTGGTCGACCCATGAAGTATTGTCCATACCTCAATTTTTACCGGAAAAACCAACGGGGTTATATACAAAATGTCATAGTGTTGAAATCACAATATGTGTTTAGAGTATTGTCTACTCCTCGTCAGTATTAGCATCCAGGGTTAATGCGCGTTTCTGGATGGCATCAAGTGTGCCAAACTCGGCCAATAGGCGATATGCGGCAGCTAAATTCTCATCGTCGTTTTCGGTAAGCCCAATTTTTTCGGCTTCTTCCACATAATCCCGCAATACTTGCCGCTTTTGCGACCATTGCGCCACGAGATCGGCAAGCCGGGTACTGGTATCGGAGAACAGCGCATTGGCGTGCTTGAGATGAACAAGTACTTGTTTCTCGTCATCGGTTCCGAACTCCCCCATTTCTTCAATGGTCATGCCGAATATCTTGGCGATCATCAGGGCTTCGTGAACTCGCGCTATTTTTTCACCGTCCTCAATGCGTTTGAGTGTGGTCGCGTGCATGTAATAGCCGGTGGCTTTCCCTAGCTGTCGCAGAAAAATCGGCCCGGGTCCAGCCGCGAATCTCCCGCAGTTTCCGCATTGCCACACCGAATGATTCGGGGTTTTCGCTTATAAATACCGGTTCAGCCATACCCTAATTTTTACCGCATGGTTTCGCCCATCTTCTGATCTTCCGGGGAAAGTACACCCATTAGTCACACGCCTGAGACAATTGAACTATTATGTGAATTAAGATCACGATTTAGTTCTCCAAAATATGAGAATCAAAAAATACAAATTGTGAATACAGCCTTTAGCTGCACATATGATGCAGCAACCGCCTTCGGCAACGATGAGGAGTCCCACATGTCCATCTATTTTCCGGTCGACGTCAATTTCTACGACAGTCCCGAATTCTTCGAAGTCAATATGTCCGCCCGCGGCCTCTGGGTCACCTGCGGCACCTGGTGCAAACGACACCTCACCGACGGGGTCATCCCCGCCAAAATCGTCCACCATCTTGGCGGCACCGTGCGACAAATTAAGACACTCATCAAGAACAATGTATGGGCAGAATCCGAACAAAATGGAACCAAAGTGTACATCTTTTTGTCACTGGTTTGAACACAATTTGTCCCGAGAAGAGGTGGAAGAACGGCGCAGAAAATGGCGGGAATCAAAACAACGATCACGAGCCAAAAACCGTCCTGAGCAGCGAAAACCGGCAAAACCGCAAAGCGGCCCACCCCAGGATGTCCACCACGATGTCCACTATGACGTCCCTCGCGTAAGAGAAGAAGTAATAGAAGAGAATAAGAGAGGAGGGGAGACAGGGTCCCCGCCGATCCCCCGCCCAACCATCCGCCCAACCCCGCAGCGGCCCGCTGCCCCGACCATGCGCACATCCCACCAAACGAAAGCATGCGCCGGCATGCCACGCATGCCGGGCCGAGCGGGAAAGAGTCGAAGCCTTTGGTGGTGGAGTGGGAAAACCGGGAGGCTGAGCGTCGTAAAGCGAGCATTGCGGCGTGCCCACACTGCGACGACCGCGGCATGGCCCAAAACCGAAGACACCAACGGAAACAGCCTGGTCATCCGGTGCGCGCACGACGGGCCGCCCCCAATCGTGCCGGCAGCGGAACCCGAACGCCACACGCCCCCGCCGCCAGAAGTGCGCCGAATGATCGCGGGGTTAGGGCGACGTGCAGCATCGTAAAAACCGTTATCCTGGGGTCATGTATGCCTATTCCGTGCAGGCCATCCGGGACGCTGAGGCGCCGCTGATCGGCCCCGATGACGCTCTCATGAAGCAGGCCGCCGGCCATGTCGCGCAGGCAGCCGCAACGCTGCTGGCAGAGACGCTGCCGAATGCCGCCTACCCGGGAAACGTGCTGGTAGTGGCTGGATCCGGGGCAATGGCGGCGACGGGTTGTATGCCGGCGCCGAGCTAGCCCGCGCTGGGCATCACGTCGAGGCGATCAGAGTCGGCACCCGAATTCACGAACGCGCCGCCGCGGCATTCGAACATGCTGGCGGCCAATTTGTCACCAAGCTTGGGGATTATGACCTGGTGATTGATGGCATCATCGGATTGGGTGGTTCGAAAGGATTATCGGATGATCTGGCCGCATTGCTGGCCCGGTGCGCAGGCACGCCGATCCTGGCCATCGACGTCCCCAGTGGTATCAATCCCGATACTGGGGTGCCGATGGGGGCGCACATAACCGCGACCGCAACGGTGACGTTTTGGGGCGCTGCGGTACGCCCACGCGGTGTCCCCGGCCTGCGGCGAGGTGGTGGTGGGCGACATTGGGATCGCGCCGCAGGGGAGCCACGTGCAAGTTTACCGGTCGGTGGGCACAGGTCGGGTATGGCCGGAAGGGCTGCATCCGATCCCGCGCATCCCCGCAATTGAGTCCCTAGAGCCGGGCCCGGACGACCACAAGTATTCACGGGGTGTGGTGGGGTTGCTGGCCGGCAGCGAAAGGTATCCCGGTGCGGGCGTTTTGTGCGTTCAGGGCGCGGTTCGGGCCACGCCGTCGATGGTTCGTTACGTTGGTGCTGCCCGGGATTTCGTGTTGGATGCCACCCCCGAGGTTATTGCCAGCAGTCTTGCGACGGCCGGTAAGGTGCAGGCATGGGTGGCCGAGCCCGGCGGCGCCACGACCGCAGAGTTGCGGGATTTGCTTAGCCGCAATATCCCCCTGCTTATTGACGCCGATGGCATTAAACTCCTCGCCAAAAACGCGGACCTCATGGAATTGTTGGCCAACCGGACGGCGGCAACGGTGGTCACGCCCCACGACGCGGAGTTCGCCACCCTGGCCGAGGTTGCCGGCATCTCCAGGACGGATCGGCTCACCGACACCCAGGCGCTGGCCAAGCAGTTGGGGATCATTGTGGTGCGGAAGGGCCGGTTCACGCTTGTCGCCACTCCCGGTTCAGAGCCGATCACCAGCATTAATTCCGGGCATTCCTGGTCGGCCACACCGGGGAGCGGTGATGTGTTGGCCGGGGTGATGGGCGCCTGGTTGGCACGGCATGCGGCCTTGGGCCGGCCCCCTGCATGAGGCGGCGATCATTGCGGTGCACCTGTGCGGATGCCGCCCTGGTTGGCTGCCCCAAACCCCTATGGTCCGGCGCCGACGTCGGCGTCACCCATCGCGGCACATGTGCAGGATGCCACGGCCCGGCTCACGGCCACCACCCGCAGGTAATCCCGTCATGGCGGACAATCGCACCGTTGAGCAGCGGCTTGCCGCGGTGGCGGCCTCGATGACGATGGCCGGCTACACCATGACCGAGACGGATCGGGCGGAGTCCCGGAGGATCCTTCGGGGTGAGGTTTCGGCGGACGAGTCGGTCCGTCGGGTCCCAGCGGATGCCGGCCGTGATGCTGCTGATTTGGTTGGGAAAACCGCGTTTCGGCGACTCAGCGAGCTGGAGTCGTCACGGCCCCTGACGGTGTTCACCAGGGAGACGCTGCTGGCGACGCACGCCTACCTTTGTGGTGACGTGTATCCGTGGGCTGGGACGATCCGAACCAGCGAGGTTGGGGCCATGGGGTTCGCCATGTGCCGGGCGGCATACGTGGACCAGGAATTAGACCGGCTCTTTCGGCGGATTGAGCAGAGCCCGCCGTCGGCAACAGATCGGGAGGTGGCCTTTGCGTACGGTGGCGGAGCATTGGGGAGAGTTAACGATTATTCACCCGTTCCTCGACGGGAATCTCGAACTCAACGGTATTTTTCGACCACATGCTGCGCCACGCTGGGTGGTCGCTCGATTGGCGCCGGATTGCAGCCGCCGAGGTGCATGCGGCCCGCTGCGTTGCCGCCGCAACGCTGGATTCTTCCCTGCTTGTCGACGCCCCACGACCGGTCCTCCACCGGGGAGGACTGCCCCCAGCTGCCGACCGAACCGGCCGCCGTGTTGTTTCACCGCATGATGGAGTTTCGACGTGCCCACCCGCACGAATCCTTCCACAAAACTATTTTTGCGGACAAACAGTCGGATAAGTTGCGGCAACCAGCCAGCGATAATCAGGATGGGTAACAGCCGAATGATTTGGACAGAAGCAACAACCGGGCCGGAATTGGCTTCGCTTTGACAAGGCCAGCACGGCTTCCAGACCTCCGGGTGTGGTGGCTAGATAAGCATCAAGATAGGACACGTCAAGCCAACCGTGCAGTAGCCACGTCATTGCCGCGCACCCGGCAAGGAGGGTTGCAATAAAGGCAATGGTGATGGGGAGTTGACGTGCAAAGCTGGTGAGGGCAGACGTCGATAAGCCACCACCAGCCATCCAGCCAATAACAGCGAATGCTGCCACCAGCACCGCATCCGGCGGGAGCAGTGATGAGCCTGCCGGCAGCAGAAAATACGCCACGACCGTGAGAACCAGCGGCGTAGAGAGCGCTGCGGCGGGAAAGTGGAGGAGTTTACCCACCCGTTCGCCGAAAACAACGATGAAGATCATCACTACCCAGCTCATCCACGTGAATGCGCCATGAGGTTGCGTGGCAACAGCACCCTGCGAATGCAGACCTAATAATGGTGTGATCAGCGGCAAAGTAATGGTAACCGTGAACAGGCGTAAATACTGGGAGAGCGCAACATAACGGTAATCTGCCCCCAATTCTTGGGCTAGGGGCGGCATTATGGAAGCCCCGCCTGCCAGCAGCGATAAAATTGCTGTCTCCTGGGTGATTTCGCCCGAACTCGCCCGTGCGAGCACGAACCCACCTACAAAACTCATGACCAGAGTCACGGCGGCGACCATGAGACCTGGAAGAATAAAGAGCGCCAACTGCTGCGGTGGGGTTGTGATCAATGGGACTGCCGTAATCATGGCGATCAACGCCTTGGCGAATACTTCCACTTCGGAGTGGACCGCCAGTTCACGGCCGGTCAATAGTGCGCACCCGCCGGCGCAGAGAATCGCCGCGAGAATCCATGCGGCAGGAACATTCCACTTGTAAAAGATAAATCCCACGGCAATGCTTAATGGAGCAACCGCAAGCCAACGTTTATCAAAAACGGGAAGTTCAGGAATTTGCTTCACTGTTTTAAGTGTAGGAGGCGGTGCTGTTTGCGTCTAAAACCCTTGGTTGCTCACCCGAATGCCTAGGCACCTAGGGCTCATCCGTGTCTCGGGACCTTGGCGGGTATTCTTCGAAAAATAGTTCGAGGATTTCTTTTGCCGTTGGTAGATCGTCGAGACCATATTCCAACCGCAGGTTCGAGTGCCCAATCAACCGCTCTTGGCTGCCTTGACGGATTCCTCGTCGGTCAGCTGGCAGGGAGGATGAACCCGTGTTGCCGTTCAGCTATTTCCCGCTCTCCCTACGCCCTATCAGGCTTCTTTACCCAAGGGAACGGGGGTTTCTTGATGCCCAGCGAAAATACCTCGTTTTGGTCGATTGTGTTCTCCAGCTCCTCCAAATAGCAGTCGCGTTGCTTTCGGGGCAGGAACCTAGAGATCGTCAGCAGGGCAAATGAACTGGGCCTGCTTGTGTTTCTCCCTCAAAATCATAGTTCCGATACTTCCGAATCAAATCCTTGGACAGTCCCGGGCTCTTCGGCATGGGGCGCATCCACAGCCGTTGGTGGTGAAACAGGAGGTTTCGGGTGATGCCGAAACTTTCAACGGCGGTCCCAAAATATTTCGCCGTAATACCCAGCTCTCCGGCGATTTCCTTAAACAGTGGATTTTCTTGCGACTGCACGCCACAGCGCATAATGAACTTCCCCAATGTGCCCATCGAAAAGCTATCGACAACCGCCCATAACGGTAGGCCGCTGCAAAGCTCCAGCCACAGCTCGTGTTCGTGGTTGTCATAGACTTTCGGCCGGTCACCAGTGTGGGATTTTGCCCACTTCCCTATCCAAGTGCTCTGCCACATGGGGTTCGCCACAGCGGGAAATACTATTCAGCAATGCTCCTTGTAGGCGTTTGTCATCCCCTTCCTGCATGCGCGTCCACCGGCTGATATCCAGGTAACCTTCACCAAATTGGTGACCTGCGCAATAATGCTTCAGCGTCAAGGCCCGAAGATTCAGCTCGGCTGTGCGCATCCATGGCATCAAAACGGCCGCTAATTGGGCGTCCGCCCTCAACAATCCCCCGAATGTTGCTGAGGGTTTTGGGTTCGGTGATTTGGTTTTGTTCAACCAGCAACTGGTAGTTGCGTGCATAGCTAATCAGGTAGTGGGGGTTAATGAAATAGAGCCACTCGCGGTCATCGTCAGATATGTCACCTTCTATCAATCCCTTGGAACGCAGGTAGGCTTCTCGGTTTTCCGGCAACAGATAGGGGCTCACCATGTAAAGTTTTTCTATCTTCAAAGACTAGAGGGCCCCCAGGAGGCGCATCGTTGAGAGGCGTTGGGGGTGCTGTTGCACTCAGTATAAACACAAAACCGGTTTTCCACCAGACCATATGCCATTTGTCGCATTTCCCCACACCTGAATGAAAAATCACACGCCCTGGGGTGGGCGTCGTCAAGCTTGGGCTAGGGGACTTCTTTCAGGTGGCAGAACGCATTCAAGCCGGTGCTGCACGGCACATTGCTCACAAACACAAGGACGATGAACGCGGTGGCGGCAAGCAGCGCCAGCACTGTCCACACCAAATGCCAGCGGGGACCGAACCAGTGTGCGAATAGTGCGCCGACGTAGGCGCCGATGGTGTTGCAGATGAGGTCGTCAATGTCGGTGCGGCCCACGGAAAACACATACTGGGCAACCTCGATGGCCAGGCTAAACAGGAAACCTGCGATCACAACGGTGAGAACCGCCGTGGCCTCGACCTGGGAAGCACCATGTATAACATCAGCCCGAATGGCACAAACATGCTAATATTCCCCAGGGTTTCAAACAGGGGATAAAACCAGTGCTTTCCACTGAAAAACATGTCGAAAGGCACAAGCTCTAAGGCCCGCGCATGCTGCCGTTCCGGGCGCCACAATTTGCCGATGCGGTAGAAAATCTTCAGAGTCGTGAGGGCGACGATCATCCCCATTGTGGAAACTAACGCCAGATACTGGAGCTTCTGTCTCATAGCACCAGGGTAACGAACCCACATCCTACAAGCCGCAGGTACCCCCAGGTCAGGGCCTATTTGGGGCTACCGGTTGCTTATCGACGCCCAAAGGTTACGCGCATGCCAGCCTGCATCAACCCATGCCTTGTTGTTTGATTTTTCGTCTGAAAATCACCCACATGCCAAGGGCACCCACGGCCGCGGCCGCTACTTGCAGCGGGGACGATTTTTGCAGAATAATCGTGAGTGCCCACATGATACGGCCGGATTCATACTGGTATATTGCGCTCTGCCCCACCATCCACATGGCCAACGTAACAATAGCGGCATTCGCGTTCAAGATCGCAGCCAGTGGGAAATACAGGATCAGGTACACGCACAGGTTCCGGGCAATAAGCGACTCCGGGGAAACCACCAGCGACACCAGCAGTGATGGGGCCACCAAAAACATGACCACGACCATGTCGGCTATCCACCACGGTTGCGCGGACTGATTTTCCCACGCCGACAGGGAACCAGTAGCGAAAATACCAACAGCGACAGTAATCATTAACGCCAAGGCGGAATCCACAGTGATAGGTGGTGCCACCGACCAAAAAATAGGCGGCAGCGGCAAAATCGTGCTACCACCGATCACGGAAAGAGCATAGGACATAGCCGCCAACAGCATGACCAGCGGTAGCCGATGCCCCTTCATATAACACTGCAACTCATGCATCATTGAATCGTATTCTTAGTAGTTCCGCCTAACTCTACACCATTATAATTCCCCCTCTGCCAGCGGTTTTACTGACGCATCCGGTGTATCCGGTAGCCGCTGGGGAAACATCGACCGCGCGAACGCCGCCACCAGCGGATCCGCATGCGCATTACCCCGCAAGGCTTGCGGCGAATTATCAAACCGCACCGCTCCACGGTCAATAATCACCACACGCGCAAACGGGCCAAGAATATCCGTCGGATCATGACTCGACACCACAAGATTCATCCCAGCACTGACCACCATCCCATACAGTTCCCGCAGCATCTCCTTACTCAACGGATCCAAAGCTGCACCAGGTTCGTCGAGAAGCACCAGTTCAGCCCCAGAGTTGAGTGCCATAGCGAGTGCCAGCCGTGACTGCTGCCCACCACTAAGTTTCTGGCAGGAATGCCGTTCGTAGCCGTCAAGCCCCACAGCGGCAAGCCAGCGGGATGCTTCTGTTTTCGCTTGTCGACGCCCCTGGCCGTTCAACCATGCCAGATGAGACACATATTCCGAACATGTGAAACCTGGTACCGAAACGAATTGCTGCGGCAAATAGAGCACCCGTCCGGGGCGGTGAATCTTCCCAGATTTGGGCTTCAATAACCCCGCAGCCAATCGAAGAAGAGTGGTTTTCCCAGCACCATTTCTACCAAGCAATAGCATTGGGCCAGGGCAGAGCGTCAAACTCAGATTATTAATAATGGGATCACTACCGCGTGAATGCTGGTAGAAAATATTATCTAAGTAGAAGGTCACCGCTATTAGTTAAGGTCTATTCTGCGGTTTCGTCAACAACGGGCAGTCAACTGAACATATTAGAAATTACTTCTATTACCCCCATTATGTGCGGTTCCAGCCTAACCAAAACCTGTACTAGCGACCATTTCCTCGAAAAACCTCATTCGGGGGTATTGAACTCAGCAGGCTTGAAAGGAAAAGTACATGAATGGTCACCATGGCTTTTCACCCCTTTGGGGGTAGGTAACATCATCACAGCAACTTCTTACTATTACCACCACAGCTCTTTTATGACGACTGAAAATATTCAGCCACCACCAAGAATGCAGCTATCAAGAAAATTCTGGAAGACAATGGTTACTCTAGGCGATAGTTGCTGCAAAGCATTGGCCGAATCATGAGCAGTCAATGAAGCTTACCTAAACTAAAGCTAGTGAAATATATAGCAAAATAGGCGGAAGCATTCAGACCCACGCTACCGACCGCGAAGGGTGGGGGTGACTATCTTGACGTAAGGAAAATCGAATAAATATCCTTGTACCATACTCAAGGTGCAATATCCACATGCACAATGGTTTTCTAAATCTTCTACCACGAAACTGCGGGAATCATCATGGATCTAGGGAAAACTCTTCAGTACAGCGGATATGTTCTCATGGTCGTATCTATTCTGCTGGCCATTATCAGCGGAAACCTTACATTTATACTGACTACAACTCTCCTCGTAGTGTGTTGGCTGGTGTCATTGCATTTCTTGTTCCGAGGCATTCCCACGGAGATTCCCGAGGGCGAGATCCCGGATCCTGCGGTGATTAAGCAATACCGCATCGACCACCCGGGAGTTTCACTTCAGGATGCTTTGATCGCCCTCAGTGACAAAATCCGAACGATAAGGCATAGGCGCTTTAGGCTTCGGCGGCAAGCTCAATAATTTTCCAGATCTTCCATCATGCGAGAACCATCATGAATCTACCAAAAACTCTTCAGTACGTCGGATACGCAGGAACTGCACTTTTGGCCGTACTCTGTTTCATCAATGGGCAGTATGTTTTTGCAATAATAATGTGCCTCGTCTTGGTAATGTCCGCGCTTTCCTCTCGAATCCTGCCGACAAAGATTCCCGAGAGGCAGATCCCGGATCCTGCGGTAATCAGCAATACCGCATCGACCACCCAGGGACCTCAATCCAAGACGCCATGACCGCCCTCATGACAAAACCCAACGATAAGGCGTAAGCGCTTTAGGCCTCGTCGACAAGCTCAAGGAGCTTCTGGAAGGTCTTGCCGTTGCGGATGGTCAACTGCTTATAAAAACTGGCCTTGAGCAGCTTCTTGCGATAGTTGGACTTGAGATAATCCGCCTGGTTAGTGTTGCTGTAAAAGAAGGCCGTGTGGCCGAAATGCAACCGCTCCGTGTCGGTGGCCCAATCCGCGGTCGCTGCTTCAATCTCGTCTTTCCTCGCCTCGCAGGTAAAAGAGCGCATCCCGCCGGTAGGCTGTCTCGTCCCGCCACCAATCCGGCACCTGGGCTGCCTCCTTGCGGAGCGTGGTAGCGCTGATGAGGATAAACGGGAGGGGAAAATCATAGGTGCTGCGGAAATAGTCCATCAGGGTTTCCGTGATCTTCGCCTCCCGGTTTTCGCTGTCAAAAACGAGGTTGCCACTATTGATATAGGAGACCGGGTTTTGGAACCCCAGCTCCACCAAATCGGCCTTGAGATCAGCCATAACTACCTTGTTTTTGCCGCCAACATTGATGCCGCGGAGCAATAGAACATAGCGCATAATTTCCCCCTGTCGAGTCGGTAAGTGATAGCAAAAGAGGCTTATTCAGTTGCCAGGAACTTGAATAAGCCTCGAATATAGCAGCCATATGGCGTTGCTGCACGAAACATGCTACTCCGCGGAGCAACGCCACCGTGCTTGTTAGTTGTGTTCTTGCTGGTTATTGCTTACGACGGTTGATCACCGCGATAACCCCCAGCCACAGGGCGCCAACGACCACAACAGCGGCACAGTATCCCACACCCACCGATGCGAGAGTATCGCGCACAACATCACTGTAGCTGCCTTCCTTGACCAGGGGAGCGACCAGCACGCAGTAGGCAATCACACCCACAATCACGGCACCAAATGCCTTAAGAACCCGCCGGGGATCCATGAATAATTCTTTCATCATAACCTCCTCAAATATGATTAAATTGTAAGCATAAAAAACATCCGAAGTAAATGCTGTTATCGAAATTTACTCATTCTTTTATTGTGGCTTAATATCGGCAAATCCTCGTTGTTTCAGCTCTGACTCAACCCATGAATAAACCTCCTCCGGGGATGCTGGTTTTGATTGGTGGCTCGCCCATTTCTGCCAGTTATCCGCATCAATAAGCGGAATCAGAAATCCCAGCTGTCTCGAAACCAGAATGTTGGCAAAATGACCATATATTTCATTTTTATCCACACTGTCCGTGAAGGGCAGCGGCGAATTCGGTTCCCCAAGCATCCATGATGATTCATTGATAACACCAATCTTAAAGTTGGGGTCTGGGCTGATCGCAGGCGTGGTCGGTGACGTTGGCGGCAACCATTGGGCTGGCATTGTTGCGCGAATCTGGTCGTATGCTGCACTATTAGCCGCGATCTGTTTCTCCGTGTGCTCCGGCCAGAAACACATGCCATTCCGGCACATGGATTCCCTGATGTCTCGGGGTTGGCGGCAAAGTTTTCCAATGATTGGGCTATCATCGCGGAACCACCAAACCCACTCACACCAATGACCATGATGGCGCCGGAAATCACCCGTGTGACCTGCATGGCCGGAATACCACGCACAAATAGGACAAGTGCTACGCCAACGGTGGCAATGCTGGTTAAACACAAGGTTGAGGCAAGAACCATATTCGTATTGAGCGTGGAAGATAATCCGCAACAAAACGATGGCACCCCAAACATATGCCGCCACCTGAAATCGGGAAGAGTCCAGGCAAAAGACGTCACCATAAATGGCATAATAATGGCCATAAGCAACCCGACAATATGCGGTAATACCCAGACAAAAACTATCCCCAAAATGGACCAGGTTGTCCCCATAATCACTGCCAATAAAAACGTCAATGGGTGCGGGTAAATCACCGCATCCATGGCGATAATTTGGTATCCCCAGAGCAGGAGAAACGCCACGAGAATCCACACCCAGCAGGGGGCAAGAACCCACCCTACAAGCTTGAGCACTTGGCCGCGGCGGCCCATGATGCGCACTACCTCATGGAGTCTGGCAGCATCCCAGGCCACGGACACGGCTAATCCGCTGATCATGAAGGTCATTCCACGAAGGATAACGGACCCCACCGATGAAGGCAGCGTGTTCTCTAGGTTCAATTTTGAGCAAGCGAAAACGGCAAATGCTGCGGCCACTCCGGGAAGCCATAATGATGGCCGCGCCAAAAACCTATTGCAATTCACCATTTCACGCCATCATGAGGGAATAAAAATCACGCACATCATGGAAGATGTAATGATGACAATAAGTCACTATTCCTACCGTGGCCAATGGCGCAATCGTGAGCTCAAAATAAGAAAACTAATATATTACCCTATTATGATTCGCCCTGATTTTCGATTACCAACATTCCCCCTGTAATCCACCGCCAAAATCAGTTCCGCTACCGGCTTGAATCACCAACCCCACACCCCTGCAGGCACCCCTAAAGCCCCATGGTGATCCTTAAAAAGTGCTAGCCACTTAACAGTTGCTTTTTCCACTTTTCGGGGGTATTTCCGTGCCCTGGCAACAGCAAGACGCAAAACCCTACAAAGCGCACCACCATACAAACCCGCAGCTCAAGCATGGTTTTTCCGAGAATTATTGTGAAACGTTCCATTTTGGGCCAAACGTGCCTAAACTGAAAGAAAACCAAAAAGTGAGGAGACACCATGGGTTTTCCCTGAAGGATTTTGTAGGTGGCGCCACCGCCGCTAACCAAATTGAGGGCGCCTATGCGGAGGATGACAAGGGGCTCAGTGTGCAGGATGTGCTGCCGGAGGCGTCGTCAAGCCAGCAAGTGCGGGGCCCACACTGGATAATCTAAAGCTGGAGGCGATTGATTTTTACCACCGCTACCAGGAGGATATTGCGCTGTTTGCGGAGATGGGGTTTAAGGTATTCCGCCTGTCTATCGCGTGGTCGCGGATTTTCCCGCGGGGCGACGAGGCGGAGCCGAATGCGGCGGGGCTGGCGTTTTACGATCGCGTCATCGACGAATTGCTTGCGCACAATATTGTGCCGTTGGTGACGCTCAGCCACTACGAGCCGCCGCTGCACCTGGCGCAGGAGTACGGCGGGTGGACGAACCGGAAGCTCATTGGGTTCTACGAGAATTTCGCCCGAACGGTCTTTGAGCACTTCCGGGGGCGGGTGCAGTATTGGCTCACGTTTAATGAGATCAATTCGATTCTGCACTTCCCCATCCTGGCCGGGATTATGAACACTACCGACAAACAGGATCTCTACCAGGCGATTCACCATGAGCTAGTGGCGTCGGCACGGGTGACAAAGATCGCCCACGAGGTAGACACTACCAATAAGATTGGTTGCATGATTCTGGCGATGCCGCGCTATCCGCTCACCCCGAACCCTGACGATGTGTGGGCCGCGCTCGATGCCGCCCATGATGATTTCACGTTCGGCGACGTGCATTGCCGCGGCACCTACCCAGGCTATTTCCTGCGCAAGCTGCGGGAGGCTGGCATCGAGCGATATTACCGAGCAGGACCGCATTGACCTGCGCAACACGGTGGATTTCGTGTCATTCTCTTACTACATGTCCGTGTGCGAGTCGGCGACGGACACCACGCGCGGCCCCGGCAACCTCATCGGCGGCGTCCCCAATCCCACGCTCGCAGCGTCGCAGTGGGGGTGGCAGATCGACCCGGTGGGCCTGCGCATCATCCTCAACGAGTATTGGGATCGGTGGCAAAAACCCCTGTTTATTGTGGAAAACGGCTTGGGTGCCCGCGACGAGCTTGTCGACGGCACGGTGGCCGATGATTACCGGATCTCCTACATGAATGACCATTTGGTGCAGGTCGGCGAGGCGCTGAGCGACGGCGTGGAGGTGCTGGGCTACACCGCCTGGGGGTGCATCGACCTGGTATCCATGTCCACGGCAGAAATGTCTAAACGCTACGGCTTCATTTACGTTGATCGCAATGATGATGGTTCGGGCACGCTGCAACGGTATCGGAAGAAGTCGTTCTACTGGTACAAGGATGTGATCGCCAGCAATGGGGCCACGCTCACACCATGATGGATGCCCTGCTCACCGAAATCAACCGGTCTGACCTGGTCGTTGTGGACGCACCCGCATTGGCCCACCAGTTGCAGGCCCTGCCGCAGAAGCGAAGACCAACCGCACCGGTCCGGGACGTGTCGTCCTGGTTTCTCACCGAATACCGGGTGGCGCAACGGCTAATCGCACGTCACCTGCGGAACGCCGACCCTAACCTGGTGGCATTGCACCTGGTGGCGGCCAGTGTTGTCGGCGGCACCGTGGCGGACGCCCACCTCATGGCCGCCGAACTCGACCACATCACCCGCCTGCTGCCGGTGCAAATGGGCATGAAGTTCCTCACCCACGTGCGGCTGTTTCTCACTCGGGTGTTGGGCGGCCAGCAGTTAGACACCGGGTTGAGTGCGGTGCGGGCTTCCTGGTGACAACCCACCCCGAGGCCATGCAGGTGGGCGGGAACATTGCACGCCTGGTGGCCGACGACCTGGGGTGGACATCACCGAGGACGAGGAAACCTTCCTCGCCCTGCACGCTGCCCGGCTACTTGACCACTAGGTTCACCATGCGGCCGGGCACCACGATCTGCTTCACCACCGTCTTATCCGCAATGTGGGATTGGATGGTGGCGTCGGCAAGCGCGATGGCGGCAATCTGGTCGCGGTCGGCCTCGGTAGGAACCATGATGCGGCTGCGCACCTTGCCGTTGATCTGCACCGGCAATTCGATTTCATCATCAACCAGCCACTTCTCGTCGAAGGTGGGGAATTTGGCATAGGTGATGGTGTCGTCGTGGCCCAGGCGCTGCCACAGTTCCTCGGCGATGTGGGGGGCGATCGGGGCGATCATGATGACGATCGGGGTGACCGCCGCCCGCGGCACCGGGGTGGTGGCGAAATGCTTGGTCAGGAAGTTCACATACTCGATCGCCTTGGCCACCACGGTGTTGAGCCGCAGGTTTTCGTAGTCGTCCCGGATACCGGCGATAGTGCGGTGGAGTGCCTTGGCAGTGTCGTCGTCAAGCTCCGCGTCGGAGACGGTCACATCACCGGTTTCCTCATCCACCACCAGGCGCCACAGGCGTTGCAGGAACCGTTGGGCGCCCACAACATCCTTGGTGGCCCAAGGGCGTGACGTGTCCAGGGGACCCATCGCCATTTCGTAAACCCGCAGGGTATCAGCACCGTAATCGTCGCAAATCTCGTCGGGGCCTACCGAATTTTTGAGCGACTTGCCCATCTTGCCGTACTCCTGGGTGACCTCCTCACCCTGGTAGTAGAACTTACCGTCGCGCTCCTCGACCTCGGCGGCGGGCACGTACACGCCCCGGGAATCCGTGTAGGCAAACGCCTGAATGTAGCCCTGATTATACAGGCGACGGTACGGTTCGTAGGAGGAAACATAGCCCAGGTCAAACAGGACTTTATGCCAGAACCGGGCGTACATAAGGTGCAGCACCGCGTGTTCGACGCCGCCCACATACAGGTCCACGCCACCGCAGTCGCCGGGGGATTGGGGGCCGGTCCAGTACCGTTCGTTTTCCAGGGCACAGAACTCGTCGGGATTCTGCGGATCAATTTAGCGCAGCTGGTACCAGGAGGAGCCAGCCCACTGCGGCATGACATTGGTGTCCCGCCGATAGTGCTTCAGACCATCGCCCAGGTCCAATTCCACATTCACCCAGTCGGTAGCCTTGGCCAGCGGGGGATGGGGGACGGAATCGGCGTCGTCCGGGTCGAAGGACACCGGCTTGTAGTCTTCCACCTCGGGCAAGACCACGGGCAGGGACGATTCGGGCAGGGCGTGCGCCACGTCGTTCTCATCGTACACAATGGGGAACGGTTCGCCCCAGTAGCGTTGGCGGGCAAACAGCCAATCGCGCAGCTTATATTGGATTTTCTCCGTGCCAACATTGTGCGCAACCAGCCAGGCAATGGTGTCCGCAATGGCGGTGGGGGTGTCCTTGCCGTTGATGTCGAGGCCGTCGGCATTGGCGGAGTTAATGTGTGGCGCGTCACCAACAAATGCCTCGGTGGTCACGTCCCCGTCGAGCACCGGCACGATAGGCAGGCCAAATACGGTAGCAAACTCGTAGTCGCGGGTGTCGTGTGCGGGCACGGCCATGATCGCCCCCGTGCCGTAGCCGGTGAGCACATAGTCGGCGATAAAGATCGGCACCTGCTCACCATTGACCGGGTTGGTGGCGTAGGTTCCCAGGAACACGCCGGTTTTGTCCTTATTTTCTTGCCTTTCGACGTCCGACTTTGCGGCAATGGCCGCCCGGTAGGCAGCCACCGCCGTTGCGGAGTCGCCTGGCCGCCGGTCCAACGGGAATCGGTGCCAGCCGGGTAGGGGGTGTCGGCCGTGAGGGCGTCGACAAGCTCATGCTCGGGGCCAACACCAGGTAGGTTGCGCCAAACAGGGGTGTCGGGGCGGGTGGTGAACACCGTGATCGAATGGCCTGCGGCGGTGAAATCCACCTCGGCGCCGCGGGACCGGCCGATCCAATTCCGCTGCATGTTCTTGACCTTATCGGGCCAATCCAGAACCTCAAGATCATCAATAAGCCGGTCGGCATATGCGGTAATGCGCATCATCCACTGGGACAACTTTTTGCGGAACACCGGGAAGTTACCGCGCTCGGAACGGCCGTCGGCGGTCACTTCCTCGTTCGCCAACACCGTACCCAGGCCAGGGCACCAATTCACCATGGAATACGACCGGTAGACCAGCCGGTATTCGTCAATCACCTTGGCCTGCTGCACCTTATCCAACTTTGTAAAGTCCGAGGTGCCGAACTCCTGTGCGAGTTTCTCCGGGACGGGTCGGGAACCGTCCTCCAGGAGGGGGACAAGTTCGGTGATGCGGCGCGCCTTGTTTGATTCAGTGTCGAACCAGGCATTGAAGATCTGGAGGAAAATCCACTGGGTCCAGCGGTAATAGTCCTCGTCGGTGGTGGCTATGGCGCGGCGCTTATCGTGCCCCAACCCCAAACGGCCCAGCTGGCGCTCCATGTTTTCGATGGACTCCTGCGTTTTGATCGCCGGGTGCGTGCCGGTTTGGATGGCGTATTGCTCCGCCGGCAGGCCGAAAGCATCATAGCCCAGGGTGTGCAGCACATTCTTGCCGAGCATGCGGTTGAACCGGGCGAATGTGTCGGTGGCAATATATCCGAGCGGATGGCCCACGTGTAGGCCGGCACCGGAAGGGAATGGGAACATGTCCTGCACAAACAGCTTATTGCTGGGGAGCTCAGCCCCGGTAGCAAGGGTGCCGACCGGGTTGGGGGCCTGGAACGTGCCGTTCTCCCGCCATAGTGTTTGCCATTTCTTCTCGATAACACCCGCTAGTTCCGGGGAATAGCGATGTGCTGGTACCTCACTCGGATTGCTCATGGGTAAATAGTGTAGTCGGTTTGCTCTAGCACTGTTCCCACCCACCGGCTGGCGGCATAAACCCGCAGCTGGGGCGGGCTTTCCGGCGCGGACGGCCGAGTGTGCCGGGGCAAACCGCATGGCGCCACCAGAGGGCTTTATGCCACTCATATCTCGCTATCAGTCGAATATATGAGCGGCATATTCTCACCCTCGCCGCCACAAAAGCGAATGACCGCATCTCCCTGCGACACGAACTAAACCCCCAAAAAAGGGGCATTGATAGATTTGACCTTTTTGAATTGATAAGATGAGGAAAAAATATTGTGGATCAAATAAATTAGGAAAAATTGATGGGTCAACTTTTTCGTACTGCCCTACTATCCTGCACTGTAACACTCACTTGTCTCACCTGCCTTACTGGCGTGGCCCAGGCGCAGCCGCTGGCGGCGGAAACCCGGGCCCCCAACTGTATTGAGATGAAAACCGAATGGGGTTTCGTCCAGGCCTATAACAACTGTGACACCACAAAAACCCTCAATCTGAAGGCCAAAATGGCGTTCGGCCCGGACACCAAATGCCTGCCGGTCAAACCCGGAACCCGGGCAAACATTGGCCCAGCCTTGGGCCGCTTCGATGGGGTAGTGGTGTGCCCCGGTGACTACGGCACCGAACCGGAAGGCAGCAACCGTGACAGTTTGGGGATGTTCACGGTGAAATGCCCCATGATGAATCCTGCACCGGGCAAGCGCAACGAGGTCGTGGGCTATATTGTGGGCACGAGCGACAAGAGCGTGAAAGATGCGGAAACCGTGGCTGGCATGTTCGCATCCCTGGTTGTGACCAATCAGCAAGAAACCGCCGTGAAGCAAGAATGCACACCGCAGAAACAGTACATCGCCATGGGCGCCTACAACGCGAACGAGTTAGGAACCTAGCCGCACTAATCAGGCAGGCACGATCAGAGGTCCGCCGGTGACCGGGCATTCCACCACCACCGCATCCAGGTCGAATACCTGTTTGAGCAGCTCGGGGGAGATGACATCCCGTGGTTTCCTCACCGCCTTGAGGTTCCCGTCCCGCATGACCACCAGGTTATCCGAATAGCGCAACGCCAGGTTCAGGTCGTGCAATACCATCACAATGGTGCGGCCGTGCTCCCGACTCAGGCGGTGCACCAACTCCAGCACCTCAATGGAATGCGATAAATCCAGGTAGGTGGTGGGCTCATCCAAAAACAGGATGTCGGTTTGCTGGGCCAGGACCAGGGAAATCCACACTCGTTGGCGCTGCCCGCCGGAAAGCGAATCCACCGTGCGGTCCGCCAGGTCATCCACCTTGGTCATGCGCAGGGCGGTCATGACCTCGTCCTTATCGTCCGACGACCATTGCCGGTACCAGACCTGGTGGGGGTGCCGACCCCGGGCCACCAGGTCGGACACTATCAGCCCATCCGGGGCAACCGGGGTTTGCGGTAAAACCCCCAGGCTACGGGCCAGATCCCGGCGTCGTAAAGTGCGAATGGGGGTGCCATCCAGCGTCACCTCACCAGCCTGCGTCGGCAGCAAATTAGCCATAGCCCGCAGTAGTGTTGATTTGCCACAACCGTTCGGGCCGATAATCGTGGTGACCTGCGTGTCCGGAATCGCAACGTCGAGGGAATCAATAATAGTTTTTGGGCCATAACCAACCCGTAGTCCTGTTGCGGCTAAACGACTCATACTGTGCTCTTTCGGTTTGTTTGGATGAGAAGGTACACCAGGAATGCCCCGCCAATCGCCGACGTGACCAGGCCCACCGGCAATTCCACCGGCAGCCCCGCCCGGGCCACCAGGTCCGCCACGGCTAACAATGCCGCGCCGCAGAGTGCCGAACCAACCAGCGGCGGCGTGGGGGTTCCTGCAAGGCGCATCGCAGCTGGGGCGCACAAAACGCTACAAACCAATCGGGCCTGCCGCCGACACCGCCACCGCAGTGAGCACCACCGACACCAGCAGAAATAGTGCTTTATGCTTATCGACGCTCACCCCCAGGCCGGCTGCCATGTCATCACCGAGCGTCATCGCCCGCAATTGAAACGCCATATACCCAATAGTCGGCACGATCAGCGCCAACACCAGCAGCACCGGCAGATTCCGGTCCGCGCTCGACGCCACCAGGGAACCCGTCAGCCAGGTTTTTCGCTATTGCCGCATCCGGAAATATCGGCGCGCAACAACAACCAGGTGATATAGGAATGGAGAAGGCCGTAATCATAATGCCCGATAGCACCAGCCGGAATGTGTCCATGCCCCGCCTGCTCCCCAACAACCAAATCACCACCGCAGCCAGGGTGGATCCTATCAGCGCCGCCACCGGCAGGCTCACCGCCCCCATGGTGCCGCTACCCAACACGATGATCGTCACCGCGCAGGCCGACGCGCCCTGGGAAATCCCCAACACGTCCGGGCTGGCCAGCGGGTTCCGGGTCACCGACTGGGTGAGCGCACCTGCCAACCCCAACGCCAACCCGACCGCTACCGCCGCCACGGCGCGATGCAGCCGCCACTTGAGCACCACCGTGCGTTGCAGCCGCGTACCACCACCCATAAATACCTCGAATACTTTTTCGAGAGTAATGGGGTGGTCGCCAATCGTAATGCTCGCCGCAAACGCCAACACCGCGGCAAGAACCAACACCATTGACCACAATAATTCGGGAATGTATCACCCTCACAGGGCCACCAACTTCCGCTGCGCCAACAAATCCAACACAAACGGGGCGCCCACACCGGCCAAAACAATACCCACCTGCAACTCGCCGGGCCGCGCAATCACCCGACCTAATATATCCGCCAACAGCACCAAAATCGCACCACCCAACGCGGAATACGGCAATAACCAGCGGTAATCCGGTCCAGTCACCACCGAATCACATGGGGGATAATCAGGCCCTAAACCCGATCGGGCCTGCACCCGCCGTCGCGGCGCCCGCCAGGAGCGCTAATAATCATGCCCACCAGCCGGGCGCGCCGGGTATCCACACCCATGGATGCGGCAATATCATCACCCAGGTTCAACACATTCAACTGTCTGGCCGTCACCAGCGCGGCCACCACACCCACAATAATGAACGGGGCAACCCCCATAAAAACCGTCACATCCCGGCCGGCAATCGAACCCGCGTTCCAAAACCGCATATGGTCGAGACTGTCATCGTTCGTCAACACAATGGCGCTCGTCATGGCGCTCAACACCGCCGACAAGGCCGTGCCGCCCAACAAAATACTCACCGGGTTAATGCCGCTGAACGAAAACACCATGATAGTAGCGATAATGGCGCCCACAAACGCCGCAATAACAGTCCCGGCAACACTGGTGACCTGCAAAAAGGTAAACGACACCACCACGGCAAACGCGGCACCAGCATTAATACCGAAAATACCGGGGTCGGCCAGCGGGTTTCGGGTATGGCCCTGGATCAGCGTGCCGGCGGTACCCAAGGCCGCGCCGACAATAATGCCGAGAATAGTGCGGGGAATCCGAAGATCATGCGAATAACCGCGGCATCGGCTGCATCAATATCGACACCATTCACCATATCCACCAGGGCACTCAAAGCAATGGTGCGGGTACCAATGACGATACTCGCCACCACCAGCAGCGCAAGCACCCCTAGAAGGAGAAAGAGTCCACTAAGACGTCTATTAAGCACTATTGCAACTTTAGTTAATCCTAAGCTACATTCAAAAGAATGAGTAATAAAATTTCGCGCCGGGGCTTCCTGGGCCTGGTTGCAGCAGGTGCGGTCGCCTCTGTCGGCGTGCTTGCAGCATGCGGCAAAACCAATAGCACCAACGAAGCAGCCAATACTTCCGAGGCCACCGGCGACACCCAACGGGTGGTGGCACTCAACACCGGCCAGCTCGATAACCTCCTCATGCTGGGTATCGTCCCCGTGGGTGTCGCGGCCGCGAAAGGGGCCGAACTCATACCCCAATTCATCAAGGACAAATTCGGTTCCCAATACGATCTAGACAGCATCACTAACCGCGGGCTCCCGCCAAACCCCCAACGTTGAGGCGATCAGCAAGCTGGAACCAACTCTGATCTGCGCCAACGAACGCACCGACGAAGAAATCCTCACCAACCCGCGATATCGCGCCCGTGGTGACCGGCAAAGGCGGCGGCGAAAACTGGAAAGACGACCTGGCCACCATCGCCGAGGCCGTGGGCAAGAAAGACGAGGCGAAGAAGCTTCTCGACGCCTACCTTGCAGACGCCGCCGACTTCAAAGGAAAACTCCCAGCCGAAGTACCAACAGTGTCATTCCTGCGTACCAAAGACGACGCATTCCAGGTGTATGGCACAAACTCCATGGCCGGCACCGTGGCCGCCGACTGCGGACTCGCCCGGCCGGAATCGCAACAATTCACCGACAAAGCCGGCAAGGATCTCTCCGCCGAAGTCCTGGACCAGGCCGATGCCGACTGGATTTTCTACGGGGTCCAATCCGGGGCGCCCTCACCGGCGGACACGCCGCTCTGGCCCAGCCTCAAAGCGGTCACCGACAACCATGCGGTCGAAGTCGACTACGAATCCTGGTATTTGAACGCCTCCCTACTGTCCGCCCAAATCATATTGGAAGGTCTGGGCAAAGTCCTGTCATAACAGGGTAAATTGTTCGCCCACCTGGGGCGATCCTGCGACACGGGCACACAACCTACGCATAATCGTGGGTTTCCGGCCCGACTTGTGCCAGGTGGTTTGCTCAATGGTGCAATCCAAGGTGAGCTCCGGGCCGTGGCTGGCCACAAACCCCGTGACTTGCCGCACCTGCTCATCGGTGGCCTTAATGGCATGCGATGTGCCATCAATCATAAGGAAAATCGTATCCGACGACCCCTGAAAACCATCAAATTGGAACACATCTTCGATGGTTTCGGTGACGACTCTTTTCGTCTTAAACCCGTGATAAGACCCGCCGCATGCCCATATTGCCCGAATAGGTTGATAGTATCTGTTCCGCACTGCCGCAGCGCAACACTGAAACTATGATGCCGCTTCGCCATAACGCTTGCGGCATTCGCCAAGGGGCGCTGCGCAGCATGCGGCAGGCTGGTGAGGCTGCGGGAATCGTCGAAAAGCGTATTGACGACCGTGCGAAGCGCAACATCATCAATATCGTGCACCACAAAATCCAACTCCACATCGGCCGAATCCTTAGGGCGGGGCGCCGCCGCAAGCCTAAACCCATCATGAGTTGCCGTAAACACCAGCGGGCGGGCATACGACCCCTGCGCACCCATGGCCTCAGCCTGGGCCTTTGCCGTAGCAGTAATGGCGGTAGCAATATTGCCGACCAGAGACGCAAACTCGGGGGCCTGAAGCGAACCAGTGGTGAAAATCGCCTCAGCGCGTTCGGAAACAGTCATATCAAAGCACCTTTCTTCTCGCGGGAAAGTTTAATGCACGCCACCCCCGATAATCCCGAATGACGCAAACCGTATAGTGGGCCGCAACCACGCTAAATCAATAAAGCCACGCATAATGGGCCTATCCTATTGGTTATTTTGGGGGTACTGTAGGAAGACGCAAGCCCACCAATAGGAAGGACAACAGCATGGCAACTACCCCAGTCACCGAATCCGGCGTCTACACCAACACCTACACCGACCTACCGATCTCCAAGGAAGCCACCACCTCCCGCGTCCTCGTCAATAACGATGTATTGCGGCACGTCATGTTCACCATGGATACCGGACAGGTCCTCACGGAGCACACCTCCACCCGGGCCGTCATCGTCAATATCCTCGAAGGCCGATTCCGGTTCACCATTAACGGCAAAGACAACGAAGTCGTACCCGGCGACGTCATTTACCTTGCACCCAATGAACCCCATGCGGTAGAGGCCCCGCACCCTCCCCGCATGTCGCTCACGCTCGTCGTGGTGTAGGCGAGGAGGCACAAAAATGAATGCTGGTGCATCGAGGGCACCAGCATTACCACTAAAACCTCACGACTAACGCACCGTCACCGAACTGCCCAGCAGCGGGAACGTGCCCGTCGTGCCGGAAATAGTGCCCAGCTCACGGCGCACCATAGAATCCGGGCCCACATCCGCCCCGGTCGACACCTCGGCGGTCACCGCCCACATCCCATTCTCACGCGGCTCCAACCACGGGTTAGCCACCGCGACCTCCACCACGTTATATTTCGCCGTCGCCACCGCAACACCCCGATACCGGATAATCCCATCGCCAGCATCCGCCGCCCGACTAAACGTCACCCGGTCACCATCCCGGGCCGCACCATTCTTCGTACTCACATTCCCACCAGCGGCATTCGCCACTTGCGCAATAGTGGCAGCATCAATGGTGAAATCCGGTGTCGCCGCCGGCGGCGTGTTCGGCCCCGGATCCGAAGAAAACGGGATCGGCACAAACGTTTCCTCCGCTGGATTCACCGAACCGGCACCCGCATACACATACACACCCCACTGGTCACCGGGCGTTTGGGCTGGTGGATCCACCACCAGGCGGGCGGTAAACGTGCCATCAGGGTTCATGGTTTGCGTCTGGCGGAGCAATCGACCGTCGAAAAGCTGACGGTATAGACTCCAACGTGCCGGCCGGCATCATCCATGCAATACCCCTATCATGGGGGTGCTTCCGGTGAGATTCTGGCGCATTCTCACTCGGTTTCCACCACTCGGGAAACGCCGAATACACCACAAACACCCCATTGGGGGTGCCGGGCGGCACGGGGATGGGGAACCCGCCCTTATTGGCCTGCGGATCAAACCCCGAACCATGAACCAATAACACATCACCACGATGAACCGGTCCGGTCACCGGCTCACCAGACTCCGTGGTAACAGTGATACGAGTATGTTCCTGGGCCTGATTATTATCCGGGATGGTCGGCATGCGGGTCTCGGCCGCGGCAACCAGGGGGACGGCAACAGTAGCACAAACGGTAAGCAGAACCGTCGAAAAGCCCAATGCTAGTCTCATAGTTAGTGAAGTCTAACCTAAGGAGATAACCCATGGGAAGCCCCAGGAACCTAGTACTCATCGGCGTATTCTGCTGCGTTTATTTTGTAGTCATGTTCTCCGGTGGAATGCTCGGAATCTTCTCACCCATCATGATTATGGTCGGCGGAATCATCAGCACCCTCATCAACGGCATCGTGGTCATGTTATACCTTGCGAAAGTGCCACAATTCGGGTCACTCACCATCCTCGGCCTCATCACCGGGCTGGGCATGATGCTCACCGGACACGTCTGGTACGTTGTCCCCACCGCCATCATCACCGGGCTCATCGGCGACACCATCGCCCGCAGCGGTAATTACCAGGGAAAACTCACCAACCCCCTGGCGTACGCCGTCTTCCAACTCTGGTCCATGGCACTCGTCGCACCCATATTCACTAACTCCGACGACTATTTCGCCGACATTGAAGCCCAAATGAAAAGCGCCGAATACGCCGACACCATGCGGCACATCTTCACCCCAACCATGATCCTCATTTGGGGTGCCACAACCTTCATCGTTTGCCTCATCGCCGGCTTCATCGGAATGCGCACCCTCAAAAAGCACTTCACCCGCGCCGGGGTAGTGTAATGACCAGCAACAACACCACCGCCAACACCACTCACGCCGCTAACAAGAGCACACTCGGCGACCCCAGCAGCCCCCGCACCAATATTGATGCCCGCATTAAGCTGCTCTACCTCATTGTCTGCAATGTGCTGGTCATGGGCCTTAACACCCGATCAACTCTCTGGCCTATCATCATCTGCCTGGGGATACTCATTGCCTGCGACATGTCCCGGAAATTTTTCCTGGGATACCTGGCCATTATTCTCATCAGCTTTGGGGCAACGCTACTCCCCGGGGTGCCGGGCATGAATAACTGGCTTGGGGTGGCCCTCGGCATTGTCGGCTATTGGGTGCTGCGCTTCACCGTCAGCCTGTCTGTGGCCATATGGATGTTCAGCACCACCCGCATCAGCGAATTCACCACCGCATTCCACCAAATGCGGCTCCCCAATATGATTGTGATTCCCCTTAGCGTCATGTTCCGATTCTTCCCCGTCGTCATTGACGAAATGCGGGGAATCGTCGAAGCGATGAAACTGCGGGGCTACCAAAAACCCTGGCTGCACCCCATACGCACCGCCGAATACATTGTGGTGCCCCTGCCTCTGCGGTGGCTCGCATCGCCGACGAGCTCGCAGCCGCAGCCCTCATTCGCGGGTTAGGGGCGCCGGGCCGACCAACGCAGCTGTCTACCCACAGGTTTGGGGCGTGGGATGCGGTGATGGTGCTGGCCATTCTTGGTTTTATTGGCCTGACGATTGCGCAACGATCATAACGGGAACTGGAGGTAATCATGGCGGACACCAGCGCAGATACGAATGCGGGAACGAATGCGGAAGCAAGCATGGTCGACATAGATAATGTCAGCGTGACCTATGCCGCGGCACCGGAACGGCCGGTGCTAGAGAACGTGAATTTCGCCCCGCAACCAGGGATTACCTTATTATGCGGCGCCAGTGGTAGCGGGAAGTCCTCGGTGTTACGGTTGATCAATGGGCTGATTCCGCATTTTCATGCGGTTACCCAAACCGGCACGGTACGGTTAGGGCCCAAACTGGTTGCGGACATGCAGCTCTACGACATCGGGAAGTTGTGCGCAACCGTGTTTCAGAACCCGTGCACCCAGTTTTTCACCACTGAGGTGGATTCCGAACTGGCATTTGCCGGCCAGAATTTCCAGGTTCCGGCGGATGAACTGCGCAGACGATCAGCCGCAGCATTGCGGGATGTGGGGATCGCGGATTTGGCTGGGCGGTCGCTGCGCACTTTATCAGGGTGGGCAGGTGCAGAAGGTGGCGCATGCCCAAGCCGTGGCGCAAAACCACCCCGATCATATTATTTGATGAGCCCACTTCCAACCTGGATCCGGCGGCAATAACCGAGTTTGCGGCGCTCTTGGGTCGGCTGAAAGCGCAGGGTAAGACCATTATTATTGCGGAACACCGCCTGTATTTTCTCCGCGGGCTGGTCGACCAGGTGCTGCTGATTGCAGGCGGCCGGATCGCCCACACGTATACGGGGAAGGAGTTCTTCAACCTCGGCGCCAAGGCCCAAGAGTTAGGGTTGCGCACACTCGAAAAACCGCAGCTGAATCAGGTCCCTCGAGCTGTCCCCCGGCAGAGCGGGAGTGCATGTGCGTGGGGTGCAGGTGTCGTTTGCGGCAGGCGCGTGCTCGACATTGCCGACATGTGTTTCCCAGAAGGCAAGGTCACCGGCATTATTGGCCCCAATGGTGCCGGCAAAACTACCTTGGCCCGGGTGCTGTGTGGTTTGCAACGTGTGCAGGCCGGCACGGTTGAGTTTTCGGCGAAGCCGGGCCGGGCGTTCCTGGTCATGCAGGATGTGCACCGCCAACTGTTTACCGAAAGCGTTGCGCAGGAGGCGGGCCCAGAATTTTTGGCGCAGCTCGGCCTGGACCAGTTGGCGGACCGGCACCCATTGTCGCTGTCTGGCGGCCAGAAACAACGACTGGTGTGCGCCACCGCCCTCAGCATGGACGTACCAGTTTTGCTTTTCGACGAGCCAACCTCCGGCGTTGACTACCATCACCTCAAACTGGTGGCCGAATTACTCCGCAGCCTGGCGGCCGATGGGAAAACCGTGATCGTCATCAGCCACGATATTGAATTCCTCAATCACTGCGTGGACCACATTGTGCAGCTAGCACCACTTGGTTAGCGTTTTTGATAAAGCTTCTTGCGTTGGAACTTCGGGTCGGAGGTCACCAAGATGCCCAGGTTACGGAAGATGGTTTCATCCACCGAACCCAAAATGGTGGTGGTGTGCACATCGCAACCCCGGAGCTGTTTCAGCTGCTCCAGGGCCAGGCGGGAATCCTCGTTACTGGCGGCGGACACCGACAGGGCGATCAGCACCTCGTCGGTGTGCAGCCGGGGATTGCTGCTGCCCAGGTGCACCGTTTTGAGGGTTTGGATCGGTTCGATGGACTCCACCGACAACAAATGCACCTCACTATCAATGCCGGCAAGATATTTCAGAGCATTCAATAACATGGCGGCGGAGCACCCCAGAAGTTCCGAGGTGGCGCCGGTGATAATGGTGCCATCGTGAAGTTGGATGGCGGAGCCGGGCTCCCCGGTTGCGGCCTCTACGGCACGGGCGGGGGCGACTACGGCCCGCTTGTCGACGGTGATGCCGGCCTTCGCCATGATGACGGCGGCCCGATCGGATTGGGTGGAGTCGGAATTGTCCCGGGCTTCGTCGACAAGCGCCTTGAAGTAGCGGCGGATGATTTCCTGGTTACTCGCCTCCCAACAAACTTTATCGTCCACAATGCAATAGCCGGCCATGTTCACTCCCATGTCGGTAGGGGATTGGTAAGGGGTAGTGCCGGTCAGTCGCTCCAGCATGCTTTTGAGCAGGGGAAATGCCTCAACATCCCGGTTATAGTTGACGGTCTGCTCACCGTGGGCGGAGAGGTGAAAATGGTCGATGACATTGGCATCGTTCAGGTCCACGGTGGCGGCCTCGTAGGCAAGATTCACCGGATGTTCCAGCGGCAGGTTCCAAACGGGGAACGTCTCAAACTTGGCGTAGCCGGCGTTCACACCCCGGCGGTGCTCGTGATACACCTGGCTGAGGGCAGGTGGCGAGCTTCCCTGATCCCGGCCCCGGCGCGGTCACAACCACCAGGTCACGGGTGGTTTCGGCATATTCGTTGCGGCCGAATCCTTCGGGGGAAACGATTAAATCCAAATTGGTTGGGTAGCCGGGAATCACGCGGTGGCGGGCGACTTTGAGCCCCAGGCGTTGCAACCGTTCGGCGAAGGCGACGGCCAGGCGATTGTCATCTTCCATTTGGGTGATGACCACGTGTTCGACAAGGAAGCCTCGATCACGGAAGACGTCGACAAGCCGGAGCACATCATCTCATAGCTAATGCCAAGGTCGGCGCGCATTTTATGGCGTTCCAGGTCCTTGGCATTGATGCAGATGAGGATTTCCAGCTCGTCGCGTATTTGTTCCAGCATGGCGATCTTATTGTCAGGGGTGAAACCGGGAAGTACCCGGCTGGCGTGAGATCGTCGAAAAAGCTTGCCCCCATTTCTAGATAAAGTTTGCCACCAATTTCGGCGCGGCGCTCCTTGATGTGTTGGGATTGCAGCTCGATGTATTTTTCCCGATCGAAACCTAACATGGAATTCTATTAAACCATAGAATTACCGGGTTTAGTATCTTTGACAGGTTCGGGCGGGTAGGGTGACCCGCCGGTCTCTAACCAGTATAAATTCACCCCGGTGGCGAAAGCTATTGCTATAAGCGCACTTCGACGGGGCACTGTTTTACCGATTTCCCAATTACCAGAGCATGAAGCTTTATTCAGCGTTCCCAAACATGACCAGTCTCTGTAAGTAAGGAAGACCAAGCTAGATAGCATGTTCTTTCTGATTTTCTACCTGTTCGTGTGGATGAGTTTCCTAGCAGCTGAATAAGCTTCCTAGATAAACTTCACAAGTATGTGTTAACAATTCCTCGCCTTCTGCAATTCAAATCCAAGCAATGGAGTGGTTTGATTAACTGGTGTAGCCGTGCATTCAGAAGTCGACATATTCCAAACAGAAGCCTGAGCTGGTACAGCAGTTCCTACAATCATTAACATCGAAGTTATTGCAACTACAAAGTATTTTTTCATATTAATCACTACACCCTTCATTAGGTTAAAAACAACCAAAACCAATTTTACTCATTTGAAAACCACTCAAGCATGTCCACAAGAAACAACGAGGCATTAAACAATGCTTCTAAATAAACAAACACCACAATATTGCAACATCACTTAAATGTAACTACAACAATAATTTACCACTTAATTTACTGTCAATAAATTAGCCATCAAAGCAAAAATTAAAAATGATATATTACCCCTATTGTAATTTAGCTCAAGTCTCAATTCCCAACATAATCAAGCAAAAGATCCCTCTTTTCGGAGAAATAAATCAGTCTCCAAATAGATATATATTTTTAATGACAAAATATATTCAATAACCGGCATAGTTGCTGCTAATGATGGCTGACTAATATGATCGTTGCTGATATACGAAGAACAACACAAATATATCTCACACTCTGCAGGCAATCCCCCATAGCCCCATGTCCATCCTTAAAAGTGCTAGTAACTTAACAGTTGATCTTTCCACTCTTTTCGGGGGTGTTTTCGCGCCCTGGCAACAGCAAGACGCAAACCCCGCAAAGCACACCACCACACAAACCCGCAGCTCAAGCATAATTTTTCCAAGAATCATTGTGAAACGTTCCATTTTTAGCCAAACGTGCCTAAACTGAAAGAAAACCAAAAAGTGAGGAGACACCATGGGTTTTTCCTGAAGGATTCTTATGGGGTGGCGCCACCGCCGCTAACCAAATTGAGGGCGCCTACACAGAGGATGGCAAGGGACTCAGTGTGCAGGATGTGCTGCCGGGAGGCGTCGTCAAGCCACCAAGTGCGGGGCCCACACCGGAATGAAGTTTCGTTGTTTTTGAACAGGTGTTTTTCTCCTGATAGAACAGAAAGAAAAACAGTCTAGGGCTGGGTGTTTATGGGTAAACGCACTCTCATCCAACAACAAGCAGTGGAATTATTCGAGCAAGGCTATGGGTATTCCACATCACTGAAGCTTACTCAGGCGTTGTAAATAACGACCCTCACCACCCGGTAACTGATCACCCCCGAAAGCATAGGAAAACGAGGCCGATAGTGTACCTATAGTAAGTGTGAAAAACAACAAAATACTCTATCGACCCCGCACCGCTGATCCTAGCACACTCACCACAGATAATCTCCTCACCCTAGCGAACATCATCACCACATCAAGGCTAGACCACCACTGCCCACCAAGTCTGGGAGTGTTCACCAGCGTGCAAATCACCATGCTCTACCTGCAAGAAAACATAAGGCAACAAGGAAGCTTTATTCAGTTGCTGGGGAAATGGGGTTCGGCTGGTGGTTGGTAGAACCCTATTCCCCCAGCAACTGAATAAGCTTCACTGGTGTCTACGGTTGAGTTCGCGGTGACGAGTTTGAAACAAGCGTTTACTCAGGCGGGGTGCCCTCATGGGGTGGTAGTGCATTCGGATCAGGGCTATCACTACCAGCATGAGTCCTGGCGTGGGGTACTTGACATGTTTGGTGGTATCCAATCAATGTCGCGGAAAGGTAATTGTTGGGATAACGCGGTGATGGAAAACTTTTTCGGCCATATGAAAGCGGAAATGTTCCATGGGCGGTGTTACACCAGCACAGATGAGTTAGTCACCGCTATCAGTGAGTACATTACCTGGTACAACACTCAAAGGCTGCAAGGAGTACTCGGTGGGCGTACCCCGATCCATGCCAGGTATCAAGCACTCGTGGTATAAATAACCCAAACAGAGAGGAAAACAACAATCCAAAAAAACCACGACAGTTCAAACCTCCAACAGATGAATAAACTTCCAAACAAAGACCAAGGAATCCCCCTGTTAAACCAGTAAAAATGGTTTAACAAGGGGATTAACCAGATCCACTATGCAGTTGAATGGTCTACTGCCTATTGTGAATAGGTATGGTGAATCCCATCCACTTTTTGTATCCTCCGAAACAAGACTATTCGGACAATTGACATGACACGAAGGCTAACATCCTACAACAACCATCCCTAAACTAGATTTCCCATTACTATGCTAGTGGAAAACCATACCCACACCGAGGGAGAGCCCTACCATGGTGAGGATAGAAAGCACTATCGCAACTACCAAACGGATACGGTTGTTCATTTTGCCGTCTAATTTGAGTGCCACATAGCAACCAAATGACAAACCTAATCCACTCATTATGCCAGAATAAAGAGATGCACCCAACTTCCATTGGAGAACAAACTGTGTTATTAAAATAGAAATTAAACTGCCTCAACAAGTACTACAATCCCAAAAAGTATCAGGTTTTTGAGTCCTTGGTTCAAGGTTAACTTCTCATTAGCCACATATGGTAATTTTGGCATTACAATCACTCCTTATAAACTTATGCCGAAATAACACTGATAATCTCTGGATTAGAGATCTACATAGATGTTGAGCAAATACGATCAAAACTCCAAAGTTAGTTATTCCAAAATACAACTACTCCTTGACAAAGAAAACAATGCAGATAATCCATCTTAAACATCGAAGCTTATTCAGCATTCCCAAACATGGCTAGTCTCTGTAGGTAAGGAAGACCAAACTAGATAGCATGTTCCTTCTGATTTTCTACCTGTTCGTGTAGATGAGTTTTTCCAGAGGCTGAACAAGCTTCATCCATTACTTATCAACATAGCTGCCTTAATCAGAATGGGCAATCTCCGAACGAGAGAGATTGACGATTACGTTAAATAAATCATTAGTTATTCGGGTTCCAGCATTATACTTCGATGTTCCTCCTCGGTGTATCGCATAGATAACAGCCGTATCATCCATTACAGGTGAACCTGACTGGCCGCCAAAGGTATCAGTTACATAACGAACTTCTTTGTCGTTTAATGCCGTAATTTTATTACGACCCTTCCAAAGAGTATTTTTCTCTTTATCTGTAGGGTACCCAATTACTGTGGCAAATTTTCCCTGCAATTCCTCATTACCAAGCACTTTCATGCCAAACCAACCGACTTCGTTACCTACAGGAATATTTAGTTTAATAATACCCCAGTCTTTTCCAGTTTCTCCCAGCTTTTTATCACGCCAAATTTGCACCGCTTGCGCCGTTGGAAAAACTGCCGAATCCGCATTCAAACCAGGAGTGAATTTAATATCTGACACATCTTCAGTAAGACAATGTCCAGCCGTAAGGACAGTATCACTGCTAATAAGTGCTCCTGTGCAATTATCCTTCTTATCACCTAAGATAGTGAAATCAATTTTTCCTATCCAACGATAGGGAGCTCGTGTAGTGTCATTAATTAACTGCTCAGTATCGAATCCAATTGCTTGTTCTAACACCCAGTGTGTCCCTTGTGACGAGGATGTAGAATTAGAACCAATAGGATTTAATAGAGATAAATTCTCAATCGGATTGTTGATGTCTTGCTTGCCTCTAATAATACTATACCCAACAGGCAAAATTTGATCATCAGATGGAATTGGGTCGGAGTTAGCGATGTTTGCTGGTAATAATGCCATCGCAATGATAACCCCAAAAGTTCTCTTTGATAATTTTTCATTTGAATATTAATAGACATTACCATTATTCTCTATATCGAATATTAAAAGCTTATTCAGCTGCTGGGAAAATCCATCTGCACCAACAGGTGGAAGATCAGAAATAATATACCATCTAGCTTGTTTTTGTTATTTCTGGAAACTAGCCATGTGTGGAGAGGCTAAATAAGCTTCATTTAAAAATGGTTGAGAATTTGAAGACCATTCAGCCATTGAAAAGACAATCCGACTTCCCAACAGCTGAATGAACCCTTTTATAGCGCCTACTAGTTGTTACGACGGAAATTAATAATCAAATATTATCTGCGCGCAAAACATGAGGACAAATATTGACCAAGCGGAAAGAACAATTGCTGCGACAATACGGATGGGATTACTTACTTTACCATCCATCCTTAACGCAGCATAGCAACCAAAGTGCCAGGCCAAGGCCTTCAACCACCCCATCATATGATGGATTTTCCAGGATGAAGCAGAATAGAAAAAAGAATGTACACAAGATTTGTGCCAAAGGGCACCACAATCCCATATAATGTCAGAATACTCAAAGCTGAATTCAATGTCAGCTTGTTTAAACTATACTCTGATTTTGACACTTTAGATAACTCCTTATCATGCGAAACCAATTTCAGCTACCGGGCAATACAGATAGATAAACCATTTTTGATTCCATATTCACATAGACTAATTGTGTTAAGAAATAGGAACCTATGTTAAATAAAATCTACAACTTAATTCCTCTCGGTTCCAAAATTGAACGACCATGCAAATGGAGAATCTGAACCATTATCCTCTGTGATTAATTAAACACATCCACGTACTGAAATTCATCCCGTAAGATTGATAAGAAATAATCAAAGCAATCATACTGCAAGCAGTAAATTATTGAGGCATATTATCTACTTGCAGTTGCCAAGAAATAGACCTATTTCTTGGCAACTGCAAAAAGATGAATCCGATTTCCCAGCAGCTAAACGGATCTCACAACGAAAGATTACTTATCTTCACAGTTGTCAAGTGCAATATTCAAGGGAACTTCTGTGATCAAGCCACCAACGAGTCCTGCGGGTGGGTCAACGTATGTCGCGACAGTCCACAACGCACGATTACCACGCTGAACCCACTTCAAAACATTGCAGTTTCGTTCATCAGTAAATCCTTTTGTTTCTGATGCCATCTCGGCCTTCAGATCATTAACATTAATCGAGTTTACGTACTTGTCATTTTTGTAACCAGACAATTCACCAGTTTCCCGGTTAAGGATTGAGGTGTATTTGTCACCATTTTCTAATTTTAATGTTTCGATAACTTTGCCATCTCGTTCCTCAACTGTGCGGTTTTTCCTTTTGGTCACTTACTACTTTCTTTGACGCAATACTCTTAGGATTTTTCCTGCGCATGAGATGCAGTTGGTGTGACAATCATGCTGATCAACAGGAACGCAACTGTTCCAATTTGTGTAAATTTTTCGCATTATTTTTACTCCTTACGTAATGCGAATCTCTGGATACATAAGCAACAATAGCAGATATCATTCAATGTTTAAGTTGATAATTCTCCATCAAACGGAGATGACAATACATATATACGTATCATCTATTATTCAGACAATAGGTAGTAGCACTATTACGATCTGGCATTTTGTAATTTAAATATGTAATATTGATAAAGTATTTAACAAAATAATTAAATGACGTAAGGCGATTATTAAATCCACTAACCGACTTGGATAGGATAATTTTATTACTAAATGCCCTCAAGTGAGGGTGATTGTTTCGTCAGGGAGTTTTATTCAGTCGCTGAGGAAATATGATCCGGCTTCCCGCCAATGACCGTTCTCCGGAAAAGAAAAAGACAAGGTAGATGACGCTCTGATTTATCTTCTATTAGTGCGGTTGGTTTCCCAGCAACTGAAGTAAGTTTCTCCGATCCAAAATCAACACATCTGCACCCGTAGATAAAAACGGGTGACGCGGCTCGCCCCCGCGGTCGTCCCCGGTCAAAGCGGGATCCCCTTTCCCGATGATCTAGAAAGCTGCATGGTAAAGGCAGACTCGGGCATGCCACACTGGGCGGTGTGATTTTATTAGTTTTCTAGGCATCCCAGTCCTGACTGAAGCGAATAATACCCGTACAGTGCACGGAAAAGCGATCGACCAACCGACCGACGAAAGAACCTTGAAGGAGCTTCGCCGGCTGCTTTCCTGTCCATCACGGGCAGGGGGCACCCTGCTCACTCACGCCCTCCCTCTGAAAGGAGCAGGGGTCAGCCCGTTGGTGCGTCGTTAAGCTTCCTTGCTGGTTGCCTGGTCGGCAGATTGCTTCTCTGCTTCTCCTTCCACTTCCTTTTCCTCTGTCTCCTCGATGCCTGCGATGGCTGCGGCAAGCCCGAGCTCATCATCGTCGTCAAGTTCACTGCGCTGGATCGTGCCTTTCGCAAGCTTGTCGATGACCAATGCGATAGCACCATCGCCGGTAACGTTGCAGGCGGTGCCGAACGAGTCGATCGCAATATACGCGGCAATCATCAACGCCACCTGGTCGTCGTTGAACCCCAGGCTGGCGCTCAGCAACCCCACCGCGGCCGTAATCGCGCCACCTGGCACGCCCGGCGCGGCCACCATGGTGACGCCCAGCATGAGGATGAAGCCCACGGCCATGCCCAGGGGAATGTGCATGCCGTCCATGAACATGACGGCGAACGCGAAAAGCGTGATCTTCAGCATCGACCCCGACAGGTGGATTGTTGCACACAATGGGATGACGAAGCCGGCGACGGATGCGGACACCCCGTTTTTGCGGGTGCATTCGTAGGTGACGGGGATGGTTGCGGCCGACGAGGAGGTGCCCAGGGCGGTGAAGTATGCGGGCATCATGTTTTTCAGGCTGCGGAATGGGTTTTTGCGCACGATGGTCCCGGCGATGCTGTATTGGACAATCAGCATGATGAATGAGACAACAATGGCGAGCACCAGCACCTTCGAGAATGCGGAGAGCACGTCGACGAGTTTGCCGTTCATGCCGAGGAGAGGAACAGGCCGAAAATGTAGACAGGCAGCAGGGGGATAATCATGACGGTGATGACTTTCATGACTACGCGCCGCAGGTCGGCAACCCCACCGTAGAGGGTGTCGGATTTGACGCTGGTCATGGCGACGCCGACAACGAAGGCGAGGATGAGGGCGGTCATGACCTCCATGGGTGCTGGCATGTCGACCTTGAGGTAGGGCTCTAGGGCGCCTTTTTCAATGTCGCCGGTTTGAACGCTTTCTTGGCCGGCGAGGAGGACGGGGTAGAGGACGGTGGCCAGCCCCCAGGAGATCAGGCCTGCTACCAGGGCGGAGAGGTAGGCGATGGCGGTGGTGACGGCTAACCATTTGCCGGCGCCGCGGCCCAGACCGGCGATGGCTGGGGTGATGAGGGCGAAGATGAGGACGGGGACGAAGAATCCGAGGAAGTTACCGAACAGGCCGTTGAAGGTGGCGAAGACGCGGGCGAGCCATACGGGGAAGAAGAAGCTGCATGCGATGCCGAGAATGATGGCCACAATGATTTTGAAGAGCAGCGATGAGGTTATTCGCTTAAAGTCCATGATGGATAGCTCCTTGTGTTGGGTATTTTGGTCAGGTTATAACCTAATTGGTGCACCACACATTCTCCTATTTTGTGTTAGCCATATCGCATTATTGGTTTTGGTTTGCAGCATGTTTACGGCACGTCTGCGGTGTGTTGCTGGTGCGCTGGTGGCATGTTGGTGGCGTGGTTGCGGCACGGTACAGTGGTGTCCATGGTCGTTCTTGGATGTGTTCTTGCTGCTCTTGCTGTGGTGTTGGTGCTGGTTGGCGTGTTGGCGTGGACTCGTCATTTGCCGGGGAATAAGTATGTGGGTATTAAGGTGCCGGAGGTGCGGGAATCCCGGGAGGTGTGGGATGCGGTGCACCAGTTTGCCGGCCCATTGTGGTTGGCGTCCGGGGTGGCGATGGCTGTGGCCGCGGTGCCACCGTTTAGTGGTGTGAGCTGGTTGTTGATTATTTCGCTGGTGGGGGTTGCGGCGTCGGTGTACTTTTTTGGTTTGGGTTCGAGCATGGGGGCGCGGGCCGCCGGAGTGTTGGTGCAGGAAGAGTCGTCGGGCGGCTGCTGCGGTGGTGACAGCAGTGATACTTCCGACGCGGCGCCCGCGCCCCAGGTTGATTTTGATGCGTTACGACGTGCGGCTGGTGCCGCCGACGCGTAATCGGTTGCGCGGGATCATGACAGGGGCTAGAATTTTTAAGCTATGAACACGATGAAGAAACTTTGGTGGTGGCGCGCTTAATAGCGGGCCAACTTTAGTGACTTCATCATTCAGGCCCAATAACCACAGCTGACCACAGCGGCGATGGGCCTGTGAGGGAACCTGACCCGCATGAAGGAGGTTCCCGTTACCATGACTCATCCTCGTCCTACCCTGATTGATGCTTATTTCGGCGAGTATGGCGGCCAATATGTGCCCGAGGTGTTGTATCCGTCGCTTGACCAGTTAGAACAAGCGTATGTGGATGCGCTGAATGATCCCGAGTTCCTGCGGGAACTTGACGACCTGCGCCGGAATTATTTGGGGCGGCCCACCCCCATCACCGAGTGCGCTAACCTGCCGCTTTCCGGGAACGCCCGGATATTTTTGAAGCGTGAGGATCTGCTGCATGGCGGCGCCCATAAGGGAAATCAGGTGCTTGCGCAGGCGTTATTAGCGAAGCGCATGGGCAAGACCCGGCTTATTGCCGAGACCGGTGCGGGGCAGCATGGTATGGCCACCGCCATGGTTGCGGCGCTCATGGGCATGGAGTGCACCATTTATATGGGGGCGCGGGATGTGGCCCGGCAACAGCCGAATGTGTATCGGATGCGGCTGATGGGGGCGAAGGTGGTGCCGGTTTCAAACGAGCACGGTGAAGCGTTGTCCGACGCTATTGATGTGGCGTTGGCGGATTGGGTGGAAAGCTTAGGAACCACCCACTATTTGTTGGGGACGGCCGCCGGCCCGCACCCGTTCCCAAAGTTGGTGAAACAGTTCCAGAAGGTTATTTCGGAGGAGTCCCGGCAGCAAATGCTGGAGCGCACCGGCCGGCTGCCGGATATGGTAGTGGCGTGTGTCGGTGGGGGTTCGAACGCCATTGGGGCGTTTGCCGAATATTTACCGGATGAGGAGGTGCGGCTCATTGGTGTGGAACCCGCCGGTGAGGGGCTGGATTCCGGGAAGCATGGTGCACCATTGAACCGCGGCAAGGTGGGGGTTTTGCACGGGTCGAAATCGTATGTGATGTTGGGCAGCGATGGTGAGGTGATGTATTCGCATTCGGTGTCGGCCGGCCTGGATTATCCGGGGGTTGGGCCGGAGCACGCTTATCTGTTGGATAGTGGCCGGGCCGAGTATGTGGGGATCACGGATGCGGAGGCGTTGCAGGCGTTTCGGATGCTCAGCCGGTATGAGGGGATCATTCCGGCGTTGGAGTCGTCGCACGCGCTCGCGTATGCGTTGAAGCTGGCGGAGCATGCGGATCCGCAGGGGGAGCCGCTGAATATTTTGGTGAATTTGTCGGGCCGGGGCGATAAGGATGTGGATTATGTGCGGAACATTTTGGGGGATTTAGCGGCGGAGGATCCGGCAACCACAAAGGTCACGGACCCGCATGTGGCGGAGGTGTTGGAGAAGATGACCGACGAGTCGAATGCCCGGGAGGGTGTGGGTCGGTACGCGCACCATGATGATGAGCAGGTGGGGGAGTAGGCATGATTCAGGTGATTCGGATTCCGGTGCGCTACCACGAGGATGCGTCACTGCTTTTTGCGCATCTTGGTGGGGTGGCCCGGCCGGACACGCTGCTTCTGGAGAGCGCGGATATTGAGTCGAAGAAGAACACCGGCTGCATTGCGGTGCTGGAGGCTGCGGCCCGGGTGACGTGCCACGGCCAGACGGTGACGGTGGCGGCATTGACCACGGCTGGCACCCATATTACCGAACGATTGTGCGACCAGTTGGGGGAGTTTGTGTCTGGTCGTGACGAACAGCCGTTGGTGGCCACGTTCGAATTCCCACCGGTGGCGGTCACCGACGAACGAGAACGATTGCGGGCAATCAGTAACGTGGAGGTGCTCCGCCAACTCCAGCAGCACGCCGACTACCAGGGCGAGGTGTTGCCGCTGCTTGGCGGCGGGTTCGCCTTCGACTACCTGGGCACCTACGAGCAGCTGCCACCGGTCGCCGACGGGCCGAACACGTTCCCCGACTACCAGTTCCTGCTGGCCGAAACCGTGCTCACCATCGACCATTTGACCAAGGAAGCGTTCGTGGAATCGCTGAACCCGGCGTCGGCAGGCGAATGGGCGGCACGCATCGCCGACACCCCACCCAGCTTTACGACGAACACGCCGGCGGGGGCGGCGTCGCAAAGCACGGAACCGCTCACCGTACAAGCCAGCATGGACGACGCCGAATTCCGTGGCCACGTGCGTGACATGCAGGAATACATCCACAACGGGGATATTTACCAGGGCATGCCCGCCCGCATGTTCACCACCGACTGCCCCGACGCGTTCGCCGCCTACCGGGCGCTGCGGGACACCAACCCCAGCCCCTACATGTTCTACCTGCACGGACCCGACTATGAACTATTCGGCGCCTCCCCGGAATCCAACCTCAAATTCGACGCCGCCAGCCGGCTCGTGCAGGTCTACCCGGTGGCGGGCACCCGGCCGCGCGGCACCAACCCGGAGCTGGACATCCGCGCCGAACTGGAAATGCGCACTGACAGCAAAGAAGTCGCCGAACACACCATGCTGGTCGACCTGGCCCGCAACGACCTGGCCCGGGTGGCGGTCCCCACCACCCGTAAAGTCGCCGACCTGCTCCAAGTCGACCGATACTCCCGGGTGATGCACCTGGTCAGCCGGGTCACCGCAACCCTCCACCCCGACTTTGATTGCCTCGACGCCTACCGGGCGTGCATGAACATGGGCACCCTGACCGGCGCCCCGAAACTCCGCGCCACCGAACTCTTACGGCAAGTCGAAGGCCGCCGCCGCGGCTCCTACGGTGGGGCAATCGGCTACCTCAAGGGCGACGGCTCCATGGACACCGCCATAGTGATCCGCTCCGCATTCGTCCGCAACGGGACCGCAATCGTGCAGGCGGGCGCCGGGGTGGTGCGGGACTCCCAACCACAATCCGAAGCGAACGAAACCCTGCACAAGGCATACGCCGTGCTCACCGCGATCGCTAACGCACAAGGGAAGAAAGTAGAGGTACTGCGATAATGCCCGCCACCCCAGCCCCCCACGAAACGCATGTAGTCATGATCGACAACCAAGACTCGTTCGTCTACAACCTAGTCGATGCGTTCGCGGTCGCCGGCTACCGCCACACGGTATTCCGCAACACCATCCCCGTGGCCGACGTGCTCGCCACAAACCCCCGACCTCATCTGTCTCTCCCCGGGCCCGGGCACCCCCGCGACGCCAACAACCTCATGGGCATCCCTCGCCGCCGCCCTCGACCACAACATTCCCGTGCTCGGCATCTGCCTCGGCTTCCAAGCACTCCTCGAACACTTTGGCGGATCCGTCCGCCCATGCGGGCCAATGCATGGGGTCACCGACATTATGGAACTCACCGAAGCCGGCCTTACCAGCAAGCTTTTCGACGGCCTCACAGTCGACGCCGGGCCCGAAAACAACTTCACTGGAACACAAGTTCCCATCGCCCGCTACCATTCTCTCGGCTGCCTCACCACCGAAATCCCCACCAACCTCACCCCACTCGGCACCTCACAAGCCACCACCGGCCCCGTCGTCATGGCAGCCACCACCAACACCACCGAAGGCGCGGCAATCGGACTGCAATTCCACCCAGAAAGCATCCTCAGCCCCCACCGGCCCCATCATCCTCGACCGGTGCATCACCGCCCTCCTCAACCAGCACTAACCACCACCAACAAAACCAGAAAGAACCAGCATCATGGACCTCATCGACAACCTCATCACCTACCTCACTAACCCCAACCCCACCGCCGACGAAGCCCAAGCCGCTTTCGAACCCTCACCAACGGCGACTACTCCGACATCCACATTGCCGCCCTCCTCGCCACCCCTCAAAGCCCGCGGCGAAACCGCAGCCGACATCACCGGCGCCGCCCGTGCCTTCCTCAAAGCAGCACGGCCCTTCCCAATCACCGGCGCCGGCGTCCTCGACACCGCCGGAACCGGCGGCGACGGCGCCAACACCATCAACATCTCCACCGGCGCCTCCCTCATCGTCGCCGCCGGCGGCTGCCGCGTCGTCAAATGCGGCAACCGATCCGTCAGCTCCCGCTCCGGCTCCGCCGACGTCCTCGAAGCCCTCAACATCCCCCTCGACCTCAACCCCGAACGAGCCGTCCACCAAGTCGAAGCCTCCAACTTCACCTTCCTCTTCGCCCCGCTTACCACCCGGCCGTCGCCCACGTCATGCCCGTACGACGCGCCCTCCGCATGCCCACCATCTTCAACACCCTCGGGCCGATCCCTCTCCCCGGCGCGACCCGCCCTCCAAATCATGGGCATCGCCAACCCCGACCTGGGACAAATCATCGCCGAAGTGTTCCTCGAACTAGGGCGCGAACGAGCCCTCGTCGTCCACGGCTCCGGCGTCGACGAAATCGCCGTCCACGGGCCCACCACCATATGGGAACTCCGCAACGGCACCATCACTAACTACACCATCACCCCCGAAGACCTCGGGCTTTTCCCGGCACCCCCTCGCCGAACTCGCCGGCGGCGACGGCTCGGAAAAACGCCGCCATCCTCCGCGAAATCTTCGCTGGCCGCGGCACCCGCCCAACGCGACGCCCTCGCCGCCTCCGCCGGCGCCATGTTTTATCTCCACGACCGCACTCCCACCATGCGGGAAGGCGCCCAACTCGCCCTCCGGCTCCTCGACGACGGCACCGTCGCCACCTGGCTCCGCACCCACGAAGAGGCAAACTATGCATAACCACACCCCCGAAACCACGCCCACCATCCTCGCCGACATTGTTCGGGCCCGACGCACCCACCTCCCCGACATTGCCCGCCGAATCCGCAACATTCCCGAACCACAGCCCTCAACCCGAAGCCTCTACCACAGCCTCAAGGCCGGGGGTGCCTTCATCATGGAATGCAAATCCGCATCCCCATCCCTGGGGCTCATCCGGGCCGACTACAACCCCAGCGCAATCGCCCAAATCTACTCGCAGTACGCGGCCGGTATCTCCGTGCTCTGCGAACCCGAACGCTTCGGTGGCGACTACGACCACCTGGCGGCAGTGGCCGCCACCACGCACCTTCCCGTCCTCTGTAAAGACTTCATTATCGACCCCATCCAAATCCGGGCCGCCCGCCACTATGGTGCCGACGCCATCCTTCTCATGCTCAGCGTCCTCACCGATGCGGAATACCGCACCCTCGCGGCCGAAGCCCACCGGTGGAACCTGGACATCCTCACCGAAGTCATCACCGAGACCGAGGTGGCGCGGGCCATAAACCTGGGGGCAAACATTTTTGGTATCAATAACCGAAACCTCCACGACCTCAGTATCGACCTCACCCGCACCCCCACGCTGGCGCGGCACATCCCCGATGACGCCGTCATCATCTCCGAATCCGGCATCCGCAATAACGCCACCGTCCGAACCCTCAAACCGTATGTTCACGGATTCCTGGTTGGCTCCCAACTCACCAGCCAACCAAACATCGACTATGCCGCCCGGGAACTCATCTACGGAACCACGAAAATCTGCGGTCTCACCAGCCCGGCCGCTGCCCAAGCCGCCCGCGCCGCCGGCGCCACCCACGGCGGACTCATTTTTGAACAAGCCTCACCACGCGCCATCACCCCTACTACCGCCCGCACCATTATCGCCGCGGAACCCGGCCTGAAATTCGTGGCGGTGTCCCGAAGCACCAGCCCGGAAGAATGGGCGGAGCTGGCGGCAATCCCCGGAATCGCCGCGCTGCAAATCCACAGCCCCTACCAGGGCAGTACTGATGCCGAACACGCGCTCATCGACACCATCCGGCAGGCCACCGGCAACCGGGCGGAAATCTGGCGGGCCGTCTCCATGACCGGCCCAACTGGCACCGCCGGGACCGCTAACCAACCAGGCGAATCCGACCAGGCCGGGCCAGCCAGTCAGGCGGAGGCCGGCCAGGAGTGGGCCCGAGCGGTAGCTGACCGCGTCGACAAGCTTGTTCTTGACGCCGGCGATGGTGGCAGCGGCACCAGCTTCAATTGGGAAACCATCCCCGCCGAGCTTGCCGGAAAAACCCTGCTTGCCGGCGGCATTAACCCGCAGAATCTCGCCGAGGCGCTCGCCGCGGGAACGACCGGGCTGGATCTTAACTCGGGGTTTGAATACGCGCCGGGGAAGAAGGACACCGGGGCGCTTAATAGCGCTTTTGATATTATCCGCGCATACTATCCGCATGATCCGCGGGCATAAGGAAGGACAATAAGCATGACATTATTGCCAGCATATTTTGGGGAGTTTGGGGGGCAGTTCGTGCCAGAATCCCTCATTCCCTGCACTTGACCAGTTAGAACAAGCATTCGTTGATGCGCAGAATGATCCAGAATTCCATAAGGAATTTGCTGGTTATTTGCGGGATTATTTGGGTCGGCCAACACCGTTGACGGAGTGTTCGAACTTACCGTTGGCTGGTGCTGGCCGGGGTTATGCCCGAATTTTTCTCAAGCGGGAGGATTTGGTGCATGGGGGCGCGCATAAAACCAACCAGGTGATTGGTCAAGCGCTGCTTGCCAAACGCATGGGGAAAACCCGGATCATTGCCGAAACCGGGGCGGGGCAGCATGGGACGGCAACGGCGCTGGCGTGTGCGCTGCTCGGGTTGGATTGTGTGATCTACATGGGGGAGAAGGATGTGGCGCGGCAGCAGCCGAACGTGTACCGCATGCAGCTCATGGGGGCGAAGGTTGTGCCGGTGGATTCCGGTTCGGGCACGTTGAAGGATGCGGTGAATGAGGCGCTGCGGGATTGGACCGCAACGTTCCACGAGTCGCATTACCTGCTGGGGACCGCGGCCGGGCCGCACCCGTTCCCGACGATAGTGCGCGAATTCCACAAGGTCATTTCTGCGGAGGCCAAGGCGCAGCTGCTGGAGCGAACCGGCGGGTTGCCGGATGTGGTGGTGGCCTGTGTGGGCGGCGGTTCGAACGCTATTGGCATGTTTGCCGAGTTCATTGATGATCCCACCGTGGAGCTGGTGGGCGTGGAGCCGGGCGGTCATGGCCTGGATTCGGGGGAGCATGGGGCGACCATTAATAATGGTTCGATTGGGATTTTGCATGGGGCGCGCAGCTATGTGATGCGCACCAGCGAGGGCCAGGTCGAGGAGTCGTACAGTATTTCCGCTGGGTTGGATTATCCGGGTGTGGGGCCGCAGCATGCGCACCTGTCTGACACAGGCCGGGCCAGCTATGTGGCGGTGACGGACGCGGAGGCGTTGCAGGCGTTCCAGTTGTTGTCCCGCAAGGAGGGCATCATTCCGGCGTTAGAGTCGTCGCACGCGCTGGCCTACGCGTTGAAGCGGGCGGCCGCGGCCGAGCGCGATCAGCAGCCGGTGACCATTGTGGTGTCACTGTCGGGTCGGGGCGATAAGGATGTTGAGCATGTGCGGCGCACGCTGGAAGCACACCCGGAACTAGTATTGGAGGATATGTAATTATGGACCGTTACGCAGCTCTTTTCTCTCGCTTGTCGACGTCTCACGAGGGCGCATTTGTCCCCTTCATTATGCTGGGCGACCCCGGCCCGGAGGAGTCTTTGGAGATTATCCGCACCGTCATTGCCGCCGGCGCGGACGCCCTGGAGTTAGGGGTACCGTTCTCGGACCCGGTGGCCGACGGCCCCACGATCCAGAAATCCCACCTGCGGGCGCTCGATAATGGGGCAACGGTGGCGGGCTCTATTGCCCTCATCACGCAGGTGCGGGCGGAGTTCCCCGACATCCCCATTGGCCTGCTCATTTACGGGAACGTGCCCTTCAGCCAGGGGTTGGATAACTTCTATCGGGAATTCGCGGCGGCGGGCGCCGACAGTGTGCTCATCCCCGACGTGCCGGTGCGGGAAGGCGCACCCTTTGTGGCCGCCGCCCAGAAGGCAGGCATCGCACCCCATCTTTATTGCACCGGCCCAAGCTTTGGAAACGACCCTCGCCGGGGTGGCGAAAGCGTCGGAAGGCTACATTTATGCGATCTCTCGTGACGGCGTAACCGGCACGGAGAAGGAGTCATCCACAGTGGGTTTGCGCGACGTGGTTGCCAATATCACCCGGTTCGGCGGGGCACCGGTACTGTTAGGCTTTGGGATTTCCACCCCCCAACATGTCGCCAACGCCATTGCCGCCGGCGCTCGTGGGGCGATCACCGGCTCGGCGATCACGAAAATCATTGAAAGCCATTGCGTTGGTAACCACCCAGAACCAGCGCATATTGACAACATGGATGAGTTAAAACGGGAATTATACGATTTTGTTAGTGTGATGAAGTCGGCCACTATACTAGGGGAATGACCTCCCATAACCATACATGCAGTCGCCGGGCATTCCTGCTCGGGACGGCAACCACATTCGCAGGTGCTCTCCTGGTGGCTTGCGGCTCTTCTGGAACCAAAACCGCCGCCAACGATGTCCCGGTGGGCAGTGCAATCATCACTGGCGACGCCATTATTGCCCGGCCGGCCGCCGACGAATACAAGGTGTACTCCACCGTATGCCCCCACCAGGGATCGCCCATCACCCAGGTGTCTGGCGACACTGTAAGATGCACCCGCCACGGCTCTGTGTTCTCTATCAAGGATGGCTCCGTGATTTCCGGCCCGTCGCAGGCCGGCTTGAGCCCCAAAGAATTTAGCAAAGATGGTGACAGCATCGTGGTGAAGTAGCCCAATCACCCGATCGCCTTCAGTGACCGCCCCACCCACCTCGTGTTTACTATGAGTGAGGGAGGGTCGGTTTTTGCGACTTCAGCCATATCCTCCAGGATTCCACAAAACCTATCAATAGTCATAGTAATGTTAAGGTGGCATTATCCCACCACATTGCCATAGAATCTGGGGACACCAATAATTGGGGCACTTTACTTTTTGTCATGTGACTTTTTACCTGTAGATATTCTCACGTGAAACCACTCCCGCATTGCGCACCCACCAAACGTTTCACGTGAAACATCGCACCCCGCTTTACGACGCCTACAGCAACCCGCCACGTTTCACGTGAAACATCGAGAACCTAGTACAAACACAGGGAAACATACCCCTGACTTCCCACAACTGCCAAGCCGCTCAACCAACTCTTTGGAGAACAGGGGGCACGAAACTGGATGGCAGACCTTAAGCCAATTCAGCGCTTATTTGTATGCGCCCCACCCATCCTTCGGAATAAGCCATATGGATTCTAAAGAATATGCGGGATAAGGGACAACGCTTTCTACAAAGAAAAACTGCAGATGCAGAGAATCCTGTCTACGAAAATGCCAATGTTTCACGTGAAACACTTGAGTTTATTCAAAGCTGTTTGTGGGGATGATTATGTTGGTGGATAGTGAATTCTTGATTGGCAGAAAGCAAGCATGAGGGTGTGTCAGGTTGGGAAATCGAATGTTATTTCTCGGTGTTCAATAAATTTTTGTCGTGTCACTGGAATGGTTTCACGTGAAACATGGTGGGGTTGGTTGGTTCGCGGGTTGGCTGTTTGAGAGTGTTGTTTCTTCTCTATGAGTTGCCGGGGATTGGGGTGGGTCTTTTAATTGCGTGTTTCACGTGAAACATCAATCCTCACAACAACTGGTAGGGAGGGAGGCACACTCCAAAACCATCCCCGACAACTCAACCACCAACCCACCACGTTTCACGTGAAACAATCGCAATTACAAAATCACGAAGGGAAAGCTGCAAATAGCCGTTTGGGAAACACACCTCCCCATTTCCAACTATTCCCACGATCAGTGTTTCACGTGAAACCTCAATTGATCTTTCAAGCTGTCATACACATCGAAGCCTCAAAATCCCACAAACACATCCAAACAAATTGCCCCAATTCCAACACCCCCACGTTTCACATGAAACACCAAGCCTCAGCAACCAATAGGGGAAAGGCAACGCACCCTAAACGCTATCTCCTGCAACTCAACCATCCGATCATGTTTCACGTGAAACCACTCTTCCATATTCCGCACTCACCAAACTTACGTTTCACGTGAAACATCAGGAAGCTTATTCAGCCGCTGGAGAAATCCATCTACGCCAACAGGTGGAAGATCAGAAAGAATATGCTATCTAGCTTGTCTTTTGTTATTTCTGGAAACTAGTCATGCGTGGGGAGGTTGAATAAGCTTCCAGGAAGCTATCAAACATTAGGAAAGCACAACACTAAATAACCGACTTTCAGCAATTCAGCATTCATCCGTACAAACATGCCCCACATATTCCTCAAAACAAGCTTTATGATTTTAAACATGTAGAGAGATACCAACATTTTCTGCAAAACAGGACTGTAGTCGCAGAGGATTCTATTTACAAGCATTACCAGTGTTTCACGTGAAACGGTGAGGCTGATTCAGCGTCTCCACACATGATTAGTCTCTGGACGTTAAGGAAGACCAAGATAGATGGCATGTTCTTTCTGATTTTCCACTTGCTAGGGTAGATGAGTTTTTCCGGTGACTGAATAAGCTTCGGTGCAGGGTGATGAGAAAGATTCTATCCGTTAGTGGGATAGTTTCACGTGAAACATCAAGCAACTAAAAACTCCAACCCCCACGACAACCGGTAGGGGAGAAGTGACATGATCAAAAACCATCCCCTCATTCTTCAGCACCACGCACATCCCCACACACGTTCCACGTGAAACACCGATATGTCACCATGAATGAAATAGTGATTTCTAGGATTCCTGTTTCACGTGAAACCACTCCCACATTATGTGCCCACCAAACCTACGTTCCACGTGAAACACCACCTCCTCAACAACGACAAGAGAAAGAGTTCTCAAAAACCATCACCAGCAACTTAACCACCCCACCCTGCGTTTCACGTGAAACACATTGACATCCTTGGGACGTCGTGAAGCAAAACCAATGTTTCACGTGAAACAAATGGGTTGTTGTGAAAACGTCGTGTTTCACGTGAAACATCGAGAAGCCTTCAAACACCAGAAAACACAACCGCAGGCGCAAAAGATTTCCTTCACAAGCATTACCCATGTTCCACGTGAAACACAGCAAGTAAATAAGCAGAATCCTCTGTGTTAGTGGAATGGTTTCACGTGAAACATCAACCGACCTCAAACACGACAAGTCCGCTCATTCAACTGTTAGGGAAACACGATTCCACTCCCTCAAAGCCATAGCAACCAATCCCAACAAATCAGCCCAAACAAACTTCCATGTTCCACGTGAAACACCAACCCCAACAACTACCAGAGAAGAAACAACGCTCCCAAAACAATCAACCCACGAACCAGCCAACCCCACAGTGTTTCACGTGGAACGCGACAACTCGCTCAATAAACTCATCACTCCAACTACGCCAACTCATGTTCCACGTGAAACCAAAACCCGAAACTAAAAATTCCTCCAACAACGCAATTACCTCCCACCAACCAACTCTTCTAAATACACCTCAATACGACCAACAGTTTCACGTGAAACATGCTATCCACTTTGATGCATCGGAAAACAAAAGACCGTGTTTCACGTGAAACATGACAGGATGGTTCAACCTTATTTCAAACAGACAAGCAGGAAAAAGATCACCCTGACAAACGCTAAATCAGTAAAAAGCACGTCATCTAGTCTGCATCTCCCGGTTCCCAAAGAGATGTCATACGCTCCAGCGACCACGAAAAGCTGGATCACACGTTTCCACAACAATTGAATAAACTTCCACGTTTCATGTGAAACACTGCCCCTTCGACAGCACGTGGGGGAAGCGGCACTTCTCAAATTGCCAACCCCAAGGCTCAACCACCCCACCACGTTTCACGTGAAACACGCCGCCTGCCTTGGGGCGTCGAAAAGCAAGAAGCAATGTTTCACGTGAAACATCACGAAACTAGCCCCACACGCCTCGGATATAGCTAGGAGCAACCGGCCAGTCGTCGGAGGGGAGCCCAAGCTCGCGGGCGGCACGGAGAGGCCACTGAGGCTCGAAGAACGCGGCCCGCCCAACGTCGATGGCGTCCGCCAGGCCGTCGACAAGCACCTGCTGAGCGGTGAGCGGATCCCCCAATTCACCAACGGCGACGACGGGAATGCCTGCGGCCTCACGGACAGCATTTGCCAATGGAACTTGGTAACCAGGGCCCGTAGAAATAGGGGCAGGAACGAGCCCACCACTGGAAACATCGATCATGTCTACCCCATGTTCCTGGGCAAGCGTCGCCAACTGGATCGTTTCAGGGATACCCCACGACTCCACACCCGGCACATTCTCCAGCCAATCAGTTGCAGACAATCGAAGCAATAACGGCATGTCAGCAGGGATAACATCGCGGATGGCGTCAATAATTTCGATCACGATCCGGGCCCGATTATCAAAACTGCCACCATAATCATCGGTGCGATGATTCGACACCGGGGAAAGAAACTGGTGCAACAGATAGCCGTGGGCACCATGAATCTCGACCGTATCAAACCCAGCAGCAACCGCCCGGCACGCCGCAGCCTGGAAATCCGCAACAACGGCAGCGATATCCGAAACGGTCAGCTCCTGCGGCGGCACATACCCGGGGAAAGGCTCCGGACTGGGGGCCTTTGTCACCCAACCGCCTTCTTCCAGGGGAACCGTACCACTGGCATACCCAGGCAGCCCAGGGAAACTAGAGGCCTTACGACCAGCATGAATAAGCTGCACACCGATCGCTGCCCTCAGGGAATGGGTGAATTTTACAATGGGCTTCCATGCTTCGGCCTGCTCATCGTTCCAGATGCCGACACAGTTCGGGGAAATCCGGGCTTCCGGGGAAACGCCGGTTGCCTCAACCATGATGAGCCCGAAGCCACCAGCCGCCCGAGCACCATAGTGCACGAGGTGCCAGTCGGTAGGAATGCCGTCTTCACCAGCTTGGTATTGGCACATTGGTGGGAGGAAAATGCGATTTTTTATAGTGAGCCCGCGGAGAGTAAGGGGAGCAAAAAGGGGACTGATAGTCATTCCCTGATGCTACCTGCGATAACGGTAAGGCGCCAGTGTTTCATGCAGGTTTATACCACCACCGAACCTAATGTTTGCGCTGTTCAGAGTACGTAACCAGACTGTAGAATGTTACATTGACCACTATTACGGTCACCCAGCTGTTGCCAGTCCGGCACCGCTGCTGCGGCACGCCGGGGTCCACCACCCGCTTCCTGCTGCCAAGTTCACCGCGCCGGGCCCGCCTCGCAGGCCCCACCACCTCCAACCCACATCCCCAATTACGCACGTAACCAGCGGTTTTTCTGAGCTTTCTCACCTGACATCATAGAATATAACTATGCTTAGCAAGTTTGGTAGCAAGATGAGTGGCAAATTTGGCAGCCTGGATCCGCTCATCATTTTTATTGTGCTGGCAGTGATTGTTGCAATCTTTTTCCCGATTTCAGGGCGGCCCGCAGAGTGGTTTAGTACCGCCACCGTCGTTGCTGTGGCTGTGCTGTTTTTCCTTTATGGTGCGCGGTTGTCAACCAAGGAGGCATTGGATGGGCTAACAAATTGGCGACTGCACGCAACTATTTTGGCGTTCACGTTTGTGTTGTTTCCACTGATCGGGGTGGCATTACGGCCGGTGGGAATGTCATATAATCCAGAGCTGTACATGGGGGTGTTGTATTTGACGCTGGTCCCATCGACAGTGCAATCGTCGGTGGCGTTTACGTCGATTGCGCGTGGCAATGTTGCGGGGGCGATCGTGAGCGCGTCGGCAAGCAAATGTGCTTGGCGTGGTGGCGACACCAGCATTGGTCATGTTGCTCATGTCACAGCGTAGTGGCGGCGGCAGCGGTGTGGTTATTGATGCGCACGTGTTTGGTGATATTGCGCTTCAGCTGTTGTTGCCGTTTATTTTGGGGCAGTTCGCCCGCCGGTGGGGGAGCGTGGCGGAGTTTGCGGCGAAGAAGGCAACGAAGCTGGTAGACCGCGGTTCGATCGTCATGGTGGTGTATTCGGCGTTTTCGGCCGGGGTAGTTGCCGGGGTATGGTCGACAATTGGGGTGCGGGACATTGTGATTTTGTGCGTATTTTCGGTGGTTTTGGTGACATTTATGTTGTGGCTGTCTCGGTTTGTAGCATTGCGGCTAGGGTTTGACGATGCTGATATGAAGGCGATTCAGTTCTGCGGTTCGAAGAAATCATTAGCGTCTGGTTTACCCATGGCTGCAGTGATTTTCGGGAGCTCGTCGATTGGTTTATTAATTGTCCCCTTGATGATCTTCCACCAAATCCAGCTCATGATGTGTTCGTGGCTGGCCTCGCGCTATGCTCAACTACCATAAGTGCTATGTCTACGTTATATATTCGGGTCGATTTGACCGTACCGCAGATTGGCGTGAGCACGCATATTGCAGAGTTAGTGGAGCAGTCACCTCAGTTGTGCGCTATGCAACGCATCATCGAGCTTGACCCCAGCGGCGCAATCCAAGGTGCCGCAACATCCGAGGTCACCGTGGGGAATGGCCAGTGCGCCCGAGCCGATCGTGCCACACCCCGACACGTATGCAGACTTCCCAGATATTACGAGCACCCCCATTGACGTGGAGCTTTTCGACGCCCTTTGGGCTGAAGCCATCGCCAAGTTCCCCGAGCTCGCCTAATCTCCAACCTCTAGCTTGTCGACGCCCACCTCTCGGCAATGAGAGGTGGTAGGTGGACGACACGTCAAGAACACATGCCCTCCTGCCTCCCCATTGGCTTTGCCGCATCACCCCAAGTCAAACCATGCTTCATTTACGCTACCAAGTTAGTGTTGATTTAACACTTTATCTCACGTTTTGTAATGATTCACGTGAAACGCTGCGCGTTTCCGGCATTTCCCCAGCAAATAATAAAGTCATGTGACGTAATCTCCCCTTAGTCTTTTTCTATCCTTCGACAGTCTCTAGCGAGCCCGCACTGCCTTCGTCTTCACTACTTCGCTACCTGAACCGGGAGTGTTCACGAGTCCGGTGTTTCACGTGAAACATCAACCCACACCCGGCAGCCAGTAGGGAGAGCAATACACTTCAACCGCTATCTCCTACGCCTCAACTATCCGGCCGTGTTTCACGTGAAACCACTCCCGCATTGCACACTCACCAAAACGTTTCACGTGAAAACATCCCACCCTGCTTTCCGACGCCTACAGCAACCCGCCATGTTTCACGTGAAACACCAACCCTCACAACAACTAATAGGGGAGAAGGGACAGCACACCCCGAAATCATCCCAAACAACTCAAACCCCAACCCACCCATGTTCCACATGAAACGATAAAACTAAAAACACAATGTTTTCACGTGAAACAATCGTAGTTACGAATCACGAAGGGAAAGCTGAAAATAGCCTTTTGGAAAAACACCTCTTTCCCTCGCTAAGAAGTCTTATTCAGTGTCTCCAAACATAGCTAGTCTCTGTAAGCAAGGAAGACCAAGTTAGATGACATATTTTTCCGGTCTTCCACTTGCTGGTGCAGATAAGTTTTCCCAGCAACTGAATAGGCTTCTAACTATTCCCGCAATCAATGTTTCACGTGAAACATCATTTAATCCTCCAAGCTAACCCACACAGAAAATTAGTCAGCTATCAAAAATACAAGACCCAACACCCCATAAAACACATCCAAACAAGTTACCCAAATTCCAGCATCCCCACTCATGTTTCACGTGAAACATCACCAAATTACTTCAAACACCGGAAAACCAATATTCCACATGAAACACTGGTGCCATCACTATGAGTAGACCAACTTGGGAATCACCCTTTCCATAGGGCAGCTTACTCAAATACAAAACGACCACATCAACAGAAAAAGAACCCCCACCCAGCCGCCAATGGGGAAAAGCAACACGCTTCAACCACCCTCCTATAACTCAACTATCCAACCATGTTTCACGTGAAACCACTCCCATATCTACAAGCCACCAAATGTTTCACGTGAAACACGGAGAAGCATTCAAACACCAGGAAACACAACCCAAACCCAAGACAACCAAGACACACCCCACCCATCCTTCAAAATAAGCTTTATATAAACATGTGGAGTGACGCCGATGCTTTCTACAAAACACAACTACAGGCACGGAGAATATTACTTACGAAAATACCGATGTTTCACGTGAAACATCAAACACCTCAATCAAAACTCCATCAGGCTCTCACAACGACCGGTAGAAAAACGATGCCGCTCACAAACTAATCATCAATCGTGTTTCACGTGAAACCACCAAGCCGTCATAAAACTAATATCCAAAACTATACCGTTAAGTCCAAAACCATGCCCTCAGTCCTTGCCATCACACACATACGACGCTGAAAAGGACTAAACAATCCTGCTACTGAAGCTCATTCAGCCACTAGAAAAACACAACCCAACTTGCCATAAACGCATCTCATCAACCTCAACACACCCACGTTTCACGTGAAACCCCTTACCTTGCTTACCCACCAAACGTGCGTTTCACGTGAAACACCGCACCTCGCTTTCCAACACCTACAGCAACCCGCCATGTTTCACGTGAAACATGGCGGAGTAATGAGAAGGATCCCATCCATTAACGGAATGGTTTCACGTGAAACCCCAACCCTCACAACAACTAATAGGGGAGAAGGGACAGCACACTCCGAAACCATCCCAAACAACTCACTCAATAAACCCACCACACCAACTCGGGTTCCACGTGAAACATCCCTAAAACACACAACCAAGAAGCTTATTCAGCCAGTGAGAAAACTCATCTACATCAACAGGCGGAAAAGCAAAAAGAACATGCCATCCACCTTGGGCTTCCTTACTCCCAGAAACTAATCATACATAGGGAAGCCGAATAAGCTTCAAGATTCAAAAACAATGTTCCACGTGAAACACCAACTCCTCAACAACGATAAGGAGAAAAACAGTTTTTCAAAAACCATCCCCCACAACTCAACCACCCTGCCCCATGTTCCACGTGAAACACAGCAGAACAATGAAAAGGACGCTTTACATTAACGGAATAGTTCCACGTGAAACACCGGACAACTACAGAACACTCCACCAACCCACCACGTTTCACGTGAAACACCAACCCTCACAACAACTAACAAAGAATGAGGTGTCATGATTTTTGTTGACAGGAGAACCCGTTAACAAGAAGGATGTAAAAGTATGCCGAAGGCTTATTCTGATCAGTTCAAGCAGCAATGTGTCGATGCGGTGCTTGTGCTTGGTAAGTCACGTGTTGAAGTTGCCCGTGAGTATGATGTTTCTCTTTCTGCTCTAGGTCGCTGGGTATCTGCTGTACAAGGAACTATTGGTACCGGTTCAGGCTCAGCTCGGCGTAAAGCTGACCCGACATCACAAGACCCTTATGAGATGGCTAAACGTATCCGTGAGCTGGAACAAGAAAACGAGTTTTTAAAAAAAGCAGCCGCCTTCTTCGCGAAAGGCATGTAGAAAGCGATATTTTCGCAGCAATTAAGCATTTTCATGAAGAAGGCACCACCAGCAACACGTACCCGGTTGTTTTTGATGTGCCGACTGTTAGGGTGTTAGTCCTGCTGGCTACTACTCGTGGCGACGTAGGAAAACGAAACCTGCTGCAGCATCCACCCCTAAAGGCAAACGGGAATCCATCGCCGCTTTGGTGAAAAAGTACTTTGACGACCACCGTGGATTTGCCGGTGCGCGTACGATCCTTGCTGATCTTATTGCAGCTGGAGTAGACACAACCTTATACGCAGTTCGCACAACAATGAAAGAGCTAGGCTTGTGCACCAAGTACCGAAAGCCATGGAAAAAGACAACCATTGCTGATCCCAATGCCTATAAACGCCTGGATTTAATCCACCGCAATTTTTCCCCGCCTACCCCAACAACCCATCTATGCTCAGATATTACCTACCTGCGCACCAAACAAGGCTGGATGTATCTAGCCACCATCATCGATCTGACAACCCGCATGATCGTAGGCTGGGCTGTCGATGACCGCATGACAACGAATCTGATAATAACCGCACTACACATGGCCCATACAGCAGGCTACGTCGCTGACAACGCAATATTGCATTCAGACCGAGGTAGTCAATATACCTCACAAGAATTCACTGAATACGCCCGCACAATTAACGTGAAACTCTCCGTTGGTGAGGTTGGCGTGTGCTGGGATAACGCGGTAGCAGAATCATTTTTCTCCACATACAAACTACACATGTTCTACCATCGGAAGGGTTTCGAAACTAAACTACAAGCCAAAGTAGAAACCGGCCAATGGATCGAAGCGTACTACAACCGCCGCAGAATCCACTCCACCACCAACATGATCCCAGCACAAGCAATGAAACAATTCCTCCACCCACCAACACTCACCCACCACCCCGCCTAACCCCCAACCCCAAAAATAAAGGTTCTACCGACAACAAAATTTGACACACCCCAGAAGAAATAACACCATCAAACAACCAACCCCACAAAACCAACCCACCCACCCACCGTGTTTCACGTGAAACATGAAAACTTATTCAATGTTTCCACACTGACTCACCTCTAGGAGCAAGAAAAGACCAAACCGGATGGATATTCTTTCTGCTTTTTCCACCTGTTGTTGCAAATGAGCTTTTCCCACTGAATGAATAGATTTCATACCATCCACTTTGATGCGTCGTAAAGCAAGAAACAATGTTTCACATGAAACACGACAGGATGACTCAACCTTATTCAAGGAGAAGACCATACACTCCAGCAACCACAAAAAACTGGATCACACTTTTCCAAACAATTAAATGAACTTCCACGTTTCACGTGAAACACTAACCCCTCGATAACACCTGGGGAAGATATGGTACTTGCCAAATAATCAACCTCCCCAACCCAGCCACCCCACTCATGTTTCACGTGAAACATCACCAAATTACTTCAAACACCGGAAAACCAATATTCCACATGAAACACTAGTGCCATCACCATGAGTAGACCAACTTGGGAATCACCCTTTCCATAGGGCAGCTTACTCAAATACAAAAACGACCACACCAACAGAAAAAGAACCCCCACCCGACTTACCCATTAATCATCACAATAGAACCCCACACCATATCCAACCATAAAAATAGGTGGGAGATGTTTCACGAAACCACTCCCACCCTCCGCACCCACCAAACGTTTCACGTGAAACACAACCTCTAGGCAACCAATAAATGAAAGGCAATACATTCCGATCGTCATCCCTCTGCGACTCAACTATCTAACTGCGTTTCACGTGAAACCATGAAGCTTATTCAGTGCCCCCCACACATGACTCGCTTCTGGGAGCAAGGAAGACCAAACTAGCTGACATACTTTTTCTGATTCTTCACCTACTGATATAGATAGTTTTTCCTAGCGACGAATAAGCTTCATTGTCCACAGAAATGTCAATGTTTCACGTGAAACATCACGCCCCTCCACAACAACCGGTAAAGGAGAACAACGCACTCAATCACCACCGTCAACAACTCACCATGTTTCACGTGAAACACTCCATTAAAAGACCCCCAATCCCAAGCCACTGGCAGAGAAGAAACAACCATCCCACCCTGCGTTTCACGTGAAACAGCCAAACCTTCATGAAACCAGTAACGCTTGGTCAGCTGGGAAGAAAACGCAATCCAACTTCCATATACATCCGAATAGGTTTCCTTGATTCCAACATGCCACACATGCATCCTCACCCATGAGGCTTATTCAGTTGCTGGCAACCCCATCGACGCCAACAGGGAACAAATCGAAAGAGCATGCCATGCAGCTTGCTTTTCCAAACCTCCAGGAAATGATCACATGCATCAATGTGTTGAGAAGCTAAATCATTTTTCCCAGCGACTGAAGCTTCCATGTTCCACGTGAAACATCCACCCCCAACAAGAAAAACTAAAACCCAAAACACGACCCCCCACCCACAACAAAAAACAACCAACGTTTCACGTGAAACAATTGAATTGTTGTAGAAACATCGTGTTTCACGTGAAACACGACAACCCACTCAATAAACCCATCGCTCCAACCACAACACAAAAATCCTACGGTGAAGCCCACCCCCAAAAAGAACTTCCAACTATTCTCCGGTTCCACGTGAAACAATTAGGTTGTTGCAGAGACGCCGTGTTTCACGTGAAACATTCCACGAAATATCCGCCAAATCCCCAATGACACTCCACAACATTCCAGCCAGCTTATCCCTGATAGATTCCGTTGCTGGGAAAAGGCTCTATTCCCTGAAGCTATGACAACCGGGAAGAGTGAAATGGGCAACCTGTTTTCGTGATTTACCGTTTGCTAGCGTGGCAGCTTCGTATTTGAATGAGCCTCCACCCACACCAAAACGTCAATGTTTCACGTGAAACACGGCCGGCCGCTATAGACGTCGTAAAGCAAAAAGCGGTGTTTCACGTGAAACATGGGGTTAATTCTCGCCCAGGCGCGCAGGAAACGTGCTAAAAAGCGGCAATGGCATAGCTTGTCGACGCATGACGTCACCCCAAATATCCACGCTACCTGCGGCAGTAACGTCGGAGGGGAGGCAGGGGGCAACATACCATTCGCCGGCAGCAATCTCTTCGTCGAGCTGTCCGGGGCTCCACTCGGCATAGCCTATAAACATGCGCATGCCGGTAATATCCGCCTTGACCTCGGAAGGAGTCGCACCAAGGTCAACCAAAGCAAGACGGTTAGCCAGCTTCTTAAAATAGGGTCGGGAATTAATATCAAGGTCAGGCTTAGTCACGCACACGCCAACCGCCGACTGGGGACTGACCGGGCCGCCAGCATACATGGCCTGCGGCTTGGAAATGCAATCCACCCAATCGGGGAGCACATTCGCCACCGCGATGTCCATGCGGTGGGCAAGATCGACACCAAAGGTGGTATTAGCATCATGCTCCAACAATAGAACAACAGTTCGAGAAAAGGCGGTCGATTGCATACCAGGGGCTGCGACTAAAAGCTTTCCTGCCGCTGGTTCTTCTCGTTCCATGCCATTAAATAACCGGTCGGCAAAAATTTCTGACACGTGATTCCTCCTTGAGAGTCTTTAGGCCTTACGTTACCGCTCATCCTGCTGGACTTGGTGGATTTGTTGGTCTTGTTGCTCCTGCTGATCCTGTTGATCCGCCCACCACGTTGTTAACACTTTGATCGCTTCGTCTCGATCCAACGGGCCCCGCTCCAGGCGAACCTCTTTCAAATACGACCATGCCTTCCCCACATCAGGGCCGGGCTGCAATCCCAAGATTGCCATGATCTCTTTCCCATCCAAGTCTGGGCGCACCTTCGCCAAGTCTTCCTTCGCCGCAAGATCAGCAATACGCTCTTCAAGCTGCGCATACATCTTCCGCAACCATGCTGCCTTTCGTTTATTCCGCGTCGTGCAATCCGCCCGCACCAATTTGTGCAGCCGCGGCAATAAATCCCCCGCATCCGTCACATACCGGCGCACCGCCGAATCCGTCCACTGGCCCTCCGAAAACCCGTGGAACCGCATGTGTAAATACACCAACTGGCTCACATCCCGCACCATGGCCTTCGAATACTTCAACTTCCGCATTCGATTTCGCACAAGTTTTGCCCCAACCACCTCATGCTGGTGAAAACTCACCCGACCATCCTCGGTGAACTCCCGCGTATCCGGCTTGCCGATATCGTGCACCAGTGCCGCCCACCGCAACACCAAATCCGGCTCACCCGCAGCCTCTTGATCCATCGCCTGCCGGAGCACCTGCAAGCTATGCGCATACACATCCTTGTGTTGGTGGTGCTCATCCTGCGCCAGCTGCAACCGAGGCAACTCTGGGAACACATAATCCGCCAACCCCGTGGTCACCATGAGATCAATCCCCAACCACGGCTGCGCCCCCAACAGCATCTTGTCCAACTCCACCTGCACCCGCTCCACCGTGATCCGCTGGATCTCCGAAGCCAAATCGGTCATGGCCGCCCGCACCCGATCGCTCACCGTAAACCCCAACTGGGAACTAAACCGAGCCGCTCGCAGCAACCGCAATGGGTCATCGGCAAAACTCTGGTCCGGTGCCGCCGGCGTATCAATCACCCCCGCCATGAGATCCGCAAACCCACCCATGGGGTCGAAAAACTCCAACTCGGCCGCGGCAGGCGTGGCGCCTGCGGCATCGGGTGCCGATGTGATCTCCACCGCCATGGCATTAATCGTAAAATCGCGGCGCACCAAATCCCCCGCCAATGTGTCCCCAAACACCACCTCAGGATTGCGGGATTCCCCATCATAAATATCGGAACGAAACGTGGTAATTTCTATCTGTTGCCCCGATTTTTCCGCCGACACGGTGCCATATTCAATACCGGTATCCCAAGTGGTATCGGCAAAGTGTTCTAGAATTTCTAGTATGGTTTCTGGACGAGCGTCGGTAGTGAAATCCACATCATTGCCCAGCCTGCCAAGAAGCGCATCACGAACCGATCCCCCCACCAAATACAGGTGATGACCGCGAGTGTTGAACTCAGCAGCCAAAGGCTGAATGATAGGCATCAGCGCCGAAAACGAGGCTTCAGCACGCGCAAGGACTTCGATTTCTTGTGGTTGTGTCACAGGGAATGATTCTACCCGTCTAGGGAAGGTATCATTGAATACTTCAATATTCCACAGGAAGGGCCCAATCCCCACTACAACTTATTTAAGGATTACGATCACAGGATGACTGAGAAGAACAACGACACCCGCGAGGCCCGCTCTACCCGACGGCGCAACCGGCGTCGATCCCGGCAGCGCACCACTAAGTCTCAGCCACCCACCACAACGCTTGTCGACGCCACAACCTCCGGCAAACAAGCCAAAACCAGCGGAAAAACCAGTGGCAAAAAGCGTCGAAAAGCAACCACCACCAACCGATCCCGGGCCACAAAACCCCGCACCACCGAAACCAGCATGGAAACCCGCAACGAGACCTCCGCCGGCGGGCTCGTTATTTCCGGCCTCTCAGAAGCCGTAGCGCCCGACGGCAGCGTAGACTTGAGTCGTATCTACGTCGCGCTCATTGGCCGGCTAGACCGCCGTGGCCGCCTTCTATGGTCCATGCCCAAAGGACACGTCGAAGCCGGGGAAGACATTGCCGCAACCGCCGCCCGCGAAGTTTGGGAGGAAACCGGCATCCACGGCGAAGTCTTTGCCGAACTTGGCGTCATCGACTATTGGTTCGTCTCGGAAGGTACCCGCATCCACAAAACCGTGCACCACCACCTACTACGTTACGTCGACGGCGAACTCAACGACGAAGACCCCGAAGTCACCGAAGTCGCCTGGATTCCCCGCATCCAGCCTCATCGAACGCTTCGCCTACGCCGACGAACGTAAACTCGCCCGCATCGCCCACGACCTGCTACCCGACATGGCCCGTGACGAGCAGGCGGCGGGGAGGTCCACACCCCGATGACACACCATACCCCACGCCTATCAATCGGCCCACTCAACCGGATACGACGCCGACTCCACCACAGCATCATTCTCGGACTCACCGCCCTCACCACAGCCACCGTCACCACCCTCTGTGGCACCAGCACCATCCCCACCGCCCACGCCGACGCACTCCCCAATCTTTCCCACAAACCCCATAGCCAAAGCCCGATGGGTGAATCCAAACCTCCGCCCCGGCGAAGAAGCAAGCAACTACAAAATCGAAATCCTCCGCGTCTCCCAACACATCAAACTCGGCGAAGAACTTAAGGTTACTCTCAAAGTTGTTAATAATTCACCTGAATCAATTGCAGGCTTCAAAATTGTTCCCGCCCACGCCGACGCCCCCAAAGATTTAGCCACCGCACGCATCGTATTATCCCAAGAACCCGGAGCATACCCTTATCAAGCTAAAACGATTAGTAGGGATGATATTATTGCACCTGGTCATAGTGTGGATATTGATGTTATTATTCCTACAGCACCCGGGGCAACGGGTGGATTCAATATCAGTGAGGCAGATTTTTATCCCGTGTTATTCGCGCTACGGTCATTAGAGAACGATGCACTACTCTACACACAACGCTTCCTCCTCAACGTCAGCGCCGGAAAAGCACCACCGGATCGGGGCAGCCACGGGAACATCACGCCAAGGAAACTCGGGAAACTCCGGGACAAATTCCAGTGGCCAGGCCACAGACGCCAATTCGAAAACCAGTTCGCAATTATCGCCTGGGGTGACCGTAGTTTATCCCCTCACCGCCACCGTCGATAGTGTGGCGGCGAAACCGGTGAAGCCCCCAACCATCCACCCCTCATCCTCGAAAGCGAACAACTAGCAGAACAGCTACGATCCGGTGGCCGCCTCGACACCCTCCTCAAAGACTATTCCACCCTACACCAAGGCGTCAGAAAGCCTAGCCACCGCAACCTGCCTCGCCATCGACCCGCAACTCGTCAGCGTCGTCGAACGCATGGCCGGCGGGTACACCATCGCCCACGACCGGCCCAGCACCGTATCCCAAAAACGCCGACTCCGCGACTCCTGGGGCACCGACGACGAACCCGAATCCGGCACCCCCGGCGCCGGCGCCGACGATGCCAGCCGCTGGCTCGCCGAACTGCGGAAAACCGCGCAACACGCCAAATGCACCATCGCCCTCCCCTGGGGAAACACCGACCTCAACTCGGTGGCCGCCACCGGCAACGACTGGCTCATGCGAGAAGCCGTCCAAACCGGACCAGGCATTATCGCCACCATCCTCGGCATCACCCCAGAAACCAACATTGTGCTCCCCGGGGCCGGCTATGTCACCACCCAAGCCGCCGGCAACCTCGGCTGGGCCGACCTCGCCCCCTACCGATCCCACGACGAATACCCAAACATTTCCGATGAATGGCAAAAAGACTCCAAACAGGTAGGCGCCCCCATCCCAACCGCCCCCGTAGACGTGCTAGTCGCCGACAACACCGTATGGGGAATCCCCAAAGTTGATAGGTTCGGGGTGCTCGACACCGCCGGGATGACCAAAAACGCCACCACCAACAGCAATATCGGCGGCGGCATCCGCGCCGTCACATACTAAGGATCCCTCGCAGCATCCCTCGCCGAGGCAACCGACACCGCAACAACCGTCGGATACAGCAACTATAATGCCCGCTTCAACTACGACCTGGATTCGCTGCCGGCGCGCCGGGCGACCGCGACTTCCGCCCTGCAAATGAGCATTATGAAGGCCAACAACGAAGGGAGTGCGAGCGATTCCCGGGGCGGTGTCCAGGGCGACTCGCCAATATCAGGGGCAAGTTCACCGCAACCGCTGCTGGTACAACTGCCGTCAGCAATGTCTAATACGGCACAATGGCTCGATGCTCTTGTAAAAATGTTCGAATCAAATGCGGCCACGCCCATGAAGCTGTCGGATTATGTGAACCCCTCCCTGCAGCAGGTAGAGCAGTTGGCGAGCATGGCGGCGGCAACCTCTGCGGCGGCTGATGCGGCGACCGAGGCAGCAACTGATGCGGATGAACAACAACGGATCACGCAATCGGCACAGACGGTACAGTCAGGGCGATCTGCACGGCTGGCGGGCTCGGTGCGGCCGGCGAGTTCAGTGGACTCCCAGCAGCGGACACAACAGGCGCCGGCGCCCACAACAGCGGCAACGGGCGCGGCAAACGCTGCAACCTCTACGGAGCAGTCGCAACCAAACTCCACCCCATTTGGGGCGCCGCACGAGGATCCCGGCGTGATTTCCGACTCAGAAATCTTCCGGGCCACCAGCCTCCTCGAATCAATCGACAACCTCACCCAACCTCGTCATCCGCGACCCCACCATTGCCCTCACCCCCTACGGCTTTACCGAGCCCCTACGACAGGATATTTTGCGGGCACTCAGCCGGGACCGACGGCGGGCAATGGCGACCTACGACACGAATGTCCGAGAGGTGCAGCGACTCCTCGACAATGAAGACATCGTGCTCAAAGAACTACGCAGCTCGGTAGCCCTGATTCCGCCGGGGAATGTATACACCCGGATTTCGGAGTCATCACCACTCCTCATCGTTGCCCGCAATGGGCTACCGTTGCCAGTCGATACGCGCATCCACTATTGGGGCCCAACGGGGGCAAAGATTAATATGCCAGAAACGATTTTCATACCAGCCAAAGGTTCAATTACGGTACAAATGACCGCCAGCTTGCCGACGGATACTGCGTGGGATGAACGCACCGATCTGAACCTATGGTTGGCCACGAACAGTGGATCACGGTTTTCGGACGAGATTACGATTGGGGTACGAACCCGTTCGGGTGTACTTGGGACATCCGGTGGTTTAGCCAGTTTGGCAGTCATAGTGTTGTCAATTGCGCTACTAGGACGGTTAACGTTACGACGTCGTAAAGCTAAAGCCGAAGCCATAGCCGACTCAAAGAGTACAGTAAGCACAAATTCTGACTGATAATCTGAAATATTCCATAAAGATTATTAAGGAGTATCCCTTTGAATGACAACGACCAGCAATCGGGATTCCGACGTCGAATCATTCCGCCGGCACCCCCCTCGCCGGTGCCTGCTCGTCGGGAGCTTCGTCGGCGACGACCGGCAAACGACCGCTCGCTCTTAAAACAAGCCCCCTCCGCGGAGGAAGCACCCGGGCTCTTAACGGCAATGCACAACGATGCAGCGTACATGCCTGCCGGGACGGCGGTGAAAACCAGGCCCAACCGGCCAGCCGCGGAGGCACCACCCGACGACACCGAAAGCGACGCCGGCGACGACAACACCTCGGACTCGGAGGTCCTGCAATCATCCGGGTCCATGGCAATTGCCACGCTGCTGAGCCGACTCACGGGTTTCCTCCGCAACATGCTCATCACCGCCTCACTCGGTGGTGCAATCGCGTCGGCATTTAACACAGCGAATCAGCTGCCCAATATTATTACGGAAATTGTGCTGGGTGCGGTGCTGACCTCGCTGGTTGTGCCGGTGCTGGTTCGGGCGGAAAAGGAAGACCCCGACCACGGTGAAGCGTTTATCCGCCGGCTATTTACCCTATCGGTATCACTCCTAGGCGCTGTTACGATACTCTCGGTTATTCTTGCGCCCAACCTAGTGAAAATGGCCCTAAGCTCCGAGAGTAAGGTGAACCTTGCTATCTCCACGAGTTTCGCCTACTGGCTGCTGCCGCAGATTTTCTTCTACGGGGTGTTTGCGTTGCTCATGGCGGTGCTGAACACGAAGAATGTGTTCAAGCCTGGGGCATGGGCTCCGGTGATTAATAATATCATCACACTGACCGTCCTAGTGCTTTATTGGGTCTTGCCTGGGGAGCTCAACCCCAAAGACCACAGCGTGGGCATTTTCAACCCGCACGTGCTGCTGCTGGGTATCGGCACCACCACCGGTGTGATCGTGCAGGCGCTCATCATGCTGCCCTATATTAGGAAATCCCGGGTGTCACTCAAACCCCTCTGGGGAATCGACTCCCGCCTGAAACAATTCGGCGGCATGGCGGCCGCAATTGTTGTCTACGTGGCCATTTCCCAATTCGGCTACTTTGTGACCTCCCGAATCGCAGCCTCCGCCGACGCGCTAGCCCCCAACATTTACCAACAGGCATGGCTACTACTGCAGGTGCCCTACGGCATTATTGGTGTCACCCTGCTCACCGCAATCATGCCGCGGCTCTCCCGCAATGCCGCCGACGGTGACGACAAAGCAGTGGTCGAAGACCTGGTCATGGGCTCAAAGATGACCTACATCGCGCTCATTCCCATCGTCATCTTCTTCACCATTTTCGGCACCGACATCGCCAAAGGCCTCTTCGCCTACGGCAAATTCGACGTAGAAGCCGCAACAGTGCTGGGCTGGACGCTCAGCTTCTCCGCATTCACCCTCCTGCCCTACTCCACGGTGCTCCTGCACCTGCGGGTGTTTTACGCCCGAGAAGAAGCCTGGACCCCCACCTTCATCATTGCCGGCATCACCGTGACCAAAGTGGCCCTGTCGTGGCTGGCAACCATGGTGGGCACCGAACCGCAGAAACTCGTCATCCTCCTGGGTGCGGCCAACGGCTTCGGCTTCGTGGCTGGTGCCCTCATCGGCGGATTCCTGCTGCGACGGCAACTAGGGGACCTCGGTACCAAACAGGTTACTCGAACATGTGTTTGGTCGCTCATGTCTTCTCTGTGGGTGGCGGCACGGCCTTCGGCCCTGCACTACCTGCTCAAATTCGCAATGCGGCCCGTGATTATGAAGATAGGCAGCATCGGTTTTATCTTCGACCTGGCCATCACCGGTGTGGTCTTCCTCGTGATTACCGGCATCGTACTCTCCCGATCCGGCCTGCCCGAACTGTCGGTGCTCTCCCGGGTGGCCCGCCGCATCCCCGGCCTCAGCCGGTTCATTGCCGAACCAGAACGCAACGAATACTACGAAGAAGTCGCCACCCCGCAGCTCCGGGCGGCCGCCACCTATGTGGACGACACCTTCAACGCCACCCCAGTGCCACCACCAATGTCAGCCGGTATTGTGCGCGGACCGCGCCTGGTCCCCGGCGCGGAAGTGTCCGACGGCTCCTTCCGGCTCCTGGCAGACCACGGTTCGGTGCCGGGTGCCCGCTTCTGGCATGCCCGGGAAAAAGCCACCGGCCGGGAAGTAGCCCTCACATTTGTGGACACCTCCGGTTTGGCCCCCATGGCCCCAGCAACCCCCGGCTGCGGCCCGGGCGGCCAGCGAGCTTGTGGCGGCGCGTACCATGAAAGCTAGGGCGGATTAATAATGCGGCCATTGCCACGAATATCGAGGTCCGTTCCTACCGCAGCGGCTGCCTGGTCATCGCGGATTGGGTGCCAGGTAGTTCGCTGGCGGCAGTGGCGCACGGTGATGTGAACCCGTATGCGGCAGCCCACGCCATGCAGCCCCTGGTGGATGCGTCCCAGGTTGGGGTTTTGGGCCTGGACAATCACGCCCGAATCCGCATTAACACCCAGGGCATTGCGGTGTTGGCGTTCCCCGCGGTGTTGGAGTCGGCGTCACATGAGAAGGATCTGCGTTCCATCCGCACCGCTCTCAGCTCGCTTATCGACGCCCCAACGGCACCACCCGGCATCCACAATCTTTTGACATGTGAGCTGGAGGACATGCCGGAGGCCTATTCCGCCCTGATGATGAGCCCATCACCAGCCACCAATGTGGAACAGCCGCTAGAAATTGAAGAAGAGGAAGTCCCGCAGGTGACGGCAGCCCCCGGTTTCGGCCGAGGCTATTCCCGGATGACCACGGGCATTGTGCTGGTGGGGGCCACAATCCTGGTGATCATTGCGGCCATGCTCACCGCCTTCCTCATCACTCTGTTCAACCAGAACAAGGATTCCCCACTGCGACAGGATTCGCTCACTTCCCGGATTGCGTCACCGCCAAAGAAGCCGGACGAGTTGCTGCCGATCAAGTCGGCTTCCGCCTGGGGCCTGGAGAATCCGACCGCCGCTTACACCATTGACGACAATCCGGCGACCATGTGGGAAACCGGCCCGGAAACCGGCCTGGTGTTGAGCCTGGAGTCGGCCCATCGGATTAAGACCGTGGTGTTGTCCGGCGTAACCCAGGGCACAAACGTGCAGGTGATTGGTTTGGATACGACAAATCCGACCCCAAGTCCCACGAGTTCGGCCCAGATCACGTCGGCGATTAATCAACTGTTGGCGAATAATGTGATTGGCAGCATTGACGTGAATAGCACCAAGGTGAATGTTGACATTAAGTCCACCAAGAAGTTCGATCAGATCCTCCTGTGGGTAGTTACCCCCAATGGCAGCCCCTTGGTGATTAAGGACGTCACGGTGGTGGGCGAGCCCTAAGCGCCCTAGTCGATCCCTGATCCCAGCCCCAGCCGAAGAACAAGGCTGGGGTTTCGTCTCCACCAGCCGCCAACCACCAGCCCCGCAAGGCCTCACTGGTGCTAAGCGGGGTTTCTGTGTCAAGCAGCACCCTGTAGCTCGCCGTAAACCGGAAACCCCGCTTAGTAAGTGTGCAGCAACACTGGGGACGGGGCTGTACTTGTTCTAAGCGGGGTTTCTGGTTTGGGGTGGGCTGTGGGATGTGGCGTGCCGGAGAAACCCCGCTTAGAACATTTGCGGCAGGGAGCGGGATTGCCGCCCCGGGTCTGCTTAGCGGACATGAAGCTGGATTGCTGGGGCCGGGAGGGCGTCGTAAAGCGGTGGAATGCAATAGGGAAGCATGGGGTAGAGAGATAACCACCATTAATCATACGAATACATGTGCTATAATTTTAGAAGAGTGCTACCAGGTTGCGGCAAACATGAAGCAGTAAAATACGCATTATACCTGCGGCTTTGCGCGCGCCACTCCAGTTACAAATGTATTGGGAAATTACCTCTATTCCAGAGTGCAGTAGGCGTGGTTGAATATTAATCAAATCAATGCAGCACCTGTGTAACTAAGAGGTCAACATGAATACCAGAGAAGATGAGCAGCACCTCATCGCTCAATTGGCGGGCAAGAGTCTCTATCACCGCCTCAATCATCTGCCAAAATCCCTCACCGCACTCAGCGACAGCGAACTCGTCACCGCGTACCTGGATGGCAACACCGCTGCCTTCACCGTCATCGTTTCCAGGTATTACCGGCTCATGCTGTGGGTGGCGCACAAATACACCGATCGGGTCATCGACGCCGAAGACCTGCTACAAGAAGCCCTTGCTTCGAGCCGCGAAAGGCCTCCACGTGTACCGGGGCGAATGCAGCCTTGGGGCCTGGCTTCATCGCCTTGTCGCCAATGCCGGCTACGATTACCTGCAGAAAGAGCCCGCAGCGCACCCGGCAGCGCTCGACGACGACAACCAGCGTCGCACCATCGAAGGCATGCTGGCGCACAACCCGGTCGACATGGAGATCGCCGCCCTCGAAATCCGGCGGGCCATCAACTATCTCACCGGAATATCCGCCGAGCTCGGGGAGGTGTTCATACTGATGGATTTAAAAGGCTACAACCAGCATGAGGCTGCCCGCATCACTGGGGTTTCCGGTAGCACCGTCAAAACCCGAAGATTTCAAGCACGAACGTACCTGCGTGACGCCCTTGCCGCATAATTCTGGGTAGGGCTGGATACCGGAAACAAGCCCGGCGGGAATACACCAGCATCTGGGACTGTTACTGTGGTTAGCGAAGAATAACCCATAAACAAGAACCCAGATGAAAGGTTTACCGTAACTATGACAGTGCATGATGTCATCATCATTGGCTCGGGTCCCGCCGGCTACACGGCCGCGCTCTACAGCGCCCGGGCCGACCTAAAACCCCTGGTCTTTGAGGGATACGAATACGGTGGCGCACTCATGACCACCACCGAGGTGGAGAATTTCCCAGGCTTCCCGGATGGCATTATGGGACCAGACCTCATGGAGGCAATGCGGAACCAGGCGGAACGGTTTGGCGCCGACCTGCGCCCCGAACTGGTCACCAAGGTGGATCTTACGGGGGACACGAAAAAGGTGTGGGTTGATGACGAGGAGTTTCAGGCCCGCGTCGTTATTCTCGCCACCGGGTCGGCAGCCCGCTACCTGGGGGTTCCCGGGGAACAAGAGCTCTTAGGGCATGGGGTTTCCGCCTGCGCCACCTGCGATGGGTTCTTCTTCCGGGACCATGATATTGCGGTGGTTGGGGGCGGCGACTCCGCCATGGAGGAGGCTATTTTCCTCACCAAGTTCGCTAAATCCGTGACCATTGTGCACCGCCGGGAGGGGTTCCGAGCTTCGGCGATTATGCTGGAGCGCGCCCGGGCCAACGATAAAATCCGGTTCGCCACCAATAAGGTTGTGGAGAAAGTCCTGGGTGAGAGCGCCGTCACCGGGCTGGAGCTCCGCGACACCCAGACCGGGGAAACCTCCGTCCTGGATGTGACCGCCATGTTTGTGGCCATCGGGCATGATCCGCGCACCCAACTGTTCCGGGATGTGATTGACACCGACGAGGCCGGGTATGTGACGGTCCAGCACCCCACCACCAAGACCAATATGCCCGGGGTGTTTGCCGTGGGTGATTTGGTGGATAATCACTACCAGCAGGCAATCACTGCAGCCGGCAGCGGCGCCCGTGGGGCCATTGATGCCGAACACTACCTGGCGGCGCTGTAAAACCTGTGGGCGTCGACAAGCAAAAAATAAGGAGACAACATGAAACCGATTGAAGTTACCGAAACCACGTTCCGCTCTGTCGTGGTGGAATCCGACAAACCCGTGCTCGTGGATTTTTGGGCGGAATGGTGCGGACCGTGCAAGAAGCTGGCACCGGTCATTGACCAGGTAGCGGAGGAATTTGACGGGCAAGTTGTGGTGGCAAAAGTCAATGTTGATAACGAACGCAACCTGGGGGCCATGTTCCAAATCATGTCCATCCCCACCTTGCTTATCTTCAAGGACGGCAAAAAAGTCGAGCAATTCATAGCCCGAGGTTCCAAAACTGAAATCGTGGCACAATTGAAGAAACACCTTTAGGGGAACTCCACTGTGCTACTGGAATTGACTGGTATCCTGACAAACAACATAGTTCACCCGTGAGGATAGGAGAAGCGTGTCTGATGTTTTAAAGGTGGGCGATAATAGCCCCCGTGTTGCTGAAGTGCGAAAGTCGCTCGCACGTTTGGGGTTGCTACCTAACTATAATGAAAGCGGCAACCCCGACCACGCAATTTACAACGCGGACACGCTTTTCGACGAAGAACTAGAAGCAGCGATCCGCGGATTCCAACAAACCCGCGGCATCATCGCCAGCGGCGAAATCAACGAAATGACCCTCCGCGTCCTTAGGGAAGCATCCTACGAACTCGGGGCCCGCGTCCTCAACTACCAGCCGCATAACGAAATGAGCGGCGACGATGTGGTCCAGCTGCAACAACAGCTTCAAGAGCTCGGCTTCTACTCCGACCGTATCGACGGCCACTTTGGCGAGCACACCTACCGAGCCCTCCTGAAATATCAGATGAACTACGGGCTCAATATGGATGGCATTTGCGGACCCAACACCATCAGATCACTGAATCGGTTGGGGCGCCGCATCACCGGTGGGTCACCCCAAAAACTTAGGGAACGCGAACGCATGCGCGCCGCCGGCCCCCCGCCTTACTGGCAAACGCGTTGTCATCGATCCCTCCCTGGGTGGGCCCGACAAAGGCATGACTGTCCGCGGCCTCTACGGGGAAATCACCGAAGAAGAACTCATGTGGGACCTGGCATCCCGGGTGGAAGGCCGCATGATTGCCGCCGGCATGGAAACCATTGTTTCCCGACCCCGGCATGATAACCCCTCCCTCCGGCAGCGGGCCGACATCGCCAACGCCTTCAACGCCGACCTCATGATCTGTCTACAAGCCGACCGCTACCAAAATAACAAGGCCTCCGGCTGCGCTACCTTCTACTTCGGTTCCGAACAAGGAAATTACTCCATGACCGGGGAGCTCCTCTCCGGGTTCATCCAGCGGGAGATAGCGCACCGCACCAAACTCGTCAACTGCGGCAACCACGCCCGCACCTGGGATCTACTGCGCATGACCCAAATGCCCTGCGTGGAAGTGGTCACCGGCTACCCTCACCAACCCCTGGTGACGTGCGGATACTCACCAACCCCGCTAAACGCGATGCTATAGCCGAATCCATTGTGGTCGCCGTGAAACGGCTGTACCTCATGGATAACGACGATAAACCCACCGGCACCTTCAAATTCAGCGAGCTGCTGGCCCAAGAAATGCTCAGCTAGCCGGCGCCGCTGGCGTTCAGCGTTGGGGTGGGCGTTTGAGCACCTGGCGCCCACCCTCGGCACCCGGTCACAACGTGCCCGGCCCCTATACCACTTGTCGCCAATTCCCGGCTACCTTCAGCACACCTTCTTACCCCCGCTGTTTACCCCTGAAATGCAGCCCCATTGGTCAACCCCGCCCTGGCGTTTCCATAAGGTGGTTGGTGTGGAACAGTTACAATTGGTGGCTTGGCCCAGAAAACCGCAGGTGCCGGCGTCGCAAAGCGGCGGCTGGAGCGCCGCGGACGCCTTCGAATACCACTATATACAGTTAACAAAACGGCTGGGATCGTTACGATTTGCCTATGAGGAGGCTCCGTATTTCCTGCGATTTCTGCTGCATATCCAGGTTGCGCAGCTTTCGTGCCGCACGGCGGTGATTAGTTGCCTGGCGGCGGCGCGGGTGCACGGGATCCCCACGCTGAACCGCGAGCACTCCACGGTAGTCGAGCTGAACCTGCCGGGCCACGGGAAGCCGTCGTCGACGTACCCGGAGATTTTTCATTACCGCTGCGCCTACCTGCCCGAATCCGACATTACGGTGGTGAACGGATACCGGGTCACCACGATAGAGCGCACCTTCGTGGATATTTGTGCGGTCAACGGCGCGCTAGAAGGGCTGGCGTTTATCGAGGCGGCACTGCGGCAAGGCTTCCGAAAACGGCAATTCCAAATGTATTTGGATTCGCATCGAGGCAAGTGGGGGATTACGAAAGCCCAGGAGGTGCTGGACCAAGCGCTGTACGGGATTGATTCGGTGCATGAGACGCACGCCAGGTATGTGATTATGACCTGCCTGCCGCAACTCTCCGTGTCCGCCCAGGTAGTTTTCTACACCCTGAACTCGTATTATCGGGTTGATTTATTGATCGCGGACTCTTTAATCCTTGAGGTTGATGGCCGCGATAAGTACGCTGGCCCCGACAGGCAGGCGCGCCAGGTCTACAGGAAGCAGATCACCCGCGAGCAGTTCCTCCTCGACCTGGGCTACCACGTGGCACGCATCCACCCAGACGAGATCGCCACAAAGCTGGCGAACAAGGTGGCGTTCCTTACCAACAAGCCCCCACTAGACCGACACGTGATCGTGGACTTATACCATCAGCCACCCTGGTGGCAGCGCACCCTAGCTCGCTTTTACGACGCACTCTGCACCCCATCCCACAATCCGGACCCCTCCTGGTCCTCCGCCCCAACCCCGCCCTAGCGCATCTGCTGGGCGGGGTTTTTGAGCGTTGCGCCACCCCGGAGCCCCTGCCGCACAGGTGCTAAACGGGGTTTCGGGGACAAACAGCACCCCACAGCCCGCCCCAAGCCAGAAACCCCGCTTAGAACATATGCTACGCGGGGGACTGGGGTAGGGATCCCGCCTTGGGAGGCGTCGTAAAGCTAGAAATGCGGGGACAGCACACATGCTAAGCGGGGTTTTTGCCACAACTTTGCGCTGAGAGGGGGAACAGGCTGGGCTGCACGAATGCTAAACGGGGTTTCTCCGGTGAGCGGCATCCTGTGGCGCCGTTTTGGACGGAAACCCCGCTTAGCACAAGTGCAGCCGGGCGGGGGTGGGCTATACCACGATGCTGTTCAGCAATTCTTCGGCGGCCTGCACGGTCAGCAGCTCGCGGGCCGGCGGCAAATCCAGGCGTAGCTTCGGCAACACCCGATGGTCTTGCGCCACCACAAACCCCGCGGCCTGGAGCACCTCAACATCTAACAAACCAATATCATGAGTGCGGGCCAAAATATCGCATTGGTCGGGCGGCAGGGGCAAGTCTGGGTCCTCCACAAAATCGGCGTAGTAGCCGAACGCCTCCAGGGCGGAAAGATCGGCGGCAACCGCATCCATGATAACAGCGTCCAACAGCACCGCCTCCAGGCCACTGCCAGCATAAACCGGGTTAATATGCAGGGAAGACACCAACCAGGCGTCATCAGATACGGGGGCAGACGGAAGCCGCGCGGCACCCGGCGCGAACGTGGGAGAGCAGTACAAAATGGTGGCGATGGCACGCAGAGTTGGCATGCTGTCGGGCCGGTCGTAACGCAGGTTAAACCCCCGGCACACACCATCAAGCATGCCAGTCGCCAACCATGCCTCCTTCTCGAACAGGCTATCGAGATTCTTGGTGTGCTGGTTTTGGACGCTGAGCTCCCAGAACACACTGCCGGCACACTCGTGCTGCACGAGGGGGATAGTTTCCGCGGTCAGCGCCTGTAGCTGCACATCCATCGGCTAGGGCTACTCCGTGGAATCCGCAGGCGGCAGCACGGCATCGGTGATTCCCGTGGTCTCCGCCAAGTCGGCGGCTGGGCCGGCACTTTCGTCACCGCTGAGCAACCCCATGATGCGTTCGAAATCGTCTTTGCCTCCGAACTCCACCACGATGCGCCCTTTGTGTTTCCCCATAGACACGGATACCTTCGTGTCCAGGTTGTCGGCCAGGGATTCCGCTGCAGTGGTCAGGTATTCCGGCATGGGGGCTTTAGCGCGCTTCCGCACCGGCCCGGTTTCCCCATGGCTGAGCAGCACCACGGCCTCCTCGGTGGCCCGGACAGAGAGTCCTTCGGACACGATGCGGTTAGCGAGCCGTTCCTGCCCTTCCTGGTCCTCGTTGATGGCGAGGAGCGCCCGCGCATGGCCGGCACTAAGAACCCCGGCGGCGACTTTTTGCTGCACAGCAACCGGCAGTTTGAGCAGCCGGAGCATATTAGTAACCACCGGCCGGGACCGCCCCAGCTTGTCCGCCAGTTCGCTTTGGGTGACCCCGAATTCTTCGAGCAGTTGTTCGTACGCTGCAGCCTCTTCGAGGGGGTTGAGTTGGACACGGTGCACGTTTTCCAGCAGCGCGTCGCGGAGCATGGAGTCGTCATCGGTTTTGCGGACAATAGCGGGAATGGTGTCAAGCCCGGCCTGGGTGGCGGCCCGCCAGCGCCGTTCGCCCATGACCAGTTCGTACCGGTCGCCGGATCGCCGCACCACAATGGGTTGGAGCAGCCCGAATTCCTTAATGGAGTGAACGAGCTCATCGAGGTCGAAGTTGTCAAAGACTTTGCGGGGATTTTTGGGGTTGGGGTCGATGAGGTCGGTGGGGATTTCTTGGTAGTGGGCGGCGAGCTCAGTTTCGGGCACGACTTCCAGCTGCGGCCGCAGTGCCGCACTTGTGGGGGTTTCTTCGGCGTCGGGTTCTGGCTTGAGGGCACCACCGATAACGATGTCTGCGGCATTATCACCCAGTCGGGAGTCTGGTTGGTTGGTGATGAGCGCAGCCAGCCCCCGCCCTAAACCACCTTTTCGAGCGGTCACGGTTTTCCCTTTCTCTGGTTTTTAGCTTTTCGACGAGCGTTGCCCGCCTCGCTACTTTCACGAAGCGAACGTCTCCCCGGTTGGCGAGTTCTTTCGCCGCATCCATGTATGCCATGGACCCGCGGGACCCGGGGTCATAATCCAGCACGGTTTGGCCGAATCCAGGGGCTTCGGACACCTTCACGGATCGGGGTATTCGGTTGCGAAGCACTAGTGCCCCGAAGGTGTTGCGCACATCGGCGGAGACTTCTTCCGCCAGTTTGGTCCGGCCGTCAAACATGGTGAGCAGGATGGCGGAAATGTGCAGTTGGGGGTTGAGCTGGTGCTGCACCATTGTTATGTATTTGAGCAGCTGGTTCACGCCTTCGAGCGCATAGTACTCGCACTGGATGGGGATGAGGACTCCTCGACCGCGTTGAGGGCGTTGGTGGTCAGGAGGCCCAGGGAGGGCGGGCAGTCGACGAAAACATAGTCGAAGCCGGCTTCTTTGATGAATTCGGGGCTGAGCGCGTCCCGAAGCCGGTATTCGCGGCGAACCTTGGACACCAGTTCGATTTCGACGGCAGCCAGGTCGATGGTGGCAGGGATGCAGAACATATTACCGTTGGCGGTGGACCGTTGGATCACCTGTTCGGGGGTGCAGGCGCCGAGGAGGAGTTCGTAACTGGAGACGGTTCCTTCCCTATGTTCCACCCCTAATGCTGTGGAGGCGTTGCCCTGGGGGTCGAGGTCAACCACCAGGATTTTCAACCCGTTGCGGGCCAGACCTGCGGCCAAATTGACGGTAGTGGTGGTTTTACCAACCCCGCCTTTTTGGTTGGAGATGGCCAGGCGCCGGGGGCGTTCCGGGCGGGGAGTTTCAGCGCGTGCGGCGTCAATATTTGGGCTGCACGCTGGGCTTCCGCAGCGATGGGGGTGTCATCCCATTCTTGTTCTTCCATGACCACCTAACTACCTGCTTGTTGTGTTTATATTAAGTATCAATTCTAACATCACCGTTTCTTTGGGATGTCGATCACGGTGGTGGGTTCCTGCAAGTCGTTTCCTACGGTGAATATTGTGGCGGTGCCGCCGCCAGCTTTGCGGATTTCGACCCGATCCCGGGCCAGTTCGTCGTACACGGAGGCGCCTTTCATAGCGAGCATATGGCCACCGGGTTTGACGAGGGGGAGTGACCAGCCAGCAAGTTTTCCTAGGGGGGCTACGGCCCGGGAGGTCACGACGTCGACAAGCCCGAGGGCAGCTTTGACCTCGCGTTCTTCGGCGCGGCCGCGGATGACTGTCACGTTTTCCAGTCCTAGTTCGTGGACGACTTCGGTGAGGAAGGTTGAGCGTTTCAGGAGGGGCTCCACCAGGTAAATGGTGAGGTCGGGGCGGGCGATGGCGAGGGGGATGCCGGGCAGGCCGGCGCCGGAACCAATGTCGGCGACGGTGAGACCAGCTGCGATGGCTTCACCAAGGACGGCACAGTTAGGATGTGACGGTCCCACAGTTTGGGGGTTTCGCGGGGGCCGATAAAGCCGCGGGTGGTGCCGGTGGTGGCCAGCAGGTCGTGGTAGCGTTCGGCTCGCGCCAGGTTGTCACCGAAGATGCGAGCTGCGTGCGTCATGGGGTCTCCTTGGGATAGTGAGAAGCCGCCGCATATGAGGCTTTGCGACGGCTTTCTCAAAGTTAGCGTTTCCGCTTCTTCTTTTGTTTTGGTCGGTGGGTTTCTGCCCAACCTTGGGGGCGGATGCTCGTTTGGCGTCTTTCTTGGCCTGGAGTTCGGCTTCTTCCTCGGCGTCCATCATTTTGAACACCCAGCGTTGTTGGAAGAAGGTCCACACGTTATTGGCCACCATGTAGAACAGCAACCCGATATGCCAGAAAGTGCAGGTGAGCAGGATGGTGCCGGGCAGGAACCACAGCATCATTTTGTTCATCATGTCGGCCTGCATTTGCATTTGGTCGTTGGCCGCAGGTTTTTGTTTCCCGGATGCGATGCGGGCCTTCTGCCTGTCCACGGACAGCCTAGCGTTCATGTGGATGGCCACCACGATAATGACCACCAGGGGGCCGCCAGCATGATGATATTGGTTTTGGTGAAATCTCCAGGAAGGCCTGATACATGGACTCCGGCATGGAGATATAGGCCGAGAGCGGCACCTTTAAACAGGCGGGCGTCCAGGAAGGATTGCACGTCTTCCGCGGAGAAGAAATAGTTGGGGGTCATCCGGTTTTTGTTCCGGGTGAGCCCTAACTGGCCAGCGCCGGTGCCGGTGCGGTTGAATGAACGCAGCACGTGGTACAGCCCGAGGAAGACGGGCATTTGCACCAGGATCGGCAGGCAGCCGGCGAGCGGATTGAAACCCATTTCTTTTTGCAGTTTCTGGGTTTCCTGCATCATTTTCTGCTGGTCGTTCTTGTATTTATTGCGGATCTCCTGCATTTGGGGCTGGATTTCCTGCATTTTCCGCATGGAGCGCATTTGGTTGATTGTGGGGCGAACCAGGAGGATGCGCACGGTGAAGGTGAGCAACACAATGGCTAGCACCCAGGTCAGACCGGAGTCTGGGTTGAGCACAAAACTTAAGGCTTTGTGCCATAACCAGAGTATGACCGAGATTGGCCAATAAACGAAGTTAAGCACAGGGTCGTTACTCCTCGAATTGGTAAAGGGTTGTTTGCGGCACTGGGTCGAAACCACCCGGATGCCAGGGCCCGCACTTGGATAGTCGCACCAAGGCTAACACTATGCCTTTGAGGGCGCCATGGACCCGCACTGCGGTAATGGCATACGAACTACAGGTTGGTTCGAACCGGCAGGAGGGCCCGCCTTTGAGGCCGGAAAGATAGTGTTGGTAAAAATGTCCCGCGGCAATGAGCAGTCGGGCGGCCGGGCTGACGTTAACGCTCACGGATTTTTGCGAGTGCTCGCTGCACATCGTGGCTCAACTCCTCCGAATTTGCGTGTGCCGCTGCTGGCAGGGTGCGAATGACAATGAGCGTGCCGGGCGGTAAGTCGTCGAAAAGCGGGCGGATGATGGCGCGGAGTTTCCGGCTCACCGCATGCCGGGTTACCGCATTGCCAACGGCTTTGGATACCACTAAACCACAGCGGGGCTTAGGGGTCAGCACATCTCGGGAGAATAATACATGAAGCACAACGGTGCCCCCGCCTGCACGCTTACCACTCCGAATGGTTTTTCGAAACTCTTCGGAGGAAGTGATTTTGTGCTGAGACGGGAGCACCGTTATTTCAAGGGTGACAAGCCGACTATGCGGTCAGCTTTGCCCGACCCTTGCTTCGACGTGCGGCGACAATTGCGCGGCCGGCACGAGTGCGCATCCGAATGCGGAAGCCATGCTTACGTGCGCGCCGCCGATTATTCGGCTGGAACGTCCGCTTACCCTTGGTCACGGTAGTTACTCCTATATATGTTGCAAGACGTATCAAACGCCTCAAGCTGAATGATGATACGGAGCAGGCATATCCATTGTGCTTTCGAATCTTATTGCTAAAACCCAGCTCAAGCACATGAGTGCGGCAAGTCCGCACAATAGTTTCCTTACTCCAGACACGATCGGTAGTTCGATATTTCACGGTTCCGATGTGACAGACCTGTACAGACTACGTGAATTTTCCAGCTCAGGCCAAATCGCCCCATAAATACCCCCGATATACCCAGTAATTACAAATCTGTAATTAAGGATCTTTTTAGTAGTAGGTAGTGCTCATACCCACCCGAAAAGTCACTAATAGGTAACAATCCACCACCCCACCCGGCTACCCCCGTCGTGCCGACGCTGCACCGATACCGCTACCGCTCCGCAGCCAAATTGCCGCCACATACAAAATAGCAATTTTGCCACCCACGCCCCGAATTACACAACTGTAATTTTGCTCCCTGTGGATAACTTTACCGTTTACCGCTATAATTTCCCCGATATTAAAAATAAGCGCAGCTAAATGGGTGTGAATTTTTGCCATAGATTTATCCACAGCTTTTCCCCACACCCTGTGGATAACCATGGGTTTTTCCCCACCCGCCCTGGCTGTGGATAACGCGCGGACATCCCACCCAGCATGGACCCCCTTCACGGCCGCCTGCGGTCCGTTACGCCGCAAAACGGCCTACACTGGGTGCCATCCCCGCAGGAAAAATTTGATAACAAAAAAAGATATAGACGGGTAGCACTACAAAGTTAAGGCTATTTTTAGTCCTCTTAGCTTTACGACGATAACCCCAGGTAATTCTTGCAGTTTCTCGGAAATTTTTCGGCCCCAAATTTGAAATGAGGAAGAGCATCGGTGACTTCGAGTGATTCAAACCAGGCATCCCAAAAAACCTGGAAATCCGTTGTCAAGGAATTAATCAATGGAAGCGAACAATCCGACGACCTCCATATCGAACCAATCGGCCCCCAACAGCGGGCCTATTTAAACCTTGCCCGACTCATTGGGCTGCTCGACGGGGTAGCGGTATTGGCCGTGCCGTCGGCGAAAGCCAAAGAATATTTAGAGGGTAACCTTTACGGGGTAATTTGCATGGCCCTCAGCAATAAGTTTGGGCGGGAATATAGCCCTAGCGGTCACGGTCAATCCGACGATCGGCAAGCGCAGAGACGAGCCCGAAGAGTCTGAGGATGCAGAACAACAAATGTTGGATATCGCCACCCCAACATCGGGGGGCCGGGGGTCGAGGGCGTAACAACAAAAACAGCCGCGCGGAAGACGCCCAGAAATTCCCGGCGGGGGAAAACCGCGGCAAAACCCGCCCCAACACCGGCGGCAGCGGCGCCGCAAGCGACAACCCCATCGGTGTCGGAGCCGCCACCAGCTCAACCGCCCTCGGGCAAATCCGTGCCCAGAAAGTCCGCGGCAGCCGCCCCAGATGCATTACCCCAGCTAGAACTGGACGACCGGGATATGCTCACCATCACCGCCACCGGCTGGACCACGAGTCACACCGACCAGGCCGACAATCCGGTCACCCCCCAGCCCGCAACCACGGCCGGCGCCACGCTGCGGTCCCGGGAAAAACCGGCCCATAACCCGGCCCAAGACGATTCCCTCAACCCCCGATACACCTTTGACACCTACGTCGTATCGGATTCGAACAAACTTCCGACTTCGGCCGCGATTGCGGTGGCGGAAAAACCAGCCCGCGCCTACAACCCGCTCTTTGTGTGGGGTGATTCCGGCCTGGGGAAAACCCACCTCATGCATGCCATTGGTAACTACGCCCAACAGTTGGACCCGAACCTGCGCATCAAATACGTGTCTAGCGAACAGTTCACCAACGACTACATCAATTCGGTGCGAGATGACCGGCAGGAATCCTTTAAACGTCGGTACCGTAACCTAGATATTCTCATGGTGGATGATATTCAATTCCTCCAGGGCAAGGAAGGCACCCAGGAGGAGTTTTTCCACACGTTTAACGCCCTACAGCAGGGTGGCAAACAGATTGTATTGAGTTCGGACCGGCCACCGAAACAGCTCACCACCTTGGAGGATCGGCTGCGCACCCGGTTCCAATCGGGCCTGATTGCCGACATTTACCCCCCAGATTTAGAAACCCGCATCGCCATTCTGATGAAGAAAGCCGAGGCGGAACAGATTGTGGCATCTAGGGATGTGCTGGAATTAATCGCCTCCCAATTTAGCTCCAGCATCCGCGAGCTAGAGGGAGCGTTTATTAGGGTATCGGCGTGGGCGTCGCTGAATAATCAGCAGATTAATTTGAAAACGGCCGAGCAAGCGCTGGAGGACCTCATGCCAGAGCATAGCGTCCTGGAGGTCACCACGGACACGATCATGGCGATGACCGCGGAGTTTTTCGGGTTTACCATCGCCCAACTGTCCGGCACCAGCAAGTCCCGCCCAATCACGCACGCCCGCCAGATCGCCATGTATCTGTGCCGTGAGCTCACCGAACTGTCCCTGCCGAAGGTGGGGAGCGGTTTGGCCGCGACCACACCACCGTAATGCATTCTGAGCGCAAAATTCGCAAAGAACTCGCCGAGAAACGCGATACCTATGATGAGATCCAAAAGATCACCACAATGATTAAAAATTACGGTCGCGGTTAATAGCTTTACGACGGTTACCCCCGTGACAAATCCTATATATAGAGGTAATCGAGCATCAATATCATCGTATTTATGCGTCGTATCAAATTAACTATCGTTGCCACATGCACCGCAATCGCGGCCGCAACCATCACTCCGGCCCACGCTGCGGAGGATCAACACCGCGGTTCTGTGGAAACTAGCGTAGATGTGCTCAGCGTTGCAGCCGAACCAATCTATGGGCCAGCCATCCGCTACTTGCTGTGTGCCAGCGGGTCGTCTCATGGGCTGCCATCGGTGCCTCCCGGATATTGTCTCCGGGAAGCCCTCTCCAACTAAAGGTTATCCACAAACCCCAGTTCAAACCATAAAACAGCGCTAAAACTTAAGGAGTTACCATGCGCCGTATCAAACTAGCCATCGTCGCCACATGCACCGCAGTTGCGGCAGCCGCTACCGTCACTCCGGCCTATGCCGCGGAATACTCTCTTTCAGACGATTCCTCCCTGGAAACACTGAGCACAACCATCAACCGATACGGTGTAATCGAGTACGCCAAAATGTCGGTTGTGTCAATCTTCACGCTCCCCGCTAACACTCTCACTCGCACCATTCATCAAGCCCCCAACACCTCGCGGCTAGGACATCACTGTGCGTTCCCCCAAAATCGCAATCACCACAGCCTGCCTGGCTTTGGCGGCAGCCTCATTCACCCCAGCAACGGCTCATGAGGTCGAACCGACCGAACCAGACCCAGCCGGAACCAGGCTGGTACTAAGCCTAGAGCCGGTGTTGATGAGCATGCCATCGACTCTGCGACCGGTCATCAATGGGTTGATTTGCACCTCCTACGCCCCACCGGACCGACCGGGAATGTGCGAGAACCCCAACGAAAATATGTTCGCACTGTCTCAATACTGACGGATTATTGGAAAGGAATACCATGCGTCGTATCAAACTAGCCATCGTCGCCACCTGCACCGCAGTCGCAGCCGCGACCACCATCACCCCGGCCCACGCCGCAGATGTGGAACCCAATACCTTGGCCGCACTCAGCGAAGAAGTCAAGGAAAATGGTGTGCTCAAAACCGCCTATATGGTGCTTTGGGAAGTCGCCATGCTCCCAGTCGCACTCTCATTCGCACTATCCATGGAACCTGGCATGATCTAGGACACGAAGTCCCAGTTCAGACCATAAAACAGCGCTAAAACATAAGGAGTTACCATGCGTCGTATCAAACTCGCCATCGTCGCCACATGCGCTGCAGTCACAGCAGCCACCATCACCCCAGCCCAGGCCGCGGAAGAACAATCTTACCTGGCAGCACTGAGCACAGCCATTGAAAAAGATGGGCTCGTAAATACCATCTCATCGGAGCTTGTCGGCCTCAGCCTGTTTCCCTTAGGAGTCATCCTCCTGCTGTCCAGCAAACCCGGTATGATTTAGGAGATCACCATGCGTTCCCTCAAAGTCGCGATCGCCACAGCCTGCCTGGCACTAGCCGCCACCATCTCTCCGGCCCAGGCCACAGAAGTACAACTCACTGCCTCCGTGGACAGCAGCCTGGATTTCCTCAGCCTCAGTGCTATGCCGATCTATGGGCCAGTCCTCGCCTATATGGTGTGCGCCAGTGAATCTTCCCCAGGAATGCCTCCCGGACACTGCCTGCGGGAAGCCCTAGCTGTCTCCTCCTACTAAGGGTTATCCACAAAACCCAGTTCAGACCATAAAACAGCGCTAAAACTTAAGGAGTTACCATGCGTCGTATCAAACTCGCCATCGTCGCCACATGCGCTGCAGTCACAGCAGCCACCATCACCCCAGCCCAGGCCACAGAAGTACAACTCACTGCTTCTACAGGCAGCCTGGAGAACGGCAGCACATCAATCGAAGCAGGATTCAACGCCTACATGCGATGCATCAAAGGCTTATCCCATGGAAAAGTACTACCTCCCGGGTTCTGCCTCACTGAAGGCCTGATAACTTCTTCCTAAAGTTATCTACAAGCCCCAGGTGAGTATGGTCTTTAGTGTGCCGTACTCACCTTTTTCAACGAACCAGGTTTTGCCGCTGCATCCATGAAAAAAACAATCCTCCCGGCACTGCTTGGCAAAGCCTCAACCACGCTCAAGCCACCCAAGAGATATCCACAAACCCCAGTTCAAAGCATATTTTGGCTGGGGTTTCACTATATGAATAGCCTCTGTGCAGCCGGGTTTTCCACAGTCAAACCAGCATCAAAGAGTCCCTACTCCACAGTTACGCACAGTCCAGGTGGACTGTGCGCTGTGGGGATATGTGGATAACTCGACGGTTTTTCAAGGTTTCCCCTGCTCAATGGGTATTTTTAGGCATTGTAACACGGATATCCACAAGCACAGGCGGCAGCTATGGCGAATAATGAGGCAAAAATACTACCTGAGCTGGGATAATACCGGTTTATCCACAGCATGGGCCACCCGGGGCGCCCAAAATTGACAAGGGGGTAATCGCATGATCTGCATCACATTTATCATGTTTGCTATTTTTCCAAAATTACAGCCTGTGGATAACGTCATTAGATAGCTATTGAAGTGGCAAAATACTAAGTTATACACAATGCGAAAAACCATGAAAAAATCCTATAATCCCCACATGCTGCCGCAAACCTGCTAAATGCCGAAAAATGGCCAAAAATACGGCTGTAAACCCGATATTTTTTATCCACAAGCCTATGAGTTGTGCGCAACGCACCCCCCGTCGAACAGGGAAAATGCGCCAAAATCGACCTGTAGCAAACTAGTTATCCACAGTTTTACCCCCGCTGTGCACAAAAGAGGGTAGAAATCGACTTTGCAGCCTCAGTTATGCAAAAAAGTCGACCTGGGGTTTTCCCCAGCCTGTGGATAAAATTGTGGATAAATTTTTACGCTTTGAGCTGCGGTTATCCAAAGTTATCCACAATGTCCACAAGATAGTTATCCACAAGCTATGCAAAAGTGATTCCGGTCACCACGTTGCTGCAAATGTGCGTCCACAGGGGGTGTGGATAACTCCAAAATTTCTGTGGATAACTGGCCGATTTCTGTGGATAAACCTGTGGATAAATCTGGGGCCAAAAAAGTTATCCACAGGTTTTCGAAGTTATCCACATTAATTCCACAAGTTTATCCACAGGCACTCACATGCTCTGAGCTGCGAAAAGGAGGGTTTTCCACAATATCCACAGGACCTATTACTACTACCAACTACATACCTAGGTAGATCTCTGGTAACTGTAGGGACTTTGCCGCAAACTTGCTACTTCGCCGCCGCTCCGATTTTTCGCCGCCGAGATCTTCCGGGTAAGTTTGGAGGCAGCTGCGGCCTACCACTGGCCGCCTGACCGTTTGGCCGTCGACAAGCCGTCGAAAAGCGAACCGCACAAAGGAGCAACCCGAACCCATGGATCTAGGCGCCGTGTCATTTGTCGTTGCAAAAGAAGATCTCGCCAGCGCAGTATCGTGGGTAGCACGCAATCTACCTACCAAGCCTGCACAACCGGTTCTCCGCGCAATGCTCATCACCGCCGACGACGATGGCCTGGAATTTGCCGGATTCGACTACGAAGTGTCCACCAAGGTGCGGATTCCCGCCGAGGTCAACCAGCCGGGACGGATCGCTGTCGCGGGCAAACTCATTGCCGACATCACCGCCACTCTGCCAAACAAACCCGTCGAGATCTTCGTGGACGGCTCCACAGTGCAGCTCAAATGCGGTTCCTCTCGGTTTGAACTCCCGTCGATCCCCCTCGACGACTACCCCACCTTGCCCACACTCCCCGAGGTCACAGGCGCGATCAATCCCCGGCTGTTCATCGACGCGGTGACCCAGGTCGCCACCGCGGCCGGCAAGGATGACACGTTGCCCATGCTCACCGGCGTGCACATGGAGATCGAGGGCGAAGACATCACGCTGACCGCCACCGACCGGTTCCGGCTCGCACTGCGGCGGTTCCAATGGATTCCCGCCTTCCCGGATGCCCAGGCCAAGCTGCTGATCCCGGCGAAAAACTTTGTGGAAAACGCCCGCACCCTCGACGCGAATTCCACAGAACCGGTGGAAATCGCCGTGGGCTCCGGTGACTCCATCGGCGCCGAAGGGCTGTTTGGCATTCACGTGGACGCCCGGCAAACCACCACCCGGCTCCTGGACGCGGAATTCCCCAACGTCAACCCGCTGCTGCCCAAATTCCACAAGTGCCTGGCCAGTGTGGAAATCTCGTCCCTTCAGGACGCCATCAAGCGGGTTGCCCTCGTGGCGGACCGGAACGCTCAAATCCGCATGCACTTCACCCCAGGAGAGGTGCTGCTCTCGGCGGGCGGCTCCGACGCCGGTCACGCCGAGGAATCCGTGCCCTGCGAATTCATCGGCACCGAAGAAGAACTCCTCATCGCCTTCAATCCCGCCTACCTACGCGACGGGTTGCACGTGGTGCGCACCCAGCGGGTTGTGTTCGGCTTCACGGAATCTTCCCGTCCCGCGATCCTCATCCCCGAGCCAGAGAAGCTGCCCGAACTCAACGACGACGGGTTGTACCCCACCCCGGACACGGATTTCACCTACCTGCTCATGCCGGTGCGGTTGCCCGGCTAATCCGGCCAGCGTGTTTATTCGAGAGCTCAGCCTGCGCGACTTTCGCTCCTGGCCTCACTGTCATGTGCGGCTCGGTCCGGGAATCACACTGTTCGTGGGGCGCAACGGCCACGGGAAAACCAACCTGGTGGAAGCCATCGGCTATGTGGCCCACCTCGGCTCCCACAGGGTGGCCCAGGACGCGCCCCTGGTGCGCCACGGCCAGCCCAACGCCCGGGTGTCGGCAACCGCGGTGCGAGACGATCGGGAATTGACCACCCACCTGCTTATCAACGCGTCCGGGGCCAACCAGGCGAGCATTAACCGCACAAGACTGAATTCGCCCCGGGAGCTGCTAGGAGTGGTGCGCACAGTGCTGTTTTGCCCCGAGGATCTGGCGCTGGTACGGGGGGAGCCCGCCGAGCGCCGCCGCTACCTGGATAACATCATTGCTACCCGCCGGCCGCGGCTTGCGGGCGTCAAGGCGGACTACGAGAAAGTGTTGCGGCAACGCACAACCCTGCTAAAAACGTCCTCAGTGGCCCTCAGACGCGGCTATTCTGGTGATGACGGGTCATTGGCCACATTGGACGTGTGGGACGCTCAGCTGGCCCGCCAGGGGGCGCAAATGATCGCTGCGCGGCGGGCCCTGGTGGCGGAGTTGGATCCGCTCGTCCACGAGGCCTATGCGGGCATCGCCCCGGAGTCCCGGCCGGCCCACATCGCCTACGAATCCACAGTTCCCGACGTGGGTGAGGATCCCGCGCTGATCGAGGCCGCCATGCTCGCTGAGCTAGGGCAGGATGCGCCCCAAGGAGATTGATCGGGGCCGCAGCCTGGTGGGTCCGCACCGGGACGATCTGGTTATCACCCTGGGTGATGTGCCGGCGAAGGGGTTTGCGTCGCATGGGGAAACCTGGTCGATGGTGTTGGCGCTGCGGCTCGGCGAGTTCCAGCTGCTGCGTGCCGACGGCACCGATCCCGTGCTCATCCTCGACGATGTGTTCGCCGAACTCGACGCGTTACGACGCGAACGCCTGGTCCACCTCACCCAGGACGTAGAACAGGTACTCATTACCGTGGCGGTGCCGGACGACCTGCCACCTGAGTTGGGTGATATTCATCGCATTCCCGTCGTGATGACCGACCACACATCAGTGATTAGTAGCAATGAATCATAGGGAGCCACCATGACCGAATCACGGGATTCAGTCGCATATGCGTTTGAACGTATGCGTCAGGAAGCTTTACGACGAGGCACCGCGCCCAAAATTCGCCGACCTAGACGGCCGGTCCGGCGTTTGCGGGCGTCGACAAGCAAGGGGCAACCGACCGGCCTGGACGGGCGGGCGATCCTCAGGCCGGACCGCAATCTGGAGGGGATATCCGTGCTGGTAGAGCAGGAAATTGCCGCGCGCGGCTGGCGCGCCAAACTGGCCGGCGGGTGGATTCATTCGCATTGGTCGCTGCTCGTCGGCGACCGCATTGCGGGGCACACTAAGGTGGAGAAATTCGCTGACAAAAAATTATATATCAGCTGCGATTCGACCGCTTGGGCATCAAATCTTCGCACCATGCAGCGAAATATTCTCAGCACCATTGAGGAAAAAGTAGGGCCCAATATTGTGACGGAATTGCGTATCTCCGGACCCCAAACCCCCAGCTGGCGGTATGGGCCGCTGCATGTCAAGGGCCGCGGACCCCGCGATACCTACGGATAAGCCCGAGAACTAAGCTAACTTGCCCTACGGCGCGAGCAATGTCTTACCATGTAGGTCCCTAGGCAGTGTAGAATAGAACGGTCTAAATGCTATTAAAATTCAAAGGAGTGCTAGTTACGTGGCTACCGCTGAACACGAATATGGCGCCTCATCAATCACCATCCTTGAGGGACTAGAGGCTGTTCGTAAGCGTCCCGGCATGTACATCGGTTCCACCAACGAGCGTGGCCTACACCACTTGGTGTGGGAGGTTGTGGATAACTCGGTGGATGAAGCAATGGCCGGCCACGCCGACAAAGTCGAGGTGACCATTCTTGCTGATGGCGGTATCGAAGTCATTGATAACGGCCGTGGTATTCCCGTGGAAATGCACCCCTCTGGTGCTCCCACCGTCCAGGTTGTTATGACCCAGCTGCACGCCGGCGGCAAATTCGATTCCGAATCTTATGCCGTGTCCGGCGGCCTCCACGGCGTGGGGATTTCCGTGGTGAACGCCCTCTCCACCCGGGTTGAAGCCGACATTAAACGCGACGGCAAACACTGGTACCAGAACTTCACCAATGCTATTCCTGAAGAACTAGTGGCAGGTGGGCCCGCCGAAGGTACGGGAACAACTGTTCGATTCTGGCCGGATCCTGAAGTTTTTGAAACCACGGTTTTCTCCTTCGAACTGATTGCTCGCCGCCTACAGGAGATGGCGTTCCTGAATAAAGGGGCTCACCATCACCCTCATCGACAAGCGGGCCTCTGAAGAGGAAATCGAGCTGGAAACATTGGCGGAAGAAATTGCTGAGGGGGACCCCGAAACCACGGTCGAAGCCGCCGATGAAAAAGCCGTCAAAAAGAAGGAAAAGAAAAAGACCTTCTACTATCCCAATGGGTTTGCAGGACTATGTGGAGCATTTGAACAAGTCCAAGACTGCGATTCACCCCACGATCATCAGCCTGGAGGTCAAAGGCGAGAACCTTGAGGTCGAGGTGGCCATGCAATGGAACTCCGGCTATGCCCAAAGCGTACACACGTTCGCAAACACCATTAACACCATTGAGGGCGGCACCCACGAAGAAGGTTTCCGGGCGGCGCTGACCTCCCTGATGAACAAGTACGCCCGCGAGCACAAACTGCTCAAAGAAAAAGAACAAAACCTCACCGGTGACGACTGCCGTGAAGGCCTGGCCGCCGTGATCTCGGTGCGGGTGGGCGAACCCCAGTTCGAAGGGCAAACCAAGACGAAGCTGGGCAACTCCGAGGTGCGGGGCTTTGTACAAAAAGCCATCAACGAGCACGTTTCCGATTGGTTGGACGCCAATCCGGCCGAAGCCAAGGTGATTATCAACAAGGCGGTATCCTCGGCGCACGCCCGCATGGCGGCCCGCAAAGCCCGGGAAATGGTGCGGCGGAAATCCGCCACCGACTTGGGCGGACTCCCCGGCAAGCTTGCGGACTGCCGGTCCAAAGACCCAGCCAAATCCGAACTCTACATCGTGGAGGGTGACTCCGCCGGCGGTTCAGCCAAAGGTGGTCGGGATTCCATGTACCAGGCGATCCTGCCGCTGCGGGGCAAGATCCTCAATGTGGAAAAAGCCCGCCTGGATAAAGTACTGAAAAACAACGAGGTCCAGGCCATCATCACTGCCCTGGGCACCGGCATCCACGACGAGTTCGACATTCAAAAACTCCGTTACGGCAAGATCGTGCTCATGGCCGACGCCGACGTGGACGGCCAACACATCGCAACCCTGCTGCTCACGCTGCTGTTCCGATTCATGCCCCAGTTGATTGAGGAGGGCCACGTGTTCCTGGCCCAGCCGCCGCTCTACAAGCTGAAATGGGCGAAGGGTGAGCCAGGGTTTGCCTACTCCGACAATCAGCGTGACGAGCTGCTTGCCGAGGGCCTGGCCGCCGGCCGCAAGATCAACAAGGATGATGGCATCCAGCGTTACAAGGGCTTGGGTGAGATGAATGCCTCTGAGCTGTGGGAAACTACCCTGGACCCCCAGGTGCGTATCCTGCGGCGGGTTGACATGAATGACGCCCAGCTTGCCGACGAACTGTTCTCCATCCTCGCTGGGCGACGACGTGGCTGCCCGCCGGTCATTTATCACCCGCAAGGCCAAGGACGTGCGCTTCCTGGACGTGTAACAGAATGAGTTGCCCTTTGCTCCCCATAGCTATCTATGGGGAGCAAAACTTATTGTGTGATGTGTTTGTATACGTCTCCACGAGGACCAACACGAAACACTTCGATGAGAAGTTCTGCATCCTCAACTGTATATAGAACTCGATAACTTCCGACTCGAATACGATAAGCGTCATCTTCCCCCTTGAGTTTTTTTATACCCATTTGGGAAAAGGATTTTTCTGCAAGATCCTCGATATCCTCTACGATTTTTTAAAAAAATAACGGGATTCCCTTGCCGAATTTTCTTCAGTTCTTTTGCTGCTTTTCTGGTAAAGGAGATTTTCATTAATAGAACCTTTCTGCCTATTGGCTGGATCGACGTATCGACTATGCGGTACATAATTTCAATAAATTAATAAGTGGTGAAGCCTATTTAGTTGCTCGGGAAACACAGCCACACCACCTGTTGAATGATTACCCCCGGAAGAATAGGAAAACGAGGCAGGTAGTGTATTTGGTAAGAGCATGGAAAACCGCAAAATACCCTATCGACCCCGCACCGCTGTGACTTACACACGCACCCTAGATAATCTCCTCACATTGGCTAATGTCGTTACTACATCAGGTATCCCGCATCATTGCCCGCCATGTTTGGGAGTATTCGTCAGCGTGTAGATCACCGTGCTTTACCTGTAAGAAAACGTACGGCAAACCTTGGTTGGTATTTGAAACTTCCCAGGTAACCATCTCTAGAGCTATTAACAATGTGCTGAGTTTGCCTGATGTGGTGTTACCTGTTACCGTCTCCACTGCAACCTGGAGATCTCAGTCCCCAATGGTTATATGTCTCGACGGCACGCTTGTACCGTGTTGGTGGTGGAAGAACACTAGGAATTTGCATAGCGGGGAAACATCACAGGGTAGGGTATAGCCTGCAAATGCTCACCGACCGAGCAAGCCCCAAACCACAACTATTCGGATGATTAACATGACACGAAGAATAATGTTCTATCAACTACCCGAACCCTATTTTCCCAGCGAATAAATAAGCTCCCATATTATAACATGCCACAACAAACGGTTAAGTTTGTCTTATATTGACAATATTTACAGAATTTGCAAACTGTACACTTTCATGACATTATCATGCTATGTCTGTAAAAGAGGAAGAATCTATGGTTATTTCCCTAGGGCAGCTGCGTGGCAACTTAGGGGACACTGTTAATCGGGTTGCCTTTGCTGGCGAAAGGGTGTTTATAACCCGAAATGGAAAAAAAGTGGCGGCCATTGTGTCTATTGAAGATGTCGAGTTGTTGGATGAGTTAGAAATGCGTGCGGATGTTGAAGCACTGCGTCAGGCACGTGCTGAAGACGACGGGACCCGTATCTCGTTGGAAGAACTTTTAGCAGAAGGGTCCTAGTCCCCACGGCATGGTGCAATCCTGGGCGCAATTATTTCACTCGAATACATATTCGGGAAGCGTGTTTCTCTTATGCGTCGAAAAGCCTGCCAGCATATCTTCTAAGCTGAAAAACCAGTGTTTTTCTACAACAGCAACAATCCCAAAACCAGAAATCCCGCCTAGAACACGCGCTACCCCCATCGGTTACTGCTGCACATCATCTAAGCGGGGTTTTGCCGAAAACAGTTCACTGGGGGATGCTTCTACCCAAAACCCTGCTTAGTGCATTTTCTACATCACAAGGTATTGTGTTTCAGAAAAGCTAAGCGGGGTTTCCAGCGTGGACGGATAAATCTGACACACCTTCAGCCGGTTTGTCAGCTTAGATAATGTGCAGCCCCTGCCACATCACAACGCAGGTGATGTCGGGCAGCTTGCTAAGCTGCAAAACTGGTTTTGGGAGGTGGAAAAAGCGGGATTTTTTGGGGTTTCGCAGCTATCAAATGTGCGGCCATTGTTGCAGCATGAGTGCTAAGCGGGGTTTCCCAAAATATTGGCTGTGCCGGTGCCTGCCAGAAGTAGAAACCCCGCTTAGGGTGATGTGCAGTAGTAAACGGCGGAGGTAGCGAGTGTTCTAAGCGGGGTTTTTGGGTGAATGCTGGGGTGCGGGGAAGCGGTTTCGGCGGGTTTGTCAGCTTAGCAGGTGTGCTGCGCTCGGTGTAGCAGGGTTTGGTAGCTGCGAAACCGGTTGTCGGCGGTTTGGGGCGGAGGGTTAAGCGGGGTTTCGCAGCTATCAGAAGTGCTACGCGGGTGTGCGGTGGGTATGATGAGAAAAGCCCCGGCGGTGAGGTGTGATGCGGGGCCGGGGCTGGGCCGGGGTTGGGTGCCGGGAGGTGGGCGTCGTAAAGCGGGCTAGTCGTCGAAGTCTACGTCGCTGTCCTGGGCGTTGTTGATAATGTCGGCAAGCTTTTGGGGATTATTGAACCAACTCTCGATCACTTCCCGCAGGTGGTCCAAGATTTCGTACGTACCAATCACGGAGAACATGCCGGCCTCGGGGTCGAAAATCACCTTGTCGGAGAAACCGCGCTGGTCGGCATAAAACTTAATGAGGGAATGCCAAAAATAACCATTACCCACAAACCCGGCATTACGGATAATCTGCGCTACCGACTCCGGGCCCGGAGCCTCAAAATACAGTGCGGTAACACCACCGGTGCTGACCAAGTGCACCCGGGAGGCCGTGTCGATCGCCTTCGCCTGGGCGGCACGTTCGTAGGGTGAGGAAGAAATCCCTAGCTGCGGGGAGGCCGCGCCACGCAGGAGACCGTAGTAGCGGAGCGATTCGCCCAAGGCATCCTCCAGCATGGCCAGGTTAGCGGTTCTACTTGGGGAGACCCAGGCGCCGGCGGGGATTTCGTGCACGCCAATACTGCGGTCTTCGCCGGGAAGTTTTTCGTAGATGAGCCGCTGCTTGAGCGGGATGGGGGATTGGGTGCCGGTGGCGTCGGGTTTGTCCATGGGGACGAAGGCGCGCTCGTCCACGTTCCATTTATCGCCGTTGGCGTAAAAATAGTAATGGTCCAGCACGCGGGCCACGGGAGCATCCTCCAGATTATTGACCGCCAGGAAACCGGAGGCGTCAAAGGCTTGCCGGGGAATATCCATGGGCGGTATCAATAGGTCGTTGGATTCTACCAGCGGGAAATAGGAGGTGTCTTTAGGGTTGGTGATAATGGTGCGGTAAAAATGCACCAGGTGGCACATACCCAGGTATGAGTCCGTGAGTACCACGCCGGCGGGAATATACCCGTAGTCAGTTTTTACCAGGCATAGGCTGCCTGGATGTGGTCGTAATCCCGCTTGATTCCACGCCGAGATAATCACACACGTCTCCCGCTTCAACATAGATAACATTGGTTGCGACTATAATTGTACGTGCGTTGGGGTGGAAACGAGCGGAAAACCAGTAATATCCGGTTTGGGGCGGTAAACTACAAGCTCATGGCGGGTTTCTGTTACCGCCATATGGTGGTGGATGCTTGACGACGCCCGCCCGGGTGGTTGTCTACATCTTGGATACGTTGACAATCAGATTGAACAGCTCGGTAGTCATGCGGTTGCCCACATTGGCGTGGGCGGAGCCACCCTTGTGGATCCCATACACGGTATTGGTGTCGCTCAGGATTGGGCCCCCGGATTGGCCTCGGGTGGTGTCAATGTTGTGGGTGATCTCTATTGGGGTGATACCCGTGATGACGTTACGATCCTTCCACAGGGTTGCCTCCGGCTTGCCGGGGTAAGTGATTGGATAGCCGATCACCGTGGCGTGGCGGCCAATCAGGTCCTCATCGTTGGGGATAGCCATCCCGAACCAACCGACCTTGTCACCTATTGGGGTGTCTAATTTGATAACGGCCCAATCTTGTTGAGGGTTAGGCAGAAAAACTTTATCGTCGTACCAAATTTGGGTGGCTTTTGCCGTGGGGAAGGGGGTGCTGTCACCATTCACGCCGGGGGTGAAGGTGATATCGGACACTTTCCACGACAGGCAGTGGCCCGCGGTGACGACGGTGTTTTTGCTGACGAGGAAGCCGGTGCAGTAGTTCTTGCGCCCGTCCTCCATGGTGTAGCCTACCCTTCCCACCCATCGGTAGGGGGTTTTGGTGGTGTCGGTGATCTGTTCCCGGTCATCCGTTTCGATAACGGCCTCGGGAGTGGTGTAGGTGCCAGGGGAGGATTCTGTGTGCGTATAACCCGGGCTCTTTACGAGGTCTTCGGTTTTTATTGTTATTGGGTTTCCCGTGCTTTTGCCGTTAACAATATTAAATCCAAGAGGGTCGAGCGGCCCATCATAGAGGTCGATTGCTCCGGCGACAGTGGTCGTCGCCATTGGAACGGCAATGAGCAGGAATGCGCATAATAACGCTGTACGAATATTTATGGTTTTCACGACTTACAGTATTCTCTACTTTTTAAAAATAGACCATACTTTCGTGACCAATGTGCGTGTCGCACGCCCCCATAAGAGGTAGCTGGGATCAAACCTTAAAAATGGAAAAGCATACTCGCGCCGTAGGAAAGCCCCACAATGGCGGCAATGGAAAGCACTACCGCTATCACCGTGCGGATGCGGTCATTGACCTTGCCATCCAACAGAAGCGCTATGGAACACCCAAGAGCCAGGCCCAGGCCGGTGGTGAAAGCTTTCGTAGGATAAACGCCCACTACCTGTCATGAAGCTGATGACGAAGGACATCACTTGCGATACCAAACCCAGCACGATCCCATAGAACGCCAGCCGCTTGAGGGCAATATTGAGCGTGAGCTTGGTGGAAGAATCGAACAGTGTTGACATGATGACCCGCCTTCAGTTTCATATGAATATTTCACCTATTTTAGCAATAGTGTTCTGGTGGCACCATTGGAAACCCCGATATTGGGGCACTGGTAAACCTTAGGCAGGGTGGAAAAATAACTTTACACAGCAGGTAAGCGCTGCCATGAACAGGCCACAAAGGGCAGCCGCTATCCTCATGCGGAGGTTGTCATTAACCTTGCCGTCCAGCAGGAGGGTCAGGGAGCAGCCGATCGCCACACCCTAGCCCGCAGGTGAGGCTGTCATAGGAGATGTGCTTGTCGGACACCGCGGTAGAGGTGACAAAAGATATGACTTGCCAGACCAGGCCCAGGATAATGCTATGGGCGATCAGCTGTTTGAGCACGGTATTGACCGTGAGCTTGGTGTAGAAATTGAGGAATGTTGACATTGTGGCACCGCCTTAGTTTTCACATAAATACCTAACCCATTTTACGGGCGTTACCACCGGAAACCCTGATGCTGGAGCAAAAATTCCCCAGCAATCGCCGGGGAATTGTGGGAGGTCTTAGATGGTGGCCAGGTCCTGGATGGGTCGGCGTCGAGAAGCTCCCAGGGCGGGCAACGCGGCCGCAACCAGCCCGGCCACGCCGGCGCCAACCACGATCAACCCAATCTGCGACCACGGCACATACAGGTGCAGGGGCAGCTTCGCCATGCTAGCGCTGATGGCCAGAATGCCCGACCAGCCGAACGCCACGCCCAGGATCGTGCCGCAGATCGCCGCAACCACCGCGGTCAGGGCGGCCTCGATCATCACCATCACCACCAGCTGGCGGCGCTCCAGGCCCACCGCCCGCAGCATGGCCGACTCCCGGCGCCGCTCAATGATCGACAAGGCGGTGGTGTTGCCAATCCCCACGATCGCAATGATAATGGCCACCGCCAGCAGGGAAATCATCACCAGTAGCACCGTATCCAAAATCTTGGTGTACTCGGCCCGCTCCTGGGCCCCGCCACCAACCTGGAAGTGGGGGTTCAAGGAATTCAGGTCGGACACAATGGTTTGGATCTGCTGCGCCGACAAGTCGGAATCCACCTTCATATACATTTGGTTGGTGTGCAATGTGGTGCTGAGCTTGGCCAGGTCGGCCTGGTTCAACGCAACCGCCCCGTTTTCGCCCTTGTCGGACAGATCCAAGGTCATGGGCAGGGAACCCGTATCACCAAACACGGTCACGGTGTCGCCGCTGTGCATGCCCGGAAAATCACTGGCATTGGCCTTCATATGCCCCGGCTCGGGGGCCAACTGCTTGGGGGCGTGCAGCACCTGATCCAGTTGGGCCTGGTCCATGCCCTGGGCCATTAGCTTCTTGTCCCCACCGGAGGTGGCCACCGTGATTGGTGCGCTCTCCAGGGGCGCGGTGGCAGTGATGCCCTGGGTCTGCTTGATGCTGGTGATCTCTGCCGGGGCGAACGAATCCGTGGTGCGCACCACCAAGTCGATTGGCCGCTGGGTGTCGATCTCCGAAGTGATCGACTCCCGCGCGGAGGTAATGCCCGTCACCAACAGCACCAGCACGGTGACCCCAATCAGCAGGGACGTGGCGGTGGCCGCGGTACGCAGCGGATTCCGCATTGAATTCGCCGCGGCCAGCTCCGTGGTGGGGCCCAGCCGGGAGATCAACATGCCCACCCGGTGGATGAGCGGCGGTAACACCACCGCGCCCAGCATGAGCACGCCCACCAGGCACACCATGCCGGCGCCGATCCCCAGGAAGATCGCGGCGTCGCTACCCGTGCCCCGGGCTGCCAGCACCAGGCCCGCCACGCCCGCCACCACCAGGAGGCTGCCCAGGATGATTCGGGCTCGCGGCACCGTGCCCTGGGTGGTGGCCTCCATGGGTTGCAGCGCCGTGATCGGGCGCACCTGGGTGGCCTTCCGGGCCGCCCCATAGGCGCAGACCACCGTTGCCAGGGTGCCCGCCACCAGGCCGGCCAGCAGCGCGTAGCCGGGAACCACCAGGCGGTCAATGGTGAAGCCACTCCCTTTGGCAATCTGCACAAATAGGGCCGAAATCCCAATGCCCAGCAAGGTTCCCACCGCGGACGCCGCCAACCCCACCAGGGCGGCCTCGGCAAGAATAAGCGTTCGAACCTGCCGGCTTTCGGCGCCAATGCACCGCAGCAAGGCCAGCTCCTTGATTCGCTGCGCCACCAAAACCTGGAACGTGTTAGCGATAACATAGCCCGCCACAATCAGCGACAACCCCTGCAAACGCCGCAAGCATGGCCAACAGGGAAGAACTACTGCCCGACAGCTGCTTCACCTGCCGATCCGCGGCCTCCTCCCGGGTCAACACCTGAAGATTATTGTCCGAAACCACCTGCTTGATGCTGGAAACCAACTCCGCTGTGGCCGTCCCGGGAGTGGCGCGCACAAGCAATTCCGTTGTCGCCATCGTCGGCGACTGCAACGCCGTCAACCCCTCATGGGTGAACGTCAACATGGGAATGCCCATATCCATGGCGGACGAACCAGACGTGATCCCCACAATCCGCACCGTCGCCGGCTCCGAAACACCCAGCGGCGTGATGACCATCGTGTCACCCACACCCACCTTCATGGTTTCCGCAGTGCCCTCAGAAATACTCACCTCATCCGGCTTGGTGGGCCATGCGCCCTGGGCCAAAGAATTCCACTGCAAACTAGGATCCACCAGCTCTAGCAGCCGGGCATTATTCCGGCGACCATCATGGCTGACTTCGCCCATGGCCATGGTTCGGGGACTAGCGGCAGCCACACCCGGCAGCGCCCGAATCTTCTCCACATCCTTGACCAGCTTCCGCTCCAACTCGGCATTGAACGCATCCTGTTGGGGGCCCCACCCACACATCAGTGTTGGCCAATTCGGCAGTCAACGACTTCGTCATCGAATCCGTGTACGAAGACATAGTGATAAGCGTGGTGACAATAAACGCCACCGACAACACCACCGCCAACGCCGTCGCAAGCAGGCGGCCCAAGTGGTTCCGCATCGAAGACAAAAGCAGGAACTTCATCGGTTACACCGCCACATCCACACGTCGCAAAGCATTCATGATGCCGTCCAGACTCGGGGCAGTAAGCTCCTCCACGATTCGGCCGTCGGCAAGCATCACCACCCGATCCGCATACGACGCAGCCACCGGATCGTGCGTCACCATAATCACCGTCTGATCAAAATTGACCACACTATCCCGCAAAACCCGCAGCACCTCGGTGCCGGAATGCGAATCCAGGCTACCCGTCGGCTCGTCCGCAAACACCACGGTCGGCCGAGCCACTAACGCCCGCGCAATCGCCACCCGCTGCTGCTGGCCACCCGACAACTCATGCGGCTTATGCTGCACCCGCTGGGCAATCCCCAACGTTTCCACCACGCTGGCAAACCACGCCTCATCAACTTTGCGACGAGCCAACGTCAGCGGCAACACAATGTTCTGCTGGGCTGTCAACGTGGGCACCAAATTAAACTGCTGAAACACAAACCCCACATGCTGCCGACGCAGCCTGGTGAGCTCCCGATCCGGCATCCTCGTGATCTCGGTGCCCCCAATAAACACCTGACCCGAATCCACCGTATCCAAACCGGCCATACACTGCATCAACGTCGACTTCCCCGACCCCGACGGGCCCATGATAGCGACGAACGTTCCCTTCTCCACCGTCAAACTGACATGATCCAATGCCGTAACCTGGGTGGCCCCCTCGCCATAACGCTTTACCAAGTCCACTGCGGACACATTCTCATTCTTACTCATGAGTTTCATTCTGCCCACATGAGCTGGGAAAATAATCGAACCTGGGGCGGAAAACTCAACTCCGACCCAGGTATGATGAATCCGGGCTGCCTATACGTAAATGGTGCGAAACCGGGCAAACCCCAGGCGGATAAACGCCTTCATCCCCGGCTCCGGGTAGGCTGCCACACACAACATTTCCGCCGTCTGACTCGACAAAAACCGCCGCGTCAACTGGTACGCCATGCCCGTGAGTGGCGGCACACTCTTATCCATTGCCACCGCATACTCCACCAGGTTCTCCACATCGGCCATGGTCCAATCATCCTGCTGAAGCCGCACCAAACGCTTCGAAATCTCCGCCATGAGCTGCGGATCCACCTGCTGGGCTCGGTTATCGAAGGAAGTTTTGAAAAACCCCAACTCGGAAAACAAAATCGCCAACTTATGCTTCCGCTGGATAAACCCCAAAGCTTCGAATTCTTGTTCGGATTTGAGGATTTCCTCCGCCTCCATATACAAGTCGTGAACAGTCTTCGACAACGGCGGCGACTTCAGCATGGCCTGCTGCTTCATCTCCAACAGCCGCGCCCGCTGCTGCTGCAACTTAGCGATCTGCCGATCCAGGCTACGCAGCGTCTGATCGTAAATTTCGTAGTCACAATCGGCAGGGGGCCGCAGGGGCAGCAATATCCGCGGCAGGGGCGGGGTGGGGGCGTCGACAAGCTGCGTCGAAGCGGCAGCGGGGGTTGGCGCCGCCGCCATCACCGCGGTCTCCGCCGCCGACAACTCCAGCCGAATATCATCCAACCGCATACCCGCCTGCGCCATACTCCGAATCTGAATCAACCGCGCAACATCCGCAAACTCATAATCCCGCCACGGCCCCCGCTGCTTCGTCGGCACCGGCAACAACCCCAAATTATGGTAATACCGAACCGTACGCACACTACACCCGGCAATCTTCGCCGCATCTGAAACACGCATAATACCTACACCACCACATCCCGTTTGCCAAACATTATAGTGCCAACTAGCAGGGAACCTAGCCCAATCGCTAACAGCACAATCGCGCCACGATAATGATCCACCGTGTGCGGAGCCCACGCAAACACCGACAAATCCAACACCCACTTATCCAACTTCAACAACTCCCCGAAAAACGACAGGAAACCCGAAACCGCCACCGGCAACCACACCACCATCATCGCCACGGCACTAGTCTTTGCCGTCATACACAACGCCACGCATAATGCCGCAAACCCGCAACACATGATTGTTGGCGGAAGCACATCAAGCGTGGACCACACCACGGTGCCAAAATGCTCCGACGACACCCGGGAATCCGCACTTGCTGCCATCGCCGAAAGAAACGCCGTAGGGACCACCGCGAAAATAGCAGCCAGCGCGGCATAGCAGAAATTCCGCAGAAACATTGCGCGCCGGGATTGGCCGGTAGTGAGCACCAACGTGAGCAGGCCCTGATTCTCGTCCTTATGCAGGGACAACGCCAACTGGACCGTCATGCAGCAGGCCAGGATTCCCACCATGATCGCCATCAGCTGGGCGTATACATCCCGCAGATCCTGGATATTTGGGGCGATTTGGTTGAAAAGTTCCGAGGTGCCGGGGGAGTCCGTGAAAATGTCCGACATTTCCCCGGTCATTGCGGAAAGCCCAACGGAGACCACCGCAATGGCGACCGCCCACCAGGCGGCCATGGGGCCTTGGAGTCGCCACCACAGCGACCACGGGCCCCAGCCGGCGGCGCGATATTTGCGGGGCCGCAGCTGCACCCATTGGGAATGCAGATCCCGCTTGACCATTACGATGGGCAGGGCCATGAGGGTGAGCACCACGGCAAACACCAGCAGCGGTGCCCACCGGTCCCCATCGGTCTCATAGGGTTTGACCACCTCAAACCATCCGACAGGTGTGAGCCACCGCAGCCAATGCTGGTGATACACATCGGCAACAACCCGCACGCCAAACGTAATAAGCAGCACCAGGAGGGATGCCTGCCGGGCAGCGCGCACCGAACCGAACGCTTCCCCGGCAAGAATGGCCAGCAGGCCAAAGAAGCCGACGCCCATGAGCGACACGCCCCCGGCGATCAGGGCTTCCTTCAGGGTGAACTGGTCCGAAAGAGCGGAATTCGCCCAGAGGGCTGGCGGCCACCAGCATGCCCCACAAGATGCTGGTGAGGATGGTGACGGTGAGGGCGGCGCGGCGAAGCTTGCCGGCGGAGAGGCCATTAGATTGCAGCAGTTCCGCCTGGCCGCTTTCCTCCAAACCCCGGGACACGCTGGAACCTAGGAGAATATTCATGATGGCGGCAAGAATAATCAGCCACGATATGGTTTTCCAGGAAGTCCAGGTGGCATAGTTGAACGGTTCCGGGATGGCGCCATAGAGCACCACCGGCCCCAGCGTTCCGCGCATGGAATTCCCCACCGCAGCCAGCGAGCCTTCGTCCGGGTAGCTGCTGATATATGTGCCAGGCGAAGTGGCGGCCAGCAGCACAAGTGGTGTGAGCCAGGCGAGGAGGAAGAAGCGGTGGGTGCGGAGGTGGATTTGGATGAGGTTAAGCACGGCCGACCCCTCCCTGTTGTTGGCGTTGGTTACCGTGGGTTTGGCCCTGCCCGTCTTGGTAGAATTCGAGGAAGAGTTCTTCGAGGCTGGCGGGGGTGATAGTGATATTTGATGCGCCTTGATCGATGAGACGCTGGAGGGTGGGGTTGACGCTGTGTTGTTCGTGGATGTGGTCGTAGTCGGGATCGGTGGCGCGGATTCGCACGCCACGGATGTGGGCGAGTTGTTTCAAAGATCCAGATTCAACAATGGTGCCGTTTCGGATGATGCTGATATCGTCGGCGAGTTCTTGGACTTCGGACAGGATATGGCTAGACAGTAGGGATTGCTGCGCCTTCGTTGCGGCGTTCCCGAACAATATTGATGAATGTTTGTTCGATCAGTGGGTCGAGTCCGGAGGTGGGTTCGTCGAGGACGAGGATGTCAACGTTGGCGGCGAGGGCGGCGATGAGCATGACTTTTTGCCGGTTGCCTTTGGAGTAGGTGCGGATTTTTTTGGTGGGGTCGAGTTTGAATCGTTCGATGTATTCGGCGCGTTTTTTCTTGTTGTCTCCGGTGGGTCGGAGTTTGGCGAGGGTGTCGAGGACTTGGTTGCCGGTGAGGTTGGGGAAAGAGTTCGACGTCGCCGGGGACGTAGGCGACGTTGTGGATGGTGGTTTTTGGTGGGGTCGGTGTTGTTGATGCGGCAGGTTCCGGTGGTGGGGTGGATGAGTCCGAGGAGGCAGCGGATGGTGGTGGATTTACCGGCGCCGTTGGGTCCGAGGAATCCGTGGACTGTGCCGCAGGTGACGGTGAGGTTAACGTTGTTGAGTACCCGGGTTTTCCCGAAATGCTTACTGAGCTGCGAAATCTCAATCGGATAAGCGTTCATGCCTTCACTATAAAGTGCGACGTTACGTTACACGCAAGCCCCTACAGCTTTACGACGCCCTCCCGAGTGCGCATGCCCACACCCGGGGCTGCTGGCACCAGAAACCCCGCTTAGCTTTTCTGAAGCACAACACCTTTGCCTTGCTGCACATTATCTAAGCGGGGTTTCTGGCTTGGGTGAGTAAATCTGGGATCCCTCCAACCGGTTTGTCAGCTTAGATAATGTGCTGCGGGGCCGTGTATCGGGTTTGATAGCTGCAAAACCTCCAAAATCCCCACTTTTGAGACCTCTTGAACGGGGTTTCGCAGCTATCAGAAGTGCTGCTGGCTGGGCCGTATGGATGCTAAGCTGACAATCCTGGTTGGTGGGATCCTGAGGGAAGGAGTTCCGGGAGAAACCCCGCTTAGATAATGTGCAGCAGCGATGGGGGCGGTGGGTTTGTCAGCTTAGCTGGTTTGATAGCTGCAAAACCTTGTTCAGGGGACATGGAATCCGGGAGGTTTGAGGGTTTCGCAGCTATCAGAAGTGCGGCTATTGTTGCTGCATATGTTCTAAGCGGGGGTGTGGGAGAGGTGGCTTCGCTTACCGGGTGAACAGCACATGTTCTAAGCTGGCAAACCCCATGATTTGTTTTCCTCCAGATGTGGCTTGGGGGAGAAACCCCGCTTAGCGTTTTTGCGGTGGACAGCGGCTGTAGATGTTCTAAGCGGGGTTTCTGGTCTAGATGGGTGAATGCAGGGTTCCTGCAAACGGTTTGTCAGCTTAGATGATGTGCTGCGACTTGTGCCTGATATAGCGGGTTTGATAGCTGCAAAACCTTGTTCAGGAGACATGGAATCTGGGAGGTTTGGGGTTTCGCAGCTATCAGATGTGCTGCCGGCGGTGCTGCACTGATTCTAAGCTGACAATCCCGGTTGGTGGGATCCTGAGGAAGGAGTTCCGGGAGAAACCCCGCTTAGATAATGTGCTGTGTGAGGTGCTGCGGTTTGTAGCAGGCTTGATAGCTGCGAAACCGGTTGTGGGTGGCTTCAGAGGGGGGATTGAACGGGGTTTTGCAGCTATCAGATGTGCTGCCGGCGGGGTCAGTGGGGTAGGGGCTGGCGGGCCGGGAGGTGGGCGTCGTAAAGCGAGGGGATGCAAAAAGCCGACCCGGGCTCACCGAAGAAAACCAGGGTCGGCTTTGGCTAGATTAGGCGAGACCCTAATTAGGCGGCCTTCATGTGCTTTTTCGATGATGTCGCCAAACATGGGAACATGCGGCTTCATCAGGCTAGCAGCCTTGGGGCGTGCCTTGTCGTAGATCTTCTCCAGGGCAGCTTTGTCGGCCTTCTTGACGTTTGCATCAGCAACAGCCAAGATGTCGGCAATAGCAGCATCGGGTGGGTGTTGAGGTAGGTGCCGAAATCTTCCACATCGGAAGCCTCGTATTCTGCCCAACGAGGTTGCAGAGCTTCGAGCAGCTCCGGGAGGACCCTGTTGACGCCCTTGGTAGCAATATTCTTGTCTGCCAGCTTGGCGGCACCGAAAGCGGTCTTGGTTGCAATGCCGGCATCGTCGATGGCGGACTCTGCAACTTCTGCTAGTTCGGCTGCGACTTTTTCGCGCTGATCGCCGAGAAGAACAGAAAGATCAGACATATAAATATCCTTTCTAAAGATAAAAAACGTGGCCTGAGACCTAGTGACAAGAATAAAGAAAAACGACCGCAATGTCAGTGTTACCAACGATTGCGATCGTTTTGTTGTAATTCTTCCGCCACAGTTCTTAAGTAACACTCCTAGCGATTATAGGGGACGATAACGATAGATTTCAGTCACCAAAGGCCACTCTAATTAACTGTAATCACAACTGTCACAAATGTTACAGGAGTTATCCCAGATAGCGCAATACACCGGAAAAACTTAGTGAATTGCCAGCCGGATCACAGGTGCTACCTGCATATAATTAGACATTTCCCGGGTTATTTCGGGTGATATCACGAGTGCGGCGGCTAAAAGTGCCACGAATGGGTGCGGTGAGGGCGCTAGCCAAAGAGCTCCAGGTAGGCCTGGTATACCAGCAGCACCTGCTCCGAAAACTCCGCATTGCGGTCCGTGAGTGGAGCCAGCTTGATGATCGTCGCCGCCAGCGCCGGCCCCACCGTGTCGGGGGTATGCACGCGAATGCCGGAAAACTGCGCCCGGGTCACGCTCGCCGCCGCATACAGCGCCGAAAAATCCGCCACGTCCACGTCGTATTCCGCGCAAAACACGTCCGCGATAATGAGCAATTGCTCCCCGCTTAACGACGGAAAACCCATGGCTTACCCGCGGTTTCTCCGAATTCGGGCCGCCAACACGGCCTGCTCCGGGATGATGGTTTCCGCGAGTTGGGCGATGTGGGCGTCGGCAAGCGTGCGTTGGGCGGAGACCACGATGGCGCGCACGGCGGCCTCTTGTTTGCTGCAACCCCAGGCGTCGGCAAGCAGGGAGAGGGCGCGATCTTGGTGGGAATCTAGTCGAAGCGTCATAGCCATGGTATCACTATGATACCACTGGTTGGGCACGCGGTATCATGGGATGCTGTGAGTGATTATGATCGTATTCTCCCCATCGACCTCAACGAGGAGATGCAAACCTCCTACATTGACTACGCCATGTCGGTCATTGTGGGTCGGGCGCTGCCGGAGGTTCGGGACGGCCTGAAGCCCGTCCACCGCCGCATCCTCTACGCCATGTACGACTCCGGCTACCGGCCCGACCGCGGGTATGTCAAGTCCGCCCGGCCCGTGTCGGACACCATGGGCCAATTCCACCCGCACGGTGACTCCGCTATCTACGACACCCTGGTGCGGCTCGCCCAGGACTGGAATATGCGCTACCCGCTGGTCGACGGCCAGGGCAACTTTGGTTCTCGTGGCAACGACGGCCCCGCCGCCATGCGGTACACCGAGTGTCGGCTCACCCCGCTCGCCATGGAAATGGTGCGGGACATCCGCGAAAACACCGTGGATTTCTCCCCCAACTACGACGGCAAAACCATGGAACCCGACATTTTGCCGTCCCGGGTGCCGAACCTGCTCATGAATGGCTCCAACGGTATTGCCGTGGGCATGGCCACCAACATTCCCCCACACAACCTGCGGGAGCTGGCCGACGCCATCTATTGGCTGTTGGAAAACCCGGATGCGGACGACGCTACCGCCCTGGAAGCCTGCATGGAGCACATTAAGGGCCCCGATTTCCCCACCGCCGGCCTCATCGTTGGTACCCAGGGCATCAAGGACGCATACACCACCGGGCGCGGTTCCATCCGCATGCGTGGCGTGACCAGCATCGAGGAGGAGGGCAGCCGGCAAACCATTGTGATTACCGAACTGCCCTACCAGGTCAACCCGGATAATCTGATTTCCAGCATCGCCGAGCAGGTGCGGGACGGTAAACTTGCCGGCATCTCCAAGATCGAGGACGAATCCTCCGACCGGGTGGGCATGCGCATCGTGGTGACGCTCAAGCGAGATGCCGTGCCGCGCGTGGTGCTCAATAATCTGTATAAGCACTCCCAGCTGCAAACCAACTTCGGTGCGAACATGCTTTCGATTGTTGATGGGGTGCCGCGCACGCTCCGGCTGGATCAGATGCTCCGCTACTATGTGGCCCACCAGATCGAAGTCATTGTGCGCCGCACCCAGTATCGCCTGGACGAGGCGGAGAAGCGGGCCCATATTCTGCGCGGCCTGGTGAAGGCCCTCGACATGTTGGACGAGGTCATTGCGCTGATCCGCCGGTCGGAAACCGTGGATGTTGCCCGCCGCGGCCTCATCGACCTGCTCACCATTGACGAGGTGCAGGCCGATGCGATTCTCGCCATGCAGCTGCGGCGCCTGGCCGCCCTGGAACGCCAGAAGATCATTGATGAGCTCGCCGAGATTGAGGCGATCATTGCCGACCTGAAGGACATTTTGGCATCCCCGGGGCGGCAGCGCGCCATTGTCCGCGATGAACTGAAAGAGATTGTGGACAAGTATGGTGACGATCGCCGGTCGCAAATCATTGCCGCCACCGGCGACGTGACCGAAGAGGACCTGATCGCCCGCGAAAACGTGGTGGTCACCATCACGTCCACGGGGTATGCGAAGCGCACCAAGGTGGATGCGTATAAGTCGCAGCGCCGCGGCGGCAAGGGGGTGCGGGGCGCCGAGCTGAAGCAGGACGATGTGGTGCGGCACTTCTTTGTGTGCTCCACCCACGACTGGATTCTGTTCTTCACTAATTTTTGGCCGGGTGTACCGGTTGAAGGCCTACGAGTTGCCGGAGGCGTCCCGGACGGCCCGCGGGCAGCACGTGGCGAACCTGCTGGAATTCCAGCCGGAGGAGCGGATTGCTCAGGTCATTCAGATTCAAAGCTATGAGGACGCCCCCTACCTGGTGTTGGCGACGGTCCAGGGTCAGGGTGAAAAAGTCCCGGCTGTCCGACTATGAATCCGCTCGTTCCGGCGGGTTGATTGCGATTAACCTGAATGAAGGGGACAAGCTCATTGGCGCTTCGCTGTGCTCCAATGAGGACGATTTATTGTTGGTGTCTGAGGAAGGCCAATCCATTCGGTTTAGCGCCGACGATGAACAGTTGCGCCCCATGGGTCGGTCGACGGCGGGGGTAAAGGGGATGCGATTCCGGGGTGACGATCATCTGCTCGCCATGACGGTGGTTCGGGACGGTTCGTATCTTCTGGTGGCGACCGCCGGCGGCTACGGGAAGCGGACGTCGATGGACGAATATTCCGTGCAAGGCCGGGGTGGGGTCGGTGTTGTAACATTCAAATACAACCCGAAACGGGGCAAATTGATTGGCGCGTTGGCGGTCGATGATGACGACCAAATCTTTGCCATTACCTCCGCCGGCGGGGTTATTCGGACGGAAGTAAACCAAATCCGACCAAGTTCTCGTGCCACAATGGGAGTTCGTTTGGTTAATCTAGAAGACGGCATTGAGCTCCTTGCCATCGACCGTAATGTTGAGGGCGAAGGCGAGGAGGAAGTAGAAGCCGTGGCTACTGCCAAGTCGCGCGCTCCTAAGCAAGAAACCATTGAGGAAGAAGATTAATGGCTACTCGTGAATACACGGTGCAACGTATTGCCCCGATGTCGGCGTTCCGCACGGCGTTTTCGCTCTCTATCATCGGCCTGGCGGCCTGGATAATTTGTGCTGTGGTGCTCTATTTAGGCATGGCGGCGTTTGGGGTGTGGGACCAGGTCAATCAGGTTATTGGTGGCGTAGGCGGCGACCAAACCCTATCGTTTGGTGTGGTGATGTCCCTGGTGGCACTCATTGGCGCTATTTTTGCCATCTTTTTCTCCGCGCTCGCCCCGCTGACTGCGGTGCTGTATAACGCGGTGGTGGATTTGTTTGGCGGTATTCGCGTGACACTCCGCTACGAAGCAGAGTAAAATAGCTTTACGACGCTATAACGCAGGCGAAACTAGGCCCCGAGCAGGCGATTTGCCAAGTCCCGGTCATACTGGGTAAAGTTCTATCTCGTTCCCCGGGGCCTATAGCTCAGTCGGTTAGAGCGCATCGCTGATAACGATGAGGTCGCAAGTTCGATTCTTGCTAGGCCCACTGGAACATGGGGCATTAGCTCAATTGGTAGAGCATCTGCTTTGCAAGCAGAAGGTCAGGAGTTCGATTCTCCTATGCTCTACAGTAAGGGCCGTCAATCATAATGATTGACGGCCCTAAAACTATTGGGGGGTGAGGGTGGTTAACCCTAAAGTTGGGGTAAGTGTGGGGGTAGTTGCCGGCCAGATATCATTAAAAAAACTATGCAAGTTAGGCAATCCAAACCTCCCTATCGACTCAGTGCCCAAGCCCGGCTTACCATTGCCTGTTCGGTGCTTTTGACCTGGCTTTCCGTTGTGGGAATGTCATTATCCATCATGGGGGCCAGGGGCCGTCATTGATGGGGGTGGCAGTGAGCTGATTCTGTGGGGAGTGATTCTCACGTTTACCACCATCATGATCCGCACCATGGTGGTGGCTCAGGGGCCATATTGCTGAAGAATCCCGAATCCGGCACCGCATCATTGATGCGGTCTTCGCCAGTGGACCGGTGGACAGCACCGGGGCCGTGGTGTCGCTTGGCACCGAATCCAGCGAAAAAATGATGGCCCTCCGGGTGGGATTCGTCGGCCAAGTCGTCGCCTCCCTCACCGCCCCCTGGTGGTGCTGGGGGTAATCGGCACTATGTCCGGGCGCATCGCCCTCATCCTGCTCGGCATGCTCGTCATCGTGCCGTTCCTCATCGGGGGCTTCCGTAAGATCATTTCCACGGTGTCCTCCGGCTCCCAGGACGCCAGAAAGGCCCTGGCCGCCGACTACATGGACGCCCTGAAATCGCTCAGCACCCTCCAATTATTAGGTGCTGCCGGCCGAATCTCTGACCAGCTGGCCGCTACTGGGGAACGTAACCGGCAGGCCGTCATGCGGCTCCTCAAGGGGAACCAGCTCATCCTGTTTGTCATGGATGCCGCCTTCTACCTGGCCGTGGTCACCACCACCGCCTACCTGGTGTTGAGCAGCACTACCCTCACCACCGGCCAGGCCATCGCCATCATGGGGTTGAGCATTCTGCTTCTGGAACCCATGGATCAGGTGGGTGCCTTTTTCTATGTGGCATGAGCGGGCTGGGCGCCCAGCGCGGCATTTTCGGCTTCCTCCGTGGTCGCAGCCGGGTTCGCCGCAGGGACGTTCCCATCGACCCCCACCAGGAAGCCGCGGTGTCCATTACCGACCTGTCGTTCGGCTACGACGACCGGGACGTGCTCTCCCACATCAACCTCACCATCGCCCCCGGCGAGCGGGTGGGGATCATCGGGCGGAGCGGCCAAGGCAAATCCACCCTCTTGGCTCTCATGGGTGGCGACCTCATTCCCCGAAGCGGGCAGGTCACGCTGCGTGAGGCGTCGGCAAGTGTGGCGCAAACCACCTGGCTGTTCACCGGCACCATTGCTGACAACCTGCGCATCGCCCGCCCCGACGCCACCGAGGCCGACATGTGGGCCGCGCTCGAACGCGCCCGCGTCGCCGACGAGATTCGCCGCATGCCGAGCGGGCTCGACACCCAACTCGGCGAGCAAGGGCTCGGTATCTCCGGGGGCCAAGCACAACGGATATCGCTCGCACGTGCGATTATTTCTGGGCGGCGCATTATCCCTGCTTGACGAGCCCACCTCCCACGTCGACCTGGCGTCCGAGCGCGAAATCCTCGCCGCCATCGACGACCTGGGCCGCGATCACACCCTCATCATGGTCACCCACCGCACCACCACCCTGCGGCACATGGACCGCATCATCACCGTCAATAACGGCACCCTCACCGCCGACAACACCCTTGCAGAACACCATGGAACCCACCGTTAAACAACTCGTCACCTGGCTTATTAGCATCACCCGGCCGGTCCTGGCCCCACTGGGCGTTTCCACGCTCTGCCGCATCGCTAACCAAGTGCTTGGCATACTCCTCTACGTGGTCCCGGTCTACGCGCTGGTCGCGCACGCCGTCGCCATGGGGGCCGTCGACGGTGGGGACGGAGTGAATCCACCCAGCATCCCGGCCGTGATCGGCTTTATGATTGCCGCGGCCCTCGCCAAAGCCTTCCTCCGGTACCTCGAACACTATTTCGGACACCTCGTTGCGTTCAAGGCCCTCGAACTCATCCGGGTGCGGGTCTTCCGTGACATTTACCCCCAAGCCCCCGCCATTGTGTCCGCCACCGGAAACCGGGCCGTGGGCAGCGGCGACATGCTCACCCGGCTCACCCGCGACATCGGCCAAATCGAGGTGTTTTTCGCCCACACTACCGCCCCCGTCATATCCGCCATCATCGTTCCCCACCTGCGTGGTCGCATGCGTGGCCATCATGGCCCCGTGGCAGGGGCTTATCGCCGCCATCATCCTGCTGGTCGTCACCCTCATTACCATTGACACCAGCGCCTACCGGTTCGCCGTGCGCGTCACCGGCCGCCGCGGGGCCCTCGCTCAACACATCACCGACTCCGTGGGTGGGGTCGCCGAAGTCATCGGGTACGACGCCGAACAACGCCGCCACCGCGAACTATCCGAATTAGAAATACCCCTGCAACACGATTATGTGCGCCGCAGCGCCCTGGTAGGGGCCCGCACCGGGGCGGTGGCCGCCGCCCGACTCGCGGTGCTGTTCATGCTGCTGCCGGCCACCGACAACCTGCCCGTCACCGTGGCCGCCATGTTTGCGGTGCTCCGCTGCTGGGACATGGTAAACGAGGTCGCCGACCTGGGTAATCACCTCTCCCAGTCGCTCGCAGCCGCCCGCCGGGTGTGGATGCTCTCTCATGCCGGACTCGCCCCCGCCTCCGGGCCTGCCCAGTTGACGCCACACGGCCTCGGCCTGAGCGTGGAATGGCGCGACGTGTCCTATACCTATGCGGGCAGCCCCCGGCCGGTCGTCACGGGGGTGAACCTGGCCGTGCCTGCCGGCGCATGGGTGACCGTGGTGGGCACCACCGGCTCCGGCAAATCTACCCTGGCGAAACTCCTACTACGCTATTGGGATGTTGACGATGGCGCTGTGCTTATCGACGGCCGTGACCACCGGGAATACGACCTTGACTCCCTCCGGGCCGCCGTGGCGGTAGTCACCCAGGACATTCGGGCCATGAACACCACCGTGGCCGACAACCTCCGGTTGGCCCAGCCCACCGCTACCGACGCCGACCTGCTGGCCGCCCTTCAGGTGGCCTGCCTGGACGAAGAGGTTGGGTTGGCCGCCCCGGTGGGGAGGGTGGCAGCGCGCTCTCCGGGGGTCAACGGCAACGATTGTCCCTGGCCCAAGCGCTTTTGCGGGGCGGTCGGGTGCTGGTGCTTGACGAGTTTACCGCCCACCTCAACCCTGCCCTCGCCGCCGAGGTGCGCCGCCGGCTGCACGCGGCCCATCCGGATGCCACCATCATTGAAATCGCCCACGACCTGGACAACATCACCGATTCCACCTGGGTGGCGGTCATGGACCAGGGCCGAATCGTGGAACAAGGCAGCCCCGCCGACCTGCTGGCCGAACATGGAGCCCTCTACCATTTGCAGCACCGGGATCGGGAAGACCAAGAGAAGGAGGTTTCGGAAGTTTCCGGGATGCACTAGGCAGCAAGTGCCCTCGGGGGTGGAAAATTCCCGTAGTAGAAGCGGCTAGTAACTAACAGTGAGGTCTTATCATTATTGCTACGCTTCAGTCTTGGTGTGGGCTGTAACCAGCATTGTGATCTTATTTTTCTATCAGTTTTGGCCTGGTAGGCTTAATGTGACCACCGTCCCAGGGGCATTATGATGGCGGATAATTCCATAATCCACAGTTCAAAGCCATTATCTTCATCATTATTTGTGGGATTGTGGCGATTGGGCAATAGTTAATATTTGTATGAGGAATATTAAATGGTTCATGTTTCTGGATCGTTTTATTACTTCATGTGTGCGGAATTAAGTGCAGTGGGATTAAGTGTGGAATGAATAATCTATATATAGATTACGAGAAGTATCCATACATTTTCCTGTGCGTAATCCAAGGAAAAGTGGCTGTCTGCGTGATATTTAATTAAGGGTGATCCTTCCTGTCGTTTAAGGATGTGTAGATACGTATTAAAGTGTCGATGGACATGGGGGTATAGGTGTTGACGCAGGAAGAAATTGGGCAATACTATTCAAGTCATGCCTCATGGGATGATGGCATAACCAAAGTGTTCATTTATTTTTATAAGGAGTAACGGTTGCAATGAAGACTAAGATTCTTGCTGCTTTGCTGACAGGTGTTCTGCCGATTTCGTTCTCGATGTCCGCCCCTGCCATGGCTGTGGAGAAGAACTCTGAGAAGACAACCACTGCTGCGGCCACTGTCGTGAAGACCGAGCAGAAGACGGACACAGATAAGGATAAAGAAAATCACGACGGTGGAGCCAGGTCAGACAAAGGAAATCGAGTTGGCCCCGGGTGAGAGTTTCCGTTTTAAAGAAGGAAACTCGGCAAAAATCACCTTCGAAAACAGATAAAAGATCTTTCGAAGGATGGTATCAAGCTGACACGTGCAGTTGCTCCTGATTGCGTTTATGCTCAAAAAGGAATGGGAGATTCATTCAAGTTTATAATAATTGTGGGGTAATGAGCCGATAAGGGTCACGGTAACTATGGCATTTATGCCTGACAGTGAATGTAAACCTGTTTGGCCTGGTACCCGAACGAACATTAGTCCTGCGTGGGGACGTATTACCGGAGTGGTTTTGTGTTAGGAGTAAAAGTGAAACGTCTTCGCTTGGTTATTATTTCTGTTTCATTAGTTACATGCATGACAGCTAGCACCATTCCTTCGGCAATGGCTATTGGCAAAAGGTGATCGTCGTTGGAAAAATGAATTTAAGATGTATACGGTAAAATGCCAAGTGCATAAATTTGGTGTGGGTAATGCTGTACTGGGATATGTTGTTGGTAATGAAGCTAAAGCTGAAGATGCAGAGAATGTAGCTGATCGTTTTGTCTCTAAATTTGGGGCTCATGGAAGTGTAGCGAAGAGGCATTGCCATACACAAAAACGGTATATTCCTAATGGCGCCTATGATCAAGATATGAATCAAATCTAAATGTAAATAGGTATTTATGTTGGAAGAATTAGTTGCTGAAGAATCTTATACCTGGTGCTACATCACTAAGTTTTTGTGTCGCTATGACTCATTGAATGATGCGAAAAAACGGTACCAGGAACGAGTAGATGCGGTACGAGAAAAATATGAAGTGGTGTTAGCCTCAGAGCAGGCTTATAATATGGGGCATTCACAACCAATTCTTGATTTACTTCTGCCGCAGGCCTTTGGTTATGGAAAAACCCTTACCGAAGAAGAACTGGAAGAATACGCGGTGTTTATTTTCACTACCATTGTGACCGTCCCCGAAGATGAGGAGGGTGACAACGTCCGGGAAGCAGCTATCCTGCTGGAGCTCAGCGACAGTTACGATGAATGCCCTGAACTCTTCCCCAGCCGTACCCGGGGAATAATCGTCACTCCCTCCGGGCGAGAAACCCCTGAATGTATTGATCAGTAAAACATCTTTATGGGGCCTGTTCAGCTGTTGGGAAAATATGGTTTAGCCTCCTGCTTGTTGGCTAGGTTTGTTGGACACTAATTGGTGGTAAACCCTAGCGTCTGCGATATACTGGAGTACGACGGGTCGGTTACCGGAACGTTGTCGCCTGGGGCTATGGTATAGCCCCAGGCTTTCTTATGATGACAGTGATGAATACGATATAGCTGGTGGGTGAGTCGTCGTAAAGTGCAGGAGTTTTTAGCTATCGTCCTTGCCACTTTTATTTTCTAGGCCTAACGCTAAATACCCTGATGGCCGCATTCGTTTTTCGCCTTCTAATTTTTTCACTAGCTTTAAGTTACGCTCTGATTGGGTCTTCTTACCTTTTCTGGGGGTGAACTTCTGTAAATACGATAAATCATCATATGAATGTCTGGAACTTTCGCTCCATCCAAAACATAAACCTTCTTCTAGCACTTCATGGAAGGTGACAGATTTTACTTTGCTTTTTGTCTTAAATATTCTCACCCAGATTCCATCAGATGTTTTTTCATTTTCCAGTAGCCATTCATGTAAATCATTCCTCGTTTCAAAAGATATTACATTCAGGTTTTCATGTGATCCATTCAATTTCATTATTTTTTATTCTCCTTCAATGAGAAGCTTCCCTGACTGCGTATTACCATGGTGTTCCAGCCAATTTATAACCGTCGTAATTTCTCTGGAAAATCGTCGCCCAGTAAAAAATATCTCACAAGCTGAATATGGCTTGCAATATCGCCAAATAACCAAGCATGCCCCCTATTTGGGTAGTAGATGCATTCAGACCATGGGTTTTTCTGCGCTAATGTTCGGTGGGAATCATGAATAGCCGCAGCCTCATACTCCCCCGAAACAAAGAGGGCGGGATTGTCGAAGACTGCATCCACCTTGAGCGTGGCAGCCTGCGACATGGCGCGCTGAACTGACTGCCTTCTGGCTCTTTGCAGGTCCTCAATAAGGATTCGGCAGTCCGGCTCCGGTACACCATTTTCCCGCATTATCATTGTTAGCAACTGGGCAACGATCCTGGTATTTTTCAATAATGGCAGCAGATGCGTCATGGCAATGCCTTTGCGGTTGCCCGTAATCGGTCGATGACCAGCCCCATCTACAATAACTTTATCCACTAGATCGGCGTGTTTTTCTAGTAACTTCAGAATGAGATAGCTGCCCAGAGCAAAACCAACAAGGTGCGGTTTCCCACGTGCCCTATCCTTGATGGCATCCGCAACTATCTCTACCACATCATCAAAATTCGTCCACTCTATATCGCGGCTGTTGCCATGCCCTGGAAGATCCACAAGAAGACAGTGGAAATCATGCCTGAGCGTAGCCATGTGATACCGCCATACCTGATTGCTGGAACCAAGGTCATGAAAAAAGACAATACTTTTCGCATTCTGTAGCCCACCCTCATCCATAAATAATCGCATTGGCATCTGCAGTCCTCTCATCCACGGGAAAAATTTTATAAGCAACTCACGCAATATTTGATCTCATTGACCGCCCAATCCAGGGTGTCGTCATCATGGCAGCCGAACCCAAACACAATGCCGTTCTCTTCACCCTGGCCACCCCAATAGTCGTGCAGGGCGGTCACCTGGATGCCGCTGCGTCGGCAGGCGTCGACCACCTGGTGGGCGGGGGCGTCGCACAGCAACACTGCGTGCAGGCCGCCCGTGATGGGGCGCAGGCGGCAGCCGGGGGCCTCGGCAAGCAGGGAGGTAATCAGGTTGCGTCGACGGCGATAAACCCGGCGTAACCGCTGGGTGCGGCGTCGTAAAGCGCCGGTGGCCAAATATTGGGTGAGCGCGTGCTGAGGGATGCCGCCGACCGCCGGGCCCAGGGCCTCGCGCAGGCGGGTGAGCGCCGGCAGGAGTCGCGGCGGTGCAACAATATAACCGCAGGCCAACGCCGGCGACAGCACCGAAGAAAACGTGCCCAACAGCACCGTGTGGTCGGGGGCGAGCGCGGCAAGCGCCGGCAGCGGCTGGCCCACATACCGCAACTCAGAGTCGAAATCATCTTCGATTATTACGGTATTGGTGTGCTGCGCCCACGACGTTAACGCCACCCGGCGCGACCCCGACAGCGACCCGCCGGAGGGGTATTGGTGGCTGGGGGTGACCAGTACCCGGTCCAACCCCTGGAGGTGTTGTAGCTCCGCGGGATTGACCCCTATGGTGGTCAGTGTGCAGGTCAACAATGGTGTGCCCGAGGGCGGCGGGGACCCGTCGGAGGCTGGGGTAGCCGGGGATTCAACCCGATAGTGCCGGGGCCGAGAACATTGAGGAGTAGGGCTAGCCCGTCGCGGGCGCCGGCGGTGACGATAATGCGGTTGGGGTTCACCACCAGACCCCGCATGTGTCGTAAGTGTGTGCTAATTTCTTCCCGGAGTTGTGGGATACCGGTGGCGGCGGGTTCCGTGCCGGTGACGCTGGCGGTGGTGCAGGCGTCGCGCCAGGCGGCCCGCCAGGTGGAGTCGATGAGGGTGTGGGTGTCGGGCATGCCGGGGATGAGCGGAAGCAGACGTGCGGCGGGTGCATTGGGTGCGCTGGGTATGGTGGGTGTGCCGGGTGTTGTGCCGTCGATGCGGCGCTCCGCAAGCTGTGCAAGGTTTGGGTTGACGCGGGTGCCGGAGCCGTGCGCCGATACGGTGAGCCCCTCGGCGGCCAGAAGCTCGTATGCTGCTACCACGGTGCCGCGGGCGACCCCGAGCTGCCGGGCGAGCATGCGGGTGCTGGGTAGGTGGTCGCCGGCCGCCAGCACCCCGGTGTGGATGAGGGTGCGGATTTGGGTGGTGATCTGGGTGGGGAGCGGATTTTGGGGGTTGCCTGGGGTGCCGGCGGTGAGGTGGAGGGGATGTCGGCAACAAGGTCAGGGCGCATAGTTGTTATCCAACCCGCCAAAGTGGTCTAGTGCAACTTGTGGTATTTGGATCTGGTGGTAAACCACTTCCGCAGGTTTGATAGATCGCATGAGTATTCGTGTGAATCGGGAACCAGCCCAGTCGTTGAAGGGTGGTGTCATCATGGATGTGGTGACGCCGGAGCAGGCGAAGATTGCCGAGGCCGCCGGCGCGGTTGCGGTGATGGCGTTAGAGCGGGTGCCTGCCGATATTCGGGCGCAGGGGGGTGTGGCGCGGATGTCGGATCCGGGCATGATCGCCGAGATTCAGGAGGCGGTGTCGATCCCGGTGATGGCGAAGGCCCGCATTGGCCATTTCGTGGAGGCCCAGATTTTGGCAGAGTTGGGCATTGATTTCATTGACGAGTCTGAGGTCTTGACCCCCGCCGACTATGTGAATCACATTAATAAGTGGGAGCTGTCAATCCCGACGTTGTGCGGTGCGACCAATCTCGGCGAAGCTTTACGACGCATTACCGAAGGCGCCGCAATGATCCGCTCCAAGGGGGAGGCCGGCACGGGTGACGTTTCGGAGGCGGTGCGGCATTTGCGGACCATTCTTAATGAGATCCATCGGTTGCGCACGTTGGATAAGGATGAGTTGTTTGTGGCGGCCAAGGATCTTCAGGCCCCCTACGATCTGGTGCAGGAGGTGGCGGAGACCGGGAAGCTGCCGGTGCCAATGTTTGTGGCAGGTGGGGTGTCTACCCCGGCGGATGCCGCCTTGGTGATGCAGATCGGTGCGGAGGGCGTGTTTGTGGGCTCCGGCATTTTCAAGTCGGGCAACCCGGAAAAGCGGGCGCAGGCAATCGTTGAGGCCACCAAGCATTATGATGACCCGGCGGTGATTACCCGAGTATCCCGAAATCTGGGGGAGGCCATGGTGGGAATTAACGTGTCTGACCTGCCGGCACCGCACCGGTTGGCGGAACGCGGTTGGTGATTTATCACAAAAAACTTGGGATTGTGCTTGTGATGATTCAATCCCGGTCGGTGTCTGATGGTTTGATCGTTCCAGTATGATCAAACCATCGTTCCGGCAAATTTTTTATGCCTATTAATACCCTGCTTAGCCCCTCTTAAACGGTAAAGACATGAGTGAAAAAGTTTGACCCAGGGGTAATTATCAGACACCATAAGCTCATGAGGACTTTACGAAAAATCTTGAGTGTAATTATTGGGGTGACACTGGTCGGAGGGTTAACGTCCTGTTCCTCCACCGGCGGCAGAAGCGCCGAAAACAGTGGTCTTGAGACCCCCCGCTATGTTGTAGCTATGGTCACCCACGGGGCCCCCGGGGACACCTTCTGGGACCTGGTCCGCAAAGGCGCCGAAGACGCCGCCAAAAAAGACAACCTGGAACTCCGCTACTCCAACGACCCCCAAGCCCCCAACCAAGCAAACCTGGTCCAGTCCGCCATCGACTCCCAAGTAGACGGCATCGCCCTGACCATGCCGAACGCCGACGCTCTGGGACCCGTCGCAAAGCGGGCAGCCGACTCCGGCATCCCCACAGTCGCCCTCAACGCCGGCATGGACGAATACCGCGACTATGACGTATCCGCCTTCTTCGGGCAAGAAGAAAAAATCGCCGGCGAACAAGCCGGCAAACGCCTCGCCGAAGAAAACGCCGGACACGTGCTGTGCGTCATTCACGAACAAGGCAACTCGTCGCAAGAATCCCGCTGTGCCGGCATCAAAGAAGGCCTCGGCGGCGGCGAGCTCGACATCCTCTACGTCAACGGCCAAGACCTCACCGCCGCCCAAGCAACCATGCAGGCCAAACTCGCCCAAGACCCCAGCATCGACTGGATCATGGGACTCCAAGCCCCCGTTGCCATGCGAGCCATCGACGCCGTAACCGCGGCCGGCACCAACACCAAAATCGCCACATTCGACACCAACGCCGAACTTGTCGACGCCATCCGCACCCAAAAAATCGTGTGGGCTGTCGACCAACAACCCTATCTGCAGGGCTACCTCGCAATTGATTCCCTCTGGTTAGCCAAGCGCAACGGCGGTGTTATGGGCGGCAACCGACCGGTCTACACTGGACCTAGCTTTATCGACGCCGGCAACGTTTCCAGCATTGCCGATGCAGCACAGAAAGGCCTGCGATGACCCTTAGCCGACTCATTCGACGCCCCGAGCTTGCCAGCGCCCTGGGTGCCCTCGTCATCTTCATTTTCTTCATGATCGTAGCCCCGGCCTTTAGGTCGCTCGACGCCTTTGCCACCACCCTCTACGCCAGCTCCACGCTCGGCATTGTGGCGCTGGCGGTGGGACTCCTCATGATCGGCGACGAATTCGACCTGTCCTCCGGCGTGGCCGTCACCACCGCCGCCCTGGCCGCGACCATGCTGAACTACAACCTGGGGCTCAACTCCTGGGTGGGCGCATTCTTATCCCTCATCATCGCCCTCGGTATCGGGGCGCTCAACGGCTACCTGGTGACCCGCACCGGCATCGCATCCTTCCTCATCACCCTGGCGGCATTCCTCATGCTCCAAGGCCTCAACCTGGCGGTAACAAAACTCATCACCGGCCAGGTTGCCACCCCACGCATCAGCGACATGCAAGGCTTCGACTCCGCCGAAATGGTATTCGCCGGCGCCGTCACCATCTTCGGCGTCAACGTCCGAGTCACAGTCTTCTGGTGGATCTTCTTCGTCATCCTCGCATCAATCCTGCTGTTCAAAACCAAATTCGGCAACTGGATCTTCGCCGTCGGCGGCAACCAAGAATCCGCCCGGGCAGTCGGCGTACCCAGTCCGTAGGGTCAAAATCACCCTCTTCATGTTCGTCGGCTTCGCCGCCTGGTTCGTGGGCATGCACACCCTCTTCGCCTTCGACTCCATCCAAGCAGGCAACGGTGTCGGCAACGAATTCCTCTACATCATCGCCGCAGTGATCGGCGGCTGCGCCCTCACCGGCGGCCGCGGCACCGCCATCGGCACCGCCATCGGCGCCCCTCATCTTCGGCATGACCAACCAAGGCATCGTGTACGCCGGCTGGAACCCCGACTGGTTCAAATTCTTCCTCGGCGCCATGCTGCTCTTCGCGGTCCTCGTCAACTCCTCCTTCGGGAAAATCACCACCGGACGCCAAAACTAGGGGAAGGGTACAACGTCATGAGCATTATCGAACTACGCGATATCACCAAAACCTACGGCGCCTTCACCGCCCTCAACGGAGTCAACCTCACCGTCGACGAAGGCACAGTCACCTGTGTTCTCGGCGACAACGGTGCAGCAAATCCACCCTCATCAAAACCCTTGCCGGACTCCACCCCCCAACCTCCGGCAAAATCCTAGTCGACAACAAACCCACGGTATTCGGCAGCCCCCGCGACGCCCTTAACGCCGGCATCGCCACCGTGTACCAAACCCCTGGCAGTTGTTGACCAAATGTCCGTGTGGCGCAATTTCTTCCTCGGCAACGAACTCACCACCAGCCTCGGCCTGCTCCGAGACGAAGAAATGAAAAACCATCACCAGTAACCAGCTGCACGATATGGGCATCGACCTGCCCAACGTTGACGTAGAAGTCGGCCAACTCTCCGGCGGTCAACGCCAAGTCGTCTCCATCGCCCGTGCCGTCCACTTCGGCGCTCGCGTCATCGTCCTCGACGAACCCACCGCGGCCCTTGGCGTGAAACAATCCGGCATGGTGCTGCGCTTCATCGCCGCCGCCCGAGAACGCGGCGTCGGTGTGGTACTCATCACCCACAACCCCCACCACGCCTACCTGGTTGGCGACCACTTCACCATCCTCAACCTGGGGCGGCAAGTACTCGACGCCGACCGGGACGAAGTATCCCTGGCGGCACTCACCCAACAAATGGCCGGCGGCAGCGAACTCGAAGCCCTAAGCCACGAGCTGTGGGAATAACCCAACAACCCTCAAACTAGCCCCTGGGGTTGCAAACCCTGCAACCCCAGGGGCTAACCCTAGTCGTTCGGCTTATGATCCTTGAGCTGCTCCTCAAGCGCATCCAACAACTCATCATCCCGCTCGGCGGCACTCACGCCAACCTCCGGCGTAGCCGGCTGAAGCGAAAGCTTCGCCTGAGCCTCAGCCTCAGAACTTCTCCGACCCCTCATACTCATCCACAGTCGGCGGCTGCGTACCATAGCCTTCCTGGTCAGACTTCGGCCACAACACATAATAAACCGCAGCACCCACACCAAAACCGATGGCCGTCAGCACCGTGAACTTCACAAACTTCCGGCCCCGCTTCCGGCGCGCAAACTTCGCATTCACCTTCCGCTCCGCCTTCCGAGCCGACTTCCGAGCCGACTTCTTCAGAGCCTTCCGCTCCTTCCGGGTCTTTTTCTTCCCCAACTCGGTCAGCTCCGCAAACTTCTCCGAAGCCTTCTCCACGGCGCCCTCAACATTGATGTCCTTACGGGCGGCCTCAATACGATCGAGAGCCTTCTCCGACAACGTATTAAACCGCTTCTGGGACTCGTCGATAAGCTCCTGCACATCGGCCTTATTAGCGGCCTCAACCAGGGTCTCATATGCCTGCTGCGCCTTACGGTTACGGTAATCAGCGTAACTGCCATAGGCGCGGCGGGCCATGCGGGTGGTAGTTCGGAGAGTGGAAAGATTCATGATGACTCCTTTGGAGGTTTTAAGACGATATTTTTATCAAGCCTAGCGATGTTCTACGATTCGTGCCTATGATGGGCTGCATGAGTTTAAAGACTTCAACTGCAATCATGCACACCAACCATGGTGACATTAAAATCGACCTCTTTGGGAACCACGCACCGAAAACCGTCGAAAACTTTGTCACCCTCGCTGATGGCACTGCACCCTACAAAACCCCCAATGCCTCCGGCACCACCGACGGCCCTTCTATGACGGTGCCGTATTCCACCGGGTCATTGACGGTTTCATGATCCAAGGTGGTGACCCCACCGGCACCGGTCGAGGCGGCCCCGGCTACCAATTCGCCGACGAATTCCACCCCGAACTGGTTTTCGATCGCCCGTTCCTGTTTGCCATGGCGAATGCTGGCCCCGGCACCAACGGTTCTCAATTCTTCATCACTGTTGCCCCCAACCCCCACCTGACTAACCACCACACCATTTTCGGTGAGGTCACCGACCCCGAGTCCCAAAAAGTGGTGCTGGAAATCTCCAAGACTGCCACCGGCCCCGGCGATGTGCCGCTCGATCCTGTGGTGATTAAATCCATTGAAGTAACCAAGTAGCTTCTCTGCACAGTTTTCCGGGTTTCGGCGGTAGTGTGACATAGCATGATCCACAACTACGCACGCCAAGCCCCCGTCACCATGGCCTTATCCTTGGTCATGGTGATTATTTGGTTGGCCACCGCCGCGCAGGCCGGTTCGCTTGCCAACAATGCTCATTCATCATTGGGCGAGCAATTATTGCTCTACCCGCAGCAGCTGACCCCCGTGTCCATCGTGGGCAATATGTTTATGCACTTTGGTGCCGCCCACCTGGCTATGAACACGATTATGCTGCTGTTGCTTGGCCGCGAGATCGAAATGTCCCTGCGCGACCCCTGGCTGTACGCCGCGGTATTCCTCGTCAGCGGCCTGGGCGCCGACGCCGCCATCGTGCACTTCCACCCCAACTCCGTTGTTGCCGGGGTTTCCGGTGTGTTGTATTCCTTCATGGCCCTGCTCATCGGCATCGCTTTTTCGACGCCGTTCCGACCTGCGTGCCCCCATCATCCTCATCGCCGTCAACCTGGCCTACAGCCTTCTCGCCCCCGGAATCAGCCTGTGGGGCCACCTCGGTGGGCTTTGTGCCGGGGTTTTCCTCATCCCCGCAATGATCTGGCCCCAACGCAAGGCGGTGCAGTGGATAGTGGTCCTGACTGTTGGTGCGGTAGCCCTGGGACTGACCCTCCTCCCAGCCTAGCGTCCCCGCCGTATCATGTTTGATAGCTGCGAAACCCCCTCGGTCCCAGCCTCCCAGGTCCCTGGAACGCGGTTTGTACGCTATCAAAACCGCTACCTGGGGTGGGTGACGTGGCAAGAACTCCCAAAACATGCCCCCCACGCACTAGCACATCTAATAGCTGCGAAACCCTGTTGACGCCCCGCATTCGACCGCTTCTGGGAGGGTTTCGCAGCTATCAAACGTGCTGGTTTTGGGCTGTGTGCAGGGTCTAGGTCGCTAAGTTGGTTGAAACCGCAACGGTTACGCAGCTATCAGGGTCTTCTGTCAGGAGAAGACGCATGCAAATCGGCCCGAAATCCCTAGGTTTTCGCCAATTACAACCAATCAGAAACCTTGCTGCATATTTGATAGCGTACAAACCGCGTCCAAGGGGGCAGGAAACATGGCTCGGAGCGGGGTTTGTACGCTATCAGATGTGCGGTTTTTGGGGCAGACGGTGGCCCCACTATGGTCCAGTGCGGTAGCAGGGATTGATAGCTGCGAAACCGGGTTTGAAGGGGTTTAGAAGGCTGGGGCCGAGGGGGTTTCGCAGCTATCAGATGTGATGCTGTGGGTGTTGGTGGGGTCGACTACGAAGCCGTGAAAACAGGGTGGAGGTTTCGCGGCTTGAGGTTGGTGGTGGGCGCCTTTGGGCGTCGTAAAGCGAGGGACTAACGCCACCCCATGGTCATGAGCAGGCCTACAATAAACAAGCCAAAACCAATACCGTAATTCCACGGCCCCAGCTGCAACATGAACGGAATCTGGGGCCCAGCCAAATAGTTCACAATCAGCCACAACAAGCCCGCAGCCATCAGGCCAAACATAATAATCTTGTACCACAACGGGGTGCCCGACGAATTAATCTTCACCGGCGTGCGGTTCGTATTCGTGGAAGAAACCGGGAGTGACCCCTTCACGATCTTTGACTTAGGCATAGCTCTTAACCCTCTCTCAACTTAACGTCCAATAGCGGTGATATCGAACTCCCACAATTGCACTGTCACAGTACCATCTTTCCGCACTGGTGAACCAGCTGCTGGGGTTTGCTGTGCAATCCGACCACCATTGACCAGCGCACCGGTCTTCACCGGATCACCCAAGACAATCTGCGACCGATTACCCTTCCAGCCCGCTGCTTGCAGCGCCGAATATGCCGCATCCACCGTCATATTCGTCAGGTTAAGTGTCTGAATCAGGGAGCCGTTCGAAACCTTCACATTGATCTTCGACTTGGCGGGCATTTGTGTGCCCTCACCATCGACCGAGATCACCGTGCCATCCGGTTCCGAGCCGTCAACAAACTCGACCACCGGTTCGAATCCCAGGGAGGTCAAATTGCCCTCAGCCTGCGACCATTGCATGCCGGTCACCACCGGAACCCGGGTGGTGGCTTCGCCGGTCGACACCGTGATCGTCACTTTCGAACCCTTCGACACCTGCGTGCCAGCTGACGGATTCTGCTCCATGATCTTGCCCCGCTCCACCTTCGGAGACGAACCCTCACGAACCACCGGGTCCAGGTCCAAACCCTTCTTCTTCAAAATCGCCGACGCTTCCGCGGTAGTCTTCCCCGACAGGTCCGGCACCGACGTGTTTTCCCGGCCCGACGACACCGTGACCGTGATCGTGGAACCGCTCTTCACCGTCGAATTCGCCGTCGGATCCGTGCCCACCACGTGATCCTCCTGAACATCCGCGCTGGCGTCATTCACCACCTCGGTTTTCAGCCCCAGCTTTTCCAGGGCAGCCAAGGCATCTGCCTTAGTTTGGTTCCGCAGATCCGGCACCGTCACATTGCTCTTTGGCGTGAGAATTGTTGGCGAAAAATACTGGTAGGTCAATGCTGCCACAACACCCAGCGACAATAACGCCACCACAATCAGCGCAATTCGCAAGCCTTTTCGCGGCCGATCCTCATATGAATCATAATAATCGTCCGGTTCCAGCTCAGCCGGCTGACGCCGCTGCACCTGCCCAGCATGGGCGGCGTGCTGACCAGCAGTGCGGCCCTGCGGACTGCGGCCTTGAGACATGCGCGGATCGGCCCGTTGCCGCATGCGTTGGCCTACGCGACTGCATCGGTGGGGTCGGCTTTGGGGAAACTCCTCCGATACCGCAGGCACCACCGTGGTTTCCATCGCATCGGCGGCATCAGCCCCGACCCCAGCGCCGGTGCCGGCAAACCCAGCAGCCTCCAACCCAGCAGCGCCAGCAGTGCCAGCCGCACCGGCAGCTCCGGCAGCGCCAGCTAACCCGGCCGCCCCAGCCCCGCCAGCAGCGGCCAATTCCGCCGCCGCAATACCGGCCGGACCCGGCAGGTTTGCCGCCCCCTCGGGATCATGATCCACGTATTGCCGTGCCGCCATTGTCACCAGGTTTTTCTCCAACCTCTGCAGGTCGGCGGCCATTTCCACGGCAGTCTGATACCGATCCCCGGGATGTTTCGCCATGGCGGTCAACACCACCGCATCAACGTTTAATGCGGCGGTGGGAGAAAGGTCTGGAATGAATTCCGATGGGGGTGTGGGATCCTCCTGCACATGCTGATACGCCACCGCGAACGGGGTATCCCCATCAAATGGTGGGTGGCCCACCATGATGTCGTACATCAAACAACCCAGGGCGTAAAGATCCGACCGGCCATCCACCGGCTTCCCCCGGGCCTGCTCCGGCGATAAGTATTGGGCAGTGCCGATCACCGCCGATGTTTGCGTCATGTGCGAGGTCACATCGTCAAGTGCCCGGGCGATGCCGAAGTCCATGATTTTCACCACGCCGGTGTTGGTGATCATCACGTTTGCCGGTTTGATATCCCGGTGCACAATCCCCGCGTCGTGGCTGACCTGCAGCGCCTCACACACCGGGATGAGTGTTGTTGCGGCCTCGTCTGGGCTGAGCGGCCCTCCGTCTGCCACGATGTCTTTCAGATTCCGGCCTTTGACCAGCTCCATCACAATATATGGGGTGCTTTGGTCGTTGTGAAGCGTCTCCCCGGTGTCGTAGATGGCAACAATGGCGGGGTGGTTAAGCCGGCCGGCATTTTGGGCTTCCCGGCGGAACCGCTCACGGAAATTTGCATCCCGAGCAAGTTCGCTGCGCAGCATTTTCACTGCGACTTCGCGCCCTAACAGCGTGTCGGTGGCGGAGTACACCACCGACATGCCGCCACTACCCACTACGGACCCAAGTTCGTAGCGGTTGGCAATTAGCTCACTCACTGATTTGCTCCTGGATTATTTTTGGTTATTTTGGCCGCCACCACCATTGCCGCCGCCGTTTCCGCCGCCGCCACCATTGCCGCCGCCCCCGCCGCCGTTACCGTCACCGGGGTCCGGCTGTGCTGGTGTCTCGGTGACTACTGGTGGTTGTACTGGAGTGGCGATTGCGGTTGGAGTATCCGTAACAACCACTGTGGGGGTTGGCGTTGGTTGTGCATAGCTAGGTTGGTATGAGGGGTTCCCACCGCAGACTGATTATTATGCTGCGCAGGTGGCTGGGATGGTGCCTCGTACTGATTATTATTAGTATAATTATCAGGAACCTGGGGAGCTTGTTGCACGGGCGTGTCTTGGGTAACTGTCGCCTCCCGTGGACTTGATGATGTGGTGGTTGCCGCAGCAGACGAGCTTTTCTCCTGTGACGTACCCGTCCATTTGCCTCCCGAGAAATAGTACATGCCGACTATAACCGCAATGGCAAGCACTATCGAAATACCAAAGCCGGTGATAAGCCCGGTTGTGCGCGATTCCTCTTCCGGTTCCGGCTGGGGTCGCGGTTGCGGTTTCCGCGGCGGCGCAATGGTCGTCGAAGCCGCCCGCGCCGGCATATTCGCAGCTCGCACCGGTGGGGTAGTGGGGGGATTCATGCGCGACCCGACGGTTTCCTGCGGCGCTATGGTGGTGGCGTCGGTTGCGGGTATTTGCGAGGTTTGAGCGGTGGCGGAGGTTTCCTCCATGCTTTGCGACGGCGTGGCGACGCCCACCGGTTGCGGCGGCCGTTTGCCTAACCGGGCCGCTGCCACGGCTTTTCAATTCCGCCCCATCGGAGTACCGGTGCTCTGGCTCTTTACGGAGCTGCAATACCGATGAGTTCCCCGGGTGGGGGCGCTAATCGACGTAGGCGGGGCCGGGGTGCCTGGTTGATGTGCGCAATGGCCACCGACACGGAGGAATCTCCAGAGAATGGCCGTTTACCGGCCAACATTTCGTAGCCGACCACCCCCAGGGAATACACGTCGGTGGCGGTGGTGACGTCCTTGCCCTGGGCTTGCTCCGGGGACACGTATTGGGCGGTGCCCACCACCATGCCGGTGCGGGTGAGCGGTGCGGCGGCCGCGGCCTTGGCGATACCAAAGTCGGTGATTTTCACCTTGCCATTTTGGGTGATGAGCAGGTTACCGGGCTTGATATCCCGGTGGACGAGGCCGCGTTCGTGGATGGCCGCCAGGCCGTGGGCGGCCTGTTCCAGAATGTCGAGGGCGTCGGGCTCCAGGAGCGACCCCTTCCTAATGAGCATGTCTGCTAGGGATTCGCCCCGAATGAACTCCATGACAATGAAGCAGAAGGTCCGGCCGGAATCGTCGGTGACTTCCTTATAATTATAGGTTTCCACCACATTGTCATTGCGGATGTCTTCGCTGGCCAACGCCTCATTTCGGAACCTGGAGAGGAATTCCACATTGTCAGAAAACTCCGGCCGGAGTACCTTGACGGCTACCTCGCGCTCGTTCTCGATGTCGTCGGTCAAAGCCACACGGTGGACATGCCACCGTTACCAACCACCCAGTTGAGCAAGTATTCGTCGCCCAAGAGGTCTTGCAGCATGTCTTGTTCGCTCATTATTTGCCTCCTTGGGCATTCGCAGCCTGCACGGCTGAGATGACGGCACGCCCAATGGGCGCGGCAACGGAACCGCCGGTTGCGGCTTGGCCCCGGTCACCACCGTTTTTCACCACGACCGCCACGGCAATGTCTTCACCAGGGGCGAAGGCAATATACCAGGCGTGCGGGTTGGAGTTACGGGAGTCTTCGCCGTGTTCGGCCGTGCCAGTCTTCGACGCAATGTTGAGGCTGCTGCTACCGCCCGAGGTGTGCTGTTCGGATGCGCGCATGAGCTGCGTGAGCGTCTCCGCGGTTTCCGGCTTAATGTCGTGGGAGAGCTCCTTGGGTTTCGTTTCGCTGAGGATGGACAGGTCGTTGGCGCGCACTTTGGACACCACGTGTGGTTCCATGCGCACCCCACCATTGGCGACGGTGGCCGCAACCACGGCATTTTGCAGCACACTCATGGACACGTCGCGCTGACCAATGGAGGATTGGCCGAGGGCGGCATTGTCGGGGATGGGGCCGAGCGTGCCCTTGGACATGGGGAGTCCCAGGTCATATTGTTCCTCCACCCCGAATGCGGCAGCGGCGGTGCGCAGCTCGTCGGTGCCCACATCAATGGACATTTGCACGAAGGCGGTATTGCACGAATATTGGAAGGCGGTAAGCAAGGACACCTGGTTTGAACCGGCACAGGTTTGGCCACCATAGTTTTCCAGGGTGGCGGTGGTGCCCGGCAGGGTGATTTGCGACTCACCGGTGAGCGTGGAACTGGGCCCGTATTTGCCGCTGGCCAGCGCGGCAGCGGTGGTAATCACCTTAAATGTGGAACCGGGGGGCAGAATGTCTTGGGTGGCGTGGTTGAGCAGCGGCGAACCCTCATCCTCGGTGTATTGCTTCCAGGCTTCCTCCGCGGTGTTTTCGTCGGCGATTTTTGCCGAATCATACGACGGCGTAGAGGCCATGGCGAGGACTTCGCCTGTCGACGGCTTGATCGCCACCACGGCGCCCTCATATCCAGCATCGGACATTTTGCTGTAGGCGGCCTGCTGCACAGAGGGAATGAGGGTTAATTCCACATTCCCCACTACCTTTTCATTGGAGATAAGCTTTTTCCACCACAGCTTGGGGGAATTAGCGGTGCCGCTCAAAATATCGTTATAGGAGGATTCAATACCGTTCGAGCCATACACATCGGACAGATAGCCCTCAACAATGCCGAACTGCTGCGAATAGTTGGGGTATTCCCGGTGGTAGAAGCCGTTTTCCTCCTCCTGCTTAGACTCGGCCAGCACAATGCCGCCGGCGGAGATTTGGCCACGCGGCTGCAATTTTGCCTTAATAAACATGCGCCGGTTCAGGGGATTATTGGCATATTCGTCTTCTTTAAACACATGAACAATGCTTAAATTTGCCATCAAAATAATCACCATGATGAGCGCAAAAAACATGATGTTTCGGATGGGTTTATTCATGGTCATCGTTTCACCACCTGTTGCCCCATGGAGCCGGTTCGGGAGGCGTCGGAAATCCGCAGCATGATTGCCAGCAAAATATAGTTAGCCATCAATGATGATCCGCCTTGTGACATAAAGGGCGTGGTCAGGCCAGTCATGGGCATGAGCGCCGAAATGCCGGCGGTCACCACGAAAATCTGCACCGCCAGGGTCAGGGACAGGCCGGAAGCCAGCAGCTTGCCGTACACATCCTTGGCCTTGAGCGCAATATTCATGCCCCGACTAATGAAAATCGTGAACAGGATCAATACCGCAGCTAGGCCCACTAATCCCATCTCTTCCCCAATGGCGGCCAGAATAAAGTCCGACTCGGCCACCGGCACGTTCTGAGGGAACCCGGAGCCAAACCCGGAACCGGTCACCCCGCCGGTGGACATGCCGAACAAGGCCTGGGAAAGCTGGTAGCCGGTGGTGTCGTAGTTCCCGATCGGGTCGAGGAAGTTAGAGAATCGATCCTGAATCTTGCCCGAAACCTGGTAGACGGCGGTGCCACCCACCGCAACCAAAACGGTGCCGATGAGCAGCCACGATACCCGGTTCGTCGATAAATACAGCATGCCCAACACCGTGCTAAACAGCAGGAGTGCCGGGCCGAAGTCGTTTTCGCCGGCCATGATTAAAATGGCGAAGCCCCACACACCCAGGATGGGGGCGAGGTCACGCAGGCGGGGAAATTCCAGGCCTAAAAATCGTTTACCCGCGAGATTAAAAAGGGTTCGTTTTGTCACCAATAATTGGGCAAAAAACAGCAATAATAAGATCTTGGAAAATTCGCCCGGCTGGAGGAAATACGGGCCGAACGACACCCAAATTTTTGCATCCGAATGCGCACCCTTAAACGGCCACCATAGTGGCATGGCCAAGAGGAACAGCCCGATGGCGCCCAGCACATAGGAGTAGCGCTGCAAACTGCGGTGGTCACGCAGGAACACCAGCACCGTAATGAGCAGGCCAATGCCCACCACCATCCACATGACCTGGCGGGACACCAGGTGGGTATCTTCCGCCAAATCAATCCGGTGAATCATGGCTAACCCTAACCCATTGACCAGCGCAGCCACCGGCAGCATGAATTGGTCGGCTTGGGGGGCGAGGAAGCAGAGGGTCAAATGGGCGATGGTGAACACCCCAATGAAGCCGCCGATGACCCACCCAATATCGCTATTGAGCTTGATTCCCTGTGCCGTATACAGGTTGAGCATGACGACAGTAATGATAATTGTGGCCGCGAGGAGCAGCGCAAATTCCGTGCCGCGGCCAATGATTCGGCGGAAAATATTCATAACTAATTCACCTCCCGGCAGGTTACTCCTGGAGTGTTGAGATTGCCGTCGTCTACTACTTGCTGTGAAGTTGTGGGGGTAGGAACTGGTTCAGTTGACGTTGGTGGTGCCTCCCCTGGGGTGTTGTTGGAGCGTGGTGCCTCACTTGGTGCTGGTGGCGTTGGTGGGGCTGCTGTTTGTGTCTCACTCTTGCGTATCACACATGCTGGGAGTGCTTCGGCTGCAAGTCGGTGGAGTTGTTGCAGTACTTCACTGTAATCACCACCGGGAAGTGAAGAAATGGAACCTCGGGCGGTTTCCTTTAAATCATTTAAGCCAAATCGGTGACAGGATTCAATGGCTCCCACCTGAATGGTGGTGAGATTATCGTTCGCATTCAGACATGCCTCTTGGTAGGGGGTATTCCATAATCCACCCAATATATCCGAGCTCATTCCCTGGTTAATGACGATTTTGTCGTTCGCATTGACCGTGATGAAATATCGGTCTTTCATGTACTTGTCAACAAAAAAGAAACAGGTGACCAATACCGCAACAATGATAATGAAGACGAGTCCCATGATCCAGCCGCGTCGATTTTTCCGGGTCTTCTTTTTCTTCTTCTTTTTTGTGGTTGGCTCATCGTCGACGCCATCATCGCCATTGGCGGTGTCGGCCGTGTCAGCACCAGTGGCATCGCCGAGATCGTCTACGTCCTCGGGATCCGGCACTTCTGGGATTTTTGGGGTCTGTGGGGGCGTCGTCGTCAAGCGATGCCGCGGCCTGCGCTTTCTGTGCCTGCTTTGGCTGCTCGACTGCCGGCAATCACGGCGGCGGCGCGGGTTGACGACGTGTCAGGGGCGCGGGTTTAATTCCTGGCCCGTGTTGGGGCGCCCGCGATCAGGGGCCCGGTGGGTAGGGGGTGTCGGTGTCATTGTCGGCAAACCACATCTGCCACAATCACCGTCACATTGTCGGGGCCACCAGACCGCAGCGCCAACTCTATAAGCTGTTTCACCGCCCCCTCGGGCGTGCCTTCGCTGCTTAATGTGGTCTCAATCGTGGAGTCTGTCACCGGATCGCTCAGGCCATCGGAGCAGAGCATAATCCGGTCGCCCGGCCGCGCGTCGAGGGTTTTCAGGGTAGGCTCAACCACCCGCCCGTTGTAGGCCTTGAGAATCATAGACCGTTGCGGGTGGGTCGAAATATCCTCCGGGTCTAATTCGCCCCGGTCAACCAACGACTGCACATAGGTATCATCGGTGGTAATGCGCTCTAGGTTACCGTCGCGCATTCGATAACCCCGTGAATCACCCACGTGGCACAGCCCAAACTCGGTCCCATTAAACAACAGGGTGGTGAGTGTGGTGCCCATGCCATCGGTTTCGGGGGACTTTTTTATCCGGCGGGCAATGGATCGGTTGGCTTCGTCGGCGGCGGTTGCCAACATGGAGCGCATGTCGTCGCCGCCGGGGTCGATATCGAGTTGGGAAACATGTTCCACCATGAGCTGGGAGGCAACTTCTCCCGCTGCGTGCCCACCCATGCCGTCGGCAAGTATGAGAGAGGTGGGCCGGCATAGGCCGAATCCTCATTATTCCCCCGCACAAGGCCTTGGTCGGAGCCAATAGCATAATTTAGTTTCATCTAGGCAACCAACCTCACAGTGGTGCGGCCGATTTTAATATCTGAGCCGCTGCTAACCCGCACGGGTCCTTCGATTTTTTCCCCATGTACGAAGGTGCCATTGCGGGAATCTAGGTCTTCCACAAACCACACGGAGTCGCGTTTAATCAGTCGGGCGTGGCGGCCGGAAGCAAAATCATCTGACACCAAGAAATCGCAGTCGGGGGCGCGGCCGATGGTTATTTCGGTGAGATCGCCTAAATCCATTCGGGAGCCGGTCATGGGGCCATCGACGATCGTCATCTGTTGGGGCATGCCACCGTGATGAGCGGCCGGCGGCACCGATGATGCGCTACCCCCACTACCAGCCCCCCGATTAGGGGAGGACGCGGCGATCTTTACATCTTTACGCATGGAATTAAGCGCAAAGAGAATGAACAGCCATAGAACCACGAGTAGTCCTATGCGCAGCCCAAACAGAATCACTGAATCCATGAAAGTTCCTTATTAGTTAAATTAGTTAACGATGCGAACTTCGATATGAGAGTGGCCCACGGTGATGACGTCGCCGTCGGCTAGCAGCCAGTTTTCAATCGGAGTGTCGTTCACAGTCGTGCCGTTGGTTGATTGTAAATCCACTAGGATGGCATCTTGACCATTCCAAATGATCTCAGCATGTTTCCGGGACACCCCCGTGTCTGGGAGCCGAAAATCTACGTCATTGCCCCGGCCGATAATGTTGGAGCCTTCATTCACGTAATAGGTGCGGGAAGAACCATCTTGTAAGAGCAAGCTGACAGCCGAGGTAGGTCGCGGTTGGGGGCCGGGTGCTTGGGCGCTCATTTGCTCAGTGATGGGATTATTGCTCACTTCTGGCTCGCTTTCATTGGAAGTATATGATTCGCTGTATTGCTGATCGTATGGCTGATCTTGATAATCCGACTCCGCCCATGCCGCGTTTGATGTGTTGTTCGGTGTGTTCGAATAATTATTCTGGAAACTGTCTAAACCTAAAAACCCACTACCATATTCTGGTGTATGGCTGACTGAACTATCTGCGCGTCTTTGCCCGGTGCGAAGCGAATCGTCGCTTTGGATGGTGACGGTGACTGGACCTGGTGTTATCCACCCATTATTACGGAAATATCGGGTAAGTTGATCTGCGAAATCAGTGCCGAGGTTGGGGTGTTCGTTGGACAGGTTAGCGAAATCTTTCGGGCTAATCCGAACCGCAAACACGTTTGGTGCTTCAGTTGTGCCTTCGTACGTTCGTACGAGGTTGTCTTCGGCCTCTTGTTTGAGTAATTCTTCAATCTCTGCGGGGACTACTCGACCACCAAAGACATAGGCAAAGCTATTGTCCAGCCCACGTTGCATGGCACTGTCGAGCTTTGCGATTTTGCCCATAAAAGACATTATTGCTTTGCCTCCTTCTACACCACTTTTACCGGAATATCTGACACGTGATTCTATTAGTATAGATTTATTGGACCCAGTGGCCTACTTCAAGTGAGGGTAGGTATATAAAAGATTTTTCAGATAAGCTGCCGATTTGACTTCCCTGCCCCACTCTCATGATATGTTATTCGGAGTCGCAAAAACGTGGTATTTGCACCGCCGGCCCAGGTGGCGGGGTGCGAACTGCGCTGGCTTCCGGGTGCCAGTGTCCGCAAGGACGTGGGGGTTCAAGTCTGGGCACACGTAATGGAAACCTCACACTTTAAGGTGTGGGGTTTTTGCATTTCTCGCTTATCGACGCCCACCTGCCGGCACTTATATAGCATTGGTTCTAAGCCGGTAAATCTTCATGAAAACCTTGGGTGCTACTTTTGTTGTGCTTGCAATTGCTCGGTCTCGCTGACGCTTGATCACCGCAGGGCCAGGCGTTCTGGTACCGCCGATTCTCGTAGGACACTCACCCTCACGGGGTGATTTATAAAATACTATGGTTTCTCTTATTGAATATTTAGGTCAGTGCGATATGTTGAGGGCGTCAACCATCTGATGAAGGGTTATTGCAGTGACATACCTCTCAAGAATCGTCATAACTTTCGTTTTGGGTGCCACAATGACACTCACCGCCTGTGCTTTTCCAGTGGGTGGCACCATGAATGCGCAGATTGCTACCCCACCCTGCCCACCGATTATCCGAGCCAGCTTCCTAGCGATTACCCCACGGAGCTGCCTACCGAGCTCTCCACCTCCATTGCTGCCACCCCAACAACCACCAGCGCCGAGCCTAAGCCGGTCGAAATTCCCCTCACCAATATTGTCTTCGACGACCCGGAAACCCAGGATCATATCGAGGTGCTGTCGATCATCCGTAACTTCCCGTCCGACGCCCACGGTACCAGCAGGGAAACGGTGTTATTGCAGGTCAAGGTGATTCCTGGGGAGGTTTATACCAATATTGTCTCCCGCGGCGACTTTAAGTTGAGCTCCAAAGAAGACAAGCGGGGTTCCTCCCCAACGAGCTATCCCGAAGAAGCCATGGCGAAGGCCGGGCACACTCCTATCGGTGACGTAAAGAGCGGTGATGGGGAACGGGTCGGTTGGTATGGGGTTATTGCTGGCAGGAATGTTGATTCCTACACCCTGACCTATACCCGGCAGGCCGCCAAGATCCTGATGGCGTCGTCGTCAGATAAGAAAGAAATCCCCAAATTCGAAAAGTCATTTGAACTGCCCGCTGCGCCAAGCAGCAAATAAGCAGTGAGTAGCGACACGGCCATGGTGGGTTGAATGTAGAATACATTTGATTTGAAAACACATGTTTTACCAATCAAGGGTACCTTGTGAATCTACTAGCAACCAACTATTTCATCGCTACCGAAGCCGAGCTTCCGAAAATCCATGGTGTTTACTTGGAAAGATTGGCCGAGATCAACACCTATCCGGGAGTCACCATTGTCTTGCTGTCAGATGTGGAGAAGCTGGCTGAGTACAGTCCGTGTAGGAAGAACTCTGCAGAAATATCAGCCGAAATCCATAACATTGGCGGGAAGAAGCTGGAGCTTTACCAGCGGATACGTCGTCAAGCTTGGATGAGGTATGCGGATGCGGAACAAGCTCTGAAGCTCCTCGACGGACTTTGCCCCCGGCTGACGATCGCTATCCCAGCGTGCTCAGCACCAAAGAGTGCTTTGTCGAACTGCCGTGCACCAATATTGGCTGTCGGCGTGCCGTCGATGCGTGCGGTCGCTGCGTGCTTACGTAGCGACCGCGACGTCATTGCGGAACAAATGGGGTGACCTGCCGCCGCCATTGGGCCTGCCACCAGTACTGCGCGTGATGAGCTTGCCGACCGCCCATTCGGGCGCGCATGCGCGCGACCGAAAACCGCGGTATTATGCAGGGCGTGCGGTACGGCGACGACCTACCACTGGCAATACCAGGCGGCGAAGAGAACTGCGCAGGTTGCAGCCACGAATTCAACCCTGGATGCTCTGCGCATCGACACAAATATTTCTTACTCCTGACTGAGTAGGCTCGACCCGCAGCAGGAATGCTGGCGTATTCCTTATAGGTAGAAATGCCTTATCACCCAGGAGGAATGCAGCAATGGAGCTGAGAGCTGAATACTAGTGGTACGGTGCTGCAGTCGACCGAGGATCTCAGATACCACTACCTGCCCTTGACCCGCGACGGTGCAGGGACCTCTACGGTTTGAATACGAGGATGGGCGCCGTATTTCCAGCGGCTGCTCCTTGCATGCCACACGTGGCGGCAGGCGACGCGCGCAGCCAGCGGTGATTAGCCGTTCAGCTGCGGCAATGGTGCATGGAAGTCCGGTGCTGAACCTGGAGCGATCCACCCGGGGTTGAGCTAAATCTGCCGGGCAAGGCGCGGCCACCCTCCGGGTGCCGGAGATCACTACCGCAACGCCGCGCCGGAGTCCGCTGACATTACGGTGGTGCGGGGTACTCGGGTGACAACGGTGGAGTGCACCTTTGTGGATATCTGCCGCGGTCAACACGGTGAGAGCTGAGGGCCTGGTGTTTCTGGAGTCGGTCTACGGCTATGCGGGTATACAGGATAGATTTCAATGCTACCTGCACAATCATGGCCTTGGTGGGGTATATCTAAAGTCAAAAAGATTTTGGCCAAGGCGTTATATGTGGTATTGACTCCGTGTACACGAGACTTTTGCGCGCTGTCTCATCGAGAAATGCTTTCCACACCTCACGGTCGAGCCCTCAGGCGGCAGTGTTTTCCACGCGAAACTCGTATTATCGCGTGGACCCATGGATCGCGGGGCTTTTTGATCCCGTGATGCCGGTTGGGGAAAAGTATCGGGGCTCGGACATACGGGCAGATGCGAGCGCCGATTTATGAGGCGGCAGATTGCTCGCGAGCAATTCCTGTTCGGATGCGGGCTACCATGTGCTGCGGTTCACCCGGATGAGATCGTACGTCGAGCTTTCTGCTGCGGAAGAGTCGGCGTTTCTTACCGTAGCACCCTTACGTGCAACCAGGCACCGTAGTTGTATCGCATAATCGGCCGCCGTGGTGGAATCATGATATGCTGCTGGGGCGGGTTTGGCGTGCCCGGATGCCGATAGCGTTTTGCGTGTTGCAGCCCCTTCCCGCGCGCTGTTTCCGCACATTTTGATAGCTGCGGAACCCCAGTGCTGTCCTGTTTTTATGCCCCTGCCAAACCTGGTGTTCGCAGCTATCAGAAGTGCTGTCGGGGTGCCGGTAGGGCGTCGTAAAAGCGTTCTTGCTTTGCTTGTCGACGCCGGCCCGCGCCGTTTCCGCCATCTTCGGCCCAGGCCCCGACCAGCATAGCCCAGGCGCTAGCAAGTTTGGTAGCTGCGGAACTCCGACAATGCTGTATTTTCCGGCCCACAAAGCGCAGTTTCGCAGCTATCAGAGGTGCTGCGGAGCGTAATCCCGTAGCGCCAGCCCGTCACCGTCTCAACCGCCCCACAGGCCGGGGTGGCGGTTTTGGTAGCTACAAAACCGGGTTTCAGCAGGGCCTAAAAAGCGGGACAGCACAGGGGTTTGCGCAGCTATCAATGGTGCGGCAGGTTGGTGCCATGTACATTGACTGTGCGGTGTACGCGATACGCAGGTATCTACAACCTTTGGGGTTATGTATGACCAACGAGACAGGCGAAACGCGTGTGCAGCACTACTCATCGGCACAGACCATCAGATGGTACGACTTTTTCCTCTACGCTGCGGCGGCGGGCTGATGTTCAACAGAGTGTTCTTGCGCATCAGCGAGACCAGCCATGCTAACGCTCTATCGCTTTCTTCAGTGGGTCTGTCGTTCCTGTTTCGGCCGCTCAGCGCCTTTCTAGCTGGGCACTTCGGTGACCGGATAGTCGGCGCAAGGTCCTCATGAGTCACCCTATTCGGCATGGGGATCGCCACCACCGCTGATCGGTGTGCTGCCTACCTATGCAGACGCCGGAGATTATAGCACCGTTGCTGCTTGTTTTTTCTGCGGATTATCCGGGGATTTCCGCCGGCGGTGAGTGGGGTGGGGCTGTGCTTATGGCGGTTGAGCATGCACCGAGGGAGAGTCGGCGTGGGCTGTTTGGGGCGTTTCCGCAGATTGGGGTGCCTATCCGGCCTGCTCATGTCGTCGGGGTGTTGGCGGTGATGACCATGATTACGCCGGGTGAACAGTTTTTGCAGTGGGGCTGGCGGGTTCCGTTCCTGCTCAGTTTCGTCCTGATTTTTGTGGGACACTATATTCGGCATCGGGTGGCCGAGTCGCCGGTGTTTGCGGAAAATATCTGCCCGGAAAGAGGTTGCCAGCAATCCTGTTGGTACGGTGCTGAAACGATAGTTTTTCGGTGGTGTTGTTGGCGGCTATCGTGTTTTGCCGGCAATGGGGCTTCGGTACATGACCGCGGGCGGGTTTATCCAAAATATGCTACCGGGAATATGGGGTTAGAGCGGGGTCCGGTGTTGTGGGCTGTGACGGGTTCTGCCGCAACATGGTTGGTGTTTACCCTGCTTGCCGGCATTAGTTCGGATAGGATTGGTCGGCGAAATACCTATATTATTGGGTTTATTGCGCAGATCGTTGGTATCGCAGCGCTGTTCCCACTGGTGAATACTGGCGATATTACGAAACTGTTTTTGGCCCTGGCCCTGCTCACCGTGGGTTTGGGCTTTACCTATGGCCAGCAGTCCGCGTTTTATACCGAGCTGTTTCCCGCTTCGATGCGGTTTTCCGGGGTGTCTGTGTCCTATGCCATTGGCGCGATTTTGGGTGGTGCGTTTAGCCCGATGATTGCGGCGTGGGTGATTGAAAAAACCGGTTCTACCAGCGGTGTTACCTATTATCTTATTGCTATGGCGGTGGCTGGGCTTGTCGCTATCTGCCTGTTTAAGGATCGAACGGGCATCCCCCTGGGCCCGGATCATGAGGCGGAGCAGTCGGTGTCACCGTTAGTGTTCGCCCGCGAGCGGCAGTAGCGGGTTTTGGTAGCTGCGGAACTCCCCGCAACACTGTGTTTTCGTGCCCCGCCAAACCCGGTTTCGCAGCTATCAGAGGTGCTGCGGGGTGTCGGTGGGCGCCGTAAGCGGGGTAGCGGGTTTGGTAGCTGCATAACCGGTTTGTGTGGGGTTTGTGGTGGGGTGTTTTGGTGGTTTTGCAGCTATCGGTTTTGCTATTGCTTGCTTGTCGACGCCGGCCCTGCGCGTTTCCACCATCCTCGGCTGCCGGTGGCCCAGTATGTAGCCCAGGGTAGCAAACTTGCAGCTGCGAAACCTCCGCGGTAGCGTGTTTTCCGGCCCGCCAAACCGGGTTTCACGCAGCTATCAGAAGTGCTGCCAGGGGCGGGGGGCGGAGGGTGTGCTAGGGATGCTGGAACGACTCGGGTTGGATGGGTAAAGGAATGCTGCCACAGTGCGAGGTAGCCGGCGAGCGTGGACTTCAGGTCTTCCAGGTAGAGGTGTTCGTCGTGGGAATGCGTTGCCGGTGGATTTCCCCAGGGTGCGTTCGGGACTGTGCACGGCAAAACCGTAGCCGACACCGCCGAGTTGGCGGGCAAAGCGCAGGTCAGAACCACCGGCGGCGATGGTGGGCACCACAGTGGTGTCGGGAAGAAGTCCGTGAATCGGCGGATATGGCCCGGTAGAGCGGGTGGTCGGTGGGGAGATGGTGGCGTCTTCGGTGAGTGAGGTGTTCGATTGTGTATTCGATGTCGGTGCCGAGGCGTCGTCAGCACGGAATCAACATAGTCTTGGGACTGCTCGGGCGAGGTGCGGATATCCAGCTCTAACCAGGCATGGGACGGCAGCACGTTGATGGCTTGGCCGGCGCAGCGCACGGTTTTGAGCGATGGTCAGGTGAAATCGCGTCACCGTAGGCGGCTAATTCGCCTAATGTTCGTACCCTTTGCCTTGTTTGACAAGGGCGGCGGTGTGGGGTCGAAGCGGAAGGCCGTGACGAATTGCCGCCAGGTGTTGAGTCGGTGACCGCTGGTTGGGCGGCGGCGAGGTCGGCGAGCTATCTCGCCAATTTTCACGGTCATGAGTCTTTGCCGTAGGGCGCGGAGCCGTGACCGGGTCGCCATGCACGATGGATTCGACGTTGCGCTGCGCCCTTTCTCACCCGTAAACGATGGTTGAATCTGATCCGTCTTGCCCGTGGATGTGGGAGCCGCCGGTTTCGCCGACGACAGTTTGCCCAGGAGAACGCGCGTCGGGGTGGTGCTCCGCGAGCCATTGGCGCCCAGCCCGCCCGCGCTTCCTCATCGGCGACCGCCACGAAGTGCAGCGTTCCGAGATTCCGCCCTTGCGCGCCACCTCGCGCGTGACCACGGCCATAGCTGCGGTGATAAACAGCATGTCAACGGTGCCGCGGCCGTATATTTTCCCGTCTTCGATCGTTCCTTCGAACGGTGGCTTGGTCCAATGCTGCTTATCGACGGGCACCACGTCGGTGTGCGCCAGGAACGTGAGCAGCTCTGGCCTCTTTGGGGGTTGGTGCCGGGAACGGTGATCCCAGGATGTGCGCCTTCGGGTTCCGGCTCAAAAGCGCTGGATGTTGATTCCGAGTGTCGGCAAAGAATTCGGTGAGGGTGTCGGCGTTGCGGACCTCTGGCCGCTGCCGGGGTGAAGTCGTTGACGCAGGCGTTCTTGACCAGGGCTGTGAGCAGCTCCAGAGTGTCGTGGTAGAGCGGGTTGTCTGAGGGGATGTGGGAGGTCATCGAAACCCATTGATAGCTATCCTGCACTTTTGGGGGTGATGAAAATTTAAATTGTTGACCGGAAATGCACATACCTGAACACTATTCAACTACAATCGCAGACACCGATCAAGAATGGAGACTCACCCCATGCCCTCACAGAACCCACGGATATTTTAGAGCTTGCCCGCACCAAAGTCTTAGACCAAGGAATCGGCCTCGACCAGGGCGAAACCCTCCAGGTCCTACAACTCGGCGACGACCGCATCACGGAAATCCTGGAATTAGCCCACCAGGTACGTTTGAAATGGTGCGGCGAGGAAATTGAGGCCGAAGGCATTATTTCGCTCAAAACCGGTGGCTGCCCCGAGGACTGTCACTTCTGCTCCCAGTCCGGCCTGTTCGAATCCCCGGTGCGGTCCGCCTGGCTAGACATTGCTGGACTCGTCGAGGCAGCCAAGCAAACCCAAAAGTCAGGTGCCACCGAGTTTTGCATTGTTGCCGCGGTCAAAGGCCCGGACGACCGGCTCATGAACCAGTTGGAGCAGGCCGTGGCCGCCATTAAAGCCGAGGTGGATATCGAGGTTGCCGCCTCGGTGGGGATTCTCACCCAGGAGCAGGTGGATCGGCTCAAGGCTGCCGGCGTGCACCGCTATAACCATAACCTGGAAACCGCTCGGTCATTTTTCCCGAACGTGGTGACCACCCACACGTGGGAGTCCCGCCGCGACACGCTACGCATGGTTGCGGAGGCAGGCATGGAGGTGTGTTCCGGCGGCATTTTGGGCATGGGGGAGTCCCTGGAGCAGCGGGCCGAATTCGCGTCCGACCTGGCGGAATTAAACCCCACGGAGGTGCCGATGAACTTCCTAGATCCCCGCCCCGGCACGCCGTTTGCCGACAAAGAGGTCATGGCCACCACCGATGCATTGCGGGCAATCGGTGCGTTTCGGTTGGCGTTGCCCAAGACGATCCTGCGGTTTGCCGGCGGCCGGGAGCTCACCCTGGGCGATCTGGGCACAGAGCAGGGCCTGCTCGGCGGTATCAACGCAATGATTGTGGGCAATTATCTGACTACGTTGGGTCGTCCGATGGAAAACGACCTCGATATGTTAGATAAGCTGCGCATTCCCTTGAAGGTGCTGACCACCAGTGTCTAAGGAATCCACGGAACTGTTAGAAGCCTTGCTCGCCGGCGACGCACCCCGGTTCCACCCGCAATACCGGCCAGAATCTCGCCGAAGATGGATCGTTGAAGCTTTCCCCATCCGCGCGTGCTGGCCTGGAGGCGCCCCCGTCATTGTCAGCTGTGCGGCCGGCGCATGGTGGTCCAGGTGCGTCCCGACGGGTGGGACGCCCGCTGCTCCCGCCACGGCACCATTGATTCGATGTACCTGGATAACCGCTAGCCAGCTTTACGACGGTGGGTGTAACGTGCCACTGTTTGTATGATGTCTTTATGTGTTGGATGCCCATGGATCGGCGCTGCGCTCCATTCGCCGCGTCGTCACCGAGCTCGCCCCGCCCACGCCGACCCCGGTGGCGGCTGCGGCAGTCGTTAAGCAGTTGCAGGCCGGAAACGTGTTGGTTGTCACCGGCGCCGGGGTGTCCACCGACTCCGGCATTCCTGACTATCGGGGCCCGGGTGGTTCGCTCCGTCATCACCGCCCCACGACCTACCAGGAGTTTCGTGGTGACGACCACGCCCGCCGCCGCTATTGGGCCCGCTCCTACCTGGGGTGGCGGCACCTTGCGGGCGCTCAGCCCAACTATGTGCACCGCTGCTTATCGACGCTCGAAGCCGCCGGTCACCTCACCGGGATCGTCACCCAAAACGTTGATGGCCTGCACCAGGCTGCCGGCAGCCGCACCGTGATTCCGTTGCACGGCGACCTCGCCACCGTTATCTGCCTGAGCTGTGGCACCCGTGAGGACCGCCGCGAGTACGATGCGCGCATGACCATTGCCAACCCCGGATTTGCCGAGGCCATCACCCTCGATCCCCGCCACCATCAACCCGGACGGCGACGTTCAGCTTGCCGACTCCGCCATTGATGGTTTTCACGTGGTTGGCTGCGCCCGCTGCGCTCCGCCCTCACTGAAGCCCGACGTGGTCTCACTCGGGGAGCCCGTACCCCGACCCAGAAAACAGCAGGTTGCAGACCTTATCGACCAATCCGACTCCGTGCTGGTGGTGGGCTCGTCCCTGGCGGTCATGAGTGGCATGCGTATCATTCTCGACGCGAAAAAGCAGCACAAGCAGGTGAGCGTCATGAACGGCGGGCCCGGCCGCGCCGACGATCGGGTCGACGTGCTGTGGCGGACGGATCTCGCCACTGCCTTCCGCCGGATCATGCCGCAGCTGGTGTAGGTGGTTTTGGCGGCCTACACCAGGACAATTTTTCCAAAGGAAATAAAATAGAGAATTGTGACAATAAAAGAGTGCGCAAAGAAGAACGTTATGGGAAAAATAGCCGCGCATAATGCCAAAACCACGCAGCGAACACTCCGCGATAATATGGCTAATATTCCCGGGATAATGCCCAAGGGAATGGTGTAAATCATGGCGGAAAATATCCCCTGCGGAAATAGCTGAAATGCCATGTGCCCAATGAGGGGGCAGAGCACTATGAGCATGGAGCACAGCCCTGATGCTATTTCGTATTGATTGCGTGGGCGAAAATATGTCGGGAAAAACTTTTGGGTGGGAGACATGACGGGCCTCCTAGATGTTGTGCTGGTCTGATGTTTCCATCCTAGCGTGCGGTTGGCTGCCACAGGGAAGCCGCAGGGAAGTAGGACGAATGTGGGGTAGGCCCGTCAAAGTCAGACAGGTTTCTTCTTGTGTAGTACATATACTGGTGGGTGGTATTGAGTGGTGATGGCTCATAGGTGTAACTGATAGGAATTATGTATGGCCGCGTCGGCAGGTAAAAAATCCTCCAGATCGAAAAAATCATGGTCGTCATTCGCGAATCCTCCCAAACGTTCCAAAGCCCAGCAGTGGCGTGATGCAGCAATCATCTTCGGTGGCATGCTCGTTATATATTGGGTGATATCGGGTTTAATATTCTTGATAAGCGATTTTGGGATCTTTGAAGAGGGAGACTGGGTGACCGAGAAGGCCCGCGCCGATAAAGTTGCCGCTTTCACCGCAGAACATCCAGAGGCATTCATTATGGATATGTGGGGTGTTGATGATACTAAAACGAAGATAAACCCGGTGATAGCAGGTGCCGACAGTGGCGTGCGGGTCTGGTGTATTAATTCGCATGAAGTCACGAAAACTGCTACTGAGGCGGCGCAGAAACTTTGCAAAAACCGCAAAATCAGGGGCCGACGACCATTGCTATCTATGGCGGGAATTTCGCCAGCGTGGATTTCTCCGACAACACCTTGGGGAGAGGCAATCTTGAGCTGACGGTGCAGCAGTGGGGAATAATAAATATAAGAGCCTAGAAAAAATGTTTGCGGGATTCCACACGGTGGAATTTGCGGATAATGCGGGCGTGCCAGACCTTAGCCAAGCCACCTCAATTGAACGGGCATTCGAATTTGTTGATTCGATTATCGGCGATTTAAATAAGTGGGATGTGAGTAATATTGAGAATTTTTTCCTCCGCATTTACGACTCCCAATTCAATGGTGATATTTCCAAATGGGATACTCAAAATGCCACCACAATGAATGACATGTTTATGAGTGCCTTTTATTTTAATGGGGATATTTCCCGGTGGAATACTTCCCAGGTAACGAATATGGAAAGCATGTTTTACCAAGCAGCATCGTTTGATCAGAACCTGTCACAATGGAATATATCGCAGCTAAAATCGGCATACAGTATGTTCAATGAGTCTGGGTTGTCTCCCAAGAATTTTACCGCCACGCTCGATGGCTGGGCCACGCGGCGGCCGCAGCAAAGCGTTCATTTGGGTGCCAGGACGATTCATCATTGTGGGGATCGACAGGTTGGACTACATAGGCTGCAGAAAACCTATGGTTGGTCGATTGAAGACGAGGGTACAACAACTGAATGCGATCCGTTCTGGATCAAAATGATGGATAAGAACGCATTTAAAGATCCCGTCGAATTGCCCACATCGGCGTTGTTAAAGATCAATAAAAAACCGCAAAAGTCGTCCAGTGAATGCCAGATGTATGACGAAAAGAACCTGGTATTGGAATGCAGCATTTATAAGGCGGGTAGCCACACTTTTTGGGTGGAGGATTTGGAAGGCCGGCAAGTGACTACGGATATTTATGTGACCGAATATGTGGACACCGACGACTAACATGTTCTCGCTTATCGACGCCGTGTCGAGACAGAATGGAAGCGTTAACATGAGCTGGTAGCGGTTGCGTGCCCAATCTGTCGTGCTTTTCCTTACTTCCATGAAATACTCATGCGCGTTAATGCATTGAGAAGCTGAACCGCATTTCTCTGGCAGTGGAAAAAGTTTTATGGATGATGTTTGTGGTATATGGATGAAAGCGCTCGAAAGATGTTTGTAGCACAATAGAAAGCTTAGGGTATAAATTCTTTAGTAATGCATAAACATTTATAATAAAAATTTTTGTATGTTGACAAAAATGATTGATGTTGTTATCTTCACTCTTACCTAATCATTCGATTAGGAAAAAGACCAAAGCTATTGAAGTTTGTCCAGTTGCTGGGAAAATATAGCTGGCTTTTCAGAGATGTCAAAAAGCATATGCCCATTCCTTCACAATAAGGGAGAACAAGGTAGGCGACATGTTTTTGACTATTCACAATTAAGAAAAGGGTGTTTTGTTGTGATGATACGACGAGCATGCATCACTTTCGCTCCGGCGGCGATGGTAATGACGAATGCTGCTGATTCCTTGTTATGACTCGCCCAAGTTTAAAGCTATTACTTACCTCCAGCCTTATCTGCGCTATCGTCTTTGCTTTTACATGCAGTTTTTTGTTAGTGAAGGTGTCAGATGAGGCTGGAGGGCTCTTAGTAATCAAACAGTTTTCATTGACCAATCCACAGGGCAGACCACAGCCGTAGAATTTCGGGAAAAGATTGTTCAATTTGCTCAGCAGAACCATGTGGATATATCGCTCATCTTGCCGGATCCAAATAGCCCACAAAGCAAATGGGATCTCTACATTGCTTCAGCGTTCTCCGCCTCCCCCGGTGGGCAATGGTTGTCACGGGGATATCCAAATTTTAGTCGAGATGCACTCATTACTACTCATTCGCTAACTGATTACTACATCAATGACCCGCAGGGGAACGTTTTCTCTCAATGGCCCTACCACAGTCTGATGAAAAATTCCTGCAATGGCTAGGAACATGGTTTTGGATGGTGAAATACAAAAAGCAAATGGGTTTAACTATCTTCGGACCGAAAGCTCTGCTGTCACCCTGGTTGTGATCTTTGTGCTTCTGGTTGTGGTGTCCGCCATTTACGCCATCATGCGATCCCGTCATTTAGCCATTGCCGCTATGATAGGGCAGCGCACACTCATATTCGTGGTTAAAGAATTTCTTGATGCCATTGCGCATGTGGATCATTATTATAGCGTTTGCCATAGTGGGAGTAGGGTTTCTAGGGGTGGTATAATTCTTTCCATCGAGTTGGACTATTTATAACCGGGTTCCTTATTCTTTTAGCCACCTATGTGGTGGCTATGTTCCTCTCATGCTTTGGGCATGGCCAAACTACTGTCCATCACCCCGCTGATTGCCGCGATTAAAGGCGCCGTGCCAGGAAAACAATTAGCGTGGAGCGCCTATGCTGTTCGGTTCTGTGCGGTGCTGTTAACCTGCGGATTATCATTCACCCTGGTGTCGTTTCTCGTTCAGTATTCAGCACGCAAGAATGAAGCTCCCCTGTGGCAGGAGCGTAGTGGAGTTACAGCGCTTTTTACTACCGCGAGTGCACATTTAGATTATTATGAAACACTCGGTCCGGCTCTGCGGGCTGCGGAGCGGGAAAACAAGCTCATCCTCGCCCAAATCGGCTGGAATCTGGGGCTATATAATTCCCCGGATGACCTACCACAGTTATTGGTCAATTCGTATTACGCGCAGCGTGAACTCGGCCTGCCTGCGGGAGAGGCTGACGTGGTGCGGGTGCTTTACCCTACGGACGCGTCAGAAGAGGATGTGAACAAGGCCGTTACCTCTATCGCTCAAAAATGATGATTATCGTGGGTGGCGGGTAGAGAAAATCCCCCAACCGGCGGATTTTAGCGCATTCAGTTATGAGTCTGGATACAGTTGGTTTTCTGCCGATCTGATGTTGCACCGTCCGGTTGTCACGGTGCTGCCGCCTGGGTTGACGAAGGTTTCTGATCGTAATCTGGCAGCGTGGTCCACGCAACGGAGTGTACTGTTGAAAGATGTGGCGACGGCGCAACAATTTGTTGATAATCCCACACTTCAGGGTGTTATTGCCGGGTGGCGGCCAGTTCAAAACCAGTGGCAGGCCATGACCGCCAAGTTGGGGGTTGAGACCCGAGCCGCAGTCTTGAACATAGGGATTCTGCTGGTGGTGCTGATATCTATAGTAGTGGCCTGTGCCCTCACATTCTCTCTGCAATTCCGCGACCGGTTGCGTGCATGCTTCGTGGTGGGAGTGTCATTCTCTCGTGCCTACCTGGCGTTTATCATCGTGGAAATAGTGTTTGCCCTGGTGCCATTCGGTTATTTGCTTCGCCAGCAGGCGGATTACCACGCGCAGCTTGCCGTGGGAACGCCGCGTGCCGTTGAGCTCAGCAAATCGTGGGCGGTTACCCCAAACATTGTGGCGTCCTTTGCGGTGCTGGTAGCGGTGTCACTGGTTGTTGCTTTCTGGTTTGCTTATCGACGCTACATTCGAGCGTGGCGAGCCCAATAGGAAGGAAGAAATCATGATTCAGGTATCACATTTAACAAAAAGTTTTCATAAGCAGCCCCCATTATGGGAGGACATGAATTTTGAGGTGCCACTACACTCGGTGACTGCTTTTACCGGACATAGTGGTTCCGGCAAATCCACGCTATTGAACTGCATTGGCGCATTGGAATCACCTGATTCCGGTAGCATTCGGGTGTTCGACATGGAGGTGACAAACCTCAACTATCGGCGGGCCCGGAAATATCGACGCGATTATGTGGGGTATCTTTTCCAGGATTACGCCCTGATCCCAGATCAAAGTGTTTACGACAACATTAGTTTGGCAGCCCAGCCGAATCGGATTTTTAAATCTAAGGCGCTGCTTGGAAAAGTGATAGAGGTCCTTTCCCAGGTGGGACTGGCCGGATACGAGCGTCGACAAGTGTGTGAGCTCAGCGGTGGTGAACAGCAGCGGGTCGCTATTGCGCGGCTTTTGGTGCGACCACCCAAGGTGGTGTTGGCCGACGAACCCACGGGTGCGCTAGATCATGACAATTCCTTACGGGTCATTAATCACCTTCGTGAGTTGGCTGATGGCGGTGCTTGCGTGGTGGTGGCCACCCACTCCGACATGGTGGCAGGGTCTGCCGATCAACACATCATGGTTCACACGCCGGGCGCAGACAGCCGCTCATAGGCCAGCTGGTAAAAATCCGCATTTGGTTCGGCCGAAAACGCGGTTCTGCCGAGCCGCACCGCGGCGACCGATGCCGAGCACAGGCCGCCGAAGGGCTCCCACACAACATCACCAGGGTTGGTGGTGGCATTGATGCAGCGCTCCATGAGGTCGAGCGGCTTCTGGTTCAGGTGGCTGGCGCTCAGTTTTGTTGGTTTGTGGGTGCGTGGGGCGCTGCGCCGCATGGATCCCCGGTAGCGTTCCGAATTCCGAAGTGGGGGTCGTTCCCACACATTGGTCACCCCGTGTTCGTGATGCCAGACGCTCCGGGTTGCGGCCCATTCGGCGGCCGACACCGGGGTGGTGCCGTCGAAACTGAAGTAGGGTTTGCCTGTGGGGTCGCCGAACCGATTGGCGTGGGCGACCAGCTGCATCATGACGTCGACAGGCGGAAAATACCATAACCATCCTTGGTCGAAATATTTTCTCGTGGCCGCGTTCTTCACGCCACAGGCCTTGTTGGCGTCGGCTTTGGGTAACCCGGTGCGCAGCCACTCGCTCAACAGCCATTCCTTCATGTGGATGAGCTGCGGGGAACCGGGATGCCTGGGTAGTCGTGGGGTGCGGGTGTAGAACGCACACTTCGGTGACCACCGGGAATCGTCGAATAGTTTTCGAATTCACGTTTCCGGCAATGTGTCCGGTTCCTTTATTCCAAATGTTGAGGGTTTCGTACTGCCACCCATGGTCGGTGAGGAGGGGATGAATGCTCGCCCACCCGATTTCGGTATTCCACAACCAAAGTGTTGTGGCCAGCGTGGCCTTCGCGGACCACGCGGCGATGTGTGGCTCGTACCAGCGCGGTAGATCCGCCGGGGTTCTGGGGTCCCCGGGGAAGCCGCCCACGCCGTAGGCGCCGTCGGAAATGATGGTGGTGGGGGTGTCCCAGGTGTCGTAGAAATCGAGGGCGTCACCGCAGGACAAGTGCCATGCGCAGGTCAAGACCGCTGGCCCCGGTAGACGATAAAGTGGCAGATCGGCCCGACAATGGGGACGCACAGGGCAATGATAACCCACACCGTTTTCATCTTGGGCGTCTCGGTAGAGCGAGACAGTGTGAATAAAAACCCTATGAATAGCAGGATTGCCAACAATAATCCAAATGAGAAAACCAGGTCGTAGAGCAGCATATTTGTCCTTTTTGATAGTCATTATACATAATTGCCGCCATGAAAAATGTTGACTTATCAACAAAAGGTTGTGTGTAGCCTCGCTCCATGAAGAAATGGTTTATCGGTGGCGGAATTGCCGCCATCCTCGTTGTCATTGCCGTCATCGTCGGCACCAAACTCTATGCCTCCCAAGCATCCAGCGATATAGCTGCCCCCACCCTGTCCGCCAGCCCAGCTGGCAGCACCGATGCATCTATATCCGGCGACTGGACTGCAGGGTCCGGCAGCTATGCCGGCTACCGGGTAGCCAGAAGTGCTCAATGGTGATGACATCACCGTTGTTGGTCGCACCGAGCAGGTCCCGGCACCGCCACCGTCACCAACGGTGAACTCACCGCCGCCACCATCGAGGTGGACCTGGCCAGCGTCAAAACCGACTCCGACCGCCGCGACGGCTACTTCGCCAATAAAGCCATCGACGTGGCAACCTACCCCAAGGCCACATTCACCCGTCACCAAGCCGCAGAAACTTGCCGAAAAGCGGCATCCAAAAATTTCCGGTGACCTCACAATCCAAGGGCAAGACTGTGCCGGTGGTGGCCGAACTGGATATAGCCGCACCGATGCTGGCCTGGAAACCGCCGGGAAGGTCGATGTGACATGGCAAGACTTCGGCGTCGAACCACCCAACATGGGGTTCGTTTCCGTGGCAGACGCTGGCAGCATCGAATTTTTCCTGAAATTCACCAAGTAGCAACCCCGAACATACGACTTCCCTAGTAGCATCATAAGAAACAGGGAAGGAGAACGATTCCGTGAGCGGGTTGACACCGGCGGCAGCCGTCGAAAAGCTCAAGCAACACTATGACACTGTGACAGCCATTGCACGCACCGCCATATACGAACCCCATAAATACCCGCAGGTAACCTATCCAAAACTTATAGTTGATATTCACAGCTGGCACCCCGTCGACCGCACCGAACCCTTCGGCTACGTCGAAGACGCCGGAACCTATACCGCCTGTCTGAGCAAACCCGCGCTCATGGAACCCTACCTCGTCGAACAACTCGAACGACTCGCGCGCAACTACTGACTGCACCATTACCGTCGGCGACTCCGGCGTGCGCATCCCACCCGAGATTTATCGACGGGCTCGCCGGCGCGGTCGGTGCCAAACGCGCCCCCGAAATCCCCCGCCCCACGCTTGACGTCGACGACGCCATCATCGACGGTGACTGGGACGCCTTCCACGGACCGGAAAAACCCCTCTTCCACTTCACACCCCAACGATTCGATATTGCCTGCGAGACGCATCGAACACTACACCGGCCTCCCCGTGGAAACCGTGCAGAAATATATTCTCTTTACCAATTACGGCATGCACACCAACGAATTCCTCCGCTATGGGCTTGCTGAACTGCACACCGATAGCCGCTACACCGCACTCGTGCTTGCCGACGGCCGAACCATCACCAAAGCCCAGGCCGCCACAATGGACATGAGCGCCATCACCGATGGAATCCCACTACCAAATGCCCAGGTGACCTGATTTCACCCGGCAACCGGGGATTACCATGATCAATATTGGGGTCGGGCCCTCCAACGCAAAAACCATCACCGACTGCCTGGCCGTGCTGCGGCCCGACCTGTGGATCATGATTGGCCACTGTGCCGGCCTCGACGGCCGCATGCGCATGGGCGACCTTATCTTAGGAAACGCCTATCAGCGGAGCGATCATTTGCTTGATACACACATTCCCACGGAGTTTCCCATCCCGGCCGTCCCCGAGGTTCAGCGCGCCCTGGAATCCGGGGTCGCCGAGGTGTATGGTGCCGACTTGTCCCTCATGCGCACCGGCACCGTCATTTCCACCGATGACCGCAATTGGGAATGGCACACGCCCAAGGCCCTGTGGGAGTGGTTGCGCTGCTCCACCGCCATTGCCTGCGATATGGAATCCGCCACCCTGGCCGCCAATGGCTATCGGTATCGAATCCCCTATGGTACGTTATTGAGTGTCTCTGACCTGCCGTTGCACGCGGTTCCTAAACTTCCTGCAGCCGCACAAGCTTTCTATTCATCCTCCAAGGAGGCGCATGTGATGTGTGCCGTGCGAGCTGTAGAAAACCTCGCCGAATCCCCGCACCGGTTGCGCACCAGAAAACTGCGGCGCACCGTTGCTGAAGTCCCATTCAGGTAGTCACCGATTTCAAGGATCCCAAAAATGAAACGCTCCCTCACTCGTGTCGTCATTGCTGTCTGTATGCCAGTTGGCCTTATGCTTTCTGCCTGCGGCTTTGGTGGTTTTACTCATTCAGGCACCACCGATGTCCCCGCGCCGGCCGGTGCCATGGTGCCACAGATAACCCAGCCGCCACCGAGACATCCCACCACCACAACTTATCGCCACCGACCACACCGGGGTTGCCGCCGTGCAGAAACTCGTGAATAAGGCCGATACCGTTGTGGTGGCATCGAAAAAGCTAAATTCGGGCGCCGGCGCACAAAAAGCCAAAAGAAATTGCAGGGCGCCCCTGCTCATCGACGACGGCACCAACACCGACGCCATCGCCACCGAAATCAAAACGGTTGAAAAGCCAAAGAAGAACGGGTGGCGGATGCGCGACCCCGGCGCGTCCGTGGCACTAGCATCGCGGCCGAGCGCGCCGAGCGTCGGGCGCGCCACTTCCGCAGCGGCCACTCGCCCCGCCGCGGCCGCACAGCCGCCACTGGCCCCACCGTGGCCCAACTGTTGGAAGGCTACACCCCCGGCGGCGACGCCACGATCGCCCTGGTCACCGACACCACCGACGCCCCCAGCGTGCTGGCGGCCATGGCGGGCGGCCTCACCGTTGAGCGGCTCGCCGCCGCCGATCCCCGCGCCAGCGTGAGCCTCATGGCGAAGAAAGCCCGCCACCCTACTACGCCCTCGGCGCCGACTTTGGGACGGAGGCCGACTTCGCCACCCGCCTAGAGCTTGCGGATGCCGGCCCAGTGCCCAGCGGTAAAACCGGGTTGGTATTCCCCGGCAGGCGCGTCGTTGCCCTCTACGGTCACCCCTCCGGGCCGGCCCTGGGCGTGATGGGCGAGCAGCCGCCGCAGGAGGCGGTGAAGCGGGTCAATGATTTCGTGCGCCAATACCAGGAGCTCACCCCGGACACACCCACCGTGCCGGCATTTGAGGTCATTGCCACAGTGGCGTCTTCCGACCCCGGGGACGACGGCGACTATTCGAACGAAAGTACGGTTGAGGAGCTGCGTCCCTATGTGGAGGCTATTGGCAAGGCCGGCGGGTTTGCTGTCCTCGACCTCCAGCCCGGCCGGGCCAGCTTTTTGAGCCAGGCCCAACGCTACCAGGAGCTACTCGCCTTGCCTTATGTGGGGTTGGCACTGGACCCGGAGTGGAAGATCGGGCCGGACGAGAAACCATTGGGCCGGGTCGGCAACACCACCGCCGCCGAGGTGAATGAGGTGTCGGCCTGGTTGGCGGATTTCACAAATCCAAGAAGCTGCCCCAAAAAATATTCATCATGCACCAATTCCAATTGCAAATGATCCGTGATCGGGAACAGCTCAACCTCGACCACCCGGAGTTGTCGTTTGTGCTGCATGCTGATGGTCATGGTGACGCCCACGACAAAATGGCCACGTGGGACAAGATGCGGGAGGGCCTCCAACCGCAGATCTTTATGGCGTGGAAGAATTTCATCGACGAAGACACACCTATGTTCGATCCCCGCCAGACGCTTGGTGTGCAACCAACCCCCTGGTTCATCAGCTACCAGTAGCGTTATCGCTAGCCCCCATTCCGGCGGTGGTGTTAGATTTTTGGATAAGATGAACCTCCACAAGCGGGAAGGATATTATGAAATTTCTACGGGTTTGCCGCCATTATCACCACCGTGAGCCTGGTGCTCACTGGTTGTTCGAAGTCTGCCGACGAGGGCCTAAGGTGGGCGGCGGTACGACGTCGCAAAGCGGCAAGGGCACATCGGCGGCCCCCGGGGCGATCACCATCAAGCATGCGTTCGGCGAAACCATTATTAATAAAAACCGGAGCGGATTGCGGCGTGGCGTGGGGAAACCAGGAAGTGCCGTTGGCGCTTGGGGTGGTGCCAGTGGGCATGCAATACGTGTCGTGGGGAGTGACGACCGGCATGCTGCCGTGGGTGGCGGACAAGGTGAAGGAACTCGGTGGCGAACCCCCGAAGCTGTTTGAGAGACCGACTCCATCCCGTTTGACCAGATTGCCGACACCCACCGGATGCTGATTCTGGCCGCCTACTCCGGCATGAGCCAGGGAAGACTACAACAAAGCTGAGCGCTATCGCCCCCACGGTGGCTTACCCCGATAAACCATGGGGAACAACCATTGAACAAATGATCGAAATGAACGCCACCGCCATGGGCAAGGAGGCCGAGGGTAAAAAGCTTGCCGCCGACCTGAAGAAGCAGATTCAAGCCTCGGTAGCGAAGCATGCCGCGCTCAAGGGCAAAGAAGGTGCTGTTTACCGCGTTCGGCCCGCAGAACAGCTTTAATAAGCTGGGCTTTTACCGTTCCAGCGACCCGCGTGCCGGCTTCCTCTACGATTCCGTGGGCATGGGGATACCCAACGTGGTGGCGGAGGAATCCAAAAAATCCGGCAACGACGCTTGGGTGGAAGTATCCGCCGAGGATCCCACGGTCTTTGACGACATTGATATGATCGTCGCCTACGGCATGGACAGCGACGAGGCCAACCAGGAATGGCTGGGGAAGCTGCAAAAAGATCCCCTGCTCGGCAAGATTAAAGCCATTAAGCAGGGGAAGGTGGCGTTTTTAGACAACGGCGCGGTGGGGGCCGTGGCCAACCCATCGCCGCTGTCCATCCCATGGGGGTTGGATAAATATTTGGATGTGGTGGAATCCGCGGCGACGAGCTAACCCGTTAACCGGCCACCGCGGGTTGCGGTGCCGCTGGCTTTTCGACGGCTTCGGCGCCGGCGGGTGCCTCATCGAACGCCGAATGGCCGTGCTCGGCAGCATCCCACACGTCCTGGTCCAGGATGCCTTCCCGCTTTGCCACAATGACCGCCACCAGGTTTTGGCCGGTCACATTCACGGCGGTGCGGCCCATGTCGATGATCGGTTCGACCGCCAGGAGCAGGCCCACGCCGGACAGTGGCAGCCCCAACGTGGAAAGCGTGAGCGTGAGCATGACTGTGGCGCCGGTGGTGCCGGCGGTGGCCGCTGAACCAAACACCGACACCAGGATAATCAGCAGGTAGTGGGTGATGGTCAGGTCCACATGGTAGAAGTTGGCCACGAAAATGGCGGCGATGGCCGGGAACACCGCGGCGCACCCGTCCATTTTGGTGGTCGCCCCCAGCGGCAGGGCGAACGAAGCATAGGCGGGCGGCACACCCATGGACTGTTCGGCCACCCGCTGGTTGACGGGCATGACCCCCATGGAGGAGCGGGTGACAAACCCAAGTGACGTGACCGGCCAAACCCGCTTGAAGAAGCCCAGCACGGGGATGCGATGATACGCCAGGATCGCCGGGTAAATGCCGAAAATGACGACGGCCAACCGCAGGTAGATGGCGAGCACAAAGCTGGCGAGCGACCCAATGGCTTCCCACCCGTAGGCGGCCACGGCATTACCCAGCAGGGCGGCGGTGCCGATGGGGGCGAGCCGAATGATCCACCACAACACCACCTGCACGATTTTCAGCAGGGATTCGGTGAACCGCAGGAACGGGTCGGCGGCCTTACCCGCCTTGAGCGCGGCAATGCCGATGGCCATGGAGATCACAATGAGTTGCAACGCATTGAAATCCAGGGCGACGGAACCATTCTTCAGCTTGGCGCCCAACCCCAAAATATTGCTGGGAATGACGGAGTTCAAGAACCCGAGCCACGACCCGGTGGTGGCTGGCTCCTGGGCGGCGCTGGCATCCACACCAGCGCCCACACCCGGCTGGATGAGAATCCCAAGAATAATAGCCGAGCTCACGGCGAGGAATGCGGTGACGGCGAACCATATGAGGGTGTGCGCGGCCAGCCGAGCAGCATTGGTGACCTGCCTCAGGTTAGCGATCGACGTCACCACGGCAGTGAATATCAGCGGCGCTATCATCACCTTGAGTAGCTGCACATAGGTATCGCCCAGCCAGGACAGTGTGCCACCCAACCAACCTATATTGCGCGCAATGAGCCCGAGGATGATGCCGGCAATGAGGCCAATGGTGATCTGCACCCCAAAATTGCCGAGTTTCTTACCCACAGTGTTGTCTCCTTTTCTTAGACTAATCTGTCTAGCGATAATAGTCATACAACACTTGCAGTCCCAAATCATCTGGCCATATTTTTATTCATACTACGCTTTACGACGTAGGCAGCCCACCTCACGATGGGCTGCCTCCATTGTGCGGGACCTAACTAATCCCCATGCCACCAGCAACATCAATGATCGTGCCCGTCACATAGGACGACCGGGCACTGGCCAAGAACGTCACCACATCCGCCAACTCCTGCGGCTGACCAATCCGACCCAGGGAATATCCGCATCCACAGTATCCTGGAAAAACTCCGCCAAGGTCGTGCCGGGGGCGCGCTTGTCCCGAATATTGGCCCACTGTGGGGTTTCGATCACCCCAATGTTGACACCATTGACCAGGATGCCGGCCGGCGCCAACTCGACCGCCCACGCCTTGGTGAGGTTCACGCCGGCCGCCCGGTGCACGGACGTGGAGAAAAACGCCGGGGAGGGGGAATGTGCGTAGACGGAACCAATGGTGATGATGCGGGCCTGGTCGCTCTGCCTCAGGTAGGGCAGTGCGGCCCGAATCGTTCGCTGCCACGACAACACCTTGATATTGAAGTCGGCCTGGAACGCCTCATCAGTGATGGATTCGCCCGTCCCGGGGTGGGCCCCACCAGCATTATTGACCAGAATGTCCACGCCGCCAAGGGTGGTGGCGGCATCCGTGATGAACCGTTCTACCTGCTCGGCGTCGGTGACATCGGCAACGAAACCGTGGGTGGTGCCGGCGCCCCGAGCATTCAACTCGGATTCCACCGCCGCCACTTCGTCGGCTTTGCGGGCACAAAACGCAACGTTGGCCCCAGCGTCGATAAGCGACGTGACCGTGGCAAGCCCCAGCCCTTTGCTACCACCGGTCACAATGGCGCGCCGATGAGTAAGACCAAGATCCATAAGAACTCCTCAAATTTTATAGGAAAGCATCATCAATGGGGACTTGCAGCCCTTGAACCAGCCGGTTCGTCTTTGCCGCCACCCCAATGACCGCATAGAGTTCGGCGAACTGCGCATCCGTAAGTCCCAGGTTACGCGCGGCCGCGGTGTGGGAGCGGATGCAATAATTGCAGCCCTGCGCCACCGACACCGCAATATAAATGAGCTGCTTGGTGAGCACATCGAGTTCGCCATCCGCACCGAGGACGCCTTTCACCTCTGCCCAGGTTTGCTCCAGCAGTGGCGGATCGTTCGCCAACACTCGCCAAATATTATTCACAAAATCGGTATTGCGGGTGGCACGAATATCGGCGAATACCGCCGCGGCCCGCTCGGATAGCTCATCGTCACGTAACACCGGCAGCAATGGATCGGGTTGCGACACTGACATCAAAAACTCCTTTTCAACAGGGATAATCAGGGAAATCTAGCGGGGGACGATGGCGAACACCCGGGCGGGAAACCCAGTGCCGTCCTTCGGCTTCGGCCAGGTGGCGCAGATCAGAGCGCCGGTTTCGGGAACCTCGGAAAGGTTGTTGAGCAGCTCAATCTGCCACCGGTCCTGCTGTAACCAATATAATTGCAGGCGAAACTGCCGGCATCAATAGAAGAGCCGGGATCCGTGTCGGTGGTTTCATGCCCAATGGCCACCACACCCCGCTCGTGGCGCAAAAACTCCAGCGCCTCAAGCGACCAGCCCGGGCAGTTGCGTTTACCCTCGGCGTCAATGCCGTAAAGATCATCCGTGACCCACCGCTTCGACCAGTCGGTCCGTAGCGCCACAAACGCTCCCTCGGGAATGCGGCCATTGCGGGCCTCCCAACCCTTGATGTGATCCACGGTCACCGCAAGATTATGGAACTCCTCCGCCTCCTTGTGCAGGTCCAGGACCACCAGCGGCAGGATCATTTCCTCCACCGGCAGCTCGTCGAGCGTGCGCGCCCCCTCCACGAAGTGGATGGGTGGGTCGACGTGGGTGCCCCACTGGCCCACAATACCATGGCGATCCACTTCGAAACCCTGTTCGGCAACGGTGAAGAGCCTTGTGGTTACCTGGTCTTCTAACATGCTGAATTTGGGTTGGCCAGGGTAGAAAGAATGGGTGAGATCAACATAGCGGTAATCATTGCGCAGGCTGGTGGCTATATCCCAGAGCTTATGGTTTGACATACGTATCCTTACGGCACTTATTGTAACGGTCTAAAATTTTTAGACTAAGCTGTCTGTAAACTTGTCTGTAGAACAGGGTAGCGATACGCACGCGGATTGGCAACCGGCCACGATGGCTAGAGTTTTACGTTTGTTCACGGTGGGGTTTGGTGCCTCCGCGCAGAAAAGAAAAAGCTCCCCAGGGATGAACCTTGGGGAGTTAAGGAATGTGAAGCAGCTTGCGCCTGCCGTAGCCCTGTGACTCAAAAGTCACGGTCACAAGCCAGACTCTTCCTTCCCGCAAAAACTGCGAAAATTTAGCGTCCTTGCTTCCAAAGATTATTCTAGTCAAAGTGACGAAAAATCAAATACGAAACCTGGAGTGAGTAGTGACGCTCGGGCTTTTATTCATTTATGAGGCCTGCCAGCCACAATAACGCTGATGTGATTTGTGTAGTTTATGGTGGTAAGGAACATTGTGGTTATTGTAGCTACGCCGTCCTTCGCGTCTGCTACAGGTTTACTACTTTACGGGCATTGCAAAGTGGTAAACCTGTAAAGGATCAACGAGCGCCAGTGAGCTGGTGGCTATGGTGCGAGTTATGTGTTGTCCTTTTTCACTATTCGACGTGTGACTGGTACAGCGACAGTCAACGGCCAAAGGAGATAGAAAGGGATCTTGAGGTAGGGTTCTACGTCTTCGAGTTCTAGCATGCGCTCTAACTGGCTACCTTTCAAGATGAATTCTGACCAGCCCCAGATAACGATTTGGGTTCCTAACCAAACCAGTAACAGGACCAGGAAAAAAACCGAAGTGATTTCATTTTATGGATTACAATTTCCTTTTTGCTGCAACAGGGTAATTATCCAACAGGCAGAGCAGCTATATTTTTCCAGCAGCTACATAAGCTTCCTTCAACAGCCGCATTAACAACGATAGTCGGTTCAGCAAGATTCTCCAGGAGTATGGCTCTAGAACTGGGTTGCTCAACACGAATAAAAGCTCCCCAGGGATGAACCTTGGGGAGTTAAGGAATGTGAAGCAGCTTGCGCCTGCCGCAGCCCTGTGACTCAAAAGTCACGGTCACAAGCCAGGCCCCTCTTGATGCATCTTGCAACAATCAAGCGCCCTTGCTTCCGAAGACTATTCTAGTCAAAGTGACAAAAAACAAATAGTGAAGCCTGGAATGTGCGGTGCTGCCCAGGCTCCGTCGAACGAAGGCAACAGACATGAATGCGACTGTGTCTCAGTTGTAGTGTGGGTTATGCGTTTTCCTTCTTCACTATTCGACGCGTGACTGTTACAGCATAGGGTATCGGGAAAAGGAGATAGAAAGGGATCTTGAGGTAGGGTTCTACGTCTTCGAGTTCTAGCATGCGCTCTAACTGGCTACCTTTCAAGATGAATTCTGACCAGCCCCAGATAACAATTTGGGTTCCTAACCAAACCAGTAACAGGACCAGGAAAAACCGAAGTGATTTCATTTTATGGACTACAATTTCCTTTTGTCGAAACAGCGTTGAAGCGATGAGCGCCGACTGCAAGCTGGCATAGCCGAACTTGTACACACCTATATCTTGTGCTTTCAAGCCCTAAAGTTCTAGGCTATACCAATTATAGTTACACCCTAACTGTGGGTAACCCGAGCAAGGAAAAATAAGGCGGATGACATGCTCTTTCCGATTTGCTATTTGTTGGTGCAGGTGGATTGTCCCAACAGATGAGTAAGCTTCCAGGTACCAACTCCTTTGAAGAAACTCATGTCACCAGAACAATTAAAGGAAAAGTTGAGGTGAATATTTATGTTTGGTTATGGTTTCCCGCAAGAGCTCCAAGATGCAATTGATGCTGCCACCGCCAAGTTCGGGCCCATAGAATGCGCTAAAAAATTTTTATTTTACTTCATGACTGAAAGTGGCGTGCACGATGGTGAAGTATGGGATTGCCTAGCGGAACTTTCGGAATCATCCTATAGTAATCCCCAATACATAGCGAAAGTCGAGCAACTCACCGATAAATATAGCAAAGATGCTTACTCAGATGAAGAGTTCGAACCAGCAGAGATGAATATGCTGGTAGTACACATTTCCGTTATGGAAGGTATTTATGATGGGTTAAAATCACCTATTGAGGAGTTTCCCTATAATGCCTGTTATGATGCAGTAAATAACGATTGGGATTTCGATAGGATAACTGAAAGTATTCAAAAATTATAAACCCTCAAGTGCGGGCCTCAATAACCTGCTCGTGCTTTTCGACGCCGGGTGGGGGCATGTAATCCACCCAACTTTTCACGATAACTTTTACTTTTTGGCATCGTTTTATTTCTCCAATGTAAAGCTATCTAATTGGGGTGTGCCGCCAAAACGTCCTTCAAGATAGCTTGTGCGAATGTCTTCATCGTGCATGATGCCACGGTATTCCGGTAATCCAATGAGGGTGGATTCGCCATCAATTGATTTATCTGTGATCCAGATTTCATCGCGACGAAGAAGATCGTTGCAATCCATGAGTAATAAATCGTGTGTGGTGAAAATTAGTTGTGTACGCGTACGATTTGTACAGGTACGTAGAAAACCTTGGATAAGAGCTTTGGCTAATTGTGTGTGGAGACTATTATCCAATTCATCCACTAATAATATGAGGTCAATGGGCGATCTTACAGCTATCCATAGCAATGGTAGCAACATGATTATTTTTCGAGTGCCCTGTGATTCCTGATGCCAATCGAGAAAGTATTCATGATCTTGACTACCACGGTGGTGAAAACGGACATATTTGACTTGAGGGTTTCCTTTTTCACTGTGGTCATCATGAGAGATGGCATAGAGTTTTCCATTTTTGGTGCGAAACTCTCCTGTCTGCATGTCGATGGAAGTGCTCGAATCCAACTCCTCTTGATCAAATGGCTGTTCCTCCATGGTAAGAGGCGTAAAATCTAGACCAGTGACACCAGTATCTAGAGTGCTAAGGATGGCGTTGAGGCTGTCATTATCGTAAAAACCTGGGAATATGCCAGGTTTACGTGAATTGGGTGAAACCCAAAACTATTTTTTCCAGAAAGCGATAGACAGAATTAATTTCTGTGTATTTTTCGCTATTACTGAGGATTTTAGCTATTCGACCAGCTAGGGTGCCTTTTTCAGATAATGTTTTCACTATTTCGGTAAGTAAAATATTGTTATCCCATGCACTACCGAATTCCACACCATCGACAATTCGTTCGAGAATGGAGTTCTTCTTGGTCTGCGGTCAGTAATGCTAAATATTCTTCGATCACATAGCCATTGCGAATAGCCAAAAAAATATGAATACATTTTTTCATCAAGCATAAAAACCAACTTGAATAATGTTGGTTCATCTTGCATAGATGGATCGAGAGCAAAAGTACATCGTCGTTGCCAAATCGTTGGTTTGTCTGCCAGAATCGTAGATGCTAATTGGAATAATGACTCAAAAATAATGCTTTTACCTGAAGAATTGGGCCCATAGATAGCGGCTACAGGATTAACTGACATGTGATAAGGGGACTCAAATCGAGTATACGTCCACAGAAGCTGTCAGCTTCTGTGGACTTCATGTTGAGCGAAATGGGCTGTTTGTAGGGCCCAAAGTTGGCAACCTGATATTCGACCAACATGATGCGTTTCCTTCCACGTTGCGTTGATATCCGTTATACGGAAGTTTACGGAAAAGTCTTTCCACATGTACATGGGTGCTTATAGGTGATACGCATGAAAAATGCTCTTTTAACAGGTATTGCTGGTGAGAAATATCGTTGTTGTACCTACGCCGTCCTTTGCTGCTATAGGGTTTACTACTTTAAGTGACGTCGCAAAGCGAAAAATCAACACGAGAGACAACACAGTTAGTAAAGAAAGTCCGCTCTTTGAATCAAGTCTGCACTGAACCACTGAATTCATCTCCAGAAGGCCATGTCTTCAACCGCCAAAGCCAAGCCGGAGTGAAAAGAATACCTATAATCGCCACTAACATGGCTATCCCCAGGGAAAAGACAGTGGCAAGAACTCCCCCGAGCAAAAATCCCGGAACCTCACCTCCAAGAGCAACTGTACGTTCTGTAGCCGCTATACTGCCCACCATAGAATCAGGCGAACATTGCTGTCTTGCTGTGTTAAATAACACAATGCATAACACCATACAGAAGCCGAAGACGTACTCACCTAGCCCAACTAAACCAATTTGCAAGGTGTTCGAACCGCTATATTGCGCAAAGAGCATGAAGGAGATGCTCAGAGCCGGAAGGGCAATAGAGAGCGCATAAAGAATCTTTGCATTCTTCGAACAGAACGACGTGCTTGCGGCCACGGCTCCGCTAAGACCCCCAACCGCACCGGCTATTCCTACGATAGATAACGCCCAGGGCTTGAAGTCCAGGATCTGTACACAAAAGACGACAAATACGGCCTGAAAAATCGAGCTAAAAAAATTAAAGTGGAAAGAGGTAAGAGTGAGCTTCTTTAAAAAGCTATTACCGAATATATATTTGAGTCCACTGAAAGTTGATTCTTCCCCCTTCCAACCGACAGGTTCAACAGCACTTTCCCGGTCGGATGAAACAACATCGTTATCCTTATTTTGACGACTCAGAACAAGCCAAAGACGAAAAGAAAGAAACATGGCGAGGCCGAAGCTTAACGCGCCAATCGCCATTGTTTCCCCGAAAGTCAATAGCGTCAATGCAACGCCACCCAGCGCAATTCCGCCCAGCTCAGAAATTACTCCAGAACTACGAAGAAGAGAATTCACCCTATTAAGAGACTTAGTGCTGCGCCCGACGACAGCCACCACCGTGGAGTTGACACCGGCCTCGTTCATCAGACTTGACACACCGAGGATAAATAGACAAACGAATAGAATCGAGAAAGATGGGCGAGTAAAGAGAAAAACAGCGACCGAAATGCAGGCAATCAGCCGAAGAAAATTTGCGACTGTTATTGCCCTCACCCCCGGCAAACGGTCTATAGATCCCGCTACCACAAGACCAAAGACCAACGCCGCGGCAGACTCCATCAGATTGAGACAGGCAACCTGCATTGGTGTGGCTTGGAACATTTCGAGGGCAATCAGCGGAGCAGCGAATACTGCAACTTGCATTCCTATTGCGCCCCATAATTCAGCACCAGCTAGCACGAATACGGGGCTCAAGGACCATTTCTTACTGCTATTTATTACCAAAGTGGACCGCCATAATATCGTTCCCAAGATTGACTAAAGTTCTGCTCTACCTGATGATAATGGCTGCGCCCGCTAAACGCATAAAAGCCACGGTCCCGGGAAGATACAAGCTATCGGTTAACGGTCTTCCGCTGTTGCGTTGGTTTGTTCGTGGGCGAGTATGGATGGGAGTTTTTCCGCCCATTTCAGTGAGTCTTTCACCCCGTCCGCGATGCTTAATCTCTGTCCGCCAGCCAAGGAGCCGTTCGGCCTGGCGGTGAGGGTTGCGCAGCCTACGACGTCACCGAGTCGTGGGGTGCGGTTTTCACGTCGAGTGGTTTACCGGTGGCGTCCTTGAATGCGTCGACAAGCTCGAACACGGTTGTGCCTGTTCCGGTTCCGAGATTGATGATGTCGAAGCCGTCGATTGCAGAGTTTGTGATGACCTTGTCGAAGTTTTTGGAGGGCTGCTACATGGGCTCGGGCGAGATCCCAGACGTGTACGTAGTCGCGGAGCCCGGAGCCGTCCCGGGTGGGCCAGTCAATACCTGTGACGGTGAATACTCCCTCGTTTTGGTATGCTTCGATCATTTTGCCGAGGGCGTGTGTTGGTTTGGGGTCTTGGAGGCCGCTGCGCATGGCCGGGTCGGCGCCGATGGGGTTGACGTAGCGTAGCGCGATCACGTTCATGTCACCGGTGGCGGCGAAGTCACGCAGGATGCGTTCTAGCATCCATTTCGATGCCGAGTAGAGGGGCTTTGCGGGGCGATTGTTGCGGACTCATCAACCATGTAGTCATCGCCGGCTTCGTACATGGATGCGGTCGAGCTGAGGATGAACCGGCGGACGCCGAGGGCCGAGAGCTCGCGCAGCAGCGTAATAGACTTAGCGACGTTGTTTTCGTAGTAGGCCAGTGGTGCGGATACGGATTCCGGGACCACGATTTTTGCTGCGCAGTGGATGACGGCATCAATATCGGGGTGTTCGGACAGGATGCGGCGGATGAGGGCGGTGTCCGCGATGTCGCCCTCGTAGTTCGCATACGGCCGCGCGAATTCCCGGAGCCCTTTGCTGTAGTCGTCCAGGATGACGGGTGTGATGCCATTGTCTGTGCAGCATGCCGCGATGGTAGAGCCGATGTAGCCTGCGCCGCCGGTGATGAGAACCTTCATGAGCTTTCCTTCTGTCGAATGGCCGCCATCGTCAGGCGCACCCCAGCAAAGAGTCTAGACGACGCTAGTCGGTGCGGACAACGATGCGGCATTGCACACGCAGGCGCGTCCGGCTTACTGGACGCTCTTGACGCGTAGGCTTCGTTACTCGTCAGCTCTCATTGCCGGTGGCACGCTGGATGAGGTCCGCCGGGCCAGTCTGCCACACCGGGGTCATGGTCATGGCGGTGATCCGCCACCCGGCGTCGTCAAGCAACCGAAACTCATAATCGCCGCCCAGCGTCCAAGTTTCGCCAGCATACTGGTGTGTCGCAATAAACGACGCGGTCACGGTCGCCGCATCCCCGCTGGCGGTGACCAGGTGATTGCCCACCAAATGCTGGTGCGCGTCCAGTGCCGTAAACAGGGGCCGCCACATGGACACAATATCGGTGGGCGTGAGCGTTGCCGGCTCACCATAATCAAGCAGTACCTCCTCTGAAAATCTTGGGGAGCGCGTCCCAATCGTGGTGGTCGACAGCCCAAAACAGGCGGGTGATGACGTTAATAATGTCGTTACTCATGGGTTTTGCTCCTATAGTGTGCGCCGGAAGTGCTCAACAACCGCGGCAACCGCCGGGTCGACCTCTGCCGGCTGGTCGTAAAAGTCCAATTGGGTTCCCGGCAGCCAGTCAATATGTTTCGGGCCGGGGAGCGCATCGAAAAATAATTGCGCACCATCAGGTACCGCGCCGTCGTGGGAATGAACCATGTGCACCGGGACGGTGACCTTTGGGGCGGAGTCGATGGGGTTGAACGTCAACCACGGCTCCCACGACATGACGGCGATTTGCTTATCCCATTCGGGAATATCCCCCCGCTGCGAATCCAAATAATAATCAAATGGTCCGAACATAGCTGCGGATTCATCGGTGGTGGAAATGGCGGGAATGTAGCTCACCTCCCCGGTTTCCGCGTAGCGGGCCGCCGCGGCACGCGACATGTCGATGCGGTCCAAGACACCGGCCTCCCCACCATAATATGGGGCAACAAGCTCCTGGTTATGCAACCAAGGCGCCACCAGGGCGAGGGAACAAACCCGCTGATCATCGGCAGCATTCACTGCTTGGTAGCCGGCGGAGGCGCAAATCCCCAACGCCCCAATCCGGGTATATCCTTGGGAAGCTGCGAACGAGACGGCGGCGTGAATGTCTTCGACCTTCCGCGCGGGATTCTCCCAACACCGAGGGTTGCCCTCGCTCTGCCCGAAACCCCGGAAATCGAACACCAGTGTGTTCAGCCCCGCCGCGGCTAGTCGACGCGCATAAAAGTCGGCCTGCTGCTCCTTCACGGTGGTCCACGACCCGGTGACAATGACGATTGTGGTAGCGCTCGCGGCATCCTGGCCATGCGGCTGGTGCAGATCACCAACTAGAACATCAGATCCACTAGGAAACCGAACACGGGTGGTAGTAAAAATCATGCCCCCAGCCTAAAACAGCTGGTAGGCGGTGTCTAATACTTTTTGCTATAGCGAAAAAGCATCACCGGATGCGTCACCCATGATCCGGGCCGCGTGGGCAATGATGCTGCGGTCATCCGCCGCCCGCCACAGAAACGCCAGCCGGGCCGGCGGCAAATCCACCACAGGCAGGAAACACAATCCCTCCCGACCATACAGCTGGGCATTCCCCGCCGCCAACAACACCGACCCGCGGCCGGCGGCGACGTTCTCCAGGGCGGCATCTGCGGTCGTCGACAAGCAAGAAACGGTGGCCGGGCAGGTATCGTCGCGGGCGTGCTCCGCCAACCAAAACGACCGCAGCACACCAGCCTCGGCGGGCAAGGCTACCAGGGCTTCCTGCGCAATATCCGCAAACACTACTTCAGGGCGCGCGGCCAGTCGGTGGTCGCTGCTCACCGCAAGCATGATCGGCTCCCTCCGCCACCACCACTGGTCGCACTGCGGGTCTGTGGTCGCCCCCAACCAGGCGAAACCCGCATCGCACTCCTTCGTGCCCACCCCAGCCAGCGGGTCCGACCACGGAATATTCCGGGCCTCCAGCTGCCACCCCACCTCCCGCAGCGCCCGGCGGCCAACCGGCTGGTCAAACCTCGACCAACACCGGTCTGTAACCCCACAATCAGCGTCGACGCATGCAACTTGCCCAGCCGGGCCAACTCGGCACCGGTTTCGTCCCACTCCGCCAGCAGCATGCGGGCCCGCCCAAGCAAATATTCCCCGCGGGTGTCAGCCGCACCAGCCGATGGTCGCGCTCCAATAATCGCGCCTGCACCATGGTCTCCAGCCGGGCAATCTGCCGCGACAACACCGGCTGACTGACGAATAAACGTTCGGCCGCCTTGCGGAAATGAAGCTCCTCGGCCACCGCAATCAAAATAGTGAAGATCCCGCACGTGAACATCCATAACGACCCAGTATAGGGGCCAGGATGGTTCACGGTGCGGGAAACCGAAAATAGTCGAATCTACTTGCGAACAAACACGCTCTTGGTCTTGGACAGCAATGCGTCCCGACGCTCTTTCGAGGAAATTGCGTGGATGACAATGGGGGCCACGGAAATCGCAATGATGATGACCGAAATGATCTCGATGCTAAAGCCCATTTCGTGAAGCTTTTGGCCGATATAGTAGCCAGCGTAGGTGAACAGAGTGGTCCACAAGAACCCGCCCAGCAGGTTATAGATAAAGAATGTGTGGTAGTGCATCTTGGAAACCCCGGCAATAATCGGGGTGAAAGTACGCACAATAGGAACAAACCGGGCGAGCACGATGGCCTTGGAGCCGTGCTTTTCGAAGAACGCTTCCGTCTGAATGAGATACTTCTGCTTAAACAGTTTCGAATTCGGGCGTTCGAACAGTTTCCTACCCACGCGGGCGCCAAAGCTGTAGCCCACGTTATCGCCCAGAACCGCGGCAATAAACAGGAATAGTGCCAGAAGATGAATATTGAGGGCAAAAGTACCCTGCTGCGTTAAGAACCTGAGAGAAACAGGAGGCTATCACCAGGCAGGAAGAATCCGATGAGTAGCCCGGATTCGGCAAAGATTACAGCAATCACGGCGAATATCCCCAGGTGGACGATATATTGCGCCAAGGCTTCCATCATGTTTGTGTTCCTTATATAGAAAGTGGATTCTGTAGCATCGGTTGCTAGTCTTGTAGAGTGTACCTAACTTCCTCCTAGGTGGCACTTATCCCCCCTGGTAGTAGTGAGAGTCTCAGGGGGCTGCCAGAGAGGCCACCATGTGGTCAGCACACTTCCTCATTTTTGGGGTGTTTGTGCTGCTTAGCGCGGATATTTTTGAAATACCCAAGAGGACTCCATCCTTGCCGCCCCATGGGGTGATCTGGAGGGTACCGCCGCCATGACCATCATGGGGCACCTTTGGTGTATCGTTGTCACGCCGATTGCTCATTCTGAATGAAAAACTGCATATTTTGTGGGTCTATCACGGCAGACATGTTGTGCCGGCATGTGTGCGGCATGGAACCCTAGGGCCCGGAACCTCAGGCCTAGAACCTCAAGCCCGGAACCCCAGGCCAGGAATCATGCCGTTGTTGGGCGGATACCCCTTTCGGCAGAAACCGTGGGATGGTTAGGGAATCCAAAACCGTAATGGGGCATCAGCATTCTTACTGATACCGATCCCTAGGCCAACCACAATCTCCGGCTGGGCCACCCGATCAATAAACCCCCAGGCGGGCACTGGAAAATACGACCCCATTCAGTCCCAAATCCACCCCCAGGCTGCCCCAAAATTCTGGGCCCCTGCGCCAGCCGGTACAACGGCAGGCATGCCGGTCCAATGCCAGAATACCATGGATGACCTCGCCGCCCCGCACAAACACCCTGACCATCTCCGGGCACACACAATATTGCAGGCCAAATGAATACCATAGGATCGGTACACATACAGCCGCCCGGGTGGGCCAAACATGGCTCTATTTCGCTTCGTCATGCCCCGGTAGGTGGGCGGCCGGGTCGGTGGCGCCCAGAGTAGGCCTCCACCGGTGATCCGTATTGTCACATCGCCATGGCTGAGTGTTGCTCCAACAGTTGGGGTGCAACAATGTCGGCTCGGCTGCGTGAAATCAATCATCACCTTATTACTTTTTAGGCGGATTCCCTAGGGCGAAAACCGGTGGCCAACACCATCACCCACACAGTCTCGGGAACAAAAAGCGTAAAGTTTGCGTTAGTGATGTATAGGCCCCGGCCGGCAGGCCATATGCATCCGTGACATGTCTATGGCGGCCACCTGCCGGCAACCACAGCCCAGAACAGTAAGACCCTCATATCTTCAAGGAAGTGCACGATGGCGGCTTAATCGTGAGCGATGCCATTGAAAACCGACGGGCCACCCGGAACACACCGATCAGGAGGTCACCGATGAGGTGCTGGATCGGTGGTGAATCTTGCGCTGGAGCCCCACCGCGTTTAATCGCGCAGCGCGCCGACCTGGTGGTAGTGCGGGACCAGGCGGTCAAGGGATGCCATTTTCGCCGCCTCCCGGCCAGTCGCAACACCGGGACGCCCCTAGTGGTATTGGTCACCATCGCCCGAACTGCAAACCCACCGACCTGACTGAGATCCTGTCGACCGACCGAGCTTATGCCGAAAAGTCGGTGGTTTTAGATGCCGCCCTAGCTGCGGGAGACCGCCCTGAAAGACGCCATGTTGGTGTCCGGGTCTGCCCGTTGGGGCGCAGAACGAGGGCTGGGCACGTCGCCCACCACCGGCTGATGAGGCCGAGCCAGCGCGCGCCGTGGGCCCGGAGGGCAGCACCGATCATGAAATGCTGGCTATGGTGATTTCGCTTGCGTATCCAGCGGAACACCCAGCTCACCCGGGTCGGCAAGCGAACCGTCGCGTCAACGACACCTACTAATTGCGGGCGCCGATCATGACAGGTCCACTGATTCTGCCGTTCAACGGTAAGGTGCCGCGCATCCATAAGACCGCCTACATTGCCCCGAACGCCACCATCATTGGTGATGTGGTGATTGGGGAGCACGCCTCGGTGTTCTATGTAACGTGGTGTTGCGCGGCGATCTCAACCGCATCACCATTGGTGCTCGAACAAACATTCAAGACAATTGTGTGCTACACGTGGACGCGGACGCGCCCTGCACCCTTGGCGACGACGTGACCGTGGGCCACCTCGCCTTGGTGCATGGTGCCACCGTCGGCAATGGTGTCCTCGTCGGCATGAAAGCAAACCTGCTTTCGCATTCGGTGGTGGGTGCTGGTTCGCTGATTGCGGCCGGTGCTGTGGTGCTGGAGGGCAGGAAATTCCGGCGAAGTCGCTGGCGGCGGGGTGCCCGCCACAGGTCGCCGCCAGCTGTCCGACGAGCAGTCCGCCGGGTTATCCCCCACGCGGCGCGCTATGTGCAAACCGCAGCCGGCCAGGCCGACGCCTCCCAGGTGCTCAGCCTCGCCGAGGTGCAGTTCGAATAGCCACCGACGCGGGTTTTTCGACGCCTCTAAATGGCGTACTCATCAATCAGGAGCGATAATTGTTTCGAAAACGTGAGCGGATTGGTGAGGAGTCCACTTAACGCTAATGCCCGGGCGGCGGCTCGGGCATTATCACATGTGAGTGGGGATGACCCGACCTCGACACCACCGATTTTCTGCAAAGCCCGACCCACCACTGGGGTGTCGGCCCGGTGGGCGAAGGCGGATCCGCCAACACCACCGGGATCCGGTTCAGTTCGCGCGGTGAGATCCAGCGCTGCCGCAGCAAGAGTCGGATATTTTCCAATATCCAGATCTATTGATTCCACCGAGGTGCGGGTGTGGATGGCAGCCCCAGTGGTGTCGTCCACATAGAAGATAAGACCCCGATGATCCTCCAACGGCTCGGAACCACTGGGCCGTAGTGGTGGCTCTTGAGTTTGCTGTTCAGCACCAGCGATAGCCTCGACCACGCTGGCCACGGTGATGGGAACGTCGAAAAGTCGTGCGAAGGGGGTGACTATGTCTTCGTTTTCCCAGCTAAGATTCGGCGCGGTAATAAATTTTTGCTCACGCACAATACCGGAAGCAGAGATGCCGATATTAGCCAATGGGAGTTGCGTGCTGGCAACCATGGCATTGATATGCGGAATGATTTCGGCGATAAATGTGCTCATGCGATGTTTGGCGGGGGTGATCTCTACGAACTGTTCCCGTAGCAATTGCCCTCGTGTGCCATAAATGCCCAGGTCAGTAGATTTTGTGCCTAGTGCAACTCCGACATGTACCCAAGGAGTCGGGGTCATTTCTAGGGGTATCTTGGGCCGGCCGGGGCCTTCTGCAACGATCTTGTCTGGGCGTTCCCGCACCAGGTGAGCATCTATAAGGGCGGTAACGGCACGGGCAATAGTAGGTTGCGAGTGAGTGGAATGCTGGAAAAGATGAGTGCGGGTCACTGGTTGCTTCAGGCGGAATGAGTTGGAAGCACACCGCGGCTGGTGTTGTTGGGCCGCGAAATACGGGCGAAATATTAATGATTGAAGGGGGGCACATGAAATGAATTTTACGGCTGGCAGACAATTCTGTCTAGTAGATGTATAGGTAAAATATTTCAAATCATATATCGGAGAATCGACGGTTTTTGTGGGGATTATTTCTCGGTTTTCCACTTTTATTCGGGGTAAATGTGGTTTTTATTTCCTGTATTAGGGTAGGGACTTGCGTTTTTCACTCCAGTGCCATCCTTGGCCAAAGTGCCACTATAGAAGAAACCTACAAGATAGATTTGTGCTAAATTTTAATAGATAAAAATCTGACCAGGTCAATGATGCGCGCATGTGCGGTTGTTATGACAAATGCCGACAATGGGAGCATGAGGAGGCAAGATTGATATGCCGTGTTAAGGGACATATTGTACCTACCATGTATGGAAAATCAAATGATTCAATACTTAGAATTACGACAATAAAATCTGGTTAAAATAATTTGCTTCCTTGAAAAAGCAATGTTCAACGCCTGTTGAGGAAAAATACTTTATTCAAAAGACACTCAAATATAAATAGTAGAGATATTGTAGCCATATAGCGCTCTTAATGAGATTAATAATGAACGAACGAAATAAAGTATGACGTAAGGTTACACCTAAAAACCATGGTGAATTTGCAGCTTTGTATCACAGATAATGACAATTACCGGTAAGATAATTCTGAAATAATATAATACCTGACCGGTAATAACCGGTTAGATAAAGAAAAGCTAAGTCTCGGTTAAGTTTCCCGGGATCTATGGGCAAAGCTACCCCCTTTGCCTCCCCCTTACCCCCGTGACTCTTGCACCTTTGCCACTAACTCCGGCAATCCCTGCGCCGCAGTGGTGGCCCAACTCAGAGTCGCTAAGGGGTGAGGTCCCGTGGCCTCGGGCGAAATCTCTACGATTGGTGTGCCGCATTCATATGCAATTCGGGGCAAAGCCGCAGCCGGATACACCACCCCGGACGTCCCCACGACCACCACCACATCGGCGATCATCATCCACTGTTCCGCCAGCTCCCACTCCCGTTGCGGTAGCGACTCCCCGAACCACACCACCCCCGGCCGTACCGGATTATGGCATAGCGGACACTCCGGCGGCGTCAACCGTGCCGCAGGCTGAGTAGGTAATTCCATAATCCTATAGGGGCGGCCGCAGATACTGCACCGCCACGCAAAATAAACTGCCCGTGCAGGTGGGCGATATGCTGGGGAGCCAGCCCGTTCGTGCAGGTTATCAATATTTTTGGTGGTCACCAGCATGCTATCGCATAATTGTTCCCACTCGGCTAGTGCGATATGTCCAGCGTTCGGTTGCGCCTCCTCGACCACGTGGGCGCGCCACAGATACCACGCCCACATCGGGTTCGGGATCTCTCGCCCAAGCATCAATACTGGCCATGCGCCTGTGGGTCAACATTCTCCCACAAGCCGGTTTTTATCATTGCAGTGGTTTCTAACGAGATTCCGCTGACATGCCAGCCCCCGTAAACACTTTGCACCCGGCGCGCCTCGCTCAGATTTTCGATAATGGCGGGTGGGAAATCGGCGATGGTTTGTGGGTCGGGCGGTCATGATTCCATTAGTATTTCGCCTGGTGGGCCGCGCAGGGGCGATGTGGGGGCAGGGTGGGGCGCGGCAGGTCGTGGTGCTGCGTGAGCTGCGGCAGTGCGGTGGCGGCGGTATCTTGGCGCGTGGCGTTGATACCCGCGGATAAGCCTGCGAATAGTTCCGGGATTGTGGCGGCGAGACCATAATTTTATGACTACGGTGAGCGGTTATTGGCTATAGGGCTTAGTATTATTTTCTATGACCTTTAAATTTGATGCGCCTGAGGTTGCCGGCGTGAGTGCCCGCGTCATGACCCCGGCTGCCACGAATGTGCGGGCCCACGCCTAGTTGCGAGTCCTGAACCGGCTTGCAGAGCGGTATACTTTGGCCGATGTGACGGATCATTCCCCGTTCGCCCCATATCTCACGTTTGATCCGAGCCGGGGTGATATGGGCCTGATTTTAGAAGACGAGCGGCGCCTGCCGGTGGCGAGCATGTGGGTGTCGTTTATTACCGCCAAAGGGTTCATTGCCGATTCGGTGCCGGAGATGGTGTTGAGTGTGGAGCCTAATTGGCGAGGTAAGGGCATTGGTGGTTGGCTCATCAAGCAGGCGGTGAATTACGGTCGGACTCACGGGTGGCAGGGGATTTCGGTGAGTGTGGAGTCGGAAAGCCCGGCCCGTCGCCTTTACGCCCGCAACGAGTTTGTGACCCAAAGCGATGAGGGTGATGTTACGTACACTCAGCCCACTCATTACCGCGGTCGCGGTGTATTGTCGCTCGGTCATGGGTGAGCGGCCCGAGTTTGCGGAGGCCGCCGCGGAGCTGGGCGAGGAGCTGGCCCGCCGCAACATCACCATGGTGTACGGGGGCGCCAGCGTGGGGCTCATGGGCGAGGCTGCTTCTGCCTGTTTGGCCGCCGGTGGTGAGGTTATTGGGGTCATGCCGCGGGGGCTTGCTGATTTAGAGTTGGTGCACCCGCATTTGAGTCGCCTTGAGCTTACCGACGACATATTGGCGCGGAAAACCCGCATGGAGGAGCTTGCCGACGCCTTCGTGGCGCTGCCCGGGGGCATGGGCACCTTGGAGGAGGTTTCCGAGGTGTTGGTGCGGCAACAGTTGGGGCCATACACCGGCCCGGTGGCTCTTTATAATGTGGAAGACTATTGGACCCCATTCCTGGCGGCGTTGCGCGCCATGGAGGAAGAGGGTTTTATTTGGGAACGCTATTTAGACGCCATTGTGGTGGCCGATTCCCTCGATGGGTTGTTCGATGGATTTAATAGTTGGGCCAACCCTGGCCTGAAGTGGCGCAAGGGCGGGCTCCGTAACCATTAGCAACCGTTGCGGGTTGGGGTGCTACACGCCGATCGTGTCGCCACCGTCGTGCATGTCGTCGTGGCCCACCTGGTGCAGGTCGTCTGTGTCGGTGCCGAAGTCGTCGATCATGGGGGCGATGTCGTCGGAGTGGGCGGCGCTGAAGTCGTCGATCATGCCGTCCCCGTCGGCGTCGGTGAACATGCCATCGGCGTAGCCGTCATGGTCCTGGTCGACAAGGATGGTGTCGATGCGGCCGTCACCGTCGGTGTCTTGGTGTTGCACGTCGACGCGACCATCAAAGTTGTCATCAATGTTGATCTGGTCGGCGACGCCATCGCCAGTGGTGTCGTAGGCCACCTGGTCGGTGTGCCCATCAAAGTTGGTGTCCGTGTAGGTGGCGTCGTTTGCCATGCCCATCGTAGTTGATGTCGACGCTGACTTCATCCACGTGACCATCCTTGTTGTGGTCGGCGGCCACGGCGTCGCCGAACCCGTCCTGGTCGAGATCAATGTCGAAGGCTGCGGGGTGCCGGTGGCACGATCTTGGGCGGGGGCCGAGGTCTGGTGGGGGTGCTGCGGCCTAGGTCCACGTTCACGGTGTCAACCCCACGGTCAGCTGCCACCGCCGAAGCCTGGGCGGAGGACACATGGTTGGTGCCGGAGGTGGAGTCCACCACACCATCCCGGTCGTGGTCGTATTCGTGGTAATCGGAAACCCCATCACCATCGGTATCGTAGGCCACCGAGTCGGTGATGCCATCATTATTGGTGTCCCGGATTTCCACATCGTCCTGACCGTCGCCGTCGGTGTCGATTCGCTTCACATCCATGTCGCCGTCACGATCCTGGTCCTCAATGGTGGTGTTCAGTTTGCCGTCGTGGTTCGTGTCGCAGGATGCCTCGTCTATGCGGCCGTCATTGTCGTTGTCTTGTAGATGGGCGTTGACGACACCATCCTGGTCGGTGTCGTAGTCGATGGAATCAACCTTGCCGTCTTCGTTGCTGTCGACCACCTGGGCGTCGGCGAAACCATCACCGTCGGTGTCGACGGAGTAGGTGTCGGTCTTGCCGTCAGCGTCGCTATCGACGGACCCATCACCCTTCCCGTCGTGTGGGTCCCATCCACATCAGTCAGGTCGATCATGCTGCTGTCGGTCAGGTTGCTATTGGTGTTTTCGCCGGACATTTTGTGCTTCCTTTCGGCGTTCTCTCTTGCTCTGTCGTGAATGGAATACTGCGATTGCTGGAATTGTTCCCACGGGGTCAAAAAATTTTCCATCATCGCGATCACCAGCATAATCGCGGGAGATGGTGGTCAGTCATCGTTGGTTGTGTTACTAAAGTAGGAAGTAGTTTTATCACCACTATCCCAACAAAAAGTTTATGGTCACGAAAACCCAACGCACCCCTGTAGAATCCGTCACCCGCGCCGCCGAAATCGCCCGTCGATATGGCAAAACCGTTGCGGCTGACCGCGCCCTCGCCACCCTGACCGCGAAATTCCGCGCCGGCACCGTCGTCGTCATTGGCGAGGTGAAACGCGGCAAATCATCGCTCGTGAATGCGCTCATCGGCTACCGCAACCTCTTGCCTGTCGACGTGCTCACCTGCACCAGTGCCCCCATTCGGGTGCACATTCAGGGTGGTGACAGAGCCCCCGAATACCCCCAGGTTGCGCTGGTCCGCGGCACGGAACGCCAGTCTGTGCACCCCAACGATCTTTACCAGTGGGTCACCCAGGCCGGCACCCAGGCCAGTGGAAACCTGGAGGTTGAACTGCCCAGCGCCGCCGAAATCACCCTGCGCTGCGATAGTCTCGCCGGCATCACCCTGGTCGACACCCCCGGTGTTGGGGGCCTGGACCAGCAGGCCGTGAAATCCGCCCTCCTGGAGGCCCGAAACGCGGGTGTTCCTCCTCATGGTGTGCGACGCCTCAGCCCAATCACCGCCCAGGAAATGGATATTCTCCGGGAAGCCAAAGGAAACCGTCGGCGGGGTCATTGTTGCGGTCACAAAAACCGACAAAAACATTCGTAGATGGAAATCCATCATCGCCGACAACCGGCGACTCATCAACGACCACCTGGGCCTAGACCTAGCAGTCATTGGGGTGTCCAGCCTCCGGGGATCCGATGCCGGGGAAATCCCTGACCCCACCCGTAGGGCCGAAATCGAGCGGCGCAGCGGCATTACTGAACTCCGCGAAGCCATCTTCGGGCAGCTCAAGCAACCCGCCAACATTGGGGAACGCGCCGCCATGCAATCCATGAAAACCGCCCTGACCAGCATCGTGAAGGGGGTCAAACAAGACATTGCGCTGCTTGAGGGCTCCGAACGACACCATGGCCGAGCTCGAAGCCGAACGCGCCAAACTGGAAAAACTCCGCGAAGAATCCTCAGAATTCGAACAACGATTCCAACACGATCTCGCGGTGTCCCGCAACGAAAGTCACCGACACGCTCGACAAAAACCTCGACGAAATCAAACAAAACTGGCAGGACCAAATCAACCGGCAACAATTCCGGGTGCTGCGCTCGAAACCACAGGTGTTCACCAGCCAGATCGAAACCGAACTCAAAGGCCCTCATGGAACAAACCATGGCCGACATGGTGACGGCCATAGCGGAAACCGCCAATGCCCTGTTCACCGACCAGCCCGAAACCATCAGTGAGATTCTTGCCACAGCTGTTGCCTCCCTGGCGCCGGCCGACATATCTAGTCACAGCGTCGAAAAGAAAACCAAAGACCTGTTCGATCCCCACCCTGGTGAGCATGGGCGTCATCGGCTCCAGCATGCTCACCCCCATCCTGCCCATTGCCCCGCTCGCCGGTGCCGTATGGGTGGGCATCAACCTGGGGTTCCGCGCCATGCGCAACGGGAAACAACACCTCATCATGTGGCTGCGGGAAACCACCGCCACCACCCGCATGGCCACCGCCCGCATGCTCGACACCGTCATCACCTCCGCCCGCACCGAACTCATGCTCCGCTACCGGGCGGACCTGCGCACCAAAATCAAGGAACTCCAAACCCGCATCGAAGAGGCCCGCAAGATCGCCCAAACCTCCGAAACCGAGCGCCGCGAACGCATCACCCGCTCCCAACGCAACGCCGCCATTATCGACAGCACCATCGCCGAACTCGACGCCCACCTCGCCCGATCCTAGCCAGCACCCCCCACATTCATCATGAACCCTTATCACAAACAAGCAATCAGCGACCTCACAATCCTCCTCAGGCAAGCCATCGACGCCCTGGAACAAGGCGGACCGGAGCTTGTAGAACCGGCCAAAAGAACTCAGGAAATGGTCACCCGGCCACCCCGGGTCGCCATCGTTGGCAGGCTCAAATCCGGGAAATCCACCCTGGTCAACGCCCTCACCCAACACCGTATAGCCGCCACCGACTCCCTCGAATGCACGCTCGTCGTCAGCATGTACCTCGATGGGGCACCCGCCCGCGCCGAAATCATCGGCCTCGACGGGGAATCCATCCGGGAACCCCTCGGCAATGGGCCGCTGCAAAAACTCCCCCGACCCCTCGACGAAATTGATTACGTCCGCCAATATTTGCCAAATGTGAGCCTGCGGCAGCTTTCTCTCATCGACACCCCCGGCACCGCCACCCTCACCGTCGAAAACGAGGAGCGCACCCGCCGCATGCTCGTGGACGGCGGCCAAGACACGCGCCGGGCCAGCTCGTGGGCGGACTGTGTGGTGTTCTTGTCGGATTCGGCGCCGCGGGACGATGAGCGCACGTTTTTGTCCCAGTTGGGCATGACCCCGCTTACCACGGTGGGGAGTGCTCTCCCGCGCGGATTCGTTTGGCGCCGGGGCGTTTGGGCAGGTTGACCCCATTATTTTTGCCGGCGAGCACGCATACAAGATTGCAGAACAATTGCAGTCGGTCGTCGAAACCGTATTACCCTATCGGGGCTATTGGCGGAGTCGGCGTCGGTGGGGCGGGTCACGGAAACCCTGGCGCGGAACCTGGGGTCGCTGGTCATGTTGGATCGGGACCAGGTGTTGGACTTCATCGAGGTCGATGATCCGGGGGTGATTGTGCGTGGTTTTACCCCTGCGATGCGGGAGGATTTGCTGGATGCGGTGGGGAGTATGGCATTATGGCCGGTCGGGGCGTGGCCCACCAGGCGGGGGCAACGGGGTTATTGAAGTGGATGCGGGAGGTTTCCGGCATTGAGGCAGTGACCCAGCTACTCACGGGTGACATTGTGTATTTTGCGATTTTGCAGCGGGCGGTGCGAATGCTGGATGCATTAGAAGATATGTCCAATAACTACAATGTGAGGAACCATGTTCGGTGGGTGCAGGAAGTGATTTTATCGCAGCCTGGTATGCATTTCGTTCTGCTGTACCGTAGCTACCGCAATACGTATGCTTCGAATCCTAATTCGGTGCTGCTCCCTGCTTTGCGACGGGCGATCACCGCCACGAATCCCGCCGAGGTGGCCGGCCTCACGACCAGTGCCGATCCCGGTGTTGTGCGTGCTAAGCATGAGGAAGAACTCGGTAAACTGCAAATGTTAGCTATGACACCGTTATCTGCTGCTGAAGATGAGGCTCGGGAACGGTTGATTGTGGCGCACCAGCATGCGCTGCGGTCATTAAGGTAATAGAGCGAGGAGATCATGAATAATCCATGGCACTTGGCCATTGATTTTGGGACATCAAATTCGGCGGCTGCCCACACCGCGCCACTGACCGCTGCGGTGGAGACACTACCCTTGTCACACCGCAGTAACCTGGTTCCCTCGGCCGTCTATGTGAATAATGACGGTTCCGTGCTGTATGGGGAGGCGGCCCTGTCGCAGGGGCGTCGTAACCCATCCCGCATGGTGGTGTCCCCCAAACGCTATATTGGCCACGAACTAGTGCAGCTCGCCGGCACGGACGTGCCATTGAAAGACCTCATAGCCGCCCTGTTTCGGGGCGTCCTAGAGAAAGGGTTGCGCCCAGCATGCCCGCTAAACCCCGGCCAGTATCACCATTACTCACCCGGAATCCTGGTCGGTCCATAACGTGGACACCCTGCTGGGGGCGGCCACTAGCATTGGGGTGCCCAAGGATGTGTTGCGCACCATCACCGAGCCGCGGGCGGCAGCCATGCACTATGCGGCCCAGCAGAAAATCCCGCCCGGGTCGCATGTGGCGGTGTTCGACTTCGGTGGCGGCACGCTGGACATTGCGGTGCTGCGGGCCGAACCCACCGGTGACTTTCGGGTGATTGCCGCCAAGGGCGACAACAGCCTAGGCGGCCGCACCATTGATAACCTCCTGTATCGGTGGGTGATCGATCAGGTAGAAAAGGACGACCCCGACCTGGCCGACGAATTGCATTCCTCCCAAGTGTCGATCATGCATTCCCTGGACGAGTCCATTAGGGAGGCTAAGGAAATGCTGTCGGACACGTCCTCGGCGACGATCACAGTGTCCACCCCGCGCGGGGAACAGGATTTCCTCATCACCCGGGACGAGTTCAACGAGGTGATTGCCGGGGTGGTGGACCGGGCGGTGGAACTCACCCAGTCCGCGTTACAGCAGGCCGGGGTGGATCGTCGCACCCCAATTTACATGACCGGCGGTTCGTCGAGGATACCCTACGTGCAAAACCGGTTGGGTGAGGTTGCAGTGGTGATGACCCTGGATGAACCGAAAACCGTGGTGGCCCGGGGTGCCCTGGAGGCCACAATGCTGGGGTTCACCGAGGGCACCGGCAATATTGTGGTGCCGAAACCTACCCGGGCGGATAATCCCTTCGGCGTGGGCCCGGGCACCATGAGCTCGGTGAATGCGTCGACGACTGCGGCGCCGAACCTCACCACCCAATTCCCCACCCAGCCGGATCAATCGGGACGAGAGGTGGCTACGCAGGGCGCCCAAACGCTGGCGGCAACGTCGACGGCCACGCCGTCGAAAAGCAAGAAAGGCGGCAAGAAAAAACTCGTCATTGCGGTGGTCGCGGTCGTGGCGCTGCTGGGCGCGAGCGCGGTGGCGTACCGGATGCTGGGCACGAAATCCACCATCACACAGGTGAACACTACGGCGAAAGATTCAGACATTCCGCTGCTAGAACGCTATAGCACCGCGAATCAATTCTTGCCCGCAAAATTACTCAATGTGATGCAGCGGTGCGGTGGCAAGGCCGACGAATACAACGATCACCTTACCGTGCCTGTCTACCAGTGCGGCCTCAGCAACGATGATGACGCCCCCAAGATGGACGACAGTAAACCCAGCTATATTTATTGGGTGCCCGGCGACCAGTCCGAAACCGCCCACACCGAGCTGAAATCCGGCAAAGCATTGCGCGCCGACGACGATTCCACCATCCACACGTCACAGTTGCAGGAATCCAGCAGTTCGAAACCAGAGGTGGGCTTGGCCTTCCCCAAGTCCGGCAGTGGGTTTGTGTACATGTATTATCCCGATGATAAATTCACCCTGTATTTTGAGGCCTACGGCCAGCCCAGCAAGACCGAAATCACCGAGTATCTGAAATACCTTGGTGTCATGAGTTAGTAGTACCCTGGTAAAGAGCCTCCCGAAACTGCGGCAAGCTGCGGCGGATAACACAAGCGGTAGCAGTTTCGGGAACATTTTTTTGAGTGAGGGCATTTCACCGTAGACGAGCGCGGGCTCGTGGTCGGTGAAAGGAGGTGACATCATGACACAGTTAAACGATGCTAATAATGATTCAATACTGCCGCCATTAGAAAATTTATTCGGCGATGTGGCGTTAGCGCCACCGGAGTTAGGGTCGATGCTGGATGTGGCATTCGACCTCAACACTTTAGACCCCGGCATTGATATTCCCACCAATGACGTTGATTTAGGGGAGCTCGATGATCCCGCCGGGGATGTAGGGGCGGTATCGGATGATGACCTGGATACTTATCAGACCATTGGCCACGATGATGATAATCTGGGTGATGAACATAATGGCGGTCAGAGAGTGCTCACGACGGCGATGACCCCTTTGCGGCCGATACGCACGATCTGCATCATGATCTTGATGATCTTGACGGTCCAGACCATTTCGGTGGCCTGGATCATTTAGATCATCTCGATCATTCATTCGATGACCTCGACGATGGGGGCGATGATTTGCTGGGAGGGCTGGGACATGATTTCCAATGACCGTGAGACGGAATTGGAGCTCATTCGACTCGCACAAGCGGGCGATCAGCGAGCCTTCAGGCAGCTCATACAAGAGGCGCATTCGCGCATGTGGGCGGTGTGCCTATCCACCACCGGGAACCGGCATGATGCCGAGGATGCTCTGCAAAACGCCCTCACGAGCATTTGGCGCAATATCGGCAAATTCGAGCCGCGCGCAAAATTCTCCACCTGGGCGTACCGCATTGCCTCCAATGCCGCCCTGCATGTGATTCGTTCCCGCCGCGACACCCTCGACGCCGACGCCGGCATGTCCGAGCCCGACAAATATTCGCTTGTCGACGACCAGGTCACCGCGAGCATCGTCATCCGCAGAGCCCTCCAAACCCTCAGCCCGGAATTCAAAGAGGCCATCATCCTGCGGGAATACGCCGGAATGAACTATCAGGAAATCGCGGAACACCAACAGGTGGGGGTTCAGACGGTGAAAAGCCGCCTGAACCGGGCCCGCACCCGGCTGCGGGAAGCCCTAGAAGAAGCCGGGGTGACGCGGGCGTAGGGCGTCGATAAGCCTAGCTGTGCTCCAGGTTACGGACCGGGGTGCGCGGCGTCAGGCGGGTCAGCTGTGTCACATGCTTGGGGGACAGTTCGTCGATGGTCTCCACTTGCAACAACTGCATGGTGCGGCGAACCTGTTCCGCCAGGATCTCAATTGCCCGGGTTACGCCGGCCTCCCCACCGGCCATGAGCCCATACAGGTAGGCGCGGCCAATAAAGGTGAACTTGGCCCCCATGGCCATGGCTGCCACAATATCGGCGCCGTGCATAATGCCCGTATCCATGGTGACATCCAGGTCCTTACCAGACCTCACGAACCACCTCGGGGAGCAGCCAGAACGGCACCGGCGCCCGGTCCAGCTGGCGGCCACCATGGTTGGACAGGATAATGCCATCCACACCCAGGTCGGCGAGCTTCTTGGAATCCTCCACATTCTGTACACCCTTAACCACCAGCTTGCCCGGCCACATGGAGCGAATCTCCTCTAGGTCCGAGAACTGGATGCTGGGATCCATGGCAGAGTTTAGCAACTCACCCACGGTGCCGCCGGTGCTGTTCAACGACGCAAACGACAGCGTGGGCGTGGTGAGGAAGTCAACCCACCACCAGGGGCGCGGAATCGCATTCGCCACGGTGCCCAATGAAATCTGCGGCGGAATGGAGAAACCATTGCGCTTATCCCGCAGTCGGGCGCCCGCAATTGGGGTGTCCACCGTGAAGAACAACGTGTCAAAACCGGCCGCTGCGGCGCGTTTCACCAGCCCATAGGAGATTTCCCGCTGCCGCATGACGTACAGCTGGAAGAAGTTTCGGCCGTGCGGGTTCGCGGCCTTCACATCCTCAATAGAGGTGGTGCCCAAGGTGGACAGGCAGAACGGGATGCCGGCCTTTCCAGCTGCGGAAGCGCCGGCCAGCTCGCCCTCGGTCTGCATGAGCCGGGTGAAACCCGTCGGGGCGATACCGAACGGGAGGGCGGACGGGCCGCCGAACACCTCGCAGCTGGTATCCACATTGCTGACATCGTTGAGGATGGAGGGGTGGAACTCCACATCCTTGAACGCCTGGCGGGCCCGATTCATTGAGATTTCGTCGTCGGCGGCACCATCCGTGTAGTCAAAGGCAGCCGCCGGGGTGCGACGCTTGGCGATTTTCCGCAGGTCATCAATGGTTTGGGCGTCGCTGAGGCGTGCCCGCTTGAGATTGAGGTCGAGCTTCTTAAACTTAATCAGATCAAAAAGTTCGGTTGGATGCGGCAGCTGACGCTGGACTTTAGCCATGAGCTTTCCCTTCGTGACATGGGGTGCGCGTCCCCACGATGGCAGCAATAACACCATGCGGGGTAGTACGCAATGCTATTTACTATTCACCCGCCGATCAGGAAAAGCTCGCCTAAGTTAATATGGTTAATGCTAACTGTCTTGGCTTTTCGACGGTTTCCACCGGTGCGATGTGCCGCGATTCAGGGTCGCTCCCGGAGGGATTCGAGCTGGGCGCCGGCGTAGAGGGCGTCGACAAGCCCTGGGAAGCGGGCATCGAGCTCGGCGCGTCGGAAACTCACCTTGCGGTCGCGGCCTACAACGGTGGTCGTGGTCAGGCCGGCCTCGCGGAAAATCTTCAAATGGTGGGAAACCGTCGATTTGTGCAGGTTGAGCTCATCCGCAATGTCAAGGCAGCTCACGGTGCCGTTTGTGACGAGCCGGGTGAAAATATAGAGGCGGGCCGGCTCGGCAGGCACATACAAGATTCGGCTGAGCAGCACATCATTGGCATCGGGCTGGGGGAGAATCGCTGGTTCCACACAGCAAGTGTAATACGTCACGCTGCGGTATTGCCGGCCACGACCCAACCCTAATAGTTGGATAATCTTGCAACTGTTTGATAGTCATAATATGGTTGGATTTATGTCAAACAATATGCCGTTGCGGATCCTTCTCCCGCTCACCATCGTGACCTTCGCCGTCGGCACCGACACATTCGTGATCGCCGGCCTCCTCCCGGCAATCTCCCAAGAACTCCACGTTTCCCCCACCAACGCCGGACAACTCGTCACCGCCTTCAGCATCACCTTTGCGCTGGCCGCCCCTATCCTGGGCGCCATTACCGGTGGCCTCCGGCGCGACACCGCCCTCAAACTCGGACTCATCGGATTCATCATCGGCAACGCCGCCACCGCGCTCGCCCCAACCTTCGGCCTCGCCCTGGCCGCTCGCATACTCACCGCCCTCGGTGCCAGCCTGCTCACCCCCTCCGCCTCCACCATCACCGTTGCCCTCGCCCCCGCCGACAAACGCGGCCGCGCCCTCGCCATCGTCATGGGCGGGCTCATGTCCGCAACCGCCCTCGGCGTTTCCCTCGGCCTCATCATCGGGCAAGCCAACTGGCGCCACACCATGTGGGTACTCACCGCCCTCGGCGCCGCATCCCTCATCGCGGTATTCCGGTGGATTCCCCCAGTCACCCTGCCGGCCATCCCCCTCCGCAACCGGCTCCAACCCCTCAAAGACCTGCGGGTTCTCGGTATCATTGCCACCACAATCCTCGTCGTGGGCAGCAATATGCAAATCTACGTGTACACCGGGCTCATTACCGGCGCCGCCGGAACCATGCTCATCATCGGCTTGACGACGTTCGGCGTCTGCACCATCATCGGCAACTTCGCCGCCGGCAAACTCACCGACGCCTACACCCCGCAACTCGCGGTCCTCGTCAGCATCATCGGCCTGGCCCTCAGCCAAAACCACCTTCAACCTGGGCGTACACCTCGGCATCATGCTGATCGTCCTCGCCTGCAATGGCTTCTTCGGCGGCATGCTCACCGTGCCGCAACAAGCCCGAATCGTCGCCGAAAACCCAGCCAACGCGCCCCTGCTCATCGCACTGCTGTCCTCCGCGGTCTATACGGGCTTCGCCCTGGCCGGTGCCGTGGGAAAAATCGTCGTCGACGCCGCGGGGGCGAGCATCATCCCCTGGACCTCCGCCCTCATGCTGCTCATCCCACTCCTACTCACCTTCACCATCAAGACCCCGGCGGCGCCGGCAGCAACAGGAGAACAGGTGGGACTGAAAAATTCAGTGCGTTAATTTTCGAGAAAATAGATTTCAGAAAAAATGATAAATTATATCTATGATGCTCATGAGTCCGTACCGGCGTAAAGCGTTCCTAACTGAGATTAGGAGTGTTCTTGATTTGCAAGGAACGGCAACATATGCCCAGATGCAGAAGCTCACGCCTCCGCCGGCAAATCCCCAGCCGGTTGGCTTGATGTTTCTGCGAGCCTCAATGAAAATAAGCAATACCTGGTGCTTCTATCAATAAACAGCACTACCACAGCTCAGAATATCCGGGGGGTCAACGCGGAAAACTACTCCGGCCAATCATCCGTGCTGGTGATGGGGTGCCGGGTAGCAGCACCTGCGCAATGTGGCAGCGCGCGGCGCAGCGTGCCATGCGGCCTCATGGTGAGGTGGGGAAAATAACTTATTTTGCGGCGAATTTTCCGTCAGTGCCGCCGCCATTATTAACGGGCAATATGGAGTAATTATGCTTCAGCGAAAACAAAACTTATAAAATGGATATATGTTTGATTATGGGGGATTAATGAGGGTTAATATTCCAAATAGGCCAGCAAATTTGCAGTTATTGCAACACGCCGGATAAAAGACAATACAAAATGATCTCCATATTCCACCCTAGAATAGGTGTAATTTTATTGGGCTCGTCGGAAAAAGATGGCCGAAAGGTTGTTGGAAATATGAAGATAATGGACGTCAATAGTTACTCCCGGTACACGCAGAACGTGCCGTTGCTTACGCCTATACAGTCGGCCTTCGCCCCACCCGAGGATCCCCGGTTTCCCGTTCGGCGATTGAGCTATTTTGATAAGTCCAATTCGGTCATTGTTACCTATTATCTTTGCCTGTTGTCGGTGCTGATTCTTGACTCGGTGAGTCGCACCTTGACGGTGCTACGCACCCCCTATGTGTTCCTGCCATTTCTGGGGGTGGTTATCATCCTCATGTATAAAACAAAATTTACTAACACTGGTTCGCTTATTATTGGCAATACGGGCATGAATGTGCGAACGAAAGCCAATGAGGGATTCTTTATTAAGTGGGGTGAAGTATCGGAGTTTCGGGTCGTGTGGACTCTGACTGGACGCATGGTGGAATTTGACTATCGAACCGTCATGCCTGGGGATACTTCGCAGGTATACCTTACTCGCCGACTATCGCATACCCGGGAATTTCGGGTAGTAAAGTTAGCAAAACTGCTCAATAGTTATCGGTTTCATTACTCCGTGGGGCATGTAGCATTATAAGTAGGCTGTATGGCAGAAAGGCATTTTCATGGATGCTACAGACTATCCACCCCGAGAATTTCTTTTCGAACAAAGATTTGCGAAGATTGAGATTATGGTGGGGATTATCCTCTTGCTGGTGGGGGTGTATCAAGCGGTTTCCCTATATCGCAAAGACATGGTGTTTGCGCTTGCCTCCCTGGTGGCGGGGTGCGCGGCTGCTGTCATATTTTTGATGACGTTTTTTCGGCAGCCACGCCGGCTTATCCTTGATGAGCAGGGGTTACGGGTGAGTTATCCCGCCAAAAAGGTGGATCTTATTCCCTGGCATACCATGGGGGAACTCGTGGTGGTCGATGATGGTGGCGTGCCGTGTATTGGTTTTAGTGCCGAGGCGCGTCCCGAGGAATGTCTATGTGTTCCACCCGGCTATCAAACAAACGAATTTGCGATTCTGCTCGATAGTTACCGAAAGTTCTACGCCCCAAGGGGATAATTGTGGGAAACGTCAGTTACCGCTTCTGCCACTGCCCTTAATGGGGTTAAACCTTAGGATGGTACGTACCCTCTAAAGTTGCGTGCAATATGATTGGGGTATGTCCGCACAACAACGGCTCAATAGTCAAATTAGTTTTCAGTTCTACACCGGTTCGCGGTTGATGCAGCGAATGTACCGGCCCTATCTTGATGAATGGGGCATTACGTACTCCCAATATTTGGTATTGGAATGCTTATGGGAGGAGGATGGCCAAACCATTGCCGACCTATCAATCCCCTTGGATCTTGATTCGGGAACCTTGTCGCCACTGCTCAAGCGTATGGAAAACGGCGGCTTCGTGCGTCGACAAGCGGATAAAACCGATTATCGACGCGTTCTCTTTTTCCTCACCCAGCGGGGCCAAAAACTGCAGGACGAAGCCGTCATTATGGAGCAGGAAATCGTGAAAATGCTCAACTTTACCGATGCCGACCTGAAAGTCATTGGCTCGGTCATGGCGAAAATTAATCCAAATGGCAAATTCGCCGACTAATACCTGACGCCTATATGTGCATGTGACGACCTTAGCTTTTCGGCTTATTAGGGTTATCGGATGCGTTAGTGCCACGGCGGTTCTTGCCGCCGAGCTTGCCGACGCCGCCCAAGGCCCGCAGCACCGCAGCCTGCTCCACGCTGGTGCCCGTGGTGCGCGCCTGCGCCGCCTCCGCGGGGGTAAAGCCCGCCCCCAGCCACGCCGCCACCTCGGTGCGGGGAATCCCGCCATCCCACCAGGTGCGCAGGATGCTGAGCGCATCATAGCCGGCCTTCGCTAATCGGGTGGCCTCGCCAGGCTGAATGCCTAACTCCCGATACACTGCCGCCTGGGTGGGGTTAATGCTGGCCTTCGCCCACGGCACTGCGTCCACCCCCTGCCAACCGGTGTCTATAAACATGCGGGCGGCTGCGGCCGGCACCCCGGCCTGCAATAACACTTGCATCGAGGCGGCAGCCGCCGGCGGCAATTGGGAGGGTGCCGCATCGTGCCGGCCAAACAACTCCTTCCACCAGATTCGCGGCTGGGGTTTCTCCCCCTTGATATGCCGCGCCAGCGCCTCCGGGGGCGAATATCCTAACTCCCGCCAGTGCACTATATCCTTCGGCGTCATGCCGGCCTGTAATAGATCCGCCACCTCGTAGGGGGAGATACCGGCCTCCTGCCAGGCGACCGCCTCCTCTGGGGCGTAAACCCCGTGGTTACGCCACTGGTCCGCGGCGGCGATTCGAAAACCCTTGCCAATCCACCGGCGGGCCAAGCCGACGCTGAAACCATGGGTCGTCCACTGGTGCAGGCGTTCGGGCGGTAGCTGGGGTGACGAGGGCTGCTGGGGAGGTGGGGTTGAAGCGACCATGGAATGCTCCTTTTTCAGTTGTTGGTTCTCGATGCTATTGATCAATGTTGACGGTGTGCGCCCACCATGGGATGGGGTATGTGCTGGTGGGATCCCGACGCGGGGTTTGGATCACCGCGATGATGACCGGTATTGGGGGTCGACGGTCTGGCCAGGGGGTCTCGCCATCCGTGAGCACAATAATCAGGGTAGGCTGCGGTTTTAGTTTACTAGCTGCAGCGATGCCAGCCCGAATATCCGTCCCGCCGCCGCCTGTTAATAACGGCATGTGGCCGGCTCGGATGGTTTGCGGGGGATGGGCAACCAGGTCGCAACAAATCAACCGGATTTGCCGCAGGTTGGCATGCCGGGTGATTCCAATAAGCTCCGTCATGACCATGTTGAGCTGCTGACCACTCACACTCCCGGAGGTGTCCACCACCACGGCGATCTCCGGTTTCGGCGCCACCATGGTGGGCAGTATCACCCCGTCGGGTGCGGGCCGGCGGGACGGGCGTCGATAAGAATAATCCACCTGGCCGGCCCCAACACGCAAGCCTTGCCGTATCGTTGCGCGCAGCTTCGCCCGCCAATCTATGGTTGGGTGGAGCTGCTGCTTCGCCCACCGCCGCCACCCACCGGGAACAGTGGTGCGGTTGGCCACCTGCTGCTCAATGTCGTGGGCGATGCGCAACTCCAGGAGGTTCCGCGCCAAATCGGACATGGGGTGGGTCCCATCGTCGGCGCCGCCCGTATCCATGCCGCCATCGGCAATCCCGTCGGCGGCCTGACCACAGTCAATGAGATCTGCGACATGGCTGCCGCCGGCCAGGTGCGCCTCATCCAAGACCTCGATGAGGGATAAATATTCTTCCGCGAGTCGGCCCTCGGGCAGCCCCAGGGCCTGCGGGGATACGACGCCCGGCGGCGAGGCGAGACCCAGGGTCTCCAGGTCATCGTTGACTTCCGCGTCGGCGGCCTGGTTCCACCTGCGGGCGGCAAGGTCATCGGTTTGCTCGCCGACGGCGTGGCGGGACTGGTCGGCATCATGATCGTGGGCGACCGGGGAGCGCGCGGCATGGTGGCGGCACAGATGCCCAATGTGGTGCAACAACCACCAGCCAAACTCCGGGGTGGGGGTGACAAGCGCCGTACCGGGGTCAATGTGGATGCGCCAGTGGGTGTCCGCCGGAAACGCCCGGAATTGCGGGTCCGGCACCAATTGCCGAACGCCGCCTGTCCGATCCGCCTGGTTATCCGGTTGTGGTTCGGAAATGTTGGGCTCCAGGATCACCGGCTGGAGGGCGAATAACGCCGAGGTCAGATAGGGGGCAGCATGCGCCGCCCACAGGCGTGCCTGGCGAAACCGGTTCCGTGTTTCGGCCACCCACGTTTCGACGGCATCAGCCCCCAAAGGTTTCTCGGGTTCCGCAGGATTGGTCATGGCATTAATCCGGCCCGCCGCAATATCGGCGCCAACTCCAGCAGCTCGGCGGGCAGCGGCGCGCCCGCGGGACGGTGCTGTGCCAAGGACTGGGCGGCGGTGGCCGCCACATCCGGGGTGGTGCGGGCCACCCGGGCTATCACCCGCCACGCCTGCCGCCAGGTTTCCCACGCAGCATCGCTATCGTGTGCGGCGGTTTCCGCCAACTCGGTTTCCTCCAGCTCGGTGACCGCAACAGCAACAACGGCGCTGAGCAGGGCGTGTAACCGATCAACCTCTACAGGCAACGCCACCCCTTCCGGATCCCGCAATATTGTCTGCGGGTCGGGCAGGTCAAGATTCTTCAACCAGGACAAGGCTTCAAACCCGGCGGCTTCCCCCACCGCCCCGATGAGCAGGGTAGCGATGACGTCCTCGCCGGCACCATTGGCCCAGCTAGTAGCCACCGCAATGGCTGCCATCTCCCACGTGCGGGGTGAGGCCATGCCTGGCCCGCCCGATCCGGGGAGTCGGGGATGACCGAGACGAGCTGGGGCCGAACCCGTAGGAACGTGCCGATATGTGTTTTCGCCGCGGCGATTTGCGTCGCATTTGGCGAGGTGGCTTTGAGGCTGGTAAACCGGGGAAACCCACTGATAAACCCGGTGGCGATATCGGCGGCGGTGGGCTGCCATTGAAGATGAATAAACCGGTTGGCCAGCGGCGCGGCCAGGTCCCAGCCGTCGGCGGCAACGCTGGGCGGGTTAGCGGCGGCGATGATCCGCACCTGTGGGGGAAGCCTGAGGTGACCAACGGTTTTCGAGCACAATCCGCAACATGGCGGCCTGCACCGCGGGCGGGGCAGTGGTGAGCTCGTCAAGAAATAAAATGCCCCGGCCCTGCTTGGCAAGGCGTTCGGCCCAGTGCGGCGGTGCAAACCAAGTGGTGGTCTCGCGCACCACGGGCAGACCGGTAAAGTCGCTGGGCTCATGGATGGACCCAACAACGACCTCTAACGGGAGGTCCAGATCGTGGGCGAGGGCAGTAATCATGGAAGTCTTTCCGCTGCCCGGCGCGCCCCACAGGAGAATGGGGAGTTTCGCTGCGATAGCGATGGTGAGTGCAGAGTGGAGAGTGATCATTATTTTTCTCGGTACAGCAGCCCGCGGCCACCGTACTTTTTGTGCACCGCCTGCTTGGTTACTCCGAGCGCGGCGGCGATCTGCTCCCAGGTGGCGCCCTGGTTGCGGGCGCGGCGCACGAGCATTGTTTCGCGCCGCTCTCATTCGGTGCGTAGCTGTCGGGTGGCTTCGAGGCTGGTCAGTGGGTTGATGTCCCCGGTTGCTTTGGTGAGGTTGATGAGGCTTTCGGAATCCACACCGTCAACTTTAGTTGAAGGCTGCGGTGCATTGGTCCACGCTAAGCCCCCATGTCGCCAAGCTTTTCGACGACCTCCGGTTCCTTGAGCCGTAACACGGCGAGCCCCAGTTCTCGGGGAGTGATGTCGGTGGTGGCCTGCGTTGCGACGGTTCGCACCAGGGATCGGGCGTGGGGTGTGAAGCCTATGGGGTGGCGCAGGCTGTCCCATAGAGTTCGGGGGTGGGGATGGGCATGGCGGGGTGAAGCTCGGTGCCCACGGCCAGGGCGGCCAGTAGGATGTCGAGGTGGTCGGCCTGGGGGACGCCGCGGCCGCGGGCGACGAGTCGGGAGGTTTTCAGTGTGTGTTTGGCGGCGGTGGTGAAGCGTGGTGTGATACTCATGTCGTCAACAATAGTTGACAAGCCTGGGGATTGTCAACCTATGTTGACTTGTTGTGGTTTTGTTCACCCCGCTTCGTTCGGGCCGTCGCCGCCGCCGTCAATGGATCCACCGGCCACGGATGCTTGGGATACTTCCCCCGCATCTCCGAACGCACATTCTGATACGGCCCCGCCCAAAAACTCGCCAAATCATCCGTAATCGCCACCGGCCGACCCGCCGGCGACAACAACTCAAACACCACCCGCTCACCCCCAAACACCGGAGAATCCGCCAACCCAAAACACTCCTGCAACTTCACCCGCACCCGCGGCCGATCCCCACCATAATCAACCACAACGCCACGACCCGACGGCACCACCAACTCGGCCGGCGCCAACTCATCCAACCGGCTCGCCGCCGGCCACGGCAACGCCCGCTGCAAGGCCGAATACAAGTCAATATCCTCAACCTTTGTGCCCGAAGCAACCAGATCAATCTCCGGAGCCAACCACTCATCCGCCGGCAGCGCCGCCACATCCGGCCACGGATCACCTACCCGATGCGCTAAAAACTGCAACCGATCCCACAACTGTGCAGCCCGACCACTCATCGGAAACAACCCCATACCCCCGCCCCGTACCACCGCGACCACCGCTGCCCGGGCCACACCCGGATCCGGCTCGCACCGGGGTGCGCGACAACACAATCGCCCCCTGCCCGCACCACCCTGAGTTGCCCGCACCCGACCATCTCAAACACACATTCGGTCTCCTCCGACACACCAATAACATCCAGCGCCACCGACTCCGCGATCGGCGCTGCCGCCTGAACCCGCGCCCGACCCGAACGCTCCAGCCGCACATCCGCCACCGACAACCACTCCTCACCCATAAGCCCAAACTCCGCCGGCACCACCGCCCGCGTCCCCTGAGCCAACAAATACCCCCATCCGCCACCCGGCGCGCCACCAAATGCGGAAACGCATGCCCAATGACCTCACCCGGGGCAACCCGCCGGGATTTGCTGGGGCCGGCCAGCCGCTGAAGGCGACGAACCTCCCGCTGGTCAGGGCGTCGCAAAGCAATATTGCCTGTCTCGCCAAGGCTGAGCAGCGCCACGGTGGGGGCCGCCGCCGGGCCGAAATCCAGCAACGCCTTACCCAGCCGCGGATCCACCGGCAACTGCGCCAGCCGGGCCGCCACCTGCGGATCCGATGCCCCAATCGCCGCCAACGCGGTCGTGGCCTGCGCAAACGCGGTGGCCGGCGGCTGGTCCAACAACGGAAACTCCGCCGGCGCAGCACCCCAACACGACAACAAAAGGGCAATCCGTCAGATCAGCGGACCGAATCTCTGGCTCAGTATGCGGCGCAAAATGCGCATAATCCGACCGCGAATAGCAGCGAATCACCGTCCCCGGGCCCTCCCGGCCGGCACGACCCGCACGCTGCACCGCACTCGACTGGCTACAACTCACCGTGACTAGGCCATTCATGCCGCGCAGGGCGTCACGCTTGGGTACCCGGGCCAGGCCGGCGTCAACAACGGTGCGCACACCCGGCACCGTCACCGACGACTCCGCCACATTGGTGGCCACAATAATGCGGGGCCCAGTATGCCGCAGCGCCCGATCCTGCTCGGCGGGGGACTGGCCGCCATGGAGGGGAAACACCGGCACATCCGTGATCCGCCCCAGCTCGGCGCAGCACGCGGTAATGTCCCGCACCCCAGGAAGAAACACCAAAGTCGAATACGTGTTCGTGTTCTCGGCGGCGATTCGGGCCACACCTGCCACAAACTCTGGTGTGCACCCCGCCCTGCCGGGCAGCGGCTCGTACCACTCCGCCACCGGAAACATTTCGGCCGGGGTCGAGATCACCGGCACCCCCAACAGCGCAGCAAACCGCTCGGCGTCCGCGGTGGCCGACATAGCAACCACCCGAAGCTCCGGGCGTAACACGGCAAGCTCCGCAACCATGCCCAACAATAAATCGCCATCAAGCTGGCGTTCATGCACCTCGTCTATGATGATGGCCCCCACCCCGGCAAGCTCCGGGTCCCGCAACAGCCGGCGAATCAGCACCTTCGGCGTCACAAACTCCACCAGCCGGCCGGGCTGCGCGTCGCCCCGAATCGTGTAACCCACCCGATCCCCCAACTGCGCTGCCATCCAGTGAGGCCAGCCGGCTTGCGGCCGCCCGCACCGCCACGCGCCGGGGCGCGGTCACCACAACCTTGCCCACGGTTTCCGAAACTTCGTTCGATATCAGTGGTGGGATGAGGGTGGTTTTTCCCGGTGCCGGGCGACGCCTGCACTACCACCGACCCGGCGGCCTGGATGGCGGCGAGTTGCGCGTGCACGGGTAGGCCGGCGCCGATGGTGTCAAGATCAAATTTTGTCGCGTTCTTCGTCACAGCAACTAGGGTAAGGCACCGGCGTAAGGTAGGGCGCATGCGGATTACCACACATCATCCAGAGCTTACTGAGTCGGGTCTTGTCCGGTGCGAGGATGGTGGGCTGCGGCCACCGTGGGCGGCGGTGAGCGATGAGCTGCGCCATTACTACGACACGGAGTGGGGTGCGCCGGTGACGGACGAAGCCCACATTTTTGAGCGCATCTGCCTGGAGGGGTTTCAGGCGGGCCTGAGTTGGCAAACGATCCTGGCCAAGCGGCCGCTGCTGCGGCAACTGTTCCACGATTTCAACCCGGATGAGGTGGCCCAGTTCACCGAGCAGGATGTTGAGCGGCTCATGCAGGTTGCGGGCATGATCCGGAATCGCCGCAAGATCGCGGCGGTGATAGCGAACGCGAAGGCCACCATTGAGCTGCGGAAATCCGGCGGCCTGTCCCACTTGGTGTGGTCGTTTCGCCCTACGCATCATGAGCGGCCCACGACGGTGGCGGGGATCGCGTCGACAAGCACGGAATCCACGGCGTTAGCGAAAGAACTGAAGCGGCGCGGTTTCCAGTTTGTGGGCCCCACGACCGTGTATGCGATGATGCAGGCCATCGGGCTTGTCGACGACCGGGTGGTGGGCGCGGCGCCGCTGGTTCGCTATGGTGAACATATGAGTGAGAAAACAGCAGTAGTTACTGGTGGGTCGTCGGGAATCGGGGAGGCTGCCGCCCGGGCGCTGGCCGCCGACGGATGGCACGTCATTGTGGCCGCCCGCCGGCTAGAGAACCTGCAACGCATCGCCGAGGAGATTGGTGGCACCGCCATTCGGCTGGATGTGACGGATGACGATTCCGTGGCCGAGTTCGCCGCCCAGGTGTCCCAGTGTGATCTCTTGGTCAATAATGCCGGCGGCGCCAAGGGACTGGACCCCATCGCCGAGGCGGATGTGGCCGACTGGCAGTGGATGTACGACACCAATGTGATGGGCACCATGCGGGTGACCAAGGCATTATTGCCACGGCTTACCGAAGCCCACGGCCATGTGGTGAACATTAGTTCGATTGCCGGGTTGCGGAGTTACCGGGGCGGTGCCGGCTATAATGCCGCCAAACATGGGGTGCATTCGCTCAGCCATGTGATGCGCATGGAATTCGTCGACGCCGGGGTGCGGGTGACCGAAATCAACCCGGGCCGGGTGCAAACCGACTTCTCCCTGGTCCGGTTCAAGGGCGACGCCGAGCGCGCCAACGCCGTGTACGACGGCCACCAAAACCTGGTCGCCGACGATATTGCCGAAACCATTCGGTGGGTTGCCGGCCTGCCCGGCCACGTGAATATCGACCAGGTGGTGGTCACTCCGCAGGAACAGGTGATTTGGTAAGGGGGTTCTGCATGCTACCGGGGCTACCCGCCGGCCCCCGGGAGGGCGTCGTAAAGCTATGCTGGAGACAAAATTCAGCGGCAGAAAGGCATCAGAATCATGATCGTTACCACCACAAATAATATTGACGGGCAGCAGGTGGCGCAGTATCTTCGGGTCGTGTCCGGGGAAGTTATCGTGGGCGCGAACTTTTTCAAGGACATTGCGGCGGGGTTCCGGAACATTGTGGGCGGCCGGTCGCAGGCGTACGAGGGGGAGCTGCGCACCGCGCGGGAGGGGGCGTTGGCGGAAATGGTTGAGGCAGCGCAGGAGCTGGGCGCGCATGGCGTCATCGGAGTCAAACTGGATTACCAAAGCATTGGCGTGGACGGCGGCATGCTCATGGTTGCCGCAACCGGCACCGCCGTGACCTTCCGTTAGAGGGCATCGCGTAGACTAACTGTCTATGCAACCCGTAACAGTCACTATTTCCAGCGAAACCATCAAACTCGGCCAGTTCATTAAGCTGGCCAGCCTGGTGGAGACCGGTGGTGCCGCCAAGGAAGTCATCGCCGACGGGCGGGTGACCGTCAACGGCGCCACCGACACCCGGCGCGGCAAAACCCTGCGCGATGGGGATGTGGTGTGCGTCGACGACATGTGCGCGCAGGTGCAGGTGGGGTTGGCCGACGATGATTATTTCGACGAGGCGACCGCGAACGATGATTTTGACCCCGAGCAGTGGAGGAACATGTAAATGCCCGCTTTCCAAGCCGAACCCGGCATGCCGTACTGGATCGACCTGACCAGCTCTGATGTGCGGAAATCGTCCCATTTTTATTCGCAGGTGCTGGGGTGGGAGATTGAGGAAATCTCCGAGGGCTACCGCATGGCCCGGCTGCAGGGGCTCCCGGTTGCGGGGTTGGTGCAGCGCCCCGAGGCGGAGAACCAGCCCGACACGTGGGTGACGTATTTCCAGTCCGACAATATCGACCATGATTGCGAACGTGTGGTCGAATTGGGGGGTCGGGTGTTGGTGGCACCGGTTGAGGTACGGTTGGGGAGGTTGGCGGTGCTGGTGGATACCGCCGGTAGCGTGTTTGGCCTGATCCAGCCGGTCGGGGAGGACTCTTTTATTGCCGCGGGCGAGCCGGGAACCCCGGTGTGGCATGAGCTGACCGCCACCGTTTCGTATGGTGAAGCGGTGGAGTTTTACGAACAATTATTCGGATGGGTGACCGCCACGACCGATGCCCAGGACTACACCACCGCGCTGGTCGACGGTGCCGCGTTCGCCGGAATCTTCGACGCCACCGGCAAATTCCCGCCCCACGTGCCGAGCTTTTGGCAGACCTTCCTGGGGGTTGCGGATGTGACGGCCGCGGTCGCCCAGGTCCGGGAGTTGGGCGGCGATGTGATTCGGGAGCCGTTCGATTCGGGTTTCGGCACGATGGCTATCATTGTTGACTCCACCGGCGCGACCGTCACGCTGTGTGAGGTGGCGCCGCCCGTGCCGGAGGAGGAACTGTCGGAGTCGGATTCCATCCTGTAACAGTTTTGGGTGGACATGATGATCGAGCTTGACGACCTCACCGAGCGGGTGCTCGCCCTATGCGACAGCATTCCGCAAGGTCAGGTTGCAAGTTACGGGGATGTTGGTGCGGCCTGCGGCACCACGCCCCGGGTGGTGGGGCGGATCATGGCCACCCATGGGCAGCTCACTTGCTGGTGGCGGGTGGTGCGGAGCGATGGCACGAGTGCTGTTGCTGACCAGGCGGTTGCCCTATTGGGATGCGGAAAATATCCCCCACCTGGGGTTACGGGTTACTATTCGTGAGTGCCGCGCGCAATTGAAATGCTAAAGTAGAACAGGCACGTACCAAGCCCACAAGTCATGTATTGCGCCAACAATCGTGTATGAAAAATCTTGTGGGCTTGGGCGTGTGAACTCTAATCAGTGTTACCTCCTGATATGTATGCGCCTATGTGCCTGTGGATTCGATAATATGGTACTTAATGTTATTTTGCAACTATTTTAAGCTTGTCTTTTATAAAATAAATAATCACTTAGGTTGACAACTTTCACACAAAACACCACCTTAACCAGATAGCAAAATAGCGAATACCGGCGGTATTAACCTTGCTGCAAATGAATAACACATATGTAGTTTTAAGTTTTTAAAAGCCCGATCGGCGGCTCCCATGCAGCTGAGGGGGTATTATTCAGGATCGAATAGGGGGTAGTGTTCGGCAATATGTACTTATCGACGACGCCCGCTTGGCAGATATGAAGCCCATCTTCAGGGGCCTATTATGATGCTGGTCACATTATGTGGGGAATGTGGGGCTGGTACGACCCACCCACCCTATGAATACTCATGGATAACTCCTATGATAACCAAATGGCAGACATTCTCCTCATGCTCTTTCCCCTCGTGGTGCTGCTATGGATCGGCTCCCGGCTCCACGCAATCCTGCACGAATTGCGGAAAATAACCACACTCCTCCAAAGCCGGAAAACCCATGACGAATAATGACGTTGCGCCCCTGAAACTCTCAAAACAAGTATGGATTTTTGTTGGTTTCCTCCTCTTCCTTGTGCTCCTGCTGGTTGTGAGCACTGTTGTTGACGTCGTAATGGAGGACCGAGAACAAGCGCGGCGCCACTTGACGCCTGCGTTCGAAGTCACCCGGGAGTCCGCCGGGGAAGAAATAACCCACGCCGTTGGGGTTGCGGTAGAAAAATACCAGGCCATTTTAGACCGTCAGTGGACAAATCCCGACTGCACCCCGGACCACTGCGCCGATTCGACAAACACCATCCCCGGAACCCCACCCAAGCGTGACCGGGTCACCCAGGAAGAATCCGACCTGCTTATGTTGAAAAACCAATCGCAGAAGAAAGAGGACCCGAGAAGAAATCATGCCGGATCCCGCCGGCCCGGTGGTGAGCAACATCCAAATTTACAGCACGAAAAAACACGAAGATGGCACTGTCACCGCCGTGGTGACCGTCATGACCTATGGGTGTCAGGGACGGTAAAGCGCGGAACTTTACCAGCGACCGCATTATGGCGCTCACGCCCAGCACCACAAACCCGCGCGACTACATCGTTACACGTGACATTCGGGTGGCATCAACGCAGGGACCAATACTCCACACCACCCTGTACTTCTATAACTCCAGGGCATAACAGGCCAGAATGTGCCTAAACACCCTTGAGGAATTCGGCCACGTCCATGACTCGCTGCCGGGCAACCTGAGCGTTGACACGCGATGCTCCGACACGTACTCCGTCACTTTGGCCGCTAGCGCCTCCGCCCCACTCATAGCGGCCCGCGATCGTGTCGTTGCTGGCCACCCTGGATAAACGTCGGCGGCAATGTGGTCGGGAACTCGTCGACGCCGGCCCGCACGTCGTCAGGCAGCACGGTCAGGTCAAGATGGGGGAACGTCAACGCCAGGGCGTCGAAAAAGCTGCGCGCACAAGACCGCCAACGCGCCACCCGATGAATAACCCCACGCGCCCACCCAGTCAGCTTGGCGACGAGCCACGCCGTGGCGTCCGCAACCGCCGACATCACCTCCGGCAGCGACGCCTCAGGCACCAGCGGATAATCCACATCCACCATGGTCACGCCCGACAGCTGGGCCACCGCCGCGACCTCCGGGCGCCACGCATTCTCCAAGGCCACACCCGAACCTTTCCACCAACCACCCGGATGCAGCGACACCGCATACCGGCCATTCGGCGACTCCGGCACAAACACCTGAGCATTGATCTCCGGCACCGACTGGGCCGTCACACCCTGCGCAAACGCGACACCCGGCATGCTGTGATCCACCGCCGCCCCCAACATCAGCATCGCCGAATGCGTCAGCCGGTCCGGCAACCGTGCATCAAACGTATCGGCCGCCACCGGGTCCGACGGATCATCGGACCACGGCGGATTCTTCGCCGGCGCCTCATAATGAGCATGAATATACGTGGCAAGCTGCTCTAATTGCTGCTCGGGGGATAACTCCCGGTCGACGCCGCCCACCTGGAACGCCGCCCGATCCTCTTCCTCCCACGAATCAGAAACCCTATCGTTTTCGTTCATGGCATTATGGTAACGAAATACCCACCCCAGAGAAAGGAAACCAACCATGGAACGCATTGCGAAGGTTTACTCCACGACTGTTCTCAACCCCACCAAAGCCGAAATCCTTCACCAACAATTCGGGCCGGTCACCAACATCGGTGCCTTCCGATTTGTCGACCCTAACAGCAAGGTTGGCATCGAAACCCTCTTGGTCAGGGAAACCGATGGTGCCCTTTTGCAGTTTCCGTTACTTACCGGGAACAACGCATCAGTGATACGCACGAAGTCGGCACCACCGAACACAGCCACCTCGGCACCCGGCACATTACGAAAATCGTCGCCGACCCCGTGGCTGTGACCGAAATCATTCGCGTCATTCTCGAAGGCGACACCAATGTTCAACGATCTGACGGCAAAACCTCACCCTATGAAATCCGCGGCACCGGCACCGCCGGGTAGACACCCTCACCTTGGGCAATATCCACCTGAAAAAGATCGCCGACACCGTGGTCACTGGTCACATCGATGTCAACGGCAACCGCAAAGCCTTCTCGCTCAGCCTGCCCACCCAAGTGCCGGTCATCCCGGCGGCCGCCGCGGACAAGAATGGGATGCCCGAAACCGCACTCATCGGAGTTGATCCCGAAACCGGCGACCACTACGTATTTGCCGAGCTCACCATCTAGCGGGCGGCCAGCCTGCTCGGCCGGGCCCGTTGCTAGGTGGCCTGCTGGGGTCGGTTACCAGATGGTCACCCGGTTCTCCGGGGCGATAAACATGGGCGCATCCGCCGGCACCTCAAACGCCTCATAGAACTCGGCCACATTCCCCGCAATCACATTGCACCGGAACTCCGAGGGCGAATGCGGATCCGACGCCATCAACTGCACATCCAACTCCGGGCGGGTCTTCGACCGCCACACATGCGACCACGCCAAAAACAGGCGCTGCAACCCCGAAAACTCGTGCTTCGCCAACTCTGGCGAACCACCCTCGGCAACAAACGGGCGGGTTGGGGTATCCGCCAAGGTCAAACCCCGATCCGCCAAATACATGCGGTAGGCCACAATGGCAATGCCCAAACCACCCAGGTCACCAATGTTCTCGCCCAAGGTGAACTCGCCATTCACCCCGGTGGTTTCAATGCCTGCCTCCCGGACCGATGTGGGAACCAGGCCCTGGAACTGGTCCACCAGCTTCGCGGTGCGTTCCGTAAACGCAGCCCGATCCTCATCAGACCACCAGGAATGCAGATTACCGTCACCATCATATTGGGAACCCTGGTCGTCAAACCCATGGCCGATCTCGTGGCCGATCACCGCGCCGATCGCCCCGAAATTCTCCGCCGCATCGGCGTCGGGGGAGTAGAACGGTGGGCGCAAAATAGCGGCGGGGAACGTAATATCGTTGACCGTCGGATTATAGAACGCATTCACGGTCTGCGGGGTGCTAAACCACTCCGAACGATCATAAGGTTTCGAAACTTTGTTCAACTCGTAGTCGTGCAGGAATGCGGAGCCCCGACGCACGTTTTTCCACCAAAGGCGGACCCATCCGATTCGAACTCCAGGCCGGTGTAATCCCGCCACTTATCCGGGTAGCCGATCTTGGCCTGGAACTTGGTCAGCTTCTCCAGGGCCCGCTCCCGGGTTGCCGGGGTCATCCACGACAACTGGCTGATCCGCTCGTGGTAGGCCTTGACCGGGTAATCCACCAACTCCACCATTTCGGTTTTCGAGCTTTCCGGGAAATGCTCGGCCACAAACAGCTGGCCGATCTCCTGCCCCACATAACCATTGGCGAGATCCAGGCCGCGCTTCCACCGGTCCCGCTGCACCGGGGTGCCGGTGAGCACCGTGCCATAGAACGCGAAATTCGCCTGGGAAATCTCATCCGTGAGCAGGCCGGCCCGGCCGCGCAACACATGCCATTTCGCCCACAGCTTCCAATCATCCAACCGGTCCGCCGTGAGCAGGCCCGCCACATGGTCCAGGAAGGAGGGCATCCTGACAATGACCTTGTCCGTGGTGCCCTGAAGAATTCCCACCATCAGGTCCCGCACCGGTCCCGGAAGATCCGCAAGCGCGGTGGGGTTATAGGTTTTTACCGCATCCCGGGCGGAAACCACATCCCAGTGGCCAGCTGCAATATCCTTCTCCAGGGCGACGACCCGCTCCGCGGCGGTGGCATCCAGCCCCAAAAACGCCAGCATGGTGCCCACATGCTGCTGGTAGGCTGCCAGGGTTTGCTGGTGCATCGGCTCCCGGTAGTAGGCCTCATCGGGCAGGCCCAGGCCGGCCTGGGCCAGGTAGGGGATGGCGTCATCGGAGCCGGAATCCTTGGCGACATACGCGCCCACCGGCACGTCCACGCCAGTGCGACACAGCTTCACGAAAGCCGCAACAAGCTCATCAACGCTGGTCACGGCGTCGATAAGCTGCAAGTCGGGGTCAAGCGGGGCGATGCCGGCGGCCTCAATCGCCTCGGTGTCCATGAACGAATGAAACAGCTTGCCGGCGCGAGAATCTGGAGAATTCTTCACAATCTCATAAACATCCAACTCCGCCTGGTCGCGCAATTGGTAGAATGTGCCATCAATCGGGCGATCATCGGGAATGGCGTGTGTGGCAAGCCAACCTTCGTTGACGAACCGGAACAAATCAGTCATCAAAATTGTCATGGTGTCTAGCTTAGACAAAAATGATAACTACAAACCGAAAACTATAAAGCCTACTAAAACACTGTAAAATTTGGAGTCATGGCGTTTTATCGTGTTAGCCCCATCGGGACCACCAAAACCTGGCTGGGGTTCACCGGCCTCGTACTGTGCGCGCTACTGTTACCGGCGGTACTCTACCTCACAATCCCCGACAACGACGGTGAAACAATACCCGTCACCCTCGGGCTTGAGAGCGCCGACTGGGCCATCCCCGTCACCGACCAACACGACACGAAACTGGAATGCCCCGGCACCGTCTCACTGCTCGAACAATCCGGCACCTGGACCTGCGGAGTCAACCGGATAGCCGTCACCTCGAAAATCATTGAATCCGGGCGGGAACCGGAACGCACCTTCCGGCGGGCCATCCGCGGCCACCTGCAGGAAATCATGGACATCGACTACCAGATCAAAGAACTTGGCAATATTCGGTACAGCCAAATGGAGAAGCTATCGCCGAGGGGCAAATTGAAAGCCAAACGGTCCTCATCCTCACCGGTACCGGCGACAAAGACGGCAAAAGCCTTCTGGTGACCGCGACCGGCGCCCCAATCAACGCCAAGCATTGGCGGAATTACTGATGACAAACCTGGTGTGGGAAGACCGACACCTCCAGGGCGACAATGTGGATTACGCGGCGGCGGCACGAATCGTCACCGACTCCGGGGCGGCGGACATTGTGACCGGCGATGCTGGAGTCCGGCAAAGGCGGTGGCGGTGGGGCCGGCAGTGATTCTGGCGGTGGCGGGTCTGGTGGCGGTGGTGCTGACGCGCTTCGGCCGCTCAGTAAACCCATGCGGGTAGAACAGGAGTTGGGATTCTAATGCTGCGTTACGGAAAAACCGTGCTGATCGTTAGCATGATCATTGGGGTGATTGTTTCACTCGTCAGCATCGGTATGGAGTAGTCTTCCTCGTGGACGCCGGTAAACCTCATCAACCTGGCCGGATTCATCGCCTACCTGATAGTTGGCACCGCAATTTTTCGGGTATCACCAATGTGGCCAGACGAGCTGAACTGGAAATGGTACCTGACCTGCCTACTATGGGGTGGGTGCGCCTCGATCGGGGTGGTGTCGGTGATTGGCTCACCAATCAGCACAGTGCTAAAGCGGCTCAACCTGATGTTTTTCGAGGCCGCCCTCGGTGGAGCCTACCCGGAAGAAATCTCCAAACTCTTAGGCGTCGCCCTCATTCTCATTGTGTCGCAGCGATTCAGCCGGCCGTGGCACGGGTTCGTGGTCGGCGGCATGGTGGGCCTGGGTTTCGAGGCTTTCGAAAACATAGTCTATGGAAGCTTCGGGGCGATGATTGACCCGAATTCGGATGTGGACGGCGCCCTGGCAGTGTGGGGATATCGCACGATTGCCGGGCCTGGCCTGCACGTATGTTTGACTGCGATTTCCGGGTTGGGGGTCGGCTATGCCATTTACCTGGCTGACATTCCCATGCGTAAGCGATTAGCATACATGTTCGGTGGTTTGGGGGTGAGTTTCCTCCTGCACTTCGCCTGGAACACCATCATTTCCGCAGGAAACCTCCAGATTGCGTGGTGGGTTGGTGTTGCCATCGTGCTCTACGGCACATTCCTGTCGTGTTGGGGGCATTGTGTCCAACAAATTGAAATCGAAGGCAGCGGCCCATCACAGTTCCCCACCTGCCGTTGACCTCGCTGGAAGAGCCCCGCGCCCGATGCGCCCCCCGCCACGCAGGTCATGCCCGGTGTCCAACCCCCCGAAGGCTTTTCGACGCAATAACCTCCGGCACCCCCTAAACCTGGTTTGAACCCAAGGGTAGCATATGTTCTAAGTGTGGTCTTTCAAAAACCACCACCTCAAACCCCCAGGAGCCGACACGGCCCCAGGGTAAACACCATGCTTAGAAGGTTTGCTGCTGGATTGGTTTGCCGCAACCATTGGGGCAGCAGATTAGATAAGCATGGTTTTGTTCTGATTGGCGTATTGATCCCAGGGAATTTAGGGCGGCGGATTTGAAAGACCATGCTTATCGAATGTGAAGCTGCAACCTGAACTGTGGACGGAGAAAGCCTAAGCTCAAAATATGTGCAGCTCATGATTATGGTGCCAGGTGCCACCTCAAGCCCTTGATATGGTATCGGACTTTCTAAGCATGGTGTTTAGGTGTGGTGGAATGAGAATCCAGGGGATATGGGCTGGCGCAAACAGAAACCATGCTTAGAACATATGCTGGTGCCGACCTGCCCTCGTACCTGATTGCTGCACATGTTCTAAGCATGGTTTTCATCCGGGGGCATATCGATTCCAGGAGATTTAGGACAGTAGAGTTTAAAGACCATGCTTATCAGGTATGCTACACGCGACACCTGGGGTTAGCAGGTTAGATAAGCATGGTTTCTGTCCTGAGGTATGCCGGTCTGAAGTGTCGCCGATAGAAGTCCAAGCTTAGAACATGTGCTAGCGCTAGCCTATCCATGCGCCTGACCGCAGCACATATTCTAAGCATGGTCTTTTCCTGGCTGGCACGTTGGTTCCAGGGGGTTCCGGTCTGCTGCTCTCAAAGACCATGCTTATCAGATGTGCTGTATACGGTACCTGGGGTAGCGGATTTTGAAAACCATGCTTAGCAGGTAGGAAGCCCTAGGGGGTGTCTGTGGTGTTACCGCCTTCAAAGAGGGTCGCAGGTTTGCTAAGCATGGTGTTTCATGCAAAGGCAGCAAACCCCCAGGAGCTGGTGGCCATAGAAATGGGAAACCAAGCTTAGAACATGTGCAGCGCAGGGGCAGGCGCACAGGGTGGCAGATGTGGGATGTGGGGCTGCAGAGCAGCAGGTGCAGCGCCAGGGGCAGGGGTGGTGTGGTTGGTGGGGAGGCGGAACGACGCCCACCGGGAGGTGAGCGTCGTCAAGCGAAGAGCTAATTCAAATAATCCTTCTTATCTGTATCAATATTCTGGTGCCCCGGCGACCACCAACCCCAGCGGGTCTTCGTGGTCCGGTTGATGCGCGCCACATCCGGCGTCTGGCCCTGCGAATTCGGGCGCAACGCATATAGTTCCAGGGAACCCCAGTCACGCAACCAGTCATCCTTGGCGTAACCCGGCAGCTCATAGGAATAATTCACGGACTCCGCGGTGCCCAACACGCCACCGCCATGGTAATCCTCGAAGCTGGCGCCCGAACGCTTCCCCTTATAGTCCGGCAGGATACGGAACGTGGGAATCTCCGCAACACCCGCATAGTGGCTAAACGGCCGCTGGCACGTGAACTGCAACGGCACCGACCAGTCCAATAAGCCCGGCTCCGTGCTACCAACCACCGAATTCAACGAATCCAGCTTCGGCACCCGCGGCGGCGTCACCACCAGCCACTGCTCCGGGTCGAGCGAATCATCCTCAGCATAGATACGCACCGCATCCGCCTCCTTCGGCAGATCATCAATAGGAAGCCGCAGGTTACGCCACTTCTTTTTCGGGCCAATATCCAGCATCTGGGTCTCACCCAACTTATCCACCCCGCCGGAAGCATTCTTCTTGCCGTACTCCAACAGCAACTTCCGGCCCTCCTGGGTGACACCATCAGCGTCAACACCCTCAATAATGCCCGCCGCCGACACCACAATCAGCGGCGCCTCCGGCGTGGACTTCGGCAAGTCATACCAGTCCGTGGTGATCTGCGCATAGTATTGGCGGCCCACCGTATACGAGCCCATCACCGGCACCTTCGCCGGATCCAGATTAAACGGCAGCACCCACTTCGAACCATTCACACCCTTCGTGGTGCTGCGGCCACCCTCCACATTCAGACGATCCCCCGCACTCACCAGGTCCGGCAGCTGGTCGCTCCCCAATTGGGGAATCCGATCCGGCTCAAAACCCCGGGTTTTCTTATCCACCTGGAGGGAATCACCCAGATTACTGGTGAGCGGCTTCAAGAACGACTCATTCGTGTTCGTTTCCACCAACACGTAATCCGCCAGGCCACAGGTTTTCCCCACAACACTGTTCATATTCCCCAAGCCCACCGAATACGCCGGGTATTGGGTGATAAACGCCTTCGCGAACGACAGCATGGAAAAACAGGATCGCCACCAGGCAAAAACGCCGCAATCGGGGCGGAGAATAATAACGTAAACCGGCTGGGTTTCCGGTCCGCCTTCTTATAGGCTGCCGACGCATCATCCAACTCGTGGCCAGCCCACCCGGAACGATTGCACAATACCAACCAGCAGCACAATCACGGAAATCACCATGACCACCGTGGACGCCTCAATCGCCTTGAACTGGATGGACTTATCCCACCACGGAATCCCATAGCTGGACACATACCACCAGCCGTTCGTGCCCGACAGGGCGAACGCAAACATAAACAACAACCCGCCCAACACCAGGGTGCGGGTGTGCCGCGACCGGTTAGCGAACTCGCTCAAAGCAATCGCCCCCAGGCCACCCAAGGCCGCCGCAATACCGGCCCACACCCCGAAGTGGTGGGTCCACTTCGTCGGGGTGAAACTCATAAAGAACAGGGTGCCGATGAAAATCATCATCAGCCGCAGCGACGGGCCCCGGCTCGACCCCGGCACCTTACCGTTCCGCAGCATCGACGCGAACACAAACACAATGCTCATAAACGCAATCAACACCGCAAACCGGCGGGAAAACGACCCATCCACCTCCTGCTGGAACAGTACCTCGTAGCGCACCCACTCCTGGAACCACTGCAACGACGGGCCCTTATCCGCACGCACATAGGTGGACTCCCGCACATTCGCCAAGGTTTGATCCCCGAACACGGCGATAAACACCGACGTGCCGGCCGCCATAAACGGCGCCAACATGGCCGTCCACCCGCTGATCCGCTGCCACCGGGTGGAATCCTCCGTCACTCCGAAATAGTCCAACCACCGGTTCATGATCCGAATCAGGCTCGACAACGTCACTAGCAACGCCGACACCGCCATCAGGCCGGTCGGGCCACACGCCAAGGTGAACGCCGCAATGATCGTGCCAATAGCCGCCGGCGTCAACCGCTTCTGTTCGATGGAACGTTCGAACGACACCCAGGCGGTCAACGTGCCCAACGCAATGATCGGCTCCGGCCGTAAACCATTATTATAGGGAAGCCAAAACGCCAAAAACATGAGCGCCGCCGTCCAATGCGCAGCCCTACGGGCGGCAATCCCCACCCAGACGCGGCAACACCTCCCGAGACACAACCAACCAGATCAACAAGCCGGCCACCAGTGACGGCAGCCGCATCCACGTGGACGCGGTCGACACCCGGGTCATTAACGCCAAGAAATCATAATAGGGTGCACCGAACGGGGATTCGGGAACCCCAAACCACCGGTAATAGTTGGCCATATAGTCCGACTCCAACGACACCCGGGCCATGGTCAAAATAAACCCATCGTCCGACGTGTTTGCCCCGAAGAAATACCACAGCACCAACACCCCGGCCACCAGGCCATCCAAGGGGCGCGGCCGGAAAAAACCCTTCGGCCAGAACGGATACCGGCCCTTACCATCCAACCGGTCAATGCGGAACAGTGCCCACAACGCCACCAGGGTGCACAACACCCCGCCGATCATGGTGAAATATTTCAGCACGGTGGGGGAGGAGGTGTAGCGGGAATTGATCTCCACCTGCACATTGAGCCCGTCCCGGATGAGCGGCTCCGCATCCCCGGTCAGTTCGGTGTAAATGCCGGAAATTTGGGGGCGCAGATCCTCCTTATCGTCCTCCTTATTGTTGGCCTTGCGCAGCGGCTGCCCGTTGGCATCGGTGGAGCCGGGGATTTCCACCCAGGTTTCCTTCAGACCCGAGTGGATTTTCAGCACCGCATCCTGCGGCAGGGCAGCCACGTCTTCGGCATCCATTTGGAAGAACACGTTATCCCGCAGCACCACGTCCAGCGCGCCCTTGTCGGAGCGCACGAAGAGGCCACGTTCGGTCGCTTTTTCGCTTGTCGACGGTAGGGTGCTCACCACCGTGGTTTCGTCCTCACGCAGGGATTTCAGCGCGGAGATCGGCACCGTGATGTCCAGGTTTTCCGGTGCGTACGACACCAGGGGCGCGTTGACGCTATTGAGATTCCCGTTTTGCGGCCAGGTCAGGGAGGACTGCACCTGGTCCACCGGCATGAATGGGGTGAGCATGAAAAGCACAAATCCCACCACACCGCTGATGGCGGCCACCCGCCGTAACATGGCGTTTTGCTGCCACACTTGGCGTCGTAAAGCGTCGCTTGCGTCGGGCGCGACTTGCGGGTCGATTGGGGTATCGCTCTGTTTCTCGTCTACGTTATCCATCTTCTACCTTGCGTTATCTCGCGAAGCTTCGTACTGCCACCACAAATGGGCCAATCTGTTTGACTTTCCATGTTGTGCCGTCGCCCACGAACACTTCCGGGTTGAATCGGAGCCCGTGGAACCGCACATTGGGGTTGTTTGGGTAAATGTCTTCGGCCAGGTCATACACCCACCCACTGCTGTCTTTACCTGCGGCTTTGTCCTGTTTGTAGGATTCCAGGTCCGCCCGGAACACGAATGCCTGCGGGGGCCGCCACTTTGCCTCCAGCATTTTTGCCAAGAATTTTTCGGGCGTGTTGTTGTCTTCCCAACTGCCCAACGCCCACTCCGTAATCGTTTGGTTGCGCACGTCGAATTCCCCTAGTGGGTTGGCATAGTGGCTGGTAAACGCCTGGAAACCCCGGTATGGGTAATACGACATGAAGTTTAATTCGTCCGTGAGTACCACGGTTTCATTGCGCTGCAATCCCATTTGCTTGTCGATGAACTCCGCCACCTGCTTGTAATACTGGGTGGAATCCGGCGGATACCGGTCGGCCCGCTCCCCATAACCATCCGTGTCCGAATACGCCCGCTCAATCGGATCCGCATTCTGGTTTGGAATATTTTGCGCATAACTGAGGCCGCCCACCACGAGGATCGCCAGGAACACACAGGTGATCATCCGCGACGTCTTCACATCGAACTCTTGGGGGAATAGCCACTGGTGGATCGCATAAATCCGCAGCTCGGCCACACCCAACACGCCGGCCGTCGCCAGGGTGGTGGCAATCACCACATCCATGCGGAACCCGAGCAGCGTCGACCCTATGAGGGTAAACACCATGGAGAGCGCCACCCAGCCGTAAAACACCAGCAACGCCACCCCCAGCATGCGCACATCATAATTACTGGACCGCACAATCAAATACACCAGGCCGATCAGGCATAACAGCCCAATCACTGACGGTGCCAACATGGGCAACGGCACCCGCGTGCCCTCCAGGGGAAGATAATGCGAGGCGGTCGCCCCCGACACCGGGCGCCCCTGAAGAATGGCCAGGAAATAAGGTGCCCAGCAAATGGCCGCGATCGCCATGGACCCCACCCCGATAATGATCAATCGGATAATGGGGGTCATCGACTTCAACACCACCCCCGAGAACAGGGCGGCGATCACCATGGTGCTGAGCGCCACCACCGCCGTATATAAGGTATAGGACGACGCCGAACACCCCAGGTAGACAATCAACCCCACCATGGCCATGTTTCGACCCACCAATGCCCGGCGGGCGGCTACCACGGCGGCCGGCACGCCCAGGGAAATAATGGCGGCGTAGGGTTCTTCGGCGCTCATCACCAGGGTGACGCATGTGCTGACCAGGGCAATTGCGGTGGCTACCGGCAGGCTGCCCACCAGCCGCTGCCATACCGGCACCAGGGTGGAGCCGGCGGCGGCCAGGGATATCAACGCCCACGGTTGAAACACCTCCCAGCCCGGCATGCCCAAGAGGTTCGCCAGCCGGCCCCCGAACCAAAACCACATGGCCGGGTAGAAGGTAGGCATGTCGATATAGTTCATGTCCGACAGACCCCAACTGTCGGCCATGCGGGTCATGAACTGGGTGCGGAACCCCTGGTCCACCGTGATGCCGTCCAAATACAGTCGGGTGGCCGCCAAGTGAATGGCCAGGGTGGTCACGATCAATGCGGCGGGGGACAGGTAGCTAACCACATAGGTGACCCAGGTGCGCCACCGGGGGTGCGGTTGTTGCTTCTTCTCATCTAACACCCACAATAGGGTGAGCCCGGCCACCGTGAGCAAGACCAGCACGGTCCCAAACGTGCCAATAGCCTTAGTCACATTGGAAGGCCCAAAGGCCGGCAGGTGCGTGGTTTTCAACGCAAACCAGCACCCCAGCGTGAAGACCGCACCGCCTAGAGCTGCGGCAATAATGCCAATGACGGTGCGGGGGGTGCTCAAGACATCGGGACCATATTCCTGTAACCGTGAGGTATCAACGAAGTCCCGTTGACCTGATTCCGTTAAAGTCATACTCACTAGTCTTTCATATTGCTCATGACAAAGCCCCCTCGAACATTCCCAGCTGCGCCAGGGATATCCTCAAACGGGGGCGAAAAACCTTTAAGACGGCTTAAAACCGGTGAAAACTGGTTAGAACGGTAGTTTACGGAAAATCTTCTGCGGAATCACCTTAAACGCCAACGACACCGGCTGGAACAACGGGTGCACGAAGATTGCTTCCTTGTGCGACACCACGGCGTCAACAACCGCCTTGGCCACATCTTCCTTATTCACGGTCAACGGGGCCTCGGGCTCACCGGCAACGGTGGACATCTTGGTGCGCACCTGACCCGGCCGAACCACCAACACATTCACGCCGACATCGCGCAGGGCCTCACCCAGGTTCACATAGAAACCATCCATGCCGGCCTTGGCGGCGCCGTACACAAAATTCGACCGGCGAACCCGCTGGCCAGCCACCGAACTCAGTGCAATAATGTTGCCGTGGCCTTGGGTTTGGAACTTTTCCGCCAACAGCACACCCACCGACACCGGGCCGGTGAAATTGGTTTGCGCCGACTCCACGGCCAGCTTCTGGTCGTGCCACAGGGCCTCCTGGTCGCCCAGGGGTACCGAAAAGCCACGATAGCGATGTCGATATCGCCACCGGCAAACGCCTTGTCGATGACCTTCGGGTGGTTGGCGAAATCGGTGGCGTCGAAATCAATAACCTCAACCTCAGAGGCGCCAGCAGCCTTCACCAAGGTGACAGAGCTGTCAAGCCGGGGCGAATTCTTCCGGGCAGCCAATACCACCTTGGCCGGGCCCTTCGACAGAAACTCCGTGACAATAGCCAGGCCGATCTCCGAGGTGCCGCCGAGCAATAGAATACTTTGGGCTTGACCCACAGCGTTCAACATTTTTTACTTCACATGCCTTTCTTGTTAGTTCAGTTCCAGTCGACGGGACATATCGGAGGCGAACACCCCGGTGGGGTCGATCTCGTGCCGCAACTTCAACCAATCCTTCATACCCGGATACATCTTATGGAAGTTCTCGGCGGAGGTACGGGACTCCTTAGCCAAATACAGCCGGCCACCAAACTCCATGACCCGACGGTCCAGATCATCCAAGAATGCGCCCAGGCCCTTCTTGATTGGGAAGTCCACGCACACATTCCAGCCCGGCATCGGGTAGGACAAGGGGGCACGGTTACCCGGGCCAAACAGCTTGAACACGTTCAGGGCCGAATAGTGGCCGGAACGCTGAATATCGCGCACAATCTCCTTGAACGGATCCACCGCGTCGGTGGGCACCACGAACTGGTACTGCAAGAAGCCCTTGGAACCGTAGCCACGGTTCCACTCCCCGATGAGGTCAAGTGGCTGGTAGAACTGGGTGAGGTTTTGCACCTTGTTCTTATAGGTGCCCGACTTGAGCCACCACAATTCCCCAATGGCAATCATACTGAGCTTATTCATGGTGAAGGAGGGGAAAATATCCGGCACCGTCACCAATTGGGGCGCATTGAACTTCAAAGGTTCCTTGGCCAGCTTCGGCGCCAACTCCTCCAACTGGGCCAAGGTAGCGAGCGAACCGCGGGAAATAGCGGCCCGTCCCAGTTTCGGCTCCGGGGAAATCGCATCGAACCAGGCGGAAGAATAGGTGTAGTTGTGCTCGGAACCATCCGAGTGGAACGCCACGGTTTCATCCAGGTTGGCGGTGAGGTCACCGTCGGCAATGAAGTAGGCGGTCTCGGTCTTGGTCATCTTGATGCGGGCCCGCAGAATGATGCCGGTCAACCCCATGCCACCAACGGTGGCCCAGAACAGGTCGCCCTTGGGGTCGTCGGGGGTGCCTTCCGGTTCAAGATGCAGGATCCGGCCGTCGGCAACCAACAATTCCATCGACACCACATGGTCACCGAAGGAGCCAGCAGAGTGATGGTTCTTACCATGAATGTCGGGGCCAATGGCGCCACCAATGGTCACCTGGCGGGTGCCCGGCAGCACCGGAACCCACAGGCCATACGGCAGGGCGGCCTTCATCAATTGGTCAAGAGTGACACCACCATCCACGTCGACAATGGCGGTCTCCGGGTCGATGGAGTGAATGTGATTCACCGGTTGCATGTCAATGACCAGGCCGCCAGCGTTTTGGGTCGGGTCACCATAGGAGCGGCCCATGCCCCGGGCGATCACACCCCGCTTGAGGTAGTCGGGTTTATCGGCGTTGGATTCTGCCACCAGGGCAACCGCGCGAGCAATCTCTTCCACGTCCGGGGTGGCAAGCACCTGGGCGGTGGTGGGGGCGGTGCGGCCCCAGCCGGTGAGTTTCTGTGCGGTTGTGGAAAGGTTTGGACGTTGCGTCATTCGGGTCTAGCCCACCTTCTCTATGCTTCTTGGGTTAAGTTCAAATTTTTCTCACGCTCAACCCTACCTATTTTTTGGGTTTGACTACCGGGTAAGCGGGAGCATGAAAGCGAGATCACCTCACCTCGCCCGCTGTCTGATTTCGGATTTCCTCCCCGTTTCGAGGGGTAGCACACAGCTGAACGTGACGTATCACTCATAAATGGACGGATGAGCGGGACTACAGGTCCATGAGTTCGCGGATCTCCATGGGTAATTCTTCCTGGCTAGTGATGGTTGGGCCATCATAAGTGTTGAGAATCTCATACACCCGAATACGTGATGCGGAATCCAAGAATGGTAGCTCTTGTGCCATAAGGGTTGTCATAAAATTGTCGAGCGGCAGATTTGTGTGATCCGCGGCGGCATGGTCGGAGGAAATATTCTTCTTAAACAGGCCAAACATGATGTATATGCTATCTGGTGGCAGGAAACCGTGGGCAAAAAGCGTCGAAAAGCTCGGCGGAAAGCCGCCATAAATTGCCCCCATTTAACCCCGTAAGCAAGACTGATAACACATGTTTCTTTTGTGTAATTCTCAGACTGTTTCGGCAATTTTCATTTTTCGCCACTACTGTGGGTACCATGTCCACCCCAGTAAGTAGTAGCCGTAGCGGCACTGCGGCAGCTACCTATGCGCAGTCAACGCTGATAATCCAAGCTCAGGTTGTGTCCACTGACCACGAGATTATCCGCCATATCGGTGTTGATAGCGCCGTAACGGTGGCGGAATTCTTTAACATCATTACGATTTGCTTCGACCTCGATAACCCAGAATTCGACCGTTATTGTTGCAACTTCGGGGGTACTACCTTAGATCCCGACAGTTTATTATGGGAGCATTTACAAGCCGATGGTGATGAATTTCATTGTGTGGTGGGTTTATGGCAAATCCGTATTCAACTTATTGAAATTATCGCCCGTGATAATGGCACCCCCACCGCATTATGCGTAGGCGGTTTTGGGTCCATGGCGGATCTCCTGTTTGATGATTTCGACGACCGCGATGACTTCGACGATTTCTACGATGTTGACGCCGGCGGCCCGGGCGGTAGTCCCGGCGGCCCTGGCATGTCCGGTGTGCCTGGTGCTTCTGGGTGTGCGGGCGTCGTTGACGCCCACGGCAACCCGAGCGCTGCCCCCCGCCGGCAATTCCGGCGCCATCGACCGCATGCGGTTATGCGCCACCTGCCAGGACAGCTTCGACCTCACAAGGATCAACACCCGGCTCACCGGCGCCGAAACCATCGAAACTGTGCTGGGACGCACCCGACCCGAGCCAGCCAACCTGATTCGGCGCTCCGGCATTTTGGATTTTGTGCCGCTGCTGCAGGCCATTGATTTTTCCCGCACCCCCGACATCGACCCGGAGGTTGCCATGATGTGCGCGGTGTTGCCGGTGGAGGAAGATCCGGTGCAGCAGGATGCGTTTTGGGCGGTGGTTTTGGGGCTCAGCTGCATGAGCGATGAGGGAAGTGACCGATGCAATCATTGAAAGCATCGTGCAGGGCCCTCGGTTGGAACAAAACAGCGAACGAGGTGCGTGCGCTGTGCCCAAACTCGCTGAAACATTTGCGGGATATTGGGGGGTTATCGTCCCCAGTGGAGCGCATTGAGATTTACAGGGAACTGCTCCGCCTGTAACCTGGTGGCTTATGACAGCAACCCCACCAGGCACTCCCACCACTCCTACCACGTCAGCATCTATGCCTTCCGAATCGCCCGAACAGCCCACGCAGCCGGCAGCATCGTCGGCATCGTCAGCATCACCGCAGCCGGCGCAGCAGTCGCAGCCCGATGGTTCGCTGCGCACCCAGCTTGTCCGGTTCATCGCGGTGGGCGTGGTGTGTGCCGTCATCGACTACGGCACAACCCTGCTACTGGACTATGTGTTGGGGGTGCCCCGGGGGTGGGCTAAGGCAGTGGGGTGGGTTGCTGGCACCACATCTGCCTATTTCATGAACGCCAAATGGACGTTCAATTCGAAAACTTCTGCGAAGGCAACTGTGGCCGTGGCCATCCTGTACCTGTCTACGTTTGCCGTCCAAAACATTCTGTACAAAGGTAGTGCCGATGCCGTTGCACTCCTTCGAGCTGCCCAAGTTCGTCGTGGACACGATTTCCTTCGTCATCGCCCAAGGCGTGGCCACCGTGACGAACTTCGTCATGCAGCGGGCGTTCATTTTCAAACAACGCTGACCCGTTTATTCACGCTTCCCGCGGTCGGGTCACGCCCTATTGCCGGAGAAAACCTAAACAGCCGTTTTGGCTGCTTAGGCAAGGTATCAATGTTCTAGGTCATGATGTCGTATAGACCACCTCCTTTCATAGTGTCGAGTACTCCATTTATGGAATGGTTTTTTGTACGAGTCGCATTGTGTGCAATAGGGTGGGTTGGCCTTTAGGTGAGATTGCTTTTATCCGTGTGCATTATGAATATTTGGACCGATACGCACCAGGGGATTTTTGCCTGCCTGTCCGGCGTTGACCGGTGGTTAATCCCTCATCAATCATCGCTCGTGACTTGGCCATTTCCTTGTAAGCTTGAGCTTCTAACTGCTCTAAGTTGAGAGGCTGCTTGCGGTTCCTCTTACTGGTTTTTTTCTTGGAAATCTTTTTTCTTGTAGTCATGGCCTTTAAATTTTAACCCTTGTAATTACAGTCAGCGAAGGTTCACAATGATTTAATAGTTGGTGGTAAAAAGCATCTGGTGTGGCGGCTCCTCTGCAGCGACTTTCTGTCCAACCTGGCCACATCGTTAGCGGCGAAGATCATTAGCCTGTGGTTCGTCCTTGCGGTGTTTGGCGAGGAACGCTCCGTGCCGTGGGTGAGCGGGTTCCTGACCGTCATCGCGGTTGCCCAGCTGCTCGCCGGGCTGTTCACGGGCGCGGTGTCGGACCGTCACGACCCGATAGCCACCATGACCATGGCGTGCCTAGTACGGGCGGTTGCGAGCGCCGGGATTATTGCGATCCTGGTCTTCTGCCCGACCGGGGGTTTGGCGGCCGTTCTAGCGGTTGTGCCCTTGCCGTCATCGAGGCCATGTGCGACACAGCCTATTTGCCGGCCGCAGCCTCGGTTTCTCACCGATTGGCGGACGGCCAGGGAGCTGTGCGGCTGCTCGGCTGGTTGCGGTTTTTCGCCTTGATAGGGTCCATGGCGGGTCCGGTTTTGGCCGGTATCGGTGCTGATCGGGGTTGGTTTGCCGGCACCATGGCGCTGGAAACCGTGGCGTTGCTCGTGGCGGCGCTGATTCTCGCCCCCATTCGCCACAGTATGAGCCGACAAACCGCCGGGCCCGCCGAGGGGTTTTCGGTCACGTGGAAAGCCGGGCTCCGTGCCATGGTTGGTTCGGAAAGTTACCGGGTGATGCTGCCTTTTGCGATATTGAGGCTGTCAGTTCGTCGGCGTTGAGCATGGTGGCCATTTATTTTTTCACCGCCACGCTGCATGTTTCGGCCACCTGGTATGGGGTGTGGAATGCCCTGGTTGCCGCTGGTTATGCGATAGGCTACCTCACCGCCCCGTGGTTGTCGGAGCGTATGAGGTTCTTCAAGCTCCTGGCGCTCAGTAATCTTGCGGTGAGTTTCCTCCTGGCTGTCATTTCGGTGACGGATTCCGCGCTGATCGCCGTCGTTGTCGGTTTTAGCTTTGCGACGAGCCAAGGGGTGCTCAACCCACCATTCCAAACAATCTTCGTCCAGGCCGTTCCATCCGAAAAGGTCGGCCAGGCAATGTCCGTGTTCATCAGTGTTGTCGGTGCGGTGGGTGCCTTGGCCGTCCCCCTGTGGGGTGTGGTTGCCGACACGCTTGCTCGGCATCAGCCCACAACAGGGATTGATCCATATCGAGCCATCCTGCTCATCATTGTCGTAGTGCACGCCATCATGGTGGTCTGTGCCCTGGCAAACCGGCGCGTGCGCGCCATCAGCATTGATTGAGGGCCGATGTTGGGTGGACTTCAGGCTTAGCGATCGTGCTTCCGTTGTGCTCTCACCGCGCCCGCGCGTAGCACACATGCTAAGCATGGTGTTTGAGGACTTCCGGTCTGAATCCCCTGAGGCCAATGTGCTCGCCAGGGAAAGACCATGCTTAGAACATGCGCTGGCGCTGGTTCACCTGCATCCCTGGCTGCTGCACATGTTCTAAGCTTGGACTTCTATCGGCGATAGTTCAAACCTTCAGGAGCTGGTACGCCTCCGGGATGGAAACCATGCTTATCTAACCTGCTGCCACCAAGGTGTCGCGTGCAGCATATCTGATAAGCATGGTTTTCAAAATCTACCACCCTAAAATCCCAGGGGCCGATATACCCTTGGAATGGAAACCATGCTTAGAGCATATGCAGCGCTACCCTGGGTTGTTGTAGCATTTCCCCTAAGCTTGGTTTTTGTTTAAAAGGGTAGTTTTTCCGGGGTGCCTGGAGGGAGTTTGTAGTTTAGGGGTTGTGCTGCGCTGATGTTGAGCTGGGGTTTGGGGTAGCAAAGATCTTACATACTGGAGATAAGTAGGAGGGAACTTGAAGTCAAGCTCGGCGTTTGCGCTGTTGGGTGAAATGAATGAGGCTGCATGTCTGATAAGCATGGTTTTCAAAATCTGCCACCTTAAATCCCCAGGAGCCAACACGTCCTCAGGGTGGAAACCATGCTTATCTAATCTGCTATCTCTAAGGGGCTGTAGACTTCACACCTGCTAAGCATGGTGTTTGAGGTTCTGGGCCCTGAATCCCCTGAGACCAATGTGGCAGCATGGGAAAGACCATGCTTAGAACTTGTGCAGCCAGAAGCCGCTGGTGGCTCAAGTAGCAGCATTTGTTCTAAGCATGGTTTTCTGCCAACGAAACTTCAGCTGATATGGCCTAAGAACAGAAACCGTGCTTATCGAACTTACTGTCCCCAAGGTGTTGCGTGCAGCACATATGATAAGTATGGTCTTTGAAATGCGCCACGCCAAATTCCCTGAGACCAACATGCTCGACTAGTAAAGACCATGCTTATCTAGTCTGCTGCCCCAAGTACTCCGGCGAACTGGTCGGAAATATTCACTGCGCCACAAAGCAGCACACCTGATAAGCATGGTTTTCAAAAATCACCACATCAAACCCCAGGAGCCAACACACCCCAGAATTAAAGACCATGCTTAGAATATGTGCAGCTAGAAGCTACGGGCGACTTAAATAGCAGCATTTGTTCTAAGCTTGGTTTCCCACTGGCCGCAGTTCAAACCTGCAGGAGCCGACTCGGCCTCAGGGCGAAAACCATGCTTATCTAACCTGCTACCCACAGCCAAGGGCCTTGGGTCCTGGGTTTCCGCAGCAGCGTAATCAAGATCATCAACCATAACCCCCGCACCATGCCGGCGCATTACAATGCGGGGTGCGGGTTCGACGCTGTTTACATTTATACCTTCGCCCTTATGGCCGGAAGAATCGTTCTTTGCGGCCCAACCGGTGGAGTTTCAGCCATTCCCAGAAACCTTTGGGGTCTTTTTGCTGCACCAGGAAAAACCAGCCGAATCGGGCATATTCTTGCGGCAGGAGGCGGCGCATGCCGGGCTGGTTCATGAGATAGCCGCGGTTTCGGTAGGGTGAAAAATCGTTTTCCGGGATTCTCCGGGTATTGGGTGTGCATTTTCCCGCCGAGGATGGGCCGGAATTCTTCGGACCCGTCCGGGTGTAGGGTAGGCGGTGGTGAGGCAGGTGCCGAAGGGGTCCGGATCGGTGTAATCGTCGGTGGTATTCCACCTCGTCACCCCTAATGAACAGTCGATAGTCAGGGATGCCAATTACCTCCATGGCCCGCGTGGAGATGAGGGGCCCCGTTGAAGAGGAGGCGATGCCGGGGAGGAGGTCGTCGCCCAGGTTGTTGGCGGTGTCGCCGACTTCGGTGCCACGCGGGTCGGTGAGTTCGCTACGGAGGCGGCGCCATTCCAGCCCGCGGCGGAGTGGGAATGCGAGGCGGTCGGGGTTGTCGAGGTTACAGACCACGGGCGACACCTCGGCCAGGTTGTGTCGGACCGCGCAGTCCTGGAGGGTGGCGAGCACGTCGGGGCCTTCGGGCCGGCCGTCGTCGTCGGCGCACCATACGGCGTCGGCGCCCTGTGCGAGCGCAACCAGGAATCCGTATGCGAATCCGCCAGCGCCACCAAGGTTGGTTTTGCTGGGCAGATATATGCCCCGGTCGCCGGCGATCTCAGCAAGGAGCTTTTCGACGGCCGGGTCGGCGCCGTTGTCCACCACAATAATCCAGTGCACTGGTCGGCTTTGTTGCGCTACCACTTCCAGAGATGATCTCAAGAGTTCGACCCGGTTATGGGTGACAACAACAGCGGCGACTTTATCGGTGGCGGAAAGAATCATGGTTCTATTGTTTCATATCGAGCGATAGAGGTTGGGGCTCATGGGGCTTTCACCTTTCCGTGGGCAGTAGGTAAAGCTGTCTTATATAGGGATTTTGCGTTTTGTACCCCTATTTGTATGCTTATTTGGTATGAACATCACTATCAATAAGCGCTCCATTTTTGCCGTGATTTTGGGGATTTCCCTGGTGGCGGGTGTGACCGCTTGCGCCGTCGATAAGCAAGGGGAGAATAAAAAGCTCACCGTTTTTGCCACGACTGGTTACATTGGTGACGCAGTGAAAAATATTGCCCCCGACGCAGACGTGACCGTCATGGTGGGGCCCGGCGGCGACCCGCACACTTACCAACCCACCACCCAAGACACCGAAAAAATCTCCAGCTCCGACTTGGTTTTCTGGTCCGGTCTCCACATGGAAGCCCACATGATCGACCAACTCAGGTCGCAGGGTGACAGGCAGGTAGCGGTCGCTGAGGCGATCCCCAAGGAAGACCTGCTCGACTGGCCTGATTTGGGCGAAAACGGGGAAAAACTATACGACCCGCACGTGTGGAACTCCACCGAAAACTGGAAATACGTGGTGCAGGCCATCACCGACAAACTCGCCGCCACGGACCCCGCCAACAAGGACAAATACCAGGAAAACGCCAAAAAATACGAGCAGTCCATGGACGAAACCGCGGCCTACGTCCGGGAGAAAATCAATGCAATCCCGGAGGACAAACGCATCCTCATCACCGGGCACGACGCTTTTAACTATTTTTGGTAAACAATTTTGGGCTAGAGATTCGCGCGACGGATTTTGTCACCTCGGAATCCCAAATTTCCCCAGCGGAAATCAAGGAATTGGGCGAATACATTGCCGAAAAGCAGATCAAAACCATTTTCCAGGACAATCTCGCGAACCCGCAGGCCATTAACTCGCTGCAAGAAGCCGTGAAGGCCGGCGGCTGGGACGTGACGATTTCCGACAAAGGAACTCTTCGCCGACTCGCTGGGCCCCAACCCGCCGGTCGACACCTACCTCGGGGTGATGAAAATACAACGCCGATACCATTTCCGCAGCCCTAGCGAGCTAATACATGGACCCAGCAAAGACAACAAAAATTGTAACACCAGCCCCAGCAGCATCCACGCAAGCAGCCTCGGCGATGTCAATGACCGATGTCACCGTTTCCTACGGGGCAACCCTTGCCATTGAACACGCCACCTTCACCGTGCCGGTCGGGTCCGTCATGGGGCTTATCGGCCCGAACGGCGCTGGCAAATCCACCATCATCAAAGCCGGACTCGAACTCATGGACCACACCGGTGACGTGCGATTTTTCGGGAAACCCCTGGAAGAAGTGCGCCGCAAGGTGGCATACATGCCGCAGGTTGCCGCGGTGGACTGGGACTATCCCATTACCGTGGAACAGGTGGTCACCATGGGCATGTACACCGAACTCGGCTGGCTGCGCCGCGCCAATGCCGCCCACCGCAGCCGGGTGATGGAAGTCCTCGACCGGGTGGGCATCGCTGACCTGGCCAAACGGCAAATCTCCGAACTGTCCGGCGGCCAGCGCCGCCGCGTGTTTGTGGCCCGCATCCTGGTGCAAGCCCCGGAACTCTACCTGCTGGATGAGCCGTTCGCTGGGGTGGATGCCGCCAGCGAACGAGTGATCCGGGGCGTGCTTCACGAGCTGCGGGACCAGGGCGCCACGATCGTCATCGTGCATCACGACCTGTCCACGGTTGCCGAACTCTGCGACCATGTGACCATCCTCAACCGGGAAATCATCGCCACCGGCCCCACCAACGAGGCGTTCACCAGGAAAACATCACCAAGGCCTTCGGATTGGGGCTACTAGAATGAGCCTCATCGAGTTCCTCTCCGAATTTTCCTACCGGCGAATTGTGATCGGCACCATGCTCATCGGGGCCTGCTCCGGGGCCATGGGCACATTCCTGTATTTGCGCCGCCAATCACTCATGTCGGACGTGATCGGCCACTCCGCCACCCCGGGCGTGATGGGGGCATTCCTGGTAGTCAGCCTGATTTTCGGCGGGTTTGACGCCAGGTCCATGCCGGTGATCGTGGTGGGGGCACTCATCACCAGCCTGATAGCGGTGGTGCTGGCCAATAAGGTGGCGGACACCACCCGGATCGGAATCGACGCCACCATGGCGGTGGTCTTGTCGCTCTTCCTGGGCGGCGGCCTGCTGATCTTGCAGGTCATCCAGCGCTCCCACATTCGGGGCAAAGGGGAATTGAGGACCTCATGTTCGGTAACGCCGCCACGCTCACAAACCTAGATGTGCGAACGATCGCCGTGGTGACGTTTGTGGTATGTCTTGCGGTCGCGCTTCTGTGGCGACCCATTACCCTCATGACCTTCGACCCAACATTAGCCAAGGTCAGTGGCCTCAAAACCGCGGTTTTGTCTCCCACGCTCTTCGGGCTGATCGTGCTTGCGATCGTGATCGGGGTGAAGGCGGTGGGCCTGATCCTCATGATTGCGTTTGCCGTATTCCCGCCGGCCGCGGCCCGACAGTTTTCTCGAACTGTTGGTCGGATGACATTTCTGTCCGGCCTATTTGGGGCGGTGGCATCGGTGTTGGGAACCTATATATCGGTGACTGTGGGCAAGGTTCCGACCGGCCCGGTCATCGTGCTGGTGCTGAGCGGGATCGTGCTGGTCTCCATGATCGTCGCACCCCGGCGCGGTGCCATGCACCCCTGGCGGAGGTGAGCGTATATGAGTTTTGCGGTATCGGTGGCGTTGCTCGCGGCGGTGGTGTCGCTCACCACGGCGTTGCCCGGGGTGGTGCTGGTGTTGCGTCGACAAGCCATGTTGTCGGATGCGCTCTCGCATGCGGTGCTGCCGGGCATTGCGATTTCGGCGCTGTGGGCGAGCAGCCCGCGCGACCCAATCCTGCTGGTGGGGGCCACAATCGGCGGGGTAGTGGTGATTGCCGCCACGGAATGGCTGCGGGCCCGCGGTCGGTTTACCGAGGATTCCGCGACCGGCCTGATTTTCCCCGCGTTTTTCGCAATCGGCGTGATTTTGATCTCTACTAGGTTTGCGGGCAGCATGATTTCGGAGCACACGGTGCTGGTGGGGGATTTGAACATTGCGGCCATGTCCCACTGGATTGTGGGCGGCTACGACCTGGGTCCGAAGGACATGTGGATTGTGGGCGGTGCCGGTTTGGTCACCCTGGTGGTGCTGATTTTGGCCCGCCGGCCGTTGACGATCGCCACGTTTGACCCGGTGTTTGCCCGCACCATTGGGGTGCGGCACCGCCTGCTGGACTACCTGGTGATGGTGTTGTCTTCCTTGACCGTGGTGGTGGCGTTTAATGCGGCCGGCGCGGTGCTGGTGGTGGCGCTCATGATTGTGCCCGCCGCCACGGCGTTGTTGGTCACCCACAGCCAGGGGGCGATGCTGGCAGTCACGTTATTGGTGGCGCTTATTAGCTCCCAGGTGGGTTTTGGGTTGCCTATAAGTTTAATACGGCGACGTCCCCAACCATGGCGTTTGTTGACGGCTTGATCTTCCTCGCCGTGTGGGTGGTGGTCCGCCTGCGGTCCCGCGCGTAGCTTGACGACGCCCTTACGAGTGCAATTGGGGCGTCATCCACACCAGTTGCGAACTCTTGTTCTTCGTGGCGGTGACGGCCAACTTCAAGGTCAACACGTTGGTCACGTCAACTTCCTGGGAGGTCATCGGCTCATTCTTCTGGGTGGTTTTCTCGAAGATGGGCTTCCCATCCGCAATGAGCGTGAAGACCGCCACCTGCTCCCGGGTGGCACTGTTGTCTTCTATACCAACACCGAAGGTGAGCCTGCGATATTTCTTCCCCAGGTTATAGCTGATTTTCTTTTGGGTCGTACAGTTTGAACCACACTCGGCCAGGATCGAATGCACGTATGGTTGGCCGCTGACTTCGTAAGTCTTGTTATAGTACACAGACGAAGCATCTTGTAAGACTTTCAATTCCGCCAGGTAGGGGGTCAGTACCCACTGAAGCCGCGTTTGTGTCGGTGGCGGCAGTCGTGGTGGTTGCGGTGGTTGTGGGGTTGCCGCCGCAACGCTACTGGTAGGGATGTCCATCGGCGTTGATGTGGGCGGCTCGGCGGTCGTCTGATTGGGGTCGCTATTAGGGCACAAAAAGACCAGCAACACACGGGACAATACCAACGCCAACGAGGAGAACGCCTACCTGCCGTACCGTCTTCGATTTAGAGGCGAAAATGATACTAAGAACCCCAGCGTGATAGCGGACGGGATGAAAAAGCGGCCAATTGAAATCAGAAAGATTCATTTTTCATCAGCTCATCACATGTAGTCACTAAGCAATGGCTCATTTTTCTCATGCCCATACTTAAGAAGTAGTACCCAAGCCGTGACCCGTCATGCCCGTAAAAATGGGGTTGGCGACCTAAAAACCCTACTGGTGACAGTTTCCTCGCCATGATTACGCAGAGTTTAATAAAAAGTTCGAACCTATTTTACAACTAAAGAACACCCCCATGATGATGAGCGAGGAAGATTTCGCTGTGTTTTCCCTTCAATAGGGAGGGGAACAAATAGGACACCACCCAACCCATCGGGCATCCGAACCCACCATCTGGCCACGCAGTTACCAGCGGAAACGTCAAAAATCGCGATCTGATGGTCGAAAAATATAAATAGCAGGCACCTCCGTTGGCTAGAGACGGAGGTGCCCACTACCTAAATCATAACGTGAAACTTGCAAAAAGCACCTGGTTGGCATCTTTGTTACCTAAAAATAGTTCATTTGATACCAACCAGAGACCTAGTGCGCAATCATGAGCATCCCCATAACCCACCGCAGCCACCGCAAACTGTCAATAAATTTTTGCACCCACAGGTAGCAGCTATTCTACAAGCGGATTGGGTACATCCACATACACATCGCCTCGCGCCGGGTCCGCCAGCATGCGCAGAAACGCCTTCTGCTTCATCGTTGGCGCCAATAGCTTGTCGACGTCCGCCTGCGGCGGATTATGCTCGGCAATCAGGTCGGTCACAATGGACCGGATCAGCCGCCAATACTGGCGTGGATCACCAGGCAGCTGATCCACAAACGCCGCCAGATTGCCAGGAATGGCGGCGTAATGCCCCTTGGCGACGAACGTATCGTAGTCATCGGTCATGGTGATGGCGCCATCCCGAATGGGCATGCCCGTGGCCCGGGGCCGGTAGACCCGCAGGCCGGAGAAATCCCGAAGACATATTCCCTGGTATTGGAAGTTGTCATCCACATACACCAGGGTGTTCTGCAAATGTGCCTCCAGGGCGATGCCCGCATGCCACATGGTGGGCAGCACCGTCGACAGTAGGTCGCGGGCGTATTGGGAAAAGAACTCCTCCGTCACCGTGGGCAACCCCCGCAGCGCCGCCGCCGTGATGGCCGTCCGGGGTGTGGACTCGCGAATGAGCGTGCTTAATCCCCGAACCGCCCGCGGATTCGTCTTCGGCCCGTCGTAGGCGCAGCCGGCGATCTCCGGCAGCAGGTCGCACGGCAACCCCAGGCCGGCCAGGTGGGTGGCCACCAGCGGGGTGCCCAGGGCGGAATCCCGCGACATAGACCGCCGCGTCGACGTCAACGTTGCATCCACCGACGTCTTCATGAATAGCCGGCGTCCCGACGTTCCCGGATGGAACGTCAGTGCGGTTCGCAGTGACAGCGTGGGCAGCACCGGCAGCGTTGCCCCCGTGTCCATGATCGTGCCGGCGGCGATCTCCCGGGCGAATTCCGCACCGATCACATGTTCCCACTGCCACGGGTGAACTGGAACAATGCGCAGCGTAGTGTTTGGCATATTCTCGGGAAACTCGGCCCGCAGTATTGCCGTCACGTCCCCGGTCTCTGCGAGCAGATCGGGGTGAACACCAATCAGCTTCAGATTGGTGGGCCGGAAATTTTCTGCGCCCATACAGTGCGGAATCTTCCGCGCTAAACCCCAGGCGCAGCTTCGCTAATGGGTGCACATTATGGCCGGTGATCGCCAAGGAGTCGGCAACAACGCCACGCAGCTCCCGGGGGGCGGTAGAGATCAGGTCTGCCGGTGACCGGTAGAATCGGAGCCGACGATCGACAACCTGTTTGACATGAGCCAAGGTGGCCACCGCATTATCCACATCGCATTCGGGAAGTTGCGTGAGGCCCTCCACCGTCATGGCTTCGGTGAGGCGTTCGGACACGTGTTCGCGCGACCACGGGAGCTCGTCGACAAGCGGAACCGGCGGAATCGGATTGGGAATCCGCACATAATCCTGCTCCGTCACTGCCCCCGACAACCGCATGCCAAACATGCGCTTCCGCGGCAGCATCGGGGGCAGATTATCCAGGGCTATCGTGCCCGGATCAATGCCCGCCGCCTCGCACAACCCCAACACCAAATTCGTAATCATCGGATAAATCAGCTTGTCATAGGCGGTATCATGGTCGCTCAGGAGTGCGGTGCCCTCCAGGAAACCCCAATCGTACCGCTGGCCGAACGCGGAATCGCGCACAATCCGGCACCCGCCGAAATCCCGCACGGTCACCGCATACGGCCAACCATTCCGCAGCTCAATGACCGTGTTCTGTGGGTGCGGCTCCATCGCCAACCCCTGGCCTAAGAGCGCGAGCGCCGGCTGGATCAGGATTGTCGACAATCGATCAAACCACTCGGCTGGGGTTGCGCCGGACTCCGCCAAAAACTCCGTGAAGAAATTCTTCCCGGTGAGCGGGTTCGTTGCCAATAAGGCCGCCGCCGAATCCCCTGGGGCGGCACCCGGACGATCGCCCCAAACGAACTCCCGTCCGCCTGCGGTACCCGCACCCCGCCAAATCCCGCGCCACCTGAAACGCCGGCGTATCGTCGCTGGTGTGGGGAAATCCCCGTCGTGCGCAATAACTGTTCCGCCCGCTCGGCAATCACCGGCCCTGCCAACGCCGCATACGAAATCCCCCGAATCGCCCCGGTCAGCTGAAACCCCACACTGGTTTTCACGTGCACGCATCCGGTCTCGTCGCTTACCTGCAGCGTCCGCACGCTCATGAGCGGTTCCGCTGCTATCGACGTGGCCAGTTCCCGCACATCATCGGACAGCGCCACCTCCTGGCACGGGTGCACCGGCACCACCACAAACCCCGGCGGACACTCCGCCGCCAACCGGTCGGCCAACCCCGGAATCTGGCTGCGAAGCGCCGCAATAATCTCCATGCCCGAGGTGCGCACCAATTGCTCCCGAACCGCTACAAACCGCAACTGAATCGTTTCCACCTGTTCCGGCAGCATATCTTTATAGGCGTCACCCAGCCCCAGCGACGTTTTCGCGCACGGATGCTTCGGGTGCCCCTCACACACCAGCTGCTCCATATTGCCTAACGACGTGCGGCCCTGATAGCGGCGCGCCACGCCCTCACGTGCCCGCGCCAACCCCACCACACTATCCGCCAATTCGGCGGCCGCCCGATCAAAATTTGTGGCCGGAACTGTCAATTCGGATCGAAGCTTATGCAACACCATTACCGGGTCCTCATCAGGTGGAATCGGCGTATCCTGCGGAATCAACTCTTCTTCTCGTAGCGCCGTAATTAACCGTGACCGAATGGTTTGTCGAGCAGCCGAAATATCCATGTCTCTATCACACCATTTCTTCCGCCCCACAGCCAACGTGCAGCTAAATCCCGTGTGGGAAAACCGATGAACCGGGCCTAGGATAGGGCCATGTTGGAAACTCTATGGCCACCAAGTACCCTCCAAATCCGGGCGGGCGGCTTGCGTATCGTTGCCATCACCGATGAGCACCTGCCCCATGTGTGCACCATGACATTCGCGGACATTTATGGTGACACGATTCCCGATCATGCGTTCACCTGGCTTTTCACCTCAACCCCCGTGGCCGCGGCCCAATTCCGCTGGGCCAATCGTGCGAATATGAGTTCGAAAGAATGGTCATTAGACCTTGCTGCTTTTAACGAACATACGGGCGAATTTATCGGTGCTACAGATCTTCGAGCCACCAACTTTGCCACCACCCGCTGCATCAGCACCGGCTCCTGGGTGCTCCACAAGCATCAGGGACACGGCTATGGCACCACCATTCGCCGCGCCATCTGCGAATACGGCCTGGTCACCCTGGGGCTACCGTCATGCAAACCGTCTGGATAGCCAGCAATCACGCCTCCGCGGCGGTGTCCGCCAAGGTTGGCTACCGGGTGGTTGAGTCGGTCACAGCCCCCGCCGGGCCGAACGGCACTCCGCTACCCGCGGTCCTGGCCGAGCTGCGGCGCGACGACTACACCCCCAACCCCGACGTCGTCATTACCGGTCACACCCCGAGCCTTCACGAATTCCTCACCGGAGAACGCCCAGGCCCCGTGCCATCCGAATAATTCAGATGACCAGGGCTTGCCGCCGGGCGCGCCGGGACTTGCTGAAACCTGCCAGGGCCCGCCGCCGGGGGGCAAGCCCTGGAACCGCCGAAACCCATCGGTGCAGCCAGCCCGGCATGATCTCGCCACCCTTATTCAGGGGCGGCGCTCATGTTCTCCGCATCCCCTTTATGCAAATCTCGATAATGCGTCGCACATGCTTTGCGGCCCCCGGACCTTCATAGGATCCAACAATATCTGGGATCGGGCCGGCTTCCCGAACCTCACCATGATCGATCCACAGGGCGGTGTCGCAGAGTTGGGCGAGAAAATCATTGGAGTGGGACGCAAACACCAAAAATGCCGGAGCGTTTCACCAGTTCCTGGAGTCGGGCCCGGGCCTTGGCCATGAAGGCGGCATCCACCGCCCCGATTCCCTCGTCGAGAAGCAAAATTTCGGGCTCAATGGAGGTCACCACCCCCAGGGCCAACCGAATGCGCATGCCGGTGGAATAGGTGCGTAGCGGCATGGAAAGGTATTCGCCGAGTTCGGAAAAATCGGCGATTTCATCCATTTTTTGCTTCATTTGTTTCCGGGTTTGGCCGAGGAATAACCCGCGGATAATGATGTTTTCATACCCGGAAATTTCCGGGTCCATACCCACACCAAGATCGAACACCGGTGCGACCCGGCCGTGGATGTGTGCGGAGCCGCGGGTGGGCTCGTAAATGCCGGACAGCAGGCGCAGCAGGGTGGATTTGCCGGCACCATTATGGCCGACCAGTCCCACCCGGTCGCCTTCGCGGAGGTGCAGATTCACATTGCGCAGCGCCTCAACCACCACGGTGTTGTCTTTATTGCGGCCGATGGCGCCGCCGGCCGCCCCGAGGAAGGCCTTTTTCATGGAGCGGGATTTCGCATCAAAAATGGGGAAGTCCACGCATGCGTTATAAGTATCAATCGAAACCATGAGTCACGTCTCTTTCAAAGTTATACCCAGTAGCTGACCCGGAACCGCCATTGCCGCATGGCGAGCAGGGCGATGGTGAGCCCAGCAACGGTGCACCCGAGCACAACCCACCAATGGTAGACGGGCAGGTCGGCGCCGATGAGCGGGGCGCGGACGACCTCCATGTAGTGGTAAAGCGGGTTGAGTTGGGCCAGTTTCGCCCGGTCAGAGATGGCACCGCCCTGGTCTTTCAGGGTTTGGGTCATCCACACAATGGGCGTGACATAGAACAATAGTTGGGTGCCGGCTTCCAGGAGGGGCGCGACGTCCCGGTAGCGGGTGGCTATGATGCCGAAGAACATGGACACCCACACGCCATTGGCAACCAGAAGCATAAGCGCAGGTATGGCCAGGAGGAAATCCCAACCCAACGGCCTGGGGAAAATAACCATGAGGGCAACCCAAATAATCAAATTATGCCCAAGGAAGAGGGTCTGCTTCCACACGAGTCGGTAGACGTGGACGGAAAGCGCAGAAGGCAGTTGTTTAATTAGGCCCTCATTATCAATAAAAACTTGCGCGCCTTCCTTGATACAACCTGAGATGAACGTCCACATGATAAGCCCTACCGTCACATGGGGGAGGAATTGCGCTACCGAAATCTTAAAGAGAACTGAATATAATAGTCCAAGTGCGGCAGCCATCACACCAGTAGCAATGGTGATCCATAGCGGTCCTAGGACGGATCGGCGGTATCGTTGTTTAATGTCCTGCCAGCCCAGTTGGAGCCACAGTTCGTGTTGGTGAAAACCACGCACGAGGTCATGCCAGGCGGCGGCGAAGGTCTTTGAACCTGAGGGTTCAGGGTCCAAGTCGGTCGCATTGGTGATGCGGTTGATCTGTTCTGAAAGCGTCACGGACGCAGTAGTCTGCGGCGGTTTTGCCAGTTTTTCTTCATCTTGATGATCCTGCACAGATTTCTAGCTTAGTGGTCTCTGTGCGCACAATGGATACGGTAGGCATATTATTAAAAGGTTAATTATGGACATGCTGAAGGAGTCCCAGATGGTCTTTGACGTAGCGCGAGTGCGTGGTTTGTACACGTCATTAGGCGACGGTTGGACGTATTTGTCCGCTCATGCCCAGCCGCAAATCCCCGAACGAGTGTCGTCTGCGGTGGCCCGCGGATTCCGTCAAGCGCCGGTTGTAGAATATGTGGAGCCCTATACGGGTAATCATGGTAGTCATTCCGTTGCCCCCGAAATGGGGAGGCTGGGGGCTGAGTCGCAAATGAAGGCCGCGCGGCAGGCGGTCGCCGATCTCACTGGCACAACTGCTAATGCCGTGATTCTTGCGCCCAGCATTGATGTTCTTTACCAGCGGTTGGATACTGCGCTTCGGCCCGTGCTGCGTCGCGGCCAGCTTTTGGCGTCGCGGGCGGATACTCATCAACTGACCAACGACGATATCGCCTATGCCGAGCCTGATTTGGGGACCGGTGAAGTGCCGGCATGGCAGTACACGAATCTCGTCACCGGTGACACGCGGTTGGTGACGTTATCGGCCGTGCATCCCCAGGTAGGCACGGTGAACGACGTGTCCCAGATTTCCGAAAACGTTCGGGAGCATTCCCGGGCCTGGGTGCTTGTCGACGCCACCGCGCTGGCGGGATTCTCGCCGATCACTATAGATGACCTGGGGGTGGACATGGTGATCGTGGACTGCACGGCCATTGGCGCCCCCCAGGTGGCGGCGTTGGCGTTCCGGGACACCTCAATGTTCCCCCGCATCGACATGGCCGCGTTCCTTGAGGATGTGGCCCCAGGCTTTGTTGCTGGGCTGCCTGCCGCCGTGGAACACCTTGCCGGGTTGGTGGAGCAGGATCACGGCTCCCGGCGGCAGCGGCTGGAAACCAGCCTGTTTGAGGCTGGCCTGTATTTGCGTCGCATGGCCGATTATCTGGCGGACTCGTTGAGCAGCATGACTCGGCTGCATGTGTTTGGTGTGACGGGCGAGATTGCTTACGGGTCGACGGCCACTCGGGTTCCCCGGGTGACCTTTTGCATTCCGGGGATTCCGGCGTCGACAATCCGCCGCCGGCTCATAGATAATCGCCTGGTCACCACGGTGTCCAAGCCGGATCCATTACTGTCGGCCATGGGCATGGAGGACACCGATGGTGCGATCACGGTGGGCCTGGGGCTATATAACACCACCCACGACGTGGATCAGCTCATCCGAGTCCTCGCATCACTCGCATAAATGTTCGATTAACCTTTTGATGCCTCGTTCGAACAAACATTCAAAACTAGGGTTCCGGTGACGGCACCGCTGCGGAGCAGTTCGTGGGCGCGGGCGGCGTCGGCAAGCGGGAGAGTGGCGTGCAGCTGATGCGTGATGGTTCCGTCGGCAAGCAATGGCCACACATGTTCGATGGTGTCCGCCACAATTCGGGCCTTGTCATCGTGGCTGCGGGCCCGAAGCGCCGTCGCCGAAATCGTGCCGCGTTTGGCCAGCAGCTTGCCAATGTTGAGCTCGCCCTTGACCCCACCCTGCATCCCAATGATGACCATGTGCCCGTCCGGCGCCAGCGCTGTCACGTTCTGATCCAAATATTTCGCCCTCAATGATGTCAAGAATCCGGTCGCACCGGTTCTTGAGCACGTCGGCGAAGTTTTCCTCCCGATAATTAATGAGGATGTACCGCGCCCAGAGCGTCGACAAGCCTAAGCTTTCGACGCTACCAGCGGTGACCGCCACCTGTGCTCCCAAATGCTTCGCCAATTGGATAGCAAACTGCCAATCCCGCCCGCGCCCCCTACGAATCAGGACGGTCTGGCCCGCCGCCAACCCGGTGAGCATGCCCAGATTCGACCACACCGTGGCCGCCACCTCAACCACCGCGGCCGCCTGTTCATAGGAATATCCTTCAGGAATGGGCAGCAGTTGGCCGGCTGGCACCGCCACATATTCGGCGTAGCCCCCGCCCGCCAAGAGACACGCAACCTGCTCACCAACCTGACGGTCGGTGTCACCCGCATCCACGATTTCGCCGGCGCACTCCAACCCCATGATCTCTGATTCGCCTGGTGGGGGCGGGTATAGCCCGCGGCCTGCAATAAATCTGCCCGGTTCACCCCGGTCGCATGGACCTTGACGAGCACCTCCCCGGCTCGCAATTGTGGGGTAGGGACCTCGGCCAATTCCAAGGTTTTATCAGCCGTAACAACTATCGCTTTCATGCTTTTACAGCGTACCGACTTTTTGGTAATCTTTCCTTGTCATAGGGAAGTGTGGCAGAGCGGCCGAATGCACTGGTCTTGAAAACCAGCGATAGGAAACTATCCGGGGGTTCAAATCCCCCCGCTTCCGCAGATCAGAGCCCCCAGCTCGCATCGTACGGTGTGAACTGGGGGTTTGTTGTGCTATGCGCCTGCGCTGGAACCATTCAACGTGGTGATGGCGGCCTGCAATGTGTCGATCACCTTGGTGAGCCGGTCGATTTCGGCATCCTTGTCGGCGAGTTGTTGCCGCATAAACCCAAGTTCTTGTTCCTTGAGCTCTATACTGTGCCGCAGCGAGGCGTCCCCCAGACCATTGGCAGTAATCTGACTGGAAAACTCCTGCCGGGCCCGCATGAGTTCGTGGTCCTTCTCCCGGAGTGCTTGCTCTAAATAGGCTATTTTCTCTTGGTCGGTCATGTGCGATTCCTTATATATCATGAATGGATGAGGGTTTGCCTGGTACTGGCAGATTTCCTCATTATAGCCTAGTTTTACACAGTATATTGCTTAGGTTTTTACTATTCCATGGTTTGCTATTTGTAGGGTTTTGTTTTAGTAGGGAAACTCATGGTATGTGTGAAGCGTAAAATATGAGAATAGTATATGTAAATTATGGAAAATTTGTGGTAGCGTCTCTATTTGTCCGTTTTTGACACTAAAAAGCCTGACCTGCACCAATACCGATTTTTTCTTTTTGAAGCTGTCAAGAATTGACACCTTCTGCAAGGATGACCAGCAGAAATGGAGTATATTTTTGCAAAATGGGGTGAATTTGACCGAAACTAGTCGGAAATCATCCTATTTTTCAAAAAGCCTGACCTGCACTGATTTAAGAGTTATCCGTAAGAACCCATTGGGAGCTTCGGCGCGATCCAATGTTTTTGATTTTCTTAACCGCTGTTATCTACACCGACTGCCTATATGGCTTATTGGTTCCTGTGGTAATTCCTGGTGATAACGTATTAGTGGAAGTGTTGAGCTTGCTGTACAAAGTAGAGCCCATCTATTACACAGGCTGCTCTGGGGAAGATATGGCTGAGGTTGAGTGGTGGTGGCATGACCTTGTAGTTGTCCGAACGGTTTTGCCATCGAGTGTTCAAAACTGAAGCTTGACGTTTTAACGACAGTACTATTGCTACCACTCGTGAGTGGACATAGTTATGAGGATTATCTGTCTTTGTTATTATCTGTGTGCATACTGTCGCTTGAAGGTCTGCCAGGATTTATTGAAGTCGCCGTAGTTATGGGCACAACTTTGAGGGTTTGCCGCACATATTTGAGCCAACTGGGTTTACTTTCTCCATATTGCATGGCTTGACGCTCTATTTCGTCACATAGATCACGAATAAAGGTCGCCGACCATACTAGATCGGATAGTAAGTCGAGGCCGCGCTTGTCAACCAGATTTTTGCTAATGGCGTACCCTAATCTTTTGTAAAAGGCTAATTCAATGGTGAGTAATTGATGCTGAGTAAGGCCAGTAACTTGATCTTTTTTTCCTACAAAATATTCACCGCTTCCTGGAAACCGGTATCCTGCTGCAACAAACTCAAGTCTTACTTTTCCGGAAGAAACAAGTCGCCGAATCTCGCCCACGGCAACCCGTATTGGAATAAAATCTAGGTCTAACACTCGCGAGAAAATTGTTCGGTCCGTAGCCTCTTTTCTTTTTTCTTTTCAGAAAAGAAACTGAATAGTGCACCGATAGCAGCCCCTATAATCGCTCCTATCACCGCTGCCATGACTGAAATCATTGTGTGGGATCATCTTCCAAAGCTCTATCATGACTCTATGCTACTAGGATACCAAAATGGCTAGCCTATTTACTGTGAATATTATGAAGCTTATTCAGCTGCTGCAGAAATAGGGTTTGGGGGTGGTTGTGTTTTTGGGGAGGCTTCAAAAATATGGGCCGGGGTTTGTTACCGCGTGTTTTCTTACCGGTAGAGAATGCTGGTTTAAATTCCCTGATGGCCGATGTTGCTTCTCGTCTAGCAGTAACACCAAGTTAGATAACAAATTTTAGTGATTCGTTACTTACTATTGCAATCACTTATCGCCAATACTTTTCAAGAAACCCCTTACTCCGAAAGATCTTTCAACGATTGAATTGTTCATTGCTAGAGCAGGGTGTGCAGTATACATGTTTAATCGTGTGTGTTGCGTGCCTTGCGTGCAGGTTTTACTGCCTATGCAGGTAGCTTAGTGGGTTGCCAGCAAAAATCAGGTTAGTCTTTTCGGCTGAGAGGACATAGCTATAGTATTTCTTGTAGAATTGTTGGGTTTCGCTGATCAGGTCGATGTCCTGAAACTTATCCTCATGGAATGTCTTAGCAGCCCAAAGAACCTGGAATGCTTCTTCGGCGCAATCCTGATCCCAATTCAAGGTGCTCACAGGGTTGCTGATGAGCATATTATCCCGTACGGCAGGAACACCAGCCTAGGCGGGATTATTCTTGATCTTCTCGATGCCTTTCTTGAGATTTGTGCCGTTGAATAACGTCGGGGTTGGGTTGGATGTTTTCTTCCACGATGATGTTCTTGAGGTTCGTCACCCCATCAATGGAGTTTTGTGCCTCGGCTGCCTTCAACCATTTGCCAATGAGCGAATCGGATCCGTCTATCCTGATCAGGTTGTCGCTATCAACAACGCGCAGTACGCTGGGTTTGTTGGAGTCAGGGAGATCCACCAGCTTGCTTTACGCCATGTCGAGGTTTTTATCTAGATAGGCGGAGAATTCTTGGGCCTGGTTTTTGGCGTCATTCGTCCCAATGATGTTGGCAGTAATCTCGATGGTGCGTTGTAAGTCTTTGAAGCTTTGCAGCCTCCATTTTCACTATGGGAATACCGGCGGTGAGGGTATCTTCAACCTGTTTGCTGTTGGATGAAAGCACCATGTCTGGATTGGGGGCAGTATTTCTTCCTTGTTCACATCGATACCCTTGACCAGTGCGGTGCCGGGATGCTATCTATCTTGGGGCATACGGTCTTGATGATTGCCTGGGTAGTACCAACAAGCTTGTTGGTGCCCCGAAGAGGATGTCTTGGGGTACGCCAAGGGATCCGGTGATACTAGTCGGTTACGGAAGGCTCCTTGAAATGTTGCCATCAATCCGGCGAGTGCCGCACCTATCAGGTCTGCCGGGAATAATCGGGGCATCGGACCGAGGCAACAGTAAAGAAGGGGATTGATCCCCGAAGGCGAGGATAAATTGTGTACTACTGTAACGATGTGCCATGCGGATTTGTCGGGGTTGGCATGCGGGGTGGGGTGTTACCAAATCAGCCTAACGTACTGGAAAAGTTTTGAAAAACACCCCCGGGTTACTATGGCGAAGCCCACATATTGGCGCTAATGGTAGTGGGTTTCATTTATGAATTTATATAAGACGACCGCCATATAAGCGTGGCGTTAAATAAATTTACCCTATAAATTATTGGGCTGATTATCCGCGAGAACCTTCCGTAATTTATCGTGTTGAGGGGCTGTGAATATGGGGTTTCAAGGGCTTCATTATGTCTTCCGGGTGGCGTCGAGTTTTGCCTCTGCAAGGATAAGAACTTCTTTTACAGATATTGATAACGTGGCGCAGATTGCCTCAAGTTCATCAAGGTTAATTGCCCGAATTCCGCGTAATTGCTTTGATAGCTGGGATTGGGAAATACCTGTGGATTCTTGAAGTTGAAGTTGCGAAACATTGTGGTTTAATCGTGCGTCGTTAAGGATCTCGGCGACGATTTTTCCAAACGCTCCAACGTCATTTCTTGATCTACTTCCCATGATGTTGAGCATGTCAGTCACGCTATATGGATGTCAAAGAGATTGATAGATAAAGTTTATTTGGACTGGTTTAGATATCGCCAATTGAACTAATGACTTGTAAGTCGCATAAAAATAGTAGAGCAGATTTTTTTGCTGCGACACAGAACACATTCCCTCACTAGGGGGTGCTACTCATATTGAGGGCATGAATGTCAAGAATATTCATGACGCAAGCATGTGTGGCGGTCATTCAAAAATCGCAAAAATAGCTGATATCCCATAAGTTCTCAAACCTTTGGGCGTCGTCAAGCATGCGGACGCTGCATGGTGCATTGCACAGCTTAGATACCATAAAAACTATGCTTGTCGACGACCTTGCGGCAGCAATCCGGGTCTTACCGCAGCGCCTACCGTCGACTAGCGAAGCCTATTGTGGTCCCCGGGCCAACTCCGCCTCTTCCAACAGCGACGTAATCACCTTCGTCTCCCTCGGTAACGCCGCATGCGCCACCGAACCATCCAACACTATAACCTCCCCAAACTGGGAAAACTTCGGATTCACCGTCTTATCCGCCGTAGAAATCACCGAATACACCTTAATACCAGGATCCACGTCATCCACCTCAAACGGGCCCCGCAAATCCTCATACGCCTGCCCAAACAACTTCACCATGTGCTTCCCCTTCGTCGGCAACCCCCGCCATGGCGTGCCCAAACCAATGATCGTCGACACCTTCCCTGCAAACTCCGGCTGCCGCGCCAACTGCAACCCCTATAATCCCACCAAACGAATGGCCCACTATGTCAAACGACCGGAATCCCTCACAAATCGCCGTCACCTCCCGAAGCCCGTCGACAAACGCGCCAGTACCATAATGCGCATAATCGGGGGCTACAAATGGCCGCCCTACCTCGTTCAACGCAGCGGCTAACGCCCCAAACGCTTTCGGGGTGCTATATGCGCCATGCAGCAACACCACAGGTATACCACTAGTACCAGTCGATGACGGCAACGCCTTCCGCGGATCCAACCGCGGAATCCAGTCGAACAAAGCCATTATTCCTCCTTGCGGGCGGCAAGTAATTGTCGGGCAGCACGCTGCATATCTGCGATCGAGAAGTCTGGCACATATGCAGCACTCACCGCTAATCCTATCGCTGGAAGAGTCGCAGGGTCGGTATACACCAGGAACCACGGCGCATATTCTGGCAAAAATTTTCGCTTAAACGACGCCAAACTACGGAACCCATACAGCGGCTCCAACGTCCGACCCAACACATCCGTCACCGTATCCAGCGGATTCTCCTCACCAGACGCCTCATGCGCCAACGGTGCACCCGACAACGAAATCCAGCCCAAACCATCCTCATGGGCCTGCACCAACGTTTCCGCAATCAAAAACTCCACCACCGGCCTAAACCCAGTCGGATCCCGCCGCATGAAATCCAACATCCACCCGGCAAGCGCCCCATTCTCATACACCGGCAACCAACTTGTCACCCCATGCAAATTATCGTGCTCATCCAACGCCAACATCAACCGCACCTCCGGGTCGTGCAATGTGGAAAGATTCCCCAACGTGAACCCCATCTCCGGCAGCGACTTATCCGATACCCACTCCTCCGACAACGCCCGAATCTGGGTACGAATCATCGGGCCGGCATCATTCCACGTGGTCCACACCGCCCGAATCCCCTCCTTACCGGCACGATTCCGGGCAGTCCGCACATCCTGAAACTTCTTCCCCCGAAACGTCACCAACTCCGTCGACACAATCGACTCCTCAGCCACCTGCAGCTTTGAAGTGCCCGGCCGGCCCGCGGCAAACTCCGCCCCCACCGAATACCACGCCAACGTCCACCCCTGCTGCTCCGCAAACTTCCCAAACTCATCAGCAAGCGACTGGGCCGTGGCATCACCCGAATTCACCACCGGCTCACCCAACGTAATCACCGTCGACGAATGCAGCCGATACGCCACATAACCAGCACCATCCTTGGCCTCCCACACCAAATTGCCCGGCCACAACGTCATCCACGACAAATGATCCCCACCTTGACCAGTCGTCAAAATCTGCTGCATCCGCTGATGCTTCGCATCATCCCCAACTCCACATGCGTCGACCGGCACGCAATATACAAGAAAAACCGCAACCGCGATCCCCAACACCGGGCCGGGCCACAATCCTAGCCACCAGTCCCAACTGGTCCGCTGGATGAAGATCCGCCACAAACACCCTCGACAACACCGGCGGCAATAACACCACCCGCAACGCCTTTATCGTGCCTAGTAGCGACGCATGCGGATCAAAATGATCCTGCAACGCCATGACGCTACCAACCCACAAACAACACACCAACACCCCAAACGACGAAATACGCAATATCAACAACTTTGCCGTACCATGCTCCGCCGGTGCCCGGAAATCCCGCCAATACATAAGCAACACCACAATGAGCACCAACCATGGCAACACCGTCAGCAGCCCATACGAAACCATCACCTTAATAGGAATGTTCGTTTCCAGCTTCGTAATCCGAAACGCCTCAAACAACAACCCCACGATTGTCGCCCACAAAAACACCTGGGCCCCCCACCAGGCAATCCGCCGGCCCCGGGCCAACCCGATTGCCAACACCACCGCAATAATCAACGGCACCAAATTAAAAATCGCGCCCAACACCCCGGCCTCACGCACCGTCACCGGGCTCTCCTCCCACGTGAGCAGGTAAATCCGCGACAATGGCGCATCAGAATCAGGATTCACTGACGTCATCAACGGGCCCGCAGAAACCATCACAAACGCCGCGGCAATGAGCAGCCGAAACTCCTGAAGCGAACTCCGCCGCAACGACCCCCGCACCGGCGTCCGCGACATTACCGCACCGGCAACCACCGCCATCAACCGAGCCACATCCGCGGCAGAACCCGAATACAACACCATCGACCCGGTAATCACCAACAACACCACCAACAGGCGGCGCCGCCACAACCTACCAAAATGGGACGACGCCACCGTCGCCACCCCAAACACCCACGGAATCTGCGACAAAAACGGCTCAGTCAACCATGCCTTCGCCCACGACGACCGGCACACCACCATCACATCCCGGGTCACCAGCATGCCAATCACCGAAAACACATGCAAAACCAGGCTAAACCCCACATACTGGCGGCTCCCCAACATGTATTCGGCGGCACTCCCCAACACCACCAACACCACCGTGGCAATCAACAACGACGGGAACGTCTTCTCCGTCAACCCGGAAGTGAAAAACCGCCATGACTGGCCCGCCATATCTGACGTCAACCCATAGGCCCGCTGCGGCGAAGTGCTGCGTGCCAACAGCCACATCACCCACGCCACCACAATCAACGCTGAGGTGATTGGCACCCGGCGCGCCACCCGAATAATCCACGCCATATGCCGCAGGTATGCAGTAGTTTTGCCCGGGCGGCGCCGGGAGCAGCGGTTGTGTTGTCGGTGTTATTGGCGTTGTTGGGTGCCTTGGCGGCTGCGGCGTCCGCGGAGGCACCCTGATCCTGCGACCTCTTGGTTTTCCGAAGCGACTGCATCAACGATTTCATGCTGCCCGCCCCTTGGTGCTAGCAGCCGTGGTGTTGGTGCTGGTGGCTTCGGCGCCGCTGTCAGCGCCCTTGTCGGCCCCGGCAGTGAGCCCACCCCGCGCCGCCGCAAACGGCAATGTTTGACCAAACCCCGTCCGCCACACCCGGGCCGTATGGGAACCGGGAATCTCCGTGTACCGCGAATCAATCCCAGCATTCTGGGCAATCTCGTGAAGCTGACGAAGCGCCTGCTGCGAATGCTCATCGGCAGTGCCGGCAATAAACCAGCCGGCCAACCGCCGATATTCGGCCCGGCGCTCTGGAGTAGGGTGTTGTAACAAATTCATAGGATTCACGGCCTGAAACGCTGCCTCGTCATTATTGAAGAACATTTTTAGAGTAGTCGTATGGTCCTTATATATGGGCTCGCCCTGACCAGCATAACTAATGAAAGTACCGTACGAGCTAGGCGAATTTGTCACCACTTGAAGGGCACAAGTACCCCCATACGATAGCCCCCCAATGGTCCAGTGATTCTGGTCACTGTCCACGGTGAACATGTGTTTGATGCCAGTTGGCACGTCGTCGGCAAGCCAAGTGTGCACCTTATATTCCGGGCCGTCAATGCATAACGGGTTGCCGTTGGTCGAACCGGTGGCGTCAATGGAAAACACGATCGGTGCCACCCCATGGTGCGCGGCCTGGAAACTCTGCAACGCCGCCTGGGCATTCAGCGGCCCAAACCATTGCCCCGGCGAACCGGGGTTGCCCGCCATCATCACTACCACCGGCAGGCGCGCCCCTGACCAATATGCTGGCGGGATGTAGGCAAGCGAGGTGCGCGCCGGGAATCCGCTTTTCGACGCCGGAATGTCCACGCTCACCAGCGCCCCAACCGGGTTGCCGTCGATGGTGGGGGCGGCCTGTTGGTGTTGAAATTCCTGGTAGGTGAGGGGAACAACGTTGCGGCTGGGGAGCAGGTCGGCCAGGGTGGCGTATTGGTCGTAGGCGGCATTGGTGAGGCCCATGGCTGGGAGGATGGTGGCGGCGATGGCGATGATGCCGCGCTTGTTGATGCTCAGCGGGATGATGAATGCCAGGAGGGCGATGCCCGGGTAAAGGATGGGCATCAGTTTTTCCATGTACGGGATGATGATGACGTCGTAAAGCAGCCAAAAAGTGCCGGTAAACAGTGCACTTATCAGGGCGGCTCGAACAAGTATGCGATAAGGTTTGCGCCAGCCCACCCAGACGGCGAGGGCCACGAGTGCGGCGAGAAACAGCGTGACCGCGGCCAGGTTAGTGATGGGAATGCTGAGCCATTGATAAACGTGTGCCATAAATTAGTCGGTGATTACGCCTACAATCGCTGTCACAATGCTGATAATGACGCTGCTTAGTACGGCGTCCCAAAACGAATCCACGGTGAGCCCAATGCCGAAATGGTGGGCAACTTCGGACGCAACCAGCAGCGTGATGGCATTGACTACCAGGAGAAACAGCCCGAGAGTGAGGATCGTGAAGGGGAGGCTGATGATCCGCAGCACCTTCCCCACGGTGGCTTGGACCACAAACAGTACGGCCCCGGCGAGGAGGAAGACGACGTAATAATCATAGTGTCCGTCGCCGACCAGTGTGTGTGGGGGCATGGCCAGATTGATGCCTGGCACAAAATAGATGGCGCACCACAGCGCGAGGGCGAGGGTGATGATTCGGATCGCTAATCGTCCTAAAGTTCCCAGCATTATTATCTCCTAAGCTATTGCGTGATTGAGTTCCATGCTGCCAGAAATCGGTCGGCCTCCGCGTGGTCGGTGACGGTGATGCGCACGCCCTCGGGGAAGGCGAATGATAACCCCCTGGTTAGCGAGCTGTTGTGCTAATGTGGTGGCGGTTTCGGCGGTTTCAGTGGGGAGCCATACGAAATTGGCTTCGGACGGTATGGCGCCAATGGCTCGGGTCACCCGGTCGCGCTCGCTCACGGTTTCGTTCGTGCGTTCGAGAAGCTGCGCCGCCCCCGCCAGGCTGGCAATCGCCCCAGCCTGCGCGACGGCACTCACCCCAAACGGGATCGCCACCTTATTGAGCGCCGCAATGATCGCCGGATTGCCAAAAGCATAACCAACCCGCACTCCAGCCAGGCCGTAGGCCTTGGAAAACGTTCGCAGTGCCACCACATTTTCATGCTTTACGACGACTTCCGTCCCCATTGGCGTGTCCTGGGTGCGCACAAATTCAAAATAGGCCTCATCCAAGGCCACCAAGGTGGTGGGTGGCACCACTGCCATAAACTCTTCGAACTCCCGTTTGGTGATGGTGGTGCCGGTGGGATTATTCGGATTACACACAAACACCAGCCGCGTGGCCGGCGTGATCGCTGCCGCCAGGGCCGGAAGATCCACGCGATGATCCGCTGTGAGCGGCACCGGCCTCGGGGTGGCTCCCGCCACCCGGGCAAAAATCGGGTACGCCTCAAAACTCCGCCAGGGAAACACCACCTCATCCCCAGTTGTGCAGGTGATCTGTACCAACTGCTGACACAAGGCCGACGACCCGCACCCTACCGTAACCTGTTCGGGGCGTAGCTTCAGGTGCTTGGCGATGGCATGAACAAGATCCGTGGCCCCCATGTCGGGATAACGATTCGCCGTGGTAGCCGCCTCCGCCATGGCGGCCACCGCGGCCGGCAATGGGGGATGGGCTACTTCATTGCTGGAAAGCTTGAGTGCATCGGCCAGTCGCTTTCCCGGAACATATGAGGGAATCTCCGCTATGTCAGCACGTACTATCATGTAGCACATCATAATCCGCCCACCAGCCTGACGAGATCAGATGAGGTGAGGTCAGGTGAGGCGGGGGTATATACATAACCAGCCTGTTTGTAACTAAAACGTCCGTTGAGTAACATTACTCAAGATTCAAAAATTTGAATTGGAGACGTGCCAGAGCGGCCGAATGGGGCTCACTGCTAATGAGTTGTCCTCTTAACGGAGGACCGGAGGTTCAAATCCTCTCGTCTCCGCCATGCGCCCGTAGCTCAACGGATAGAGCATCTGACTACGGATCAGAAGGTTGGGGGTTCGAATCCCTCCGGGCGCACAAAGGAAAACCCCGGTTAATATTATGCATTGGCCGGGGTTTTGGTATGGGTGGGGGTTGGAAGCCGGATATATAATTCTGGCTACAAATCTTCAAGCTTGTAGCCTTGAAGCATGTGTTGGCATATTTTGATGAGACTTATTCGAAGAAAAACGAGTGAGAACTCAACTGGTGAGCATGCAATCATTGCTCTTGTCATTCCGGCCGACAAAATGAGTGATTTGGAATCGCACTTGATGGTGTAGTGGCAAAGGCAGAAAACAGCATCCAGAGATTCCTCTTTATGCGGAACTGCATGCTTATGAATTGAATTCTGGAGTGGGTTCGTGGAAAGCATTGAAGAGGAAACCTCGTCCGCGCGTGAGAATCTATCAGGATGCCATTTCGGCAATTGCACGTATTGATGGATTATTCGTATGTCGAGGAAGCGTTGATCTTACAAAACGTTTTTTGTGAAGATCCTCATCGATGGGCATTGACTTTTGCTTTGGAACATGTCAATTACTGTGTTCGTGGGAAAAAAGACAATGTTATTGGAATTTGCGATGATATTCCGAACAAACTTATCTATCAGCGATATTTCCAACAATTTCGAACAGAAGGAACTCAAAATCGATTTTCACCAGATGACAAACTTGAGAGTTTTGTTGATGCCCTACATTTTAGTCCATCAAAATTTAGTCGCCCCATTCAGGCAGTAGATCTATTAGCGTATGTTTATCGACGTGTTCATCTAGAACCTCCCAAAGACGAACGGGCTCGTCTTGTATACGATAATTTGTGGGAAGAAATAGAGCCATTATTTAGAAGAGGCAGTTCCCGCACATGGTAGTCGGTTGTAGAAGCACGTCAACCTCGCATTGAGCGAGGTTGCGGCGGGGTAGGTTACACATTGAAGCAATGCAAGATCCCACATCTAAATTATATGAAGTGTTTCTAGAGCATGTCAATGGGTGAATCCATGTCTTAATATTGCATGCAATGATATAGGTGGGGTTTCTTGTGCGGCTGGGCTCCACATCTTCTAAGCATGGTGTTTGAGGTTTGTGGCCTAACCGCCCTGGACAATAACTCGCCCAGAACCAAAGACCATGCTTATCGGATTTGCTGCCCTGGCGGCTGTGGTGGGTGGGCTATGCCCATGTGTAGCACACTTGATAAGCATGGTTTTTATTCTTGGCGGCTGCCTTTTCCTAGATTTATGAAGTGCCATAAACAAACACCATGCTTAGATCGTGTGCTGTATTGAAAGGTGCCGCTCGCTGTGGATTCGGGCTGCATGTGTTCTAAGCATGGTGTTTGGGGATCCATGGTCCTAAACCTCAGGAGCTGGCGCGCCCACAGGGAGAAAACCATGCTTAGAACAAATGCAGCCGGTGGTCACGCAGGTAAACCGTTGGCAGCGCACCTGCTAAGCATGGTTTTCGGTTTTGGGGTGTGCTGGCTCTTGGGGATTTAAAGTGCCGTCGGCGGGAATCCGAGCTTAGCAAGTATGCTGCTGCAGCACCTTGTGGGGTAGCAGATTGGATAAGCATGGTCTTTGGTTGTGGGTGGAGGAATTCCCAGGAGGTGCCTGGCGGTAGAAATGAAAACCATGCTTAGAAAATGTGCTGCCGCTGGGGGTTGGGGAAGCCGAGCCACCGGCAGGTTGCCGGGTTGGTGGCCTGAGCGCCGGGGGTGATGAGGGCGGCCGGGAGGGCGTCGCAAAGCGAGCGGAAGGCAGCGGGAGGAGGCGTTTTCTCAACTTAGTTTATGCAAAACCCTAAAGCTCACGAGGGTAATTTATGCCTAACCTAAGAGATCATTACCACACAAATTTTTCGGGCTTCCCCCAAATTCTCGCTATATCCTAGATATATACAGCCCATAAATCCAACCACCCTCTTCAAACGGATTTGGAGTACCTAATGTCCGTCTCTGCCACCGTTACCACATCCCGTTCACTGCTCTCCGAAGGCAACGCCGCCGCACTCGCCGCACTCCGCGACGCCCTCGGCAGCAGCGCCACCGTCAGTGACCGGGAACTCGACCGCATGGCCCTCGCGGTCGACGCATCCCACTACCTGCACGCCCCAGATGCCGTGATGCGGGCCCGGTCCGCCGCCGACGTGGGCATCGCCATGCGGGTCGCCGCGCAAATGAACTGGCCGCTCACCTTCCGTGGCGGCGGCACTAGCCTGTGCGGCCAAGCCCTCTCCGAAGGGCTCACCGTGGACGCCCGCCGGCACTTCCGCAACATGGAAGTCCTCGACAATGGCCGCCGCGTGCGCGTGCAACCAGGCCTCACCGTCACCCAGGTCAACACCGCGTTGGCCCGCTACGGCACCAAACTGGGGCCCGACCCGGCATCATCAATCGCCTGCACCATTGGCGGCATGATTGCCAACAACTCATCCGGCATGACCTGCGGCACTACCGCCAATGCCTACCGCACCCTGGAATCCATGACCATTGCCCTCCCCAGCGGCACCGTGGTCAACACCGCCGACCCCAACGCCGACGACATCCTGCGCTCGCACGAGCCCGAACTGGTCGGCGTGCTCGAACGACTTCGCGACACCCTCCGCGGCGACAAATACCGTGCCGACATCGAACGCCGCTACGCCATCAAAAACACCATGGGCTACGGCATTAACTCGTTTCTCGACTACGACACACCAGCAAAAATCCTCGAACACCTCATGATCGGGTCCGAAGGCACCCTGGGCTTCGTCGCCGAAGCAATCTTCCGCACCGTCCCTGTGCCCAAACGCACCGCCACCGGCCTGCTCATGTTCGACTCGCTCGACGCCGCCACCGAAGCCCTGCCGCAAATCGTGTACTCCGGTGCCGAAGTCGTTGAGCTTATCGACGCCGCCTCCATCCGGGCAATGGGCCCCGACGCATCCTCCGTCCTCCCCAAGGGCTTCAAGGTGGGCGAACACGCCTCCCTGCTCGTCGAATACCAGGCCATGGACGACGACGGCATCGCCGAACGCATCGCCACCGGCGAAAAAACCTTCGCTCAACTCGGTGGGCTCTCCACCCCACCTGAAATGACCGGCGACGTCAAACGCCGCAACCAAATGTGGGTCATGCGCAATGGACTCTACACCAAGATCATGCGCAACCGCCCCCAGGGCACCATGGCCCTGCTGGAAGACATTGCCGTCCCCATGGAAAAGCTCGGCGGAGTCTGCGCCGACCTGCAGGAACTCTTCGACAAACACCACTATGACGGCGCCGTTATCTTCGGGCATGCCAAATACGGCAACATTCACTTCCTTGTCACCGAGGACTTTGCCGGCGAAGAATCCCTCAACCGTTACGACCAATTCACCGAAGACATGGTGGACCTCGTGCTCCGGGAACAAGGCACCCTCAAGGCCGAGCACGGCACCGGCCGAATCATGTCCCCCTTCGTGCAACGCCAATACGGTGACGACCTCTACCAGGCCATGGTTGACGTCAAAAATGCCTGCGACCCCAACCGGATCCTCAACGCAGGCACCATCATCACCGACGACCCGCAGCTGCACCTCAAATACATCAAACCCACCGAAACCGTCCGAGACATCATCGACGACTGTGTGGAATGCGGTTACTGCGAACCCGTCTGCCCCTCCCAACACCTGACCACCACACCCCGGCAGCGGATCGTCATCCAACGCGCCATCGCCGCCTGCGAAGCCTCCGGCGCCTATGACCTGGCGGAACGGCTCAAGGCCCAAGAGGTATACGATGTGGTCCAAACCTGTGCCGTGGATGGCATGTGCCAGACCGCCTGTCCGGTGAAGATCAACACCGGTGACCTGATCCGGGCAAAGCGCCGGGAAACCCAGAGCGAAACCCTGGACAAGGGCTGGAAAGTCGCCGCTGAGCACTGGGACATGCTCCTGCGGAGCGCGTCGGTAGGCATGCACATGGCGCATGCGCTGCCAACCGCACCATTGCGCGGCATGCTGGGCATCGCCCGCAAAGTGACCAGCGACGATATCGTGCCCACCCTCACCAAGGAAATGCCGGGTGGCGGGAAGCTGCGCACGGTGCAGCCGGCGCCAAACCCGGACGCGATCTTCCTGCCGGCCTGCGTGGGATCCATGTTTAAGACCGACCATGCCTGCGGGCAGGGTGTTGAGGCGGCCGTTCGGCAACTTGCTGCCGTTGCGGGGCGCACGCTCAGCACTCCACAGGGTGTGCGGGATCTCTGCTGCGGCACCCCCTGGAAGTCGAAGGGGCTGGCGCAAGGCTATGAGGTGATGAAGAACAAGCTCACAAAGTGGGTGGTGGACAATACCCTCAACGGGCAAATCCCCTGGTGTGCGACAACGTGTCCTGCACCGAAGGCATCATTATCGCCCTGGAAAACGCCGGGGTGACCGGAATCACCGTGATGGATGCCACGGAATGGGTGGCAACGAATGTGGCCCCCATGCTACCGCCGGTGATTCGGGCCCGTAAAGCCGCGGTACACCCAACCTGTTCTTCCACGCACCTGGGGGTCAATGACGCCCTCATGATGCTCGCCGGCCTGGTTGCCGAAGAGTGCGTGGTTCCCGACGGGTGGCGGTGCTGCGGTTTCGCCGGCGACCGGGGCATGCTCCATGAAGAGCTCACCGCCACCGCCACCCATGACGAGGCCCGCTCGGTCCGAAACGACGACTTCGACCTGTTCCTCTCCTGCAACCGGACCTGCGAAATCGGCATGACCCGCGCCACCGGGAAGAAATACGTCCATGTGCTGGAAGAACTAGCTGCCCGCGTCGCCGAATAATCCGCTTTACGACGACGCTACGACGGAGAAGCCCCAGGCCCACGCTACGCGCTGAGCCCGGGGCTCCCTGCTGTTCCCGCTGTTCAGGGGCCTGGCCATGGGCAGGGATGGCTGTGGGACGGGAGCGGGGTGAGAGTGGGGTGGGGCTGCATATGTTCTAAGCATGGTTTCTATTCGAGGGGCGTGTCGGCTCCTGAGGGATTTGGGGTGGTGGATCTGAAAGACCATGCTTAGCAGGTGTGCTGTTTTATATTGATAGGGGAGGAACCTGGCCTAAAACCCATATCGGCTGGGTAGCAGGTTAGATAAGCATGGTGTTTGGCTATGGCCGGATAGATGTCCAGGGATATCAGGCCGCCAAAATGGAAACCATGCTTATCAGGTTTGCTGCTTTGTTGTGTGGTGGATATTCCGGGCTGGGCTGCCAGAACCGTGAGAGCAGCAGATTGTCTAAGCATGGTTTTTCCCGGATGAGCGTGTGGGCCCCAGCTGGTTTAGGGTGACAAATCTCAAAGACCATGCTTATCAGACATGAAGCCTTATCCATTCCGTTTGGTGGCGCAAGTGCTAAGCCGCAAAATCGTCTTTCGATGTCCCAGGAATCCGTTGCTTGAACGAAACCAAGCTTAGGAAAAAGTGCTGCCGATAACCTCAGGTGGAGCTGCACATGTTCTAAGCATGGTCTTTCTCTGGCAGGTGCTTTGGCTCCAGGGAATTTGGAACAGTGGATTCGAAAGACCATGCTTATCAAGTGTGAAGTCCATGAACCCTTGGGGTGGCAGATTATCTAAGCATGGTTTTCATTCTGCAGGTATGTCGGCTCCTGTGGGTTTGAACTGTCGTCAATAGAAATCCAAGCTTAGAACATGTGCTGGTGCTGGACCGCTTGTGTGTCTGACTGCTGCACATGTTCTAAGCATAGTTTTTCCCGATTGGGTGTGTTGGTCTCAGCGGGTTTAGGGCGACAAATCTCAAAGACCATGCTTATCAAGTCTGCTGCCGGGCTTGACGTGGCGTGGTGTGGTGCGGGACTCCACGACATAGCGCGGCATGGTGCGATATGGTGTAGCGCGGGCTGTGGTGGTGGAGGTTCACTCCCATCTGGATCACCGGAATTGTGGTTGCTCTGGGTGCGAAGGTTGTAACCAGGTAATTTGGTTGATTAGTGGTATCGGTGTAACATTCAGTCCCAGTGAAAACTCAATATGCGCCCGTAGCTCAACGGATAGAGCATCTGACTACGGATCAGAAGGTTGGGGGTTCGAATCCCTCCGGGCGCACAAAGGAAAACCCCAGTAAGCAGCGCGTGTCGACTGGGGTTTTACCGTGTTTACAGCCTATTGTTGGGCCTTCACAATGTGGTTGCCGATGGTCGCTAGTGCATTCCAAATGCAGGCAAGAAGAACGATGACCAGCGAGATTCCGGAGATCATGAAGTAGATGATGTCGTCAGGCCCGAAGTCTCCACGGGTGGCGAGGAACCCCAGCAGGCTGACAATGAAAACCGCAATGCCCAAGCCCGCAATCACCTTGGCAATGATTTGCTGCCTACCAAAAGACACCGACGCCGGTACCTGAAAAAATGATGGTTGCGCAGGCGACGTTGAGGGTTGTTGTGTGTATTCCTGAGGCTGGGGTTGGGGTTGTTGGTATTGGTACTGTGGAAAGTCTTGTGGCTGTTGGGGTGGTTGCTGGTTCGTCATAAGTTTCTCCTTTTCCGTGATGATGGTTGGGGCCGGGAGGACGTCGTAAAGCGAAGATATAATGTGGTATGGTTCAGCGCTTCAAACCAATATCAGACGACTGCCACATCACCAGCGAATTCGCTGCGGGCCACCCGGGCGTGGACTTCGGTAGAGACGGCGGCTCCGGTGACCAACCAGTTTTCGCAGCTCAGGCCGGGCTTGTAACCCACGCCGGCGCCGCGCAAGGATTCGGCGGACCTGCGCCCGCAGGCTGGATCGTGATCGACCACCCCACCGCGGCAGGCAGCGGCACCACCGTCTACGGCAGCATCATCGCCGAAGTCGCGGAAGGCGAGTGGGTGCGTGCCGGCCAACGCATCGCCCGCATCAACCCCGACCCTCACACCAACGGCGGCACCGCGCCCCACCTGCACTTTCAAGTACACCCATTTGTGTGGCAGCCCGGCTCGCAAATCGACCCCGTTGCTTGGCTTGACGACGCCCCCGCGCCGACCTCTGCGCAAAGTAACCCGCCCATCTGCTACGGTGTGGACCTCTCCAACCACCAGCCGGACATCAACCTGAAGACCATAGCCGAAGAAGATTTCGAATTTGCCATCCTCAAGGCCACGGAGGGAACCTGGCTGGATCCCTGCTTCCAACAGCACTATTCCGCAGCTAGGGAGGCTGGCCTCCACACCGCGGCCTATGCGTATGTACGTTCGGAAACCAGCCCGCAGGAGCACGCCGATGCCCTCGATAATGTGGTTCGGGCCGCTGCCGGCGACATGAGCGTACCCATCTGTCTCGACATTGAATCGGGCTCCGGCACGGACCCTGACCATTGGCGGGCCATCCACGACGAGTTCACCAGCCGGGGTTACCGGGTCATCCTCACCTACCTGCCCCGCTGGTATTGGCAGCAGGTCGGCAGCCCCGATCTTGCCGACACCGGCCTGCCGCCCCTGTGGTCCTCTCACTATGTTGAGCCCCAGCGGGGATACGCTTCCGCTATTTACCAACGGGCCGGCACCGGCGGGTGGTGCAGCTACGGCGGGCTGCTTGTTGACCTGTGGCAGTTTTCCTCCGAGGCCACGGTTGCCGGCCACGCCATTGATGTCAACGCCTACCTGGGGATCCCCACGATTTGTTTGGGTGAGGGCTGCGTCGGGTCACCGCCGAGTCGGTACCGCCGCCGAGCACCCGCCACCCCGGCACCACAGCAGCGCCCCCGCGCCCGTGCCTACACCACCTCGATGCGGGCCCCCGTGTTTTCCGCCTGGATTAGCTGATTCACCCACTGCGGGCCGCCCGGGTGCAGCCGAAACACCGGCCGATTCGAAATATGCGTCGGGCTCACCGACTGCTCCTTATTCAACCCCGACCTAGCCTCGAATCGAATACGCGAGCGATAGCCGTTGTCCACAAGGTCCGCGAGCGAGGGATTGTCCATCAGGAGATGATCCCGGGCGTCGTTGAGCACGCTTAACGCCTCATCCAGTGCATCGAGGAGGGCCACATGGTTGGTTTCGCACATGGCCCGCACCAGGTTTGGCGCGGTGCCGGCCACCCGCGTGCTGTCGCGGAAACTGCCCGCTGCCAGCGATAATGACAGGGCGCCGCCGTTATCACCAACAATGGCCAGGGTTTCCGCCAACAGGTGGGGGAGGTGGCTGACCCGGGCGACCGCAGCATCGTGTTGGCGAACCCGGGCGGGGATGACCTCGGCACCAACCTTGCTGGCCATGTGCACCACATCCACCCAGAGCCGAAGCCAGTCGCGGCTGGGGTCGGCGTCGATCGCATGGTCGAATGTGACCACCCACACGGCGCGGCGGAACAGGTCGGCGCGGGATGCGGACCAGCCGGAGTGCGCGGTGCCGGCCATGGGGTGGCCGCCCACATATCGGTCCGCCATGCCGTATTCCTGAACCAACTTGTACACCTCGCCTTTCACGCTCACAACATCGGTGAAACCACAGGAGGGAGCATGCTCGGAAATGACGTCGAGCAGGCCGGCGATAGCGGGCATGGGGGTTGCCAAGACAATGAGTGCCTTGTCGATTTCGGCGCGTTGCAGGGTTTCAATAAGGTCATTGCTGACGTCGTACCCTTCGTTTCTGGCGGTGCTGGCTGCGGATGGGGAACGGTTATACCCGTAGACAACCAGGTCGCCCTGATCGTGTTGGTTGCCTTGCCCGGAGTCCATCTGGCCCGCCTGGGCGAGGGCACGCAGCAGAGAACCGCCGATGAGGCCGAGGCCGAGGATGCAAACGGGGCGGGAAATTTCATTAATACTCACCTGACAAGTGTGACACAGAACGACTACGGTTATTCGATATGGAACGTAATTTTGCAGTAACCGTGGCCCGTCTTGGTTCTAGCTGGGATGTCAGCACCTTTCATGATGATTTTTCCACCGTGGATACCGCAGTAGGGGCGGTGCGTAGTTTACGCGCGGAGTCTGCGGCTTTTGCATTGTTATGCGTGGATGACGAATATTTTGTTATTGTGCGACCTACCCCCCGCGGCGTGCGATTATTCCTATCGGACGCGTCCATGGGGGCGGTGGATGATTTTGCCGCGAGCATTTTAGAGGAATTAGACGTTGAGGTGCCGGACATTGCGGAGGAAGATTTCGCCGACACCGAAGGGTGGCCCGAGGGCGATTTCGACATTCTGGTCGATGTTGGCCTGAGCGAGCAGGTGCTCAGCGTGATCGTGGATGAATCCGAGTGGTGGGCGTCGGAGCAGCTGCAGCGGATTGCGGAAGAACTAGGATTCGAAGACGCCCTGGCGAAGGCCGTGGGCTAAATGTGTCCCGCTTTACGACGCCCAGGCTTCCGGGTGGCGGCCGAAGCAAAAATGCGTCACGCATTGGCGGTCCCCACCCCGCTTGGCGACGTCCCAGTGGGGGCGGTGATCTTCGACCCGGATGGGAATGTGATTGGTCAGGGGAAGTAATCGTCGAGAAGCGGACGGTGACCCCACCGCCCACGCGGAAATCATCGCCATCCGGGAGGCGGTGCGAAACTTCCACGACGGCTGGCGGCTCACCGACTGCACCATCGCCGTCACCCTGGAGCCCTGCTGCATGTGCGCCGGGGCGTTGGTGGCGGCGCGGATCGGCACCATCATTTTCGGTGCTTACGAACCCAAAATGGGGGCCTGCGGCTCGGTCTTCGACGTGGTGCGTGACCCGCAGGTTTTGTACCAACCGCAGGTAATCGGAGGGGTCCTTGCGGACGAATGCGCTGCACGGATGGGGGTATTTTTTCGGGAATACCGATAAATTTTTTGATTATCCGTGACATTCATGTGGGATTTGGGTAGGCTGGGCACGGTATTACCCCGATTGCATTGTGAGGAGACACACATGAGCGGATTTGATGACATTAAAGGCAAGGCTAAAGAGGCCGCAGGTAAGGCTACCGGCGACGAACGCCTCGAAGACGAAGGCAAGGCCGATCAGGTCAAGTCTGACGTGGTAGACGCGGTCAAGGACGGTGTGAATAAGGTTGTCGGCTCGTTTAAGGACGATTCCGACAAGTAATTTGCGTTAGAGCACCGATATGGCTTAGGATTTTTCGCGGTGGCGTGTCCGAGCGGCCGAAGGTGCTCGCCTCGAAAGCGAGTGTTGGGTAACCCCCAACCGCGGGTTCAAATCCCGCCGCCACCGCCACATATGGCTAACCCCGGTGCGTAATGATGCACCGGGGTTTTGCGATTTCATCCATAGTGAGTTGTAGCATAGGTGAATATCTCGATGGAAAGGGCTAAAGCGTGGCGAAACTGCTGTACCGCTTGGGGCGATTTTGCTACCGGGCGAAATGGATTGTGATTATAGCCTGGCTGCTAGTGCTGGTCGCACTGGGCGCCGGCTCGTTAGTCCTGGGCTCTCACTACAACGACGTGTTTACTATCAGCGGTACCAAAGCCCAAAAAGCAACCCACCTATTGCAGAAAAACTTTCCCCAAGAGAAAAACCCGGTCGCCGAAGCCGGGGTGACTATCGCGTTTAAAGCCCCCGCCGGGGAGCGGCTGGACAGCCCCAAAAACTCCGCCGCCATCGACAAAGTCATCAATCACATTCAAGACAACCTTGACGGTTTGGTACCGGGCCAGCGGTTCGGCAACCCGGTGACGAAAAACCCGGAGCTGCAAAAACTCATTATTGATACCTCCACGAGTAAAGGCCTGCCGGAAGAAAACGCCCGGAAAGACGCCGAAAACCTCAGCCTGGTCAGCGCCGATGGGCGTATCGGGTTCACTACCTTCACCGTGGATGTGGCTATCCCCGCCGATGTGACCACGGAGCAGCGCAAAGTCATTGCGGACGCCATGGATCTGGGCCGGGCCGAAGGTCTGGAGGTAGAGGCCGGCGGGGCCGGCTACGGTGATCCCATCCGAGTGGAAGAAGCCTCCGAAATCATTGGCCTGGCGGTGGCCGCCATCATTTTGATCTTCACGTTCGGCTCCCTGGTGGCGGCGGGCATGCCGCTGATCGTGGCCGTGGTGAGCGTGGCCATTGGTTCCCTGTCCATCACCCTGGCCACCTCGGTGGTGGCGTTGAACAACATCACCCCGGTGTTGGCCGTGATGCTGGGGTTGGCTGTGGGCATCGACTACGCCCTGTTTATCCTGTTCCGCTACCGGCATGAGCTATCCCGAGTCAAACGAGAAGAAGCGGTGGGCATCGCCATTGGTACCGCCGGGTCGGCGGTGGTGTTCGCCGGCCTGACGGTGATCGTGGCCCTCGTGGCATTGTTTGTTGCCAACATTACCTTCCTCACCTACATGGGGTTGGCGGCCGCCTTCACCGTGGCCATGGCCGTAACCATCTCCATCACCCTATTGCCGGCCATCCTGGGGGTATTGGGCCCGCGGGTGTTTAAGGGAGAAATCAAGTTCATTACCCACCGGCCGCGCACCAATCCGATGGGGGAGCGGTGGGTCAAACTGGTGCACAAAATGCCGTCCCTGATCGTGGCCGTTGTGGTGTTTGGCCTGGGTTCGTTGACGATCCCCGCCGCCGACCTGCACCTATCCCTGCCTTCGGACGGGCAGTCCCCAAAAGAAACCACCCAGCGGAAACAGGCCGAAATACTCTATGAGGGTTTCGGCCCAGGTGCCGACGCCCAATTCATGGTTGTGATTGATGCTCACACCGTCAACCCCGACGCGGAAGTGCTCCAGCCGCTGATTCGGTTCCAACAGCCGCCGGAGGGCTCCCCGGAAGCAGCAAAATTCGACCGGAAGCGGGCGGCGGCATTTGCCACATACATGTATGTGATTTCTAAATTCGGCAACACTCAGGACGTGAAGCACGTCCAGCTGATTGGGGCGTCGGACGATGGCATGGCTGCGAAACTAGCGATCACCTCGAAGAAGGCGAACATTGATCCGGCCACCAACCAGCTGATTTCCTCGCTGCGCATCAAGGAAGAAGAAGTGATCGCGGCCACCGGGGTGGATTCCGGCATTACCGGCCTGGTGCCGGTGCAGCAGGATGTGGTGAACCGGCTCAGTGATGCGTTGCCGCTGTACCTTTCCATCGTGGTGGGCTTGGCGATCGTGCTGCTGCTCATTATTTTCCGCAGTATCCTGGTGCCGCTGATTGCCGGCATCGGCTTCCTGCTGTCGGTGGGGGCGGCGTTTGGTGTGACGGTGCTGTTTTGGCAGAAAGGCCTGTGGGGAGTTGTGGGCACCCCGGGCCCGATTATTGCCTTCATGCCGATCTTCCTCATTGGAGTGTGTTTCGGTTTAGCCATGGACTACCAGGTGTTTTTGGTGTCCGCCATGCGGGAACATTACACGCATGCGCGTGGCAAAGGCGAGGGCGATTACAACGGTACCGAGGCGTCGATCATTCATGGTTTCGCCCAAGGCGCCCGCGTGGTGACCGCCGCCGCCCTGATTATGATTGCGGTGTTTGTGGCCTTCATTGGCCAACCCATTCCGTTTATTAAGATTTTTCGGTTTTGCCCTCGGCGCCGGCGTGCTTTTCGACGCCTTCTTCATCCGCATGGCCTTCGTCCCAGCGGCAATGTTCCTCTGTGGCCGCGCCACCTGGTGGATGCCCGCCTGGTTGGACAAGATCCTCCCCCAGCTGGATATTGAAGGCGCCAAGTTGGAACAGGAAATCGAAGAGGCTTTCGAAGTTGCCAGCACCGGCCGCCACTGGAAGCCCGCCGGCCAAACCGACTCATTCCCCGCCATCAAACCGTAATCAACCCCAGCTGTCGTCGAGTCGGCCCTCCCTTAAGGCTTTGAGCGTGATAAGGACGTCCCTTTCCATCCGCAGGTAGTAGTTTTCGCGTCGGAGCCGCTCCAGCTCGGTCTCGGTGTTGGTGTCCGTGTTGATGGATCCCCTCATGCGCGGGTCGAGGCCCATATCCCCGCCGGTCTGCCATTTCCGCGCCCATTTGTGAATGAGCTTCTCCGATTTGATGCCGTATTCCTGCGCCAACCAGTCAGGGTCGTCCCCGTCAAGGTAGCGGATGACGACTTCCATTTTCGTCTCGAACGAATAGCGTTGGTTTTTCCGGCCCATAGGCCATAGTTTGCCATGGATGTGCTTCCCGCCCACAACCAAGCCAACCAACCAAGCCAACCGCAAATCTGCTAAGCATGGTTTTCCCTTGGCGGGCGCGCCGGCTCCAGGGGTTTAGGGTGGGGGATTTGAAAGACCATGCTTATCAGATTTGCTGCCATGGTGGTGTTGTGGGATAGGGTGGCTGCGGGTTTCCTGCGTTGGGCTGTACACGTTCTAAGCATGGTTTCTGCCCTGGTGGACTGATTATGGTGAGCCATTTCCCGGAAGTCCAAGCTTAGCAGGTATGCTGTGTGTGGCTGGTAGGGTAGCAGCTCAGATAAGCATGGTCTTTGCGCTGGGGCGGTGATTGTGGTGTCGGCGCTGGCGGCTGCAGGTGTTCTAAGCATGGTTTTTCCTTGGCGGGCGTGCTGACTCCAGGGGTTTAAGGTGGGGGATTTGAAAGACCATGCTTAGCAAATCTGCTGCCAGCAGGGGTGTGGTGGGGGTGTGGCGGGGCGATGGGAGATGCCGGTGGGGTGCCGGGAGGTGGGCGTCGATAAGCAGGGAGAGTAGCACCAATAGCTGAAGGGTGACCATCCTTCCGAATGCGTCACTTAACCCCGAATTAGCGTACTCTCGTACCTATGACCACAACGGCGAAATATGTAGGGCTAGGCCTTATGGGCGAAGATCGCTTCATCACCACCCCCGATGGGCGAAAAATACGGGCAATGATCCACGGAAATGGGCCCACATTAGTGGTGCTTGATGCTGGGCTGGGGGCCAACGGCTTTTACTGGAGTAAAACCTATAAACTGCTGGCCGAAAAACTCCCCGACGTGTGTATTGTCGCCTACGATCGGGCCGGCATGGGCGCCAGCGACCCCGACCCACGTCCCCGCACCCTCGCCCACATGGCTGACGACCTCGACACCATTATCGACTCGTTCGTCCCCCCGCCAGGTCTTCCTCATCGGCCACAGCTGGGGCGGCACCCTCGCGCAATTCGCCGCCGCTCGCCGACGCGCCGCCGGGCGCACCATCACCGGCGTCATGCTTGTCGACTCCAGCACCCGGACCAGCCAATACAGCAGCCTCAAAGTACGGACCAGCGTTGCCCTCGCCCCACCCATCCTGCGGCTCCTCGGCCGCACCCGGCTGGCCAAATGGGCAATGTTCCACCTCGGCACCGGCCTACCCCGGCCACTCCGCAACGCCGTCATCGCCGGCAGCGCCAGCCGCACCGCCACCGAAGCCGCCGCGGCCGAAGCCGAACTCTTCCTCTCGGAAATCGACTGGTTAAGTGAGCAACCTCTTCAGCTCGACGGCGTGGACGTGTGCGTCATCTCCGGGATGAAAGGGTCGAAAATTGTTGCAAAAATCCGCCGCGAACTCATCGCCGCCCACCAAAAAATCGCCGCCGCCGGCCGCTGGGTGCCCGCCACCAAATCCGCGCATAATATTCCCCTGAGCGAGCCGGAACTCATCGCCGAACAAATCGTGGACATGGTGGATCGGGGACGAGTCGCGGCCCAAGAGTCGGTGCTGGTTTAGATTTTGGGGAGGGGCGGCCTCAGCAACAGTCCCAGGTGTACATCACCTTGTGGAAATTGCGCTGCAGTAAATCCTCACGAGTGATAAAGAAATTAGCGACACCCGCATCGCCAAACATGACCTCCACCCCATTATCCCTCTCCCAATCTAACTGAAACAGGAGCTCAAGCTCGCTATCGCTATCGCGCGGATCCTCCTGCGTAAACGTTGCCCACCCCGCACCGTACACCGATTGCGGAAACTCGCACAGAGAGTCAAACATGGCCTCAACCTCCGGGTCTTCCGAATACCAGTCGATTCCCGTCACGGCGCCAAAATCCTTATCCTCGGGGTTGGGGAGCTGGTCATACAGCACGCCGTCAACGGTGAAATATCCGCCCGATACCGGCGTGTATTCGCTTTGCGACGCCTCCGCCAAGCGACCCCGGCCCAATTCCGACGCGGGAATCAACCGCACCACAAACGACCCGGAGCCACCAGCCAACTTCTCATAATCCAAACCCAATAGGTCATCATCCGCAATAAAAAATTGCAGCAGCCCCTCGGTAGGATAGCCCTCAAGCGGCGGTAGCTTGGCCAGATTCAACTGGGCCAAAAAAATCATGCGGCCACCATTACTGTCCCGCGGTTCCGGGTAGTCATCTGTTACAAACGCTAGCCCGCCCACGCGGCTGCCAGTGGGGTCGGCGGCATCGGCGGCGCCCCTCTTCTCCAGGACCCCCGGTCAGCTGTAGGGCCACCACGCGCCGGGTATTGCTGGTGAGAGCCTCCCGGTATGGGGCGGGAATCTTGGTGATGTCTGGTCGCATGATTGTCATGGCTGGTACCCTAACGTGCTGATTGGACACTACTTAATAGGGATTCGAACATATATTCTCGATGTGTCTGGCAGGTTCGGTAAGGTAGGGAACATGTTTACACACACCGAAGACATTTATGCGGCGGTGCAAGACTCTGGCGTGGACTCCATTCAGACTTGGGCCGATGACATTGCCCAAAGCGCAAAGCCCGCGCTCTGGTTCACCCTCCTGGACTCCGCCGGAGTCGAAGGCGCTCAACCACGGAACCCCCGGTGGAGCAGCAGCTATGTTGGTGGTCGCCCCGATGTGACGGCCGATTTCACCTGGCCCACCCAGGGTGAAAAACCCCTGACCTTTCTGTTTCAGGTCGACGCTCGGCCATTAGTTCCCTACCGGCTGGCAGTTTTCGCCGGGGAACTCGACGAGCCAGGCGGGCACCATGTGGCGTACTTCGACCCCGAGGCACCCACCGAACGGCGGGATTATCCCGCCAACACGTTCCTTTCTGAATGGTTCATGGACCCGGAATTCTTCGAACGCTACCATCCGGTGGTGCCCCACCAGGGATTGGATATACCCAGGTGGAGCTCCGAGGCGCACGACCAGCTTATGGACATACTCCAGGCCAAGCTCATCGAGGAAGACGACGAATTCGAAGACTTGTACGAAGATTTCCGGCTGATGGCCGAGCCCGATGGTGGGGCGATTATTCGGGTTGGCGGCTACCATGCGGGTATTGGTTTCGATTCCGCGGCAGATGCCGTCGACAAGCTGGGTGGGGCGGTGTCGGACTGGCGGCACCTGGTCACGCTCGACTCCACCCGCGACATGTGCATCGGGGACGCCGGCTATTTCCAGGTGTTGCGGCGCGACCTGGATGGGGCGACGTTTGCCGCCACGGAGTCAAGCTAGGCTTAGGGGTATGTGCTCGTTATGGATTTCGCCGTCGTTGACGCTGACCGGCCAGCTGGTTCGCCTCGAACCCCTCACCCTCGACCATGTTGATGCGCTGCGCGAAGCCGTCCGCGACGGTGAGTTGCACACCGCATGGTGGACCTCGACGCCGAGCCCCGACGCCATGGCCGCCGACATTCGCAGCAAATTGGCGCTGCGGGATGCCGGCAGCATGGTGCCGTTTGCCTGCATTCGGCTTGTCGACGGCGTAACCGTGGGCGTGACCACATATTATGACCTCTCCCCGGAGGTTCCCCGACTGGAAATCGGCTACACCTGGAGTCGAGCCAGCAGCCACGGCACCGGCACTAATCCAGACTCAAAACTATTACTGCTCGAATACGCTTTCGAGGAATTGGGGTGTCGGCGGGTGGGAATCCGCACCAAATGGTCAAATCACCAATCCCGGGCCGCAATCGAACGACTGGGGTTAAAGCGCGATGGCATTCTGCGATCCTATGCCAGACTGCGGAACGGTGTTGTTGATGATGCCGTGCTGTACTCGGCCCTCTCCACCGAATGGCCCGCCATCAAGGCCGGCCTGACGACCCGGGTGAGCCGCCACATGACCGATGCGGCACGCGACGCAGCCCAGTAATTGCGCTACCAGCGTCCCCAACTTGTACACTACCTTCCATGGCAGAGAAGGCAGACACGAGCTTCACCGTGGACACGGAGTTCACGGAAAATGGGCGCACCGGCACAATCCACACCCCGCATGGCGACATTCACACCCCGGCGTTTATCCCCGTGGGCACCAAGGCAACCGTGAAAACGCTCACCCCCGAGCAGGTCAAAGCCACGGGTGCGCAGGCGGTGCTGGCCAACGCCTACCATCTCTACCTCCAGCCGGGCCCCGACATTGTTGACGAGGCCGGCGGCGTTGCCGCCTTCCAAAACTGGGACGGTCCCACCTACACCGACTCCGGCGGGTTCCAGGTGATGAGCCTGGGCGTGGGCCATAAAAAGGTGCTCATGATGGATCACGTGAGCCAAGAACCGGTGGCCCGCACCAAAAAGAAAGACCGCTACGCCCTGGTGGATGAGGAAGGCGTGAACTTTCGCAGCGTGATCGACGGCTCAAAGCACCGATTCACTCCGGAAATCTCCATGCAGATTCAACACCAACTCGGCGCCGATATCATGTTTGCGTTCGATGAGTTGGACGGTGTTGGCGGACACCCGGGAATACCAAGAGGCCTCGGTGGACCGCACCCATCGGTGGGCGAAAAAGGTGTTTGGATGAACACGATAAGTTGACTCGGGAGCGCGTCGGTAAGCCCCTACAATCCCTGTGGGGGTGGTGCAGGGCGCCCAGTACGAGGACCTGCGTCGTAAAGCAACCCGCGGACTCATAGAACTTTCCAATCAAGCCGAGGCAGAGGGGCGACGCGGCTTCGGCGGCTTCGGCATCGGCGGCGCGCTCGAAAAAGAAAACCTCGGCACCATTGTCGGCTGGGTGTGCGACGAACTACCCGCCACCAAACCCCGCCACCTCCTGGGAATCTCGGAACCCGACGACCTCTTCCGCGCCATCGAAGCAGGCGCAGACACATTCGACTGCGTTGCCCCCACCCGACTCGGACGACGCGGCGGAGCATACACATTAGACGGACGAGTCAACCTCACTGCCGCCCGATTCAAACGAGATTTCGAACCCATTGACGCCGAATTCGGTGGCTACGTGTCGGAAAACTACACCCGCGCCTACATCCACCACCTCTTCAAAGCCAAAAGAATTCCTAGGTGGCACCCTCTGCACAATCCACAACGTGAGCTTCATCGTGCGACTAGTCGACAACATCCGGGCCGCCATCAACGGCGGATACTACGAAGACTACAAACGCGAATTCTTAGGCAGGTACTATCATTCGTGAGCCTTGATGCGGCGAATAACCAGGTACGTGATCGGCATGACCGCCACCTCAACCAGCGTCTTCCACACAAACCCCACCACCACATAATTCGCCGTATCGCCAACCGTAGAAATTCCGATAACCGGCGCGGCGATCAGGCAAAAAATCAGCGTGTCACCAAACTCGCCCACCACAGTTGACCCCAACAGCCGCTTCCACAAACCCCGCTCGCCCAGCCGATCCTTCATCAACGTGAGCAGCCACGCATTGAGCAGCTGCCCGGCCGCATATCCGCTTAACGACGCCACCACAATCCGGGGCACCAACCCCAGGGTGGCGGCAAACGCCGCCTGCCCCTCATAAAACGACGCCGCCGGCAGCAAAATCGCCACATAAAATGTAGAAACCGCAATAATCATGGCGAGAAACCCGGTCCACACCGCGCGCTGGGCCACCCGAAACCCATAACACTCACTTATCACATCTCCAATCACATAAGCCGCAGGGAACAGGAAAAACGCGCCATCCGTCACCAGCGGACCCACCTGCACGCCCTTGGTGGAGACAATGTTAGACAAAATAAAAATCGTGGTGAACAGGGTAAGCAACACCGGATAGGCGGATTTCTGCACTGGAATATATGAAGAACCTGAAGGCATAGCGGATATTCTATATTTACCTATGGCGCATATCATATTGCGGTCCGGGTTACATGGGAGTACTGCTAAGGGTGAAACCATCTATGACCAGGAAAAATATCAAAAATGCTGACCATGATTCGCCATCATGACGACACCTACGCCTACGAGCCCCTCACCCGCAGATGGAGCACCCCCAGACTCGACTACGAACAGGCCCCCGCCCACGAAAAACTCGACCTCCACACCAGGGTTGCCGCAGCCTCCGTGCGTACCGCCGTCATCACCGGCCTGGCCGCCGGAATCCTGCACCACATTCCCATACTCAACCACACCAACCAGGTGGTGGTGCACCTCACCCTGCCCGGCCGACAACAGCCGCCGCCCAGATCCCAATGGGAAAACAGTATCCTCCGCTACCGATACGCGGTGCTCCCGGATACCGATATATGCATTATCGGCGGCAACCGCGTCACCACCCTCGCCCGCACCTTCACCGACATATGCACCATCAACGGGGAACTGGAAGGGCTCGCCTTTCCTCGAAGCCGCCCTCCACATGGGGCACAGCAAACAAGAATTCCAGGCCTACATAGACCGAAACGACCACCGGTGGGGCATGGCCCGCGCCCAAAAAGTTCTTGACCAGGCGTTATACGGAATCGAATCTGTGTATGAGACCTATGCCCGCTACATTATCACCACCATGCTGCCGGCCCTTCAGGTTGATCCGCAGGCGATCATTCCCATTCCCAGCAGGTGGTATTATGACGGGTTCTCGCGGCGGCGGGTGGATCTCCTGATCGAGCGGTTCATCATCATTGAAATTGATGGGCGGATAAAATACCAGCAAAGCCAAGACAAACTCATTGAGGTGCTCTCCGACCAGGTGTATCGAGAAAAGCACCTGATTCGCCACGGCTACCACGTGCTGAGATTCGCCCCTGGGAACTCAAAACCCTTTTGATCCCCACCCTCACCCAAACCCTGGACATGTTGCACTGCGACCACGCGCCTGAAGTCCACCAGATTCCCCAACCTACAGGCTGAGCATCCATCGTGGGATAACCGGCTCGCGGTCGCTTAAGCAAGGCGGTTGATCTCTGGGGGTTGGGCTGAGGGTTGGTTGAGGCCAGAGCGGGGTTTGGGGCTCGGCTTTGCGGCCTTTTTGCGCCTTGAGTAGCTGTCTTTCCCTTGAAACTCTGATCCTCGTTGCCCTGAATTTAGCATGAGCTTTTGCCTGGGCCACGGATAGCAGATTTGATAAGCATGGTGTTTGGTTTTGGGGTGGTGATCGCCTTGCGGATTTGGGGCAGGCAGGAATGAAAACCAAGCTTAGAACCTGTGCAGCCCCTGGTGGTGGTGATTCCCAGCGTTGCCAGGAAGGGGTTGGGGCCGGTCAGGGTGCGGCTGCAGGTTTGATAAGCTCGATTTTTCGGGTGTGGGCCCTCGGGCTTGGGCTGTTTTGGGCCAAAATCCGAGGAATCTGGCGAGGGGAGTCCGTGATCCAGCAGCCCGAGGGATTGGAGGGTTCGGGAGATTTGGCTGCATACTTGCTAAGCATGGTCTTTTGGCTGGTGGCAGGAATTTTTCCTGCGGATTCGGGGCGGTGTGGGCCGGCTCAGGAAGAAGACCAAGCTTATCAAATGTGCTGTCGCCTGGGGGCCGGCGCAGGGTGGTGCGCCACAGGGCGCCACGGCCACCGCCACAGCCACGGGCGCCCGGCCCGGCTCGACTGCCGGGGGATAATTAGGATATATGCCATGACAGATTTTGTAGGTGCGGGCCGGTATGCGCCCAGTCCCAGCGGGGACCTTCACTTCGGGAACCTCCGTACGGCGGTGCTGGCCTGGCTGTTCGCTAGAACAACTGGTCGAGCATTCTATCTCCGGGTGGAGGACATTGATACTGGGCGGTCGTCGGCAGAGTCGGCGGCCAGGCAGATTGCCGATTTGGCGGATTTGGGCCTGGATTGGGATGGGGAGGTGCTGTACCAGTCGCAAAGATTTGAAGATTATGCTGCGGCTTTGGTGAAATTGCCGCACTACGAATGCTATTGCTCTCGGAAGGAAATAGCCGAGGCATCCCAGGCGCCGCACAGTATACCGGGCCACTATCCGGGGACCTGCCGGGAACTCACGGAAGACGAACGCATGTTCAAACGAGCCGAATTGATTGGGCAAGGTCGGGTGCCGGCCCTGCGGCTCCGGGCTGAAGTCACCAAGTGGCAGATCCACGACTATTACGCCGGGGAGGTGGTGGGAGAAGTTGACGACATGGTGCTGCGCCGGGGCGGGTCGCAACCAGACTGGGCATATAACCTGGCCGTCGTCGTAGACGACGCCTACCAGGGGGTGGACCAGGTGGTTCGGGGTGATGACCTGCTCAGCTCCGCGCCACGGCAGGCTTACCTGGCGCATCTCCTCCAACTGCCGGTGCCGGAATATGTGCATGTGCCGCTGGTCATGAATGCGGCCGGCCAACGGCTGTCAAAACGGGACGGGGCGGAGGTGACCCTGCGAAGCATGCGGCCGCAAGAGATGTTCCCGCGCATCGCGGCGTCGTTAAGCTATGGGGCGGAAACACCCCAAGAGCTGCTGAAACAATTCCAACCGGAGCGGCTTTCGCGCGAACCGTTCGTGCTAAAATAACTCGGTGGCCGCATCAGCATCAAACCGAACACCCGCATCGGCCGCAATCGCCGCAGCCGTCGCGCGGATCGTGGACCGGTCGCAGGGGAGGGCGAACAGGTCAATGTGGGACAGGAGCTTCTTCGTGATCGGGCGCTTCGCATCCCAAAAAACCAGGGACTGGATAAACGCCTGACACTCAGGGCTACGAAGAATCGCCGTGACCAGGGCCGCGTGCGTGCTGTTTTCAAATGGCAGAAAATAGCAGGTGTCGTCCAACACCACCGGCCGGGCACCACGCGGCGTTTTTGCCTGCGTGACCAGCTGAAACCGGGACTCCTTGTGCATGCCGGAGCAGCTCACCTTCAAGGGAGCAAACGTGTAGTCGCCGTGGCCGAACACCGAAAATCGGGGACGATTCCGGTAAATCACCGACTTGCGATTGTCCAGAGCGGCGGCGTGCCCAATGAGGTAGCGCCATACCTTCGGTGCCGTGTATTGCAGGTGGGCGGTGTCCTCACCAAATTTGTGCTGCGGCACCAGCACCCACCGGGAAGGATGCTGATGGCGGCCCCGAAACACATCGGTGCCCTTGAGCAGGGGATAAATGTATTCGGACTCCAAATTCTCCGGGAACGACGTGAATTCGAACACCCGGGCGGCATCATGCTTCAGGCCGGACCGCCATGTATAAGGGCTGGGGCCGTCGGCGGAACGAACCAGCTGGTAGGAATCGAGATCTGACACGAGCGTGGTGCCGACAACACCCCAACGGCGGACAATCTTGCCGGTGCCTTCGAATAGGTTTTCGTGCACATCAATCGCGTAGTTTCCCCCTTGGGGAGCGCCGGGTCGATGGCGAGCGTGAACCAGCAGGCATCGACCTCCGCGTTGAACCAGCGGCGGGCGTTGATGGGATAAAGCGCGGCCGTGGCCACCTGGATGCGGGCCCGGGCGCACTCCATAAGAACATTGCGCGCAACATGAGTCTTGCAGAGCATGCCTAGTCGCAGCGGTTGGCCCCGCAGCTCCGTGAGGGCCTTGAGGATAATGTATTCGCACACGTCAAAGTTGGAGCTTCCCAGCAGGGCGGCGATGCCCGGCATTCCCTTATAGTTTTTCTTCGGGGGAATATTATTCGATCCCATGCGTTTGAGCTCCGCGGCGGTGACCCACGGCGGATTCCCAATAACGAACAGCGGTGCGGTCGGGTCCGGCCAGGAAATATCGGCCAGGTTGCGGGTGAATACGTTGGCGTGTGCCACCGTGCCATAGTTGCGCGCCACCCTGCACATAGTCGGCGTTGATATCGATCCCATACCTGATCGACGTCGGGTTTCGCTCCTCAGCCGCCCGCAGAAACGCCCCCCGCCCGCACGTGGGTTCCAGCACCCGAATCGGCCCATGCTGCGGCAACGCCAGCACCTCCAGGCAGCGGCGCGCCAGTGCCAGCGGGGTTTGAAAATCGCCGAATTCGTTGTTGGGCATACCGCCACTGTAATTCCCCGCTTGACGACGAGCTCACGTGGCTAACCCTAATTCTGGGGTAGTGACCGTGGGGAAATGTGGAATCAGCCATCGTTCCATATTCCGAATATATGTGCGGGGTGCCCGGGAGTTGGCGTGATGTTAGCGCCAGACTCACGCAATTTCTCTCTTACGGGGGTGTGGTTGGTGGCCATTGTTGGCGGGTGGTTGGAGCGGTCTTTCGCTCCCTGCGAGTGACCCCAGGGGCTGAACTTGAAAAAGGGTGTTTTGGGTCGTTATCACCCCTATATTGGGGGTGGAGTGGGAAGGTGATACTGAATCGATCAGGGTGATGGGGAGCACTGTTTTTCTGGGTTGAGGTGGCTGTTCGGCCGGGAGGTGGGCGTCGCAAAGCAAAACCCCGGCTCTGGGAAAGAACCGGGGTGATAGAGCGGAGGATGTGGGATTTGAACCCACGAGGGGCGTTAGCCCCGCACGCGTTCCAGGCGTGTGACATAGGCCGCTAGTCGAATCCTCCAACGTACATGCGTATGTACCACGGACACTTTACCTAACTGGGCAGCAACTTCCAAATCCACCCGCGCACCCGGCCCTGTCCAGCGGAAATGGTGGCTGGTTGGGTTTATCGGCAACTTTCGGCTAGAGTCAAGTGCAGGACTTCGCATGGCGTATATCTCGTGAACCCCCCCAGGGCAGGAATGCAGCAAGGGTCAGCGGGCTCTGACGGGTGTGCGGAGTCCCCTTTCTATTTTTGGGGCAGTGGTTTGGGGGTTGCTGGAAACCGCGGCGAAAACTGGGGGATGACGCTAAAGTTTGTTGGAGAAATCCCAACCATACTGTTACCTAAGGTGGATCATCGTGACCCTACGTGACTATGACGCTGAACGCCTCGCAGCCTTCACTAAAGAAATCAATGCCAAATATGATGAGCTCAAGGCCCGCAACCTTGCACTCGACCTCACCCGCGGTAAACCATCCGCCGAACAGCTAGACTTCTCCAACGCTATTCTGGCTCTGCCAGGTGTGGACGACTATCGCGCCGCCGACGGCACCGACTGCCGCAACTATGGGGGGCTGACCGGCATCAAGGACATTCGCGCCCTCTGGGCCGAAGCCCTCGGTCTGCCGGTTGACAACGTGATCGCCGGCGACGCCTCCAGCCTGAACATCATGTTCGACCTCATCTCCTTCGCCTTCATGTTCGGCACCAATGATTCCGAGCGGCCCTGGCGGGACGAGCCCAAGGTCAAATGGCTGTGCCCGGTTCCCGGCTACGACCGGCACTTCAGCATCACCGAACTGTTCGGCTTCGAGATGCTCCACGTCCCCATGACCGACGACGGCCCCGACATGGCAGTAGTCAAGGAACTGGTCAAGGATCCCGCGGTCAAGGGCATGTGGACCGTGCCCATCTTCGGTAACCCCACCGGCGTGACCTTCTCCGAGGCCACCTGCAAGGAACTCGCAGCCATGGACACCGCCGCCCCCGACTTCCGCATCATTTGGGACAACGCCTACGCCATCCACACCCTCACCGACGAATTCCCGGTCATCCACAATGTGCTGGAGCTGTCCGCGGCGGCCGGCCATCCCAACCGGTTCTGGTTCATGTCTTCCACCTCGAAGATCACCCACGCCGGGTCGGGTGTGTCCTTCTTCGCGTCCTCCACCGCCAACCTGGATTGGTACGCCAGCTACGCCAACGTTCGGGGCATTGGGCCGAACAAGATCAATCAGCTGGCCCACGTCAAATACTTCAAGGATGTGGCCGGGCTCAAGGCCCTCATGCAGAAGCATGCCGGTTCGCTCGCCCCTAAGTTCGAACGGGTGCTCACCATTTTGGAGGAGCGCCTCGGCGACTACGGCGTGGCTACCTGGACGAAGCCGAAGGGCGGCTATTTTATCTCCCTGGATGTGGTGGATGGTACCGCCAGTCGGGTGGTGGAGTTGGCGAAGGAAGCCGGCATTGCCCTGACCGCCGCCGGTTCCTCCTACCCGCTCAAGCGGGACCCCAATGACCGCAATATTCGGTTGGCGCCGTCCCTGCCGCCGGTGTCCGAGCTGGAGATCGCCATGGATGGCGTGGCCACCTGCGTGCTCAAGGCCGCCGCGGAGAAAGCTGCAGCCAGCTAAGACGCTTTACGACGCGGCAGGCGTGGGTGTGGGTTGTGAGTGGCCCACCCCAACCTGCAAGCCGCATGTCCTGCCGCACTGCTGCGTTGCTGCCGCCGTGCCACGCTGCACCACCACCGCGCCGCGATTCCGAGCCCCACGTAACCTAAGAAAGTATGCAATGGATATTCATGAAACCGCCGCCTGGATCGATGGTCTATTCGATGGAGAAATGAGTCTTCACGAGGCGAAACGGGAGGAAGGGTATCCCACCATCCTGGCGACTTTCGAAACGGAAGAGCAAATATCCCTCTGCTCGACCATCGGATTTAACGAGGTGGACACAGGGCTGGAATCGGGCGGGCTCGATGTGAGGTGTGAGTTTTTCACGATCACGGAAGCGTCGCAAAGCGATGCCATGCATGTCGTGGACGCCACCGTGCAAACCCTGGTGCAAGCTAATGGCACGCTGCATGCGCAACCTGACACTATTATCCCCGGTATTGGTCTGGCGGTGCTGCCCGAACACCTCACCGTTTGCCATGGGCTTTTCGTGGCCCCGGAGGTGTGGGGGCCGTCGGTGCCGCAGTTCATCGAGGACGATCGGTGGACGCTCATGCTGGAATTGCTGCTGATTACCGAGGACGAGTTTAACTACGCCGTCACCTATGGCGCGCGGGACCTCTTGGATGAGCTGGGAAAAACCGGGGTTAACCTGCTCGATTGGCAACGGTAGCCCAGTTACTATTGTGTCCGCATGTGGTAGGCGTCATGCGGTAATCTGGAACTCGTGGCTTTATATCGCAAATATCGCCCGGGTTCCTTCAACGAACTGGTCGGTCAAGAACAAGTAACCGTGCCATTGTCGGCGGCGCTCGACAATGGCCGAATCAACCACGCCTACCTTTTCTCCGGCCCCCGCGGTTGCGGCAAAACCTCCTCTGCCCGCATTATGGCCCGTTCGCTCAACTGTGTGAATGGGCCCACCTCAAAACCCTGTGGAAAATGCAACTCATGTGTGTCCCTTGCCGCCAACGGGCCCGGCAACCTGGACGTGACCGAGCTCGACGCCGCCAGCCACAACGGTGTTGACGACATGCGGGAACTTCGCGACCGTGCCATGTTTGCGCCCGCCGAATCCCGCTACCGCATCTTCATCATCGACGAAGCACATATGATAACCAACCAGGGTTCGAACGCACTTTTGAAAATCGTGGAGGAGCCACCCGCGCACCTCATCTTCATTTTCGCCACCACCGAACCCGAAAAAGTGATCGGAACCATCCGGTCCCGCACCCACCATTATCCCTTCCGCCTGCTCACCCCCCAGGCCATGCGCGGCCTGTTGGAACGCACCGTCGCTGCCGAAGACGCCATCATCGAAGAATCCGTGTATCCGCTGGTCATTCGCGCCGGCGGCGGCTCACCCCGCGACACGCTCTCCATCCTTGACCAACTCCTCGCCGGCACCGGTCCCGACGGCCTCACCTACCAATACGCCCGCATGCTTCTCGGCGTCACCGACGACACGCTTATCGACGCCACTATCGCCGCCCTCTGCCACCAATGACCGCGCCAGCCTCTTCACCACGGTCGATGACGTCATCGAGGCCGGCCTATCGCCCCGAAAATTCTCCGAAGATCTCCTCGACCGCCTGCGCGACCTCATGCTGCTCCAGGCCGTCCCCGATGCCGTCAACCTGGGGCTGGTCGACGCCCCCACGGATCGGGGTGAAATTCTCCTGAAACAAGCACAAGAGTTCGACTCGCAACGCATTCCCCGGATCGCCGGCATTCTCAACGATGGCCTCAGCAGCCTCAAAAGGCGCAACCAGCCCCAGGCTGCTGCTGGAAATCCTTTGCGCAAAAATGCTTATCGAGCCGGGAGGAATGGTCCTAGTCGGGGGACCTGCCGGACAAGTGGTCCCTGCACCTGCGCTATCCGTGCAGCCTACGCCAGCCGCTCCCGCATCGACACCATCATCAAAATACGAGCGGCCCTCCCAACGTCGCGCCCGCGAAGCCCAAGAAGCCCGTAACGTGGCCGAAAAACCCGAGGCAGTCGAGGCAGTGGCCGAGGCGAAACCCCGGGAACCCGAGGAATCCCCGGAAACCCGGTCGATGCCGCCCCAGCCGGCGTCGACAAGCGTGCAGGTGCAACCCATTGACACCATCAAAAACGCCTGGGACAAAATCCGCTCAACAGTATCGAAAACCAATGCGGTTGCGGGCATCCTTCTCACCGGGGCCCAGCCTTTGGGTATCACGGATGAGACGCTGCTTCTGGGACATAACACGGGGGCGCTGGCCTCGCGGCTCAACGCGCCCGAGCACAACGTCACAATCCAGAGTGCCGTTTTGGAAACCACCGGGCTAGAGCTGGAAGTGCGATGTGAGGTGGGTACCAACCCAAAAGCGTTCGGCTTTGAGACCGATAACCCAAAGCCCGTATGGAACCCCGAACAGGATGCCGGCGAGGCTGGGAATGACGGGGATGCCCAAGAAACCGCTGTACAAGAGGCAGAATCGACCAATCTGGTGGCGGCCGAGCATGCGGAGCCCGAGCCCGCACCAGAGCCTGCGAAGTCCGACGCGGATTCGGAGTCCGCACAGTCGCCTGAGGATGCGGCGGAACCGGAAGCCACGCCGCCCGCGCCGGGGCCCGCACTGGAAGTCGCGCCGGAGCCCGCACCCCCTGCGCCACCCGCGCCTGAAGCCCCAGAAGACACCTGGGGCGAACCCGCGCAACTCGGTGGAGCACCGGAATCCGCGCCTGAAGCGCACAAGCCAGACAGCGTTGCCGTTCCTGAAGACGATGCTTCTGAGGCCGGCCTCAACCCTCCTGTCCAGCCCAGCCAGCCGCCCAGCGCCGCCAGCCTTGCCGAATCTGCAACCAGCATTTGGGGACAACCTGCACAACTAGGCGGTGCCCAACCTGCCAACCAACCCACCTACCAGGCGCAACCCGCCCAACCGGCACACGAACGACCTGCGCCTCAATCACAAACCCAACCTCAGCCATCGGCAAAACCCACGACCTCAACGTGGCGGGAACGGGCGCGCCGGGGAAATAAACTCCTGGCAGAGCAACAGAATGCACCCCGGTTCTCGGACGGCACCCCGGCGCCGCCGGAACCATCAGAACCATGGGACATGCCCCCACCGCCCCCACCGCCGGCTGAGATGCCTGAAATGTCGGCGCCGGAGCCCGGAGCGGAGGCTGGGTTTGGGGCTGCGCTGGTGCCTGGGCTGCGACCCGGTCAGCCGATGCCGCCAACGCCCGAGGGGTACCCGAGCCCCTGGGCAGCGGGAATCGTCGGTTCCTGCGGGTCCGTCGTCGCCTGGAGCGTCGGCGACCACTACATCTGCGGCATCCGCGGTCTCCGCGCGGCCGTCCCAGAACGCGGCCACCGCCCCCACCCCTGATAGCGGTAGCGGCAGTGGCCCTGGTGCCGGCGCCGCCGGTACCCTCCCACCGGCAATGCTTCATTCCGGCAGCGTCCCCACCACCAGCACCACCGGCCTCGTGATGAGGAGGCCGAGATGATGCACCAGGCGGCCACGGAGCTTGGGGAGCATGACCATCGTGATGCCATGACCATTGCGATTTCCCTGGTGGAGCAGGAGCTTGGGGGGCGCGTCGTATAGTCGTCGTATAGCGAAAGCGTTGTGGCCCGGCGCGTGTCTGAGTATGCATGATAGCTGCTATGGCAGGTACACTTGAGCGGCGAAACTCTAGAGAAAGGCAAAATGATGAGTCAACCTGATATGTCCGATATTTTGGCCCAGGCGCAGGAAATGCAGGCTAAGCTGCAGGCTGCGCAGGAAGAGATTATGTCGTCCATTGTGATTGGGCAGGCCGGCAATGGGCTGGTGTCGGTGTCGATGCAGGGCTCCGGCACCGTGACGTCGGTGAACATTGATCCGAAGGTGATCGACCCCGAGGATCCCGACACTTTGCAGGACCTCCTGGTTGGTGCCTACAATGATGCGCACGGCCAGCTCGCCAAGATCGCCCAGGATAAGATGGGTCCCTTGCAAGGCGACATGGGTGGCTTCGGATTCTAGTCTGCATATTATGCATCCCCGGCTCTTTGTAGTCGGGGTTTTCCTTTTGCTTTACGACGCCCTCCCGGCCGCCCGCCTCCTTGCTCGCCCCCTCGCGCACCTCCGGCAGCATGTTTGCTAAGCATGGTTTCCTCTTTGCTGTACTAAACCCCCAGAAGCCGGCTTGCCCTAAAACCGGAAACCATGCTTAGAACTTCAAGCCCAGTTGGGTTTGGTGGGAGCGCCTTGACCCCAGGTGGTAGTGGTTTTGCTAATCATGGCCTTTGGTGAAATAGGGCATCTGCGAGACCTTCCCAGGCCGAAGACCATGCTTATTGGTTTTGCTGCTGACCTAGTTCCGGGCGCTACCCCTATGCCCACCCGGGGCTGCATTTCTTCTAAGCATGGTGTTTAGTTGTTGTGGGCTGTTTCCTCTAGGATTTTTGTGGCTGGCTGGAATGGAAACCATGCTTAGCGACTGTGAAGTAGGGTGGGTTGATTGGTTTTCCTCTGGGACGGTTTTGGCTCTTGGTTATGTTGCAGATCTGCTAAGCATGGTTTTGTGGGGAAATCTGGTTGCTGCAGGGTCGCCAGAACACGGAAACCATGCTTAGAACACTTGAAGCCTAAGCTGGCTGGTGAAGGTGCCGTGAACCCCGGTGATAGCAATGGTTTTAAACATGGTCTTCGGTGAAATCGGGCCCTGTGGGATCTTCCTTGGGGGAAGAACATGCTTATCCGTTTTGCTACTAGGGTTGGCTGTGGGGATCCGTGGAGCTTCAATGGTTCTAAGCATTGTGTTTGGTTGATGCGGCAGGATTTCCCTGGGGCTTTGTGGCCCGCCGGAATAAAGACCATGCTTAGAATACCTGAAGCCCCGGGTGTGTCGCGTCCCAACCCGCAACATACTCGCAACACACAGCGCCGCCGCCTCGCCCCGTTGTTTCATGTCCGGGCGGTGTGGGAGAATCGACGTCGAGTGATGAAAGGATGAGGTGCGGTGTTTGAAGGCCCGTTGCAGGATTTGATTGATGAATTGTCGCGTCTGCCTGGGGTAGGGGCCGAAGAGTGCGCAGCGTATCGCGTTTCACCTGCTGCATGTGGATCCGATAGACATTACTCGGCTGCAGGCTGCGCTGGGGGCCGTCCAACAGGGGGTGAGTTTTTGCCGGATCTGCCACAACATTTCCCGCGATGAGGTGTGTCGGATTTGCGCGGATTCGGGCCGGGACCGGTCGACAATTTGCGTGGTTGAAGAGCCCAAAGACATCCAGGTTCTCGAACGTACTGGCGAATTCAATGGGCGATATCATGTGCTCGGTGGGGCATTGGATCCACTGAATAGCATTGGCCCGAAGGAGTTGAACATCACTGCCTTGTTGCAGCGGATCGGTGGGGTGCTGCCGGATCGGGAGTTGGCGGATTCCACCCCGGAGCAGCCATTATTCGACACCACCCCGGAGATCACCGAGGTGATTCTTGCCACCGACCCCAACACTGAGGGGGAGGCTACTGCGAGCTATTTGGCGCGGCTGCTCAAGGATTTTCCGGGGCTGGTGGTGTCTCGTCTCGCATCCGGCATGCCATTGGGTGGTGATTTGGAGTTTGTGGACGAGCTCACCTTGTCGCGGGCGCTCAGCGGCCGGCTAACGCTGTAGCCGTTCCTTCCGCAGCTTGTCGACGACCGGAAGGTCCAACGGCTGCAGTTCGGACATGGGCATGTCCAATGCCCACGCCAGGAGAAGATCCGCCAGTTGGGGATTGCGGGCCAGGACCGGCCCGTGCATGTAGGTGCAGATGATGCTGCCCTGAACTGCGCCTTCGTAGGTAGGCTGCTCGGTATCGGAGTTGCCCACCCCGTGGGTGACGATGCCTAATGGTTTCGCGTCTGAACCGAGAATGCTGGAGCCGAAATGGTTGCCGAACCCGGTGAGCGGTTCGGTCAGGCCGGCGGTGATACCGCCATCGTTGGGGTGGGGGGTGGATTGGAGTTCTCCGATGAACCGCTTTTTTTCAGGCTGCCGGTGGTAGCGTCGATAAGCCCGGCGCCGGCAACCATCCTATTATCGGCGCGGAACGATTCACCAAGAACCTGCAACCCGGCGCAGATCGCCAGGATGGGTCGGCCGGCCGCCGCAGCTTTGTGCAGGCCACCGTCGTTGTTGATGTGCTCCGCGGCAAGGATTTGGGCGGTGTCTTCGCCACCGCCGAGGCAGTACACGTCGAGGCTGGTGGGGATGGGGTCGCCAAGGTGGATGCGCACAATGTTTGCGTCGAAGCCACGCATGCGGGCGCGTTGGCGTAGCACGAGGGCGTTGCCGTCATCACCGTAGGTGCCGAGTACGTCGGGCAGAACCAAACCAATCTGTAGGGTGCTCATTTAATGTGTCTCCGCTTCAATCCGGCGCACCAATGCGCGTTTAAGATCCCGAAATGCCGTATAGTTGGCCAACACTTCCACTCGACCTTCCGGGCAGGCCAGAACGGCGTCCATCATATTGTGGACGAGTTCGTGTTGAATGTCGGCGTAGGTGAGGCGCACCGCGAGGTCTGTGCCGCGTTCCCCGGAGGCTTTCACCGCGAGTTCGCCAAAGTCTTCGAATCGGACATCCCACAGCCAGGACAGGTCTTCCCCGTCCGCGACCTGGCCATTGACGGCGATGACGAGGCCGTCGGCGGTGCGGTCCACCATGGACATGGCTTCCTGCCAGCCGGCCGGGTTTTTGGCGAGGAGGAGGTGTATGTCCCGGTTGCCGAGCCGGAGGGTGGAGTATCGGCCGGCCACATCATCCACGGTTTCGACCGCGGACACTGCCACGTCGAGGGGGATACCGAAGCATTCCACGGCTGCCGCGACCGCCTGGGTTGCGTTCCCCCGGTTGGCGGTTCCCGGTAGTTTCAGGGCGAGTGGCACTATATCGTTGGTGGGGGTGTGGATGCCTTCTGGGGTGATGGTCCAGGTGGGTTCCGGTCGGCGAAATATTGTGCCGTCGGCCAGCGGTTGGACGGCTTCCCACGTGCCGTCTGGGTGGTGGATGATGCGCCCACCGGTTCGGGGGCAGGACACCGAGTCGCCTTTCCACCCGCCGCCGGCCGACACCCACACCACGTTTTTCGCTTCCCACGCCACCGAGGTGACCAGCACATCGTCACAGTTGGCGATGACGGTCATGTTTGGATGGTTGAGGACGCATTGCCGGAGGGCGCGTTCGATTTTATTGATTTCGCCCACCCGGTCGAGCTGGTCCCTCGACAGGTTGAGGAGCACCAGGCAGGATGGTTGCAGCCGGTCCGCTACCGAGGGGACGTGGAGTTCGTCGCATTCTAAGACCACATGGCTGGCTTCTTGGCCGGCCATGAGGGCGGTGATAATGCCGGCGTCCATGTTGTCGCCGCCTTCGTTGGTGGCTACTTGGTGTGCGCTGCGAATCGCGGTGGTGAGCATTCGGGTGGTGGTGGATTTACCGTTGGTGCCGGTGATGAGCGCGACCGGCCGGCCGAATCCCAGGTTTTTCATGATCTGGGGTCGATTTTTCCGCAACCAGTCCGCCAATCATGCCGCCGGAGCCACGCCCGGTGGCACGAGAAGCGAAAAGTAGCAAGCCGCGCCAGCCCAATGGCCGCCCTGGTGCGCGCGCGTAAACGAGGGAACTTCATGAGGAAAGAGTCTAGTCCTAAACTATCGCCTGGAAACTCGCCGACTGCCCTTTTTCCGTGGTTGGCGTGTTGATCGCCCGGTAATTGAGCGAAGTACCGGCGAAGTTTCCGGCGGCGGGGTTGGCTCGCCGGGGGTAATTTGCGTGGTGCTGACCAATGTGAGGAACTCATCATCTGCCATGAGTGGCACGCCTTTTTCGGGCCGCATGCATGGCCTTGCCGGACAGGTTGTTTTGCTTGTTGCATACCACCAGCGACGTTTGTCGCGTTACCTTTTCGGAGTAGGAGAGATCGTGTGTGGTGATTGCCTCAATGATGTCGTCGGGGTCTGCGGTGATTTCGGGGGCCACGACGATTTGCATGCCCTGGACCAGGGTGCCGGTGAATACGCCCGGGTTGTGGAATTTCGGGGTGGCGGTTGCCGCGGCCACCCGGATGCTGGAGCGTTGCAGCCCGAACCGGTCTGGTTGGAGTTCGTCCGGCTTGACGACGACCACGTGGTCGGGGTTGCGGAAGAACATGTCGGCCACCAGGAGGGTTTCCGCCCGGGTGACGTCGAATTCTGGTTGGCGGGCCCGTTCCACCGTTGCGGTTGCTGGCTCACACTCCACCCCCAGCATTCGCGCAACCGTTCGAATGCGGGTGTCGGGGAGGTCCACGCCCTCGCCGCCGGGCGGTGGCCAGCATGTCGACGATTCCCACCGGCCGGGGCACGTGCCCGACTCGTTGCCGGCGCCGGGGTTTTCCTCGGCTTCCCCGCCGCCGGTTTGCCCGGGCGGCGGCCGTCATCGCCCGCCGCGACTTCTTTGTGGATGAACCCCCACACCAGTGGCACATTATGGGTGATCATGGTGCGGCCATCTATGGTTTTGCCCAATGCTTTGAGGATGGAGCTGAATGATTTCCCGTCGGCGATTTCCTCCCGGGATAACCCGTGCATGTGTTTGGGGCCCGGATCGTCCGGCACCGATAACACCGCGTGGAAGTCGGAATCCGGCTCCCCGGCGGCGGTCAACACGACCGCATCAATGACCACCAGTTGCGCGGTTGACGGGTGAATGCCCGTGGTTTTCACGGTCACGGCCACAAATGGGGTGCGGGCCAATTCCTCGGCCCGCTCCTGGGACACCTCCCGGGGTTTCGGAGTGGCCGCGGGGGATTCCGGTTGCGGTTGTGATTGGGATTGGGGTTTATGTGCCGCGCCGCCCGACCGGCGGCGCCGAGAACGCCGGCGTGGATCAGTGGTCATAACGGTTTAGTGTAGCCGGTTGCACCGGCTTTCCCACCGTTGGCGCGTCGTAAAGCTTAAAAAGCCTGGTGCGCGCGGTTCACCGCCGACGTGATTGCCTTCAGTGACGCATAGGTGATGGACCCGGCGATGCCCACACCCCACACCTTCTGGCCGTTCACGTCGGCGAGAATGTAGGCGGCGGCCTCCGCGTCATCACCCGCGGTCCGGGCGTGCTGGGTGTATTCCTGCACCTCAACATCAATCTCCAACTGCTCCAGCGCATTCGCGTACGCCGCGATCGGACCATTGCCCGTGCCATTGACCGTCACTGGTTCCCCTTGGAACCGCAGCTCGGCAGTGATCTTCGCCTGGTCCCGCTCCGTCACCGCCGCATCAACATGCATGGCCACCTGCTCCAGGGGGGTGGTCGCATCCAGGTAGGTTTCGGCGAAAATGTCCCACATTGCCTTCGACTCGATCTCGCCGCCTTGCGCATCGGTCACGTCCTGCACCACCGACGAGAACTCCACCTGCATGGGTCGCGGCAGCACCATGCCATGATCCGTCTTCATGATGTAGGTCACGCCGCCCTTGCCGGATTGCGAATTCACCCGAATCACCGCCTCGTAGTTTCGGCCCACATCCTTCGGGTCGATCGGCAGGTAGGGGACCTCCCACAGTTCGTCCCGCAACTCCTCCCACTTCACATCGCTGTGGTTCGCGCCCGGATGCACCCGGGCGGCCATCGCATCCAACCCCTTATTCACCGCATCCTGGTGCGACCCGGAGAACGCGGTAAACACCAGGTCACCGCCGTAGGGATGCCGCTCCGGCACCCGCAGCTGGTTGCAGTACTCCACCGTGGAGCGAATCTGGTTGATATTGGTGAAATCAATCTGCGGATCCACGCCCTGCGTCAACAGGTTCAACCCCAGCGTGACCAGGCACACGTTGCCGGTGCGTTCGCCATTCCCAAACAGGCAGCCCTCGATCCGGTCCGCGCCGGCCATAAACGCCAGCTCGGCGGACGCCACCCCGGTGCCCCGGTCGTTATGCGGGTGCAGCGACAAAATAATGGAATCCCGCCGGTTCAAATTCCGGTGCATCCACTCGATCGCATCCGCATACACGTTCGGGGTGATCATCTCTACCGTGGACGGCAGGTTAATAATGATCGGATTCTCCGGGGTGGGGTCCATGACCGCCACCACCGCGTCCACTACTTCCTTCGCATACGCCAATTCGGTGCCGGTAAACGACTCCGGAGAATACTCCCACCGCCAATTCGTGTTCGGGTATTCCTTGGCGATCGTTTTAATCAGTTCGCCGGCATCCGTGGCCAGCTTCTTGATTGCGGCTTTGTCCTTACGGAACACCACATTCCGCTGCAAAATCGACGTGGAGTTATAGAAGTGCACAATCACATTTTTCGCACCCTCGCAGGCCTCAAACGTGCGGCGAATCAGGTGCTCCCGGGCCTGCACCAGCACCTGAATGGTCACATCGTCCGGGATCATGTCCTGCTCGATGATTTCCCGGACAAAATCGAAATCGGTTTGTGACGCCGACGGGAACCCCACCTCAATCTCTTTGTACCCCATCTGCACCAGCAGGTTAAACATGCGGCGTTTCCGCTCCGGGCTCATCGGATCAATCAGCGCCTGGTTTCCGTCCCGCAAATCCACCGCACACCAGGCCGGCGCGTGCGTGATCTTATTATTCGGCCAGGTGCGGTCCGGCAGGGTGATGTCCTCAACCTCCTGGGCAAATGGCTGGTAGCGGTGCGCCGGCATGGCGGAACTGCGCTGCTTATTCCATTTCGGCTGGTCTGCGGGCGGCTCCCCGGCAGGTGTGGTAATGCCAGTGGGGGCGGAAATAAAAGTGTCATGGATGGCCATGGTGAAAATCCCTCTAAAACAGTTGATGTGATATGTCACGGCCGGCACTTGAAAAGTCGATGCGAAACCCCGCGACGGGGAGCCGGCCGTTGATCCTCAACAGATTCTAGACCCAAGACCCGCCGCGGCTCAGAAGGAGGAGGCCATGAAGGCGGCCCGCACACGCACGCAGCATGCGTCACATCATACCGCAATTTGTTGAATCCGGCATACTTTCCCTTTCCCACTCTGCTTTGACGACGCCACCCAAGGTGCCTTGAGCGGCTTAGGTGGGCCAGCGACCTGGTGGCAGGGGGTGGTCCTGGTGAGCGTCAGCCTGGCGCGCCACCGCCCACTGTGATCCGGCAGCATATCTTGCTAAGCATGGTCTTTGAATGTCACCACCTCAAACTCCCAGGAGCAATAGCCCACCCAACTCAAAACACCATGCTTAGAAGATGTGCTGTGTTTGTGGGGTGGTCATGCCCTTTTGGCTTGGGTCCATAGCTAATCGGGTAGCAGATCATCTAAGCATGGTTTCCATTCTGGGAGCCCTCTCACAGCGGCGCTGATTCTGCCAAAAACCATGCTTAGAACAGTTGAAGCTTTTGAGGGGTTGGAGCTGCATACTCGATAAGCTTGGATTGTGGGTTTTTGAGGGGGGGGTGAATCCTCTGGGGGTAGAAACCATGCTTATCGGTTTTGCTATCAGTGTTGGTTGCTGAGTCATGGGGCTTCAATGGTTCTAAGCATGGTGTTTGGCTGATGTGGGCTGGTTTTTCCCTGGAGGTTTGTGGTCTGTTGGAATGAAGACCATGCTTAGCAGGGTCTGCCGGGCTCTCCGGGGAGCTCAGCTGCCCCTTGCACACGTCCGGCAGAGTGTGCTAAGCATGGTTTTTGTTTTTTTCTGTCGGGTTGAATCCCCAGGAGCCAGTTTGTCCCTGAAAACTGGAAACCATGCTTAGAACTTTCTGAAGCCCAGGTGGGTTGGCGGTGGCGCTTTTGCCCCTCGGAGGGGCCGTGAGTTATGCTAAGCATGGTCTTTATGCAGATGGAGTCTTGTGGAGGCTGATTTGACCAAAAACCATGCTTATCGGTTTTGCTGTCTATCTGGTTTCTGAGGTGTTGCTTCTGTGACCGGCTAGAGCTTCAATTCTTCTAATCATGGTGTTTAGTTGTTGTGGGCTGTTTCCCTAGGGTTTTGTGGCTGGCTGAAATGGAAACCATGCTTAGCAAACATGCGGCATGATTGTGGTGTTGGTGGGGTTGCTGCTGTCCCAATAGAAGTCCCTCGATCGGCTTACTTTGCCGCACACTTGCTAAGCATGGTTTTGGGGAAATCCGGTTGCTGCAGGGTCGCCAGAACACGGAAACCATGCTTAGAACACTTGAAGCCCGGGTGGGTGGTGCAACAGCGCCCACATGCGGCAGCCAGTCCGTCACAGCATGGGCAGCAGATTATGAAAACCGCCGAAACAACCGAAACAACTGAAACAACCGAAATCGCCGGAACCACCAAAAGCACCCAACTCTGTGGGGGTGTACATCCACCACCAGGATGCGGGAAAACCTGCGATTATGATTGAGTGGAACACGTGAGTAGCAACAGTGTGGAATCCGCAAAGGAACCGAAGGTCGCCGAAGGAACCGGTAGAAGCGGGTCCTAGGCCCCCTGGGGCCCACGACGCCTAGATGCCCCCTGGCACCCCCGGAAGCCTTGAACCTTGAAGCCCCCGAGGCATCCGAGACCCCTGCGAGCACACCAACGCCCCCATCACCGCACCCGCCCGCGCACCTACCGGCACAACTGGACGCATCGGTCACACCCCCTGTCACCACCACTACCAGGGATCATCGGCCGGATCCTGGCCATACCCGGCTGGCGGCCGCAACCATTCGGCTGGCGGGACTGGGCGATCGCCACCATACTATTCGCCATCACCTCCGCCATCCGGCTGGGGACTCTGCGGCTCCTCACCTCCGCGCACTCCTTCACCGATGTGTTGCAACAATGGGACGCCCTCCACTTTGTGGACATCGCCCAATACGGCTACTTCAGCAGCGACGGCCAAGGCGGCCCCGAACCGGACGTCTTCCAGCAGCGACTCGCCTTCTTCCCCGGCCTGCCGGCACTCATCCAACAAGTCCACCTACTCACCGGCCTGGGATATGTGGCGAGCGGCTGGCTGGTCGTCGCTATTGCCGGTGTCGTTATGACCGCCGGCATCATGGCCCTGGCCGCCCTCCTGGGCGCGGGATACCGCGGCCGGATCCTCGCCGGCATCCTCTTCCTGGGCGCCCCCATGGCCGTTACCTTCAACATGGTGTACACGGAGGCCCCGTTCTTGGCCCTGTGCGTGTGGGCGCTGATTTTCATGATCCAGGAACGCTGGTGGCAAACCACCGTCCTCATCTATCTGCTGGGGTTTGTGCGACTCACCGCCATTGACCTGGTTGCCACGTTCGCCATCATTGTGCTGCTCTACGCCCGCACGAATTGGCGCGCCTGGCTGGGGGTTGCTGTTTCCGGCCTGTCGCTCATCACCTACATTCGGTTCGCGTCCGCATCCACCCAGGACATTGGTGGCTATTTCGGCATGCAGTCGAAAGGCTGGAACTCCACATTCGACTGGGGGGTCGCCACCGTCGACTGGGTGTATAGCACCCTCACCGAATTCAACGACATAGGCTACATTCTTTCCGTGGTGTCCATCATCGGCGCCCCCATCGCCATGCTCATCGCTTTTCGACGCCTCCCCTGGGCGTTATGGGTCTTCGGTACCGGAATCACCGCCAACGTCCTGCTTTCGGACGGCATTATGCACTCCCGACCCCGCCTCCTCCTGCCCGCTCTGCTGCTGCTCCTGCCGGTGGTGCTGTGGCTGGAGAAATTATCGCGCCGGGTTGGGTGGCACACCGTTTGGGTGGTGCCGGCGGTGCTATGGTTTGCGTTCGGCACCTGTTTTTCCGCGTTTATGCTGGTATTTTTCGAGTGGGCGATCTAGGCTCAGGCGTCAGGCGTTGCCGCGTGCGGACAGGGCGAATGTGGACAGGATCATGGTGACGAGCGCTATCCCCATGATGACCCAATTCCACCCGTGCACCTGGAATTTTTCCCCCAAGACGGTATAGCTCAAAATGAAGGCGACCACGGGTTCTAAGGTGGTCATGGCCGGCAGGGAGAGGCGCAGCGCTCCCACGTTGAAGGCGTATTGCTGGATGATGGTGCCGAAGACGGCGCAGGCGATGAGGGCGTAGAACTCCCAGGCGGTCAGGAGGATGAGCGGGCCGCCATGATTGAACACATTCACCGCTGCTTTGGATAAAACGGCCACAAACCCATAGACAATGCCGGTGATGACGCCGAGGGATAATCCCCGGTAGGGGGCCGACATTCGGATGGATGCTGCATAAATAATGCCCATGACTATCGCCGTGACAATGATGGCGGGCAACCAATCGTGGAAGGTGACTTTGCCGTGGAAGGGGACGGGTTTCCCCAGAATCACCAGGGTGGCCACCGACACGGTGAGCAGCGCCCCGCCGATGATTTCGTCCATGGTGAGGCGGCGTTTCTCATAGAACGCGGTCATGGGGAAGGTGAACATGAGGGTTAGGGCCAGGACGGGCTGCACAATGAGTAGGGTGCCAAACCCGAGGGCAAGCACCTGAAACCCATAACCGGATAGTGCCGTGAGTAGGGCAAACCACCAGAGGGGTCGTTTTGCAGCCGCCACGATGGGGGAGTCGCCGTCGTCAGGCTGGTGTGCGGCAATGCGGTGACGCACGACGGTGCCCCAGGCAATAACTAAGGCCGCAATGAGGGCGAAGCCTACGGCTAGAAGATTGTCATGCACCAGTCTAGCCTAACCGCTACAGTCCGGCGTCGAAAAGCTTATAGACTGGTTTCCCGCTACCTTAGCTTGTATGCTTGACTTTCGTTAGGTTGATAGTTTTATGAGGAAGGGCGTGGCCCGTGGCACTTATCGTACAAAAATACGGTGGTTCGTCACTCGAAAGCGCGGAGCGAATTCGCCGAGTCGCCGAACGAATTGTCGCTACTAAAAAACAGGGTCATGACGTGGTGGTCGTGTGCTCAGCAATGGGGGACACCACCGATGACCTGCTGGATCTTGCCGCCCAGGTCAATCCGGTGCCGCCGGCGCGGGAGATGGACATGTTACTGACGGCCGGCGAACGCATATCCAATGCCCTGGTCGCCATGGCCATTGCCTCGTTCGGGGCGGAAGCGCAATCATTCACCGGGTCGCAGGCGGGCGTGCTCACCACCGAACGGCACGGCAATGCGCGCATCGTGGACGTCACCCCAGGCCGGGTGCGGGACGCCTTAGACCAGGGCAAAATCTGCCTGGTTGCCGGCTTCCAAGGTGTGAACAAAGACACCCGCGACGTGACCACTCTGGGCCGCGGCGGCTCCGACACCACCGCGGTGGCCCTGGCTGCGGCGCTGGGGGCCGACGTGTGCGAAATCTATTCGGACGTGGATGGCGTATACACCGCGGACCCCCGCCTGGTGCCCGACGCCCAAAAACTGAATCAGCTATCGTTCGAAGAAATGCTGGAGCTTGCGGCATCCGGCTCGAAAATCCTGGTGCTGCGCAGTGTGGAATACGCGCGCGCCTTCAATGTTCCTATTCGTGTGCGCTCGTCGTACAGCAATGACCCCGGCACCCTCGTGTCCGGTTCGATGGAGGATATCCCTATGGAAGAAGCAGTACTCACCGGTGTGGCCACCGACAATTCCGAAGCTAAACTATCGGTGCTGGGCATTCCCGACAACCCGGGTGAGGCTGCCAAGGTGTTCCGCGTGCTCGCCGACGCCGAAATCAATATCGACATGGTGATCCAAAACATTTCCTCCCTCGCGGATAACCGCACCGACATTACGTTCACCTGCCCCCGCGCCGATGGTCCCCCGCGCCGTGGAACTCCTCATGCGGCTGCAAAACGACGGCACCTGCCGCAATGTGCTTTACGACGACCAAATCGGCAAAGTCTCCCTGGTGGGCGCCGGCATGCGGTCGCATCCCGGCGTGACCGCCACCTTCTGCGAGCCCTGCGGGACGCCGGCGTGAACATTGAACTCATCAACACCTCCGAAATCCGCATCTCCGTGCTCATCCGGGAAACCGATCTGGCGAAATCTGCGAAAGCCCTCCACGACGCTTTCGAACTGGGCGGCGACAAACAAGCCGTCGTGTATGCGGGAACCGGCCGCTAACCCGCCCATCACCGCCCCCTACACGGCCCACTATTTATAAGGAGACACCCTTTCATGACTACTGTTGCAGTCGTTGGCGCCACCGGCCAGGTCGGTCGGGAAATGCGCCGCATCCTCGAATCCCGCGACTTTCCGGCAGACACCTACCGGTTCTTCGCCTCGGAACGCTCTGCCGGCAAAGTGCTGCAATTTCGCGGCCAGGACATTGAGGTAGAAGATGTGGCGAAAGCCACCGAGGAATCCCTCCGTGGTATCGACATTGCCCTGTTCTCCGCGGGTGGCGGCACCTCCAAGCAGTATGCTCCCCTGTTTGCCGCCGCCGGTGCCACCGTGGTCGATAACTCGTCCGCCTGGCGCAAAGATCCCGACGTGCCCCTCATCGTTGTGGAGGCCAACCGGGAGGCGGCGCAATCCGTGCCCAAGGCATTATCGCCAACCCGAACTGCACCACCATGGCGATCATCCCGGTGCTGGCCGTCCTCAACGATGTTGCCGGCTTGGAAAAACTGCACGTTTCCTCCTACCAGGCCGTGTCCGGTTCCGGGCTGGCCGGTGTGGACACCCTGGCGAAGCAAATCGCCGAGGCCGGCGACCGGGCCACCGAACTGGCGGTCGACGGCTCCGCCATATCGTTTAGCGACCTGGGCCCCTACGTGGCACCGATTGCCTACAATGCATTGCCGTTGGCCGGGTCGCTGGTCGACGATGGTAGTGAAGAAACCGATGAGGAGCAAAAACTCCGCAACGAATCTCGGAAAATCCTGGGCCTGCCCGACCTCAAGGTGGCCGGCACCTGCGTGCGGGTTCCCGTGTTCACCGGCCACACCATGACGGTGCACGCCGAATTCGCCCGGCCCATCACCCCGGACCAGGCCCGGCAAGTATTGGCCGGCGCCCCCGGCGTGCAGGTCGTGGATGTCCCCACCCCGCTGGCCGCTGCTGGCAGGACGACTCCCTGGTGGGGCGCATCCGCCAAGACCAAACCGTTGACGACAACAAGGGGCTGGTCTTCGTGGTTTCCGGCGATAACCTCCGCAAGGGTGCCGCCCTGAACGCGGTCCAAATCGCCGAACTCTTGGTCTAACACATGTAGCGTACAAACCAGTGCACGTATCCCTCGGTGGCCTCGGTGAATCCGCGGTCGGCCGGGGATATATCTGTCTCGAATCCTTTTGCGATGACACCCGACCCACCGCCAATATCACATTTGATTAGGCTTCCCTTTTAATTTTCCATGGTTGAAAAGTTATACCTTTCGAGTGTAGGCTATAAATCAGACTCCAACCCATAGAAATAACCCAATATTGATGGAAGGGATGTGTCATGAACACCAATGACATTGTGACAAACGGCATGGGCCCAGAGCTCACCGGTACCACCCACCAACACGGCGGTCGACCGGTTGCCAGCGAAAACGTTTCCATTACCGCAGGCCCCCAGGGTGCCACCGTTCTCAACGACATTCACCTCATTGAAAGCTTGCCCATTTCAACCGGGAACGGGTCCCGGAGCGGAACCCTCACGCCAAGGGGCACGGGGCGTTCGGCGAATTACACATCACCCACGACGTGTCCGCCTACACCAAGGCGCAGCTGTTCCAGCCCAACACCGTGACCCCGGTGGCCGTACGGTTCTCTACGGTCGCCGGCGAGCAGGGCTCCCCCGACACCTGGCGGGACGTGCACGGGTTCGCCGTCCGGTTTTACACCGAGGAAGGCAACTTCGATATTGTGGGCAATAACACCCCCACGTTCTTCCTGCGTGACGGCATGAAATTCCCGGACTTCATCCATTCCCAGAAACGCATGGGCCCCACAGGCTTGCGGTCCGCCGATGCCCAATGGGACTTCTGGACCCGCACCCCAGAATCCGCCCACCAGGTGACCTACCTCATGGGGGATCGGGGCACCCCCGAAAACCTCCCGCCACCAGGATGGGTTCGGTTCCCACACCTTCCAGTGGCTGAACGCCAAGGGCGAGGCCTTCTGGGTGAAGTATCACTTTAAGACCCGCCAGGGGTGGGACTGCTTCACCGACGAAGAGGCCCAGGAAATGGCCGGCAAGAACGCCGACTACCAGCGCGAAGACCTGTTTAATGCCATTGAACGTGGCGACTATCCCATCTGGGACGTCAAGGTGCAAATCATGCCCTTCGCCGAGGCCGAAACCTACCGGTACAATCCCTTCGACCTGACCAAAACCTGGTCGCACAAGGACTACCCCCTGATCGACGTGGGGTATTTCATCCTCAACCGGAATCCGGTGAATTATTTCGCCCAGATCGAACAGCTCGCCTTCGACCCGGCCAACCTGGTGCCGGGCGTGGGCCTGTCGCCCGACCGCATGCTCATGGCCCGGGCTTTCGCCTACGCCGATGCCCACCGCTATCGGATTGGCCCCAACTACCGGCAGCTGCCGGTCAACCAGCCGGTGCAGCCGGTCAATACCTACGCCCACCAGGGGCCAATGACCTACCAGTTCAATCCCGCCTCGGCGCCGGTCTACACCCCCAACCGGTTCGATAAGGGTGCCGGCTACCTGGACGATGGGGTGTCGTCCAACTCCGGGTATGGGGCCGCCGATGAGCTCTTCATCAACCCCGACCCGCACGGCACCGACCTGGGCCGCGCCCCCTACGTGGCCCACCCCGAGGACGATGATTTCGGCCAGGCCGGCATTCTCTACCGTGAGGTGATGGATGATGGGGCGAAGGATCGCCTAGCGCACAATATCACCAACGCCATGGTGGGGGTTTCCCCAGAAACCGAGCAGCGGTGCTACTGGTATTGGGATCAGGTTGATCCGCAGCTTGGTGCCGAGGTGCGGAAGCGGTTCGCCGCCAAGAAATAATCTCCCCGATTGCTGACCCCACCGGTGATGGTGGGGTTTTTCGCTTGTCGACGTGTGAACCTGGGAAAGAAATATGCGCCGAGATTATCGGAAAACTCAAACCTATTCTTGGGTAGCATATTTCTGTATTGAATGGCGTGAATCGCAAAAGCCCGGAATGATTGACCCCAAATAGGGGTAGCTGGGTGGGGTGAAAAAGAACCGCACCGGGGGTCTCCGGTGCGGCACGATGGGTCAGGTATCAGTCAGGCAAAGTTACTTCAGCTTCATGACGGCGAAGAAGTGCTTGGTGTTTTGGTCGAAGGCGACTCCCACGCCGATGCGGTGCACGTCGGCAAGCATGGCCCGGTTATGGGCGGCGGAATTCTTCCAGCTTTCGAAGGGTCGATCGAACCGGGCTGCATGTTGTGGGCCCACATGATGTTTTCGTAGTGGTCGATGCCCTGCTGGTGATGGTAGTTAATGGGCTGGTCGGAGAAGTTCGACGTGTTATAGGACTTCATTTCGTCCGCATAGGCCTGGGCCTTGGACTGTAGGTCGTTGTCGAGGGTGACTTCGCCGAGCCCCATGGCTCTTGCGGTGCTGGTTGGTTTCCTCAATCACCTTGGAGGTCATGGTGATGAGCGGGTCATTGCCGGCGGTTTTGGTCAGGCCCTCGATCCTATCCTGCTGTACCTTGGTGGTCTCTGGTGCCGCGGCCGCTGAGGTTGTCGGCTCCTCTGGTGGTCGCTCTGCGCTGGTGGTGTTCTTGGAATCCGGGACCGTGGGCATGCCGGTGAAGATCGGGTCGGTGGTGGAGGTGGTCGGGGATGCCGGGGAGGTGGGGGACGAGAGTGCGCTGGTAGCACTGCCCGAATTGCTGGAGCCACGCGAAGAACCTTGGCCGCTGCTGGAGCTATCAGAAGAACCATTGGAAGAGCTAAAGCCCGAGAACAGCGACTTGAACCAGGCAAGGATGCTATTGAGATCCCGGGCCCCGGTGCTGCTTGCTGCGGTGGGGGCTGGGGGCGGCCGGCTGGGCGCTGGCTGCCGGGGCACCGATAAGGGTGCTGCCGGACACCGCAACGGACGTAGCGATAGCGGCGATGGTCTTGGTCAGGGTCGTTTTTCTTGCATTGTGTTGGCGCATGGTGCACATAGTAACGACAAGAAAAAAAGAAAAGGCTGCAAATGTGATTTTAATTTGATTAATTCTTTATAAAAATTTTACACATACATTTTTTTGTGCAACTTATGGTAGCAGAAGTGCGTTTGCGCTGCTTGCGTATGCAACAACCGAAAAATGCGCAGAAAAACCGCCTAAGCCAGAAGAGCTTAGGGCGGAAAATCTTCCCTGGTTTGTTCCTGATTATTACCGGCTGGCCTCGATCGTTAGGGCCTGGGCGATGCCCTTGGACGACGGCGGCAACCTTGATGGCCTCGAAAATTTGTTCCTTGGTGAAGCCAGCTTCTTTTAAGGCTTTCTCGTGAGCAAGAGTGCAGTGCTCACAGCCATTAATTGCGGAAACGGCGAGCGCCCACAGTTCGAAATCCGGCTGTTCGACGCCTGGCTGAGTGATGATGTTCATGCGCAATCCCATGCGCACCTGGGCGTAGTCGTCGCCCAACCATGCTTTGGCACGGTAGGCCACGTTATTCATGCCCATGATGGACGCCGCGCCGTAGGCGGCTTTCACTGCGGCTTCACTTAGGTGCTGCTGAGCTTCGTCGGCGATTTCGGACAGTACCACCTCGGAGCGGGTGGCGGCGGCGGTGGATAATAGGGTGCCCCACAGCTGTTGTTCGGTGAGTGCATTCCCCCGAACCAGGGTACCGATGTTGAGTTTGAGGTCTTTGGCGTAATCGGGGAGACCAGATTTCAGGTTATCGATGGACATTAGTTCAGGCCTTTCTGGAGTTCTGCGAGCCGGTCGATGTTTTTGGTGGGGTCGTTCTTCTGCCAATTGCAGGCACATACTTCCTCGGACTGCAGGGCATCGAGTACCCGGAGGACTTCGTCCACGTTCCGGCCCACGGCGTCCGGGGTGACGGACACGAATTGGATGATGCCGTCCGGGTCGATGATGTAGGTGGCGCGGTCGGCGGCGCGGTGGCGTTTTCGACGCCCAGGGCTCGAATGAGGTCATGTTTGATGTCGGCAAACATGGGGAAGGGGATGTCTTTGAGTTCTGGGTGGGTGGCGCGCCAGTTGAAGTGGCAGAATTCGTTATCGGTGCTTCCGCCCAGCACCTGGGTGTCGCGGTCTTCGAAGTCCTCGTTGAGCTTGCCAAAGGCCGCAATCTCGGTGGGGCAGACGAAGGTGAAGTCCTTCGGGTAGAAGAACACGACCTTCCACTTGCCTTCGTATTTGTCTAGGGAGACGGTTTCGAAATAATCTTCCGGCGCTGCAGCATTAGCGTCGTGCAGGTTGCCGCCCTTGAAGGCGGTGAGGGTGAATTCGGGGAATTGGTCACCAACGGTGAGGATCGGCATAATACTTCCTTTGAAAGTTGTTCCTTATGGGTTAAAGGAAAGCGTTTCACAAAAGTTTACTTATACCGTTAACGTGTGTCAATACGTTTTTTCTTGATGTTTTCCCGTTAATAAATAGGGTGTGATCTAGGGTATAGTTTTAGCTGGCATGCGGCCTAACCTGGGTGCCGCCCTGATCCTTCTGCCGCACCGCCGCAATAATGTCCGCCCGCGCTCGGGCCACCCGCGACCGAATCGTGCCCACCCGCACATCCGCGATCTTCGCGGCCTCCTCATAGCTGTACCCCAACACCTGCGTCAAAATAAGAGCTTCTCGACGCTCGGCCGGAGGGCGTCGATAAGCATGCGCACATCCACCCACTCCGACCAGCTTGATTCCGGCACCCGCAGCGCCGCCACCGACTCCACCTCCGCGGCCGACTTCCGGGGCCGCGCCCGATCGTAGCGCACACTATCCGCCCACACCCGGCGCGCCAACGACAATAACCATGTCATGGCCGACGACCGGGCCGCAAACCTAGGGCAACGCCCCCATCACCCGCAAATAGGTTTCTGCGTCAAATCATCCGCGCGGTCCGTGCCGCCCAAATGCGCCAACAGCCGCCACACATCCGACTGCGTTGCCTTTAATAAACTCGGTCAGGGCCGCCCGATCGCTGACCCGCCCGCAATGCCAACTCGGTGACATGATCAGAAGAGCCCATGCCAACCGATTTTACAAGAAACCCTACGCCGGCTCGTCCTGCGACTCCGCCCGGTCTGCCTCAACCGCCACGGCCAGGAACGCCCGGCCCAACAGGAACGCACCCAACGCCAACACCACCAGGTACGCCACCACCGCAATGAGCGCCCGCGCCACATCGCTGAACACAAACCCGTGCCGGCTAATGTCGTAGGCCAATTTGGCGAAAATCAGCAGTGGTATCGCCACCCCGGTGGTGGGCCCCAACATGTTCGCCTGGGTTTGTGCATCCGGCGCCCGCCACAACCCCACCATGGTGACCACCATGATGAGCCCGGCCACCACCACGAGGACACCCGCGAAAATCTCCGCAATCATCATGGTTACCGCCGCCCCCGGGAAATAATACGGGCCATCGACATGGTGGGCAGAATGCCGCCCACCACCGACGCCAACAAAATGATTTCGTATGCGATCTGGGTGCGGTTATACATGCCCCACACAATATAAAACCCAATCATGGAATAGAACACCAGGTCGGATATTGCGACGATCACGTATTCGTCCCGGGACCGGACCATGAGCAGCAGGGTGCCCAGAAGCGCCACCGCGATCAGGCCTAACGCCACCCACAGAAAATACTCGAACATTAATTCACTCCTCGGTTTCGGAGGCTGCTGGGCCGCGGCGCCGGATGATACGTTGCCGCCCGCTCCAGGTGGTTATCAATCCCCGCAACATGCGGCGCCAAGGTTTCTTCCATGTGCGCTAAATCCTTGAGCACCCCCAATGGGTCGGAGCCGAAAATGGCGTGCACCATGAGCAGCCGCTCACCTGATGGCCCCTCATCCAACCCAATGGAAATCGTGCCCGGAGTGATCGTAATGGAACACGCAAACGCCGTGATCTGCCAATCCTTCGTCACCCGCAGCGGGTACGCCACCACGCTGGGGTCCAGTTTTTATTGCCGGTGAGCGTATCCACCAGCACATCCCGGGACGCCAACAATAATTGGCCAATCAACCAGGCGGAATAATAGCCGGCGTGCAATAAGCCCTTCACATCATTCTCCTCACATCACAAACCATTTTGACACCACCCGGTCAGGAGTCCTGCGGGGCCGGGATGCCCACCGCGTCGGCCAGGTCATCACCCAACACCGCATGCTGGTAGTCGGCAACATCCACCAGCGAATCGGCCGCGTCCCGGGTGGCCTGCACCATGGGCCCGGCGGCAAGAAACATGCCCACCGAGATCAGCATCAGCACGCCGGCCGGCGCAATCCGGTAGGCGGGAACCCGCAGGCTCTCGGGATGCGCTGCCGGTTCATTTCCGCACCCCAAAACACTTTCCGCCACACCCGCAGCATGGAAATGAACGCGGCGAAACTCGTCACAACCACCACCGCGATCACCAGCCACGCCGCCGGCGATCCGGCTTGCGCAATGCTGGTCACGGTCAGCACCTTGCCCCACAGGCCGGAAAACGGCGGGAACCCCACCACCGAAAACGCCCCCGCGGCAAACACTGCGGCCACCCACGGGTCCCGCCGGGCCAGGCCCGACAGGCGGGACAACAGATTCTCACCATAGGTTTCCTCGATCGCCCCGGCGGTGAGAATGAGCGACCCCATGGTAATCATGTGGTGCACCATGTAGAAAATGCCCGCCGCCAACGCCACGCTCGGCTGGTCGTAGCTGAACGCCAACATCACCACGATCAGTGGGATACCACCCACCATTTGGTAGGCCAGCACCCGGCGCAGCGACTTTTCCCCCAAACCGGCGAACGACCCCACCACCATGCTGACCACGCAGAACCCAATGATCGGCCACATCCAGCGGGGATCCAGGTCAAAAATCACCACATAAATACGGAATATAATGTACACGGCAATCTTGGTGTGCACGCTGGAAAACAACGCCATGACGCTTGCCGACGTCTGCGGGTAGGTGCGCGGCAGCCATGTGTGCACCGGAAACAGGCCGGCCTTGACCACCATGGCCAACACCACAATACCCACCGCCACCGTGACTGGTCCATTGCCGGCCGCTGCCCCCCGCAGTGCCGCAATGTTCACCGCCCCGGCCGTGGCGTAAATGAAGCACACCCCGATGAGCAGCATGGTGGATGCGGTCAAATTCACCAACACAAACGTGCGCCCCGACGACATGCGGGCCCACGTGCCGGTCATCGCCAGCAGGCCATAGGACGGCAGCAGCATCACTCGACAAACACGAAGAAGTTGAACAAATCGGCGGTCAAGAACCCGCCCATGCACCCCGCCAATAGCATCAGCGACAATGCTGGATAAAACCGGGCCTGGGTTTCCCCCACAATGATCGCGAACCAGTTCGCCACGAAAATCACCACCGAGGCGGTCACAATCATCAACGCCGAAAACTGGTCGCCGGCAAACGGGATCGCCACCCCACCCATAGAGGCCCACCGAGTGGGCGATCGTCCCATGGGCCGCGGTGTAGCTAAACAACCACGCACCCGCAACCCCGGTAATCAGCGGGCCCACCAGGCTTAACGCATTCCGGGCCTGCCGCCACGGGGTGAGCACCGCCAACGCCATGAGCGCCAACGGCACCCCCAAAAACAGCGGCAACACAGCTGGGGGCGTGAGTGGCTGCCCCGGAATCGGCCCCACCGCAGCCTGGGCGACAGTGACCGCCGCAGGCCGTCATTACTTTGCGACACCACCATGATCTAGTGCCCTTCCTTCCGCTGGGCCTCCTGGGCCCGTCGATAAGCAACCTGCTCCTGCTTCGCCGCCTGCGCATCAGCCGCCGCCAACTCCGCCATCGTCGTCGACCGGCCCAACGTCTGCAACGGCGAATCCTCATCCGCTACCGCATGCGCCGTCGTATCATCCGAACTCCCCAACCCGGACAACGTCAACATGTACGTCGTGGTCGCCATGGCAATGACGATTGCCGTCAACACAAACGCCTGCGGCACCGGGTCGGCCGCATCCTGCAAATCCGTCAACGAGGGAAACGGCTCACCCCGCCACGTCGTGGTCCCCGTCGACATGATGAACAAGTTCGTGGCGTGACTGAAAAGCGTCATCCCCACAATAATCCGCAGCATACTCCGCTGCATCACCAAATAAACGCCACCACCAGCAAGAATGGCAATAGAAAGGGGAATAATCACGATAACTCCTCCGGCCCGGTCTTCGGCGCTTCCGATGCTTTCGGCGACCCGCCCCCCACCAGGACCACCGGGGTCGGCATCGGGATCACCGGACGCCATGATCTGCGCAATATGCCTCGACGAATCCAACTTCAACAACGCCGCATCCCGCCGCGCCTGCGCCACAATCCGCTTATGCTCCGGGGTTTCCGGCGCCGGCTCATGCTGCGCATCCACCCCCACCACCGGCGTCGACACCAACGGCGAATCCACCCGGGTGAAATTCAAATCCTCATACTCCATACCCGGACGCAAATAACCACCCAACACATTCACCGCCATGCTCAACATGCCCAACACCGCCAAATACACGCCCAAATCAAAAATCATCGACGTGGTGAAATGCTGCCCCAAAAAATGCCCATGAATCGGGAACAAAAACGACCCCTTCATAAGGCCCAACACGCCGGAAAACACCGCGGTCATAATGCCGCACCCGGTAAGAATCACCGGCACATTCACCTGCGCCACCCGCTGATCGCGCGGATACGAGAAATACACCAACATGAGCGCACCACCCGCCACCAACGCGGCAATAAACCCACCACCAGGCGAATTATGGCCCCGCCAGAAAATCAGCGCACTCAACACCCCCAAAAACGGCAGCATAATCTTGAGCAGCGTCTTCATCGGAATCGTATTCAACTCGGCATGCCCAATCGGCGCCGGATGCGTCCCCCGCATAAACGGGTACCGCGGCATCGACGTCACCACCGCCGCAATCACAATCGCCGCCATGCCCAACACGCTCAACTCGCCCATGGTGTCAAACGCGCGGAACTCCACCAAAATAGTATTCACCACATTATCGCCCTCGGTCACCTTCGGACCGTTCTGCAAATACCACATGGCCAAATCGCTGCGATCATTCCGCCCCACCAGCAGATACGAGCCCAAGAACGTCACAACCCCGAAACCCACGGCCACCACAATCGGCATGCTTTTTCGACGCCGCAGACTTCCGATGCTCCGGGTGGAACTGCTCCGGCTGCTGGCGCACCACCAGCATCATAATGACCACCGTCAACGACTCCACCAAGAACTGGGTGAGTGCCACATCCGGGGCACCCAACATCAACACCTGCAACGTCACACCCACGCCGGCAACACCAATACCCGCCACCGCCGTCAACCGCTTCGGGGTGTGCACAATAATCACAACAGCCAAAACAATAATCGCCAACGGCAGTAGATCAGTCACCCGATCCGAACCGGGAACCCGCGGACGCAACGCCACCCCATCCACGCCGCCTCCCAACATGCCATTGATGCCCACAACCGCGCCGAACACAATAAACAACCCAAACAACAACGCGAGATGCCGCGCCGGGCTGAGCGTGTCCGCCATCCGACCCAACGACTTCCCGGCAGCCGACAGCGACTGTAACCCAAGCTTGAGCAGATGGTTCCCATCAACCGGCAAGAACTGGCGGTGCGTCACCGCCCGCCAAATCCGCTGCCGGTACCACACCCCCACAACACCCAAGAGCCAACACCGCCAGGGACAGCACAAACGGCGTATTCACCCCATGCCACAACGCAACATGCGCCCTGCGGGTCAGTGTTTCGTCACTAGTAATCACGGCAGCATCAATCGGGCCCTCCACCACAGACGCCAACACCGCGAGCGGCACCGTCACCAACCCAGGAAGCGCGGCGGGGAACCACAGCAAGAACGGGGCCTCCCGCACCCCACTCATATCCCGATCCCCATCAATAAACCCATCGGCAATAATCCGGGCGGAATACGTAAACGTCAACAATGCTCCCACCGTGGCCGCCCCCAGCAGCACAACCACCCCAACATTATCCAACGGGGCCTGCTCAAAAGCGGTGAGCATGCTTTCCTTGGAAATAAACCCAAACGTGGGCGGCACCGCGGCCATCGCGGCACACGCAATCACCGTGGACGTGAACGTGAACGGCAACTGCCGCCACGAACTCCCCAACCGCTCAATATCCCGGGTACCGGTCTGGTGATCCACCACCCCCACCAGCATGAACAACGACGACTTAAACAACCCATGGGCGATGGTGTGCACCAATGCGGCAGCCAACGCGAACGGTGTTCCCACACCAATCGTCGCCACAATCCACCCCAAATGCGACACCGTCGAATAGGCGGTCAGCCGCTTCAAATCGGTCTGACCAATAGCGAACAACGACGCCATGACCGCGGTCAACATGCCAATAGTAATCAGTAAATAATTCCACACCGCCACATCATGGAACACCGTGGAAAACCGCAACAGCACATAAATACCGGCCTTCACCACGGCCGCGGCATGCAGAAACGCCGACACCGGAGTAATGGCGGCCATCGCCTCCGGCAGCCAAAAATGGAACGGAAACTGGGCGGCCTTCGTAAACGCACTCACCGCAACCAACACCGCCAACGCGGCCGTCAGCCCTGGCTCATCCACCCAAAAACTCGAATGCAAAATCCCATGAATAGAAGTAGTGCCGGCCTGGGTGGCGGCAATACTCATTGCCACCAGCAGCGTCAAACCACCAATGAACGTCAAAATCAGTGTGCGCTGCGACCCCGCCTCACCGCCACGCCCACCAGACCGGGCAATAAGCATAAACGACGCCAGCGACACCAACTCCCAGGCGATGAACAGCAAAAACACGTCGTCGGCAAGCACCAGCAACAACACCGAAGCCATAAACGCCGTCATGAGCGTATAAAAATTCGTGGCGCCCGAACCCCGGGCCGGCAAATACGCGGCGGAATACAGGAACACCACCGCCCCAACAACCAACGCAAGCAGCGCAAAAATAGCGGACAAACCATCAAGCCGCACACTAAAACCAATATCCGCCAGCGCACCAGGCACCCACGGGTAGCTTATAGTAATAGGCTCCACCAACGCTCTGGGCAGCTCGCGGGCCAGAAGAACAGTGTCGGCAAGAGCCAGCATACCCAGCGGATATCCCGCCTTAGTGCCAATAATCTTCACCAAAAACAGGGGAGAGGACAATCGCAACCGCTGCCACGCCAAGTACAATTATTAAGGACACAGACTTTTTCACCCCCAGGACCTGTCACCAGGCTGGGTGGCGCCACCGACCCGCATAAAACACATATGACAATCCGGGCGAGCGGCGCCTACTTTCATGTTTGAACGACAATAACATTTGTTAATCCTACCAGTCTGTCGCGGTGCGCCTCGCTGAGATTCCCTAAAGAAATGGTTACATTTCAAGGTATGAAACCCGGGCCCATCGTCGTTCGCCGCGCCATCGCCGCACTCATCGTGGCGCTCCCCGTGCTGGTAGGAGCCATATACTCCCTCGTATCCGGCATCGACCCCGCCGACACCTGGTCAGACAGCACCGCCCGCGCCGGGGCCCCAACCATTGTTGACGATTCCGTGCTTGTCGACGCCCGCCGCGCGACGGGTGAGGCCAGTTCCCAGGCTGGTCTGCTCACCGGCGGCACCAAGCAGCTTGTCGACGGGGTGGGCAAAATCACCGGCGGCACCGACGACATATCCACCGCCCTCACCAATGGTAAGGAGGGAACCCAAAACTTTCGGACGGCATGACCCAGCTGCAGGCCGCCACCGGGCAGATGGGGCAGGGCGCCACGAAGGTCGCTGACGGGGTGGAGACCGCCGTGAACCAGGTGACCGGGTTCGAAGCGGTGCGCGGCCAAATCGTGGTCGCTATTGACGGCTACCTGGAGCGTATTAAGGACGCTCAGGACCCGGACACGGTGAAGCTCCGCGAGGATTTGGGAACCCTCCGGCAGCAGGCCACCACCTTCACCCTGGACGATACGACGAAATCCCAGCTAGAGGAGATGAAAACCGGGTCGCGGGAGATAGCGCAACAATTATCGGAGCCCGGCCAGGCCTACCATGACGGCATTTACACCGCCACCAAGGGGGCGCAAGACCTCAACGCTGGCCTGGGGAAGGCCACCACCGACCTGGAAACCGCCCTGAAAAGCGTCGACGATTTGAGCACCGGTTCCGCCCGGATCGACACCATGGCCAAGAACACCCAGGCGAAAATCGGGGAAATCCAGCGGGCGCTACCGACGGCCCAATCCCACACTGACACCGACACCCGAACCTTAACCCCAATGTATGCGGTGCTCATTGCCGCCGGGGTGCTTTTCGGCGCCACCATTCGTGGCAGCGGTCGAATCCACACCAAGGCAACACTGCTCACCGTGGTGGTGACACTCGTCGGGTTGGCGGTCACCGCCAGCCTGCTGTGCCTCATGGTGGGCTTCGGCCTGGGTGCGGGGCAGGTGGCCGGCATCACCGCAATCACCCCTGCTGTTGGGGATGATATCGATCCTCACGGGATCGCTCATGGTGCGGATTTTCGGCGGAATGTGGGGGCAGATCGCGCCCTCATGACCGCGCGCTTGCGCAGGTGGGGATCGTGGGGTGGGCCTGGAACCTGGCCGCAACCACCGCAATCCCCACCGGTTGGCTTTTGGCCACCAGCCTCATGCCGTTGCACTACGCGACCTCGGGGCTGGTGGCCTTCGGAAACTCCGGTGGGTCAGCCAGCCATATCGGCATATCCCTCGGCGTCATGATTGCGCTGTGCGTGTCGGGACTGGCCGGGCTGAAGCTGCTGCAACCCACCGTTGGGCGTCGCAAAGCGAGCTAATCGACGGGCTTGCTGGCCGAGCCTTCGCCGCAATGCCCGGTCTGCAACCACCGGTACAGGCCGAAGCACACCGCGGCAAACACCACAATGCCCAAACCGTCGGCCACGCCGCCGAGATCCACAATGGCCAGCGGTTCTTCCTTATTGGCGGCAACGATAATGGCGGCATAGATCACGCCCAGCAGGGATTCGCCCACCACCAAAGCCGGTGGCCAGCAGCGTGCCCATGCGGCGCAGTGACTCCGCATTCTCGTGCTTATCCGCCCACTTGTTGTACACCACGCCCAAAACCGCGCCAATGGGGATCACCAGGGTCAAACTGATCGGCAGGTACATGCCCATGCCCACCGCAAGCGGCGGCAGGAACCGCTTACCACCAGTGGTTTTCCGCAGAATCTCGTCAACAATGATGACGCCCACGCCAATCAGTGCGCCCAGGCCAAAAATGTTCCAATCCAACGAATTGCCGAAAATGCCGTTCGCCACCGACGACAACAACGCCGCCTGCGGTGCGGCCAACGCATCCGGGCCGGCGCCTTCCATGCCATCGAACCCGAAGGCCTGCAGCATCACCTGCAACACCGGCGGAATCACAATCGACCCGAACACCACGCCAATAATCAACGCCACCTGCTGCCGCCACGGCGTGGCATCCACCAATTGGCCGGTCTTCAAATCCTGCAAATTGTCGTTCGAAATCGTGGCAATACCAAACACCACCGCCGCCGTGAACAGCGTGTATGCCACCAAGGCCGAGGCATTCGTCTCATGCTCGTTCCCGGTCACTACCTTGATGAGCAGTGCCGAGGCCAACACCACGATGATGCCCACGCCCGAAATCGGCGAATTCGACGCACTCAATCAACCCGGCCATGTAGCCGCACACGGCGGCCACCACCAGGCCGGTCACCAGCACAAACACCACGCTCAAAATCACCAGTGTGGTGGTGTGGTGGGAAATCTCCGAATTCTGCACAAACAGATACAGCAATAAGCCGGTGGGCACCATGCAGGCCAAAATCACGCCCATGACAATGTTGAAGGGGATGTCCCGCTCCGTCAATGGCACGGTTTCCCCAGACTTGCGGGCCTGCGACGACGCCAGCGAATCCTTAATGCCCTTGATGATGGGGCCAATGATCTTCACGAGCGTCCAAATGGCGGCCACGGTCATGGCGCCGGCACCCACAAACCGCACTTCCTGGCTGAATGTGGTTTCTCACGATTTCGGAGATATCACCGGAGCCCATGGCGTCGGCGGAGAAGACCGGCAGCAGCACCCGCAGGAGATGAGCAACCCCACGATCATGGCGATGCCGACACCCAACCCCACCAGGTGCCCCCACACCAATGAGCGCCAGCGACAGCGACGTGGCCACGGTCGACGCCCCGCCAAACAGCGGGAACACCGTCTTGACGCTGCCGGCCACCACCTTGAGATACGACAAGAACTGGTAGCCTGCCGACGCCAGACTGCCCACGATAATGACCCGCAGGCCCACCTTGTTTTCCTTCTGGGCCTCGGCGTCGGCGTGATCGTCACCGACCTTTAACACCTCGGCCGCGGCCACCCCCTCGGGATACGGCAAATCCGAGCCGGTGATGAGGGCGCGGCGCAGCGGAATGGAATACATCACCCCCAATGTGCCGCCGACTGCGCAAATAATGGCGGTCGTCCAATAGGGGAACCCCGACCAAAACCCGATCATGACCAAACCAGGCAACACGAAAATAATGGCAGACAATGTGCCTGCTGCTGAGGCAATCGTCTGCACAATGTTATTCTCTTGGACCGAATGGTCCTGGAACTTCCGCAATATCGCCATGGAAATCACCGCGGCCGGAATCGAGGTGGCGAACGTCAACCCCACCTTCAACCCCAAATACACATTTGCCGCGGTAAAGATCAATGTAATCAACCCGCCGAGAATAATCCCCCGGACGGTCAGCTCTTTGATGCCGCTTCTGGGCTTCGCCGGACCGGCAGCGCTTGTGGCGCCTGTGGGTGTCATTGCCAGGATCCTTTCTCTATTCTATGTTCCGCATGGTTTTTGTACGGTGTGACGGTTTTAGTGCGATCAGTTATTAAACATACCCGCACCTATATGCTGATCTATTGTTTTTATGCGGAGAAATGACCAACGGAATAAAATAGGCGCAATGGTAGAACTACACCAAACGGGGGTGAGTATTGGGGTGACTTGATTGGGGATGATCCTACGAACGGTCCGCCAACGTTGGGCGGATAGGCCGAGCAATCTGCGTCATCATATTTCCGGCCTCGCAACTCCACCGACTTCATGAGCGTCCACCGTGCCTGTTCTGCTTCATTGGCTGCCAACGTACCAGCATTGGTAATCACTCGACCGGGGTGCCCTTGGCGATTTCCGTCAGCCGAGCCGCCGTATTCACCGCATCCCCAATCACCGTGTACTCGAACCGGTCATGTCCCCCAATATGCCCCGCCACTACATGGCCGGCCGCCACCCCAATACCCGCCTGAAGTCGCATATGCTGCAACTCCTGCCGCAGCTCCCGCGCCGCCTTGAGTGCGTGGCCGGCCGCATCAGACAGCGTAATCGGTGCCCCAAACACCGCCAGCGCCGCGTCCCCCTGAAACTTATTAATAATCCCCTTATTTCGGTGTACCACCGCAACCACATGTTCGAAAAACTTATTCAACTCCACCACCACCTCCTCCGGTTCATGGGTCACGGCAAACGTGGTCGAACCAATCACATCCACGAAAATGACCGCTACCTCCCGATCCTCACCCCCCAACTCTGGGCGTTCCTCTAGGGCGCGTCGAGCCACCTCCATGCCCACATACCGGCCAAAAATGTCCCGCACCCGCTGTCGCTCCTGCAGCCCTCGCATCATCTCATTGAAACCAGCCTGCTACACCCCCAGCTCCGCGCCATCGTAAATATCCACTGCAACATCCGTTTCTCCCCGGCGCACCCGATAGATAGCACGCTGCAATTCGGTGATCGGGTCCACCACACTCATGACCACCAGCGTGGTGCCAATAAACCCCAACACTAACGACGTGAGACACAACACCACGATTGCCGGCAATAACTGTGCTAACGACGCGGGATAAAACTGGGTGTAGTGTGCCCACGCCAACAATAAAACCCCACCGATCGGTGCCGCGGAAGTCAACAACCAGGTTGACCGCAACCGATGTGTGACCGGTGGCTCCAGCGTAGAATCCTCAAACCGGCGCGCCAACACCAGGGCGGCAACCGGCCGCACCAGGCGTTCCGCTTCTAAATACGTCACCATGGCTGCCATCGCGCCCCCCAACGAAGTGGTCACGCCCACCGTGATCGCCAATGTGCTCGACCCCCGGGTTGCGAAACCGGTGATGATGGCAACCCCCACCACCCACACTAATGACGTGAGCACCGTCTGATAAAATGGGATGCGCATCACTAAATTCCGCACCATATTTGGGTCATGCTGGTCGGGATGCCGCTGCCAGTCAAGCACCGGCCGAAATAATGCGAAAGAAGTAGCGATGCTGATAATAGCCGCCACCACAATATAGGCGACCCCAACCCTCAAGACCGTGCCAGAGACCTGCAGGGGAATGATATCCGGGTCGATCACCGATAATGGCAGGAGAAACTCCAGAAATGCAATGACGCCCACCGCGGCCAAAAGGTTAGTGCCCAACACTGCTGCCGTATACAACGGCCAAGAGGTTCCTCCCAGCCAACGAATGGCACGCCACAGTCTTTGCATGCTCACTACTTTAACCGCAAAACCACACATTCGTGGTAGACCTTCATCCCAAATCACTCATATTATTAGAGAGTGGACAATGATATTTTCGCCCAAATGGGTGTAGCAGCTGTGGTTGCCCCCACCCTTCGCGCCGCCGCGGCAGCCGCCCGCCGTGGTACTAGCCGTGGTGACGGTGGGATGGGAAGTGCCGATCATGACGGTTATGGTGAGGGTGCCGGTCGTGGCGGTAGTGGTGGGAGCAGCGCGATGACCCACGCCTGGCTTTTCACCGGCCCACCCGGATCCGGCCGATCCAACGCCGCGGTCGCCTTCGCCGTCGCCCTCGAATGCACCGATCCACACATCATTGGCTGCGGCACCTGTGAACAATGTCGCAAAGTGCAACGAGGCGCCCACACCGACGTGGTGCACATCACCCCCGGGAACTCACCATTGGCGTCGAAACCATGCGCACCGAAGTCGTCACCCCCGCCGCCATGCTCCCCCACCGTTGGGCAAATGGCGCATCGTCATCCTCGACAACGCCGACCGGCTTACCGACGCCGCCGCCAACACCCTCCTCAAAACCGTGGAGGAGCCCCCGGCGCACACGGTTATTATGCTCTGTGCCCCTCCACCGACCCCGAAGACATTATTCCCACCCTTCTGTCCCGATCCCGCCACCCTCTACATTCCCCAACCCAGCATCGACGATATCGTAGCCATCCTCACCCGCACCGACAACGCCACCGAAGCCGACGCGCGCCGTGCCGCCATGGCCTCGGGAAACCACATTGGGCGGGCCCGCCACCTCCTCCACCACCAGGAATCCCAGATCCGACGCACCAACATTCTCAACCTTGCGGAACTCATTTTCCACGGATCCCAAGCCTTCCAAGCCGTGACCAGCCTGGTGAAAACCGCCACCGATGAAGCCAAAAACTCCCTGGCCGAAACCAACGAACAAGAATTAGAAAAACTCCGCACCGCCCTCGGCATGGGAGCCAAAGGGCGCGTGCCCTACAAAGCCCTCCGGGGCAGCGCCGGCCAAATCAAAGAACTGGAAAAACTCCAAAAACGGCGCGAAACCCGCGCTATCCGCGACGCCCTCGATACCCAACTTGTCGACCTCATCGGAATCTACCGTGACGCCCTCATGATCGCTGCCCACGCCCAGGTGAGCCCCATCCACCCTGACATGCAAGGGCTCGCCGGTGAACTCAGCACCATTGGCGAACCCAACCTCCTGGCCTGTATCGAAGCCATCAGCCACTGCCGTGACGACATCACCCACAACGTCCGGGCCGAAACCGCCATGGACGCCATGGTCGGCCGAATCCGTAAAGCATGCAACGTGCAATAACATGCGCGAACACCAGGAACACCACCCATGGTTTTCTAAACCACCACGCCATAAGGTACAATCACCGCTTGAACCAATTACGGTTCGTGCCGCCTTAGCTCAGTCGGTAGAGCGCTTCACCTCGTAATGAAAAAGGTCGTGGGTTCGATTCCCACAGGCGGCTCCGCTCAAAACCCCAGCTCAAAGCGTGTGTGAGCTGGGGTTCTTTGCGTGCTTTACGACGCCGGGGCGGGGCAGATTCATGCAGATAGTAGCATTCTCCGCGCATGCAGGGTGGGCCGATCGGCTGGGAGGTGTTGGCCTGGGCTGCTAGGGCGGTAAGCCCATGGCTAATGTATTGGTTGTCGAAGCTAATTCGGTTGCCGGGAAATGTGGTTCAGCTTCTTGAGGCATTAACATGCATGACCACCTTTTGGAAGTAAGAAAGACAGGCTAGATGACGTGTTCTTTCTGATTTTTCCACCTGTTGGTGTAGATGAGTTTTCCCAGCGGTTGAATAGGCTTTATCGGGGATGAAGTTGGAGTCTTCAAATAGCATATGCGCATCCAGATTGCAGGCGAAATTTGGCATCGTTTTGAGAATCATGCTATAAAAGACCCAGCTCATTTAGAGTATTTCGCGCACGCGATGGTTCTTCAGGAAGCCGCACAGATCCGTGAAGGTATTCTCCGCGCACGCGGAGGTAGTTCGCTGTCATCATATCTCCAATTATAGTAGAGAAGTATTCTCCGCGCACGCGGAAGTGTCCATTTCATGCAACCTTATTGGCGGCTACCCTTATGTATTCTCGCGCGCACGCGGAGGTAGTTCCACGATGAACACCACGGAGGCGTGGAAAAATGGTATTCTCCGCGCACGCGGAGGTAGTTCCGATCTTTGGCTTGACCATTGAGCACCTCCCGGGTATTCTCCGCGCACGCGGAGGTAGTTCACCAATCGAGTTCATCATGTATCAGACTTCATTGTATTCTCCGCGCACGCGGAGATTCCATAGTGTGCGCAGTCTAGTTTCTCGCCAGTATTCTCCGCGCACGCGGAGGTAGTTCGGTGTTCAAAGAGAAACCTACTAGTTCTGGCATTTCTCCAGCGCGGAGGTAGTTCCGCCGAGTGCAGGGCTATAGGCCCTGAGTATGTATTCTCCGCGCACGCGGAGGTAGTTCCAGCCTCTGCGCGAGGTGAGTATTCGCACGCGGAGGTAGTTCCAAAGGTGTTTCACCCTAAGAGGTTTTGTTTAGTATTCTCCGCGCACGCGGAGGTAGTTCCGGGGGTACTGCAGCTAGTTCGTAGTATTCTCGCGCACGCGGAGGTAGTTCCATTCCACAAATCCATGAGCGCCCACGCGTATTCTCGCGCGCACGCGGAGGTAGTTCCGCGTGATATCAGACGCCCTAGCTCACAGCAACGTATTCTCCGCGCACGCGGAGGTAGTTCCCAGTCAAGGCGCGTGCGGTTCGGTAGGTGAGGGTATTCTCCGCGCGCGCGGAGGTAGTTCCAGCACTACCCGTGACTTCGCCACATGGCTATGGGTATTCTCCGCGCACGCGGAGGTAGTTCCTGAGCTGCAAAACATTGCCACCCAGTGAACGGTATCTCGCGCACGCGGAGGTAGTTCTCACCAGGCTGCGGGGGTCAGCAGCGACCCGGGTATTTCCTCCGCGCACGCGGAGGTAGTTCCCCCTAAGCATGCCATGCTGCATGCCTACAGGTATTCTCCGCGCACGCGGAGGTAGTTCCATGATGCTTCAGTCCGATAAACAATAGAAGAGTATTCTCCGCGCACGCGGAGGTAGTTCCCGTTCAGCAGCCCAGCATCACTCGATCGAATCGTATTCTCCGCGCACGCGAGGTAGTTCCCATGGAGCGCCTCAATGGAGTTCCAGCGGCGGTATTCTCCGCGCACGCGGAGGTAGTTCCACACCGGTAGCTCCAAAACATGCAGCCGCCTGTATTCTCCGCGCACGCGGAGGTAGTTCCGCTCCCCAGAAGTGATAGCTGCGAAAATATCGGGTATTCTCCGCGCACGCGGAGGTAGTTCCGTTATCCCCACCGTCGTCAATATTATTAGTTTGTATTCTCCGCGCACGCGAAGGTAGTTCCTTCCAGGCTGAATGACGTACCGGCCTCCAGTATTCTCCGCGCACGCGAGGTAGTTCCGCGTTCAAAGATGCGGCTGTGAATAAGGTATTCTCCGCGCACGCGGAGGTAGTTCCGATTCCTCGAACTCAATATGCTTCGCCCCACCGTATTCTCCGCGCACGCGGAGGTAGTTCCTCTATCAATACCGCCTGAGGATGATCGAAATGTATTCTCCACGTGCACGCGAGGTAGTCCCGCGGTTACATTCCCTGTTGCAGATTTTCGAGTATTCTCCGCGCACGCGGAGGTAGTTCCATCACTATCAGCGAACCGCTCAGCATAGATCAGTATTCTCCGCGCACGCGGAGGTAGTTCCTAATGTTGCGTATCGGCCTTTTCGGTGCCGGTGTATTCTCCGCGCACGCGGAGGTAGTTCCTCCCCGCTGGTGGCGCAGCTTTCCTACCGTGAGTATTCTCCGCGCACGCGGAGTAGTTCCCGGCACCCAAGCACGGCTAGTGCATTGGAAAGTATTCTCCGCGCACGCGGAGGTAGTTCCAGAATACCCGCTGTTTGCCGCCACACCAGACGGTATTCTCCGCGCACGCGGAGGTAGTTCCCGTGTTCCATGTGGACAAAATCCCTGGTGGTGGTATTCTCCGCGCACGCGGAGGTAGTTCCAGGCGTGTAGCCGTGGGGTAGGTGACCACGAAGTATTCTCCGCGCACGCGGAGGTAGTTCCTCACGCTGGGAAGACCAAACCCTAGAAAAAGTATTCTCCGCGCACGCGGAGGTAGTTCCGTTGCTGGAACAGCCCCACGCTATCGTGATCCGTATTCTCCGCGCACGCGGAGGTAGTTCCGATTCCCCCGTGTCGGCATCTTGCAGCACCACGGTATTCTCCGCGCACGCGGAGGTAGTTCCGAAGAAGCATCCTCCGAGACGCTTTCTGAACGTATTCTCCGCGCACGCGGAGGTAGTTCGCTTGAAGAATGGCTAGGTAGTAGGGGGCCCGTATTCTCCGCGCACGCGGAGGTAGTTCCCGATGGTGCGGATAAAGAGGAAACACCTAACGGGTATTCTCCGCGCACGCGGAGGTAGTTCCTGCTAGGCCCATCGCATGGTGCGCACACGCTCAGTATTCTCCGCGCACGCGGAGGTAGTTCCCCACCGGGTCGGGCCTGATGCACGTGAGTTTGTATTCTCCGCGCACGCGGAGGTAGTTCGTACGTACCACAGCCACAAACGGCGGGGCTAGGCATTCTCCGCGCACGCGGAGGTAGTTCCTAGAAAAGGGGTGAAAATGTCAACGATTGTTGGTATTCTCCGCGCACGCGGAGGTAGTTCTCGTAGGCGTCTAGGCTCATGTCTTCAAGGGTTGTATTCTCCGCGCACGCGGAGGTAGTTCAACACCGCGATCTTAGACGGCGGTTCCGTCACGTATTCTCCGCGCACGCGGAGGTAGTTCCCACCCCACCAACGGAGGATGATTGGGGGCACGGTATTCTCCGCGCACGCGGAGGTAGTTCCATTTATGTTTCTAAGGCTGGTGGGTCGCGTGAGTATTTTCCGCGCACGCGGAGGTAGTTCTGAAATCCTATGGCACGAATGGGGGCAAACTAAGTATTTTCCGCGCACGCGGAGGTAGTTCCGGGAGATCATGTCAGAGGCTAAGGCTTTTGATGTATTCTCCGCGCACGCGGAGGTAGTTCCACCGACCTCACTACCGCCCGCGGTTCTCGATGGTATTCTCCGCGCACGCGGAGGTAGTTCCATTCGTGTCGTTCAGTCGCTGGTAACCGTGGTGTATTCTCCGCGCATGCGGAGGTAGTTCCGGGTCCATGCGCTCAGCAAGCGTGCCCCACCCGTATTCTCCGCGCATGCGGAGGTAGTTCCGGGTCCATGCGCTCAGCAAGCGTGCCCCACCCGTATTCTCCGCGCACGCGGAGGTAGTTCCACAATATGCCACACATCACACTATCACGTTTGTACTCCGCGCACGCGGAGGTAGTTCCTACTCATTAGCCGCGTCGCAAAAGCCTTTGGCATGTATTCTCCGCGCACGCGGGAGGTAGTTCCCATCACCACGATCTATAGGGGAGGTTATCATGGTATTCTCCGCGCATGCGGAGGTAGTTCCGGCCTAGCACCACTATTCACCGGGCATGATTCGTATTCTCCGCGCACGCGGAGGTAGTTCCGCACGCTGGGAAGACCAAACCCTAGGGGAAAAGTATTCTCCGCGCACGCGGAGGTAGTTCCGCATGGCAGTACCGGCCATGGTGCCCTTCACGGTATTCTCCGCGCACGCGGAGGTAGTTCCGCACGCTGGGAAGACCAAACCCTAGGGGAAAAGTATTCTCCGCGCACGCGGAGGTAGTTCCGTTGCTGGAACAGCCCCACGCTATCGTGATCCGTATTCTCCGCGCACGCGGAGGTAGTTCCGATTCCCCCGTGTCGGCATCTTGCAGCCCACGGTATTCTCCGCGCACGCGGAGGTAGTTCCGCCGGTGGAATCATTTGCTTTACTGGAAGCAGGTATTCTCCGCGCACGCGGAGGTAGTTCCGCAATGTACCATCCCGGCTTATGTGGGTAGTAGTATTCTCCGCGCACGCGGAGGTAGTTCCATCTCCAAATCATGCAGGGGGTGCTTTTATGAGTATTCTCCGCGCACGCGGAGGTAGTAGTTCCCCAGCGTCCACACCGATTTTGCTTGTGAGCGGTATTCTCCCGCGCACGCGAGGTAGTTCCCTGTGGGGTTGATAAGTCGCAACAGCTCAGCGTATTCTCCGCGCACGCGGAGGTAGTTCCGATTTCCCAATCGGGGCACCAGGCGGGGAAGGCGGTATTCTCCGCGCACGCGGAGGTAGTTCCGAACTCCTCCCTCACTGGGTGCGGTATTCTCCGCGCACGCGGAGGTGTTCCCACGGGGGCTTTGCCCAGGTCAAACTCAATATGTATTCTCCGCGCACGCGGAGGTAGTTCCGAGGTTGTGAACCTTGTGGATGAGGCTATCAAGTATTCTCCGCGCACGCGGAGGTAGTTCCCTAGTAGTGGAGCATCAAAGCGCAGCCACCATTCCGTATTCTCCGCGCACGCGAGGTAGTTCCCACGGGGCTTTTGCCCAGGTCAAACTCAATATGTATTCTCCGCGCACGCGGAGGTAGTTCCGAGGTTGTGAACCTTGTGGATGAGGCTATCAAGTATTCTCCGCGCACGCGGAGGTAGTTCCGCCGTCGTCGCTGATCCAGCCGGCGTCAACCCGTATTCTCCGCGCACGCGGAGGTAGTTCCCATGCATGTTGATGGTTTCCGTGTCGTCCGTGGTATTCTCCGCGCACGCGGAGGTAGTTCCATACCCGGTGCCGGGGTCGCTATCTAGCACCCGTATTCTCCGCGCACGCGGAGGTAGTTCCAGCAAAAAGCTCCTCCCCAACATTCCCCGTAGTAAGCCCAGTATTAGGGCGAAGATCAGCATTTCGAGCTGCAACGAATTCACATTCCGTTTTGTGCCATTTTGCAGCTTTGGTAATACCAAGTTTATTGCGTAGGACTCCATTGGGGTAGAGATAGGCTTCCCACCGGTCGTTTTCTTGCTTCCAGTCATCGTACTCACTCATGTGTCAGGTGTGGTTTCTGGGGTTACCCCATAGCGCTGGAGGATCTCATCCCGGATTTCATCTGAGGTTTTTTCCCCTAGGATTATCCTAATGGCATCATCAATCATCTGGTCGGTAATCTCATATCCCTCAATACGGGAATTGGCCAAGACGTTATCCAGGTGTTTTCGCTGTTCTGGTGTTAGCGGCGCATTTTCACGGGTGTACATAATGATCTACCTCATTACTTATCAAGAGGAATAAAACTAACTTTACCTCTTCAAGTATGGCATATTCCTAGCGTATTCTCCGCGCACGCGGAGGTAGTTCCGAAACAGCACCAGCGCCTGAACCATATTAAAGGTATTCTCCGCGCACGCGGAGGTAGTTCCCAAATGTGGTGGTGGGGTTGCCGTGGTGTGTATTCTCCGCGCACGCGGAGGTAGTTCCGCATCGCCCAATGGCTCGTGAGAAAATCTAAGCACTACCGAGGCCGGCACCGCCGATGGTGACTCTCTCGGTTCAGGAAGCGCGAACCATCCTGAACCGGGGGTCACCCCCACCACCCTACCGCACGGATCAGAAGAAGGGAGGCCATCATGTCAAAGCGTCATGTCGTGTTTTGCTACATTGTGCTGCCCATCGCGGCAGTACTGCTTCCCCTCGTAGGGGGCCGGCTCTGGGAGAGTATCATGCTGCTTACAGTGGTAGCGCTCAACATCATTGTCGACACGCTATTGAAGGAGAAATAATGCGGCTAAAGTTAAAAGCTCGTTGATGAGACCGGCACTGAACACTGGACTGCTGGGGGAATGTGCCACCTATCGTATTCTCCGCCCATCCGGAGGTAGTTCCACCCCCAAACTACGAACTCAACAGTACAAACCCCAGACACTGTAAGCTGGGGTTTATACTCTATGGCAATATTCCAAAGGCGAATCAGCTTCGGTACTGGGCGGATAAAATCCCCTGGGAAGCCATCTCCCGGTTGAAATTACGGCGAGCATTCACCAGATCACCCAACCAGCCGAACATAAACAAACCGAGGGTGCAGGTGTACAGCAGCCCTCTGCCAATATTGCCGGTGTAGTAGTGGTGTGCGCCAATATACCCACCAAAAGCCAGGCACATCATATACACCCCAAAACTCTTAACGTGCTGCACCGGTTCGGCACCAGCCATGCCCTGAACCTGAGCAGCCGTCAGATTCACATTCACAACCTGCTGAACATGCTGCGGCATACCAGCATTCATAGCCGGCTGCGGTTGCTGCGGCATTGGACCAGGACCACCTCGGTTGTTGTTGCGTGAGGGCCGAAAAATTTGAGTCGTGTTGTTGGAAATTAGGGTCACCAGAGTTATATGGTGAAGTCATATGATCCTCCTGTGAGAACTAGAAAAACTCTGAATTTTAAGTGAAGACTACTAAATCCAATTTTCTTTGGCTAGTGCTCATGTACAGACACCTCCATGATGGAGGTGTCCTAAAAATACGGAAGACCATTGCTAATCATGGCGCAAAGTTACTCTTTTCTACATGCTTTTGCCAGTATGGCGTTGGCGTCGATAAGCCAACGTCGCCGGCCACCTCCACTACTACCGCCGCCGCTGCTTTTCACCGCTACCAGTACCACCACCTGTTTTTACTGCCACCACTCATGGTTTAGGCGTCGAATTATATCGCTTCTGACTCGGGATTTTCGGCACGACATTATTACCCGGATTGCGATGCATAAACAACTTTGGCTCCGAGCGATAATAACCTCCCACTCGAATCGTAGTCATCTTCATAATCATCTTCGTAAGAGTACCCATCATAGGGTTCGCTATCCTCCAGCGATCCACCGGCCTCCCGCGTCCGTGGCACCGTGGTCGTCGAGACCGTCGCTGAGACAGAAGGTGTAACGCTGACGGTAACTGTGCGAGTCGCAGTCGGTCACCGTCACAGTCACCGGTTTCGCCGTCGGCGCCGGGTGTTGTGTGCGCTTTGGCAGCCTGCTAAAACACACACCCAACGTAAAAAGTGCAGCATGTCTACGCATGAATATCACCTGCTTCTTGCTTGAAAATTACCCGACGAGGATTGCCGGGACTGTGCGCTATCCGAACTTACTGGCACTACCGCGCACGCCCATGTCAACCGCACTATCCCGGAACGTTGCGGCAAATCCCCATACCCGGCAAGCACCCACCCGGGTGGGTTTGCATTCGGCCGTGCCGCAAACCCGGATTCCGACTCAAACGTTGCCGATTGGGGGGACCGTAACTGCTGGGCAACCCTCCTATGGCACAGCTCACGAGCCTGAAATACACTCCACCCCCTGATTTTCTCGTTCGTTCCCGTCGTGCCGGTCATGTTTCTTGTGTCTTCCGTTAAATCCGAATCGGAAATATCTGGCTCGGCAGACTCGGACGCATAATCTTCGCTGGCGGAACTGGTCGATTCGCTCACACTAGATTCATCCGAATATGTTGCGCTTGTTGAGCTGCTTCCGGTTGTGGAGTGTGTAGAGCTTGCGGAATCCGTGAGCTGCGAAACGCAGGAGATAAACACCGGCACAATAATAAGAAAGAAAAGAACACCAGTTATCACTATTAGCGGTATGAGTCGGTGCTTCGTGCGGGAAGCCGGTGCCGTGCCGGCCGCGGCAGTACCCCGATACTGCGAGGTTGGTGGAGCGGGTGAGAACTGAGCTGATTGTGGGCTTGGGGCCGATGCCGCGAAATCCTGGCGACTCGCATTACGCGCGGCGGTGCCATATCGCCGACGCGGAAGCCGCTTGGGGCCTGGAGGCTGGGGCTGCTGGAGTTGAGATACACGTGCAGGTGGCGCAGCGGGGAGGGGCGGTGTGATTTCTGATACCGCCCAGGTATGTGATAGTCACGGGGATGTTTTCGATAAGGCGCCAAAGTGGGAAGCGGTGACACTAACGGTTTCCCCGTTTCCTTATAGGTTGGATTGACATCCACCAGCACATCTGGAACATCAATGGTGGCGTGACATGCGACAACAAGGCCTTGCTTGTCGTAAGATTCCACGAGTGCGCGCATGTTCTCGCTTGTAGAAGCCGGCAAGGTGCCAATGTATTTATCATCAAGCCGGATTTCAATGCCACCAGTAATAAGGTGGAGGGTAACAAGATAATGCCCGCTAGTCTCGGTTTTTTGCCACCTTGAAAATCTGCCGATCAGTGATTGCGGTAATGGCCGTGCCGCGGGGAATCAGCACCCACTGTGCCAGTGGTGGATCATTCAACGGTACGATTTCGCCCGCCGGTTGCACCCCAACCGTGACCGTGAACTCCTCAGAGCCTGGCGTGTGGCTTTGGGTCGTCCATGTTCGTCCACATAATCGCGCCTTGACGACGGCGTCAACTCCGCTGGCAGCGAGGCCGGGCCAGTTCGGGAAATAAGGCTCAATCGTCGGAATCGGGAAGATAGCCAAGAACCTGGCTTTTGCTGTCGAACTGATACCGCATAGCCTGATGAGGGCTTTGCGGGTTGTCGATTCCAGCACGAGGGTGGCGTCGAAAAGCCGTAAAATTGCCGCCTCGTGGCACATGCGCCACAATTTCGCAACACGATGGCGTGGTCCGCAGTCGACATCAACTCCTTTGGCCGTACCAGTCGGTCTGCGTGCATCATAACCGCTTGAGCATGACCGAACTTTAAAATTTATGTAAATAATGTTTAAGAGAAATTTTATCCAGCTATGGAGCGGTTTCTATATGGGTGTGGTGGAAAAATTGCTTAAATACCCCTATGGCGTCGGGCATGGGTGGTGTTATTGATCCAATCGCTTTTGCGAAGCTCGGCGTGCTCGTCGGTTTCGGCTAGCGCATATCCGTAATCCCTCAAGCTCGCCCACGGCACCGTCACCGAGTCAAACACCTCATGTTGTCGGGGTTTTCGGCACAATATACTGCGGTAATGTCAATGGTGTCTTTTGCCAGGCTAATCACATGATTATCGGTATGCAGCCGGCCGCCTTTTTGTGCGTAGCTTATCGATCTTGAGTGTCCATGCCTCCACCATGGATATGGTTTTCTGCGGTGCAGGCTCTCAAACGAAAACACACCATAAGCTCGGAAAAACGTTTGCGTTTTTATAATCACCGAATTCAGTGGTATCTCGACCCGTCAACATCGACCGATGCGGGCAGATACATGTTCTTTCTAGCCGCTTATGGCGCCGATATGTTGCCTTCACCATGTCTCCGGGCCTGGATTTCTAATTGGGAATGCTCCAGATAGTGTTCGTCGCCAATGAGTGTGACGAATAATAGCTGGGTTGCCTGCTCGATCGAGGTCGAATCCACCTGTTTTGGCTCGTCAATGATGAGCATGTTAGTTCCAGTGGTCCATCAACGATGCGAGGTAACCATTGACGCTAATTCACGCCCAATACTGTGTCCGTGATGCTGGTAAGGGCGAGATGCACCACATGTTGCTCTAGCTCGTCGGCGAGCCGCATGATGGATTATTGTGACTCCATGCACGCCAATTGGGAGGAATCCTTTTTAAACCTTGCGGCGATCTCCCCAGTGGCCATGTCTTCGACAATGACACACCAATGCCAATAGTGGTGATGCTAGTAGCGCTGGGGACCGCGCGTACCGTCCATACTACCGTAATTTCATGGCTTTGCCCCAAAACCTTTCTTTACTATGTGCAAAACATTTGGAAAGCAGTCTAACTGATCTACCTGTACATTAAACATATGCACGTTCTCGTTACCGGTGGTGCCGGTTTTATAGGTTCACATCTGGTTGATTTCCTTGTTGCTCACAGTCACAGTGTGACTCGTTCTCGATCAATCTCTCGTGCAGGATGTCTCAACCTGATAACGCGCTCGCCTGCGGTAACGTTCGGGCCTACAGAGGACCCACTTCGACTCGGACCTGAGACAGCTCATTGCCGTCGACACACAACCAGTTATTTTTCACTCCCGCAGCCCAAATTGATGTTCGGCGCTCCGTCGCGGAGCCCTTTTCGACGCCCATACCAATATCATATCCAATCATCAGCGCCGAAGCCGCCCGAAAAACAATGTTCGAAAATTGTCTTCACCCTCATCCGGCGGCTCCATATACGGCAAACCCGAGCAATTTCGCGTGACAAACAATCCATCGACCCGCATTCTCCCCTACGCTGCCGCAAAATCTCCGGCGAAATTTTACCTGGGTACCTTTCGCCACCTTTTATGGTCTGTGACTGCTCACATATAGCAGATGTGTATGGTCCGTGCCAAGACCCTCACGGTGAGGCCGGTGTGGTGGCGATTTTTCGCCCAGCGACTCCTGAACGGTCACCCCACCGCATTTTTGGCGATGGCGGTAATACCCGCGACTATGTTTATGTTGGAGACGTGGTGCGCGCATTCTACCTGGCGGTCAACCCCATCGGTGGCGGTGATCGCTTCCAACACTGGGCACCAGCACAGAAACCTCTGACCGGGAGCTCCAGGCAGCTGGCCTCTAGCACGCCGGCGCGGACACCGACCATGCTCCCGCCCGCCCTGGTGATGTGCCCAGGTCGGCCCTATCGTATATCAGCACACCACGGACGTTTTGGGGTGGGAACCGCGGGTAAGTATTGCGAAGGCGTGGCCAAAACCGTGGACTATTTCAAACCACAGTTTTAATTAGGAGCACAGGACGGGCCTACCAGCCGGACAACCGCACATCCTGTATGAACTTA